>JABNAD010000018.1_pt1 | contig 196887 bp, 197 predicted proteins | sample 7240381 | NCBI WGS metagenome assembly JABNAD01 (sample SAMN11332834, study PRJNA596920) | anaerobic digester metagenome | biome: digested sludge; isolation source: digested sewage sludge-derived enrichment culture grown on H2/CO2 | place: Germany: Goettingen | reverse complement strand
CCTCTCCCTGCCGCCATTGCACGGGGAACTCCCGTATCCGGTAACCGTTCTTCTGCGCCCGAACCAGCACCTCGGTGTCCCAGAACCAGTGATCTGCAGTCACCGACGGGATCAGGGAGAGGAGGCGGTCGCGCCGGAACGCCTTGAACCCGCATTGGTGATCGCAGAGCGAACTCCCGAGGATCGTCCTGACAAGCGTATTATAACCGCGACTCGCGATCTCCCGCCCGCCGCTCCGTACAATAACGCTCGCGGGGAGGAGGCGGGAGCCCGTTGCAATGTCGTGGCCGTCGCGGATGGCGTCGATCAGTTCGGGGAGATACTGCATGTCGGTCGCGAGATCCACGTCGTAGTAGCAGACGATCGATCCCAGTGCCCCGGAAAACGCGCGGTTGAGCGCCCGCCCTCGCCCGAGCCGCTCGTCGGAATGGAGCAGGCGGACACGGGGGTCTTTGGCCTCGCACTCCCTGACGAACTCGGTGCTCCCGTCGGTGCTCCCATCCTCGGCGACGATCAGTTCGAACCTCCCCGGAGCGATCGCCTCGAGTGTCTCGAGCGACCGCGGTATCGCGGTCTTGAGAGCCGCAAGGTCGTTGTAGACCGGAAGGACGGCACTCACCTCGACCTCACGCATCCGGATACCTCGCGAGAACCCTCTTCGCCACTTCCTGCCCGGCGACGACCGAACCGTTCATGCTCCGCTCCGGGTAGTTCGGGGGGCTGAACATCCCGGCGAGGAAGAGTCCGTGCTCTTCGTAGTCGGGCAGCCGGTTCCGGAGCCCCGTCGTGTAGACCGGGCCGGCGTACGGGTCGACCGCGAGCCGATGCCAGTGCACCTCGTCCTCGCTGACGGAGAACCGCCGGCAGAAGTCCCTGAGCATCGACTGCTCGAATCCTTCCGGGAGCCTGCCGCTGAAGTAGGATGCAAGGTAGACGATATGCTCGCCGTACCACGCGAACGGAGCGAAGTTGGTGTGCGAGACCACCGCACCGTAAGGAGCCGCATCTTTCATATTCAACCAGTAGATCCCGTCGGTCACGTCCCGATCGAGTGCGAGGGTCATGCAGGCGGCGCCCTGGTAGGGTATCCGGACGATATCGAGACCGGCAAGGTCTGCGGTCACCTGCGGGGGGAGCGTCGATATGACACAGTCATAGGCCTCTCCGTTGACGAGCCAGCCGCTGCCCTCCCGCCGGATCTCCTCGACGGGAGTCTCCGGCAGGATCGAGGCGCCCCGTCGCGCCGCCTCTTCCTCGAGCCGCGCGACGAAGGGCCGGAAACCCCCTTTCAGGTAGCCCAGGCGCTCGCCCCCGGCACCCCGGTCGGATCGGATGGCGATGCGGGATATGAGCCAGGCGGCGGAAACCTCGCCGGCGCGGTCGCCGAACTTGCTTTTCAAGAGCGGCTCGAAGAACGAGGAGTAAACCCCGGAACCGAGGTTGTCGAGGATGAAGTCCTTCGCGGTGATCCCGTCGAGCGCCGAGACGTCGAACCGGCGGGAGCGCAGGGTCAGCAGGCCGAGGCGGGCCTTTTCCATGAACGTGAGATGGGGGTAGCGCAGGATCTCGGTCGGAGCGGTGAGCGGGTGGATGATTCCGTCGACATAGTAGCCGGTGGACCCTCGAAGCCAGACCAGCCGATCGGCCACCTGCAGCGTATCGAAGAGGTTAAGCAGGGCGGTATCTCCGGCAAAACAATGGTGGTAATACTCCTCGATCCAGTAATCGCCGATCCGGTACGAACCGAGGCAGCCGCCCGGAACCGGCCTTCGCTCGAAGAGATCTACCTGGTGTGTCCCGGCGAGTTCGAGCGCCGAGACCAGACCGGACAGACCTCCCCCCACAACGCAGATCTTCATTACTACCCCTACGTCTGAAAATTATAAGAACACTTTTGGGTTATAATGTATGTATGGTCTTTATACATAAGCGTGGATATAATTAATTAGTCAATATGAGGGTGTGAAGCTGAATGAGGGTCTTCTTCATAGGATTCGGTCAGGCTGGGGGCAAAATTGTCGATATGTTCGTCGAACAGGACAAACGAATGCAGACCCAGAGTTTCAGGGGAATCGCGGTAAATACAGCGCGTACCGACCTGATGGGACTGAAGAACATCGAGCTCAAAGACCGGCTCCTGATCGGCCAGACCGTGGTGAAAGGCCATGGGGTCGGGACCGACAACGTGACCGGTGCACGGGTGACCGCCGACGAGATTGATGCCATCATCAACGCCGTCGATTCGCGTGGTACACACGATATCGATGCATTCGTCATCATCGCCGGCCTCGGTGGCGGAACCGGCTCTGGGGGTTCGCCGGTGCTCGCCCGCCACTTAAAGCGTATCTACCGGGAACCGGTCTATGCGATCGGCATCCTGCCTGCCCCCGAGGAAGGCCGGCTCTATTCGTATAATGCAGCGCGTTCCCTGAGCACCCTGGTGAACGAGGCTGACAATACCTTCATCTTCGATAACAGTGCCTGGAAGAATGAGGGAGAAAGCGTCAAGGACGCGTATAACCGGCTGAACGACGAGATCGTCCGCCGGTTCGGCGTACTTTTCCGTGCCGGCGAGGTCGGCAAGGCGGGTGTCGGCGAGATGGTCGTTGACTCGAGCGAGGTCATCAACACTCTCCGGGGTGGCGGCATCAGCACTGTCGGGTATGCCATCAGCGAGAAGATCAGTCCGCGCACGAAACAGAACCAGGGGCTCCTCTCCGGTCTGGTGCGCAAAAAGGAGAAGACCGAGGAGGTGCTGACCGGCGAGGACAAGTCGGCGAAGATCATCGCCCTCGTCAGGCGTGCCATGCTCGGACGTCTCACCCTGCCGTGCGACTACTCGACGGCCGAGCGCGGTCTCGTCCTTCTCGCGGGCCCACCGGATGAGATGGACCGGAAGGGCGTTGAGAAGTCGAAGAGCTGGGTGGAGGAGAACATCGCCGGCGTCGAGGTGCGTGGTGGTGATTACCCGGTGCAGAGCGACTACATCGCTGCGGTTGTGGTTCTTGCGACGATCGGGAACGCTCCCCGGATCACCGAACTTCTTGAGATTGCCAAGTCCACGAAGGAAGATGTCCTTAAGTCGAAGGAAAAGCGCTCAACCATGTTCGACGACGGCATAGAGCCGTTGTTTGAGTGAGGAGACGTTATGAAGGGAAACATCAGCAGATGGCTTATTCTCCTGCTGGCACTGGTCTGTGTCGCGCAGGCAGCAGCGGCGTTCGACGTCAAGACCGAGAAGGTTGATCCCGCAAGCGGTGCGCTTGAGCCCGGTCAGCAGGTAACTGCGCGCTATGTGCTCACCTACGACATGATCACCGACGGTGGTAACGACGAATCGTTCGAGTTCAGCACCGGACTGCAGAACCCCTCCTGGACATTCATCGTCTACCGCGACGGGGTCGCCATCTATACCACCAAGAAGACCGGGTACTACCCGGTTCTGACGGAGTTCGAGATCGACTATGGCGAGGGTGATATCGAACTTGATGCCCAGGTGCGCGGCACCGTCCCCTCGACCGGGGGCACGAAGGTTCTGGTGACCAAGATCGATCACCTGCGGGATAAGGATGTGAAGGACACCCACTCCGTGACTCGCGACGTCGTGAATTCGGCTCAGATCAAGGGTTCCCTTGAAGCCCAGCAGCAGCGCCTCAAAGATCTGAAGGCCGATCTCGACGAAAAATCCGCAGAGGGCGTGGATGTCGCCGCCGTCCAGGCCAGGTACAACGCCGCGAGCCAGGCGCTCACCAGCGCTGCATCGGCAGGCCCGTCGCAGGCTGCGAGTTACATCGCCACCGCGAAGAAAGATATCGACGAGGGAATTGCGCTCCTCGATAAGGCATGGGCCGAGAAAGCGGTTGCCAACACCGGCGCTGCGATCGAGTCTCTCGATGGGATGATCACCTACTTCGTCGAGAACCGTTCCATGAGTGCCGATCCGCAGGTGGTCGCCATCATGACCAAGCGCGAGAGCGCCGTCCAGTTCTACTCCCAGGCACAGGACAACCTGAACGGCAAGAACTACCCGCTGGCGCGCTCGAAGGCAACTGACGGTCTGAATAAGGCGAACGAGGCTCTGGGTGATGCAAATGCGCTCCGGGAGAAGATCGGTGACGGGTTCAACATCGGCGGCAACCTCCTCCTCTACATCGGCATCGGGGTCGTCATCGTCCTTATCATCGTCGGTGTCGTGATGTACCGGAAGAAGACCGGCTGGGACGAACTCGGATAACCCTGACACCCTCCCTCTTTTCGCACCCCCGGTCTCCCGATTTTTACCCGATTCATCTGAACGATGCCTGCATAATCTGATTGACTCCTGGCGCGCGGTTGATTGTTGCCGGGGAGGCTGTCCCCAAATGCCTCTGCCGGGAGGGTGCAGCCATTCGGAAATCGAAGATTTTCTCAATTCCCCTCCGGTCACATCTCTCTGGTCATGTCCGAGTTCGAGCACCCTGATGCGAGGTGCGGACTGGCCCGAAGGGTGCGATGGGCTGAAGGGCCGGAGTTTGAGAGACCCAAAGGGTTTCGAGTTAGGAGCGTGAGCACTGATGGTGTGAGGTGTGGCGAACAGAGTAATCAAAACAGGAAAATATTACAGTGCAGTGGACCGTGGGGGAATCGCCATTTGGGGAACGACTGTCCGCAGGACGCGACAGTTCGCTAGAACTGTCGTGTGAGCACCGAAGGTGCGAGACGGGAGTTCGAGCACCGTTAGGTGCGAAGAGGGGCTGACGGGGAGTGCGATGCTCCGGAGAACGACCGTCCGCAGGACGGGAGTTTGAGAAGCCATCAGGTTTCGAGGAGCAGAGTTTGAGCACCGGAGGTGCGAGTGCGATGTTCCGAAGCGCGACGGTTCGTGAGTGCGACTGCCGTCCCGGCAGGAGTTTGAGCACCGAAGGTGCGAGAATCGGAGCGTGAGCACCGGAGGTGCGAAGGAACGGAGCTTGAGAAACTCGAAGAGTTTCGAGGTGCGAGCGAAGCGAACACGAGAAGAACGAAGTTCTTCGAGGGGGGATGCTCCCCCTCCCCTGTCTCTACCTTGTAAGGCTATACCTACAACCCCCACTCGAAGACCTCCGGTCTTCTCAAGCTCCGGACGTTCCGTCCGTCGCACCCCGCCGGCCTCCGGCCTCCTCACTCGCACCTAGCGGTGCTTAAACTCCTGCCGTCCGCTACGCTCCCGACAGTCGTTCCCCGCCCCAGGGGGGGCAGTCATGGCGATATGCGACTGGCCGAAGGTGCGACGTTCCTCCGGACGGAGTTTGAGCACCGCAAGGTGCGGGGGCAGGAGCACCAGCACCACAGGTGCACAGTCCCCTCGGAAGCCGTGTCTGGGACGCAATCGATGACTTGCCCCGGACTTCCCGGCCTCCCGCGAGTCTCAGGCAGTCGTCCCTGTGGGAACCCTCGAGAAGACCTCGAGGTTCCTGCTCCCCATCTTCCCGTCCCGCAGGAAGTAATACTCGGGCAGCCTGTTCTTGTTCTCCTCGTAGGAGAACCAGTAGTTCAGCCGGTAGGTCTCCTTCACGTAGCCTTCGAGGGTCGGGTAGGTATCGGCGTCGTGGGTGATCACGAGATCGAAGTTTCCTCCGTATATCGTCGCTTCACTCACCTTCTCGCTGTAATACGCGAGTTTTGAGGCGCGATCGCCCCGGTAATACCAGGGGAGCGGCCAGTAGGAGTCGGTCGCGACCGCCACCTTATCCGCGGCATCGATCTTCGCGAAGACCTCCCGCAGGTCTTCGGAGTTCTGCACCTGCACGATGGGCTCGTTGATATCCGTCGGGGTGTACACGACGTGGAGCGTCATGACGATCAGGAAGACGCTTGCCATGACGGCGATGACCGCCTTCTTCGTGGTCATCAGATAGACCGCGACGAAGATCATGGGCAGGAGTTGGTGGAGGATCAGCCACGGCACCTTCTCGCCGAGGTAAGCGTAGACCGCAAGCGAGAGAAGCATCCAGAAGATGGCGAACCTCGCGAACTCCTTCTGCCGGTCGATCGGCAGGAGTTCTCCGCTGCCGGAGAGGATCTCGCGAAGCCGGTCTTTGAAGCCCGATCTCCGTCCGACGGGCGGGGCTTCAATCTCTTGAGCCTCCTCAGTCTCTGCCTCTGCCTCGGTCTCTTCTCCTTCGCCGGGACTCTCCGTGCTCCCCGCCCGTCGCCCCTTCCAGCGGGAGATTATACCGGGGATATCGACGAACTGCAGAACCCCGATCGCGGCGAGGATCAGGATCGGCACCTCGTAGAGGAGGAAGAGCAGGATATAGAAGTACGGCGGCCCACCGAGGCGCTGGGCCTGGTGCATCGACGTCCAGTGCTCGATTGCCCGGAGCCATCCGTCCATGAGCACCTCGGGGTGGGCGCCGAACGACGAGTAGAAGACCGCCATGATCCCGATCGTGACGAGGGCGCCGAGCACGAGATCCCGGATCCAGCGTCTCGGAAGCCTGACCTTTCTCGTCCAGATCAGGTAAAGGAGATATGCCCCGAAGATCAGGACGATGATCGGCATGTTCTCCTTCGCGGTCATCCCGAACCCGATCGCCGCTCCGGCAATGAGCGCATACTGCATCTTCTGCCGCTCGAAGTAGTAAAGGAGGGCGACGAGGAGCACCATCGTGAAGAAAGCGATGAATATGTCGTTTCGGAGAAACCGCGAGAAGTAGACCATATTCGGCGATACGGCGAGGAAGAGCGCCGCGACAATCGTCTGCTTCTTATCGAGATAGCCGAGCCGGTAGATTGGGTATACCAGGGGGACGAGCAGGGTGCCGAGCAGTGCCGGGAAGAGCCGGCCCACGAGATCGGAGTCTCCGAGCAGCGAGAATATCCCGGCTGTTACGTAGTAGAGGAACGGCCCGTGATACATGGGATCGTAGGTATACGTCCCCTCGGTCAGGAGCCGATAGGAGAACCACGCGTGAATAGCCTCGTCGTGGTGAAATAACTTTACGTCGAGCGAGTAAAAACGGAGGGCAATTGTGGCCAGAAATATGAGGAGAAAAAGCCCCTCGAATGAGAGTAACCGTTCACGGACTCCTGCCGCGAACACGGCGGCCTTCACGCCGCACTCACCTCAACTCTCCAGCACAATCTCAATGCCGATGTCTTTTGGAACCTGAATGCGCATCAACTGGCGCAGCGCACGCTCGTCGGCATCGATGTCGATGAGCCTCTTGTGCACGCGCATCTGCCAGCGATCCCAGGTCGCGGTACCTTCGCCGTCAGGGCTCTTCCTGGTGGGGACCACGAGTTTCTTCGTGGGCAGCGGGATAGGACCTGCCAGATTGACGCCGGTACGCTCTGCTATCTCTTTGATCCGGTCGCAGACCATCTCGATTTTTTCGAAGTCGGTTCCGGAAAGACGTATTCTGGCTTTCTGCATGTTTAACCACCAAAAAATTATAGGTACCTTCTTATCTCATCTGCTTGGGCGTAATGTCCATGCACACGCCGGCCGCAATGGTGGATCCCATATCACGGACAGCGAACCGCCCGAGCTGCGGGATCTCTTTGACCTTCTCGATGACCATGGGCTGGGTAGGCTTGATCTTGACGATTGCGGCATCGCCGGTCTTGAGGAACGTGGGGTTCTCTTCCTTGACCTGGCCGGTCCGCGGGTCGAGTTTCTTCATGAGCTCGACGAAGGTGCACGCGATCTGGGCGGTGTGGCAGTGGAAGACCGGGGTGTACCCGACGGTCAGGGCACTGGGGTGGTGGAGCACGACGACCTGTGCGATGAACTCGTCCGCAACGGTCGGCGGCACGTCGGAGGGACCGCAGACGTCGCCACGGCGGATGTCGCCCTTGCCGATGCCGCGGACGTTGAACCCGACGTTGTCGCCGGGGAGTGCCTGCGGGATCTCCTCGTGGTGCATCTCGATGGACTTGATCTCACCCTCTTTGTTCGCGGGCATGAAGCTGACCTTCATTCCCTTCTTCATGATGCCGGTCTCGACACGCCCGACGGGGACGGTTCCGATACCGGAGATGGAGTAGACGTCCTGGATGGGGAGACGCATGGGGAGGGTCGTGGGCTTCTCGGGTTCAGTGAGCGCGTTGAGTGCGTCGAGCACTGCGGGTCCCTTGTACCAGGGGGTGTTCTCGCTCTTCTTCGCGATGTTGTCACCGACGAACGCACTCATCGGGATGAAGCTGATGGAATCAGGCTTGTAGCCGACCATCTTGAGCAGCTGGGAGAGCTGTTCCTTGACCTCGTTGAAGCGCTTCTCGTCGTACTTGACGGCGTCCATCTTGTTGACGCCGATGATCAGCTGGTTGATGCCGAGCGTACGGGAGAGGAAGACGTGCTCCTTGGTCTGCTCCATCACGCCGTCGGGTGCGGCGACGACCAGCAGCGCAGCGTCTGCCTGGGATGCGCCCGTGATCATGTTCTTGACGAAGTCACGGTGCCCGGGGCAGTCCACGACGGTGAAGTAGAACTTGTCCGTGTCGAACCGCTTGTGGGCGATATCGATGGTGATACCACGCTCACGCTCTTCCTTGAGGCTGTCCATGACCCAGGCGAACTCAAACGAGCCCTTGCCCTTGGATTCGGCCTCTTTCCTGAACGACTCGATGATGTGCGGGGCTACGGCTCCCGTCTCAAAGAGCAACCGACCGACGGTGGTAGACTTCCCGTGGTCGATGTGTCCGATAACTGCTAAATTCATGTGGGGCTTCTCAGCTGCCATAGTTTGTATCCTCCACTCAATAGGCCTGTCAGCTCGAACAGCCTGCTTATGCGAGTATCTTATACGTATGACGTCTTACATATAAAGCATTTCCATGCGCGCCCGTAGCGCGCATCCTCCAGAAAACCCCGGCAATCGACAGAATCTTATTCTCCTGAAATCTACGTTCTTCGTACCATGAAGATACTTGAGTTTCACCGTGACGATGGAAGTGACCGGGTGAAGGTAGCATGCGCAGATCGCGAGGTCTCGGTTCACTCACATTGTGGTTACTGCAAGCACTGTGCGGGTGTCCGGGTGGGCAAGCGGACGATCCCGACACCACAGCGCCAGGCTCTCTCCGGTGCCCGGCTGGGCGGCAACCCCGACGAGAATCTGCTCAACGCAGCCATGATGTTCAACACCCTCGTCCGTGACGGCACCGCTATCGAGTGCGAGGACGACGCGGGCGAAGGGTTCACTTCGATGTACGGCCGCTAGATCCCGGAACCGGTTCTTCACCGGGGCGGCTGCCGGCCTCGGGCCGCCTCCGGCACACCGGACTATCCTTTATTCTTCTGCTTCCGGGGCGCCCGGCCCAAACTCCTTTCGGATCCCCTCCGCGAAACTATCATACCCGATCTCGTCCATCTGGTCGGCGAGGAGCCGGCCGCTCCATGCGGTTCGGTAGATCCAGTAGACGATGCGGTCGACGACCTCGACGACCTCCTCTTCTGTCTCGACGGTGACGAGTTCTCTTCCCGGGGCGGGGGAGGTTCCGCGCCGCCCCCCGACCGTGATCTGGTAGTGGGCGTACTCGGACTTCAGGAGGTGGTAGGGGCAGGAGTGGATGCAGATGCCGCACTGGACGCATTTGCTCTCGTCGAGAACCGATATACCGTTCTTCAGTTTTATGGCGCACTGCTTGCAGTACTCTACGCAGGTGCCGCATCCCGTGCAGAGTCCCGGAACCCGCAGCGGCCGGATCCTGCCGATGATCCCGATGTCGTTCAAGAGCGGACTGTTGCACATGTAGGTGCAGCTGGATATCGCGATGCGGAGCCGTATCGGAAGTTCCTTCCCGAATACCCGCTTGTCGATCTTCCGGGCGAGGTCGATCGTCTCGCAGTTGGCGTACTTGCACCGATCCGTGCCCGGGCAGGCCATGATGTTGACGATTTCGTTCTGCTCCGCCCCGATGGGCGTTCCGTTCTTCTCGAGCGCTTTCGCGATCTTTACGAGGTTCTCGGGGTTCACGTGCGGGATCTCCACTGCCTGGCGCATGGTGAGGTGGAGCGAGCCGTCGCCGTACTTCTCACTGATCTTCGCAAGTTGCTTGACCTGCGCCGCGGAGAGAACTCCTGCCGGAACCCGCAACCGAACCGTTGCATAGTCCGCGTTCCGCTCGGTGATGATTCCTCCCCGCGAGTGGAGGGTATGGTCCTGCATCATTCTACAGTAGTAGCGGGTGCCGGGGTAAAAAAGGTGATTACAGGAGAACGATGAGGAGAATGATCCCTGCCCGGATGATCTCGTTTGCGGCGCCGACGACGTCGCCGTTGACACCGCCAAAGAGCCGCCGGGAGAGGGCGAGCATCAGTGCGGCGATGACGACCGTGGCTGCGAGGGCGAGCGCGACACTCGCCCGCGGCACCGGCAGCAGGAAGAGGGGCAGCGCAAGCAGGAAGGCCGGAACGACGAACCATGGTTTTGCAAACCCATGGAGGTAGGAGTGAATCCCCTCCCGGAACGGCGTGCCGAGTGCGGTGAGCCAGGACATCGCGACCTTCGCGCAGACCTCGGCGATGAGGATGACTGCCGGGAGATTTGCGGCGGTCTGGAGTCCGGCGAATGCGAGGAGCGTGACGACGAGCCCGGCCGCGACGGCTCCGGCCCCGGTCGTGCGGTCGGTCATGGCCGCGATCCTCTTCTCCCTGCTCCCGTGAGCCATGAGGCCGTCGCCGAAGTCCAGCAGCCCGTCGAAGTGGTTGCACCCGGAGAGGAGGAGCACCATTGCGACGGCGACGGCCGCACCCACCACGGGGGATGCTATCCAGTAGGTGATACCGGCCGCTATCCCGCCGATGACGTAGCCGGCGAGCGGGTAGAGGTAAGAGCGGCGGGCGAAGTGCTCGAAGTCGACCGGCTTTCCGAGGGGGAGCGAGGTGCAGAACTGCAGGAGGGCGAGAACGGATTTCACATCGATCCCATCGACTCGCTGTAGAGGCGCGACGTGCAGCCGGCGATCAGCCCGGCGACGGCGTCGTCGAGGAACGGCCCGAGTTTGCCCAGGATCCCCGGCTTCTTCTGGTCGTAGCGGGTGAACTCGAACCGCGCGTAGGTCCCCCCGATCACCTCGGCGATGGCCATCCCGATGATCTCGTCGGAGAGGAGGAAGACCGGGTCGTCGGCGATCTCGGAGTCTTTCCGCTTCACGTAGAGTTCGTCCTCGAGCAGGAGGGCTCCGAGGAGGAGCGACGATATGTTCGGATCCTCAAGCGCCTTCCCGATCTTTGCGTCAAGCCTGCGCGCGGCCTCATCCGCCTCTATCCCGTGGGGAACGTAGAGTTCCATCGCGGCGGCGACGATATCTCTCCTTATGATGCCCTTCTCTTCCAATCTCCGCTCTATCTCGAACATTGTTGAAGTATTTGGTTTGGGGAGGTATTTTTGGGTTTGTGTTTAAAGGCGTTCGGAGAAAACCGAAGGTCTTCGACGCGTGAGCGTAGCGAACGTGAGCACCGGAGGTGCGAACGGCGGCGGACAGGATTGGGGACTGCGCCGTGAGAGGGGGTGCATGTGGGATTTTAGGGCTCGTGCTCGTGGCTATCCTGTCCATAACGTTCTTGGACACGGATTCCCCTAGGATATCGCGCTTGGGGGTGGGGCTGACGGGGAGGACGACGTTCCGAAGCGCGACGGTTCTTTAGAACCGGAGCGTGAGCACCGAAGGTGCGAAGGAACGGAGTTCGACCACCGTCAGGTGCGAGGTGCGAACGGAGTGAGCATGAGAAGACCGAAGGTCTTCGAGGGGGAGTATCCCCCCTCCCCTGTCCCCTCCCCCCTATGGCGATTCCCCCACGGTCCACTGTACTGGAATTGCCGGGGAATACCCTGCCACGGCCCCGGAGATGTATGCGCCCCCTCCCCCCTCACACCCGGCCCCCGCACTCCTCCCCCAAGCCCCGACAGCAACCTCTTCTATCCCGCGGCACCTACCCTGTACACAATGTCCAACCCGTTCCTCTCACAAGATCCGCTCTTCAGGCCGAAGCGCCCGATGCTGGCGCTCGTTCTCGGCAACACCATGCTCTCCACGGTCCCCGGGATATCCGGTGCCGGGCCGACCCCTGAAAAGACGCTGCTCACCCCGAACCTGGATGCGGAACTCGTCACGACCGGCGCTATCACGAGTGTCGCGGCCCGGCCGAACACCCCCACCGGCTGCCCGACGCCCGCGACCATCACCCGGTCGATGGTGGAACTGACCGGGCTTGCCCCCGTCGTCATCAACGCGGGGCTTGCCCATACTCCCACCGTCCCCTGCATCGACGTCTACGGGAGTCCCGGCGGCGATCCGAGGGCGGAAGACGCGGTGCCGCAGGCGGCAGCCCTCTTCGAGCGGGGCGAGGCGGTCGGGAGGCTGCTCTCGCAGTACAGCGACTTCTTGATGCTCGGGGAGTGCGTCCCCGGCGGGACGACCACCGCCCTCTGCGTTCTCCGGGCGCTCGGCTATAACGCCTCGGTCAGCAGTGCATTTGTAGAGAACCCTCTTGGACTGAAAGACGCCGTCTGCCGGGAAGCGCTCGCCCGGATCGATGCGACGGGCGCACGAGAGCCCCTCGATATCCTCCGCGCCGCGGGCGACCCCATGATGCCGGTCGCTGCAGGGATCGCGAGCGCCTACTCCGGCGAAGTCATGTTTGCCGGCGGAACCCAGATGCTCGCCGTTGCGGCCGTCCTGAAAGCGCTTGGAAGACGGGTGCCGCGCCTCGCGACGACGGTCTACGTCAGGGACGATCCATCCGCCGGGTTCGTCCGGTCGGTTGCCGATGTCGGCACCGCCGCGTACTACGTCGACCCGAACTTCGCCGAGCTCGGCCACGTCGGGCTCGCTCGCTACTGCATCGGCGAAGTCAAGGAGGGGATGGGGGCCGGCGGGGCGCTGACGCTCGCATACCTCATGGGCCATGAGCCCGAAGAGATCTCTCAAAAAGTCTTCGATTTCGTCAGGAAGTATGCCTGAGCGAAGGACTATTACCTTTTTACATCAATCCTATAGGCAATGCTTCCACTCTATGTGGTCAACAATCACGGACAGTTCAATCACCTGATCCTCCGGACGCTCCGTGACATGGATATCGAGGCCACGATGATCTCGAACGAGACGCCGCCGGCCGAGGTCTCCCGGGGCTGCCGGGGCATCATCCTCGGCGGCGGCCCGACCCTTGAGCGCGCCGGTGTCGCTCCGGCATACCTCGATCTCGGTCTTCCCGTCCTCGGGATCTGTCTTGGGCTGCATATCATGGCGACGGGCCGCGGGGGTGCGATCCGCCAGGGTGCGAGCGGCGGGTTCGGTGCGGTCGAGGTCGAGATCCTCGAAGAAACCCCCCTCCTCCGGGGCTACCCCGACCGGATGCAGGTATGGGCATCGCACGCGGATGAAGTCTCGGTTGTGCCGGAAGGGTTTGTCCGGCTTGCAAAATCGTCCATTTGCGGCGTGGAAGCGATGGCATCCCCCGATGAACACCTCTACGGCATCCAGTGGCACCCGGAGGTCAGCCATACCGTCAACGGGCGGCTTCTCTTTGAGAATTTTGACAGGATATGCTCGGAGTAGATGACGTTGCGGCCCAACTCGGGTCGATTGGATTTCGTTGCAGGGAGTGCGGCGCCTGCTGCCGGCGGGTCGCGGAGGACTCGAACCTCGTACTGGTGAGCCCTGCCGAGGTCCGGGCGATCATGGCGGCGACCGATATGGGCTGGAACGAGGTTGCCGAGCCCTACCCCGACTTCATCGGTGCCGATAACGGCGCTGAGTACACCCTTGCCTGGTGTCTCAGGCGAACGGCCGATGCCTGCATCTTCCTCCGGGACGGGCGGTGCTCGATCTACGCTCACCGTCCCTGGATCTGCCGCACCTACCCATTCATGCTGGTGGACGACGACCTCGCGGCATCGGAGTGCCCCGGCCTCGGTGCGCCGCTCTCCCCCGGCGATGCGCGTGATGCGGCGGCCGCCCTCTGCAGGCGGCAGGCCGCCGAGGCGATGGAGGAGGCCGGTATCCGCACTGTCTTCCGTGAAGCAACAGTGCCGCCGGGAAAGCGCGCCGTGATCGACAGCGAGGGTGTGAAGGTGCTCGATGGCTGAGGTTCGCCTTGTCGGGACGGCGCACGTCTCGCAGAAGAGCGTTGAAGAAGTCCGATCCGTCATCGAGGAGTTCCAGCCCGATATCGTCGGCGTCGAGCTCGACCGGGGGCGGTTCATATCGCTCACGGAGGAGACTGCCGAACCGTCGGTGGGGGAGATCCTGAAGGGTGGAAACTTCGGCCAACTCCTCGTTCAGTGGGTGCTCACCTACATCCAGCAGCGGATCGGCGCAGAGACCGGCGTGAAGCCCGGTGCCGAGATGCTCGCCGCCGTCGAGGAGGCCGAGGCGCACCAGAAGCCCGTGGCGCTCATCGACCGGGATATCCGGATCACGCTTGCCCGGTTCTGGGGCAAGATGGGTGTCTGGGAGAAGATCAAGCTCATCGGAGCGCTGATCTACTCGCTCGTGAGTGTCGAGGGACAGAAGATCGATGTCGACGAATTCATCGATCAGGACGTCGTGAGCGCCGCGATGGAGGAGTTCCGCAAGTTCTCCCCTCAGGGTGCTCAGGCCCTGATCGATGAACGGGACGCTTATCTGGCCCACCAGATTCTGATGCTCACCGGTCGGTACGAGCGGGTGCTCGCCGTCGTCGGCGCCGGGCATATCCGTGGGGTGCAGCGCTACCTTGACGCACCGGAGACGCTGCCGCCGCTCCCGGCCCTGACCGCCGGGGTGAAGACTCTCCCGTGGGCGAAGATCATCGGGGTGGGCGTCACCATTCTCTTCCTCCTCCTGATCGCCGCGATAGCCTTCTCGGGCGTTGGGATAGATGTCCTGCTGACGGCTCTCCTCTACTGGGTTCTGATCAACGGTGTCCTGAGCGCCGCGTTCACCCTGGTTGCCGGCGGGCATCCTCTCTCGGCCGTCACGGCGTTTGCGGTTTCCTGGCTGACATCGCTCAATCCGCTGCTTGCGGCGGGCTGGTTTGCCGCCATCGTCGAGGCGAAGATCCGGAAGCCCGCCGTCGGTGAGTTCCGGCAGATCATCGAGGCGGAGACTCTGGCGGAGATGCGGCGGATCCCGCTCTTTCGGGTGGTGCTGGTTGCAGCCCTCGCGAACGTCGGGAGTACGCTCGGGACGGTCCTCTACTTCCTCTTCATCTTTCCGATCCTCGGGATCGACCCGACCGTGGTCATCGCCGACGGCTTCTCGAACATGGTGGAGATGATACGGGGACTCTTCTAGGACGGCCCTTCTACCGGAGCCCTTCCTTTCTCCATTTCCCCAAGGTATTTAGGCCAGGAGTGCCCACCATCGTTGCATGAGTCCGATTGGTGGAACGGTTAATCTCGGTGTCACCGTGATACGGAGCAGGCACAGCGTGCGGAAGTACAAGGACAACCCCATCGAGGATAAGATCGTAAAAGACGCCCTCGACTGCGCACGGCTTGCCCCGACCGCGCGAAACGAGCAGCCCTGGCTTTTCGGGACGATCCAGAACCGTGATACGCTGCGGGCGATTGCCGATCTCGCCGAGAACGCCAGGTTCATCGCCGATGCACCCATCTGCTTCGCCGTCTTCGGGAGGCGGGACGCGAAGTACTACCTCGAAGACTGCTGTGCGGCGACGATGCAGCTTCTCCTCGCGCTCCAGGCGTGGGGTGTCGGAACCTGCTGGGTTGCAGGGGAGAAGAAGGATTACGCCGAGGATGTCCGGAAACTCCTCAACGTCCCGGAGGGTTATACGCTCGTGTCGCTCGTGCCGGGAGGATACCCTGAGGAGATTCAGATCAAGGAGAAGAAGGTCATCGACGAGGTCGCGTTCTTCGAGCGCTACGAGGAAGAAGAGTAGACCCGCATATCACCAGCCTCTTTTTTTCTGCCGGATGCTCCGGCAAGACCTGTGAACCTGTCTCATCCGTCGCTCTGCTTTGCCGGGCAGTAGGGGCAGAGGGCGTTCTCGACGTCGTCGGCCTTCTCCCTGACCGGGCAGAGGTATTCCCCGTTCCTGACCTCGACCTCGAACCCGCCGGGAAACGGCGTGCCCACGGGGTGAGCGGGGCGGTCGAGGACGAAGATGTTGAAGGCGGCAAGGAGGAAGTAGAGGAGTTCGAGGTGCCGCTCCTCCTCGCCTCCGCGAAGGCATGTCTCCTCGACCATGTCGCAGAAGTCCTGGAACTCGCCCGGGAGCAGCCTCTCCCCGTCTCCCGGATCTCCGCGGCGGCCAGCGACGATGAGGGTGTGGTGCGTCTCGAAGATCTGCTCCATCGCGCTGGGGTAGAGGCGTCGCCGGTATCCGGCGGGAACTGATCGGAGGTCGCGCTCCACCCTCCCCCGCATCTCCTGGAGGTCGAAGAGCGAGTAGCCTGATACCGCATGGTAGAGGATCTTCGCGAGTTCCCTTTGGGTCTTCGCCGACCGCAGGCGGGCGCAGACCTGCCGGACATCGCCCTTCGTGCTCATCGCATCACGCAGATATGATCTGTACCTCCAGATGCATCAGTCCTTCCGTTACGTGTGCAAATAGAAAAATTTATACCTGTAAGAAGGAAACTTCCTTCCGATGAATGGCAAGAACACTTTGTGGTTGATCCGGGAGCCGGAGCATGATTGACTCCGGCGCTACGGCGTTTATCCTTGTCTGTACGGCACTGGTCATGCTGATGACCCCGGGAGTGGGGCTCTTCTATGGCGGGCTCGTGCGGCGGAAGAACTTCATCTCCATGCTTGCGCTGGCGTTCATCGCATTCGCCCTCGTCAGCATCCAGTGGGTCGTCTGCGGCTACAGCCTCTCCTTCGGCGCCGATATCAACGGGCTGATCGGGAGCCTGGAGTACGCCTTCCTGCAGGGTGTCGGGATGGACGGCGACGGCATCCCGGATCTGCTCTTCATGGCCTTCCAGATGGTCTTTGCGGGCCTCACGCTTGCAATCGTGACGTCCGGGGTTGCGGAGCGGATAAAGATCAGTTCCTTCGTCGTCTTCGGTCTGCTCTGGACGACGCTGGTCTACGACCCGCTTGCCCACTGGGCGTGGGGCGGCGGATGGGCTGCGCAGCTTGGTGCGCTCGACTTCGCCGGCGGCACGGTCGTTCACATCAGTTCCGGGTTCTCTGCGCTCGCGCTCGCGCTCGTCATCGGGAAGCGCCTCGGGTTCGGCGGCCACGGCATGGAGCCGAACAACATCCCGATGGTTCTCCTCGGCGGGGCGCTCCTCTGGTTCGGGTGGTTCGGGTTCAACGCCGGGAGCGCTCTCGCCGCGGACGGCCTTGCGGCAAACGCGTTCGTCGTGACGAACATCGCCGCCGCTTCCGGGGCGCTCGCCTGGCTCTGTGCCGCATGGGTTCGCGGCAGGCCCGGATCGGTCGGGATCATCAGCGGAGCGATTGCCGGGCTCGTCGCCATCACGCCGGCGGCCGGATTCGTCACGCCCATGGCCGCGATTCCCATCGGCGCCGCTGCCGGCCTCGTCTGTTACGGCGCCCTGCTCTTCCGGGTTCGTCAGGGGCTCGACGAGAGCCTCGACGCGTGGGCGATCCACGGCATGGGCGGGATCTTCGGCGCCCTTGCAACCGGAGTCTTTGCGGTCGCGGCAATCGGCGGCGTGGACGGTCTGCTCTACGGCAATCCGGGCCAGCTCCTCATCCAGATTGTGGATGTGGCCGTCGTCGTGGCCTACTCGTTCGGCGTGACCTACGTCATCGCGAAGGTCGTCGATCTGGCGATGGGCCTGCGGGTCACCGAGGAGGAGGAGTATGTCGGACTGGACATCGCCCAGCACGGCGAGTCCGTGCGGGTGTGAGGTGGTGCGGATGAAGATGGTTACCGCAGTCGTCAGGCCCGAGATGTTCGATGCCGTGAGGGCGGCGCTCGAGGCCGACGGCATCTATGGGATGACCGTGAGCGAGGTGATGGGGCGGGGGGCGCAGAAGGGTATCGCCCTCCGGTTCAGGGGAAAGACGATGCCGGTCGAACTCATCCCGAAGGTGAAGATCGATATGGTCGTAAGAGACGCCGATGTCGAGCGGATCGTCGGGATCGTCCGGGCAAACGGCCGGACCGGCAGGCCGGGCGACGGCAGGATCTTTGTCCTGCCGGTCGAGAGCATCTGCCGGGTTCGGACGGATCAGGAGGATCCGGAGGAAGGGTAACTTTTTTTTGGGGCTGGTTGGTGGCACATATGTTTAGACTCTGAACATTCAGTTTGCTGCCACTCGCGCTTGCGACACTCATATTCCTACCACTCGTGATCGCACAACTCTTGCACGGTTTTTCAGTGGATCTCGCCCTTTGGGGAGGGGCTGACGGGGAGTGCGATGCTCCGGAGAACGACCGTCCGCAGGACGGGAGTTTGAGAAGCCATCAGGTTTCGAGGAGCAGAGCCCGACCACCGTCAGGTGGGGAGGGGGGGCACGCCCCCCTCCCCTGTCTCTTCGCATCAGACAGTGTTCAAATACGTGCTTCGAAGATCTTCGGCCATCTCAAGCCTCGAACACTATCCGTCGGCCCTTTCATGATAGGAGCGCTCCCCCTATGTGGGCGCCCGCAAATTTCTCATCAACCCCCCACCACCCGCGCTTCGCGCTCCTCCCGCCCCCCCGCAGGGGGGCGGGCAGTGCGTGGCGATGCTTCCATAGTCCACTGTATCGAATTCTTCTTTGGTTGAAGGTGCTAGTTGTCACGACTCCACTGTCTCCGTACTCGCCTCCCCGGCCCTCACCTTCGCTACAGTGCTCCGGTGCATGGAGGGTGACGGCAGGGCATGGAGTGAATATGAACCGGTGTCTCTACTCCCCTCCCCTACTTTCCAAAATGCGGCAGAACTTCCTTCGCGTAAAACTCCATGAACTCCTGCTGCTGGGGCCCGATCTGGTGGATGCAGACGTGGTCGAACCCTTTCCCGATGCTCTCCTCGATCTTCTTGATGTGCGCCTCCGGGTCGGGCCCGCAGACCACATGCTTCGCCACATCCTCCGGCGTCACCATCTTCGCCGCCTGCTCGTAGTGGACCGGCGTGGGGAGGAGCCGATTGAGTTCTCCCGTGTTTGCAGGAATCGGCCACTGCTCGTAGGCAGTTGTCTGCCCCGCCTCTTCGGTCTCCGCCCAGCAGACCGAGTTCTCGATGTATGCCGGTTTATCGCCGCCCCCCGAGTCGCGGAAGATGATGAGGTTCTCCTCGGCGTTGCTGCCCGGGTTGATGAACCCGTCGCCGACCCGCGCGGCCATGGACGCGCTGATCGGGCCTTCCGACGCAATGTAGATCGGGGGGAGTTCATCCGGGAGCGAGAAGACCTGCGCGTTCTCGAGCGTGTAGAAAGCGCCGTAATAGTTCTTCATCCCGCCCTTCCAGAGCAGCCGTATCACCTCCACCGCCTCCTCGAGCATCTCGATCCTGACCGGCGCCGGGGGCCAGCGGTCGCCGAAGACGTGCTCGTTGAGGTTCTCTCCCGACCCGAGGCCGAGGGCAAACCGTCCGGGCATCATCATGGCGGCGGTTGCAGCGGCCTGGGCGATGATCCCGGGGTGAATCCGTATTGTCGGGCAGGTAACCCCCGTCACCAGCGGGAGAGTCGCCGTCACCTGCGAGATGCCGCCGATGACGCCCCAGACGAATGGGCTCTGCCCCTGTCGGTTCGTCCAGGGGTGGTAATGATCCGATATCATGGCAAACACAAAGCCGGCATCTTCCGCCTGGCGGGCGTTGCAGACGAGTTCCGGGGGAGCGTGCTCCTCACAAGCCAGTTTATAACCGATCTCGACCATCCGTCTCACATCCGTGCCGCCGCCCACCTCCGGCATCTCATGGGATATAGGTTTCCCCGGCCCGGCACCTGATAAATAGAACTCTCGCCATACTGTACTGCATGGCAACACCCACTCTCCAGGTGGCGCTCGATCTCCTCGAGCTCGATCGTGCGGTTGAGATCGCAGATGAGGCGGTCCGCGGCGGTGCGGACTGGATTGAGGTCGGGACACCCCTGATCAAGAGCGAGGGGATGCAGGCCGTGCGGACGCTCCGGGAGCGTTTTCCCGATCACGAGATCGTCGCGGACATGAAGATCGCCGATACCGGGGCGGTCGAGGTGGAGATGGCGGCGAAGTCCGGCGCCGGTGTCGTCTGCATCCTCGCGGACGCCGATGATGCCGTGATCGTCGAGGCGGTCCGCTCCGCCCGCAAGTACGGCGTCCGGCTCATGGCCGACCTCATCAACGTCGCCGACCCCGTCTCCCGGTCGCGGGAACTTTCCGCGCTCGGCGTCGACTACATCAACGCCCATGTCGGCATCGACCAGCAGATGATCGGCAGGTCGTCGCTCGACCTCCTCCGCCGTCTTGCCGGAGAGGTTGGCGTCCCGATCGCCGTTGCGGGGGGACTCGATGCGGAGACCGCATCCGAGGCGGTCGCCGCCGGTGCCTCGGTCGTCATCGTGGGAGGGAACATCGTCAAGGCCGCCGACGTGACCGGGGCGGCGCGGCGGGTCCGGGAGGCCATCGACCGGCCCGAGATCCGGCCGCGGGAGGAGGAGAGCCGGGATGCCGCGATCCGCCGCCTCTTCGAAGGGGTCTCCGCACCGAACGTCACCGACGCCATGCACCGGAAGGGCTCAATGGCGGGTGTCGTCTCCATCTGCGGCAGGGTCAAGGCGGTCGGTCCGGCGGTGACGGTTCGTACCGTCGCCGGAGACTGGGCAAAACCCGTCGAGGCGATCGACGTCGCCGGACCGGGAGACGTCCTCGTCATCAGCAACGACGGAAGGACGGACGTCGCGCCCTGGGGAGAACTTGCCACTCACTCCGCGAAGAACCGGGGAGTTGCGGGTGTCGTGATCGACGGGGCGGCCCGGGATATCGACGATATCAGGGAAATGGGGTTTCCGCTCTTCGCCACGGCGACCGCCCCGAACGCCGGGGACCCGAAGGGTCTTGGGGAGATCAACACCGAGATCGTCTGCTGCGGGCAGGAGGTGCGGCCGGGAGACTGGATCGTCGCCGACGAGAGCGGGGTCGTGGTGGTTCCCCGGGAGCGCGCTTACGAGGTCGCACGCAGAGCAATGGAGGTCAGGAAGAACGAGGAGAGGATCCGCGAGGAGATCCGGCGCGGCCGGACGCTCTCGGAGGTCTCCGAACTCCTGAAATGGGAGAAACGACACTGACCGGCGGGGGGCACCGCTTTTATCTCTTTTTGCGATAGAATACCTGATCACCGGCATCGGGGAGGAACGGCAGGATGATGCAGGATATCAGGGAGTCGGTCTTTGAGGTTCTCCGGGCAGTCCTTCCCATCATCCTCGTCATCACCATCTTCAAGATCGCCCTCCTCCGGGTGCCGCCGTCGGATCTCCTCCTCTTCCTGCTCGGTAGCGGCATGGTCGTTCTCGGGATCGCGCTCTTTCTCACGGGTGTCAAGGCGGGCCTCCTCCCCGTCGGCGAGGCGATAGGCTCGGAACTGCCTGCCCGGGGTTCGCTCCTGCTGGTCGTCGCAGGCTCATTCCTCTTCGGGTTCCTGACGATCATCGCGGAGCCGAACCTCCGTGTCCTCGTAGATATGCTTGATGCCGTCTCGGGAGCCGGCATCCCCGCGGCTCCCCTGCTCCTCGCGATCGCGGTCAGTGTGGGCTTCGTCATCACCGTCGCAGTCCTCCGGATCATCTTCGGGTTTCCTCTCGCGTACCTCTTCGCTGCAGGGTACGGTGCAATCCTCCTCCTTGCCCCGTTCTCGTCGCCCGAGTTTCTCGCCGTGGCGGTTGATGCGGGAGGGATAACCACCGGACTCCTGACGATCCCGATCATCCTGGCGCTCGGCGCCGGTGTCAGTGCGGTTCTTGCCGGACGGTCGGCTCTCACGGACGGCTTCGGGTTGATCGGGCTCGCCTCGATCGCCCCCATCCTCGGCGTCATGGCGATGGGGTTGATCTACCCATGATCACAGCGGCGTTTCTCGCCGGGATCGGCCAGGTTGCCCTCGAGGTTGCCCAGGCGCTCCTCCCCCTGCTCATCTTCTTCGCGGTCTTCCAGGTGCTCTACCTGAAACTTCCGCGAGTCTACGTCGTGAATCTCGCCAAAGGCGTCCTGCTCGCGTCTCTTGGCATGGTTCTCTTTCTCCAGGGGGTCAACGTCGCGTTCCTCCCGGCGGGCAGGGAGATCGGCGGGGCTTTAGCAGCGTTCGACCAGAGGTGGCTGCTCATCCCGTTCGGGTTCTTTCTCGGATTTCTTGCAACCTATGCGGAGCCTGCGGTCCGGGTTCTCGGCTATCAGGTCGAGGAGTCATCGAGCGGGTACATCGGGGAGTCTCTGATCCTTTACACCCTCTCCTTCGCGGTCGCCGTCTCCGTATCGCTCGGGATGGCCCGCCTTGTCTACGGCATCCCGCTGCTGTGGCTCCTCATTCCCGGCTACCTTCTCGTCATCATCCTTCTTCTCTTCACCGAAAAGGAGTTTGTCGGGATTGCGTTCGACTCCGGGAGTGTCGCCACCGGCCCGATGGCGGTCACCTTCCTCCTCTCCCTTGCCGTCGGGGTTGCGGCGGGGATCGAGGGTCGCAACCCCGTCGTCGACGGGTTCGGCCTGATTGCGCTGATAGCGCTTGCACCCATCCTCTCGGTGCTGATGCTCGGCATCCTCTACCGGAGAACACGAGGTGAAGATACATGAGCAATGATTACGGTAACGAACTGATCATCACGATCGTAAAACGGGGCTGGTCCGAGCCGGTGCTCGCGGCGGCCCGCGGTGCCGGGGCCGAAGGAGGAACCATCCTCCTCGGCCGCGGAACCGGTATTCATGAGGTAAAGACGCTTCTCGGGATCGCCATCGAGCCCGAGAAAGAGATCATCTTAACGGTCGTCGCCGCCGACCGGACGGATGCGGTGCTCGATGCGATTGTCGCCGCTGCGGAACTGGATCAGCCGGGGATGGGCCTTGCATTCGTCCTTCCGATCCGGCGCATCACGGGACAGGTTCACATGTTCCGCAAGGACGAGGCCGAGAGCCCGGGAGCGCCCCGGGCTCCTGTGTGATCCGGGTTACCTGGAGAGGGATGCCTTGAGGAGTTCACCGCCGCGGGCGAGGATCTGCCGGACGGCGTCCTCGACCTGGTCCACGCGCAGGATCAGGACGGCCTCATCCTTTCCCGAGTAGGCGTAGGCATACTCTATGTTAATCCCGGCATCCCCGAGGATAGACGCGATATCCGAGAGGCCGCCGGGCTCGTCGCGCATCTTCACGCCGATGACGTCGGTGAACGAGACGCGGAACCCGAGATCGGTCAGCGTCCGGTGTGCGTCCTCCGGCCGATCGACGAGGGCACGAACGACCCCGAACCCGTCCGCCTCGGCGATACTGAACGCAAGGATGTTGATCTTCGCATCCCGCAGCGCGCCGGCGACAGCCGCGAGGCGTCCCGGGCGATTCTCCGAAAAGATGGAGATCTGTTTTACGATATACGACTTCTCCATTACAATGACCTCCTGTCAACAACTTTCTTCGACTTGCCTTCGAACCGTGGAAGCGTTCCCGGTTCGACCAGTTCGACGTCCACGCTCACGTTCAGCGAGCTCCGCAGGCGGTGCTCCACGGCCTTCTTGATCACCATGAGTTCGGTGATCTTGTCGGAGAACGCTTCTTCGCTCACCTCAACCCGCACGAGCATGGAGTCGAGCGCACCCTTGCGGTCGACGACGATCTGGAAGTGCCTGCCGACCTGTGGGATCTCGAGCAGCGCGTGCTCCACCTGCGACGGGAAGACGTTGATGCCCCGGACGATCAGCATGTCGTCCACCCTCCCGCGGATCCGGCCGATGCGTGGGTGAGTCCGCCCGCAGGCGCAGGGCCCTTCCTCGATGGCCGTGAGGTCGCCGATCCGGTACCGAACCATGGGGAGCGCCTCTTTCTGCAGCATGGTGATGGTCAGTTCGCCCTGTTCGCCGGCCTCTAGCACCTCGCCGGTCGCGGGGTCGACGATCTCAACGAGGGCGAGGTCGCCCCAGATGTGGATCCCCTGCTGCTCGGCGCACTCGGTGAACATCGGGCCGGAGAGTTCGCTCGTCCCGTAGATGTCGTAGGCGCGGATCCCGAGCCAGTCCTCGATCCTGCCCCGCATCTGCTCCGACCAAGGTTCGGCGCCGAGGAAGCCCATGCGAAGGTCGGTGTCGTTCTTGATCGAGACGCCCATCTTCTCCGCCACCTCTCCTATGTGGAGGAGATAGGAGGGGGTGCAGGCGATGGCGGTGACATGGAGATCCTGCATCAGTTCGATCTGCCGCTCGGTGTTCCCGACGCTTGTCGGAAGGACGGTTGCGCCGACACGCTCAGCGCCGTAGTGGGCGCCGAGGCCGCCGGTGAAGAGGCCGTAGCCATAACTCACCTGCATGACGTCGCCGCGCCCAAGACCGCAGGAGGAGAACCCGCGTGCCAGCGACTCGCTCCAGTTCTCGATATCGCGCTCCGTATACCCGACGACCGTCGGTTTCCCCGTCGTCCCGGAGGAGACGTGGTACCTGACCAGTTCGTTCTGCTCTGCGGAGAAGATCCTGTCCGGGTAGCCGTCCCGCAGGTCGCTCTTGTACATGAACGGGAGTTTCGCAACATCCTCAAGCGTCCTGATATCGTCGGGATGAACCTGCTGCTCCTTCATCCGGCGCCGGTAGAAGTCGTTGAAGCTGTAGAGCCGGTAGACCAGGGATTTAACCAGTTTGAACTGGAGCCGTCGCAGTTCGTCGAACGGCACCTCCTCCATCCGCGGGTTCCAAGGCGCCATCAGAACACCCCCCGCCGGTCGATCACCCGCTTCGCCTTCCCCTCGAACCGGGGCAGCGCTCCCGGCTCCACCAGTTTCACCGCCGTCCGAAGACCGAGTATATTGTGGAGTTCGCCGGAGATCTTCTTCTGCATCCGGGCAAGGTCCTGCAGTTCACCGGAGAACCCGGCCCTGCTCATCTCTACCTCGATAGTCATCTCATCAAGATGTTTGACGCGATCAATATATACGATGAACTGCTCCCCGACCTCCGGGAGGGCCCGTAGCACGTGCTCGATCTGGGACGGGAAGACGTTGATCCCCCGGATGACCAGCATATCGTCGCTCCGGCCCGTGATCCGCTCGATCTTCTGCCCGCGCCCGCAGACGCACCCGTCGTCCATCAACCGGGTCACGTCGCCGGTGCGGTAGCGGACGAGCGGCAGGGCGTTCTTGACGAGCGGCGTGATGACGAGTTCGCCGCGCTCTCCGGGAGCGAGCCGCTCGCCGGTCTTCGGATCGATGATCTCGACAAGGTAGCAGTCGTGCCAGATGTGAAGCCCGTCCCTCTCCGGGCACTCGAACGCCACGCCGGGACCGTACATCTCCGAGAGCCCGTAACTGTCGTAGGCCTTCACTCCGAGACGCCGTTCGAGCTCGTTGCGCATGCTCTCCGACCAGGGTTCGGCCCCGAATATCCCGGTTTTCAGGGTATCGAGCGTCTTTCCCATCGACTCGGCCACCTCGGCGAGGTGGAGGGCGTAACTTGGCGTGCAGTGGAGGGCGGTCACCCCGAAGTCCTCGATCATCTCGATCTGGCGGCGGGTGTTCCCGGTCGCGCTCGGGATCACGGTCATCCCGATCTTCTCGGCGCCGTAGTGGAACCCGAGCCCCCCGGTGAAGAGGCCGTAGTTGACGGCGTTCTGAAAGACGTCGTCCTCCCCTAGACCGATCATCGTCATGTTTCGTGCGATCAGTTCCGACCAGTTATCCAGGTCCTGCCGGGTGTAGCCGACGACGGTTGGTTTCCCTGTCGTGCCGGAGGTGGTGTGGATTCGGACGATCTCTTTTAGGGGAACCGCGAAGAGACCGAACGGGTATCCGGCCTGGAGCTCCTTTTTGTAGGTAAAAGGGAGCTTCTCCACGTCGTCAAGCGTCTTAATATCGTCCGGCGAGATGCCCGCTTCCTTCAGCTTTCTCTGGTACAGTCCTACTTTCTGTGCCTGGGCTAGCGACCATTTCAGCCGCTTCAGTTGCAGATCCGCGAGTTCGCTAGATCGGATCGTCTCCATCGCTCTATTCCAGAACATAGTATCCCATCGGTTTTTTGCCGGTTGGAGAGATCGTGCCCAATTCCGGCTATATTGTCCGGTATCAGGTTGCGATACTCCTGACGGTCCTGCTCCGGCAGGCCGCCGGGCATACTTTACCGTTATATGAGCGGGCGGTGCGGAAAAGGTTTGTCAATGCGTGGCATGGTACACCGTGACACCCCGGCGCTCCGGTTCCGCCGTCCCGTGCCGTCGGGTTTTCTCTTCCTGAAACGCCCCCGGAGCAGAGCCCTCTGGCATCCGCGTCGGACGACGGCGCCACAGGCGGCCGGCCGATCACTTCGCTCCTCTTACTTTGCTATTGTATTCTCTCTGTATCCGGGAGATTCGATGCATTAATCACCAAAAACAGCCCAATACTCATTTCCAGAGTGATCAGATGGCAGCGACGGAACCCTGGCTCCCCGTCTTCGGCTACGGGGGGCACATCAAGGCGACGACACAGGAGTTGATCATCGCGCGCGGGAGCGATACCCGGCGTTATCCCATACAGTCGGTGAAGCACCTCCTGATCGTCGGCGGGCATACCCTGCACACCTCGGCGGTGACGAATCTCCTCAAAGCCGGCGCTGCCATCACTATATTCGACATCGACGGCACGCCTGTAGGGTACGTCTATCCGTACGGCTATCGGCCGGACGAGTCGGTGCGCCTCGCCCAGGAGCGGGCCGGTCCGCATCGTTTCGCTCAGACGCTCGCACGGGCCGCCCTCCAGTCGAGGCTTCTTCTCCTCGAGGAACTCTACGACCACACCGGGCACGATATCTTCTACGCCGGAGAACTCGACTTCCTCCACCAGGCCAGAGAGGAACTCTCGGTCTCGGTCACGATGGAGGATCTGCGGCGGCTCTCCCGCCTGACCGCCGATATGTACTACGAGATCCTCTCCCGCACGCTCCCGCCGGAACTCGGGTTCCGCCGCAGAACGAGTCGCCCGTACCTCGACCCCGTCAATGCGATGTTTGCGTTCGGTTACGCGATGCTTTACGGCAACTGTTGTGTCTCGGTGATCGGGGCTCACCTCGATCCCGACCTCGGCATGCTTCACGAGGGGGTGGGGAGTTTCGTCCACGACCTCATCGAACCGCAGAAAGCCTTGATGGTGGACCGTGCCGTCATCCGGTTTGCCCGTGAAGAGATCTCAAACGGGGATTACGAATACGGTGAAAAGCGGTGCTACCTTGGTAGTGATCTCTCCGCCCGGTTGAGCGCGGCGCTCCACGACTCCATCGACCAGACCCGTATCGACGCGCAGGTGCGCATCGTGCAGGATGCGCTCCTCAAAAACGCTGAGTTTCACGTGCTGTACTGGTAACTGCCCCGCTGGATGGTGAACTCGGGGTAAGCAGCATGGGGGATCTCCTGCTGGACGAGATCCCTGATGACGACCCGGGGACACCCATACAGCATGGAGACGAACTTGTCGAGAATGACCGGGTCGGCGGTTGCGGTGATCAGCACCCGCCCGTCGGGGAGATTCATCGCTTCGCCTCCGACGCCGAGGTTGGTGGCGATCCTCTTGATGCACGCGCGGAATCCGACGCCCTGCACCCTCCCCGAGACCCGGATCTCGATCGTCTTCACAGCCAGTGCTCCTGGATGATCCGCATGGACATATCCAGCTCGTCGTAGACCTCGTCCCGGATCGCCGAGTCGCGGATGTTAAGCGCCTCGCTCACTGCCAGATCGAGGATCTCCCTCGAGCGGTCTTCGTAACGCTCCGCATAGATCCGGCACGCCATATCGCCGAGCACGAATGCCCGCCGTGAGAGCGGCCTGATGATCCGGGCCTCTTCGAGCGCGCAGAGCAGCATCCTGTCCGCAACCTCCTGCTGCCCCGCGCCCCGGGCAATGAGATAGAGCTCCGTATAGTAGGCTGCCCGCTTCGCCCTGTCGGGCGCCGCACGGATCGCCCGATCGAGCGCGACCATGTCCTTGGTGGTGTAATCGCTGTTCCGGATCTTGTCCCGGCAGTCGAGGATCCTGGCGTAGACCGAACTCTTCCAGGACTGGGGCATGTTCTGCTCGAGCTGGACTGTCAGGTTATACCGGATCCTGTCGTCTTCGATGGCGGAGACGATACCGGTCGCGCGCTCCCGGGCGGCAGATTTCCCGCTCGCCCGGTAGAACGAGAAGAGCATCTGGGCCATCCGCTGCTGCGCCATGGCGGTGATGAACGGGATCTGGATGTAGCCGGCGGTCTGCTCCATGCCGTTTAGCAGTTCCTCGATCTCCTCTTCGTCACCGTACGTCTCGGCAAACTGCGCCACGTCAAAGAGCATCGAGAGCCGGACATAGGGGAAGGAGATGTTCACGACGGTGTGGCACATCGACGAGAGAATATCTTTTCTCTGTGCGGGTTCGCTGACCATGTCGAAGACCGCCGCAAGAGCGTCCACGTACTCGACCGGGTCCTCGATCCTGCCGACCTGCTCCATTGCCCACTCGACGTCTTTCTCCTGCCGGTTTACGGCGTTGAGACTTCTTGCGGCGTAGATCAGGTTCTTCCTGATGAATGCCTCCCGCTCGCTCCCTATGGCATCAAGCGTCCTCTGCGCCTCGCCGAGGTACTCCCTGGCCGCATCATGATCGATCCCGGCCATCAGTCCGGCGAGGTCGGAGAGCATGATCGCGCGGACGGACGGATCGGAGAGGTCGCCGATGGTCTCGTGGAGCCTCCGGATGATCGTCTCAGCCTGCTCAACGTTTTCGAGAGCCGAGTAGGCGCTCACGATCCGGTACATCCCGGTGTAGCGTGCATAGACGTCGCTGGTGTGCTCGAAGAGCCGGTACATCAGTTCGAGCACCGGCTGCGCCGCTGTCCCTCCTTCGACCCCTTCGAGTAGATACGCCGTCACCTCGTAGGGGTCGGCCGAGTCGAACTCTTTCGTGTAGTCGGTGAAGAACGTGAGGATCCGCTGGATCATGGCGGTCCGCTCGTATTCGCCGTCGATCTCGAGCGAGAAGAGCGACATGGGTGCCGCAAAGATCGGGCTCGCGTAGATCTGCGTGTACTCGAGCATGATATCGACGTAACTTGCTATCTTGATCGATATCTCCTCGTGCGGGGTGCTTGTCTTGAGGAGGTCGAGCGCGATCTCGAACGGTTCCAGCATGCCGTCGAAGATCTGCGCCTCCCCCCGGGAGAGCTGATCTGCCACCTGCAGGCTCCCGACCCGGATGTAGCCTTCGACGAGGGGATCGGCCAGCTGCCGCTGCAGGGACGGGTCGGCGATCTGGGAGAGGATCTGGCCTGCCTCGTCCAGCGCCTGGAGCGAGAGCTGCTCGATCCCGTACATGATCAGGCCGTGGATGACCTTGCCCATCGCGAAGAGGCAGTAGTCCCGCTCTAAGAGGGATGTGGAGAGAACTCGCATCCCGTGGAGCAGGTCGAGGTCGCCGTCCTCAACGGCGAGTACGGCCGCCTGGTCCACGATACCCCCCATTGCCTCGGCCCGGGCCCGCTGATCCACGATCTCGCAGGTGAGTCCGGTCGCGTGCCGGAGGAGATCCCGGTCTTTCCGGGCGACGCCGACCCGTGCCATCTCGACTGCGATGGTCGAGATGGCCTGCTCGCGGAGATTTTGCTCTCCAATCTGGCTCACCAGATCCACGAGGGCCGACGGCTCTTTCTGGCGGACGAATCCCCGCTCGATCAGGATGGTGTTGCACTCGAGAAGGAGGGTGTCCTGTGCGCGGTGCGAACTCGCGAGTTCCTTTATGGCCGGTACGTGCCTGACGACCTCGTCGAAGTCGTACTCCTTGCAGAAGTCGGTCACCGCCTGGTGAACCAGCGAATCGGCGATCTCGATATCCAGTGTGGCGAGGATGTTCTCGCGAACGAGCCCGATCTCGTCGCGCCGGACACCCTCCTTGATCAGGCGGACACTGGTGTCGAAAAATTGGGCGTTGATCCTCTGCGCACTACTGCTGGCCTTCTTCATGACCTCGATTGCGTGGTAGAAGTCGCCCATGCGGGAGAGTGCGTCGGTGATCTGCCGGTAGAGCTGGGCCGCTTTCGCAGCATCACAGGACGCATCGATCAGCGGCGTGATATCGAGGAGGACGGTCGGGTTGCCGCTCTTCTCGACGACCGCGATCCCGGAGAGGACGATCTCCTCGATGGGAAGCTGGCTCTCTCCCTCCCCCCGGGCGTTGAACTCGAAAGCCTTCTCGAGGAACCAGCGCTCCCCGCTCCGCTCGGCTTTCTTCAGGAGTTCAAGGACGAGGATCTGGCCGGCCCACGGTTTTTCGTCGTCGATCCTGAGCAGTCTGGTGTATATCTGTTTCTTGTCCCGCTGGCGGTCGAGGAGCTGCTCGGTCAGGATCGCGAGAACCTCCGTGAGCCGCTCTTCGGGGATATCCGGGAGAGAGTCGAGGATCTGTTCGATATCGGAGATCTCTTTCTTCAGCGAGGATTTCCAGGTGGCGTCCACGATATCGGCGATCGAGTTGGTGCGCCGGATCTTCTGGTTGATCTCAGTGGCGCTTGAAAGCCCGCTGATCACGAGGTTGATATCGCCGGACTCGATGCCGGAACCGGCAATCGCCCGGGCCACGTCGGCGTGGAGTTGCGACTGCCGCGATATGTCGCCGATCTCGGGAAGCATCTGGAGAGCATACTGCATGATGTCGACGTTCTGATGCTTCTGACCGTACCGGATGAAGAGCGGGATGATCTCGGAGAGGATTGCCGAGCGGTATTTGCGGATGCTGATCTTATTGAAGGCCTCTCCTCCTTTCTCGATATAGTGGATGTCGCCGGATTCAACCCCGGCCTCGACGAGGTCGCGGGAGATGCGGGCGAGGATATCTGATTGATGGCTCTTGCGATCGAGTTTGTCGACCAGGGTGAATATTGCCGAGAACCACGCCTCGTTCTTCTTCTCGCTATATATGGCGGCAGCACGCCTTGCGAGATCGGATATCTCTTCTCTGGTCGGTTCGATGAGCTGGCTTAAGAGTTCCGGCTGGCCTTCGTTGAACGCCGCTTCGACCAGGGCGGCATTCATCTGCTCGTAGAGCGATCTCTTCTCCTTCCTCGTCTGGGTCTCCGATATGTCCGAAACCACCTTTTCAAGCTCACGCAGATCGCCAGAAGAGATAGCGGAGTTGATCTTCTGTTTTATCTGTAGTTTTCCATCCATTTTGATCAGCGCTCTCCCGTGGGTTCTGCATCATGCATATCCATTATCCGATATATAGATTGCGCCCCTCTCACAAGAATGTTTTTCAATGGATTTGGAGAGTTCCTCAAAAATATCAGGGATAGGGTGGAGGATAGCCGTCACCCCGGGCACCCCGGACGGAACTGCTTCATGGGGGTGCCGATCATGCAGGCGAGGGGTTGGGGCGGCGAGGGGACCTGGATGGCCCACCCGCGTCTGTGGTAGCCTGGGGTTCTACTTCGGCTCTAACGACCCGTCGCGACTCGCACCTAACGGTGCTCACGCTCCGGACGTCCCGTCCGTCGCAACCATCATGATCTCCCGGTACATGGCCTCCGCGACGGCCGGGTCCTTTGCCTCGATCATGATCCTGATCATCGGTTCCGTGCCCGATGCACGCACCAGTGCCCAGGCGTTCTCCCTGATGATCTTGATGCCGTCGATCTTCTCGACGGTCTCTCCTCCGAACGCCTCTTCGACGGCGCGGACCAGCGCGGCCGGGTCGGCGGTATGGTATTTCTCTTTGACCAGGTGGTATGCGGGGAGTTCATCGACGATCTCCGAGAGTTTCCTGCCCTTGTGGCTCGCGAGCACCGCCACCATCATGGCGGCGGTCATGCCCCCGTCCCGGCAGAACTGGTGGTCGGGGTATATCAGCCCGCCGTTTCCTTCGCCCCCGAACGAGACCTTCTTGCCCTCGCCGATCAGCTCGATCATCCTCCTCGCGACGTAGATGCTCCCGACGGGGGTGTAGTCGACGGTGCAACCGTGTTTCTCTGCGATATCTCGTATCAGCCGGGAGGTGGCGACCGGGGTGACGACGAGTCCGCCGCCGTTTCTACCGCAGACATAGTCCTCGACCAGGCCGAACTCGTAGTTCTCTTCTATATAGCGTCCTTTGGTGTCGACGAAGACTGCCCGGTCGGCGTCGCCGTCGTGCGCCACCCCGAAGTCGGCGCCCGTGGCGAGCACCATCTCCGAGAGGGGCTGTAATCCTTCGGGTGTCGGTTCGGGCATCCGCCCAGGGAAGGTGCCGTCGAGCCTGCCGTTGATGGTATGGACCCGGCACCCCATCCTGGAGAGGATGATCGGGGTCGTGAGCGCCGCGGGCCCGGAACCGGGGTCGACGACGACGGTCATCCCTTTGCCGATGCCCTCCGGGAAGTACTTCACCACGGCCTCGATGTAATCCTCGAGCCGGTCGGGTGCGGCGCTCTCGCTGCCGACGCCGTCCCAGTCGACCACATCGAACTCCTCTGCAAAGAACCGGCCTTCGAGCCGGATGATCTCCTCGTCGGACATCTCGGTGCCGTCGGCCTCGATGATCTTCACGCCGTTGTACTCGGGCGGGTTGTGGGATGCGGTGATCATCGCGCCGCCGGCAAACCGGTTGGTCTTGATGATATACTGCAGGGCCGGGGTGGGGAGGACGCCCATGTCCACCACGTCGCACCCGGTCATCAGGAGCCCGGCCTTGAGGGCATGGGTCAGGGCTTCGCCGGACGTCCGCGTGTCTCTGCCGACCGCGATGGTGCCTCTCCTCATCGATCCGAGCGCGGCGCCGATCTTGAGGACGAGGGCCGGCGTCATCGTCTCGCCGATCACGCCCCGCACGCCGTTCGTTCCAAACATCTGTTTTCCGTTTCGCATCCCATCACTTCTCCACGTCGTGTAATTCCCGTTTCAGCCTGTCGATTGCGTTGGCAGCGGCGGCGAACGCCTCCTGCCGGTGTTCTGCAAGTATAGCAAGATATGTTATATCCTCTCCGGCATAGAGCCGCCCTTTCCGGTGATAAAACCGGGCGCCGATGATTCCCGGGACGGTATGCATCTCTTTCTGGATGCTCTCCGCCACGGCATCGACGGTCTCATCAAAGTCCATGTATTCGGTCTGTTCGTCCTCCGACCATTCCCTGACGATCCCGTTGAACGTGAGGATGGCCCCGGCATGCGAGATGTCGCACTCGCGCTTCAGTTCCCTGACCAGCCCCTCGACGGTATAGTAGTCCTCGAACCGGTCGAGTGCGGTGATCGTCTCCTCGATCGAGGGGTTGCGGAGCACGACGTTCTCGCTATCGAGATCGCCGATCACTATCCGCGGAAACGATCTCGACTTGAACCCCTCGAGTATGGCATACTCAATCCCGGCGTTGCAGAGGACTTCGAGCGTGGAGTTAAGATCGTTCTCCCGCCTGACGATGACGGACTTCTCTTCGTCGACCCCGCCGGATATAGCAGCATACGATTCATAATACAGGGTAGTGTCCTTTCCGGGCTCGAGCGAAAAGCCGTGGTGCCCCAGGTGTTTGACTGCTCCGACGGTTCCATGCGCGGAAAGCGCCCCGATCAGGCTCTTTATGAACGTAGTCTTCCCGGTGTTCGAGCGGCCGACGATCTGTATGATCTTCATACCGGTTCCTCTCCTTCTTCTCGATCTGGTAATGCCGGTTCTTCTTCTGGCTCCTGCATTCCCTGGTCCCCGTCTTCCTGCCCGGGTCGGGTCTTCAGGATGACCGAAGCCGCCTCGGCCACGCCCCGCATCACCTCGGTGATCCGGTCCTCGACATCGATCTCATCGTCGAGATTCAGGCTCGTCCCTTCCACCTCCAGCAGGAACCGGGCGACTTCGCTCGCCTCAAAGAGGATCTCGTCGAGTTCCTCTGCGGTGAAAAAGCCGCACATCGCCCCGTAAAAGAATGTGGCTCCGGCTTTCTTCACCTTCTTCTTGAACGAACTCCTGGCCTGGTTGACTGCCTGCGGGGAGTAGGAGTCGACCATGAACGGGCAGAGTTCGGGGAGGTTCTCGCCGATAAACGTCATCTCCGAGCCGCTGGTGGTCTTGAAGTCTGCGCAGAGGCGGGCTATCGCCCACTCGCGGGCGGTGATGTGGGTGTGTTTGCGCAGGAACTGGTTGACCCGCTGGTAGGTGGCGCCATCCACCTTCTTGAATTTCTGGTACTTGTTCGGGTCTTTGATGCTGTCAGGATCTTCCATTTTACCTACCTCTTGTTGGTTTTGCTATTTCAATAAGGCTGGTTGAACGGCGGTGGTTCAAAAGAAACCGGGTACGCCCCCGGGATCGGTCTGTCGTGCGGGTGCTGCCGGTGTCATGATCGCCCTGTTCATCATATAGCATCATAGGGTTTATGTCTGCCTCTTTGCTCCCGGGTTCGGGGCGGTGATCCGGTCATCCGGGTGGGGTGTGCCTCCATTTGGGGCACAATAATCGCCTCGATGGATCGGCAACGGTTGGCAGTTGAGATCCTGTTGGGCTTCGAAGAGGGTCTCGATCGTCGGGGCAGCTTTTCTTCGGGAACGATCTTCGGGCACCTGGTTGAAGCGAGACGGGGCTTCAAAGCATCTTTGAATCGTTGATTGCAACCCGAAATCCATGGTTCTCTCATGTGTATCTCTTATCGGGACGTCACAACATGCCGGTGTGCGTAGCGCTCGGGGCCTCGGGGGCGTGATCTCGGGGGGTAGATGCTCTGGTTGTCCGGGCCTTCGCCGAAGGCGGTTCCGTCCCGTTCGTTCTCCCGGAGCACGCCGTTGCCCGGCATTCCGGGGTGACTCGCAGGATCCGGCGTCCTCGTATCGCGATTTTGAGCCGGGATCGTGCTCGTGCCCATGCGTGAGGTTGCCGGGCGGGACGATCGGGCGCCTGTGCTCGTCTATGGGGGTCATTTATATGTGGGTGGGGTGCGTGGGTCGCGTGGCGCCTGTGTTGCTCCCGGACTGTTCACTTTCTCCCCGCGCGGTATGGGGTTCATATACCTGAAGGAGGACGTATTCAGTAGGGTTTGCTTCCCCGCCCCCACCTGGGGTGCAGCCCCGCATACCTCCTAACTCCGAAACAATCTGCATCACCCTATATCTTTTTTAAGAATCCTCACTCATCCGGCTTTTCTGCAGGTTTCGAAAACGTTTCGGGCTTTTCAGAGCATTCGCCGGGATACATGGGTTGTTTTCCCGGCGATGTGGTGCTGGGGGGGGCTGTTTCCCCCTGGTTCCCGGCTCTCTGTTCGCCTGCCGTATCTCTGGGGTTCGACGGGTTCGTACGGCCGGAGCACGTCCTCGGAACGGCTCCGTGCAGTGCGGGTGTGCGTGGCTCGCCGGTGACTCCCTTCGAGTCGACCCGGGTTCTCCGGCGAGAGAATGTGTTGCGGGGAATAGGCATTTACCGCAATCTTGATATGCTCCGTTATTTAATTTATTGTACAATGGAAAACGTCTGTTTCTCGGAATGGCTGGATCGCTTCAGCAGTTACCTCCGGATGCGGAATTATTCGCCCCGGACAATCGAAAAATACCTGCAGACCATCCGGCGTTTCGCTCGATACGCCTGGCTCCGGCAGAACTCGGACGGGGTCGTGTTCGACGAGGCTGCGTTCGAGGGTGCTCCGCTGGATGCCGATGTCAACGTCTCTGCGGCTCTCGTTACCGATTTCTTCTCCTGTCTTGCGGAAAAACAGGAATATAAGCCCAAGACCCTCCACCGGATGATCTCGACGCTCTCCTCGTTTTACAAGTATCTCTACGTGCAGGGTGCTGTTGTCGCCGACCCGATGCTCGGGGTGGAGCGGCCCCGGATCAAGAATCAGGAACTGAAATATCTCAAACACAGTCAGGTTCTCCGCCTGATCAACATCATCGAGAGCGAGCGCGACCGGTTGATTGTCCGCCTGATCTACGCCACCGGCGTCCGTGTTTCGGAGCTCTGTGCGATATGCGTCGAGGACATCGATTTCGAGGAGCAGACGATACGGGTGAAGGGTAAAGGCGACAAGATACGGACGGTTTTCATCGATGAAGAGACGCTTGAAGAGATTAACCGGTTTATCGGCAACAAGATCGAGGGGCCGCTCTTTTTAGGCCAGCAGGGCAACCACCTCTCCCCGCGAACCGTCCAGCATCTCTTCAAGCAATACGCTCCTTCCGGGATTACACCGCATAAAATCCGCCATTCCTATGCGAGCGAACTCTATCGCCGCTCAAAGAACCTCCGTGTCGTGCAGGAGAATCTGGGGCACTCTTCCATCAAGACGACCGAGATCTACCTGCATACCGATATCGACGAGCGTAAACGCGTCTATCAGCAGTATTTCCCGCTCTCGAACGGGAAAAAAGAGGAGTGATCGGGCCTGCGGGGCGACCTGGATAAACCGCATGATGCTATATGGGTGCCGGCCGACGCGGCACTCCATGGCGCCAGGCGTGCCGGGCGGAGTTCCCGGCACCTGCACGGGTTTATTTGCCCCATTTCCGCGTCGAGGGCCGGGAAATTTATTGATCCGCGTCCTCATCTTCGCGGAAAAACCCGTCTCGCCCCCTCCCCCCGGGAAGCATTCCCGTGCCTTTGCCCTTTTCTCTCTCCCGGCAACGCTCAAATCACTGGAGCGCCTATCAATCCATATGCGGTACATCGTCACGGGCGGGGCAGGGTTCATCGGGTCCAACCTCGCAGAGCGGCTGGCACGCGACGGCCACGAAGTCGTGATCGTCGACGACCTCTCCGCCGGGCGGCGGGAGAACATCGATCATATCCTGTCTCATCCCCGGGTGACGTTCGTCGAGGGGAGCGTCGCCGATCTCGTCCTGCTCGTCGACGCCTGCGCCGGGGCGGACGGCATCTTCCACCAGGCGGCCGTCGCTTCGGTTCCCCGATCCGTGGCAAACCCCCTGGAGACGAACGCGGTGAACGTGACCGGGACCCTGAACGTTCTCTGGGCCGCAAAGGAGTGCGGCGTCCCGGCGGTCGTGGCGGCTTCAACCTCGGCGATCTACGGCGACGATCCGGTCTTCCCGAAATGCGAGACGATGGCGCCGACCCCGCTCTCCCCCTATGCGGTCTCGAAACTTGCGGGCGAACACTACGGGAAAGTGTTTGCCGACCTCTACGGCATCCGGACGGTATTCCTGCGGTACTTCAATGTCTTCGGGCCGCGGCAGGATCCAAACTCCGAGTACGCGGCGGTGATCCCGAAGTTCATCACCCGCCTGCTCGGGGATAAGCCGCCGATCATCTACGGCGACGGCGAGCAGACCCGGGACTTCATCTTCGTCGCCGACGTGGTGCGGGCGAACATCCAGGCGATGGAAAGCGGTGCTTCCGGCGTCTTCAACATCGCCGGAGGCACCAGGATCAGTTTGAACCACCTTTCATCCATTCTCGCGGAGACTACCGGCATACACCACCGGCCGGTATACGAACCGCCGCGGCCGGGCGACGTGCGTGACTCCCTTGCCGAGATCACCCGGGCGGGGGAGGCCTTCGGGTTTTCGCCACGGTATACGCTTGAAGCGGGGCTCCGCGAGACGGTGGCGTGGTTCCGCGACGGCGGCCGGTAACGGTTCCGGGCACCCGGTTGCCCGATTGGGGTTCGCAACGCTCCCGGGCACGGCAGGTGCAGGAACCTATATATTGTTACTCCACAGTAAAGGGGGGGCGAGGTGCAGACGTATGCCCCAATTGGTTACACCGGAGATGCCCCGCAAGGGTAATGACAGAGATACGTCACGGGCGTACAGCGACGTCGCCACGGAGGGCCTATACGACCCGGCTGCCCTGAACAACAGGGGTGTGGCGCTTGAACGGGAGGGGCGCTACGAGGAAGCGCTCGCTGCATTCAGTGCAGCAATACTCTGCGACAACGATGATGTCTATGCATGGAACAACCGGGCGGTGATCCTCACCCGGCTTGACCGCCACCAGGAAGCGGCGCTTGCGTGCAGGCAGGCGCTCGCGCTCGACCGGTCATGCATCTTTGCTCTGGTGACGTACGGCATGGTGCTCGGCAGGCTCGGGAACTATCATGAGGCCGAGAATGTTCTTGCGGTGGCCGAAGACCTCGACCCGCAGGCCCGGGCGCTCTACCCGGGGAACTCGACGATGACCCGGGCTTGATCGATCGGACTCACTCATTTTTCCGGGGTGCTCGGGGCCGATACACTGTCGGGTGCGATACGGTTTGCCGTATGGTGCAACCCCATGCACCCCCGCCCGACTCCCGGTCGGCATCACGAGATCGCCGGGTTCGTCCGAACTCCCGGAGAACCTTACGTTTTTATTCTCCCTGCCGCATAGAGTATACAATCGAGTGCCCTCCGGCACGGAGTCGATCCCATGAAGACGCTCATACTTGCAGGCGGGAGCGGCACCCGCCTCTTCCCTCTCTCAAGGGAACAGTATCCGAAACAGTTCATCCCGCTCGTCGACGACGAGTCTCTCTTCCAGAAGACCGTGAAGAGGGCGCTCCTCTTCTCCTCGCCGCAGGAGATCGCCATCGTCACGAACAGCGATCACCGGTTCCTGGTCAGGGACCAACTTGCCGCCATCAGGTGCGACTGCCGCGTCCTCGTGGAGCCGGTGGGCAAGAACACCCTGCCGGCGATCTACTACGGCGCCCGCGAGATCACCCGGGACGGGCCGGACACGGTCGCGGTTCTCCCTTCCGATCACCTGATCACCGCGCCCGGTCCGTTCCAGGATGCATTCCGCCGGGCGGAGCGGCTTAGCAAGGACTATCTGGTTGTCTTCGGGGTGCGGCCGACCTCGCCGCACACCGGATACGGCTATATCCGGCCCGGCGAGCCTCTCGGCGACGGCTCGCTCGTGGACGCCTTCGTCGAGAAGCCCGATATCGAGACCGCCGGGCGGTACGTCGCCGACGGCTACCTCTGGAACTCCGGCATGTTCTGTTTCAATGCCGCCCTCTTCCTTGCCGAGTGCGAGACGTGCGCACCGGAGGTGGCCCGGGCGTTCGAGCAGCCCCTCGATGAGGCGTACGGTGCAGTCCCCGCCCTCTCCATCGACTACGGGATCATGGAGAAGACCCGGAAGGCGGCGGTCGTGCCGCTTGAATGCGACTGGAGCGACGTGGGGAACTTCGACGCACTTTACACCGCCCTTAAAAAGAACGGGAGCGGTAACGCCGTCAGGGGCGAGCATATCGGGATCGACTCCTCCGAGAACCTGATCATCGCCGACCGGTTGATTGCCACCGTCGGGGTTCACAACCTTGCCATCGTCGAGACGAAGGATGCGATCCTGGTCGCCGCCCGTGACGAGGCCCAGCGGGTGGGCGAGATCGCAAAAGCCCTCCGCGAGAAGGGGGATTCGCGTGCCCTCTTCCACACGCAGGTCCACCGGCCCTGGGGCTCCTACACGAACCTCGAGGAGGGGCAGTCCTATAAGATCAAGCGGGTCACCGTCCCTCCGAATCGCCGCCTCTCCCTCCAGATGCATCATCACCGCTCCGAGCACTGGGTGGTCGTCACCGGGTGCGCCGAGGTGACGATCGGGGGCGAGACCTCCCTCCTCCGAAACGGCGAGTCGACATTCGTCCCTGCGGGAACGGTTCACCGGCTTGCGAACCCCGGCCTCCTGCCGCTCGAACTGATCGAGGTTCAGATCGGGGAGTACACCGGCGAGGACGACATCATCCGGTTCGAGGACGACTTCGATCGGACGTGAGCGGCAACGGGTTGGCCGCCCCCCCCTTCCCGGCCATCCCGTCCGCCCGCGACCAAACCGATATAATCCCGGGGTACATAAAATATAAGAGCTGATACCTGCGGTATCGGCGGTTCGAGTTCGTTTCTCTCGCACCCCCGTAGTGTAGTGGTCAATCATGCAGGACTTTGGATCCGGCGACGGCGGTTCGAATCCGCCCGGGGGTATTACGTTCGTCCGGCCCTCCTTTTGCGTCTCTTACTTCCATGCGAGTATTTCGGAGTCACCCTCATCCCACCGGCGGTGCGATCGGAAGGGATTTCCCGGCGTACGGTGAGCATACGAAAATGACCCATCTCTCTCCTCTCCTGATCGCCCCCTGCGGTATAGACTGCGGGCTCTGCATCGGCTACCTGCGGGAGAAGAACAGATGCCCGGGCTGCCGGACGGAGGATGCCGGCAGCCTGAACGCGTATTGCGCCCGGTGCAAACTCCGGCAGTGCGAAGACCGTACGGGTGAGTACTGCTACGAATGCGCCGGATATCCCTGTACGCGGCTGAAACGCCTGGACAAGCGCTACATGAAATACCGGACGAGCGTGCTCGACAACCTGCGCGAGATACGGGAGCGGGGAGTCGTGGAGTTCGTTGAACGGGAGAAGATCCGCTGGACATGCCCGGAGTGCGGACATGTCCTCAGCATGCACAGGGATCGCTGCCTGCACTGTGGTCGGCCGTGGTGAGAGGAGAGCATCACCCGCACCGCTGCCGGTCCCTTTTGTGTCGCACCAGAACTTCGCATACCTGCCCTGTGCCTCGATCTTCTCCGACGACGAACGAGAACGGCCAATCGGGTTCATCGCAAACGGCAACGCGATGTCGGCCCATGCTGCCGCCACCGCCCGGACGAGCCCGGTGCCGTCGATACCTTTTTTGCGCTCGATACCCTCCCGCCCCCCGGTGCCATCGAGTATGACCGATACGAGGATACGATCAATCCATGCCCGCGAGATACTGGACTCGCGGGGGAACCCGACCGTCGAAGCAGATGTCACACTCGCCGGCGGGGCGTCCGGGCGTGCCGCGACCCCGTCCGGCGCATCGACCGGCAAGCACGAAGCCGTCGAGCTCCGGGACGGCGTAAAAGACCGTTACGGCGGTAAAGGGGTGCAGAGACCCGTCGCCCGGGTCAACGGCGAGATCGCCACTACCCTGCAGGGCATGGACGCCCGTGAGCAGGCGGCGGTGGACGAGACCCTCTCCAATCTCGACGGAACGCCGAACAAGCGGAACCTGGGTGCCAACGCCACGCTTGCGGTCTCCATGGCCGTCGCCCGGGCTGCCGCCGCCGCAGAGGATCTCTGGCTCTGGGAGTACCTGGGAGACCCGTTTAAACCGCTCCTTCCCGTCCCCATGATGAACATCCTCAACGGAGGGGTTCATGCCAACTGGCAGGGCCCGGATTTCCAGGAGTACATGATCGCTCCCTACGGCGCTCCAGGCGTCGCGGAAGCGGTCCGGTGGGGGAGCGAGACCTACCATGCGCTCAAAGATATCCTCAAGGCGCGGGGCTACACGACCGGCGTCGGCGACGAAGGCGGGTTTGCCCCTGCAGTCTCCACGAACACCGAGCCGCTCGATCTGATCGTGGAGGCAATCGAACGTGCCGGGTATGCGCCCGGCGAGGAGATCGGGATCGCCCTCGATCCGGCGTCGAGTGCGTTCTACAACGACGACGTCTATATGCTCAGGACAGAAGGGCTGACCCTGACCGCTGCCGAGATGGTGGACCGATACCGCGACCTTGTGGCGGCATACCCGATCATCGTCATCGAGGACGGCCTTGCCGAGGACGACTGGGACGGCTGGAGGCTGCTGACCAGAACGATCGGCGATCGGGTGGAACTCGTCGGCGACGACCTCTTCGTCACGAACGTCGATCGGATCGATATGGGTATCCGGAAGGGGGCTGCCAACGCCGTCCTGATCAAGCCCAACCAGATCGGGACGGTGACCGAGACGATCGCCGCGGTGCATCTCGCGCAGCAGCAGCACTGGGGCGCGATGGTCTCCCACCGGAGCGGCGAGACCGCCGATACGTTCATCGCCGACTTCACCGTCGCCATGCAGACAGGCCACCTCAAGACCGGTGCACCCGCACGGGGCGAGCGGGTGGAGAAGTACAACCAGCTCATCCGGATCGAAGAGGCGGCCGGGGATACGGCCCGGTATGCCGGGAGGAGCGGGTTCGTCCGGTAGTGGGGGGGTCTCTGAGACCCGTATCGGCAGTGGAATCTCCGGCGCGGCGGAGAAGCCGTCCCGGATCGCCCTGCAACTCACCGGTGTTCCACATACTTCTTAAGGCCTCCCTCCCAGATCATGGGTGACCATGGAAAGCGCTGCCCTAGCAATTGAGATCCAGATGAGCCTCCTCCTCTTCCTCGCGCTCGCCGGCTACCTTGTGGCATCCCGTATCAACCAGTCGGCGACGATCGGGGCTATTCTTGTGGGGGTTCTGGTCGGACCGAGCGTGCTCGGCCTGATCACCTACACGGACTTCGTCGCGACCCTGGCGCATCTCGGAGCAATCATCCTCCTCTTCGTCATCGGTTTCGAATTTAACATCAGGGATATCCTCGATCCGCGCTACGGCGTCATCGGCCTTGTCGGCGTGGTCGTCCCGTGGATAGGCGGTTACGCCACTGCCGTCTTCTTCGGGTTCGACTTCGCGAGCGCGGTCTTCATCGGCACGGCGCTGACAGCGACGAGTATCGCCATAACCGCAAACGTTCTCAAGGAGATCGGCGTGCTCCAGACCCCGGCAGCGAAGGCAATCATCGGTGCCGCGGTCATCGACGACGTCCTCTCCCTCCTGGTGCTTGCCGTCTCCACCGATCTGGTGGTGAGCGGGGATATCTCGGTGGTATCGGTCGGCGTGATGCTCGGCAAAGCCGTTGGATTCATCGTTGTCGCCGGCGCCGTCGGGTACTTCGGCATCCGAAAGGTCATCGAGCGAATGGACGCAACTCCTCTGGCGCGGAAATATCCGGAATTCGTCTTCATCTTCGCCATGATGGTGGCGTTCCTGTATGCGATGCTCGCCGACCTGGTGGGCTTATCGGGCATCATCGGTGCGTTCCTTGCCGGGGTTGCCTTTGCCGGCGTCGAGCTCCGGCAGAGTAAGGGCGTCCACGAGGGCGCCGAATACTTCCAGATCGTCTTCGCCTCGATCTTCTTCGTATCGCTCGGAATCCTCGCGGACATCCGTGCGCTCACATCCGACATGGTCCTCTTCCTGGTGGTGCTGACCCTGATCGCCATCGTTACCAAGGTCGTCGGGTGTGCTCTCCCTGCCCGGGCGATGGGGATGTGCCGTGAGGACTCCCTCATCATCGGGTTCGGGATGGCGCCGCGGGGCGAGGTGGCGATGATCGTCGCCCTGATCGGGCTGGAATCGGGGCTGATCGGCCAGAGTATCTTCGTGGTGATCGTCCTGATGAGCCTGCTGACCACGCTCATCACTCCGATCGTCTACCGGAACTGGTTCTACAAAGGTGCATACTGCACCCCGGAGTGATGCAGGGCTTTCCCCCTGCAATTTTTAGAAAAAATGCTCTTACTCTTCTCTGCGCCCGGCTGGAAAGAGAGGCGGGGCGCGAGCCCCAGGTTCACCAGGCTTCCGGAAACGCCATGTTGGTATAGATGTCCTCGAGGCGTGCCTTGTGGCCCCGCTCCATCGCCGCGAGGCTCTCGAAGAGTTCGATCTGCTCGGGGTCAACGCTCAGGCTCGCGAGCTGGGTGTACATCTGCATCGCGTCGAGTTCCTTCCGGATCGCGATGACCAGGCCGTCGAGCGGTTTCAAGTCGGCCGAGAGCGGCGGGACCTCCAGGGTGTCGGCGACCTTGTAGTCCCGTTTCGTGTCGAACCCGAGTTTTCCAGGCTCTTTTGTGAGAAAACCCTCGAGGGTCTTCCTGTGCTGGCTCTCCTCCCCGGCGAGCTCGTTGAAGAGGTTTTTCAGGTTCTCGTCCGTGACCTTCTCCCTGACCGTGCGGTAGAAGGTGTATGCCTCGATCTCGCGGTCGATGGCATTCGATATGATGGAACGGTATTCTTCGGTGTCCATGACTTTATGCACCGGTGGGACAGTAGCATTTGAGGCTTTTAAACCTTGTCAGGGGCGGGGTTTGGTAGGGTGTTGGCTCAAGGTGTGAAAGGCCTGCAGGTCTTCATGTGTAGTTATCAAGGCAAGCGACGATTGGGGAGGAAGCCCGTCATGACGCCCCTCAGATTACGTCTAACACGGATTTCGAGGGGATATCGCCACGCACTGCCCCCGCCCCACAGGGGCGGGGGAGGAGGCCGAAGGCCGGGTGGGGTGGGGGTTACAGGTTAGCCTTACGGGGTAGAGACAGGGGAGGGGGTGTGCCCCCTCCCCGCGAGCCGCCACCCCCAGGGGCGATATCCCCATGAAATCCGTGCCGGGTGTCGCTCGCCTGCTGCCATCCTCGGCTGCTTACATTTTGGTCCTGAGCGCGACAGTCTGAAAGGCACGATGGACGGCACGTCCATCGCAAGTCATACCTGATGGTGACTAAGCTCCGGTCTTAACGAATCGTCACCACACCTGGTGGGTGACTGCGCTCCAATTTCAATGAGCCGTCACAAGTCGCACCTTTAGTGCTCCCACTCCGACCCTTCGGGCCGTCGCGCCTCAAATTTCCTCGCAAAAAAAAGATTAAATAAACCGGGGCTTCCGCGAGAGAAGCTTCGGCGTGTAGAGCGGCCGGAAGGGCTTTCCGGCGGTTTCGAGTTTGACCGCCTGGACGAGTTCGCTCTCGGTCATCGTCTCCTTGTAGGGCTTCTTCTTCTCCGAGAGTTTCCGGATGGTGATCATGAGCCGGCCGGTCTCGGCTTCCTGGTCGCCGATCACTGCGACGTAGGGCACCCAGTCCATCCCGGCCTCGCGGATCTTCTTGTTCACGCTCTCGTCCCGGTCGTCGACATCCGCCCGGATACCGGCCGCGTTCAGCCGGGTGCCGATCTCTTCCGCGAAACAGACATGCCGCTCCGCCACCGGCACCAGCCTGACCTGGGTCGGGGCGAGCCAGGTTGGGAACGAGGGAACCTCCTGTGCCGCGGTGCCCTCAAGCATCGCGCAGATCACCCGCTCGATCGAGCCCGTCGGCGAGCAGTGGAGGATCGGGGGATGAACCTCCGTTCCGTCCGGTGCGTAGTACTTGATATCGAACCGGTCGGCGCTCTCCACGTCGATCTGGACGGTCGGGTTCTCGATGGGTCTCCCCTGTGCATCGATCGCCGCGAGGTCGACCTTTGCTATCCAGTAGTGAGTCCGCTCCGAGAGAACCTCAATCAGCATCGGCACGCCAGACTTCGCGACGATCCCCTTCACCCAGAGTTCATACTGGTCGAAGAAGTCGCGGGTGCACCGGAAGACCCCGACGAGCGGGGTCTCGAGATCCTCGCCGGTCTTCCAGCCTATCGCGAGCTGCTCCTCGAACGCCGTGAGCGCGCCGTCTGCGTCGCGGCAGAGGGTGTGCATGTCGGGCATCGTGAATGCGCGCAGACGCTTCAGGCCGATAACCTCGCCCTTCTGCTCGTGGCGGAACGAGTAGGTCGAGAGTTCGTAGAGTTTCAGCGGGAGGGTGTTCGGCGAGATATGCATGTCGTGCATGATCGAGAACATCCCGAAACACGCCGCGAACCGGAGCATCATGTCGCGGTTGCCGCTCTTGAACCGGTACTGCCGCTCCCCGAACTTGGCCGCGTGCTCCGCGATCGCCTTATCGCCGAGGTCGTACATCACCGGGGTCTCGACCGGCATCCCGCCGTAGTCGAGCACCTGTGTGAGGACGTAGTCGGAGAGAAGGTCGCGGATCAGCTTGCCCCGGGGCATCCAGCGGTGGTTTCCAACATCCGCGCGTGGTTCGTACTCCACGAGCTCCTTCGCACGCATCAGGTCGACGTGAACCGGCTCGGCCCCTTCCGGCCCCGGGTACCCTAGTTCCTTCCGGATCAGGGCGGCGAAGGGCGTCTCCTCCTTCGCGTAGTCGGCTGCGTCTTTGCGGTCACCTTCAGGGGTGATGACGAAGAACTCGTGCTCGATCTCCTTCTTCGGCGCGGCCGCCCCTTCTCCCGGGACGATCGTCCGCGAGAGTTCGGAGAGCGGGTGGCCCTTGCAGGAGAGCGAGAATGCCTTATACCAGCCGAACGGCGCACGTTTCACGACGAAACCGTCCGTACCGTTGAGAATATCCTGGATACCCTTAAGAGCGCTCACCGCTGCATCCGGCGATGCAAGGTCGGAGGAGAGGTGGGCATAGGGGTAGATCATGATATTGGTGGTGCCGAGCTGCCGGGCAGTGGTAACGATCTCGTCGGCCGCCTGCCTGACGGCATCCTCGATGTTCTCCTCGTCGACAGACTCAACCGCGCAGAAGACGGCAAGCGCCTCATCAAGGGCGTCCTTTTGGACGGCGTCCTCTTCGGCGACCTTCGTCTTCTTCCGGGCCTCGTATTCGATATGATCAGAGTGGATCAGAAGAAGTCGCATTGGTATCTCCAGTTGAATCGTTCAATATCTGTTTTCCTGCTATATAGTGCATGACGCTCGGCGGGCGGGGGGCACGTGCCCCGGGTCGCCGCTCCTGCCGCGGTATGGGCGGAGGCGTCGAGTTTCACCGGATTCCCGGCATCACTCCTCTGCGCGGCGCGCGTTCTCGTGGTAGCGGGAGAGGGTCGCCTGCCGCTGATCCATGTACTTCGCGTCCTGCTTCATGTTGTACGGGCGCGCGGCGCGATCTGTTCTGTAGAAGACCAGTTGCCCGATCGGCATCCCCGCGTAGACCTTGACCGGCCGGGAGTTCACGTTGCACATCTCGAGCGTGATCGTCCCCCGAAAGCCTGCGTCGATCCAGCCTCCCGTCTGGTGGAGTTCGACCCCGAGACGCGCGATGCTGCTCTTCCCCTCGATGCTCGCAACGATGTCGTCGGGGAGTTCGATCGCCTCGAGCGTCTCGGCGAGGAGGAACCGACCCGGTGCGAGGACGATCGAGTCGGCCACCATCTCTTCGGTCTCGGCGCAGACGGTCTCGCTGTCGTAGGGGTCGATCACGCTCTCTCCCGGAACGTACCAGACAAAGTGCGAACCGAGCCTGATATCCAGGGAATTTGGCTGGATCAGGGAGGGTTCGAAGGGATCAACCCCGATGTGCCCGCGCCTGATGCGGTCTTCTATCTGCCAGTCGACAAGAATCATTCCAATACATCTCTCCCGCAAACTATTCTTTGTTTTCGAGATGCCACTCCGTCCGGCGCATCAGCCCGTGAAGCGTGCTCGCCTCGCGGATGGTCAGTTTCGTCCGGCCGAGCACTCGACGGATCAGGGTCATCGTGTTCTCCCGCTTGAAGTCCGGGTGATCGATACGGTTCAGGAACGCGTCGATGTGCCGGTAGAGCGAATCCATCTCGACGGGGCTTGCGAGCGGGTAGGTCCCGCGCGGCAGGTTCGCAAGCTCGTAGCAGAGGATGCCGACCGCGTGAGAGAGGTTGAGGATAGGATAGATCTCCGAGGTCGGGATGGTGCAGATGAGGTTTGCGCGCTTAAGTTCTGTGTTCGCGAGCCCCCAGTTCTCCCGGCCGAAGAGGATCGCGACCGTGCCGTCGATATCGCCGACGATCTCCCTGACCTCCGCCGGCGCGTAGTAGGGCATCCGCATCGGGGTGCAGACCGACTTGCTCACCTCGCCGGTCGTCGCGACGACAAAGTCGAACTCGTTATAGACCTCCTCGACCGTCATCCGCCGGGCGCCCTCGAGGACGTCGCGGGCGTGAGAGGCGCGCATGATCGCGTCGTCGCCGAGCGCACAGGGGTTGACGAGAACCAGCCGGGTGAACCCGAAGTTCTTCATCACCCGGGCGGTAAACCCGACGTTTCCCTCATAGAGGGGTTCGATCAGGACGATTGAGATCTCGGGCATGCCTCACTGTACCGCCCGGACCGTCGCCCGGAGCACGTCGATCCCTTCCTCGTAGACCGCGTTCCCCACGACGATCGTGTCGGCATAACGGCCCATCTCCGCCGCCTGCTCGGCCGAACGGATCCCGCCGCCGTAGTAGAGGGTGGCGTGCTCGACAGCCTCGGATGCCGCCTGCACGATTGCAGGATCCCCATAGGTTCCGCTGTACTCGATGTAGACGATCGGGAACCGGAAATAGCGGTCCGCGACCTCTGCGAACGCGGCCACGTCCCCGGCCGAGAGGCTGCAGTCCGCCCCCGTCACCCGGCCGACGGCCGAGTTCGGGTTGAGGACGATGTAGGCCTCGGGCACCACCATATCCCAGTCGATGCTGCTCGTGTGGCGCAGCCAGGCGTAGTGCTTCCCGACGACCCAGCGGACGTCGTTCGTGTTCAATACGCTCGGCACGAAGAGGTGGTCGATCCCCCTATCAAAGATGGCGCAGTCGGGGCTCGCTGGTTCCACCACCAGCGGCACCCCATAGGAGGAGACCAGATCCAGGAGTTCGTGGAGGTTCTCCCGCGTCACGTTCAGCGTGCCCGAGAGCATCAGGGCGTCGGTTCCGCTCGTCGCGATCTCCTCGACGACTCCTTTCGGGAGGCGTTTATCGGGGTCAAGTTTCGTTACGTGTGCCCAGGTCTTCCAGTTCGCGTGCATGGTGTCACTTCAGGTGGCCGATGTAGTCGCGGAGTCTGGCCTTCGGGATGCCGGTGATAGAGGAGACCTTCTCCGGGTCGGCAACACGGAGCGTTGCGGCGTCATAGATGCCTGCAAGGTAGAGCCTGTCCACGGTCGCCTCACCGAGCCCGGGGACCTCCAGGAGTTCTTTGCGCCCGCGCTCAAAGACCGTCCTGGAGATCTTCTGGGGGGCAGGGCGCCCGAGGTGCCTGCAGACCAGATCCACATGTTTATGTACGGTTTCCGGGTTAATGCCGGTTTTGCTTGCAAGGTAGGGGATGGGGAGGTAACAGAAGTCGTCGGGAGTCGCGACGCCGCCTGCCTGGTACTTCTTCAGGCTGACCGCGGGAACTCCGGCCTCCCGGAGGGCGCGCTCGTTGCAGAGGCCGCGGGCCGCGTCCAGGAGTTCGGTTCCGGTAGCCTCCGGGATCCCGGCCTTCTTGATCGCCGCAACGTCGGCCAGCGAGAGCGCGTGGATATCGCCGATCCCCTGTTCGAGAAGGTTTCGGATGATCTTCGCGTGGCTCCGGCCCTTCCTCGGGGGCACGATCTTCCGGACGAATTTCCTGAGTTCCGAACGGCGCCGGAGAACCTCGAGCGCATCCTCTGCCTCTCTCGCGAGCTCTGCGGCCTCTTTTTTCTCGACGTCGACGGCTTTCGCGAGGTCTTCAGGCTGCATGCCCGCGATCTCGGAGACCGTGTAGATGTGGTGCGCGTGCAGGCGCTGCATGAGGTCGTCGGTCATCGAGGGCATCATCCGGAGCGCCTCGACGTTCGAGGCGATATGGCTGCAGAGTGGACAGCCGATGTCCCATGGGCGGGCGCCTTTCCGGATCAGGCGGACGTGGGAGAGGTTGTGCTCCGGACAGGTCGCTTCGACCCGGATTGCCTTGCCCCAGGTGCTGCCGGGCAGGCTGATGTTGAACCGGCACTCGGGGTAGCCGGTGCAGCCGATGAACTGGGAGACGCCGATATGCCGGATCCGGAGATCGTGGCCGCAGGCGGGGCAGGGGCCGAGGGTATGCTCTTCTGCCGTCTGCTCCATGATCTCGGTGCCGATCTCCGACTTGTGCGCCTCGAGTTTGTCGAAGACCCGATGGAGCATCTCGCGGGACTCGGTGACGACGTCGTCGCGGGAGCGCCGGCTCTGCTTGATGAGTTGCATGTGCTCTTCGAGCGTCCGGGTCATCTCCGGCTCCGTGATCGTCTCGGCGTGGTTGTCGAGCGCGTCGATGACCGCCCGGCCAACGAGCGTCGGGCGGAGCGGGTTGCCCTCCACGTAGCGGCGGGAGACGAGTTTGCCGATCACCTCGTGCCGGGTGCTCTTCGTGCCGAGGCCGAGTTCCTCCATCACCTGGATGAGCCGGCTCTGGGAGTAGCGCGCCGGCGGCTGTGTCTCCTTCTCCTCGAGGTTCACCTTCTTGATCGGCAGCCGTTCACCCGGGGCAAGCACCGGGAGGATGTTCTCTTTCGCCTCCGAGTAGGGGTAGATCCGGCGCCACCCGGCATAGAGGAGCCTGCCGCCCGTGGCCTTGTAGGACTCGCCGGACGCGTCGAAGGTGCACCTGGTGGTCGCCCAGTTCGCGTCGGGAGAGAGGGTCGCGAGGAATCTCCGCACGACGAGCTCGTAGACCTTCCACCGGTCCTGCCCGAGAGCCTCGCGGGTCGCGGAGCCTGTCGGGTGAATCGGCGGGTGGTCGGTGCTCTCCTTCTTGCCCCGGGTCGGGACGGGCCGCCGGTTCTGCTGCACCCAGGCGACGTCCTTATCGAAGACTCCTCCTTTGAGGGTATTGAGGATCGCGTTCAGGTTCAGCGACTTCGGGTAGACCGTGTTGTCGGTTCTCGGGTAGGAGATGTACCCGTTCATGTAGAGGTCTTCGGCGATCCGCATCGCGTTCGCCGCCGAGAGCCCCAGGCGGCTCGCCGCGACGATGAAGGTCGTGGTGTCGAACGGCGTCGGCGCCCGGTCGGTCTTCTGCCCCTCTTTCACGTCCGTGACGACGAGCGGCTCCTTCGTCCCTGCCTCCGCGGCGAGGGCTGCTTCGTGGTCGGTGAATCGCCCGGCGGTATGCCGCGCCTCGATCGTTACGCCGTCCTTCTCGGTATCGAGCGAGAGCATCCAGTAGGTCTGGGGGACGAAGCTCTCGATCTCGCGCTCCCGCTCGACGATCATGGCGAGCGTCGGGCTCTGGACCCGGCCGACGGAGAGGATGTTCGTGCCGCCCCGGCGTGCCGCGAGGCTGATGAACCGGGTCAGCGCCGCCCCCCACATCAGGTCGACCGTCTGGCGGGCCTCCCCTGCGGCCGCGAGGTCGAAGTCGAGGTCGGTCAGGTTCTCAAACGCGGTGCGGATCTCCGCAGGGGTTATCGCGGAGAACCGGGCACGGTTGATCCTGACGTTGGGGTTCACCGCACGGACGAGCTCGTAGGCCTCTTTGCCGATCAGTTCTCCTTCCGTATCGTAATCGGTGGCAATGGTGACGAGATCCGCTTTCTTCGAGAGTTTCTGAATGAGGTTGACGATCTTCTTCTCGGTCGGCTTCTTGATGATGCCCGCGTCGATGAGGGTTCGCGGTGTATGGGTCTCGCTCCGCCAGTTGGTGTAGCCCGGTTCGAAGTCCACCTCCACCACGTGCCCTTTGAGGCCGACCACCGTCTTCGTGTCGAAGGAGTAGGCGGATACGCTCCCGTCCTTTGTCGCTCTCACTTTTTCGTTGCCGGCGAGGATCTGCGCGATCCGGTTTGCCGAGATGTTCTTCTCTGCGATGATTAAATGCACTGCGGATTACACCCCGCCTGTATCAATATACTCGGATACGATCTTCCCGAGTTCCCGCGGATCCGCCCGGCCGCGGGTTTCTTTCATCACCTGCCCCACGAGGAAGTTCAGGGCTCCCTTCTTGCCGGCCCGGTAGTCCTCCACGGCCCGGGGGTTCGCGGCGACCGCCTTCTCGACGACCTGTGTGAACTCGTCTCCTGTGGCCCTGGCGAGCCCTTCGCGCTCCACGATGACAGCGGGAGGCTCGCAGGGCTTGCCGGCGGCGCAGGCATCGAGCATCTCTCTGAGCACCTGGACACCGGCCTTATCGGTGATCGTCTCCGTCCGCAGAAGCGCGAGGAGTTCCGCGATGCGGTCGGCCGGGACGACGGCGATACCCATGTCGCGGTAGTTGAGTTCTCCAAGCAGTGTGTCGGCCACCCAGGTGGCAGCGAGAACCGGGTCGACGGATGCAACGCGCTCGTAGAAGTCGGCGAGTTTTGGGTCGCCGGTCAGCGTCCGGGCGTGGTTGAGCGATATGCCGTACTGCGCTACGAACCGGTTCTTCCGGGCGACGGGCAGTTCGGGGAGGTCGATCGCCGCGACCCGGTCAGCGACCCGGAGCGGTCGGAGATCGGGCTCGGGGAAGTAGCGGTAGTCGTGCTCCTCCTCCTTGCTGCGGGCGGAGGTGGTGATCCCGCGCCCTTCCATGAAGTGCCGGGTCTCTCGCGTCACCTTCTGGCCGCGCCGGAGCAGGTTCTTCTGCCGGGTCACCTCGAACGTGAGGGCCTTCTCGACGCCCTTGTAGGAGGAGATGTTCTTGACCTCGACCCGTTCGGAGCCTTCGAGGGAGATGTTTGCGTCCACACGGAGGCCGCCTTCCCGGTCGCCGTCGAAGACGCCGAGATACTCGAGGATCGTCCGGAGTTTGTTGAGGAACCGGCGTGCCTCCTGCGGGGAGCGCATGTCCGGTTCGGTGACGATCTCAAGGAGCGGGATACCCGATCGGTTGTAGTCGACGAGCGAGTACTTCGAGCCGCCCGCGACGTGGACGAGCCTCCCCGGATCCTCTTCGAGGTGCACCCGGGTGATCCGGACGATCTTCTCGTGCCCCTCGTCGTCCTCGATCTCGACCGTCCCTTCGACCGCGAGCGGTTTGTCGTACTGCGTGATCTGGTAGGCTTTCGGGAGGTCGGGATAGAAATAGTTCTTCCGGGCGAACTCCGACTCTTCCAGGACTTTCATGTCGAGGGCCTTTGCAACCTTCAGGCCGTAATCGACCGCTTTTTTGTTCAGGCGCGGGAGCGCTCCGGGCAGGGCGAGACAGACCGGACAGCAGTGGGTGTTCGGCTCGTCGTCGCGGTAGTCGGTCGAGCACCCGCAGAAGAGTTTTGTCGCGGTCGAGAGCTGGACGTGGATCTCGAGCCCGACGATCGTCTTCATGTCCTCACCTCCTGCTCGTAAGCAAACGCAGCATCGACGACGCGCTCGTCCTCGAACTGCCGTCCCATCAACTGGAGCCCCACCGGGAGGCCGTCAACTCTGCCGCACGGGACGGATATCGCCGGGATGCCGGCGAGGTTCGCCGGCACCGTGAGGATGTCGGAGAGGTACATCGAGAGCGGATCGGACTTCTCGCCGAGGCGGAAGGCCGTCGTCGGCATCGTCGGGCCGGCGATGACGTCCGCTTCCCGAAGGGCCCGTTCGAAGTCCTCTCTGATATTGCGGCGGGCTACCTGCGCTTTCGCGTAGTACCGGCCGGCGTAGCCTGCCGAGAGGGCGAAGGTTCCTAGCATGATCCGGCGCCGAACCTCGGTGCCGAACATCTCCTGCCGCAGGTCCTGATAGGCCTCGTGCCAGGACTTCCTGGTATCGACCGCCGGGCCGTAGCGGACGCCGTCGAACCGGGCGAGGTTCGAGGAGGCTTCGCTCGTGCAGATGACGTAGTAGGCCGCGAGCGCGTGCTGCATCCCGGGGATGCTCACCGGGACGGTCTCTGCCCCGAGCCCTTCGAGAACCCCGATGGCGTCCCTGACCCTCTCTCCTACACGGGGGTCGACGCCTTCGCCGAAGTACTCCTCCGGTATCCCGACCCGGAGCCCTTTGATCTCGGTCGACGGCCGGTGGTCGTACGGACGGTCGAGCATCGTCGAGTCGCGGGGGTCATAGCGCGCGATCACCGACATCAACTTCGATACGTCTTCGACCGTCCGTGCCATCGGCCCGATCTGTTCGAGGGAGTTCGCGTAGGCGATGAGGCCGTAGCGGGAGACCCGGCCGTAGGTGGGTTTGAGGCCCACGATCCCGCAGAATGCCGCAGGGCACCTGATCGAACCGCCGGTATCGGTGCCGAGCGCCATCGGGACGAGGCCCGCGGCGACGGCGGCGGCGCTCCCGCCGGACGATCCGCCGGGCACCCGCTCCGGGTCGACCGGGTTTTTAGTGGGGGCGAACGCGCTCGTCTCGGTGGTGGTGCCCATCCCGAACTCGTCCATGTTGGTCTTGCCGACGATCGCGGCTCCAGCCTGCCGGAGGAGTTCCACGACGTAAGCGTCATACGGCGGGACGTAGCCTTCGAGGATCTTCGATGCGCAGGTGGTCTGGATGCCCTTCGTGGATATATTGTCCTTGACCGCGACGGCGGTGCCGGCGAGTGCCCCGTCGGTGAACGGCGCTCTACTGCAGGTGGTGATGAAGGCGTTGTACCGGTCGTCCGGCGAGAATTCGAGGGTTCCCGCCACTCACATCACCCTCGGCGCCTTGATGAACCCGTTCTCGGTCGACCCTGCGTTCGCGAGTGCCTCTTCCTGCGAGAGACCGGGCCGCGGCTCGTCGTCCCGGAATACGTTCACAGCCCCGGCGTCCGGGGCGCTTTCTCCCTCGACGGTGTCGAGAACCTCGAAGTAGTCGAGGATCGCGTTGAACTGGGTGGTGAACTCCGGCACCTCGTCTTTTGAAATGCCGATATCCGCAAGTTCTGCTATATGTTCAATATCGCTCTCAGTAATCATGTTCCGCCCTACTGATCTCCGTTAAGTACCCTTGTACCGACTTTTTATAACCATTGTCACGTGCGAGCCGTTGCATCGCTCTCCAGATCCCGCTCCCGTATTGCATCGCTTTCTTCTCGGCCCGGGCGATTTCGGCGGGAATGTGGTGTTCTGCGACCTCGCGCAGGGGGTGTTTTCTCACCCCGCCGCGCACCCGCTCGGCGGCCGGGATTGCCCGGGTGGCGCGCACCACCCGGATGTCGAGGTAGGGCATCGAGAAGTATGCCCCGTGAAGCCCCGCCACCGCCTGATCCCGCGTTCTCTGGCGGGCGAGGTCGGCGAAGTCCCGTTCGAGTTCCGCCGCGAGGTCGGGGGAGGTGAGGTAGCGGGCGTAGCCGCCGAAGAGCTCGTCCGCCCCCTGCCCGGCGAGGATCCGGGTATGGCCGCGCTCTTCCGCCCACGCGGCGACGAAGGAGAGAGTCGTCGCGATCGAGGCCTCGAGGGGGTTCGTCGGGTCGGGGATGACCCGGACGACCCGGGCGAGCGCCTCCGCGACCTCTTCCTCTGTCGGCGTGACAATCTCGAGGTCGAGCTCCATCATCCGGGCGGCTGCGGCGGCCCGCCTGACGTCGTGCGACCCTTCGAGCCCCACCGCCACGCAGGGGAGGCGGGCGAGGTGGGCGACGAGAGCGGAGTCGACGCCGCCGGAGAACGCCACCGCGCCCTCGTCGCTCCTGAGGTTGACCGCGGTGACGATCGCCTCCTCAAGGGTGCAGGGCGCCGGATCGGGGACTATCCGGGCCACCTCCCGTCCGTCGCAACAGATGGTTCCGGGCGGGACCGGGCCGGGCATGATCCCGAAGGCGTCGCGGGCGGTGCAGTCACCGTAGGTGAGCAGGAACTCGCCGCCGCACCGGGAAAGGGCCTCAGGTTCGTCTTCGAGCATCCGCTCCACATCGGCGGGGGTGAGGCGCATTCCGTCACGTTCTATCCAGCCCTTCAGGTTCATAGTCGGCGCATTCCGTAATCCGGCAGTTCTCGCCACGAGGTTCACGCGATACGCGATCCCCTCAAAAAACGGATCCGTGTCAGTGTTTGCACTGATGAAGTATAAACCTACGTGCAGCATCCGGCGCAAAATGCGCGCGTTTCCTGGGATTCCTGCCGGAAATCCGCCGTCAACGGGCGGAGACGGCGACCCTGACCGGACGCAGCGTCACCTCGGGCGCGTGCCCCTCGGCAAAGGTGAGCGTCACCCGGCCGTCTCCGGAGGAGGACGTGCAGTTAACGACATCGGCATATGTCCTTGTCTCGTGCAGCGTCTCGTTGCACGCCTCCCAGAGTGGCGTGTTCAGCGGAACCGGGAGGCCTGTATTGACCACGATTTCGATCGTGGGCGGTGATTGGGAAGTCAGGTTGATCTTCATCGTCTCCACCGACGTATCGAGCGAAAGCGTCCCCCCACGCCGTTTCCGCTCGCGAACGTCTGCTCCCACGAGAATCCCTGGGGGCTGGAGGAGATCGGGAGACGGCTGCTTGAAGCGCACGAACGCGGCCTCTGGGATGCCGATCCGGATGTTCTCGAAGGGTTGCGGGCGGCGTACCTGGAGATGGAGGGCTGGATCGAGGACCGGATGGGCGATGCCGGAGGCGACGTCCAGGGCGGTGAGGTTCGCGTGGTGACCGTGGGGGATGTAAAAGCACTGCGGGGAGCACGGGAGAAGGAGTGAGCGGCGTGAAGACGGCGATGGCGATAAGCGACGTTTCGGCAGAAACGGAGCTCGAGCACCGTCAGGTGCGCTACTCGTTAACGCGTCGCGCTCCACCGGTAATCGTCTTCGTGCGGCACGTTCCCGCTCCCCCTCATTCCTGGTTTCGCAGTCTGAGCAGACATACCGTGAGAAGCAGTGCACCCGCTGCAGAAACTACCTCAAATCCCGGCGATGCGGGTGCCGCTGGATCTTCGAGCTGGATCGCATACAGGTCGTTTCCATCGCTCACGAGGATCGTCCTGCCATCGGGAGACCACTGCTGCATCATGAATGCCGGGTTATCGGGGCCGAGGGGTGCGAGGTCCGATCCGTCGCTCTTCATCACCCAGAGCGTCTGGTCCCGCGATTCCGACCGGAAGGCGATCCTGGTACCGTCCGGCGACCAGACCGGTGATGTGTCCCAGTTTCCGGTTGTCAATTGCTCCGAACCCGATCCGTCGCTATCGATAACCCAGAGAGAGAACTCCGGCAATGTCCCCGGCGGTGACGCGACGACGTAGGCGATCCTGGCGCCGTCCGGGGACCAGGAATACCCGGATACGCTCCCCTCGCTGAACGTCACCTGTGTCTTGCCCGTTCCGTCGCTCTGCATGGTCCAGATCTCCCGGTTCCCGGTTCTGTCTGCGAGGTATGCGATCCTGTCCCCCTGCGGCTGCCACAGGGGCAGGCGCGCATCTCCGCCGGCCGTCAGTTGTTTCTTGTTGCCGCCGTCCGCGTCCATGATCCAGATGTCCGCTTCCGTGCGGATGGCCGAGAGGTTCACTTCCTGGATGGCTGCATCATCGAAGAGGCAGGAGGTATAGACGATCCGCCTCCCATCGGCGCTCCAGTCCGCCCCGTAGCCGGATAGCCCCGGAATGGGGACGATGCGGCCGCCTTCGGTCAGGCGCACCTTCCCGGTCCCGTCCGGGTTCATCGTCCAGAGGTCGAGCCCTCCTCCGTCGTCGGAGAGGAAGAGGAGTTTCTTCCCGTCCGGCGACCAGGGATCGAACTCGGTGAAGAGATTCCACGAACGGTTGTCCGTCACCGGTACCGGGTTTCGGCCGTCGCGCTCCATCACCCGGATGCCGACATGGACTCCGTCGGATGAGACGAAGGCGATCCTATCCCCGTCCGGCGACCAGAAAGGATACGAATTGAATGCCGAATCGTTTGTTAGCTGGACGACGGGTGCAGCCGCTGCCGGGAGAGTGCATGTGATCAGCAGCAGGACGATACATATCGCTTTTCGGTTCATACAGGCCTCTCCTGTGCGTTTCATGGGTATATTTCGGCACATTTCCTTCCCATTGCAATACTATGTCACTCGAAATTCCGTAACGGTGCCTGAAGGGACACGGAACCGCAACGGCTATCCCCTGGCAGCCAGCAGCCCTATTGCCCTCCGGGCACGCTTTTGGGGGTCGGGATACGACGGCAATCGGGGTTCCCGGCCGCCGCGGGATACCTTACACGGCGTCACTGTTCAAGGCGTCAACGTTCCCCCATATACCTTTTCTGTGACAAACATCGAACAGTCGCGGCTGTACCCGGGCCGTTGCATTCTCCTGATACGCCCTCGTTGTTCCATCTCCTGGCAGTACGGCCGATTTCCAGTGGAAATATACCTCGATCCCCGGATCGCAGGTATGAGTGCATACCCCGGCAAGATCCCTGTATACCTTCCCCTAATATCGAAACCCGGTGGAATAATCGGGTTGCCTCCGATGCAGCCCCTCCCCGGGAGCGAAAGTGCGCGCCCGTCTATCATCGGATATCCGTCCGCATGAACCGCGTGTATGTGATGGCAAAGAAGACGACGGGAGAGAGGATCAGCGCCACCACGCTTGACCATATCTCGCCGGGTGTATCTTCAAGTGTCGCCCCCGGGAGGCGTGAATCCTCAGGATCAGGATGCTCCTCAGGGAGCGTCCTTCGAGCATCGTCAGGTGCACGTCCGGTGAACCGTCGCGCCGCGGGGCGGTGACGCAGGCGGGGCATTCGTGCGCGGAAGGGATCTCTACCTGCACGAAGAGGAGGGGCTGCCGGATATCTACTACATCCATACCCGGTCGATGGAGCCCGGCGAGGACGAGCAGCTTCAGCCCATCTCCATCGTATCCGCCGAGGAGTTCCTGGAGTTGGGGGGACTCGTGCTTGCCGCATACCCGGAACAGAGGGGAAGCTGGGTACTGCGGTCCTACGGTTACGGCATCGCGGAAGAGTTCTGAACATGCCGGCGGGGGCACTACCCGATCGCCGACCTTTCGGGCTCCTGCGGGAGATCGCGGCGGCCGAACGGGATGCGATGGTGCATCCCGCCTGAATCGCCGCCAGCCTCTTTCCCCGTCGGGTGCCGTGCTCTGCTCCGATTTCCGTCTCGTTATTCTATTTTGGGCAAGCGGTCGGCCGGTATCGGCTGTTCGCGTCGGATATCCTTGCGAAACACCGATACGTATCTTAGTTTCATGCCCTTTATTTGCAGAACGCGAATAGATAGATAGACCGGTGAAAACCACAATGCACGAATCAGCACTCGCCCGGTTCAGAAGCGAGATCCGGCACTTCTATGTTGTTACTGTCGCGAACATCGTCTTTGCCGCCCTCGTGATGGCGTTCGGCATCAGCGTGATCGTCGGAGAGGCGGGCTCTATGTACGAGACGTTCTCTACCGCACAGTATGTGATCTATTCCCCGGTCGTCCTGTTCGTCGCACTTGTTGCCGTTCTTACGGGCTTGCGCTGGATTCTCACCAGCATTGGGGTCTTCGAAGGGATCGAGGCGATCAAGGACGACCTTGACGGGATGGGAGGCGAGGTTCCGGACGAGGCTCTCACCCGTCTCATAGTAAGCGTGCTCGCCCACTACCGCGACAACCGCGCGACCATCCGCACCATGATCCTGGTCTGCACGCTCGGCGGCGTCTGCTCATTTTTCCTCGGGGTCGCCGTCAGTCTGGAACACCTTTCCGTCTCACCGGACGGTATCGCCTTCACCATCAACAACTACCTGGTCATCCCGTTCATGCTCCTCACGCTCTGTGTCGCTCTGGTCAGCCTTGCCTCCTCGTACTACTTCTCCCGGTTCGCAAACGTCTGGGACGAGCGGCTCGACGAGATAGAGGAGTCCGAGGCTCTCCTGAAAGAAACCCTGGAGACGGATCGGCGATGAGCGGGCGCAGGACGGCGTTTGAGATCTACTGGGAAATCCTGGTCTTCTGCAGAACGCCGCAGTCGTTTACCGGCATCATCAACCGGTGCGACCTGAACTCGAAGACCGGGCAGGAGTATCTCCGGTTTCTCGTGGAAAAAGGGTATATCGTTGAAGTGGCGGAGGAGGACAGGACCCGTTACCTCGCCACCGAGAAGGCCGGGGAGTACACCGCGCTCTTCAGCTCGCTCTATCGAAAACTCTTCGATGCCCCTCCCCGGTTCAAGCTATGAGGGGCTCCCGAGATCCTTTCACCGGCAGAGCGGCGCGAGTTTCTCGATCAGCCGCTCCACCTGCCGGACGGCCGTCCCGATGTAGGCGTCCGGGTCGAGGAGTGCGTCGAGTTCCTCGCGGGTGACGAACTTCGTGACCTCCGGCCGCTCGCCGAGCACCTGGCTGAGGTCGCGGTCCTCGGCGAGGGCCTGCATGCTCGCCGTCCGCATCGCCTCGTGGGCCTCCTGCCGGTTCATGCCCCGCTTCGTGAGGTCGATCATCACCGACTCGGCGAGGTTCACGCCCCGGAGCAGCATCAGGTTCTTCCGGATGTTCGGCTTGTTGAACTCGAGGCCCTCCATCACGCCGATCATCACGTTGAGGATATGGTCGGCGAGCACCGACGCCTCGGGAAAGAGCACCCGCTCGGGGGAGGAGTTCGTCAGGTCGCGCTCGTCCCAGAGGACGTTGTTCTGCAGCGCCGGTTCGACCGCGGAGCGGACGATCCGGGCAAGCCCGCAGACCTGCTCGCTCTTGATCGGGTTTCGCTTGTGGGGCATGGTGCTCGAGCCCACCTGCTTCTTCCCGAACGCTTCCGCGAGTTCCCCGATCTCGGAGCGCTGCATCAGCCGGAGTTCAAGCCCGATCTTGTCGAGGGTGGTCGCGATGTTTGCAAGGAGCATGAAGTACTCCGCGTAGCGGTCGCGCGCTATGATCTGGTTCGAGACGTCCACGGCTCCGATCCCGAGGAACTCCATCATCGTCTCCTGGACCTCGATGCCGGCATCCCCGAGCGCCGCCTGGGTGCCTACGGCACCGGTGAGCTGCCCGACGACGACCCGCGGGCGCATCTGGCGGAGCCGTTCGATGTGGCGGGAGACCTCGCTCGCCCAGATGGCGAATCGGAGGCCGTAGGTCGTCGGAACCCCGATCTGCCCGTGGGTGCGGCCGGCGCAGACGAGGGTCTTCGTCTCGGCGCTCCGGGCGAGAAGCACGCCGAGGAGTTTGCCGAGTTTCTCCTCGATGAGCGCGAGGCTGTCCCTGACCTGCAGGGCGGTCGCCGTGTCCAGGATATCGTTCGAGGTCGCGCCGTAGTGGATCCACCGCCCGGCGTCCCCGCAGACCTCGGTGACGGCCTTGACGATCGCCATCATGTCGTGGTTGATCTCGGCCTCGATCTCCTTCGCCCGCTCGAGGCGCGCGTCATGCGCAGAGGCCGCGATCGTCTCCGCATCCTCGCGGGGGATCATCCCGTGCGCCGCCTCCGCTCGTGCCAGCGCCACTTCGGCCGTGACGATCGCCCGGAAGCGGTTCTCCTCACTCCAGACGGCACGCATCTCCGAAGTGCCGTACCGGTAGTCGATGGGATGGATTGCCATAATAGAGAAGTGTTGGCAGTCTCGCTACAAAAAAGGGGTTGCCGCCCCTCTCCCCGCGCCGCAGGGCTCGCCGTCATATCCACTCTTTCCTCCTGAAGTAGAGGAGCATCGCGACCGCGACGCCTACCATGATGAGGAGGACGAGAGGATACCCGAACGGCGAGTCTTCGAGCGGTATGTCCCTGAGGTTCATCCCGTAAAACCCGGTGATGAAGCTCAGGGGGATGAAGATGCTCGCGACGATGGTGAGGATCGTTGTGATCTCGGCGAGCCTGTTGTTCTGGTTCGAGGTGTGGAGATCCATCACGCCGGAGAGGGTATCCCTGGTATACTCCGCGACCTCTGCCGCCTGGATGCACCGGTCGTATATATCCCGGAAGTACGGGATCGTCTCCTTCCGGACAAGGCTCAACTCCCGGCTTGCGAGCGCCCCGAGAACCTCGCGTGCCGGCACGGCAGCTCTCCGGATGGTCAGGAGATCTTCTTTGAGTTCGTAGATCTGCTTTAAGGCAAGCGGATCCGCGACGGCCAGAACCCTGCCCTGGAGATCTTCCACCCGGTCGTCGACCGCGTCGAGGATGGCGAGGTAGACGGTCACGATGGCGTCGAGGAGCGTGTACGCGAGGAAGTCCGGCCCCGTGCCCCGGATGACGCTCAGCTCGTTCCTGAGCCGTTCCCGGACCTGTTCGAAGACCTGGAAAGGCTGCTCCCGGAACGTTATGACGTAGTTCTCCCCGAAGATCAGGCTGACCTGCTCGCTTGCAACCCTGCCGTCTCTCTCCGAGAGCATCCTCGCGATGACGGCGACGTAGCTCCCGAACTCCTCCACCTTCGGCCGCTGGTCGGGGGCCGTGATATCCCCCATCGTGAGCGGGTGGATTCCCGCCTGTTTGCCGAGGGTCACGAGTTCGTCGCGCTCCGGCACCCCGACGACGTCGATCCAGGTGACCGTCTCCCGGCCGATCCACGACCAGGCCTCGGTGAGTTCGATGCACTCGTGCTCCTCGATGCGGTCCTGCGTGTAGTCAATCACTCTGATCGAGAGTCTCCCACAGGTTTTTGCCGGCTGCATCAACACCTCCGGACTGCCTGCTCCCCCGGGAAGAGGCGGATACACCTCGCCGGTCTCGGGAAATCAACCGGCGAGCCGCCCGGCAGGAGTCGCGAACACCGTCCCCCGGGAAGGGGCATTCATCCCAAGGTATAAAACATCACTGTCCGCCCGATCACGCGTCTTCGAAAGGCCCGCCGTCGTAGACGATGATGTTCTCGGTCGCGATGGCGATGCCGTCGGCCGCTTCGATCGCCGCGAGGAGTTTGCGGGAGAGGTCGTCTTTCGTGACCCGCTTTCTCCTGACGTCGGTCACGTACCGGATATCAAAGGTGATCCAGTTGTCGGTGAGGGTCAGGTAGACGGACGGCTCCACATCCCGCTTCGGCAGGTAATAGCGCTTGCCGACCCTCTCGATCTCCCGCTCGGCCCGCCAGGCCGTCGCCGCGGTCTCCTCCCGGACGATATCGAGGACGAGGGAGATCGCCCGCCGCCAGTCCGATCCATAGGTGATGGGAATGGAGATCTCGTCCCAGACGAAGGTGAGATCCACTGTGTAATTGAAGACCCGCGATGATAGGATGTGGCCGTTCGGGATAATGACAATCCTGCCGGTCGCCTGGTCCCCCTTCACGTCGCGGGCGTGAATCTCGAGCATCCTCGTCGTGAGGATCCCGATGTCGATCACGTCGCCAATCGTCTCGCTGATCTCGATGCGGTCCCCTATTCGGTAGGGGTTGGAGAAGATGATCAGGATCCCCCCGACAAAGTTCCTGAAGAGATCCTGGAGTGCGACGGCGATTCCCGCACCGATGATACCGTAGGCGACCAGGATGTAGTTGGTGTCGATCCAGACCCGGAGGAGGATGACGCCGACAACGAGGATCTTTAAGATGGCTACCGTTCTCCGGAACGAGTAGCGCTCCCGCTCGTCCTTTATGCGCCGGATGGTGAGCGACTCGACGACGAGGAAGAAGAAGTAGACGAGGCTGATCGTGAGGGAGGAGTAGAAGATGCGTTCGAGGAAGATGTCCGGGTAGAGGAGTGCTGCAAGCAGGAAGAGAGCCGTGGCGGTGCCGGAGATCACGATTACGGCGACGGTTCTCAGCGTCGCACGCTTCTCTTCCTGCTTCTCCGTGTGTCGTCGGTCTGCCTGCATATCCCTCGCCCTGTCTCCGCTGGCGCACGCGGACTTCGACGCAGCGAGAGATAATGGTATCCGGGTATGAGGGGGAGGTGCCGGCCGCGGTTCAGATCCACCCTTTCTTCCTGAAGTAGACGAGCATCGCGACCGCGACGGCCGCCATCGAGGCGAGGGCCAGAGGGTAGCCCCAGGGATGGCTGATCTCCGGCATGTAGGCAAAGTTCATGCCGTAGACCCCGGCGATGAAGGTGAGCGGGATGAAGATGGTGGCGATGACGGTGAGGACCTTCATGATCTCGTTCATCCGGCTGCTCTGGCTCGAGAGGTAGACGTCGAGCGTCCCGGACATCGTATCCCGGTAAGTCTCCACCGTCTCGGCGACCTCTATGACGTGGTCGTAGACGTCCCGGAGGTAGAAGAGTGTCGGTTCCCCGATCAGGGGCGACTCGCCCCGCTCGAGTTGTGCGACCGCTTCGCGGAGCGGCCAGACCGACCGCCGGAGCGCTATAAGGGATCGCTTCAAGGAGTAGATCGCCTGCAGGGTCTCGCGGTCGGGTTCTGCCACCACCTCCTCCTCGACCACTTCGATACGCTCCCCGAAGACCTCGATCACAGAGAAGTAGCCGTCGACGATAGCGTCCAGCAGGGCGTAGAAGAGGTAATCGGCCCTCTCGCTCCGGAGCCGTCCGGCTCCCGCACGCAGCCGCTCCCGGATACGCTCGAAGACGTCGCCCGGATGTTCCTGGAAGGATACTACGTAACCCCTCCCGAGAACCAGGCTGACCTGCTCGCTATGGAACTCGCCGTCGCCGGGAGCAAGCATCCGGACCGCAACGTAGAGGTAATCGCCGTAATCCTCGATCTTCGGCCGCTGGTGGGTGTTCGCGATATCCTCCAGGGTCAGGGGGTGAATCCCGACGGCATCCCCGACGGTCTGGATCACCCCGGTATCGTGGACGCCGTCGACGTCGATCCAGGTGACCCCCTCATGGAGGACGGAGAGCCGGAACTCCCCCGGCAGCGTGTACGCTCGCTCTTCGAGGCGGGACTCATCGTAGTCGATGACCGTGACGGTGACCGGTCGTGAGCGGGAAACGTCCGTTTCGGTAATGCGTCCGCTCGATCCCCGGCTCTGGTCGTCGTGCGGGCTCATGGAAGGTAGGATTGATTCCGGTTCAGATGAATCTGCCGAAAAAGAGTGGATCTGTGTTTCACCGTCTTGTTGCCGCTATCTCATCCTCTCTCTTCGCCTTCCCTGCGGCGCGGCCGATCAGGATGACCGCGATCACCGCGACGATCGTCACGACGATGGCATACACAAACATTGCAACGAGCGAGCTCTGATCTCCAAATATGACCTTGAAAAGTTCCTGAATGGCTCCGTTCCATGCGAGAGCGGCGATCAGGCCGAATGCAGCTGCGAGAAGAGCCGATATCTTATCGATGACCTCAGCCTTGAGTGACATACAGTCTCACCGGTGAGCGGTAAGCGGGTTGGAATATAAAACTTTCGTAAGTGCGTCCCGGTCGGCGCTTTCTCCCCATTCCGCCGTTCGGGCAGCATCGCCAGCGTTCACTTTCACCCCGGACACCCAAACTACATTGACGTACGACGTCGAACTGTATGCAATGGATAGCCTCGACGACTGGTTCCCGTACCGGGAGTACCGGCCCAATCAGCGGGAGATGCTTGAAGCGGCCGCATCTATCGCACGCGACGGCGGCATCGCCATGATCGATGCGCCGACCGGGAGCGGCAAGTCGAGTGTGGTCTCTGCGCTCCTCGCGGAGAGCCGGGGCCGAAAAGTGCTCGTCGCCGTCCGGACCATCAGCCAGCTTGCGACGTTCATGCGCGAGCTCGAGCTCATCCGGAAGAAGCACGGCAACCTCAAGTTCGCTTACCTCATCGGCAAATCCAGCATGTGCCCGCTCGGGGGCGAAGGCGATATCTACCGGCGGTGCGAGGGCGTCAAGTCTTTCTCGACGGCCTTGATGCGGGAACGGGCGCAGAAGGGGTCGCTCGTCCCGGCGAACGACCGCCAGATAAAGCAGCAGATCCGGAAGATGGATCCGGAGCACCCGCTCATCTGCCCCTACTTCATCCACGGGAAATCCTTCGTGGAACCCGAGGACGGGGGGCTGAAGATGATCCCGTCGGCGGCCCTGCGCGTCCGGGCCGAGCGCGTGAGCACCGAGATGATCTGGCCCGACCAGCTTGCCGGGTTCTGCGGCGACATCTGCCCCTACGATACGATGATGCACGCCGCCCGGGACGCCGACGTGGTGCTCGTGAACTTCTACCACCTCTTCGACGATGCCATTCGCGAACAGCTCTACCAGTCGCTCGGGATCGAGGGGCACGACGCCATGCTGCTCATCGACGAGGCTCATAACTGCGGGGACGTCGTCCAGAGTATCGAGAGCGTGACGATCGAGGAGCGGGATATCGTGCAGGCCGAGCATGAGCTCTCCGGACGCCGGCGGTCGCCGCAGGCGGATGCCGTCGTCCAGATCCTGCCGCAGATCACCCGGTTCATGGAGGCGCTCAAGGGCTCGCACGAGGCCGAGGACTGGTTCGACCCCGCCATCTTCCAGCGGATGATCCTCTCCGGCACGCTCTACCGGAGCGTAGAGGAGATTGTGGACGACCTCCTCAAGATCAGCGAGGGGATCCGCGAGAAGAACATGCAGGCGGGAGAGTTCCGGGAGAGCGCGATCGAGCGGCTGACCATGTTCTTCTACCGGATCTTCCGCTCCGCCGCCGACCCGGCTTACCTCACGGTCTACCGCAAGGAGGAGGACGGGGCTGTGGCGCTTGAGGTCAGAAACATCGACCCGAGCATCAAGCTCCAGGAGATCGCCCGGGCGCACGCCTGCTGCGTCCTGATCTCGGGGACGCTCTCGCCCATCGAGAGTTATCGCCGCTACTACTTCGGGGACCTTCCCGTCACGACGATCTCGCTCCCGAACTCTTTCCCCCCGGAGAACCGCCGCATCTTCTGCGCAACCGACATCACCACCGCCTACTCGATGCGCCGGGACAGAGAGAATCTCGCACAGACCGAGGACTACATCACCACATTTGCCCGCCTCCCCGGGAACCTCGCGGTCTATTTCCCCTCCTACGACCTCCTGAACACTTTCGCGGAGCGGTGCGCCCCCCGGATCAGAAAGAAGCAGATCTATATCGAGTCCAAGGATACCGCGGCCTCGGCCGCGATGCTCCGTGAGTTCATGGCCCTCCCCGGGACCGGCCGCTCGGGCATCCTCTTTGCGGTCTGCGGCGGCAAGTGGAGCGAGGGCCTGGACTACCGCGGCGAGATGCTCTCGGGGGCGCTTGTCATCGGCCTCCCGCTCGCGCCGTTCAACCGTGTCAGGAGGATGGTGATCGACTACTTCCGGATGAAGTTCGGCGAAGAGGGGGAGTTCATCAGTTATACCCTACCGGCGGTCAACCGCGCCCTGCAGGCGCTCGGCCGGGTGCTCCGGACGCCCGAGGACCGGGGCATGCTCGTTCTCGGGGAGAAGAGATTCCTGGAGCGCCGGGTTCATGCGGGGCTGCCGCCGTGGATGCAGGAGGAGATGACGGCATGCACCGTCGAAGCGTTCCGAAAGGAGGCCGAAAAATGGCGATCCTGACCGGGTCGTGCCGGTTCGGCCTCTGGCACGTCCACGTCGCGTGGCAGGACGACCTCGTCTACCGGGTGCGGTTCGCGCGTGAGGGGATCGCGGGCTCGGTGCCGGAAGAGATCCTCCGCTACTGCGCCGGGCGGCCGGCGGATCTCGCCTCCCTCCGGAGCGTCGCGACCGAGGGCGACACGACCTTTGCCGGGATTTACCGTGCGGTCCGGGCAATCGCCTGCGGTGAGACCCTCACCTACGGGGAGGTTGCCCGGATCGTCGGAACCGCGCCCCGGGCGGTCGGAGCGGCGATGGCCCGGAACCCGACCCCGATCGTGGTGCCCTGCCACCGGGTCGTCGCGAAGACCGGCATGGGCGGGTTTTCCCCCGATCTCGCGATCAAAGAGACCCTGCTCGACATGGAACGCCGGGGGGATGTCTGCACGCCGGAAAAGAGAGGAGTTAACAGGTAACTCCGCCATACTATAGTGAAATGAAGATCGTGGTCCTGGGTGCCGGGGCGGTCGGGCTGACCGTTGCTGCAAAGTTGTCCCGCGTCGCGGACGTTCACGCCGTTACCCGGACGCGGCACGCTGATGCGGTGCAGGAACGGGGCTTCCTGATGACCGGCATATGGGGAGAGGGCGCATACCGGTTCAGCTGCTCCGAGGATCTCCCCGACGCATGGCTGGATGCCGACTATTACATCATCTCCGCAAAGTCCACCGATACAGAGGCGATCTGCCGCCAGTTCGCCGACGTCATCGGAGGACATGAGGTGGTGAGCCTCCAGAACGGCATCGGAAACGAGGAGATCATCGCGCGCTTCACCGACCGGGTCATCGGCGGCATGATCATCACCGGGTTCGAGTGGCGGGGCGATGCGTCGGTTCACGTCTCCGTGGAGGCGGCGCCCATGAAGATCGGGCGGTTCCCGTCCGGTACGGACGACGCGGTCGAAGACCTCGCAGTTCTCATCCGGGAGGCCGGTATCCGGGCGGAGGCGACCGCCGGCATCAGGACGGATATCTGGAGTAAGACCCTCTACAACTGCGCATTAAACCCGCTCGGCGCCCTCATGAACGTCCCTTACGGCGCGCTCACCGATCCGCACGCATGGGCGGTCGTCGCCGCGATTGTAGAGGAGGCTTACCGGGTGGCTGAGGCCGAAGGCGTCCCCCTCCCCTGGGAGACCGCGGAGGCGTACCTCGCGTATCTCCGGACGACCCAGCTCCCCGCGACGGCCGCCCACCACTCGTCGATGCTCCAGGATATCGCCGGCGGGAGAAAGACCGAGATTGAGTTCATGAACGGTGCGGTGGCGGCACTCGCCGAAAGGCACGGTATTATGGCGCCTTACAACACCTGCATCGCCGAACTGATCCGCTTCCGGGAGCGGCTCTGACGGTTGGAGAATGATCATGCGATCTGCGATAGTCCTTGTTGGCGGGGCGGCACGACGTGCCGGCGGGCGGGAGAAGTACTTCTTCACGTTCCGGGGCAAGACCTTCATCGACCGCCTCGTCGACACCCTGAAGGAGGCGGTCGACGAGATCGTCGTCGTCGCGCGGGACCCCGGGCAGTGCGAGCGGTTCGGCCATATCGGGAATATCAGGTGCATATCCGACGTCCGGCAAGGTCTCGGCCCCATCGGCGGCCTGCACGCGGGGGCGCTCGCGGTGCATGGCGAGTACGTCTTCGTTGCCGCCTGCGATATGCCCTGCATCAATCCCGGGGTGGTTCGGCTGCTCTTCGACGCCGCAGTCGGCTGCGATGCCGCCATTCCCAGCTGGAACGCCGAGATGCTCGAACCGCTTCACGCGGTCTACCGGAGGAGCGCACTGCTCGATTACCTGGAGGAGCACGAGTCGCTCTCGGTCCGGGCGATGATCTGGGGTCTCGATACCCGGTACGTGCCCGTAGAAAAGATTCGCGAGATCGATCCGGATCTCCTGACGTTTACGAATATCAACAACCTCGAAGACCTGGAGTCGATCGGTCCCGCGGCAGGATGCGATACAGACGACCTGCGCGGCCCTTGCTGAACGTCTCGGTTAATCTTCGCCCGGAGCCCTGACCCGTAAGCGGGCGGGTGACCGTCCCGCCTGCCGTATTCCCCTTTTCGTGCCCGGGCCGGTGAGTTCCCGGCTCCGCCCCTCCTGAATCCTCAAAAAGTTCTACCGCCGCTCAGAAAACCCCGGCAACCTCCGGCCGTTCCTGGCCGGGGTCGGGCAGGTACCGCCGAACCGTCCTGGAATCTGGAGGGGGCAGGTTGCCCGAAAAGATTATATATCATCTCCGAGAACTCAGGCCGTGATGTCATCGGGGGAAGTGACGTCATCCAGTTCTACCGCCAGGGTCCGGGCAGATACGGGGATGATGCTTTTTGAGCGTGAGATCAGGGGAGATCGAGCCGGACGTATCGCAACGCCGCTCCTTATCTTCTGCCTTCTTATTGCAGCCATATGCGGGGTTGTCTCTGCCGACGAGGGGGAGTACGTTCCCGTCTGGAGCCTGGGGGCAAACGGCCCGGTCAGTTCCGTGGCGGTCACGCACGACGGTTCGACGATCGTTGCCGCTGCGGGTTCGGTGGTGTATCTTCTCGACCAGCAGGGCAATGTCCTCTGGCAGAACCCCGTCGGTTCACGTGTGAACGGTGTCGGGGTATCGCCCGAAGGTTCGCGGATAGGCGTTGCTGCGGACAAACTCTACCTCTACAACAGGGACGGAGACCTGCTCTGGACGGTGAAGACGGGTTACGTCTACCGGAGCGTGGACCTCTCCTCGAACGGGATGTATGTCGCCGCCGGCTGCGACAACGGCGCGGTCTACATCTTCGATCGGAACAAGAAGCAGCTCTGGGACTACGATATGGGAACCGACAGCTACGATCTCGCGATATCGGAGAACGGCCGCAGGATCGCGATCGGCTGCGATAACCAGGGAGTCTACCTCCTCAACAGCAGGCAAGGAGAGTCCTGGAGTTACGGTACCGGCAAAATGGTGAGAGGAATTGCCCTCACCCCCGACGGGAGGTTCGTGGCGGCCGGGTCGGTCGACAGGTGCCTCTACCTCTCCACGGGAGAGGGCGAGCACCTCTGGAAATATCCCATTGGGGATGCCGTCTCCTCGACGGCTCTGACGAACGAGGCTAAGAGGATCTTCGGTGCAGCCGGCAAGACGATCCACGTCATCGACCGCACGGGAGCCGTGGTTCAGAAGATTGGCCTTGCCGGTCGCGCGGAGTCCGTCGCGGTGACACCCGACGGTTCGTTCCTCGTCGTCGGGGGCGGCGAGGGCGATCGGTCGATCCGTCTCTTCACAAACGATCCTGACCTGGTCGAGACCTGGAATCCGCCGGAGGCCGCGCTCGACGGAACAGAACTACCGGAGAACACAACGGCAGGCGTGAACGCTCCCCCGGTATCCGGGAACGGCAGGACGGATACGGAGGCGGGAGTTAGCGCCGATGCCCAGGAGAACGTCCCGATAACCTCAAGGGTCTCCGGGTGGGTGGAGAACATCATCTCCCTTCTCTTTAAACCCCAGGAAGACTTCCTGGCCTGACCCACTCTTTTCGGGCCCGACGGGCGGACTAGATGCGGCGCCTGCTCCCGCTCGCGTCGCGTGAATAATGCCCGAACTCGCTCTCGAGCAGGACGTCGCCGGAGAAGACGGGCCCGTCCCTGCAGACCCGCAGGCCGTGCGGGTCGGTGCAGCACGAGCCGCAGAGGCCGACCCCGCACTTCATGTAGCGGTGGAGGGAGAAGAGTCCCCGCCCGGCACACCCCTCCCGGTCGAGGACGGCGAGCACCGCCGCCATCATCACCTCGGGGCCGCAGACGCAGATGTGGTCGAAGTCGGCGAGATCCACCCGTGATATGAGTTCCGTCACGAACCCGTGGTGGCCGGCGGTGCCGTCGTCGGTCGCGACCATCAGCGTCGCCGCATCGCGTATCCTCTCCGCGAAGAGGAGTTCGGAGGCCGTCCTGGCGCCGAGGAGGAAGGTGTCTACCTGCCCGGCCGTGACCAGCGGCAGGAGCGGGGAGGCACCGACGCCGCCGCCGACGGCAAGCGTCCGCCCGGAGACGGCAAACCCGTTCCCGTAAGGCCCTCTGACACCGATCCGGTCGCCCTCGTGCATCGCAAAGAGAGCGGCGGTCGCGTCCCCGACCTTCTGGACGGTGATCGAGGACGGGGAGGAGAGAGCCATCGGCACCTCGTCCACGCCCGGCACCCAGACCATCGCGAACTGGCCCGGCCGGGCAGCGATCTCGCGGTCGAAGACGAACGTCCTGATCGACGGCGTCTCCTCCACGATCTTTGTTATCGTAACCGCTGCGGGCATCTGCTCATGCATGGGCGCACCCCACGATCTCGCCCGCGTCGGCGCCGTCGGGGGCGTAAAGGTCGTCTGCAATCGCAGCAAAGATGCCGATATCGTCGATGACGGCGCTCCCGATCTCGACGGCGCTTGCTCCCGCCATCATCATCTCGACGACGTTGTCGGCGGTGGAGACCCCGCCGCACCCGACGATCGGGATGGAGCAGGCCTCGTAGAGGTCGTAGACGCACCGGACGGCGACGGGGAAGATGGCCTTCCCCGAGAGCCCCCCGAACCGGTTCCCGAGCACCGGCCGGCGGAGCGCCGTCGATATCCGCATCGCTTTCACGGTGTTGACCGCGACGATCGCGTCCGCCCCGCCGCGCTCCGCTGCCGCCCCGATATCTGCGATATCGGCGACGTTCGGGGTGAGTTTCACCCAGGTCGGAACCCCGAGGGAGGCTACCGCCCGGGTGCACTCCTCCACGAGAGCCGGGTCGCTCCCGATCGCCGCCCCGTAGCCCTCCGCGTGGGGGCAGGAGAGGTTCAGTTCGAGCCCGGAGGCCGTGCCGGCGAACCACCCGGCGACCGTCCGGAACTCCTCAGGCGTCCCCCCGAAGATGCTCACGACCACCGGCTCGCCCGCGAGAGAAGCCAGTTCGTCCACAAACGCGGCCGAGGGGTTCGGCAGGCCCATGGCGTTGATGATGCCGCCGTCGACCACGACGAGGCAGGGGCCGGGGTGCCCCTCTTTCGGGCTCGGGCCGATGGATTTCGTGACCACGCCGCCCGCACCGTTCGCGAGAATTCGGGAGAGCGACGCCCCGGTGGTACCGAGGATGCCGGCCGCGAGCAGGAGGTGGTTCCTCAAGCGAATGCCGCCGACCTCGACGGGGCCTGGATAAAGCGCAACCATTGAAAAAAGGTGGGAGCAGGGTATTATTATACTCTCGCGCCAAGTGTACTGACAGGAAAGCATGTGCTCCGCTCTCCGGAGCCCGGGTACCGGCACGGGAAGCGGTAAAGAGGCTCTTTTTCCCGCCGGATCGTTATTCTCCGTGCAGTCGGGAGCCTCTTTGCGCGCATAAGATATACCACTACTTGAGATCAGGACCAATACTATGACCTCGCTTGCAATCTTGGGCGTCGGAAAGGTGGGGGGCGAGACGGCGTTCCTCTCCGCCGCGCTCGGTCTAGTAGACGAGATCGTCGTCTACGACGTATACGAGCCCCTCCTCCGGGCACAGGTGCTCGACCTGCAGCACACGGGTATCGACGTCGCGGTCTCCACAAAAACGGCGGCGATGCGGGATGCCGATATATTCGTCTTTGCGGCGGGCACCCCGAGGACACCGGATATCAAGACCCGTGCCGACCTCCTCGAGGCCAATATTCCGGTGGCGAAGCGGTGCAGCGAGATCCTGGAGGGGTTTGACGGGGTCGTCATCTCCGTCACGAACCCGATGGACGCGAACAACTACGCCCTCTGGAAGATGATGGGCATCGACCGGCGGCGGTGCATCGGTTTCGGCGGGCAGCTCGACAGCGCACGGTTTGCCGGTTTCCTCCGCGAGGCGGGGATCGGCGGGCCGGCCTGGGTGCTCGGTGAGCACGGCGACCGCCAGGTGCCGGTCTTCTCAAGGACCGGCAGCGACGTCGATACCAGAGAGCGGGAAGCAATCCTCTCCCGGATGCGGGGGGCGAGCATGGAGGTGATCCGCGGCAAAGGAGGGACGGTCTTTGGGCCTGCGTATCACATCGCCATGCTGATCCGTGCGATCCTCGAAGATCGGCGCGAGGTGCTGCCCTGCTCGTGCGTGCTCGACGGCGAATACGGTCTCTCCGGCTGCTCCCTCGGCGTCCCCGCCCGGATCGGTCGCGAGGGCATCCTGGGCATCGAGGAGTGGGAACTCGATGACTGGGAGTCCGCGAAGATGGCGGAGGCGGGAGCGTTTGTCCGAGACCTCTCGAGGAGGTTCGATGGCTGACCGGGTTTCCGGGTCCGGCATGAGCGTTCCGGCAACGCTGGAGGAGTTCGGGAAAGCCCGGATCGGCATCCACCAGGTAGAGTACAGCACCGGTTCCGGGTTCGAGATCCCGGTCATCCACGTCTTCGGCCGGGACGCCTCGGGGAAGGCAGTCCGGATCGACGTGACCGGCTTTCGCCCCTACTTCTATGCTCCCGCCGGGCAGGTGGGGTCGGCGTCCCTCCCGCAGGGGGTCGAACTGGAGCCGGGCACGACCTATCGCTCCATCCGCGGCGAACCGCTCCGGCGGCTCTACACCCGGCGGCCCGGCGACGTCCGCGACGTCCGTGACCGATTCCTGCACTTCGAGGCCGATATCCCGTTCGCCACCCGGTTCATGATCGACTGCGGCCTCTCCGCCGGCATGGAACTTCCTGCCGGTCTGTCTACGGTGGATTACCATGAACTCGCGCCGGCCGAGATCAAGGCTCCCGCCCGCACCTGCATCATGGATATCGAGTGCGTGGACGAGCAGGGGTTCCCCGAGCCCGAGCGCGACCCGATCATCTGCGTCACCTGCTGGGACTCGTTCGACGACGACTACACGACGCTCCTCTGGCAGCCCGGCGGGGCGGCGGGCGACGTGCCCGACCTCTCCGTCAGCGAGCGGCACCGGGTCGTCCGGTACCCGGACGAGGTCTCGATGCTCAAGGGGCTCGCCGCCTACACGAAGGAACGCGACCCGGATATCCTCTCGGGCTGGAACTTCGTGGAGTTCGATATCCCCTACATCGTGAAGCGGATGGCGGCGCTCGGCCTCAAGGCCGAGGGTCTCGCCCGTATCCCGGGGCAGACCGAACGGAACGCCGTCCGTGGACGCTCGATCTTCGATCTCCTCGGCGCCTACCGGAAGATGCACCAGGCCCAGAAGGAGTCCTACCGGCTCGATGCGATCGCCGAAGAGGAACTCGGGGTGACGAAGGTCCGCTACACCGGGACGATCACCGATCTCTGGCGTACCGACCCGAAGCGGCTCGTGGAGTACAACTACCGCGACGTCGAGCTCTGCGTCGGGATCGATCAAAAGAACAACATCATCGAGTTCTACCGGGAGATCGCCCGGTACGTCGGGTGTCCGCTCGACCGGACGCTGAACTCGTCGAACGTCATCGACATCTTCGTTCTCCGGAAGGCGTCGGGCACGTTCGTTCTCCCCTCAAAAGGGCTCGCTGCAGGCGACGAGTTCGAGGGGGCGACCGTCTTTGAGCCCGCGACCGGTCTCCGGGAGAACGTGGTGGTTCTCGACCTGAAGTCGCTCTACCCGATGGCGATGATGACGATCAACGCCTCGCCCGAGACGAAGAACCCGGACGGCGAACTGCGGGCGCCGAACGGCATCCGGTTCTCCCGTGAGCCGGACGGGTTGACGAGGAGCATCATCGCCGAGCTCCTCGAGGAGCGTGACGAGCGCAAGCGGCTCCGAAACCTTTACCCCTTCGGGTCGCCGGAGTACGTCCTCTACGACCTCCAGCAGAACGTCCTGAAGGTGATCATGAACTCCTACTACGGGGTCTCGGGCTACACCCGGTTCAGGCTCTACGACCGCGAGATCGGGTCGGCCGTCACCTCGGTCGGCCGGGCGATCATCAGGCACACCCGGGATATCATCACCAATCTCGGCTATACTGTGCTCTATGGCGACACCGACTCCTGCATGGTGCAGGTGCCGCCGGGCGACCTTGAGGCGACGATCGCCCGTGCGCGGGCCATCGAGGCGACGTTGAACGCGAGTTACGGCGACTTCGCGAAGACCGAACTGAACGCCGATACGCATTACTTCTCCATCAAGTTCGAGAAGGTCTACCGCCGCTTCTTCCAGGCAGGCAAGAAGAAGCGCTACGCGGGGCACCTGGTCTGGAAGGAGGGCAAGGACGTCGACGAGGTGGACGTCGTCGGCTTCGAGATCCGGCGAAGTGACTCCCCGCAGATCACGCGGGAGGTGCAGCGCGCCGTCATCGAGATGATTCTCCGCGGGGACGCGTTCAGCGACGTGCAGGCGTATCTCCGCGACGTCATCAGGAAGTATCGCCGTGGAGAGTACTCGCTCGACGAGGCCGGTATTCCCGGCGGTATCGGGAAGAACCTCGACAGTTACGAGAACGACGACGCCCACATCCGGGGCGCCAAGTACTCGAACGAGCATCTCGGAACCGACTTCAAGCGTGGCAGCAAGCCCAAACGGGTCTACATCAAGGTCGTCACGGCGAAGTACCCGCGAACGGACGTGGTCTGCTTCGAGTACGCCGACCAGGTGCCGCCGGAGTTCGTCGTCGACTGGGAGACGATGCTCGAAAAGACGCTCAAAGGCCCTCTCTCGCGGATCATCGAGCCGCTCGGGTGGGACTGGCACGACGTCGACCCCTCGCGGACGACGCTCTTTGATTTCGGGATGTAAGAAATGTTTTGAGGGGCCGCTTTACGCGAGACCCCTTCTCGCGCGCTCCTCATCAAGGAACGCGCTCCTCTCGATGTTCTTCGCCCAGGTGATGCGGCCACCGACGATCTGCCAGTTGCCCATCTCCAGGACGTCGACTCCCTCGGGAACCTCCGGGACGGCCGCCCCGCCGGGCACGACGAGAACAGCCCTGTCGGCGTTGCCGGCGCTTGCGGCAGCCTGGAGCGCCTGGACGGTGCCTGCCTGGACACTGGGGGTCATCTTCACGTTCACGAGCACCCGTTCCGTCCTGCCGGCGACCCGGCGGGAGATCAGACCCTCCGGCTGCGCACTGCCGGAGGGAGACCATGCGAATTGCCACCCGTCCAGGGGAGAGAACCGCCGGGCGAGGGCTTTCTGGACATCTAGATACGTAGAATCCTTTATGCCACCCATATCAATATCCTCTGCTTTACTCTATGGTCCCGTTTGAATATAAGCATTATAGTTCTTCCCTCTTCTCACGTATTCGGTGGCGCGCCGGTAATTTTCCTTCTCCGGGACCGATGCGGAGGTGGGCACATACGCCTATCCGGGCGGCGTGTCAGGAAACCACGGAGGAACACTTTTATCCTACCCCCGGTATTATGCACCGGGGTTTGTTGATATGGCAGAGGCAACGCAGAAAGAGGCCGGGGTTGTGGAAGCGTACGAGAATCTGGCCCGGCAGGTGCTGGATCGGCCGGAGAGCATTCCGAGCGCCATCCACAATCTCCTCTTGAAACTGGCGGAGACGCACCCGGGAGCGGTCTACTGGATCGTCCGGAAGTTCTACCAGGAGTATCTCCGGCTCTACGTCTCCGATACCGGTTACATAGGCATCGCCGATCGATACGAGCCGGAACTGATGTACCCGGGTGACATCGTCCTCTACGTGGTGCCCGAGAGCCCGCAGCCGGGCGATGTCGTCCAGGTCACCTTCACCGACAAAGACGAGGTGAGCGTCTACGTCATCCACGCCCGGGTCATCGGGTGCAACGACGACCGGTCGGTACAGGTGGCGGATACCAGTACCGGAGAGGAGTATAAGGTCGTCGACTGGAATATCCTCGGCAAACTGGTCCGGGTGATCCCGTTCGGCTCCGGGGAGTGGCAGGAACTCTTCGCGGCCTCCGGCGTCCCGAAGGAGTGGGTGGCCACGTCGGTCGAGGAGAACATCCGTTCCGTCCAGGACTCGGAAATTCCCGGGAAGGACGAGGCGCTCGCCGAGCTCAAGCGCCGCCTCGGCGATCTGGTTTAAGAGAGGCGGTTTATCCGGATGGCGGGAGGATCGGCCTTCGTATCGGCCGAGAACATAGCCGCGCCGGTATTGCCTCCCCTTCCGCACGAAGGTTTTTGAGGGGAGCGATCCATTCCTGGTATATGAAGCATCTGGCAGTGCTGATTCTCGGCCTGCTGCTCATCCCGTCCGGAGCCCAGGCGCTCACGTTCCTCAGCGGGGATCAGCAGGTGATCGAGACTCCCATCCCCGACGACGTGGTCGCCTCGGGCGGATCCGTGACCGTCAACGCCCCCGTAGACAGCCTGACGGTCGCCGGGGGCATGGTGACGGTGGATGCGCCGGTCGCCGGCGACGTCATCGCCGCGGGAGGCACCCTGATAGTCAACGGCGATGTCGGCGGGAAGGTGCTTGCCGCCGGGGGCGAGATCGAGTTGAACGGGAACGCTACGAACGCTCTCATCACCGGGGGCACGGTCAGGATCGGGGAGAATGCCGTCATAGAACGCGACGCGTTCATCTCGGCGGGGGAGGTCACCAACGCGGGATCGGTCCTCCGGAACCTGACGGTATCGGGCGGGACGTTCAACAATCCCGGCACGGCCGGGAACGTGACGTTCGAGGAGCCGGAGGAGCCCGGACTGTTGCCCGACCTCTTCTCGGTGCTCTTCGCCGTCGGGTTCCTTATCCTCGGCCTTCTCCTCATCCGGGGGTTCCCCGACCTCTTTGCGGCGGTGGTCGGGCAGGTCGAGAAGAACCCGGTTCTCCTGACGGTTCTCGGGTTCGTCGCGATCATCGTATCGGCGATCATCCTCTTCATCATCGCGATCACGATCGTCGGTCTCCCCGTCGCGCTCGTCGCAGGACTGCTCTTCATCGTTGCCCTGATGCTCTCGTCGCTCTTTGTCGCATACGCCCTCGGGGACGTCATCGCTTCCCGGGCGGGATGGAGCCCGGGGCGCGCGTGGATCTTTGTCCTCGGGTTCGTGATCCTGCAGATCCTCATCTTCATCCCGCTGCTCGGGGGGATCGTCCAGATCGTCGCGGTCAGTCTCGGTTACGGGGGGCTGCTCTACGCGCTCAGGGACGCCTCTCCGTTCCGTGCCGGTGGCGGCGGGGCGTAGTATCTTTTTTTGGCCGAATGCCCTCAGTCCGGCAGATTCACCGCAACCTTGCTAATATCATAGGGTTTTTCCGGGGACGTTATCGGCATGCGGAATCGCCGGTGGTACTTGCTACCTGCTATACCCCATTTACGGATTTCGAGGGGGTATCGCCATGGGGGGTGGGGACAATGGGGAGTGCGACCGAAGGGAGCATGAGAAGAACGAAGTTCTTCGAGGGGGGTCTCCCCCCTCCCCTGAAACCCCTCCCCCAGACGCGATAGCCACCACGGTCCAGTTGATCGGGTTTTTATCGAGCTCTTACTGCTCTGAGGTGCTATCGAAGAGCCCGTTCTGCAATCGGTTCCTGTTTTCTCTTCTCGCCTGTGATAAGATGACGGTAACTATACCTGAGTGCCGGCAGGAGGAGTAACTCCTGCTTACATGTCCGCCACTCTGCCCCCTTCTCCCCCCGAACACCCGACCGGCTCGATCCGCGTCCCCGGCAGGACGACCAGGTTGTAGGCGCCGTGGTCGCGGTTGAACCGGACGAGAACCCCGTAGAGCCGGACGATATCGCCGTAGGGGAGACCATCGAGCGCGTCGCGGTTCGTGCCGCGGAGGGTCGCCGGGACGACGGCGTAGGCGGGGTCTGCCGGCGTCCCGTCGCAGACCTTGTAGACCTTCGTCCGGTTATCCCCGAGGTTGCCGGAGATCAGCGCGGCGACGACGTTGATCTTTTTGTCGCGGTGCCGGCGGAGGTGGGAGAGAGGAGCGAACTTCGCTCCCGGCGGGACGCGGTAGGCGTGCTGCGTCTTCGTATCCTTTCGCAGGAGCGCCGACGAGTATTTGATATCGGTGTTCACGAACCGGTAACCGTCTTTCTCCGCTGCGAGGCGCTCCATCAACCGGGTCGGCCGGATGTCGCCTTTCTGCTCGAACGTCCAGCACCGGACGGGGTTGCAGGCGGTTCCGCGGATGAACGAGCAGGGGCTGTAGATGGTAAGGCCGCGCTCCGCTATCGCCCGCACGGTCTGCCGCATGGCGGTGGAGTTCGCGAGGTCGGCGGGCTCCACGACGACGATCGTCCCGTCGGGCGCGAGCCGTTCGGCAAGGGAGGCGACAAGGTCGGCGCGCCGGTCGGTATCGAGGTGGCGGAGTTCGTTCAAGACGTTCGAGAAGACCATGAGGTCTATCCGGTCGGGCAGGTCACCTGCCTCGAGCGCCCCGATGTCGGCGCGGATGGGCTTTTCCACCCGCACGGCGTTGCCTCGCGCCGCAGCGGCGGCCGGGACGAGGGCGTTGTAGGCCTCGAGGTGCTCCTCCGACTGCTCGACGGCGTAGACATCCGCGGAACCGTTCCCGAGCCGTCCGAGAAGGTCGATGACGGCGAGCGGCACGACTCCCGGCCCGGTGCCGAGATCGAGGATCCGCATATGGGGTTTTGCGAGCCCCTGGTTGATGACCTGCCAGAGGATGTGCTCGAACTGCACCAGGTAGACCGGTGCGTGGTAGGCCAGGTAGCCGAGAACCTGGTAGGCCTTCCGGTAACTCACCCGCTTCTCCTTCCAGTATCGGCTCTTCTGGGCGAGGATGGCGTTACGCATCCGGTCGAGCACGACCGGGTCGTCCCAGGACTTGGCGGTCTTCTTCTCGGTGTAGGACTCGACGATCCTCTGGATATAGTCCGGAACCTCCGGCTTCTCGAAGAACGCGAGCTGCCGCTCGCGCCCGGCATCGTCGACCGCTAACGGCCCTTCAACGCTACCCCGCTCGCTCATGGCATACCAGCTCGGCAGGATGAGTTATACAGGTTACGGCACCCCGTTCTGCGGTAAAATAGGGGTGGGGGGTGGATCTCGCTCAGGGCGCGCCGGCGCCCTTCTCCCGGCCGAGCCGGAATGCTGCGGTGTTGACCTCGACGGTCTTTTGCGGCACGCACCGCCGCACCGCCTCTTCGAGGGTCTCGGCCCGGAGGGGGATATCGCCCGACGCCGCGCCGAGCATCACGATGTTCTGCGAGAGGATGCTCCCCGCCTCCTCTGCGAGGGCCGCGGCGTCGATGCAGGTGACGTCGAGGTCGGCGAGCGCGGCAAGGATGCTCTCCTCGTCGGGGACGTCCATGCCCTGCTGGTAGACCGACGTTGGGACGACCAGGTTCCGGTTCACGACAAGCCTCCCTCCTGCCGGGAGGTAATGCCGGTAGCGGAGCGCCTCGAGGAGGTCGAAGGCGACGAGGAGATCGGCCGTCCCCGGCACGATCAGGGAGCCGTGCTTTCCGTCGATGCGGATGTGGCTCTCCACCGACCCGCCGCGCTGCGCCATCCCGTGGGTCTCGGCGCTCCGGACGGTCCGGTTCTCGATGATGCAGGCCTCCCCGAGGACGTTCGAGGCGAGAACAGTTCCCTGGCCGCCGATACCGACGATCAGGACGTCGAACGAGGGTTTCATCGCCGTCCCTCCAGAACGATCGCGCCCGACGGACAGATATCCGTGCAGACGCCGCAGCCGGCGCAGAGTTCGGTGATCGTCGCGTTCTTGTCGACGAACGCGATCGCCGGGCAGCCGAACGATCTGCAGGCGCCACAGCCCGTGCACCGTTCGGGGTCGACCGTGTAGGGTTTGCGCTTGATCCCGCTCCGTCGTGCGGTGATGACGCAGGGCTGTTTTGCGATGACGACCCGGACGCCCCTCCTCTCCTTCGCCTTTCGGAAGGTGTCGAGGAGCACGGGCAGGTCGTAGGGGTCGACCGTCTCGACCCAGGAGACCCCGCACGACCGGCAGATCGCATCGAGCGATATCGGGGTGCTCTCCTCGCCCGTTGCGGTCATTCCGGTGTTGGGGTTCGGCTGGTGGCCGGTCATGGCGGTGATCCGGTTGTCCAGGATGACGACGACCATATCGGCGCCGTTGTAGACGGCGTTCAAGAGCCCCGGTATGCCCGTGTGCAGGAACGTCGAGTCGCCGATGGTCGAGACCACGGGGCGCTCCTCTCCCGACCGGGCGATCCCGCTCCCGACGGTGATCGAGGCGCCCATGCAGATGGTGGTGTCCACCGCGCCGAGCTGGAGCCCGAGGGTGTAGCACCCGATGTCGCTCGGGAAGATGCCGTCGCGGAAGACCTTCCGGATCGCGTAGAACGTCGGCCGGTGCATGCACCCTGCGCAGAGGATCGGCGGGCGGGGCGGCACTCCCGGAACCGGGGCGGCCGCCGGGAAAGTCGCCGTGGGTGCCATGCCCGCCTTATCGAGCGCGGCGGCGACGATCGCCGGGGTGAACTCCCCTTCGTACGGGACCGTACCGGTCATCTTACCGAAGACCTCGGTCTTCGTCGCCACCTGCCGGACAACCTCTTCGACGACCGGGTCGAGTTCCTCGACGACGAGAACCTTCTCGTGCCGGTCGACGAAGGCCGCCAGCCACTCCTCGTCGATCGGGTAGGCGCCGACGATCGCGAGCGAGACGTCTTCGGGGAGCACTTCCTGGACGTAGGCGGCCGAGACGCCGCTCGCGACGACGGCGGTTCTGCCCCGGACGGTGTGGCGGTTGTAGCCGAGTTCGACCAGCCGCTCCTTCAGGGCCGGCTGTTTTTCGTTCAGTCTCTTGTGCAGAACCCGGGTGTGCGCGGGGATGACCACATACTGCTTCGGGTCGCGCCGGAACTCGGCGGTCCGGTGATCGGTGCCGATCTCACCGAGGTCGACGTCGCCCTTCGAGTGGCAGATCCGGGTGGTGGGGCGGAAGATCACCGGCAGGCCGAACTCCTCGGAGAGGGCGAAGGCGTCCCGTATCATGTCGTGCGCTTCCTGGACTGATGCCGGGTCGAGGCAGGGGAGCCGGGCGAAGTGCGCGTAGCGCCGGGTGTCCTGCTCGTTCTGGGAACTGTGCGCGAAGGGGTCGTCGGCGGAGAGGACGACGAACCCGCCGGTCACCCCGGTGTATGCGCTCGTCATCAGGGGATCGGCCGCCACGTTCAGCCCGACGTGCTTCATGGTGCAGAGCGCGCGAACCCCGCACCAGGCGGCGGCGAGCGCGTTCTCGAAGGCGACCTTCTCGTTCGTGGACCACTCCACGGTGAAGGGCCGCTCCTTCTGTACCCTGAGGACGTCGATCACTTCGGAGGACGGCGTTCCCGGGTAGCCGCTGGCAAAATCAATATTTGCCTCCAGGCATGCGTGAGCGATGCCCTCGTTTCCGAGTAGGTATCGTACTGCCATTGTTCCACTCAACTATACTTCTATCATCGGTTTTCAACATAGCCCTTTGGATGCCTGTCAGAACCAATCCGGTGCCGAAACGCCGGGTATTGCAGGGCAGTCGCGACGGCCGGTATCCTTTGCATATCATTGTTCTCAGGGGGATTGTCGGTCGTGTCCCCGATACGGTCATGCACGCCGGCTTCATTTGCGGGTGGGTAGCCATCTCTGGAGTTCGTCCCGTGCCGTTACCCCTGCATCTTCTTCGCCGGTGCCATTCTCAGACGATTCTGGAGCAGAGTCCTTGCACAACCTTTAAATTGAATATTGTACAATATTTGTAGGCACCAGTACAGGTGTATCGGGCCCGTAGCATAGCCGGTGGTGCACCCGGCTGATAACCGGGAGGTCGTGCGTTCGAATCGCACCGGGCCCATTGTTTTTCGTTCCATCTCGTTTTCAGGGTTTGTTCGAACAGATAGTGCATCCGGCTGATAACCGGTGGTCGTCCGAATCTCGCTGTCCTATTTTTAATCCCGAGAAACGTGAGGCGGTGGACGAGCGCACCGAGCGCATCCGTTAGGTTCGATCTGCCTGTCGCCGCCGGTAGACGATATGCTCGAGGACGAGGACGGTGACGATGCCCACGACAAAGCCGTTGGTGAGCAGGGGGCGGATCATTGCCGGGAGTCCTGTGGCGACCTCCGGAGGCAGGAAGGCTACCAGTGTCCCGAGAAGGAGGGGGATGCCGACGATCAGCCCTCCGTCGAACGTTCCGACCGCCCCGCTCTCCTGCCCGAGCATGAGCCCCGCCGCGATCTGGGCGGCCATGACGTAGGCGAGGACGACGCCGATGACCGGCCCGGGGATGCTGCTGAGGAGACTGATGGCAAGCGGCGATGCGGCCATGAGCGCGATCGCTACGGCGGCCGGGACGAGAGCGAACCGGGACGCGCACCCGGTGGCGGCGATGATGCCCGGGGAGAGCGAGAAGTTCACCGGGCCGATCACTCCGGTAACGCCCGCGAGGACGTTCCCGAGGCCGGTGACGGCCACCCCGCGCTTTGCCCGTTCGCCCATTCCGTCGGCTTTGAGCAGACCGCTCACCGACTGGATCGACCCGAGGTCGTTCGTGGCGAGCGCGAGGTAGCAGATCAGGAAGGCTGCGAGCACCCCGGCGTCGGGCACGGCGAGCGGCGCGAGAAGGTTTTGGGGCAGCGCGACGAGGGCGGTATCCGCGGGCGGCAGGGAGACCGCACCGAAGAGAGCGATGTAGATCGGGGTGCCGAGAAGGATCGCCCAGAGCGCCAGAGTTGACTTCCATATCCCTGTGAGATATCCGTTTGCGGCGAAGAGGATGAGAGCGAACGCGACGGCAAAGAGGAAGGTCTGCGTCGCCGGAGCGGTGCCGCCGCCGTCCGTGATGAGATCGAGGATGGTGGGTGCGAGGGTGAACGCGATGAGCATGAGGACGACCGCGACCACCCGGGACGTGAAGAGCCTCTGGAGGTGCCCGATGAGACCGGTCGCCGCAAGACCGGCGAGGAGGAGCCCGCCGATCACCAGCGACGCATTGATGGCTGGAAACCCTGCATCGAGGCTTGCAAGGATGCCGACCAGGAGCACCGTCGCCGGGCCGAGCACCAGGGGGAGCCTGTGCCCGAGATACACCTGCGCGAGCAGCACCAGCCCGACGAGGAGGAAGAGTCTCTGGAGGTACGGGACGGCCGATCCGTCGGCCTCGAGCCCGGCAACCACCCTGCCGATGATGAGGACGAGGGGGACGCTCACCGCGAGCCATTGCAGGCCGAAGATGAGGAGCGATGCCGGTCGCGGCCGGTCGTCGATGCCGTACGAAAACTCCATGATAGTGGCTCCTGTTTGATGTGCCGGGCCGGACGCAGATCTCCCGGCGTATGAAGTATCGTGTTCCCCGGTGAGATAGTGGTTCCTATCTGGATGGCATAAGGCCAATCCGGCGAGGATGCGTCTCCCGCTGGGAGGTGGGCGATGTTCTCACCTGAAATGATCTCCCCGCAGGTTCAGCGATTAAATGGTGAAGGTAAGACCGTTCAGCCTCTATCAGAGATTCGTATGATGGGTAACATTCCTAATCTGGAAGACCCATTGGAGTTATCGAGTCTGCTAGTAGATGAAGCGAGTATCCAAGGAAAAGGCCGGATGCTATATATAAAATGGGCGAGGTTGCGAAAATTATAGAGATATATCCCAGAATAGCGGCAATTGTACTGATTGTAAGAATATATTTGAGAGCACGTTTACTGTGGTATTTGCCCCGGTGCTTCCACGATGTGGCGGGCTCTAAAATATCCGGGATTATCGAGCCGATAGCAACTGCAAATAATCCAAAGATAAAACCATTGGGTATCTTATCTGTAATTAGGTAAAGAGGGAAGCTATAGGCTATAAAAGCAAAAAGACCTATTGTAACATGCTCTTGCCTATTCATACTATTGAATAACACTGGGGAAGTTTATACTTGTTGTCTCGTTGGAGCCGGGTTGTTCAGGCAAGATCGGTGGCCTCTGCGCTTTCAACATCTTGAATGCTACTGGTTGTGGTAACCTTTGGTTGACAGTACCTACGTCCAGCCACAGGTTTCAGCCATCAAATCTGAGATCGTAATTCTTCATAGGCGCTTTTAGATAAAACCGGTGATTTGATGCCGTGTGGTCGGAAATGGATCATCATGATTTCACCCTGTCACATGGGGGGAGATCCCTGCATCTACCCCAAAACGGGTCTTGTTCAGTTCAGCACCACTTGGTGTCAAAGGAGGCGGGCGTGAACGCCGTCGAAGTCCGGGGACTCTCGCGGTCGTTCGACGGCCGCGATATCCTCCGCGACGTCTCGTTCACCGTCGGGCACGGCGAGATCTTCGGCTACCTCGGCCCGAACGGCGCCGGGAAGACCACGACAATCCGGATCCTGCTCGGCCTCCTTGCCCCCGGCGCGGGCGAGGTCCGGGTTCTCGGCCGCGACCTTGCTGCGGATGACGATGCGCGGGCGCGGGTCGGGGTGCTCTTCGAGAACAACGGTCTTTCCGACCGGATGAGCGCCGCGGACAACCTGGCCTACTACGCCGGTCTCTACGGTCTCGAAGAGCCTGGAGAGCGGATCGACGAACTCCTCGCGCTCGTCGATCTCGCCAACCGGCGGGACGACCCGGTCGGGACGTTCTCGACCGGCATGAAGCGGAAGCTCGGCATCGCCCGGGCGATCCTTCACCGGCCCGAGGTGGTCTTCCTCGACGAACCCTCCTCCGGCCTCGATCCCGGCGCACAGAGGATGGTTCGCGACCTCATCGTCGAACTCTCCCGGCGGGAGGAGATGACCGTCTTCTTGAACTCCCACCACCTCGACGAAGTTCAGCGGATCTGCTCGACGGTCGCGATCCTCGCGGGAGGGAGGATCCGGGCCTTCGACTCGGTAGAGAACCTCACCGCGGCATCCGGCCGCCCGGCCGTGACGATCACCCTCGCCGGTGCCGTCGACCGCGCGTGCGAGGTCGTGGGGAGATTGCCGTACGTCACGGAGTGCGACGCGGACGGCGACCGCCTCGGTTGCATCCTCGCCGACTCCGGCGCGACACCCGACCTCGTTGCAGCCCTTGTCGGGGCGGGGTTTCGGATCGAGGAGGTCCGCCGGTCGTCGCGGTCGCTTGAGGAGATCTATCTCGAACACGTCGGCAGAGCGGAGGGCGAGGCATGAGCACGTTTGCCATCATCGCCCGGCGGGAAATGAAGCTCGCCTTCCGGAACCGGAGCGCCCTCATCGCGGCGCTCATCTTCGCCGTATGGTTCCCCGTTGTGACGATCCTCGGGATCGCTGCAAGCGCCGGTGAAGACGCTACGGCCGTTGCCGGCGGCATCGCCGCAATCACCCTCCCGGTCGGGGTATTTATGGGCTATCTCTTCTGCGCCGACGCCTTCTTCCGGGAGAAGCGGGACGGCTCCATCGAGACGCTCCTCTGCACCCCGGTCTCTCTCCGCCGCCTCTGGGAGGGGAAGGCCGCCGGGGTCGCCGTGCCGGCGTATCTGATGACTCTTGTCTCGGCCGCAGTGGCCCTTGCGGCGGTTTACACCCTGTCGAGCGCTCCCGTAGCCGGCGAACCCCTGCTCATCCTTCACCTCGCGGTCGTCGTCCCGGTCTGGATCGCCGCCGCGGCCGGGCTGATCGGCGCGGCCCAGCTTGCGCTCGGGATGCGGGAGAACCAGATCCTCGGGTTCGTGCTGATATTCGGGTTCATCTTTCTCATCGTCGTGCTCCAGGGGATCGCACCGGGCGGGTCGGGCATCTCGGTGACGACGGAGGGTATCTTCGCGGCGGTCGGGATCGTGCTCCTCGCGCTCGCCCGATTCATTGCCGGGAAGGTGACGAGGGAGCGGATCGTCAGGACGATTCCGTGAGGTGTTGGGCAGGGATGCGTCCCCGGCAGAAGTAAGATATACCGGTGCAGCAAGTGTGCACCCATGATGCAGGAGGAGCACGATCTCCCGAACCGTATCCTTCGTGCCCTCCGGTTTCGGCCGAAGGGCATGACCATCACCGAGGTGGCGAAACAACTCGGCGTCACCCGGAACTCGGTCTCGAAACACCTCGAGATCCTTCAGATCGCCGGTAAAGTCGATGTGCGGCATATCGGGAACGCGAAACTCTACTCCCTCGCCCAGCGCGTCCCGATCTCCGCCTTCCTCTGCTTCACGAAGAACCTGATCCTCATCCTCGATGCCGATCAGCGGATCGTCCAGGTCAACGACCAGTGCTTGAAGCATCTCCGGCAGTCGAAGGACGATCTCATCGGCCGGACGATCCGCGAGGCGGCGCTCCCCGTCGTCTCCACCCCCGAGGCGCTCGCGGTGATCGAGGGCCTTGAGCGCGAGCAGGTGATCGCCGATATCCGGTACCAACGGGACGAGGGCGAAGAGTTCTTCTACCAGATGCAGGCGATCCCGACGACCTTCGAGGACGGGGAGACAGGTGCAACGCTCGTGCTGGAGGAGATCACCGAACGGAAGCGGTATGTCAGGAACATGGAGTTTCTTGCCCGGACCGCGATGGATCTCGTGGATATGCCGCCGGAGCAGGATATCTACCAGTACATCACCGAAAAGATCGCCGAACTCGTGCCGAACCCACGAATTTTCGTGGCGGCATACGACGAAGCCGAGGGAGAGTTCGTCGTGCAGGCGGCGCAGGATAAAGACTTCCATGCTGGTATGGCACGCCTATTAGGGGTGGAGCCCGTTGGCCTGACATTTCCCATCAAAAAGGTATTATCCCATCCCCAGGGAGGGAATCCCCTGGCATTGCTGACTCGGGGTATCCAGGAGTACGTGTTAGACCCGGAACCTGGTCTGGGAAAGTTGTCATTGTACGGGGATATTTTCTTCAGGCAGATCCCCGAGGAGATCTGTGAAGAGATGTGTTCTACATGGAATCTTGGAAAGATCAATCTCACCTTCCTGGTCTGGGAGGACCGGCTATTCGGCTCTGTCAAGATATTTCTGTCGCCCGGCGAGGTGCTCGAAGACAAACAGGCGATCGAGTCCTTCCTCCGCCAGGCCTCCATCGCCCTCGCCCGGCGTCAGACCGAGGAACGGCTCCGCCGGAGCGAGAGCCGATTCCGGGACCTGATCGACTCGTCACCGATTCCATCGGCCGTCATCGAGAGCGACGGCCGCTATACCTACACGAACCGGGCGTTCACCGACCTCTTCGGGTATACGCTTGCAGATATCCCCACCGGGAAAGACTGGTTCCGGCTGGCCTTCCCCGATCCCGTCCGCCGCCGCGAGGCGATCGCCGCCTGGAAGGCGGATCGGGAAGCGGCCGGCCCCTGCCACTCACGGCCGCGGACGTTTCCTGTCTGGTGCAGGGATGGGAAAAGGAAGGAGATCCGCTTCTCGCCTGTCGAACTCTCCGACGGGACAGAGTACGTCACCTACGAGGACGTTAGCGAGGAGCGCCGGATCCACAGGGTACTGCTCGGGGAGATCGCAGGGCTGCGGCGGAAGTAGGGCGCCGGCAGGGTCGATCAGATCGCTGCATGCGGCCCGGTTTGCCATGAGGGATCGCCAGGATATTCCTGAGTATTTCCCGGTTTTGCTGTCGCTCTCGTGGTGAAGATGCCCTGGAAAAACGGGTGAGATTGTAGAGCCCGGTTCCAGAGCAGACCGGGCAGGAAGGGGCTTACTGCCCGGCCGCTGTCCTCTCTTTGAGATACCGGAGAACCGGGGCGAGGATCTCCTCGTTTACCGCGCCCGCTTTTGCCGCAGAGTTGCTGTTCATGGCGATGTAGGTGTCCTCCTCGGCCCAGTAGTAGAGTACCGTGTACGAGCCGTAGTACCCGCCGGTATGACCGTAGAGGGTCAGGTCATCCGAGGCGTTCTGCTGCATGAAGTATCCATAACCGCATCCGACGCTCATCTCTCCAAGACCGGGCACCATCCCGATCTTCCGGGACTGCAGGGAGGTATTCTCCATCGCCGCAAGCGATGCCGGGCTGAGCAGCGCACCCGAGCGGAGGGCGCGGTGGAACCTGTTGAGATCGGCCGTCGTGCTCACGATGTCCCCGGCGCCCCGGTCGAACTGGATGTAGAGGTCGCTGAAGTCCATGACGGTGCCGTCGTCTTCGCTCTCCTGTGCCCGCATGTGCGGCCCGGGGATGTGGTTGATCCGGTGGACGAACGTATCGTTCATCCTGGAGGGCACGAGGATGTTGCGGGTGACGTAGTCCTCGTAGGGGACGCCGGCCGCCTCGTCGATGATCAGCGTGAGAAGGATGTAGTTCACGTTCGAGTAGGTGTAACCCGTTCCCGGCGGGTAGAGGGGGCCTGCATCGAGTCCCTGCCGCATCCCTTTCTGGTAGGGGATCGGGATGTCGGGGTTCACGTACTCTTCGAGGACGATCGCGCCCTCGTCGTAGTCCGCGATCCCGCTCGTGTGGTCGAGGAGGTGACGGACGGTGATCGCGGAGGAGTTCGGGATCGCCTCCGCCACGTCCGCCGCGAGCCAGCGGTCGATGGGGTCGTCGAGCGAGAGTCTTCCGTCCTCGGCGAGCTGCTGGACGGCGACGCTGGTGAAGGTCTTTGTCACGCTCGCGATGATGAACCGCATCTCCGGTGTCGCCGCCATTGGTGGGGAGAGCGAGGCGTTGCCGGCCGCATAGTCCCAGGTCCATTCCGGTGTCGAGATCTCTACCAGCGTTCCGGGGACGCCGGCGTTCCGGACTCCGGCCGAGACGATCGACTCGAGGTCGGAGGCTACCGCCGGGGGCGGTGTGCTCCGGTTGAGGTCGCCTGCTTCCTGCACGGGTTCGGCGCTCTGCATGCACCCGGAGGTGAGGACGGCCGCGGCTACGGCGATAGCGATGAGAAGGAGGATATACGGCTTTGCATAGAGAAAGAGGCGCATAGATTTTCTTATGCAGTTTTCCACTTATATGGCATCCCTTTCTTTCTCCGGGGCGCATGGTGCGTATCTGCCGGCAGGCACCGGTTCCGGGCTGTTATGCGACGCCTGTGAGGGACTCATCCGGGGAAAAAACCATACTATCTGGTTGTTCTTATTCGAGATGCCGGGGCCGGCGGGCGTTCTGCCGGTCCGTGGGTAAGGTATATGGTGTCGTGCACCTTCTCCGCTCCCATGCAGGAGGAGCACGATCTCCCAAACCGGATCCTTCGTGCTCTCCGGTTCCGGCCGAAGGGCATGACCATCACCGAGGTGGCGAAACAACTCGGCGTCACCCGGAACTCCGTCTCGAAACATCTCGAGATCCTTCAGATCGCCGGTAAAGTCGATGTCCGGCAGATCGGCAACGCGAAACTCTTCTCCCTCGCCCAGCGCGTCCCGATCTCCGCCTTTCTCTGCTTCACGAAGAACCTGATCCTGATCCTGGATAACGAGCAGCGGATCGTCCAGGTCAACGACCAGTGCCAGAGAGCCCTCAAACGCTCGAAGGATGATCTGATCGGCCTGACGCTCGCGGAGGCCGCCCTTCCTGTCGTCTCCTCTCCGGAGGCGATTGCCGTCATCGAGGGCCTGGAACGCGAGCAGGTGATGACCGATCTCCTGTACCGGCGGGACGAGGGAGGAGACCTCTTCTACCAGATGCAGGCGATCCCGACGACGTTCGAGGACGGGGAGAAAGGCTGCACCCTCGTCCTCGAGGATATCACCGAGCGGAAGCGGTACGTCCGGAACATGGAGTTTCTCGCCCGGACGGCGATGGAACTCGTGGATATGCCCCCTGAGGCGGACATCTACCGCTATATTGCCGAAAAAATTGAGGAAGTCGTTCCGAATCCGCGGTGTTACGTGCTCTCCTATGACGAGATCAAACAGCAGTTCTTCATACATGCGGTGGTTCCCCGTAGTTTCCGAGACGGGATAACGGAGATCTTTGGAAAAAGCATCGTTGGCATGACGTTCCCCGTCCGCGAGTTTTTTTACGCTGCTCCGTTCTCTGAGACCCCGTCTACTTTTTTCGCCATGAGAGATATGCACTTTCGCCCCTACTTTAAGGATGAGGAGTTGTCGTTTTACGATGTGTGTTCGCACATGTTCCCCTTTGAGATCGGCGAGAGGATCAAACAGAGATTCGAGATCGCAAGGATATACCTCACCGGGCTGGTATGGCAGGAACAGCTCTTCGGGCTGGTCGGGATATGTATGGGCCCCGAAGGTCTTGAAGATAGGACCGCAATCGAATCTTTCCTCCGCCAGGCTTCCATTGCCCTCGCCCGGCGGCAGACCGAGGAGCGGCTCCGCCGGAGCGAAAGCCGGTTCCGGGACCTGATCGACTCCTCGCCCGTTCCATCGGCCGTCATCGAGAGCGACGGCCGCTACACCTTCATTAACCGGGCGTTCACCGACCTTTTTGGGTATACGCTCGCGGATATCCCCACCGGGAAAGACTGGTTCCGGCTTGCGTTCCCGGATCCCGTCCGCCGCCGCGAGGCGATCGCTGCCTGGAAGGCGGATCGGGAAGCGGCCGGCCCCTGCCACTCCCGGCAGCGGACATTTCCCGTCCGGTGCAGGGATGGGGAAGGGAAAGAGATCCGCTTCTCGCCTGTCGAACTCTCCGACGGGACAGAATACGTCACCTACGAAGACGTCACCGAGGAGCGCCGGATTCATGGTGTCCTGATCGGCGAGATAGCGGGACTGCGAAGAAAGTAGTCGTTTCCTGGCGGTTCGTCTCCGCCAGGGAATGTATTGTGGATCCAGAGGCCCCGGAGTGCTCTACAGCGTCTCGCTGCCGTAGAGGTAGGGCCTGAGAGCCTTCGGGATCGTGACCGAGCCGTCCTCGTTCTGGTTGTTCTCGAGGATCGCCCGGATTGCGCGGGAGGTCGCGATCGCGGTGCTGTTTAAGGTGTGCAGATAGCGCTTCGAGGTGAACTCGGTCGGGTTGCGCACCTTGATGTTCAGCCTGACCGACTGGTAGGCCGTGCAGTTCGAGCAGGAGACCGCTTCGCGGTAGCAGCCCTCGCGCGGCATCCAGACCTCGAGGTCGTACTTCTTTGCGGCGACCGTTCCGATATCCCCCGTGCAGATCAGGACAACCCGGTAAGGAAGGCCGAGCTGCTGGAAGACCTCCTCTGCGTTCGCCATCAATTCCTCGTGGAGGTCCCAGGACTGCTCCGGCGTGGCGTAGACGAACTGCTCCACCTTGTGGAACTGGTGGACGCGGAAGAGGCCTTTCGTATCGAGTCCGTGCGCCCCGATCTCGCGCCGGAAGCACGGGCTCAAGCCCGCCAGACGGAGCGGGAGATCCTTCTCCTCGAAGATCTCGTCGCTGTACATCGCGGCCATCGGGTGCTCGCTCGTCGCGATCAGATACTCGTCCTCGCCGTCGATCCTGTACATGACGTTCTCGAAGTCGGCAAGGTCGGTCACGCCCTCGTATGCGGCCCGGTTCAGCATGTAGGGCGGGATGATCGGGGTGTATCCGCGTTCGACGAGAAGGTCCATAGCAAACCGCTGGAGCGCCATATCGAGCAGAGCGAGCCTGCCTTTCAGGAAGTAGAACCCGGATCCGGCGATCTTCGCCGCGCGTTCGAAGTCCGCCCAGTCGTGTTCGACGGCGAGTGCGCCGTGGTTCTTCAGGTCGAATGCGGGAAGTTTCGGTTCGCCCCACCGCCGGATCTCGACGTTCTCGGAGTCGTCCTTGCCGATGGGCACGCTCTCGTGCAGGATGTTCGGGAGCCGCATCAGGCGGTACTTTATCGCCTCGGTGAGGTCGTCGTACTCCGCCTCGGCCTCGTTGACCCGCGCGGGAAGGCCCGCCGCCTCGACAAGGAGCCCATCGATCTCCGCTCCCGCCTTCCTCGCCTGGCTGATCTCGCGGGAAATGACGTTTCTGCGGTTTCGCAGGCTCCCGATCGCCACGGTGAGTTCCCGTGCCCTCCTGTCCATCTCCAGCACCTCGTCGATCCAGACAAGTTTCTCGGTGTCTCCTCTCTTCGTGAGGTCTGCCCGGACGATCTCGGGGTGTGCACGAACGAACTTCAACTCAAGCATAACTCTCTCGTACGTACTTCGCGATGACGGTATATGGTCGTGTTGCCCTTCCTCGATGATGGACTCGGGTGGCTCCCGGGGCAGAGCGCCCGAACCCCGTCCCGCCGCTACCGCACAAGAAACCTACTCTTATAATTCCCGGTAAGCCAACCCATTAGCATGGATAAGAACCAGAAGATCGTTCTGGTGATGGGCGGCCTCATTGTGCTCGGGCTACTCACCATCGAGCCCTTCTTCGCTCTCATCGCGCTGATCCTCGTGCTCGCCATCCTGATGAGTCTCCGTATCATGGGAGATACGGAGGACTACCCGCTCGTCACCGCAGGGCTCTCGGAGGATGCGCGGGAGATCATCGTCATCAATACGGGGACCGGGAAGGCGCAGAAGATTCACGTCGCCCTCGTTCCGCTCGACATCGTGTTCGAGGTCGCCTCGCTCGACCCGGACGAGGAGTCCGGGTTCAGTCTGCCGTCGATGGTCTCGGAGGCAAAAGCAGTCGTCACCTACGAGAACGCCGAGGGACAGCAGTTCCAGCGCTCGTATCCCCTCACGGCCCTCGGGGCCGGGCACGACCTCACCGAACCGCTCATTCCCATCTTCGGGCGCCGGTGATGGGTTGGGGGTTACACGAACTCATTAGTACGTGGAGACAGGGGAGAGGGGCAAGCCCCCTCGAAGAACTTCGTTCTTCTCGTGTTCGCTTCGCTCGCACCTCGAAACTCTTCGAGTTTCTCATGCTCACTACGTTCGCACCTCGCACCTATCGGTGCTCAAGCTCGCTTCGCTCGCACTTCCCACCTGACGGTAGTCGAGCTCCGTTCCTTCGCACCTTCGGTGCTCACGCTCCGGTTCTCGCACCTTCGGTGCTCAAACTCCTGCCGGGACGGCAGTCGCACTCACGAACCGTCGCGCTTCGAACCGTCGCACCCCCCGTCAGCCCTTCGCACCTGACGGTGCTCCAGCTCCGTTCCGTTGGAACGTCGCACCCTCCGGCCAGTCGCACTCCCCTATGGCGATATCCCGTGGAAATCCGTGCACGGGTGTGGTGTCCCACCCATTGCTCTTCGGGACACCCGAGGCTCGGAAGTTGCTGGCCTCCCCCCACCACACGCATGCAGCGATCAAAACCCCCAGGGCGGCCCGCTAAACCCGGCCCTCCCTCGATATCCGGGGGCGCTTTCCAAAAAAATGTTTTTCAGGACCCGAGATACTCGAGCGTCCGCGCGAGCGCGGCCGTCAGCTCCTCGTCCATCTCTGCGTACTCGTAGAGCGCCCGGTAGAGCATGAAGACGAGTTCGTAGCCGTAGATCTCGAACGCCTCCTCCGGCGCGAGCGGCGCGAGATAGGATTCCGTCCGGATCTCGGTGTTGGTGTACATCAGTTCGTGGAAGGCCCCGTCCTCGTCGAGGACGCAGATCTGCGCATCGACGGGCTTCGTCGGGTCGTCGGGGCGGTAGGGGAGCGGGTCGCCTTTCCCGAGAACGATCATCTTCTTCTCGTAGAACTCCTGGTCGTAGAGATCCCCCGATGCCTCTCTCTTTGCGCGCCGGAGCATATCGAGCCCGATCTGTTTCACGACCGGCGCCGTATCGGCAGCCATCCGCGCAAGAAGGGCACCCATGTTGCCCCGGAGTTCCGAGGCCGACTCTTCCTTCTTCGCCTGCAGTTCCTCAAGGGTTTCGAGGAGGCGGGCGTATCCCTCTTCGATGATCGGATCCATTGCTCACTCACCTCTCGCGTATGCCGGCATAAGCGCACCGGTTTGTCCTGCTAGTCGCCCTGCCGGAGGCGCTCGGTCACGAGGGCGCCCGCATACGCGACCGTGCTCACGAGAATGATCGTCGCGCCCGAGGGGACGTCGAGGAGGTAGGAGAGCAGGATCCCCGCAATGGTGAAGGCGATGCCGAGGATGACGGCGAGGAGCATCATGCTCCGGATCCGGGTGGTGTAAAGGCGGCTGATCGCCGCCGGGAGCGTCAGGAGAGCGATCACCAGGATGATCCCCACCACCCGGATCAGCATCACCACCGTCAGCGCAATCAGCACGAGGAGGAGGAGCGAGAGCCGCTCGACCGGGAGGTTCATGACCGTCGCATAGTCCGGGTCGAACGTGACCGCCTGGAGCTCCCGGTAGAGGAGAGCCACGACGGCGACGATGATGGCGACGAGCACCCCCATCAACAGGATGTCTCCCCTTGGGACGAGGAGGATGTTCCCGAAGAGGTAGGAGAAGAGATCTGGAGCGAATCCCGGGGTTAAGTAGACGAAGAGGATCCCGATGGCCATCCCCGCCGCCCAGACCGCGCCGATGATGGTGTCCATCTGCTGCCGGGCCCGGAGCTGGAGCGTGCCCATCCCGAGCGCCGTCGCCACGGTGAACCCGGTCGCGCCGAGGAGCGGGTCTATCCCGAGGAAGTAACCGAGGCCGATCCCCCCGAAGGCCGCGTGGGATATGCCGCCGCTGACCGAGACCATCCGCCGCACCACGACGTAGGTGCCGATGATGCCGCAGGCTACGCTCGCGAGCACCCCGGCGATGAGGGCGTTCCTGAAGAACTCGAATCCGAGAATCTCGAACATGCTCACTCCTCCTCCGCGTGCTCCGAAAAGACCCGGTGCGGAACCCCGTGGGCGATGAGATCGACCGGGCAGTGGTATGCGGCTTCGAGCATATCCGGCGTGATCTCGTTCGTGTCGTGCGTGTAGAGGCGCCGGTTTAAGCAGGCGACCCGGGTCACGTGCTCCGGGATCACCCCGATGTCGTGGGTCACGAGGACGATCGCCATCCGTTCGCGGAGTCGGTCGAGGATACTGTAGAACTGCGCCGCCGTCGGGGCGTCCACGTAGACCGTCGGTTCGTCGAGGAGCAGCACCTTCGGGTCGCCGACGAGCGCCCGGGCAATGATCGCGCGCTGCTGCTCTCCGCCGGAGAGATCCCGGATCTGCCGGTCGGCGAGATCGGCGATGCCCATCATCCTGAGCGCTTCCTCTGTCCGGGCATGGTCTTCAGCCCCGTAACGCCGCGGGATTCGGGTGATGTGGCCGAGGCGGCCGGAGAGGATCATCTCCCGCACGGTGATGGGATACTCGAAGTCGAATGTCCGGAACTGGGGGACGTAACCGAGTTCCTTCCTCGCCGCCGCCCCCGTGCCGCCGAGGATCCTGACCGTGCCGCGGGAGGGCTGGAGGAGGCCGAGGATCACCCGGAGAAGCGTCGTCTTCCCGCCGCCGTTCGGCCCGATGATCGCGTAGAAGTCGTCCTGGTGGACGGTGAGGTTCACGTCTTCGAGGACGGTATGGCCGCGCAGCCTGACCCGGACGTCCTCGACCTCGATCACGGGAACGGTCATGGCCTGCCGCTCTCCGCAAACGCCGAGGCCACGCGTTGCATGTTCGCGAGGTAGTCCTTCGCGAGCGGGCTCACCGTCACCACGGTGCCCCCGATCGCGTCCGCGATCACCTCGGCGCTCCGGGTGGAATGCTCGGGCGAGGCGAATATCACCTTTATCTTCTCCTCCTCCGCCTGCTTGATGAGGTGCTCCAGCCTCTGCGGCGAGGGCTCCTTCCCCTCGCTCTCGATCGGCACTTCAGCAAAGCCGTAGTCCCGGGCAAGGTAGGCCCACGACGAGTGGTAGACCATGATCGTTTTCACCCCCGATGCGGCGAGCGCATCGGCGATCTCCGCGTCGAGGGCGTCGAGTTCCCCGAGGTAGGCATCGGCGTTCCGGCGGTAATCCCCGGCGTTCTCCGGATCGACCGCTATGAGCCCTTCGCGGATCTCCTCGACCATGACCTTCGCGTTCTTCGGGGACGTCCAGATGTGGGGGTCGGTTCCCCCGTGTTCGGCGTCACCGGTTGTGATCAGGTCGACGCCGCGCGAACAGTCGACGACCAGCATCCCGGGGTTCAGGGCGGCGATCTTCTCCCGCCAGGCGAGTTCGAACTCGATCCCCGAACCGACCACGGCGTACATATCCGCCTCTGCGACGTCGGCGAGGACTCCCGGCGGGGGTTCGTAGGTGTGCGGGTCGGCCCCCGGCGGCACCAGCAGGATCACCCGGACATGATCGCCGCCCACCCGTTCTACGAACTCCTCTTCGGGCGGTATCGTGACCGCGACGACGACTTCCCCGCCATCCTGACGATCGGTGCCGGTGCACCCCGCCGCGGCTGCCGCCAGCAGAAAGACTATGAATCCAGCTGCAACGAGAGATAGACGGACGGTATTGTTGTTATCCTGCGATCTCATCGATCTCGTCTCCTGGTTTGGTATGTATCTAAATTCATCCCGCACAAAAGTCAGAGACGTTCCGCCGTCACCCGCGGTACCCGTCGAAAGAACCGCAACAGCGGTGATCGTGCTCGATCTCCCCGCAGACGCTCATCATCGGGTGCCCGAGCGACGTGCACATCCTGTTGGTGAGGTCTTTTGAGAAGCACTGCTCGATCTTCTTCGCTTCCCTGCAGGCCTCGTCGGGCTCGAGCCCGTGGCGGCTGAGCACCAGGGCGACGATCCGGTGGCGGCGAACCAGGAACCGGGCGTATTCGGTGCCGAACTGCGTGAGCCTCACCCCGTGGTAGGGCGTATGCTCGATGTATCCTGCTTTTGCAATCTCCGTGAGCGCTTTCGTCACCGTCGAGGGCGCGACGGAGAAGTGGACGGCAATCTCGGTCGTCTTCACGACGTCGCCCTGCATGTGGATGTATTTGAGGTATTCCGCCTTCTTCGAGGAGAGTTCTTGCCCGGTGATCCCCTGCATGGGAAGAGGATACGCCCTGTTGGGAGAAAAAGTTTCGGTGGGGCTAAACCTTCTCGGCGTCGGACGGGATCCGTTCGGCGGTGACATAGTGCCGGCGGTTCTTGGTTATCACCGCCCTCCCGTGGAACCCGAACGGGAGATCCTCTTCTACGATGACGTTGAGGTAGCAGGGATTGCGGCAGACGGTCGATCCCGGCGCGTTCTTCTCGGTCGCGACGATCGATGTCTCCCGCCCGATCCAGCGCTGGTTGTAGGCGTCGTAGATCCGGTTTGCTTCGGCAAGCAGCGTGCGGGAGCGGTCTTTGCGTATCCGCTCGGGGAGGTCTTTCAAGGCCGCCGCGGGCGTTCCGGGCCGCCGGGAGTAGCGGGTGATGTTCACTTTCACGAACGCCGCCCGTTTGAGGAGTTCGAGCGTCTGTGAAAACTCTTCGTCCGTCTCCCCGGGAAACCCGGTGATGAAGTCGGAGGAGATCATCATATCCGGGAAGCGTTCCCGGAACGTATCGACGATCCGGACGACGTCGGCGGCAGTGTAGCCGCGCTGCATCCGTTCAAGGACGGTATCGGAGCCCGACTGGACGGGGAGGTGGAGGAACCGGAAGATCCTGTCGCTCTCGTACGCCCCGACGAGCGGTTCAAGGATCCCGAGCACCGTAGCCGGGTTCATCATCCCCGGCCTGACGGCGAACCTCCCGGGGATCTTTGCTATCTCCTGCAAAAGATCCGGGAGCGACTCGCCCCGCTCGAGCCCCCATGCGGCCACGTCCTGCCCGGTCAGCTGGATCTCGTAGGCGCCCGACGCGACGAGAGCCCGGACGGCGTCGAGGATCTCCTCTGCAGGTGCACTTTTCAACTGTCCACGGGCGAACCGGGTGATGCAGTAACTGCACCGGCCGACGCATCCGCTCGCCACCTGCACCACGCCGATTGCCCCTGCTCCATGGGTGCCGACACCGGCCGATCGCTCGTGGATCTCGTCCGGATGGATGACGTGCGGCGTGCAGACCGAACGGATCTTATCCATCTGGACGACCGGCATGCACCCGGTCACGTAGAGGTCGCGGTCGGCGAACAGAGCGAGGCGCCGGAGCATCTTTCGTTCGGTCGCGCCGATCACCGTGCAGGTGTTGATGATGACGGCGTCCGCCTCTTCCGGCCGTTCGGTCATCGTGCAGCCGAAACCTTCCAGTATCGCCGCGAGCCTCTGTGTGTCGGCATGATTGTAGGTGCATCCGTAGGTCTCGATGTAGACCTGTCTTCCCTGAAGTTCCTCAAACGTGATGGCGATCGACTCTCCCTGCGCGCGGTCGGCGGTCGGCCCGGGTTCCCGGCTGCCCGGTTACCCCTATCGGTCGGAGGATAGTTTCCTCCTCTTTCGACCGGTTTCGGCCTGAGCACAATACTTAACCGCTGACATTACAACTTCTTTATTCGATGATTAAAATAGGGTTGCTGGGATGCGGCAACGTCGGGCATATCATCGCCACACACGCCGAGAGCATCCAGGTTATCGCCGTCTTCGATATCATCCCCGGGCGGGCGGAGACGCTCGCGGCACTCTGCCATGCCCGGTCATACACGGACTTCGACGCCTTCATGCGGGAGGACTTCTCTATCGTCGTGGAGGCCGCCTCGGTCGATGCCGTCAAGATATACGGCGAGGCTGTCCTCAGGTCGGGGCGGGACATCATCGTCCTCTCCGGGGGAGCTCTTGCGGACGACGAGTTCCGCGAGCACCTCGTCGAGGTCGCCCGGGAGGCGGGAAAGAAGATCCGCATCCCGAGCGGGGCTATCATCGGACTCGACAACCTCAAGATCGGGCAGGTCTCGCCGCCGAGCCGCCTCCTCCTGCGGACGACGAAACCTCCCGCCTCGCTCGGGATGACCGCCGAAGCCCGGACAGAGATATTTAAGGGGCTGGCGCACGACTGTATAAAGCAATACCCCAAAAATATCAACGTCGCGGTAGCGCTGGGACTCGCCGCCGGCAGGGATGCCGAAGTGGAACTCCTGGTCGACCCTGCTGCGGAGAGGAACATCCACGAGATATTCGTCGAAGGCGACTTCGGGGACATCTACGTCCGGGTCAGGAACGTCCCGAGCCCCGATAACCCGGCGACGAGTTATATGGCAGCCCTCTCCATCCTGACGCTCTTAAAAAATCTCGAGAACCCTCTGGTGGTGGGTACGTAACAATGGAAACGGAGATTCGTGCGCTCAAGGCCGAGAAGAACGCAGTCGTCATGGCGCATAACTACCAGCCCATGGCGATCCAGGGGCTCGCCGACGTGGTGGGCGACAGCCTCGAACTCGCGGTGAAGGCGAAGGAGACCGCGGCTGACCTGATCGTCGTCTGCGGTGTCCGGTTCATGGCCGAGACGGCAAAGATCCTCAACCCCGACCGGAAGGTGGTCATCCCGGTAGAGGACGCGGGATGCCCGCTTGCCGATTTCCTGACCCCGGAGATGATCCGTGAGGCGAGGGCGCGATACCCCGACGCGGCCGTGGTGGTCTACATCAACAGTACGGCGGAGAGCAAGGCGCTCGCGGACATCACCTGCACCTCGGCAAACGCGGTTCGGGTCGTAGCGTCCCTCTCAAACGATACGATCCTCTTCGGGCCGGATGCAAACCTCGCGGCATACGTCCAGCGGGAACTCCCCGAGAAGACGATCGTTCCCCTGCCTCCCGGCGGTCACTGCTACGTCCATACAGGGTTCACTCTTGCCGACATCGAGGCTGCCCGGAGAAAGGGCGGCAAAATCGTCTGCCATCCCGAATGCTCGCCGGAGGTTCAGGAGCAGGCCGACCGGATAGCCTCCACGGGAGGCATGGTCCGGGAGGCCGCGGCCGGTGGAGACGAGCCCTGGTGGATCTTCACCGAGCGGGAGATGGCCTCCCGCCTGCGGGTGCTCTACCCCGGAAGAGTCTTTTACGAGAAGCCGGAGGCCGTCTGCGCGGATATGAAGAGGATCTCGCTTGAAGACCTCCGCCGGGCGCTCGAGTCCGAGGAGCACGAGGTCGTCCTCCCGAGAGAGGTCATGGACCGGGCGCGGCGAGCGATCGAGCGGATGATCGCCGTCGGAGCGTGAGTGCGGATGATCCCGATCGAGGACCTGCTCCGTTTTGTCCGGGAGGATGCGCCGTGGGGCGACGTCACCTCTGAGACGGTCGTTCCCGACGTCGCCTGCCGGGCGGTGATCCGGGCGAAAGATACCGGGATCGCCGCCGGCCTCGAGGAGGCACGGGCGCTCTTCGAGCATTACGGGGTCGCCGTGCGTCAGCGCATCCCCGACGGGAGACCGGTTGCTCCCGGAGCGGTTCTCCTCGAACTCGAAGGCCGCGCGAGGGCGATCCTTCTCCTGGAGCGGACGGCGCTCAACATCATCGGGCGGATGAGCGGGATTGCGACCCGGACCCGGGAAGCGGTCGAGGCCGTCCGGGCGGTCTCTCCCGACGTGCGGATTGCCGCGACCCGGAAGACCGCCCCGGGACTCCGGATGCTCGATAAGAAGGCGGTGGTTCTCGGCGGGGGCGACCCGCACCGCTACTGCCTCTCGGATATGGTTCTGATCAAGGACAACCACCTCGCGCTGGTGCCGCTCGCCGAGGCGATCCGGAAGGCAAAGGAGCAGAGCCGTTACCGGGCGGTCGAGGTGGAGGTCGAGACGGCACGGGACGCCGTCGAGGCCGCGGTTGCCGGCGCCGATATCGTCCTTCTCGACAACATGGCCCCGGACGCCGTCCGGGAGGCGGTCGGGGCGCTGGCCGCCCGCGGTCTCCGGGAACAGGTCGCCCTCGAGGTCTCGGGAGGCGTCGCCGGCGGCGATCTTGCCGGGTATGCCGCGACCGGGATCGATATCATCAGTATGGGTGCGCTCACCCATACGGTCAGGAACTTCGACGTGAGCCTGGATATCCTGAAAGGCGCGGGCACTGTCAGGCTTCCGTAAAAAAGCAGGGTTCAGGATGCGGTCTGGACGTCCTCCATCGTGAGTTCGTCCAGAAACGGCATCAGCCCTTTGACGTAAGGCACGAGTTTGCCCTCTTCTGTCCTGAGTTCCCCGTAGGCCACGACCTCGATGACCAGCGGGAGCTCGTCCAGGCGCCGGGTGAAGAGGGGATCCTCTTCGGCGGCGTACCGGAGGAACGCATTCAGGTCGACGAACGGGCGTTCCAGGTCGGCGACGTCACGGTACTCCTGCAGGTCCTCCCGGAGCGTGGAGCCTCTGGCCAGGTCCTCCTCGAAGTAGAGGAAGACGTCGAAGTTGTGGCGGCGACCCATCGCATCGAGGTCTCTGATATCGATCTTCGCTCCGGCAACGATGCCGAGACGTTCCAGATCCGGGGGAAACGCCGTACCCTCCGGTGTGACCGTCGAACTCTCCATACTATGGTGAAGGGAGGGAGAGTAGAAAAAGTGCACTCTTGTGGGCATCTTCCGGAGCAAAACCTTATAGCCGGCCGACCCCAGTTGGGCGTGAGGTGGCCTATGGCAGGGGGGGATCCGCCGGTGCCGGAGAGAGAGACCGAAGGCCTCGAGCGGGAGAAGGTGCTCCATCGACACCTTTCGATGCTTGCGTCCGGGAATCTCAACGAACGGTGGCGGGCTGTGGACGCGCTCGGGGAAATCGGCGACAGTCGCGCGGTACGACCGCTCATCGAGGCGCTGGAGGACGAATTCGTCGACGTACGGTGGAAGGCGGCGAAGGCGCTCGGGCTCATCGATGGGCGCGAACCTGTCCTCCCGTTGATACGGAGCCTGGAAGACGACAGCCCCTGGGTTCGGATGGGGGCGGCCTGGGCGCTCGGGACGATCGGCGATCCCCGGGCGGTCGAGCCGTTGATCCGGCTGCTCGACGACACGAAACCCCGGGTCCGGAGGATGGCGGCCTGGGCGCTCGGCCGGATAGGCAACCCGCGGGCCCGGGAACCCCTTTTGCGCCTCCTCGGCGATGCCGACCGCGACGTCAGGGTTGCCGGTCGGCAGGCGCTCGAAGAGATCGGAACCGAGCGGGAGATCCCGACCGTCTGAAGGGGCGACGGCTCATCCTGTCCGGATACCCTGTCCATGACCCCCGGGCCGCCGCTCTCGTCCCGTATGCGTTTATTATCCAGGAACGTCTTCTTATATTTGATAGGGCGTTGCAATCAGTTTATATACCTGGCTGAGCGTCCGAAAGGAGACGGATATGGACATATTCATGAAGTGCGCCGTCGAGGAAGCGGAAACGAGCCTGCGGGAAGGCGGAATACCCATCGGCTCGGTGCTTGTGCGCGAAGGCCGGATCATCGGGCGCGGCCGGAACCGTCGCGTCCAGGCTGACGACCCCGTACTCCACGCCGAGATCGACTGCCTGAGGAACGCCGGGAGGATCGGTAACTACGCGGATTGCACGCTCTACTCCACGCTGATGCCCTGCTACCTCTGTGCGGGAGCAGCCGTCCAGTTCGGGATCGGGAAGATCGTGGCCGGGGAATCGGTGAATTTCGCGGGAGCGCGGGAGTTCCTCGAGTCGCACGGGGTCGAGGTGCTCGATCTCGACCTCGATGTCTGCAAGGCGATGATGGGCGCGTTCATCGAGCAGCACCCCCACCTCTGGTACGAGGATATCGGGGAGTTGTGAGGCGGTTATCATGGCTGAGGACAGGTTGTTCCGTTACATCGTCGTTGCCGTCGGCTTCCTTCTTGCCGGGACCCTCATCGGCCTTGCAGCCGCTCCTCTCCCGGCCGTCCCCGCGTCCGAAGATCGGGATGCGCTCTTTCAGGTATCGACCATCGATGCGCTCCTCCAGGGAACCTACGACGGCAGCATGACGTTCGACGAGCTCGCGAGGCACGGAGACTTCGGGATCGGGTGCGGCGACCGGCTCGACGGGGAACTGATCGGCGTCGATGGGAAGTGGTACCTGGTTCGGGTCGATGGGCGGGCCTATCCGGTTGCCGGGAACGCGACGACACCGTTCGCGGCAGCGACCTTCTTCGATCCGGAGATCACGATCGCGGTCGACGAGCCGGTGAACCTGACCGCTCTCGAGAGCCGGGTGCAGGCGGAGTTCCCTTCGGAGAACCTCTTCTACGCTATCCGGGTGGACGGCACCTTCCCGCATGTGGTGACCCGGAGCGTGCCCGCCCAGGAGAAGCCGTACCCGCGGCTCGCCGATGTGACGGCCAACCAGACGGTCTTTACGTTTGAGAACGTCACCGGAACCGCCGTCGGGTTCTGGACGCCGGAACTCGCAGAGGGGATCAACGTCCCCGGCTACCACCTTCACTTCATCACCTCCGACCGCACCGCCGGCGGCCACGTGCTCGATATGGTCATGGCGGAGGGCACCGTGCAGGTCGACACCACGATGAACTTCACCATGGCGCTCCCGTCCGGCGGCGACTTCTGGACGGTCGACCTCTCAGGAGACCTCTCGGAAGACCTTGAAAAAGTCGAGTAGGTTCGGGGCAGGCTTCTTATTTTTTACGGTGCGCTTTTGCGAGATTTCGCGGCCTCGCGTGCGATGTTGATGGCAGGCCGCCTGAGGTATCCCGGCGGGAGCAGAATACCCCTTCTCCTGCTCCTACCTCTCCGGCGTATCTGGAACCCCCACCCCCCCGGCCTTCGGCCGGTGGGAAGCCGTGTATGGTTCTTCTCCGGCATCTCCCCGCGTAGTGGGCCACGGGGGTATTGCCATTTGGGGAGGCGGCTCGCGGTGAGGGCCCCCCTCACGATAACAGCGAGAAGCAACCGTCAGTAGACCGCTCCGGCTGTCCTGGCCGCCCGGGCTGAAAAAGAGGACGGCTTACCGGACAACGAGCAGCGGCGGTCTGACCGCACCGCCGATCTGTTCGAGCAGAGCGCTGACCCGGTTCTTCCCGCTTCTGCCGAACGTGCCCATGACGACCAGGCTGTATCCGCCGGAGTTTGCCTCCCTGATGACCTCGTCCCTGATACGCCCTTCCACGACCTTTGAGGCGCACTGGATCTTCTCGCCCTTGTAGCGGGAAAGAAGGCTGTTCTGCTCGTCCTGGATATCTTTGTGCATGTCTTCCCAGATCCGGCCTTCATAATCCTTCAGCTGGGCGCAGATGCCGCTCTGGGTGCAGAAGTTGAACGCCATCGCTTTGGCCTCCGCAATATCCAGCACCGAGAAGAGGACTACCTCGGCGTTCTTCCGCTTTGCCACTTCAATCGCATGCAGAGCCGCTTTCTGGCTCCACTTCGAACCATCGATAAGCACGAGTATCTTCATGATCACACCACAAATTTCAGCCAGAGCATTCCAAATCCAACCGCCACCGTCACGAAGAGCACGAGCATCCCCACTTTCAGGAACTCGACGAAAGAGATGTGGAAGCCCTCGCGTTCGGCGATACCGATGACGACCACGTTTGCCGACGCCCCGATGGCGGTCCCGTTCCCGCCGAGACACGCACCGAGGGCGAGTGCCCACCAGAGCGGGTAGATGTCCATCGTCGACCCCATGTTCTGGATGAGCGGTATCATCGCCGCGGTCAGGGGGATGTTGTCCACGATCGCCGATGCGATGGCGGCAAACCAGGTCACGATGAACATCGCCTCTCCGGTCGAACCGATGTTCTCGATCATGACCGAGGCGATGCCTGCAATGACGCCGGTCTCGACGAGAGCACCGACGATGACAAAGAGCCCTCCGAAGAAGAAGAGGGCCGGCCACTCGATCTTCTCGAGTATCTCCTCAGGCGGTTGCCTGCTCCAGACGAGGAGGATCGCAGCACCGATGAGGGCCACCTCTGCAGGTTCAAGGCCCATCGCCGGGTCGACGAACGGCAGGACCGTGTGCAGGATTGCTCCGATCTGGTCGTGGACGAAGAAGAGGAGGACCACGAAGAGGATGACGGTCACCGATTTATAGAAGAGCGACCGGTCGACGATCGCCGCCCGCTCGTCGAGACCGTTGAGCGTCTTGACCATCTCCTTCTGTTCTTCGGGGTTCACCTTCATCGAGCGACCGTAGATGAGGTACATCATCCCGAGGAGGATCACCATATTGATCACCATGATGGGGCCGAGATGAATCAGGAACTCGTTGAAGGAGAGGCCGGCGGCCGAACCGATCATGATGTTCGGCGGGTCGCCGATGAGTGTTGCGGCCCCGCCGATGTTGGAGGCAAAGATCTCCGTCACCAGGAACGGGACGGGGTTGAGATTCATCACCCTCGCAACGTAGAGGAGCATCGGCGTGAGGAGGAGGACGGTGGTGACGTTGTCGAGAAACGCGCTCACGATCGCCGTTACGATCGCGAAGAGGACGAGAACCCGGATCGGGCTGCCTTTCGCGAGTTTTGCCGTCCGTATCGCGATATACTCGAAGAGACCGCTGCCTCGGGCGGTATTGACGATGATCATCATCCCGAGGAGCAGGAAGATCGTCCCGAAGTCGACGTGTTCGAGGAGCGCCTCCCAGGGGACGATCCCGACGAAGACCACGATCGCCGCACCGAGCATGGCGGCGACCGCCCGGTGGATCCGCTCGTCGATGATGAGTGCATAGGTGAAGAGAAAGACCGCTACCGCGATCAGCGCTACTGCTTCCATCTATGGCACCCGTCAGTAGATGAGCGCGGGGGTCTCCACCCGCTGGCAGATGCGCAGAACGATCGGGCTCACCGAGACGTCGGTCGACTCCCCGTCGGCGTAGCGGCGGCAGAGCGCGACCATGTCGTGGTTCTTCGCCATCCTGACGACGTCGTCGCCTTTATGTCCGACGAACATCCGTGTCTGGGTCGAAAAGCCGTGTTCTTCGAGTTTCGCTGCAACCCGTTCGAGGAGCTTCCGGCCGTACTCTTCCTTCTTTGCCCGGAACTCCTCCGCCGACTCATTGCCGAGCGTCTGTTTGAGGAGATCGATCACCCCGGCGTCGGTTATGTAGGCGAGCGATACCGTGGCGTCGTAGGCGGAGAAGACGTCGATTGCATCATCACCGATGTCGTGAACGAAGGAGTCGAGCGGCACCAGGATCGACCGGATCTCGGGAACGAGCATCTCCTCGTCGGTCAGCAGGAACTCGCTGTAATCCTTCAAGACCGAGTCATACCGCCTCCCGACGATATCTTTGAACTTTCGCTGGATCAAGGAAGAAGAGTATCCCATCGTGATCTAGGTTTCCCGGCACGCTCGTTTAATACTTTTGTTTGCCTGGTTCTGCGCCCACGTATTGTCGAAAAGCCGTAAGGGACTCTCCCGGCGGGAGTTTTCGGGAGCGGGGATCGGCTTTATGGAAATAGGTGCGCCGGGTTTTGTCGTCATCGCCCGCCTAATGATGCGAGCGCCTCCCGGCAGGCCGGGCAGAGCACTTTTTTCTTCCGGTCCAGTTCGTCCAGGGTTCTCGGCCGGAACATGACGCATTCGGGGTCGGAGCAGTGGTCGAGCCCGAGGAGATGGCCGAGTTCGTGCGCGCCTTCTTTTGCCGTCCGGTCGATGAGGTCGGTGTCGTCCGGCGTCCTGCCGTAGTAGGCGTTTCCGAGGCGGGCTGTCGAGACGACCGCGACGCCGCATGCGGGTCTTGCGAGGCCGAAGACGAAGTCGCATCCGTTGACGTAGAGGTCGCGGGAGGTGACGAGCAGCAGGGGGCCGTCAATCTCGTATCTGCGCGTGAGGGTGTCCTGCAGGCGATCCAGGATCTTTTGAGCATCGTGCTGGTCGCGGTTCCGGTCGTAACCGTCGATGAGGAACGGGTATTCGACAAGTTCGGGTTCTTTCCCGAGGATCATCGTGACCATCCTGACGACCGGGAGTTCGATACCTTCCGGTGCCTGCGGGTCCCAAAGAATATTGATGCCCATTACCTAATCTCTGTGTAATGTGTCGGTATAAACATATTGAACGGAGTATCGGGGAGTATATCGCTGCCCGGTATCGTCGGGCCGTCGAGGTGGGCATCGGCAACAATCCCGAGGCCGCAAGGCTGGTCCGGGCCGCCGGCGCCCTGATGCTCTGCACTGACGTTCGATCGGGCATCCGGCACGACGGGCTCGACGTCGTGACCGACGACGTCTTTGAACCGGATCTCCGGCTGTATGAGGGTGCGGATCTCATCTACGCCGTGAGGCCCGGCGTGGAGATGGTTCCGCCGCTGATCGCACTTGCCGACCGGATCGACAGCGATCTCCTGGTCTACCACCTGGGATGCGAGATCTACGGGAACGGCGGCGAGGTCGTGGACTGCGGCCCGGTTCTCCTTCATCGGTATCGCCGGCGGGTAATCTAAGCCTCTTCCGATAGCCCCCACCCCGCCCGGCCTTCGGCCTCCTCATTCGCACCTACGGTGCTCAAACTCCCGCCGTCCGCTCCGCTCCCGGCAGTTGTTCCCCGCCCCTCGGGGCGGGGGCAGTGCGTGGCGATAGCCACGGGAAATCCGTGCATGTGCTTTTTTCAGGGTTGCCCATGCAGTGGGCCTTGGGAATACCGCTATTGGGAGGGGGGGCCGCCCCCTCTACCTCCTGCTTGGGCAACCCGGGTTCTTCCCGGCAATACGGGAGAACATTGTGCCCACCCCGACAAGCGCCAGAAATTTGAAAATACGGTGTTCTAGAAGAGCGTCGCCTGGCCCGGGGGGGGATCCCGCCTGGATTCACCGGTATCGGCGGGCGGGTCGTCGTCCCGGGACTTCTTGCCTTTTCCGGTTGCCTTCTCTTTGGCGGAGGCCTTCTTTTCCTTTGCCTTCTCCTCTTTTGCCACGTCTTTGACGACCTTCGCGGCCCGTGATTTGTCGTGGATGAAGAGGTTCAGTTCGTCGGCATCGAGTTCGAATTCGCGGACGTATGTTGCAGGGTCATGTTCGACGAGGATGCTGATCGCGGTGAAGAAGTCTTCCCGGAGTGCATCCACTGGAATGTGCGTCATCTCGCTGAGTTTCCGGGAGAGGCCCGCCCGAACCGCCTTTTGCTTCTTCGACGCCCCCATCTTCTGCCAGCGCTGCGGCGGCATGATGCGGCCGTGGATGCCGTGCCCGCCGGCGGCGTCGGCGACGCCGATGAGCATCACCGCGCTCGCGTAGCGCCAGAGGGTGTAATACTGCCGCCGGTAGGTCCGGCCGATGTACTCGTCCGCCCTCGCGAGGCAGGCGTAGCCTTTCGCCCGGGAGGCGAGGTCGGGCATGTGGTCGAGGTTCCCCTCGAGCCACTGCTCGACGGCGTCGGGGGTATCCTCGACCTCCACCGCCATGCGGAGCAGATCGGCATCCCTCTTCCCTTTGAAGGTCGCTCCGACGAGTTCGAAGATGGTCGAGCGGTCATCCTTTGCGGAGGTGTGGACGTCGCCCGCCGCGACGTGCTCCTTCCCGATGGCCACGGCGTAGAGCATGTTCACCGCGGCCCGCATATCGCCGTCGGCGCGGTTCGCGATCTCGTCGAGCGCGGCGGGATCGCATGTGACGCCTTCCGCGGTGCAGATCTGGCGGAGGCGGGGGACGATCGAGCGGGCCTGGAGCGCCCGGAACTGCACCGGCTCCGTGACCGCCTTGAGTTCTCTCGTGAGGGAGTAGTAGTCGTTTGCAATCAGGATGATCGGCTGCTGCGCCGCCGCGATGATCTCCACGATCGCCTTCGCCCCGCCCCGGTCGGCCTGTCCGTGCAGGTTGTCGGCCTCATCCAGCAGGATGAGTTTGCGGCTCGCACCGGAGAGGCTGGCCGTCGTGGAGCCCGCGCCCGCTACCCGTTCGAGGGCCGCTTTCGTCCGCTGGTCGGAGGCGTTCAGTTCCACCACCTCCCAGTTCATGTCGTTCGCGAGGGCGTGTGCGCTCGAGGTCTTGCCGGTGCCGGGTTTTCCGTACAGGATGAGCGGTTTCTTCTGCCGTGACCAGTCCCGCGCCCACTCGTATATCAGCCTGACGGCGCTGGAGTTCCCCACGACATCCTGAAGATGCTGCGGCCTGTACTTCTCCACCCAGTCCATACCAGACTATTCGACGCGGTGCATCAAAAATAATACCTCCCCGGTGCGGGTGCAAAACGATCCGGAGGACGGCGCCGCAAGGGGTGTACCCGCCCCGGCCGGATGTCTGCCGGCAGTGCCCTTCCCGATCGGTTTCCGGAACGGAGTGCATAATACCGGTGAATCAAATACATTATCTCTGATGAGGCAGAATACCATAAAGAAACCTGGAGTGTTGGTGTTCTTGTGGTGAAGGATTGCTCCACCGATACGGTAGCACAGGCCGTGAGGGAATACGAGGGCGTCACCCGGAAGAAGGAGATCGGGGATATGATCCGGTCTCTCCGGATAGAGAGCCCCGATGTCGTCGCTTCGTTCGGTGAGGATGCCGCGGTCATTCGGCATAATGCAGAGGACGCGCTGCTTCTTGCGGCGGACGGTATCTGGAGCAAGTTGATGGAGGCGGACCCGTTCTGGGCGGGGTACTGCGCCGTGCTCGTGAACGTCCACGACATCGCCGCCATGGGCGGGAGGCCGGTTGCGATGGTCGATATCCTCTCCGTTACGAGCGACCGGCTCCGCGACGAAGTGACCCGGGGCATGGTCGCGGCATCCGCCCAGTTCGGCGTCCCGATCGTGGGCGGGCACCTGCACCCGAATACGCCCTACAGCGTCGTGGATGTGGCGATCCTCGGGACGGCCCGGATGGATCAGATCATCTTCTCGAACACGGCAGAGGAGGGCGACGTGGTCGTCGCGGCGATTGACCTCGACGGCCGGGTGCACCCGTCGTGCTGCTTCAACTGGGACTCGGTCACGATGAAGTCGGCGGAAGCGGTGCGGGCCCAGATCCGGGTGATGGAGGATCTCGGAAAAGAGCACCTGGTGACGGCCGGAAAGGATATCAGCAACCCGGGAGTCATCGGAACGCTCGGGATGCTCCTCGAGGTGAGCGGGAAGGGCGCGGTGATCGACCTCGAGGCGATACCCCGGCCGGACCTCTCGGCGGTCGATCTCTCCTTCGAGCAGTGGGTGCGCATGTATCCCGGCATGGGGTTCATTCTGACCGTCAAACCGGAGAACGTGGAGGAGGTCTGCCGCCGGTTTGGCGACGTCGGGATCACCGCCGTCGCTATCGGGGAGGTTAACGGGACCGGGAGGCTCTCCATCAGGTACCTGGGCCGGGAGACACAGGTCTTCGATCTCGATCGAAACGGCATCATGCGGATCTTTTCGGACGGCGGGGCATGCCGGTAACGGTCGGGCTTGGTGCGGCATCCCCTGATCCGAAGATCCTCTCGACCGTCCGGGCGGTCGGCCGGGAGGTCGATCTCATCCTCTTCTCCCCCCCGGGAACCGCCGGAACGTTCGGCGATGCGGCCACGGTCGTCGAGGCCGAGGAGCCGGAGATCGCCCTTATCGAGGCCCTCTATGCCGGCAGGATCGATGCTGCCGTCAGGGGCACTCTCGCCGCATCCTCCACTTTGAAGGCCCTCAAGCAGGCCGCGGGTGTCGACCACCTGGAACGGATTGCCCTCCTCGAGACCGCCGACGGGCGCCTCTTCCTCCTCGCCCCGGTCGGGGTCGACGAGGGCTGGACGGTCGAGGAGAAGGTGCGTTTTGTCAGGGCCGGCAGAGATATCGCCCGAAGCTTCGGTCTCGCCGAAGGAGTGGCGATCCTCTCGGGAGGGCGGCTCGGGGACATCGGGCGGCATCCGGCCGTAGACCGGACGATGGCGGATGCCGAACTCGTCGCACGCCTGACCGGGGCTGAGCACACCGAGATCCTGATCGAGGAAGTGGCGGGAGCCTACGGGATGGTTGTGGCTCCCGATGGGATCTCCGGGAACCTGATCTTCCGTACGCTCACGTTCCTCGGAGCCGGCGCGGGGCATGGTGCTCCTGTGGTAAATATCGGTAGAATCTTCGTGGATACGTCGCGCGCCTCTCCAGATTATACTAATGCAATAATGCTTGCGAAATCTCTGGCGCAATCGAAAAGTCTGTGATTATGTTCCCTATTTGTGATCAGGGGCCATATGTGGGGCATTTCAATCGGCACCGTTCCCTGCCGATTATCGGGGTGCCCTGTCCAGACATACCCTCAATAGTAAAGAGAAACCCAAATTTCCGAGATTAACCCGAAACGTTTAAATATTAACTAATACACCTCTTTTTAGAGGTGGAATGAGATTATGGCAGATCTACCTATTGCTGCGGTTGTACGTATCGCAAAGAAGAATGGTGCTGAGAGAGTCGGCAGCGACGCCGCTGCCGCACTGGTTACCAAGGCTGAGGCGTACATCGCCGAGCTGACCAAGGAAGCCAACAGGCTTGCCCAGCACGCGGGACGCAAGACGATCAAGGCGGAAGACGTCGACCTCGCGGTTAAGTCCGCGTAAGTCGGCCTTTTCTTTCCTTCTCTTTACCGGGGTCCATATGGGCCCCACTTAACATTTCATCCCGGCAGCATACCTGCCGGAGGTCCGGACGGGTTATTGTTCTTCTCAGGACGGTATCGTGACCGACTGCCGGGATAACGAGAATCGAGGGCGGGAGGACGTGGAGAGCGTCGGGTACTGAATCCCTGCGAGTCCGACAGGCCGCCGATGCATGTCAGACGCTCATATCTGCGATCTCAGCCATGTTATGCCCCTATTCCGTGAACATTTACGCCCGTTGCATACGAGAGGCCCTACGGGCTGATGCGTCGCTCCCGGACGACGGTTGCCCGTGCTCCGGGATAAAAAAAGGATGCTTCTTCGGTGGGGGGTCAGAGCGTCCCCTTGGTGCTCGGCACGTCGCCGATCGCGGGATCGATCGCCACGGCCGCCCGGAGCGCCCGGGCGAACGCCTTGAACGCCGCCTCGCAGACGTGGTGATCGTTCCTGCCCGAGACCGTGATGTGAGCGGTGATCCCGGCGTGGCTGCAGAGGCTGTAGAAGAAGTGCTCGATGAGGTCGCCGGGGATGCCGCCCGGGCCCACCGGCGAGAAGCCGCCCTCGAAGACGAGGTACCCCCGGCCGCCCAGATCGAGCGCCACCCGGGCGAGCGCCTCGTCCATCGGGACGGCGGCGTCGGCGAACCGGGTGATCCCCCTCCCGTCCCCGACCGCCTCGGCAAGAGCTGTGCCGAGGATGATCCCGATATCCTCGATGGTGTGGTGGGCGTCCACGACGAGGTCGCCGGTCGCGCGGACGGTGAGGTCTATTCGACCGTGCCGGGCAAACGACGCGAGCATGTGGTCGAAGAACGCTATCCCTGTCTCGATGGTTCCCGCTCCGGTTCCGTCGAGGTCGAGGGAGAGCCTGATATCGGTCTCCCGTGTCGTGCGGTGGATCTCACTCGTTCGCATGCGCTGCCTCCATGGCCTCCGAGAGCCGTACCTTCCCGGCGTAGAGTGCCGACCCGAGGACCGCCCCTGCCGCTCCGGTTTTGCGGAGCGCCGCGACGTCCCCCGGACTCGATATCCCGCCCGAGACGACGATCGGAACCTTCACCCGCCGGAGGAGTTCCGTCACGGGTCCGATGGCGATCCCCTGCTGGAGGCCCTCCACGTCCACGTTCGTGTAGAGGAGGGATCCTGCGCCGAGGCTCTCGAAGCGCTCCGCCCAGCAGAGGTAACTCCCGGCAGGACGCTCCCATCCCTCGATCATCACCTCGCCGGCCCGGGCGTCGATCCCCGCCATCACCCGCCCGCCGCCGAACTCATCGGCAAGCGTCCGGATCATCTCCGGCTCCCGGACGGCCTGGGTCGAGACGATCACCCGGTCGACCCCGGCGTCGAGCCATCCCGCGGCGTCCTCGACACTCCTGATACCGCCGCCGAGTTCCACAAACGTCTCCGTCTCGCGGGTGAATGCCCGGATCAGGTCGGCGTTCTTGCGCGCCCGGCCGAACGCCCCGTCGAGGTTGACGATGTGAAGGCCGTCCGCCCCCTCTTCAAGCCACCGGTGCGCCCAGGCAGCCGGATCGCCGTAGACCGTCGCCGCCTCCGGCCGCCCCTGCACAAGCTGCACGCACCGCCCGTCCAGGACATCAACTGCAGGATAGATCTCCATGCTCTCAGCGTATGATCCGTTCGATGGGCATGACTAATATGTCTTTTGCGCCGGCCCGTTTTAACTGGTTGATCAGCTGATAGACCCGTTCTTCTTTCACGACAGCGTGAACGGCAACCAGATTTTCGTCGGATGCCACGTCCATTACCGTCGGGCCGGAGAGGCCGGGCAGCACCTCGCGCACGTCGCTAAGCGCGCTTTTGTGGACGTTCATCATCAGGTAGCACTGACCCTTCGCCCGGATGACGCTCTCGAGGGCGAGGACAAGCTCGTCGATCTTCTCGCGCTTGGCCGTGAGCGAGACAGGGTTCGCCACCAGGATGGTCGTGGAGGCGAGCACCTCGTCGACGACGCGGAGGTGGTTCGTCCGGAGCGTCGTCCCCGAGGAGGAGAGGTCGACGATGGCGTCGGCGATCCCGAGGTGCGGCGTCGCCTCGCATGCCCCGCCGACGGTCACCACCGTCACGGCGACCCCGTGCCCGGCGAAGAACGCGCGGGTGATCGCCGGGAACTCGGTCGCCACCTTTGCACCTGCAAGGTCGGCGACGGTCTCGACGTCCGACTCCTCCGGCACGGCGACGACGAGCGTGGCCTTCCCGGTCTGCAGGTCGAGAACCTGTTCGACCGCGGAACCCCGCTCCATGACCATATCCTTCCCGGTAATCCCGAGATCGGCGACACCGCTCGCCACGTACTCCGGTATATCGATCGGGCGGGCGAAGAGGATCTCCACGTTCGGGTCGCGTGTCCGGGTGATGAGCCTCCGCTCGCTGCCGCCTTCGGCCAGGTGGAGGCCGCTCTTCTCGATCAACTCGTTGATGGGCCCGGCAATCCTTCCTTTGTTCGGAATGGCGAGACGAACGAGCCCGGGTCCGGGCACGGGATGCCGGGGTGACGGTTTACTCATGGGTTTGAACAACTCCGAAAGGGGAGGTTAGAAGGTAGAGAGGTCTCCCCTGATAACCTTCTCGGTGATGGTGGGGGTCTTCGCCAGCCATTCGTCGATGATGCCCTCGACGTCGGGCTTTATGGACTTGATGTCGTAGCCCGGCTTCGTGAGGATCTGGGCGCTTGCCACGTGCGGCTGGTCGATCGGGTAACCGATCTGGGAGAGCATGCGGACGTACATCTCCTCGATCCCGTCGACCTTCGCGACGCAGTCCTGCGCGACCTGGGTCGCCAGGAGGTTGTAGATCTTGCCGATGTGGTTGATCGGGTTCTTGCCGCTCGTTGCCTCCATGCTCATCGGGCGGTTCGGGGTGATCAGCCCGTTCGCGCGGTTGCCTCTGCCGACCGAGCCGTCGTCGCCCATCTCGGCGGAGGTGCCCGAGACCGTCAGGAAGACGCTGGCGGCCTCGAGGTCGTCGGCGGTGTTGATGGCGACGTTGACCGATCTTGTGGTGAACTGTTTTGCGACCGCCGCGATCTGTTCGGTCAGGAAGTTCTTCTGCTCGATGTACTCGGCGATGCTCGAGCAGTAGCGGTCGACGAACGCCATCGCGATGGTCAGGGTGATGGCGTCGCCGTCACGCAGGCACATGATCTTGCAGTCCTGGCCGATGACGGGGTACTTCGGGCGGAGCGTCCCGTCGATGTATGCGGCGACGCCCCGAACAATACTCTCCGCCTCGCTGAACGGCGCGTGCCCGACGCCGAACGAGGTGTCGTTCGCCCGCGGAACCTTCCCCTCGCAGGAGCGGAAGACGTCCTGCAGGTCGGTCGATCCCTTCCCCATCCGGCAGTCGACGATGATGTCGCGCTCCATGTTGATGGTGGGGAGGATGCTCTTGATGTAGTCGCGTGCAGCCTCGACGGCGATCGCGTCCGCGGGGATGTTTATGCCGTTGAAGGTCTTGGTGGCCCGGCCCGATATGAGGAAGTAGATCGGCCTCGTGATCCGGCCGCCGCCGAACTTCGGGATCGACTCTCCCGCAACGACCTCGCCCTGGTCGGTGTTGTGGTGGAGGACGCTGCCGCACTCTTCCAGGTACGACCTGCTGAGCGCCCTGCTGATCGACTCCGCGATGCCGTCCGCGAGACTGTCCGGGTGGCCGAGGCACTTCCTCTCCACCAGTTCTATCCGCTGCTTCTCGATCGGGATCTGGTCAAGCCCTTCTACGCTGATGTTCCTGGTCATAAAATCCACCGTAGTTCTAAAGTATGATAAGAGAAATGATTGCAATTCATATAACCATTTCTAACCGTCACTACGGAGGCGGATGTCGGAGCGGATGCTGATCTTGCATTGCCCGTCCCTGAAGATGCGCACCATGCCTCCGCTCTCGGAGACCGTGATGCCGATGACCGGGATCTCGTGGGTGATGGACGCGGTTGCGCGGTGCCTCCCCCCAAGACCTCCGGGAAGGGAGATGCCCTTCCCGGTGACGTCCAGGTAGCGGCCTGCCGCCCGCACCTCGCCGGTCTTATCGATGACGAAGACGCCGTCGAGCTGGGCGAACTCTTTGACGCTCTCCCAGTTGTCCCGGTTCTTGATGTCCCGGAGTGTTCCGGGCTGCCCCTGGTAGGGGTTGAGGATCGCCTGGTGGGAGTGCCGGAAGATCTCCTCCGGGTCGCCGATGATGAACGCGGTGCCGATGGCTCTCCCTTCCCTCCCCTCGACCGCGATCTCGAGGGCGAGCGTGAGGGCCGAATGGAGCACCTCGCGGGGCACGATGTCGGAGAAGTCCTTTAAGTTGATGAAGTTCTTCCCCTCCTCGATGTCGTAGAGGATGATGGCGTAGGGGAAGACGCCGACGACGAGGCCGGTCTCCAGGTTGCGCCGGAGGTAGAGGTGGACGGCGGCGTCGAGCATATGCCGCTCGCTCACTTCCAGGATGTCGTGCATGGTGAGGTCTTTCAAGACGTCGAGCTGGAGTTCCTGCACCCGGATGATCGGGATATCAGGCACTTTGGCGAGAACCGGGGCCGGTTCGACGAAGGAGACGACTGCCCGCGCCCCGATCTTCTCGGCCACGTCACAGGCGGTTGCGAGCATCAGGTCGCCGTTCATAGTACCTCGCGGATCAGTCCCGGTATCTCCGATGGACGGGACGCGACGGGGATGTTCCGGGCGCGGAGCCGCCGGACCTTGGACCGGGCGTCGCCCTCGCCCCCCTCGATGATCGCGCCCGCGTGGCCCATCCTCTTCTCGGGCGGGGCGCTCACGCCGGCGATGTAGGTGACGACGGGGAGATCGGTCGACCGGACGCCTTCCTCCTCGAGGTTGCCTCCCACCTCGCCGATGACGACGACCGCCTTCGTCTGCGGGTCCTCCTCGAACCGGGCGAGGACGTCGACGAACGTCTGGCCGATCACCGGGTCGCCGCCGATCCCGACGATCGTGCTCTGGCCGATGCCGGCGCGGGTGAGTTCGTCGACCACCTCGTAGGTGAGGGTCCCGCTCCGGGAGACGACGCCGACGTTGCCGCGGCGGGCGAGGTGGGCCGGCATGATCCCGAGTTTGCACTCTCCCGGCGAGAGGAGTCCCGGGCAGTTCGGGCCGATGACCGTGCAGTCGTGGAGTTTCGCGTAAGCGGTGGCTTTCATCACGTCGTGAACCGGGATGTGCTCGGTGATGACGACCGCAAGTTCGATCCCCGCGTGCGCCGCCTCCATGATCGAGTCTCCGGCGGCGCCTGCCGGGACGAAGACGACGCTTGCGGTTGCGTCGTGCTCGGCGAGCGCATCCTTGACGGTGTTGTAGACGGGTACGCCGTGAACCTCCCGGCCGGCCTTCCCGGGCGCGACCCCCGCGACGACGCCGCACCCGCCGACCTCGCGGGCGTAGGCGTTCATCAGTTCCGTGTGAAACGTGCCCTGTTTGCCGGTGATATTCTGGACGATCACGCCGAGATTTTTATCTCCGTAGATCATGGTGAGACCTCCATCGCCGCCTTCACGGCCGTGTCCATGCTATCGAGCATTCGGTAGCCGCATTCGGCGAGCAGACGCCGGCCTTCCTCCTCGTTCGTCCCGGCCATCCGGACGATGACCGTCGGCGCGACGCCGGCGGCGATGATCCCCTTCGCCACCTCGTCGCACCGGGTGATCCCCCCGAGGAGGTTGACGACGATCACGTTCACCCCGGGCATGCTCGCAACGAGTTTGACGGCGTGCATCACGCGCTCCTGGTCGGCGCCGCCCCCGACGTCGAGGAAGTTCGCCGCCCGGCCGTTGTAAAACTCGATGAGGTCGAGCGTCGACATCGTGAGCCCGGCGCCGTTGCCGATGACCCCGATGCTCCCGTCCAGCTCCACGTAGGAGAAGCCGTGCTTCTCGGCCTCGCGCTCGCGTTCCGAGAGGTCGCGGTTGACGGTTATCCCCTGGCGGGCGAGGGCGTTGTCGTCGACAATCAGTTTCGCGTCCGCCGCGTAGACCCCCCGCGCCGTCGTCACCAGGGGATTGATCTCCGCGAGCATGGCATCCTTCCCCTGGAATACGTGGTAGAGGCTGTTGATGACCGGCGCGAGTTCCTTCGGCGCGCCGCCGAGGAGTTCCCGCATCAAAAACGGCGGGATGTCCGAGAGGAGCGGGGATACGATGACTCTCCGTACGGCGGACTCGTCCTCTTCTGCCATCTTCTCGATCTCCACCCCGCCGGCGTCGGCGAAGAGCACCACCGGCTGCCTGCTCGACCGGTCGACGGCGATGCTGACGTAGTACTCGTGCTCGATCGGGAGACGCTCCTCTGCGAGGATCTCCCCGACCGGGACGCCCTTGATCTCCCGGGAGAAGAGTTCCCGGGCGGTCTCTACCGCCGTCTTTGCGTCAGCAAAAAGGACGCCGCCGGCCTTGCCGCGCCCGCCGACGTCCACCTGCGCCTTCAGCACCACGCCGTCGCCGAGGTCCGGCAGGTGCGCCGCGACCTCCTCCGGCGCCCGTATGACGACCCCTTTCGGGACCGGTATCCCGTACTCTGCAAAGACCCGTTTTGCCTCGTATTCCAGTAGTTTCATAGGTTCACGCTCGTTCTCCGAGTTTGAATCCCCTCTTTAACGCCTTCAGATTCAGTTCTTCGGTGCCTTTCGGGACGCTGTCGAGCACCGCACGCTCGATCGCCTCCCTGCTCACGACCCCGGTTGCGGTCACGAGAGCGCCGATCATCACGATGTTCGCGACGATCTCCCGGCCGAGCGCGCCTTTTGCCTCGGCGGTCGCCGGGATCTCGTAGTGGCGGCAGTCCGGCCGCGACCGGACGAGGTCGGCATCGAGGAGCATGACCGCATCCATCCCGGCACGAATCCCGTACTTCTCGAACCCCTGCTGGGACATGATGACGTAGATGTCTGGTTCGGTCACCTCGGGGTAGAGGATCGGCTCATCGTCGATCACCACCTGCCCCATCGAGGCGCCGCCCCGCGCCTCCGGGCCGTAGACCTGCGTCTGGACGGCGTATTTGTCGTCGTAGAGCGCCGCCGCCCGTCCGAGGATGACCGCGGAGAGGATGATCCCCTGCCCGCCGTATCCCGAGAACCTGATCTCGTGCCTCATCTCTGCACCCCCATCGCCGGCCGGCTCCTTCGGACGAGTTCCCCAACGGTGAACGTCCCTTCGGGGACCGGCTTTCCTTCCGCGACCAGCCGATCACGCTTCGCGACAAGCATCGCGTGGCTCCGGAGGTGCTCGATCATCGCCGGGACGCTCCGGAGCTTGTTGTGGCGGCCGTAGTTGGTTGGACACTGGGTTCTCGCCTCGATGAAGGCGAGCCCCGGGGTCTGCATACCGGCCACGACGGCCTTCGTGAGTTCCTTGACGTGGTAGGACGTCCAGCGGGCGACGTAGTTCGCGCCGGCGGCGACGGCAAGTTCCGCGAGGTCGAAGGCCGGTTCGCTCATCCCGTAGGGCGTCGTCGTCGAGATCGCCCCCGGCGGGGTTGTCGGGCTCCCCTGCCCGCCGGTCATCCCGTAGATGTGGTTGTTCATGCAGACCACGGTCATGTCCACGTTCCGGCGGCAGGCGTGGATGAAGTGGTTCCCGCCGATGGCGGCGAGGTCGCCGTCTCCCGTGAAGACGACGACGTGCAGGTCCGGCCGCGCCATCTTCACGCCGGTGGCGAACGCGAGCGCCCGCCCGTGGGTGGTGTGGAGCGAGTCGGTGAGGATGTAGCCGGGAGCCCGGGAGGAACACCCGATTCCGGAGACGAAGACCGTCTCGTTGCGTTTCCAGCCCATCTCCTCCACGCCTGCGAGGGTGCAGTTGATGATCGTCCCGTTCCCGCAGCCGGTGCAGTAGATGTGCGGCAGGCGGTCGTCCCGGAACCAGTCGGGCGCGATCATCGGTACGCCTCCAGCACCCGGACGAGTTCGGCGGGGGTATGCAGTTCGCCGCCGATCTTCGGGATGGAGATGACCGGCTGGTCGACGTGACGCTGGACCTCCCGCACCATCTGGCCCATGTTCAGTTCCGGCATCAGGAAGGTCCTGGCGTTCGGGAAGACCTTGAGGGCGAACTCCGGGAACGGCCAGACGACCCGGAGACGCAGATGACCGATCGAGTCGTCGGGACGGTCGCGCATCACCTGCTCCACCGTCCGCGACGGCGGGCCGTAGGTGACGAAGACCGTCTCGGCGTCGGGGTTGACGACCTCGTAGTCGGCGATATCCCGGCGTGCCGACTCGATCTTCGCGACCAGACGGCGCACGAGTTTGTCGTGCGCCTCGGGATCGGTCGTGTCCGGGTAGCCCCGCTCGTCGTGGGTGAGGCCGGTCACGTGGACGGCCCGCCCCGAGCCGAAGGGTGCGAACCCGGGAGTCCCGTTGTCCCCTGCCTCGAACGGGAGAGCGCCCTCCGCGAGCGGGCGGGGGCGTTCGACCTCGACCGCGTCGGGTATGGTCACCCGCTCGCGCATGTGGCCGACGATCTCGTCGGACATCAGGAAGGTGGGAACCCGGTAGCGGTCGGCGAGATCGAACGCTTTTGCGGTCAGGTCGAACATCTCCTGGACGGAGTTCGGGGTGAGCGCGATGGTGCTGTAGTCGCCGTGCGACCCGAACCGGCACTGGAGCATGTCGCCCTGCGCCGCCCGCGTCGGCTGCCCGGTGCTCGGGCCGCCGCGCTGGATGTTGACGACGACGCACGGCGTCTCGGTCATGGCCGCGTAACCGATGTTCTCCATCATCAGCGAGAACCCGGGGCCGCTCGTCGCGGTCATGGCCCTCGCCCCCGTCCAGGCGGCGCCGATGACCGCGGCGATGCTCGCGAGTTCGTCCTCCATGGAGATGAAGACCCCGCCGGCCTTCGGGAGTTTCCGGGCCATCGTCTCGGCGATCTCGGTCGACGGCGTGATCGGGTAGCCGCCGAAGAACCTGCATCCGGCGGCGAGCGCGCCTTCAGCGCAGGCGGCATTCCCCTGCATGAACTCGGTCCTGCTCAAAACTCCACCTCCACTTTGTGCGGTTCGAACGGCTTCTCCTCGACCCAGGAGATGGCCTGGTCGGGGCAGATCATGTGGCAGACCCCGCAGAGCATCCTGCCGTAGAGGGCCTGCAGCCTGCAGTTCGTGCACCGTTCGGGGCGGTCGAGGACCGGGGCGACGATTCCCCGGCTGTTGAGCTCCGTTCCCTCCCGAAATATACCGTAGGGGCAGACCAGCACGCAGAGGTTGCATCCTTTGCAGCGGCTTTCATCGATGACGAGTTTCATGAGACGGTATCCTGCTTAGTATTGAATCGCTGGTGAAATTGTGTTTTCGCTTTCTCGCGTACGGCGCGGAAGAGATCGCCGCCGTGGGCGTCGATCCCGACCGTGAGGGGCAGGTGATCGGCTTCGATGACCCATACCGCCTCGGCCATGCCGAGGTCTTCGAAATAGACCCCTTTAAGGGTCATTCGGGCTGCGGCGAGCGCGGCGCACCCGCCCGTGAGCGCGAGGTAGACTCCGCGCCCCCGGAGTTGTTCGACCACCTCCGGCCCCATGCCGCCTTTGCCGACGAGGGCGCGGACGCCCGCGTCGATGAGGAATCCCGAGAGCCTGTTCATCCTGGCGGACGTCGTGGGGCCGGCGACGACGAGCCGGCCGTCCTGCACCACCGGGCCGCAGTGGTAGACCGCGGCGCCCTCCGGATCGAAGGGGATGCCTTCTTCCATCATCCGCAGGTGGGCTTCGTCCCGTGCGGTGTAGATCGTCCCCGAGAGCGTGACCGTATCGCCCGCCCGGAGGTCGAGCACCTCGTCGCCGAGCGGTGTCGTGAGGTTCACCGCTTCACCTCCACGGTCGCCCGCCGGCATGCCCAGCACTGCACGTTCACCGCCACCGGGAGGGACGCGGTGTGGCAGCCGGCGCGTTTCACCTTCACTGCGAGCGCCGTCGTGTCGCCCCCAAGTCCCATCGGCCCGATCCCGAGGGCGTTGACCGCGTCGCAGAGTTCCTGTTCGTAGTCGTCCATGGTATCCACCGGGAGGAGGAGCGCTTCCTTTGCAAGCGCGGCCGCCATATCGAACGTCCCGCCGATCCCGACGCCGAGGATCACGGGCGGGCAGGGCTTCCCTCCCGCAAGGAGCATCGTCTCGGCGACGAAGCGGGGGATCTCCCCTGCCTGCGAGGGGAGGAGCATCCCGATCCTCGAGACGTTCTCCGAACCCGCACCTTTCGGGAGAACCGTCACCGTGAGCCTCTCCCCGGGCGTCACGTGAACTGCAGGCATCCCCATACCGGTGTTGTCGTTGGTGTTCTCACGGGTAAGGGGGTCGACGACGTTCGGGCGGAGGGGGATCGTGGCCGTTGCTCTCCGCACCCCTTCCCGCACTCCGTCAAAGAGGGCGGGTGAGAACGGGATGTCGGGCGGAAGGGTGAGGTAGACCACCGGCACGCCGGTATCCTGGCAGATCGGCACCTGCCGCTCCTCTGCGAGCGCGATGTTCTCGAGAATGTTGCCGAGTTCCCGGCGTGCGATCTCGTCCCTCTCGGCTGCCGCCGCCCTCCGGAGCGCCGCGAGCACATCGGGAGGCAACCGGATCTCGGCCTCGGCGAGTGCTCTCTCTGTGGCGTCTGCCAGTGCGCTCGAAAGCGTCGGATCTGCCGGATTAACCATCATGTATACTGGTGGGAAGAGACTATAAATACCTATATTTCCCCCGGTAAGCGGATATGCCGCTGCGGGGAGTTCCCCGGAAAAAAGATGGGAAATGATGCGGGTTTATGCTGTCGGCGCCCGCTCTTCGATGATCCTTGCGGGGGTCGGAAGTTTGTATATGCCGCGCTTGAGCGAGACCTTGGCCTTCTCGACGTACTGCGGGCTCGTCCAGACGGAGAAGACCTTCTGGCCCTTATCCACCCGCGCCGCGGTGCCGACGGCCTTCCCGAAGGCGAGGCGCATGCCTTCCGAGACACGGTCTGCGCCTGCGCCGGTCGCCTGTTTGTTCTCACGGAGGACGTGGTGCGGGAACGTCCGGATCTTCAAGTGGAAGTTTGCTCTCCCGACCTCCTTCTGGAGCTGCCGGTTGATGCCGATACGGGCGGCCTCAAGGGCCGTGTGGCGTATCTGGCAGGCCTCCTCGGCAACGATGGAGAGTTCGACCGGGTACTCCTCGGTGAGGTTGCCCATATCAAACTGCACGATCTTGCTGCCCGGCACGCCGCCCATGTATTCCCTGCGTGTATATGCTTTCTTTGCGAGATTCCTGTACATCTTCGCTGGTTTTCGTACCATCGTTAAAAACTCCTGCCGATCTTTGAGTGCTTTATAAAATGGAGATTTCCTCTAATAAACCTTACTGGGTATTTTCAGTCTCGTCGATCATCCGGAGCACTCTTCGCCGGACTTCTGCGAACTCTGCACTGGTGCGATCCCGCGGGTGCGGCCAGGGGATCTCGATGACCTCCCGGACGGAACCGGGCCGCGGTGAGAGGACGACGATCCTGGTGGCGAGGTAGACCGCTTCGTCGACGCTGTGGGTGACGAAGACGATCGTCTTCTTCGTCTGCTCCCAGAGGGAGAGGAGTTCTTTCTGCATTTTGTTCCGGGTCTGGGCGTCCAGCGCCCCGAACGGTTCGTCCATGAGGAGGACGTCGGGGTCGTTTGCGAGCGCTCTCGCGATCGCCACCCGCTGCCGCATCCCGCCGGAGAGTTCGTAGGGGTAGGCGTCCCGGAACTGGGAGAGGCCGACCATCTCGATGTAGCGATCCGCCGTCCGCCGCCGCTCCTCCTTTGCGACGCCTTTCATATCGAGGCCGAAGGCGACGTTGTCGATCACCCTCCGCCAGGGGAAGAGGGAGTACTCCTGAAAGACCATCCCGCGCTTCGGGTCCGGGCCGGTGACCGCGCGGCCTTCGACGGTCACGCCCCCGGTGGTCGCGGTCTCGAGCCCGGCGATGATCCGTAAGAGTGTCGTCTTCCCGCATCCCGACGGTCCGACCAGACAGATGAACTCCGTATCGCCGATCTCCAGGTTGACGCCCTCGAGCGCCTTTGTCGCGGTGCCGTCCTCCTTCGGGAAGGCCTTGCCGAGATCCCGTATCGATACGCCGCTCATTCTAGGCCACCTCCCCTGCCCGCCACCGGAGGAGCTGCTTATCGACGTAGTTCCTGAAGATGCGGTCGATGATGAGGCCCGCAAGGCCGAGGATCAGCATGTAGACGACGACGTTGGGCATCTGGTGGAGGTAGTAGTTATGCCAGAGCTGGTACCCCAGGCCGTAACTTGAGACACCGAACATCTCGGCGGCCACGAGACACATCCAGCCGACACCCATGGCGATCCTGATGCCGGAAGCTATCCCCGGAATGGCGGCGGGAAGGGCGACATGGCGGATCAGTTCAAGGGAGGTGTCGCAGCCGAGCACCTTGCCCGCCTCGACAAAGACCTTCGGGACGTCCCGGAACGCGGAGTAGGTCGCGGTCAGGATGGGGAAGAAGGCTCCCGCAAAGATGACGAAGCCCGCCGCCTGGGTGGTGAGTCCGAACCAGATGATGGCGAATGGAATCCAGGCGAGCGGTGGAATGGGGCGGAGAATCTCGATGATCGGGTCGAGAAGGAAGTCCGCGACCCGGAACCACCCCATCAGGATCCCGATGGGGACCCCGAGGAGGAGCGCCGCGATGAGCCCGATCCCGAAATGTTCGAGACTGATCATGGTGTCGGTGAAGAGTGTGCCCGAGCCGAGGAGGTTGACGAAAGCGCCGGCGACGTCGGTGACGCTCGGGAGGATGAATGACCGCCCTACTATGTATTCGGCGATGATCTGCCAGATCACCGCCGTGATGGCGAGCGCTACGGCGCCGAGTAGTCGTTTCTGTGTCTGTTGGTTCATGTCTCTGTTCCGCTGCTCATGATTGATCCCGGAGCGGATCGCTTGATCCGTCTGCTCCGGGATCTTCTCTACTACTTCATCGGCATTGCCGTAAAAGATACTTTTGGAGAAGAAATGGGGTGTCCCGGGTTATGCCCGGGCCCTGTCGTAGAACGAGAGGTCAAAGAGGTCGTCTTCCGTGAGCGGTCTGCTGATGTAGCCGAGTTCGTACTGAAGGTTCGTGTAATCCACGACCGAGGTCGTGATGACGTGCGGGTCGGCGGTCCAGGTGCCGTCCCAGTCCTTGAAGGACGCCTTCACCGTCTCGAGGTTCTGGCCGGTCTTTGTGGAGTAGATGGATGCGGCCTCGTCGGGGTGTTCGAGGTTGTACTCCGTCGCCTTGATGTGTGTCTTCACGATCTGTTCGACGATGTCGGGGTGCTCACTGATCAGTGATCCGCTCGCAACGAGAACACAGCAGGCGTGGTCTTTCATCATCTCGCCCGACTGCACGACGGTTCTCCCGGTACCCTCCGCCGCGATGATGGCCGGGGATGGGTGGGGCAGGAAGACGCCGTCGACCTGGCCGGCGGAGATGGCGGTGGTGGCCGCACCGGGGTCCATGGCGATGATGGTGACGCTCGCGGGGTCGACGCCGTTCTCTTCAAGCCAGGTCCGGAGGATGGTGTCCTGGATGGTTCCCGGCGGGAAGGTGGCGATCCTCTTCCCCACCAGGTCGGCGGGGGTCGAGTATGCGACCTTGTTCCTGAGCACCAGGTCGGACCCTTGAGTCTGGACTGCTGCAATGATCTTCGCGTCGAGCCCGCTGCTGACGGCTGCGATGAACGGGGCGGCACCGACGTAGGCGATGTCAAGGTCCCCGGAGAGCATCGCCTGCATCTCGGGCGCGCCGGTGCCGAACTGGTAGTCGGTCACCTGTGTGATGCCGAACGGCGCAAGATCCTCCTGCCACCATCCTTTCTCCATCGCGGTGAAATGGGCGGTCTGGTGGGTGCTTGGCTGGTAGCCGATCCGGAGATTCGACACGTCGCCGGTGCCGGTGCATCCGCTTACAAACGTGAACGCCGCGACCAGGGCCACGGCCAGAAGAATTGCGGTTAGTGATCTCATTGGTCTCTCCATCCGTATGTGGATGTGTAGTCTTCACGCTATCGGTATATAGTATTGTCGAAAATCGAGGGAATTGTTATACTTTAGTAGTAATTTCTACGTCTTTTTTGTTCTTATGGGGGTGATCGGCTGCGGGATGGCCGGGTGGTTGGGGATGGATTTCTTCTAGAGTGATTCGATGTGGGTGTCAGGGCGGCGGGGGGATATGTGAGCATCACGGCCTGACTATCGGAGTCCACTGTGGCGCTCGTTCTGATTGCAACTGCTGGAACATAGGAGTTGCCAACAATTCCGATGCACTGGACCGTGGGAGTATCGCGTTGGGGGGAACGACTGCCGGAATGGCGGGAGTTCGAGATACCCGAAGGGTTTCGCTGTGGGGACAGGGGAGTGTGATGTTCCGCAGGAGCGGAGCTCGAGAAGAATGAAGTGCTTCAAGGGAGCGTGCCTCCCGTCTCTACCTCACGAAAGGACATCTGTAACCCCCACTCGAAGACCCGTGGTCTTCTCGAGCTCCGGACGTCCCGTCCGTCGCACCTCGCCCGCGCTTCGCGCTCCTCAATCGCACCTGCGGTGCTCAAACTCCTGCTGTTCCAGCAGTCGTTCCCCGCCCAAGGGGGCGGGGGCAGTCATGGCGATAGCCGGTGGGAAGCCGTGTCCCGGGAGCGAGTCCGTATACGGGTTTATGATGTTTCGAAATGTGGCCGCTAAACACCAGGTTCTTGAAGATATCGCAGAACCTCGAGTATAAACATGAGTATTGCGAGTGTGGCGATTCAAAGAGCCAGTGCATCGTCATCTCCTCCTCCTCCCGGGCGTGGTTTTAATCTCTCCAGGGGTCAAACGGTACAGACAGGACTGTTGATATAATGCGTTCGGATCAGATTCGGCAGGGCCGTCTTGCCGGCGAGCGGTCGGGCGATCTCGAGCACTTTCTTGCATCGATGGACGCCGACCGCTGGATCGCAAGGGCGGACCTCCTCGTGGATATGGCGCACCTCCTCGGGCTCTCGCGGCAGGAGATCATCGACAAGGCCCCGGCACATGCGCTGATGGCGGCACTCCTCGATCTCTATGACCACGGCCTCCCTGAGGAGGCGTTCGACGAGAAGTTCGAGGACATCCACGCGGGCAAGGAGGCCTACCTCATCGACCGTGTGGGCGAGGACTTCGGCGGCCGCCTTCACATGGGCCGGTCGCGGAACGACGAGGTTGCGACCTGTATTCGGATTCGGTTGAAAGAGGAGATCCTCGCCCTCGTCCGGTCGCTCGTCGATCTCAGGGCGACCCTGCTCGACGTCGCCGCCGGCCATATGGAGACGGTGATGCCGGGCTTCACCCATCTCCAGCATGCCCAGCCCACGACGCTGGCTCACTACCTCCTCGCTTACGAGCAGGCCTTCTCCCGCGATGCGGCCCGGCTGCGTGAGGCGTATGCCCGGGTGGACGCCTCGCCGCTCGGTTCGGCGGCGTTCGCCTCGACCGGCTTCCCCCTCGACCGCGACTACACTGCCCGGCTCCTCGGCTTCTCCCGCCCGGCGGGAAATAGCATGGACGCGGTCGCAGCACGGGACTTCGCCATCGAGGTGCTTGCCGATGCCTCCATCTGCATGACGACGACGAGCCGCCTCTGCGAGGAGCTCGTCCTCTGGAGCACCTCGTTCGTCGGGTTCGTCCGGCTCGACGATGCCTACTGCTCCTCCTCCTCGATCATGCCCCAGAAGAAGAACCCGGACGTGGCGGAGATCATGCGGGCAAAGGCGGGGTCGGCCGCAGGCTCGCTTACAGCGGTGATCACGATCACAAAGGGACTCCCCATGAGTTACAACCGCGACCTCCAGGAACTGACCCCGCACCTCTGGCGCGGCGTGGAGGCCGCCCGGCAGAGCATCCCGCTTCTCGCCGGGATGCTCGGGTCTGCTACGTTCGATACGGAACGGATGGCCGCCGAGGCGGGGAGAGGGTTCTCCACCGCGACGGAACTCGCCGACGTCCTCGTCCGTGAATACGGGCTCCCCTTCCGCACCGCCCACCGGATCGTCGGGCGGGCGGTCCGGCACGGGTCGCTCGACCTCGCGACACTCGAGGCCGCCGCTCGCGAAGCGGCCGACCTCTCGGTCGTGGAACTGGGGCTGACCCAGGAGAAGATCGATGCCGTCCTCGATCCCCGCCACGCCGTAGCGGTCAGGAAGATCGTCGGCGGCCCGGCCCCCGAGGCGGTTGGCGTTCAGATCGACGAGCAGAGGGACCTCCTCGCCCGCGATGCGGCCTGGGCCGAGGAGACGGATTCAGCACTATCGAGCGCATTCGAAGACCTTATCCTTGAAGCACGGAGGTTTGCAGCATAATGGAGAGACTCGAGACTGGTGACCTGGTGCGGTACGCAAACGGCGGAACCGCGCTCACCGGCACCTACATCGCCGAACGGGACGGTATGGCCGTCGTCAAACTGGAGAGCGGCTACAACATCGGAACGTCGCTTGAGAAGATCGAGTTCATCGAGCGCCCGGCCCGGCAGGCGCCGGCAGGCGCGGGTGTCGTCGTCCAGAGCCCCGACCTCCCCGACCTCGCCATCATCTCCACCGGCGGGACGATCGCGAGCAGGGTGGACTACCGGACCGGTGCGGTGATGAGCCAGTTCTCGGCGAGCGATATCCTGCGGGCGATCCCGGAACTCGGGGATATCGCCTGCTACCGCGACCGCCAGGTCGCAAGCATCCTCTCTGAGAACATGCAGCCGGCGCTCTGGCGTGAACTCGCCCGGGCGATCTACGACGAGATCCGGGCCGGCGTTGCCGGGGTGATCGTCACTCACGGCACCGATACGATGGCCTACTCGGCCGCGGCCATCAGATTCATGCTCAAGACGCCGGTGCCGGTCGTCTTCGTCGGGTCGCAGCGGTCCGCCGACCGCCCGAGCTCCGACAACGCCATGAACGCCCTCTGCAGCGCCGCCGTCGCCACCGGCGATCTTGGCGAGGTGGCGGTGGTGATGCACGCGACGACGAACGACGACCGGTGCGCCGTCCACAGGGCGACGAGAGTAAGGAAGATGCACACCTCCCGGCGCGACGCCTTCCAGAGCATGGGGATGGAACCGCTCGGCTACGTCGACTACCCCTCCCTCTCCGTCACCCTCTCGGACGAGGCGGTCAGACGGGGTGCGGAAGAGCTGGAACTCCGTGATAACCTCGAGGAGCGGTGCGCCCTCATCCACTTCTACCCCGGGATGCCGCCCGCGGTTCTCGACGCCTTCGAGGGCTACGCCGGCCTGGTCATATCGGGGACGGGGCTCGGGCACGTGGCGACCGGGTGGATCCCGCGGCTTCAGGAGATGATCGAGGGCGGGACGATGGTCGTCATGACGTCGCAGTGCCTGCACGGCCGGGTCTGCGACCGGGTCTACAACACGGGTAGAGACCTTCTCTCCGCCGGCGTCGTCGAGGGCGAGGATATGCTGCCTGAAGCGGCGCTCGTCAAACTGATGTGGGTGCTCGGGAACGAACCCGACCCCGAACGGGCGAGGACGCTGATAGAGACCGATCTTGCCGGCGAGATCCGGCGGAGGTCGATATGATGGACTACGAGCAGCTCGGCCTCAAGGCCGGTATCGAGATCCACCAGCAGCTCGACACCGCTGAGAAACTCTTCTGCCGGTGCCCGACCTGTCTCCGGGAGACCGCGGAGCGGACCGGGGAGTTCCACCGCTACCTCCGGGCGACGGAGAGCGAGCTTGGCGAGATCGACCGTGCGGCACGTGAGGAGATGAAACTCGTCCGGAAGTTCCGCTACTACACCTACGATACGGTCTGCCTGGTGGAGCACGACGAGGAGCCCCCGGCCCCGTTGAACCCCGAGGCGCTCGAGGTCTGCCTCACGATAGCAAAGATGCTCGGGATGACCCCGGTCGAGCAGGTGCAGACGATGAGGAAACTCGTCATCGACGGCTCGAACACCAGCGGGTTCCAGCGGACGGCACTCGTCGCGCTCTCCGGCGCCCTTCCCGGCGGCTGCCGGGTCGAGACGATCTGCCTCGAAGAAGAGGCGGCGCAGCGGGTGGAGGGCGAGACCTTCTCCCTCGACCGCCTGGGGATCCCGCTCGTCGAGATCACCACCGCCCCCTGCATGCATACCCCCGAGGCCGTCCAGGAGGTCGCGGGGCATATCGGGATGGTGCTCCGCTCGACCGGCCGGGTGAAGCGCGGCCTCGGGACGATCCGGCAGGACGTCAACATCTCTATTTCCGGCGGCGCCAGGGTGGAGATCAAGGGCGTCCAGGACCTCGACCTGATCGCCGAGGTGGTGCGCCGCGAGGTCGAGCGGCAGGTTTCCCTCCTTGCCATCCGCGACGCCCTTCGGGAACGCAGCGCCCGGGTCGACCATACCGTCATCGACGTCACCGCCCTCTTTGCCGGGACGAAATCCTCGATCCTGAAGAAGGCGAAGTCCATCCTCGCGGTCCGGCTCTGCGGGTTTGCGGGCCTCGTGGGACGCGAGATCCAGCCCGGCAGGCGTCTCGGGAGCGAGATGTCGGACTACGCGAAGAAGTGCGGCGTCGGCGGGATCTTCCACACCGACGAGCTCCCCGCCTACGGCGTCACGGCAGAAGAGGTGGCGCACCTGCGCGAGTTCGTCGGCGCCGCAGAAGAGGACTGCGTCGTCATCGTCGCGGCCGGGAGAGAGCGTGCCGGGTGTGCGGCCGAGCAGGTGATGATCCGCGCGGAGATGGCTATATCCGGCGTCCCCGAGGAGACCCGGAAGATGCTCGAGGAAGGGAGCACGGCCTACATGCGCCCGCTCCCGGGAGCCGCCCGGATGTATCCCGAGACCGACGTCTTTGCGGTCACGATAGACGAGGCTCGCTGGGAGAGCATCACGGTGCCTGAACTCCTCACCGACCGGGCGGAACGGTTCGTCCGGGAGTTCGGGCTTGATCCGGCGCTGGCACGCCAGGTGGCGTTCTCCGAGCGGTTGCCGCTCTTCGAGAAGGCGGTCGCCTCCGGTGTCCGCCCCACCCTTGCTGCACGGACGCTGCTTGCCACCTGCCGGGAACTCGCCCGCGACGGTGTCGAGGTCGCCCGGGTGAGCGAGGAGGAGATCCTTGCCCTTCTCTCGGCGGTCGAGGCCGGCCGGGCGGCAAAGGAGGCGATCCCCGGCCTTCTGACCGAACTCGCGCGGACCGCCGGAGGCGCCGGGGCACCCGGAGAACGGGTGGAAGCGGCGATCGAGAAGATGGGGCCCGCCGTCTCGCAGGCGGACGTGGAAGAGGTCGTGCGCCGTATCGTTGCCGAGCGCGAGGCGTTCGCCCGCGAGAAGGGTATGGGCGCGCTGGGCCCCCTGATGGGCGTCGTCATGCAGGAACTCCGCGGGAGCGTCGACGGGAAGGTCATCAGCGAGACTCTCCGGCGCGAGCTCCAGCGTTTACTCTCCTGATCCCCGACCCGGGACAGTCCCGGTCGGGTTACTTTTATCTCCGGATCGGTGCATAAATATAAAGGAGTTTTATCATGGGAAAGACAGGCAGTGTTCAGTGGGCCCAGGTCAAGGGCGTTAAGGGGCAGATTCGGCTCGTCCCTGCAAGTGAAGGCGAAGTGAAGAAACCCGGCCCGAACCAGCGGTTCAAGGCGGCAGCGGCCATCCAGAAGCGGGCGAGCAGGGAAGGGCAGGACCAGCGGCGTGGCGGACGCGGTGGACGCGGCGGACGTGGCGGACGCGGCGGCAGAGGAGGAGGCGCCCCGGCCATGGATGTGCGGGTACGCCGGGGCATACGCCGCGCGAAGGTTTCGGCTCTCGGGACTAAGCAGAAATCGAGATAAGCCATTCCCCTCTTCTCCTTCAATACTTTTTATACTTGAGAGTTCCAGTATGTGGTATGGATCTCAAATCCGCCATCAGGACCTATCAGTTTGCCGAACGGGCAAAATCCGAACTGATTGTGGGGTCGCAGCTGACGACAGCCCTGATCCAGTTTCCGCTCCAGGAGAAGCCCGGCGGAAAACGGATGCTTGTGATGGTGCTCGAGTCGATCCGCTCGGAACTCGAGTTTGCGTACGGGGATACGGAACTTTCCGAGTTTAAGAAGGCCATCGATCATCTCAACGAGGCGATCAGCCTGACAGAGAGCATGGAACTGGGTGCCGCGTCGGAGCGGATGAGCAGGGCCGTCAGCGCCGCCACGACCGCAGCCCAGGCTGCATGGGAGACGCTCAAAGAGCATGAACTCCTCTGATTACCTTCGTTTCGTGAGAGCACGTTCTTCTGTTCGCGAATACTTCGGGGAGCCGCTCGATTCCGAGGATATCGACTACATCCTCGCCTGCGCAAGCACGGCGCCGAGCGCCGGCAACCGCGAGGCCTGGGACGTCGTCGTCGTCACCGACGACGATGTCAGGCTGGAACTCGCGTCGGCGGCCCTCGATCAGGTGCATATCCGGGAGGCCCCGGCGGTCTTCGTGGTCTGTGCGAACTACGTCCGGTCGATGTCGCACTACGGGGAGCGGGGGATTCTCTACGCGCTCGAGGACGCCACGATCGCCTGCACCTACATGATGCTCGCCGCCCACGCCCGTAGCCTCCACTCGTGCTGGACGGGGGCGTTTGAGGAGAGCGAGGTTCGCGATCTTCTCGGCCTCCCGCAGCATATCCGCCCCGTCGCGCTTCTCGCGGTCGGGAAGGGGAGGCCGTCGCTCGAGCCCATGGAACGGATGCCCCTCGAGGAGCACGTGCACCGCGAGACCTGGTAGGATCTAACATTTTCGGAGAGAATATGCCGGATTATTTGGTTACGCTTGAATCAGCGTGGATAATTAAAGACGTCAAGTCTATGGACGATGCCGTGAGCATCGCGATCAGCGAGGCCGGCAAAAGGCTCAACCCCTCTGCGAAGTTCGTGGAGATCGAGGCGGGGATGATCACCTGCCCCTTCTGCGAGGGGGAGTTGAACACCGCTCTCGTCGTCGCCGGCACCGCCCTCGTCGGGCTCGTGCTGCAGATGAAGGTCTTCCGTGCGGAGTCCGAAGAGCACGCGACCCGGATAGCGAAGTCGGTCGTCGGGAAAGCACTTCACGACGTGCCGCTGAAGGTCCAGGAAGTGCAGGAGTTATGATCTCCGTCGTCGGGCATACCGCCATCGACCATCTCTTCCGGGTGCCGAAACTCCCGGGGCGGCACAACTCGACCTACATCGCCGGTCATGAGGTCTACTTCGGCGGTGGAGCGGCGAATATCGCGGCCGGGATTGCAATGCTCGGGGAGCGTTGCCGGCTGGTCTCCACGGTGGGTGGAGACTTCCCGGGCAGCGACTACGATCGGTGGCTGCACAGCCTCGAGATCGTGCAGGACTTCACCCTGGTGAAGGATGCCCGGACAGCGACCGCGTACGTCTTCACGGACGATGACGGCGACCAGGAGACCTTCTTCGAGTGGGGCGCGTCCGTCGCGTTCTCCCGTGCGGAGGCTCCCGCTCTCGACTTCGTCCACATGGCGACGGCCGACCCCGATTTCAACGTCCGGGTGGCCCAGAAGAGCACGTTCGCCTCCTTCGACCCGGGGCAGGATCTCCTCCGCTACACGCCGGATCAGCTCGAGATCATCCTCGCGAACGTCGATATCCTCTTCTCGAACAACCATGAGATGGACAGGATGTGCGATATGCTGGGGCTGGAGCGCACCGCGCTCGTCGCGTCGATCCCGATGACGGTCACGACCCGGGGGGCGGAGGGGAGCATCCTCTGCATGGACGGCGAGGATCACCACGTTCCGGCCGTCACGGTCGAGGCCCTTGACCCCACCGGTGCCGGCGACGGCTACCGTGCCGGATTCCTCACGGCGCTCCGGAGGGGCTACGCCCCGCTCGACTGCTGCCGCGTCGGTGCGGTGGTCTCGTCCTTTGTCGTCGAGCGCCCGGGCACCCAGACGAACCTCCCCGACTGGGAGCGGATGCTTGGGCGGTACCGGAAGGTCTTTGGCGAGCCCGGCGAAATTATCATCTGAATTATGGGAAATACTGCGCTGATGGCCGGCATCTTCGTGCCGGCCGCCGTTTCCGGCCTGAAGATACCCGGAGGCGCCTGATGGAGTCCGGCCCCGACGTGCGTGTTGAGCGGCTCACCCGGTATATCTTCTCCGCTCCGTCCTGGCCGCGGTCGCTCGCGATCATCGTGGTGCTCGGGCTCATCATCGACGTAGCTACCTACCGGCCCGGAACCGAGTACTTCCTGGTCGGCACTCTTGGGTTCTCGGTTCCGGCACTGGTTGCCTTCCTGCTGACGGTGCCGCTCGTGGGGGTCTTCGGGCGGCATATCACCTGGAACCGGTCGGCTCTCCTCGCACTGGCCTGCACTGTCCTTACGGTGATCCTGAGCCTTTCGCCGGTGCTCGTCCTTGACCGCTCTCTCTTCCCCACGCTGTACGCGATCGCGCTCGGCCTGACCCTCGGTCTCCGCCTGCTGGTCCTCGCGGCCGTGGCCGATTACCGGATCAGCCGTATGGCTCTTCCCGCGTTCACCCAGAGCGCAGCCGCCATAGCGGTCGGGGCCTGGTTCTTCACCCCCGGTTTCATCCCCTATGCCCTCCTCCTGCAGGTACTCTTCGGGCTGGTCTCCGTCTTCCTGATCTGGCTGATCGAGCGTCCGCTGAAGCGTGCGTTCCAGATCAGCGGGCTCAACTTCCTCAACACCTTCATCGCCCACCTGACCGACGGGTCGAAGAACATGGAGGACTTCTTCCGCGAGATCGGCGAGGAGGTCTATGTGCCGGAGGTTTCGCTCTTCTTCTCCCGCGACTCCGGAAGAGACGTCCTCTTCACCGTCCCGAACGTCCACCCCGGCCCGATGGGGGACGTCGGCGGCGGGAATCTCCCCCGGATACTCCACGACACGTTTCCCGAGGAGACGCTGGTCGCCCATGGCTGCGCCACCCACGACTTCAACCTGGTCTCGGAGAGCGAGATCGAGAAGATCGCCCGCGCCGTCGAGGCCTCCCGGGAGGGACTCGTCTTCTCCGCCGTCGCGAGCCGCCCTGTCCGGGTCGAATCAGGCTCGGTCTCGATCCTCTGCCAGCGGTTCGGGGACGCCCTCCTGATGGTGAGCACGAGATCGCCGGAGCGGACGGAGGATCTCGACTACTCGGTCGGGATGGCGATCATGGCCGAAGGGCGGTGCGCCTTCTCGGAGGTCGCGTTCGTCGACGCTCACAACTGCATGACCAGCGTGGGCTCCCCGGTTCTCCCGGCGACGCGGATCGCGACGGAGTACATCGCCGCCGCACGCGAGGGAGTCCGGGTCGCGCGGGACCTGCCTCTTGAGCCTCTCGCGATCGGGGTCTCCCATGTCCGGGTTCCGTTCACCCGCGAGCAGGGTTTCGGGTCGCTCGGGGTGCAGGCGTTGGTGACGGAGGTCGAGGGGAAGCGGGCGGCCTACGTCCTGATCGACGGGAACAACGTGGCCCAGGGCATCCGCGAGCAACTGCGCGCGGTGGTGCTCGGCCACGTCGACGAGGCGGAGATCATGACGACCGACACACATACGGTGAACACGATCAGCGGGAAGAACCCGGTCGGCTACGCGGTGCCGGTGGAGGAGATCGTCCCCTACATCGAGCAGGCGGTCAGGGAAGCGATCGCCGATCTCGCGCCGGCCCGTGTGGGGGCGGCGACGGCATCGTGCGAGGGGATCACGGTCTTCGGGTCGCAGCGGGTCTCGCAGCTCGCGAGCACCGTGAACGCGATGCTCGCGTTCATCGCCCCGCTGAGCCTGATGATCCTGATCCTCGCGTTCCTGCTCTCGGTCTTTGCCTACCTCCTGCTGCAGTAAGATACCCGCATCTTTTCTTTTGAGGCGCTCAATACTGGTTATATGGAGTACCGGTTTTCTTCCCGGATGGGTCGTGTTCCGGAGTCGTTCCTCAAAGAACTCTTCCGGGTCTCGAGCGTCCCCGGAGTGATATCGTTTGCAGGAGGGCTGCCGGGCTCGGCCTACATCGATGTTGCGGGGATCCGGGAGGCGGCCCGCGAGGTCTTTGCCGAGGAGGGGCGGACGGCGCTGCAGTACACGACGACGGACGGCTACCTGCCGCTCCGGGAGTTCATCGCCGACCGTTACCGCCGCCGCCTCGGTCTCCCGGCGATCCCTGAGGAGATCCAGATCGTGAACGGTTCCCAGCAGTGCCTGGATCTCGCCGCGAAGATCTTTCTCGATCCCGGCGACGCCGTCGGGATGGAGCGGCCGGGCTACCTCGGCGCGATCGAGGCTTTCTCCCTCTACGAGCCGGACTTTTATTCGGTTCCCCTGGAGGAGGACGGGCCGGATCTCGCGGCGTTCGAGTCGCTCATCCGCGGTCACGCGCCGAAGTTCTTCTACGGCATCCCGAACTCGCAGAATCCCTCGGGGAGGACGTATTCGGAGGGGAAGCGGCGGGCAATCGCGGAGATCCTCGAGGGGACGGATACGGTCTTTTATGAGGACGACGCTTTCGGGGAGCTCTTCTTCGACGGGAAGCCGCGGGAGCCGGTGAAGCGCTACCTCCCGGAGCAGACGGTGATATCGGGGTCGTTCTCGAAGATTGTCGCTCCCGGGATGCGGATCGGCTGGATATACGCGCCGGCGCCGGTTCTCCGGCAGTTCAACGTCGCGAAGCAGGCGGCCGACCTGCACTCGAACTTCCTCTGCCAGGTGATCCTCCACCGCTATCTATCGACCCACGATCTCGACGCCCACGTCGCCCGCGTCGCGGCGGTCTACGGCGCAAATTGCCGGCTGATGTGCGAACTCCTCGACGACCTGATGCCGCAGGTGACCCACACCAACCCCGAGGGCGGGATGTTCATGACGGCGACGCTGCCGGATGGAATCTCGTCGATGGAGGTCTTTTCAGAGGGTGTCAGGGAAGGCGTCGCGGTCCTCCCCGGGGTTCCGTTCTACGTCGGCGGGGGCGGGGAGGATACGATCCGGCTGAACTTCTCGGCGGCGGGCGAGGAGGAGATCGTCGAGGGGATCCACCGGCTGGCGAGGGTGGTGCGGCGGCTGGCCTGATCTCCCCGCTGTTTCGTAATGTTTAACGGCGGGGAGAGTCCTGTACTCTTCAATGACCTCATGCTCTCTTCTTCCGGGCCATTTCCGGTTCTGCATCGCTCTCCTCATCTTCCTGCTCGTCGTCCCCTGTTGCCTCGCCGCCGATACCGCGAACATTTCCGACTCCGTTGACCGGGCCACGTCCGCCGTCGCGGAGAGGGATTGGGACGGCGTCCTCGTCGCGACCGGCGAGGGGCTGGCCGTCGAGCCCGGCAACGTCTCTCTCCTCTGCATGGAAGGCTACGCCCTGCGCAAACTCGGGCGCTACCCGGAGGCGGCGGCCGTGGTGAGCGAGGCGATCGCCCTCGACCCGAAACCCGTCCGCTACGCGAACCGCGGCTATGCCTATGTCGCGATGGGGAACTCCTCTGCTGCGCTTGCCGACGCGGAGGCCGCGCTCCTCCTCGACCCTGCCGACGCCACGTCCTGGGGCGTGAAGGCGATGGCGCTCGCCGGGATGGACGACCTTGCCGGCGCAGAGTCGGCCGTCGACCGGGCACTCGCCCTCGCTCCGGAGAGCGTCCACCTCTGGCACGTCCGGGGGGAGGTCCTCCTTGCCGCCGGCAACGCCACGGGTGCGGCCGCGGCGCTGAACCGCTCGCTCACGCTCGACCCTGACTACAGCCTTCCCTGGCCGGATATGCCGGACGCCCGCGAGGACCTGGCGGCGGCGATGCAGGCAGCCACTTTTCCGGCGGCGGCGCCGTTCGGGGGTTTGGTCGCAGTCGCCGGCCTGCTTGCGATCGGTGCGTGGTCTCTCCGGCGGCGTTGACCCCGGAGGCCTGCACCATCCCCTACTCGGGCCAGCCGGGGGCCGGAGCCCGCTCCACCTGGACGAGCATCAGCACCGCGGGCTCATTGCCCACGGTCCCCGAGCGGTGGCCCCTCTGCCCCCGCTCGTCGGGCCGGGTGTTCTGGTCGTTGCCAAACGAGAGCTCGCCCGGCCCCATCTCCACGCGGGTGCCGTCCATGGTCTCCACGAACCAGCGGCCCGAGAGTGGCACGATCCACTGCGGCTCAGGGTTCTCGTGCCACTCGCCGACCCAGCCTGCGGGGAGGACCAGGGCGACCACAGGGGCAGCCGGGTCGGCGAGCCTGCCGATCCACGACGGCGCCGCACCGGTCGATATGCTCGCGAATGCGAAGTTGCTCATCCGGCAGCGGTCCTGCCGGCTCACGCCGTCCTCATCGGTCCAGACGTGCCAGTAGGGGACTTCGGGCGTGTCCGGGTTATGGTCTCGCTTCATGCTTCCCACCTTCGGGCCCGGCATCAAATACCTTTGGCCCCGGGGGTTGCGGCGGAGAACGGTTCCCGGAGCGGGTTTTTCCCCGGCGGCATGCGGGCGCTGGACTTAATACATGCGGTGGAGAATAGGTAATGGCACTTTTCGAGCGAGGGTAGCCAAGCCCGGCCAAAGGCGGTGGACTTAAGATCCACTCCCGAAGGGGTCCATGGGTTCGAATCCCATCCCTCGCATCTGGAATTTACGATTGTGATCTCACGAATGCCCTATATCCGCATGCGAATCCGGATAGCGGCAAAACGATCCCGCACGCAATATTGACGGACCTGATGGCACCAACGCATCGAACCCGCAATTTATTATACTACTTTTATTAATGTGCCCCCATGTCTCCAACATTCCGTGATGCAACCATCAACACCGTCGAAGCGACTGCCACGGTCAGCGGCAGCACGGGCGGCGGCCGCGACGAGAAGGGCAACGTGTACTTCTTCCCGAACGTCTCGGTGAGCATCGGCTACTGGTTCGACAACGAAGGAGTTCCGTCTTCGGACTGGGACACGCACTTCAAGGCGCAGCTGTGGATCAACGGCGAACAGATCGGCAAGAAACAGGACCTCTCCGCCGGCGGCCCGCAGACCTACACGTTCTTCGCGCACAAGTTCCCGGCAGCGGGCACCTACAAGGTGGAGGTTCGCGGGAAGAACTCGAAGTCGGTCGATGTTACGATCAAGAATCCCCCGGTGCAGGAGAAGAAGGCGGCGCAGTGATGGGGGAGGGTGTCTACTTTTTTCACTTGCCCATAACGGCGCAATCTGGATTGGTGGCACCAAAAACCACTTATGGGATTGTACAGCATGTGTACCTATTATACTCGCTACCGTTCCGTTGTGGGACGGTAGTTTGTTCTTTTGTTCACTCTAATATCACGAGCTGGTTCAGGTAACCCGGAAAACATCTCCTCATGGAACCGGTCTTTCCCCTCGCTCATGTCGTCGGCTCACCTGTCCCGGGGATGGAGCATGCTTCAGTGAAGGTCATTCCAGTACCTCCCAGTGACCGCTCCGGGCAGGGCCGATGCGACGGAGCCGGCCTTGCTGTTTCAATTTTTCGATCTGTTTCTTGATCGCTCGGTCGGTTACACCTACGCTCCGGGCGAGTTCAGCAATGGTCACGGTTGGGTCATGTTGCATGAGTTCAATGATCTTCTGGGAACTTTTCTGGGAACCTTTTGGGGAACTTTTCTGGGAACCTTTCTCCGAACTTCTCTCCTCTTTTCGGTGAACCGTGACGGTGAAAAGATCTCCCTCTTGATCGTCGGTAAAGTCGATCTCAGGCCAGTCTTCGAGTGCCCTCTTGATACCAGAGCCGAGACCGCGGTACGGCAACAGCCCCTTTGCGACGTACGATGCAAGAATCGGGTTTCTGATATTGGAGTTGCCGGCCCGAATCTTTTCCACCGTCAGGTTGTTCGGGAGGTGACCGGGGCTGCTGCTCCTACGAAGAACAATAGATTAAAGCAACCCGCGAGCGTAAGAGGAGATACAGCAGGAGCGTTGCGCAGATGAAAACCCGCACCGAAGTCCTCGAGGTTCTTCGCTCCCTGAAGGGCGAACTCAGAGAGCGTTATCACGTCGAGAGCATCGCCCTCTTCGGGTCGTATGCCCGTGAAGAACAGGGGGAGGGCAGCGATATCGACATACTCGTCGAGTTCGGTTCCGGTGCGGATCTCTTCGATTTTGTCGGGCTGTCACAGTACCTCGAAGAAAAACTCGGGTCCGGCGTGGACGTCGTGCCGAAGGCGGCACTTCGCCCGGAGATCCAGAGATCGGTTACCCGGGACCTCCTTGTCGCATGAGATCGAGCAGGAGCGCGGGCGGTAACTTCGGGATGGCGCTGTCTGACACGCGAATGACGTGATACCCGTCCCCCGCCGCATTCCAAACCCACGGCACTCCTATTGATAAACATCTATCAACCTCCCCCTCCATACTCGCTATGGAGAGATTCGATGCCCGCGATACGGATAAGCGAAGGGAGCGAGCTGGCCCAGCAGCCGGAACCCTTCAAGAATGAATATGAACTGCAGGAGATCCTCGCCGGGCACCCGGTGCTCCTCGTCGACCGGGACGATTCCGCGCTCGTCACGATCTGCCGGGAGTTGCCGTTTGAGGGCGGGTTTGCCGATATTATTCTCATCGACAACAACGGACTGCCGGTCATCGTCGAGGTGAAACTGGCCCGGAACGAGGAGTCGCGGCGCGAGGTTGTCGGCCGGTTATGCGACTCTCTTTCAGCAATGCGCAACCTTACGCCCGATGAGGTGAACGAGCGATCCGCGGGCCTTCTCGAAGAAACACTCCAGTCCATGGCCGATGCCGAGGGAGAAGAGAGCCCCGGAGAACGGCTCGCCCTGCTGAAGAGCAACTTCGCCTCGTATCTGAGAGCCGGGCAGGTTCGGGGCATCATCGTCCTCGACGCTGCCCCCGACGACCTTATCCGGGAGTTCAGTTACCTCAACGAACACAGCGATCTCGATCTCCGGCTGCTGGTGGTCGAGCGCTACCGGCTCGGCAGGAACGAGTACTTCTACCATTCGCGATTCCTGGTATCGGGAGAGGCAGATCCGGAGATAAAGAGGCAGAGATTACGGCTTCGCCTGATCGTCGAGAAGTTCTCGAAGATGAAACCGCCGATATTCTCGACGCACGCGACAGGGAAGGAGAACGTCCGGGTATACCGCGAAGGGTGGCCGGCAGCGGTGCACTACGAGTTCGGCGACCGGGGGGATTCCATCAGTATCGAGCTGCAAGTCCGGCACAGGGAGTACCCGAAGGTCGCGGACTTCCTCTCCAGACTCCGCGAGCACCTCGCCACGGCCATCTCGAAGACCCAGCGGGTCGAACTGGTTACCGACCCGTCCGGGTGGACGAGGCTTCAGTTCTTCTTCGGGGAAGAGATCGACCCGTACTGGATTGCACAATCGATGGTGCGCCTCTGTAAGACCGAGAAAGACATCTCCACCCTGCTGCAGGAAGGGAACGGATAGAGACCGGACGCCATCCGTCGACGCATAAATGTCCTTGAGTGCCTGCTTGACGCCGGGGGAAGCCCCGGTACGGCACCTGCCCCCCACTCTCCTCCAAAGGTATACGACCCGGCGCATCGAACACCTCATATGGACGCTTCGGTCTCGACGGGCAGGGAGAGGTCATGAACGGCGGTACGACGATCCTGGCTCTCGTTTTTGCATGCGGACTCCTTACAGGGTTCGGCATATATGCGGTTCTATCCTCCGACCCGGGCAAGACCGCTCTCTACACCGAGAACGCGCCGGAGCCCATCGGGCCGTACAGCCAGGCCGTGCTGTCGGGGGACTACCTCTACCTCTCGGGGCAGATCGGTCTCGACCCGGCGACCGGCAACCTCTCCGATACCGTTGCCGGTGAAGCGAGGCAGGCGATGGAGAACCTGCGGGCTGTGCTCCGCGAGGCCGACCTCGACTTCCCGGACGTCGTGCAGACCCGGATCTACGTAACAGACCTCGCGGACTTCGATACGGTCAACGCCGTCTACGCCGAGTATCTCAACGAGCCCTACCCCGCACGGGCAACGGTGCAGGTCGCCGGCCTCCCGAAAGGGGCGAGGGTCGAGATCGAGATGGTTGCAAAGGTGCGGTGAACCGGCTCCGGTGCAACCCCGCACCGTCGGCGTTACCCGAAAGAGATGATCATGGGGCCGTGGCCGTGCTTACGCGGTGAGAGGTTCTGTTTGCCAATCTCCGATCGTATCGACTGCCATGAGATCAAGGCACTCTTTTCATTCCAGGTAATGCCCCGATCCGATTCAATACGGCCTTTACAATTAGAAACGATTTTTATATCTCCTCTCTCATGTAGGTATAGTGCAGTCCCTTGCCGGCCCCGATCACATCCTCTACGTGGACGACGAAGAGGCGTTGCTCGAGATAGGCCGTGCCTTCCTCGAACGGACGGGAGAGATCACCGTCGATATAACCCCAAGCCCGCTGAAGGCATTTGATATGGTTCGAACCGGCCGGTACGACGTGATCGTCTCGGACTACATAATGCCGGAGATGGACGGGATTGCTCTCTTACAGCAGGTCCGGGAGACGGGGTCGCAGGTTCCTTTCATCATCTTCACCGGCAGAGGGCGCGAGGAGGTGGCGATCGAGGCGCTGAAGAGCGGTGCCGACTTCTACCTCGCGAAAGGCGGCGACCCGAGGGCGCAGTTTGCCGAACTTGCCAATGCGGTCCGGCAACTGGCCGGTAAGCAGAGGGCAGAGAAGATCTTCCGCACCGCCCCCGCCGGTATCGGAACGGCTCTGGATGGCGTCGTCACGGAGGTCAACGAACGGCTCTGCGAGATCGTCGGATACACCCGCGGCGAACTCCTCGGCCAGCCCCTGCGGCTGCTCTCTCCGGGTGACGCGGAGTATGAGTCCGCCCTGCAGAGGATGTACGCCCAGATCGAGAAGTCCGGGACATGCACGCTCGAGACCCGTTGTATGCGCAAGGACGGAGCGATGCTCGACGTGCTCTTCTCCGGCACCCCTCTCGATCCGGCGGACGCCTCCCGCGCCCTGACGTTTACGGTTCTCGACATCAGCGAGTACATGGCGCTGGAGAAGGAGATCGCGTATCACGCCGAGGAACTCGTCCGGCAGACGAACAGCCTCGCGGTTGCGAACAGGAAACTCAACCTGATGAGCAGCATCACCCGGCACGACATCCTGAACCAGTTGACGATCCTTCTCGGCAACCTCTTCTTTGCCCAGGAGGCCGAGCCTGATCAGGACATCACGGAGTACCTCGCCCGGGTGCAGGGCGCAGCCGACCGGATACGCCGCCAGATCGAGTTCACCCGGGACTACACGGATCTCGGTGTCCGGTCGCCGGAGTGGCAGCGGGTCTCCGACGTGGTCAGGCCCGAGGTGCTTCACGGGCTGCCGGTCGAGAACGAGGCCGGAGATCTTGTCGTCTACGCGGATCCGATGCTTGCAACGGTCTTCTCCAACCTGATGGACAACACGATCCGGCATGGGGAGACGGCGACCCGGGTCCGCGTCCGGCGTCGCCCGGGAGAGAACGGAGATCTCATCCTCCTCTGGGAGGACGACGGCGCCGGTGTTCCTGCCGGAGAGAAAGAGCGGATCTTCAACCGGGGCGTCGGGAAGAACACGGGGCTCGGGCTCTTCCTGATCCGGGAGATTCTCGGGATCACCGGGATCGGCATCACCGAGACGGGCGAGCCCGGGAAAGGGGCACGGTTCGAGATGCTTGTGCCCGGCGGGATGTATCGGGTTGAAGGATGAGGGGTCTCGTGACCGTAAGACGGTCTCCTGCGTCGCCGTGCTGTCGGCCTCCCTCGTGTTGATCCCTATCTTAATCTCCTCTTAATTCGACCTTATCCTATGAAATTCTCCCTGGTTCCACTCCTCGCCGCCCTGCTCCTCCTCGCCGCGGTCTCTGCATGCGGCTGCATGGGCCAGGAGACGGTGGTCTCCGGCGAGGCGGCGGCAGAGGTGCTTGCATACGCGGACCCGATCGTCGACAATGTCATGCAGGGCTTCAACGAAGGCAACTACACGATGTATTCCCGCGACTTCAGCCCGGAGATGAAGCAGGCTCTCGACGAGGCCGCGTTTGAGCGGAACCGTGAAGACGTCACGTCCCGGATCGGGCTTTATGAGTCCAGAAGCGATCCCGTCGTCACACAGACCGGCGAGTACATCGCCGTGACCTACAGGGCAACGTTCGAGCGGGAGGACGGGGTGGCGCTCCGGTTCGTCTTCAAAAAGGATGATCCGTCGCACCGGCTCCACGGCCTCTGGTTCAACTCGCCGAAGCTGCGCAGTTGAAAAACCCCGGCAGGGTCTGTCGTGGGCCGGATAGATGAATACATATTGTACTCATATGAATACATTATTTATCCTTTTGAATACATTATGTATTCATGCTTGAGGCACTCATCTCCTCAAAGGTCCGGGTGAAACTCCTCACCCTGTTTCTCCTCAACCCGGAAAGCGAGTTCTATATCCGCGAAATCGTCCGCATGACCGGCGAGAACATCAACGGGGTGCGCCGCGAGCTTGCAAACCTGGAATCGTTCGGGCTTCTTACCGGAAGACGGCGGGGAAACCAGCAATACTTCACGGTCAACCTTGATTTTTTCCTCTACAACGACCTCCAGCAACTCGTGCTCAAGACGGAGGGGGTTGCACGGGTTATCCGGGAGAACCTCTCACCCCTGCAGGATATCGAGTGCATCTTCATCTACGGATCGTTTGCAAGAGGCACTGCAGGGGGAAGGAGCGATATCGACCTTTTCATCGTGGGCGATCTGAACGAAGAGGTGCTGATCCCGCTCGTGCATGCGAGCGAGCGTGCGATCAATCGTGAGATCAACTACACGCTCATGCACGGCAGCGAGTTTGCGCGACGAAGGGAGGCCGGAGATCCTTTCGTAAAGAATGTATTGAGTGAGAGAAAGATCATGATCGTCGGAACCTGCGATGATCGAAGACCTTGAGAGACTGGGGCTGATAAAGAGGCTCCCCGCGATCCGAAGAAAGTGGCCGATGCGATGGCGCTCGCCCATCGGGACATTGGAACCGCTCGCACGCTTCTTTCGACCGATTGCGACTGGGCGTACAACATCGCCTACAACGCGACCCTCCAGGCCGGCCGGGCTCTGATGTTTGCCAGAGGATACCGCCCGGACGGTGCAAACCAGCACATCTCGGTGGTAAAGTTTGCCGGGCTCTTCCTTGGCGAAGATGATCTTCTTATCTTCGACCGTATGCGCCGCAAGCGGCACAGTTCGGTCTACGATGCCGTGGGTATAATATCTGTCGCCGAAGCGGAATTTGCGGTGAGCGCAGCTGAGGCTCTGGTGCAGAAGATTGCGATACTCCTTGGATGACTTCATCGCGGCCCGGGAAGCTTCCCGTCTTTTTCCGCAACCGCCCGGTCGAAGGCGTGGCTCCCCGACAATCTTCAGCAGTCTCCACCCGAGGGCCCGACTGTACTTCGCGATCCCGGACAATTGCGACGATCTCGGAGCGCACCCGGAGTGGCTTTCACCGGATGCGATGGTTCCCCGGTCGGGCTACTGCACAGGGGTTCGTGTATCGGGCAATCGCCGACTCCCGGTGCTGCTCCCCGCGCTGACAAGGCAACGTGCAAAAGAAGTGGTTCGGGAGGGTGCCCTATAGCGTTCCGCGTCAGGCGGGCACCTGCTCCTTCTTCTCCCGGTCCCAGTGGCGGTGCCGGGCAATGGCCGTCTTGAACTGCTCGACAAACGAGTTCACGTCCCCCTGGCTCCCACAGGTGACGACCCCCATCTCGGAGACGGCCTCTCCTCCGGTTCCTGCATCGACGAAGGTCACGCCCTTGATATCCGATGCCTTCAGGAGTTCGATCCCTTCTCCCATCGCTCCGATCGGTTTGCAGTGCTTGAAGGCCTCGTTGACGAAGTGGATCGCGAAGCCCTGGTTCTTCAGGGTATCCGCATGCCTCCCGCCCGGGACATACACGGCGTCGTACACGACGGAGGTGGTGGTGACGTAACTCTTATCGACTTCCATCTCTTTACCGTCGGCGGACTTGATCTTGCCGTGGAACTGCGAGACGATCTGCGGGTGAGCGCCCGCATCCTTGAGCGCCTTCTTCACCTGCATCACCTCGTCGTGGTCGTAGCCCTCCATAGCGAGGATCGCGACCTTCCTGCTCTTGACGGTGTCTTTGACGGTCTTCTCCTGGCTGAGGTTCGGGGACTTCTTCGTGCCGGAGGACCCGCCCTTCTCCGCCGGGGGCGGCACCCCGATCCCTTCCGCAATCCGTATGGCAAGATCGCCGTCGACGTTGTTGATGAGGTCCACCACCCTTTTGCGGACCCCGGAGTCCGAGACCTTCCCGAGCTCGAAGTGGAAGGCCTTGACGATATGCTCCTTCTCCGCGTCCGACATGCTGTTCCAGAAGAGCTTCGCCTGGCTGAAGTGGTCGTTGAACTTCTCGCTCCGTGCACGGATCTTCCTCCCCTCGATCTTCTCCTGGTAGTGGGCGTAGCCGCCCTCCTCCACCCGGGCCGGCCGGGGTTTGTTCTCGCCGAGCGCATTCGGGAAGTAACTCACGACACCCTTATCGATCGTCATCCGGTTGTAGCCTTCCCGCTGGTTGTTCGCGGCGGGCGCGAGCGTCCGGTTGATCGGGATCTCCTGGAAGTTCGGGCCGCCGAGGCGTATCAGCTGGGTATCCAGGTACGAGAAGAGCCGGCCCTGGAGGAGCGGGTCGTTCGAGAAGTCGATCCCCGGCACGACGTTCGCCGGACAGAAGGCGACCTGCTCGGTCTCGGCGAAGAAGTTGTCCGGGTTCCGGTTCAGAATCATCTTCCCGATCCACCGGATCGGCACCTCCTCCTCGGGCCAGATCTTCGTCGCGTCCAGGATATCGAACTCGAAGTTGTGCTCGTCCGCCTCCTCGATCATCTGCACCCCGAGCTCGAACTCCGGGTAGTCTCCCATCTCGATCGCCTCCCAGAGGTCGCGGCGGTTGAAGTCCGGGTCTTTCCCGGCGATCTTCTGCGTCTCGTCCCAGACGAGCGAGTGAACGCCGAGCAGCGGCCGCCAGTGGAACTTGATGAACCGCGCCTTCCCCTCGGCGTTGATGAACCGGAAGGTGTTGACCCCGAACCCCTCCATCATCCGGTAACTCCTCGGGAGCGCACGGTCAGAGAGAACCCACATGATCATGTGCGTGATCTCGGGCAGGTTCCCGGCAAAGTCCCAGAAGGTGTCGTGGGCGGCGGAGGCCTGCGGCATCTGGTGGTGCTGCTCCGGTTTGATGGAGTGTACGAGGTCGGGGAACTTGACGGCGTCCACGATGAAGAAGACCGGCATGTTGTTGCCGACAAGGTCGTAGTTCCCCTCCTCCGTGTAGAACTTCGTCGCGAATCCCCGGACGTCTCGAACGGTGTCGGCGGAGCCGCGGAACCCGACGACGGTCGAGAACCGGACGAAGACCGGCGTCTTCTTCCCCGGATCCCGGAGGAACGCCGCTCTCGTGTACTCGGTCATCGGCTCGTAGACCTGAAAGTAGCCATGAGCGCCCGAGCCCCGGGCGTGGACGACCCGCTCGGGGATCCGCTCGTGGTCGAAATGCGTCAGTTTTTCGCGGAAGTGGAAGTCTTCAAGGAGCGTCGGCCCCCGCTCCCCCGCTTTTAACGAGTCGTCGGTATGGCTTACCCGGACCCCCTGGTTCGTCGTCAGGTACTCGCGTTCCGGGTTCTGACGGAACTCGTCGAGTTGCTCCTGCTTGCTCTTCTCATCTATCTTTCTCCTCTCATCCATACTCTCTCACCTGCACCCCTCTCGCCCCGCCCGGTCGAACACCGCTGCTCCCCCGGCGGGCGTGCCCCCACATCCCGGTCGGGTCTCATAAATGTAACTGCGCGGCCCGGGCGGGCGCGTAAAACGGCCATATCCGTAAAATACGCCTTTAAAACAGATGTCCTGAGGATCGGCCCTCCCCGGTTACGCCCCTTCCCGTGGCTCCTCGCGGCGGATGGGGCAGAGCGGGTCTTCGGCCCAGAGGTCGCCGGTATCGGCAAACGCCCGGATCCTGCACCCGCCGCCGCAACGGTCGCGGTAGGAGCATCGCCCGCAGGAGCCCCCGACCAGATCCTTCTTTCTCCGGAAGTCGGCGAGGATCCGGTTCTCCGGGTCGTTCCAGATAGTGCTGAACGGTTTCTCCCGGATGCTCCCGACCTTGAGTCTGTCCATCTGGGCGAACTGGCAGGGGTAGACGGCACCGGAGGGATCGATGTTTGCGATGCGGTCTCCCGCGCTGCACCCGACGCCGGCGTGTGCAAGAAGGGTGCACATACTCTCGTATGCGGAAGGATCGTCCTTATCCAGCCTCTCGAGGAGGTATACGGTGTCCTGGGGTGCGTCGACCGTGAGGAACTCCATGGCCGCCGGGTCTACCTCGCGTGCCTTCTCGATGAGCAGGTCAAGGAGGCCGGCAATCTCCCGGGATCGAAGTTGCCGGGCGTCATACCCCTCCCCTCCCCGGCCGCTCGGGACCAGCCAGTAGACGCAGAACCGTTCCGCCCCGGTGTCCAGGGAGAGGTCGATGAGGGCGCAGATCTCGGCGTAGTTCTCCCGCGTCGCCGTCACCCGGACGCCGCACTTCAGCCCGGCGGATCTGCAGTTATCGAGCGCTGAGACAGCCTTATCAAAGCTCCCCGGGACGTTTCGCATACCGTCATGCGTCTCGGCGGTCGCCCCGTCGAGCGAGACGCCTGCGTACTCCACCCCCGCGTCGCGGAGCCGCCGTGCAACGGCGGGCGTGATCAGCGTGCCGTTGGTGCTCAGGGCGGTGGTGAGGCCACTCTCCTTCGCGTGCCCGGCGAGTTCCCAGAAGTCCTCCCGGACGAGCGGCTCGCCGCCGGAGAAGAGCAGAAGGGGAACCCGCATCTCTGCAAGGTCGTCGATAAGAGCGAGCCCCTCCTCCGTCGTCAGTTCGTCCTCCCGCCCCCGCCCCGGCCCTGCCCGGATGTAGCAGTGGGAGCAGAGGAGGTTGCACCGGTTCGTGATGTTCCAGAAGACGACCGGCCGGCGGAGTTCGGAGAACGCGAGCATGCCGCTCGGTCTCTTTTCGGTCGCACGGTGCCGGATTACCTCGCTGACCGTGCCGGTCGCGTGGATGTATCTCGTGATCCGGTTCATTGCAGACGCCTTTCCTCTTCTACTGGCCCGATCCGGCCGCTCGGCTGCTGCTTGAACTCCTCGGTGCTGACGAGAACCCGGTGGTCGGCGGCACCGGCCGCCCGGGAGAGGGCCGTGACCCTGCGGTGCAGGTCATCGCGGTCGCGGCAGTGGAGCACGGTGTAGAGGTTGTACTCCCAGCGACCGGGGATGGTGCGGCGCTCGTAGCAGTGGGTCACGTCGGGGCTCTCCGCCATCGCGGCTCCGATCCCGGCGATGCGATCCGGAGGAACGCGCCAGACCACCATGGCGTTCGCCATGAGATCGGCTTTCCGGGGGTTGATCCTCGTCCCGAACCGGCGGACGACGCCGGCTTCAACGAGCCTTCCCAGCCGGGCGACGACCTCCTCCTCGCTGATCCGAAGCCTTCTCGCCGCACGGAGAAACGGCCTCTCCTCAAACCCGATACCGTCCTGTGTCAATATGAGTAGTTCTTTATCGACCCTGTCCATCATCGTCTTCCTCCGCTAAAAACCGGAACCGGACGTCGAGTTTGAACCTCCGCACCATGGGAAGGTTCAGGACGTCCCCGGGAGGGATCGTCGACCGCCGCACGATCTCCTCGAGTATCCTCTGGAGTTCCTCTTCGCCCGCAGCGGCGACGGTAAACCAGAGGTTGTAATCGTCGTCGCGGCGGTAGTTGTGGGAGACGCCGTCGTACCCGTTCACGATTGCCGCGACCTCGTGCATCCGCTTTTCCGGCACCCGCATCGCGACGAGCGTGGAAGAGCGAATGCCGAGACTTCCGGGTTCCAGGATCGGCGCGATATGCCTGATCACCCCCCGGCGGGAGAGACCGGCCAGCCGCGCCATCACCTCCAGTTCCGGCATCCCGAGCGCTTCGCCGATGACCCGGTACGGCCGGGGATCGAGAGGAAAGTCGTCCTGCACCTGCTGGAGGAGCGCCCGGTCGAGCGGGTCGAGGCGCACTTACCGCACCCCCGGTTCGTAGAGGCACCAGGGGTCTTCTGCGAGGCAGTCGCCGGTACCCGAACCCCCTTTCGCGATCCCGTATGCCCGGGCGCGGCACCCCCCGCAGGCAGAACGGTACTCGCACGCACCGCATTTGCCCTTCAGCCCCTCGCCGGAGCGGAGGGCCGCAAAGACCTCCGACCCGTTCCAGATCTCGGCGAACGGAGTTCTCCGGATATTCCCGAGACCCAGCGGGAGGTAGGGGCAGGGGGTGACCTCGCCCGTCGGGTCTATCCTGCAGTAGCGGATGCCGGCAATGCATCCCCGTTCTCCTTCGGCTACGGGAAGCCCCATCCCGGCCGCGATCCGCACGTACTGCGGGGCGCACGTCGGGCGGATAGAGAGACCCCTATCTGCTCTCAGCCGGAGGATTCGGCGTATCAGGGACTCATACATCTCCGGGGAGATGTCGACGACCTCCTTCCCCCTCCCCGTGGGGACGAGGAAGAAGAACTGAAAGTCGCGCACCCCGAGGCTCTCCCCGAATTCCGCGATCCCCTCCAGGTCGCGGTGGTTCTGCAGGGTCACCGTCGTGTGCACCTGAACGGGAATACCGGCATCCCTGCAGGCCTCGATGCCCGCGACGGCACGCTCCCAGGCACCCGTCACCCCTCTGAACCGGTCGTGAACCCCTGGATCCGCCGAGTCGAGACTTATCGCCGCTTTCCGGATACCCGCCCCGGCGAGCCGCACCGCGGCGCGGTCGTCGATCAGGGTTCCATTCGTCCCGATAGCCATGCGAAGCCCCTTTTGTGTCCCGTATTCGGCGATCTCGAAGATATCGTCCCGCAGCAGGGGTTCTCCCCCGCTGAGGATCAGCACCGGGGAACCTGCCTGTTTGACCTGGTCGATGAGCATCTTCGCTTCACCGGTGGAGAGTTCAAGAGCCCCTCCCCCGTTCCCGGCATCCATGTAGCAGTGGGCGCACCGCAGGTTGCACCGGTAGGTGACGTTCCATGATATGAGGGTGGGTTCGCTCTGCCCGCCGTCCCCGATACTGTTCCGCATCAACCGATCACCAGTCTCGTATGCTCCCCCGAAGAGAGGAGTGGGTATACCCGGACGACCCTATATCAAAGTATCGCAGATCCCGGCAAAATGAAGGACGTTCTGGGTATCCCGCCCGTGGCGGCACCTTTCCCTTTCCTCCCTGCGTTCGTTCTCGCCGGAACGGTTAACTATCCCGCCGGTCGTCGTGAGCGTGGAGGGCGTATGGCAGCGACCCCTCGCGGTGGAATCCGGCCGAGCAGGCTCTCGCGAAGGTTGACTACGGGGGACGCCGTCTTCATCGGGCTCGGCTCCATGATCGGGGCGGGCATCTTCACGGCTCTCGCACCGGCGGCGGCCGCGGCCGGGGCCGGGCTGCTTCTCGGCCTTGCGATTGCGGCCGCTGTTGCCTACTGCAACGCCTCCTCGTCCGCAGAGCTCGCCCGCCTCTACCCGGCATCGGGCGGCACCTACGTCTACGCGCGAGAACGGTTGGGCGAGTTCTGGGCCTGGGTTGCGGGCTGGGGTTTTGTGGTCGGGAAACTCGCCAGTTGCGCTGCCGTCGCACTCACCTTCGGCTACTACCTGGCCCCGGAGTATGCACGGCTCCTTGCCGCGGGGGCGGTGATCGCGTTCACGATACTGAACTACCACGGGATCGAGAAGACCGCCCGTGCGACGAAGGTCATCGTCGTGGTGGTTCTGCTCTCTCTTGCCGCGGTTGTTGCCCTTCTCTTCGTCGGCGAGCCGGATATCGACAACATAAGCCCGATCGTTGGGCCGAACGGCCTCTACGGGATTCTCCAGTCGGCGGGGATCTGGTTCTTCGCGTTTGCGGGGTATTCGAGGATCGCCACCCTGGCAGAAGAGGTCAGAGATCCGGAGACGGCCATCCCCCGGGCTATCGTGCTCGGCCTCGGTATCACGCTCCTCGTCTACGTTGCCGTCGTCGTCTCGGCGCTCCTCCTCGTCGGGCCTGCCCTGCTCGCGGAGTCCAGCGCCCCCCTGGTGACGGCGCTCGCCGGGGCGGGCCTTAGCCGGTGGCAGTGGATCGTCAGGGTCGGTTCGACCTTCGCGACGCTCGGGGTGCTCCTCTCCCTGATGACGGGCATCAGCCGGATGCTCTTTGCCATGGCGGCGGACCGAAGGATGCCCTCGGTTCTCGCCCGGGTTCACCCGGTGCACAGGGTTCCGCACCTCGCCGAACTGGCGGTCGGCATCATCCTGGTCGCGGTGGTGCTGCTCGGGGACCTTCGCACGGCGATAGGGTTCAGTTCCTTCACCGTGCTGCTGTACTACGCGGTCACGAACCTCTCCGCATACACCCTGACGGAGCGGGAGAGGCTGTACGGGAGACACCTCGCGGTTCTCGGTCTTTTTGGCTGTCTCGTGCTCGCGTTCACCCTGCCGGCCGCGGCCGTCGGTGTCGGGAGCGCGGTCATGCTGGCGGGCATACCGATCTATCTCGCACAGAAACGGCGCGGTTCATGACGGGGGCGGGGCGTCAGCCCCAGATCGGGTCGTCGCCGAACCGGTTCATCCAGTAGTCGGCGGGGTTCTGCTCCAGGTCTCGTTCAAGGTCTTCTATCCTGAACGAGACGGGACGGTTCATGCAGTAATCGACCAGGAGGTCGTAGGCCGCCTTCAGGCGTATCGTCATCTCGTGCGACTCCGCCGGGTCTCTCTGCGACACGTCCGGGTGCCACTCCTTGATCCGCTCCGAGTAGCGGGCGCGGATCTCACTCAGGCTGGCCCGGTCACGGATGCCGAGCAGTTCTGCCGCCTCCCTCAGCCGCCCGGCGGTTATTGTGGCCATCGAAGATGTGTATGCGGTGCCTGCAGGATAAGTGTTGTGAACTGCCCGGAGCGATCTCTTTTTGGCCGCAGAGGACAGAACCATTCAAACCGAGTCTTATGGCTGAGAATCCGCCGATCATCTACATGAACAACGCCGCCACGACCTGGCCGAAACCCCCGGAGGTGCTCGAGGCCGTCGGGCAGTCCCTCGCCCTCCCGGTCTTCGGGTCGGGAAGAACCACCGGGAGCCAGGGCGAGGACTACATAACGCTGGCCCGGGAGGCGCTCGCGGGCTTTCTTGCCGCAGACCCGCCGGAGCACGTGGTCTTCACCCAGAACGCGACCGACTCCCTGAACATCCTCATCCAGGGTTTTCTCGCCAAAGAGAGAGGGTGCCACGTCATCACGACAGAACTCGACCACAACTCGGTTCTGCGACCGCTTCACGAACTCGAGCGGCAGGGCCGTATCCGCCTGACCGTCCTTCCCTTCGAGAACGGTTCCGTTCGCCCAGATGCCGTCGAAGCGGCCATCACGCCCGATACCCGGCTGATGGTCACGGCCCACGGGAGCAACGTGCTCGGCTCCGTGCAGGACGTCGCCGGCATCGGCGAGATCCTCCATGATCGCGGGGTCTACTTCATCGTCGACGGGGCACAGACCGCCGGCCACATCCCCGTCGATCTTGGAAACCTCCCGGTCGACGCCTACGTCTTCACCGGACATAAGGGCCTTCTCGGGATTCCCGGCACCGGGGGGTTCTACCTGCGCGACCCGGACTCGATCGCTCCCACACGCTACGGGGGAACCGGGACGGACTCCTTCTCGCTCTTCCAGCCCCGGGAGATGCCGGAGCGGTTCGAGGCCGGAACACATAACTACCCCGGTCTTGCGGGGCTCGCTGCCGGGGTGAACTACATCGCCTCGATCGGAGTCGAGGCCATCGCAGAGAAGGCGGAGCGCCAGACGGCGTTTCTCATCGGGGAACTGAAAGAAGAGCCGAACGTCACGGTCTACAACGAGTCGCCCGCTCTCCCCATCGTCTCCTTCAACATCCGGGGGCTGGAGAACGACGACGTTGGGTTCATCCTCGCCCGTGCCTACGGGATCGTCGCCCGCACGGGGCTGCACTGTGCGCCCCTCGTGCATCGGGCGATCGACGGCGGGAGAGGCTCCGTGCGGCTCAGCCTCTCCTGGTTCACCACGGACGAAGAGTGCCGGACAGCCGCAGAGGCGATAAAGGAGATTTCGAGAAATGCGGATTCGTCGCTCGGTTCGCCATAAATCCTGTGCCGACGGCTCGTTCATGAAGGAGTTCCTCCTGAGCGAACCGGTACCGGCGGGGTTCTTCTCCTACCTGGAGGACTTCGGGGAGGTTGAGGCGCTCCCGAAGATCGGCGAGGGGTTCTACAAGTTCGAGAAGACCGACTGGTTCTCCATCAAAGGGCTTGCCGGGGACACCACCGTCGAGGTCAGGTTCAAGAAAGAGGTCATGGACCTGACGATAGACTTCCTCTACCTCCTCTTCTCCTCCTACCGGGAAGGGCCGTTGGATCTTAGGATGCTGAAACAGAGGGAGCAGGCGGTCGGAAGACGGGTGAGAGAACACCTGTACGGGCCTGATTGAAGGAAGGCGCAATGCCCTGGGATGTGTTCGAGGAGTTCGCAGAGGATTACGATCGCTGGTTCGAGGAGCACCGCGCCGAGTACCACGCGGAACTCGCCCGGATCCGGCGTCTCCTCCCCCGTCCCGACGGTCGTGCCGTCGAGGTGGGTGTCGGGTCGGGGCGGTTTGCCGCGCCGCTCGGCATCGCGCTCGGGATCGAGCCCTCGCTCGCCCTCGGCCGGATGGCGCGGCGGCGAGGGATCGAGGTGATCCGCGGGCGGGCGGAGTCGATCCCGATCAGGGACGGGTCGTGTTCGTCCGCTCTCATGGTGACGGTCATCTGTTTCCTGGACGACCCAGTCCCGGCATTTCATGAGGTTCACCGGATCCTCGCCCCCGGAGGAACGCTCGTCCTCGGGTTCCTCGAGCGGGATGGAGAGGTTGCCAGAAAGTACCTGCACGAGAGAGATAAACATCGGTTCCTCTCCCGTGCCCGGTTCTACTCGATTGACGAGATCCTCGAATCCCTCCGGCGCGCCGGGTTTTGCGTGGCGGAGATAGAGTCCGGGGCCGGGTTCTCGGTCATTGCCGCAGAAAGGAGTTAGGGAGAGGTCTCTTCCCTGAAGGTCGTTATCGGGTATTGCCGTTCTCCGGTTTCCGGAAGCAGAAGAAGCGGTGGCTGCAGGAGATGATGTCGCGATCGTCCAGGAAGTGCATCATCCGTGCAGTCAGGTTCTCGCTCGTGATGCTTGCAGAGATTATGGAGGGAGCTAACCGCGATAGCAGATCCGGCATGCCCCGGCGCTTTATGGTGTCGCGGACGAAGGCATACGGCCAGTAAAGAGGGGATGCGCTCGAGACTCCGCTCTCCTTCATCACCATACCGCATCCCTCGAAGAGCGTTCGATACTGCTCCGATTCCCGGTATGCCGCGGCTCCGCTGAATTCACCCTCATGCTCCTTGAAGACCGGTTGTCTCCGTGCGATCTTCTCGATGAACGTGACATGCCCCCCGGGCCGGACCACACGGCAGATCTCTTTGACGGTGCGTGCAAGTTCGTCGTCGTCGGTGATGTACCGGAGAACCCAGACGGCATTGACGAGGTCGAACGTGCTGTTCTCAAAGGGGAGCGGCAGTTTCCTGACGGTGTGGTGCTCGACGTTCTGGATGCCCGCCGCATCCGCCTCCTGCCGCGCCGTCTCCACCATCTTCGGCGAGATGTCCACCCCGACGACGTGGTGCACCTGCCGGGCGAACCAGAGCGTCCACCGGCCGACGCCGCACCCGTAATCGAGCACCGTAAAGCTCGGCTCCAGCGCGACCGCTCTTGAGATGAGGCGTTTCTGGCTGCCGTCGATATAGGTGTTGTTCAGATCGTCGACGCCGATCACTGCCCTGAGCGGGTGGTGGATATGCCGGCTAGTTACCTCATCCCACGCATCGCGTTGATTCTTCAACTCCTGCGTGAACTCACCTCTGTGAGGTTCCCTCTGAATGAGATCAAATATTTAAAAGGTTCGTAATGGTGGCACAATGGGCTGTCGTACGGACTTCCGGCGCCTGTCTGTCGCCATCGGGGATGGTGCTGTGGAGAAGAAGGATCCCGGGGGGTCGGCACATGCCTTCGCCCGTTACTAGGACACCCCTCGCAGGATTGGTGCCGCTCGACGGGCCGCCTTCTTCTCACGCCTTCTTCAGGGTAAACCGAAACGCCGCCCCTTCCTCCGGTCGGCCCGGAACCCTGTCCTCGGCCCAGACCTGTCCTCCGTAGCGCGCGATGAGGATCTGCACCAGGTAGAGGCCGAGTCCTTCGCCGACGCCCCGCTTTTGCTGCTGGTACCGATGGAAGATGGCCTCCTTCTCCTCATCCGGCACACCCGGGCCGGTATCCTCGACCGTCACCAGCACCTCGCCGTCCTTCTCTTCAACCCGGATCGCGACCCCGACCCCGAGACCGCCGTGCTTCATGGCATTGCCGAGGAGGTTGTTGAAGACCACGGGGAGCAGGTCGTCTGCGAGAACCTGATGGTGAGCCCCGGTATAGCGGATGGCGCTGGTGGGGAAGTTCTCGATCGCTCCCCGGATAGCCCCGTCGAGATCCGTCTGTCCGGGTTCCGGTGAAGCCTGGCAGATCCGGCGGATGGTTGAGACGGTGCCCAGGATCTCGATACTCTTGTTGATGCTCCGCTTGAGTTTCTCCACGTATTCGGCGGCTTCGCCGTCGAGCGTCTCGAGCAGCAGATCGGTGTAGAGCTTGGAGACGTTCTCGGTGTTGCCGATATCGTGGGTGAGGATGTCCAGGTAGAGGTTCGTCTCCCGGTTCGCGGCTTCCAGATCGCCGTGAAGCCGGGTGAGTTCATCGGTATGACGTACGAGCGCTTCTTGTGCACGTTTACGCTCGGTGACATCCGTGAGGATGGCAATGGTACCGACGATAACACCGCTGCTGTCGCGGATAGGAGCTGCCGACGTGTCCACCCAGAGCGGTTCCCGGTTCAGGCGGGTAACCATCACTTCTTCACCCTGTACGGTCTCTCCGTGCAACGCCCGGTAGAAGGGGGTCGCCTCCAGCGGCAGCGGCGTCCCATCCGGACGGAGAACCCCAAAAATCTCCCGGCGTTCCTCGAAATGGGTTGGATCGAGAGATGCCGGCGCCCTGTCGATCATCTTACGCACCGCTTCGTTCACCCGGACGATGGTTCCGTTGGCATCGTAGATGATGACGCCCGACGCGATCGCCGCAAGAGTAGCATCCAGTTCGGTGGCTCTCAGATGCTCCCGTTCCATGACGGCATGGAGTTTCGCCTCAGCCTGCTTGCGCTCGGTGATATCCCGGAAGACGACCATGATAGAGGGCCTGCCCCGATAGAGTATGGGGGTGGCCGTGATGTCGACCTGAATCGTCCGGCCGTCGAAGGTTCTGAGTTCCTGTTCGGCGAATGGGGTAAATGTACCTTCCTGTTCCATCCGGCGGATATGCCCGGCGATACGCTCGCGGTATTCGGGGGAGACGAAGAGATCCAGCGGTTTGCCCACGATGTCTTCGGGACCCCTCCCGCCCCCAATCCGGACACAGGCAGGATTCACATAGACGATGATGCCGTCCCGGTGTACGACCACGGCATCCGGCATGAGCTCGACGAGGGAACGGTACCGCTCCTCGCTCTCCCGGAGGGCATCCTCCATCTGCTTTCTCCCGGTGATGTCCCGCATGATCACCTGGACGGCGGGGGTGCCGGCAATGGAGGTCATGACTCCTTTCCCCTCCACCCAGAAGGGGGTTCCATCCAGCCGGAGGAGCTGGAGCTGGGTGGTTGGCGAAGGTTCGCCCATAAGATCCATCGTAGCGTTCGCCTGGGTGCGGTCGCGGAAGTCGGGATGAACGATCTCGAGGAAGTTTCTGCCGAGGATCTCATCCGGACTGGATGCGCCGAGAAGGTTCACCCCGGTTGGATTGATGTAGAGGATCTTCTCACTGTCGTGAATGAGGACGATGTCGAGAGCGGTCTCCACGAGGGTTCGGTACTTGGCCTCGCTCTCCCGCAGGGCTTCTTCCGCCTGCTTCTGCTCGGTGATGTCGGTGAAACTCTCGAGGACATGTGTTACCCGGCCGGATGCATCTTTCACCGGCTGGGCAACGATATTCATCCAGCGCCCACGGCGCAAAACGCACTTCTCTACTCTCGTAACCTCGCCCGTTGCAAAGACGCGCTGTGCTGCACAGACTTCGCACGGTTCGTCCAGACTTTCGAAGTAGCGGTAACACTTCTGGCCGACGGGCTCCTGTTCGGGAAGTATGTCACGGGCCTCCTGGTTGACCCAGGCGATTGTCATATCCGGGTCGACAAGGGACTGCCCCGTGTCGAGTGCGGAGAGGATGGCGCCTACTCTATCCTTCTCTTTGCGCAGTTCCTCCTCGTCTCTCCTGCGTTCGGTATCGGCCAGCCTGAGTTCTGCATTCTCCCGGCGGAGGGCGTCAATCTCTGCCTGGAGTTTCCTGATCCGCTCATCGGCGAGCCTCTCGGCCTTTGAAGGGATCTCCTGTGAAATCTCATCCCGGCCTGCAGGATCAGACTTCCTTGGTTGAACTTCCGGGGGCGGCGGCATCTGGTGTGGGCTCCTGGTAAAAGGCAGGTACAGTGAATTACCCATATATAGTAATAACGGTAGCGCTACCGGGCTACGCAGGAGTTCCTGGAGTGCGGGGGTAAAAAAAGCAGTTCTCTATTAATTGGGTTCTGATCATTGCGATATCGCTTTATACTGAAGTACATGCGAGATGATGAAGCGGGCTGGTGAATGGCCGGCGGATTCTCTCGCTCCCGGTTGCATCGGGAGATCTGTCTGCCCGCTGCGAGAACCGGTCATCATCCAGTCTCCTTCCCGAACGGCCTGTATCGTCATCGGCATGACGTCTGCGCGATGCTCCCGCCCTGTTCCGGTTCTGCGCGATCGCCGGAAGGTCGGCGGTGACCCCGGTGTTTTTATAGGATCTCCCCCTCTGACCCCGGTCAGAAGAAGGGGTAGATGATGAAAGGCCTGGCAATGCTCAGGATCGGAGAGATCGGATGGATAGAGAAGGAGAAGCCGGCGTATGGCCCGAGAGACGCCGTCGTCAGACCGCTGGCGCTCGCTCCGTGCACGTCCGATGTCCACACCGTCTGGGAGGGAGCGATCGGCGAGAGGCACAACCTCATCCTGGGGCACGAGGCGCTCGGGATCGTCGACGAAGTCGGGAGCGAGGTCCGGGACTTCAAGCCCGGCGATCGGGTCATCGTACCGGCGATCACTCCCGACTGGGAGACGGAAGCCGCACAGCGCGGGTATCCCTCGCAGACCGGCGGACCCCTCGGGGGCTGGAAGTTTTCGAACTTCAAGGACGGCGTCTTCGGCGAGTTCTTCCACGTGAACCTGGCGGACTACAACCTCGCGCACCTGCCGGAGGGCATGCCTCTCGAGGCGGGGGTGATGCTCCCGGACATGCTCAGTACCGGGTTTATGGGCGCGGAGAACGCTCAGATCGAGTTCGGGTCCACGGTGGCCGTCCTCGGTATCGGGCCGGTCGGGCTCTCTGCCATCGCCGGTGCGAAACTCCGGGGCGCCGGGAGGATCTTCGCCGTCGGCACGAGGCCTGCCGCTGTTAAGGTGGCGAAGGAGTACGGCGCTACGGACATCATCAACTACAAGGAGGGAGACACCGCGGAGCAGATCCGGAACAAAACAGGCGGATATGGTGTCGATGCCGTGATCGTCGCCGGCGGCGGGCCTGAGGTGATGATAGATGCCGTAAACGCGGCCAGACCCGGATCGGTGATCTCGAACATCAACTACTTTGGTTCGGGTATCGGCGATCAGGACATCATCCCGCTTCCCCGGATCACCTGGGGGTTCGGGATGGCGGATAAGAACATCATGACCGGGCTCTGTCCCGGCGGAAGGGTGAGGATGGAGAGACTGGCCGAGGTGGTGATGCACGGGCGCATGGATCCGTCGCTCATGGCGACGCACGTCTTCAAGGGTTTCGATAAGCTGGAAGAGGCTCTCCTCCTGATGAAGGAGAAGCCGAAAGACCTGATCAAGCCGGTCGTTCTCGTGGAGCCGTAGGAGCCCGGGTATGTCGGCCGGCAAGGCGGTTTCGTTCCGCCGTGCGCACGCTACTTCCCCGAGACCTTCGCGATCACGCGATCCAGGTGCTGCCGGTAGAGCTCCTGCGGGTCGAGTTCCCCGAGCCCGTCCGGAGTCCTGACCATCACCCTGTCGATGCCGGCGTTCACCAGCATCTTCGAGCACATCAGGCAGGGGGGGTCGTAGGAAGGCGCTCCCGTCAGGCGCTCGAACCCGGCCAGGTACATCGTGCAACCGGCCGCGGCCCGTCCCGCCTGCAGGAGCGCGTTCATCTCCGCGTGCACCGAGCGGCAGAACTCGTAGCGTTCGCCGGAGGGGATGTTGTACTGCTTCCTTATGCAGGTGTTCAACTCATCGCAATGGGCCTCCCCCCGCGGCGCACCGTTGTGCCCGGTGGAGACGATCTCTCCCGCCGAGTTGACCACGACCGCACCGTAGCACCGCCGGATGCAGGTCGACCGCCGGGCGGTCTCGACCGCGATATTCATGTACCATTCGGTTCGCGAGGCCCGGGGCGGTACGGGCGGTGCATCGGTATGCCGATCCGTCATGGCCGTCCCTCCGGCAGTGGGTTCCGGCCGCTCAGGTTTTTGCTCATGATAGATCTTCCACGGTGCGGGATTAAAAAGAGGTGTTTTTGTGCTCCCCCGGGATAGCCTGCGATCGGTGGAGCGTCAGTACACGCCCTCGCCCGTCACGAGGACGCCCTTAACCAGGTAGGTGCCGTTGCACGGGCCCGTGAACTCGTGGCGCACCTGCTCGTGGTATGAGTTAAACTGCCAGCCCATGACCCACCACTCGTTTCTCCCCTGAAGGTCGGCCGAGATGGTGAGGACGTTATCGTCGGCGGCCTCGAACGAGAAGATGAACGGCACCTCGACGACGTACCCGGACGATCCCGGGCTCAGATGATCGTCGGAGCCGGTGAGGTTGCCGACGATCCGGTAGGGCGCAAAGAGGGGTTCCGTCCCGATCGGCGTTCGGGTCTCGATCTCGCGGCCGGGATCGGCGTCGTGCAGGTGGAGTTCCCTGTCGACGAGCACCGGTGTCTCCTCCGAGTATCGGTCGGAGTAGATCTGGGTCGGCTTCGGGAGTTCCGACTCGTTCTGCCCCGGCATGATTGGAATCGGCGTGATGCGGTTCTTGTAGATGGGGTCTATCCGGTCGGCCGAGATATTCAGCATGGGAACGCCGTCGACGTTCTCGATCTTTACCGATATATCGCTGTCGAAGTTGCGAAGACTCGCCCGGGAGAGATTGATCGGGGTGACGTTCGTTCCGGTTGCCGGGTCGTAACGGGAAGGAAGAGGGATCAGGAGAACCGCGTCCTCGATCGGCCCCGACGTCGAGACCTTCAGCTCGTAGTGATACGTCGACCTGAAACTCTCGGACGCGGACTGGCCGAGATTTGCCGCGATCAGCGCGACAATTACGAGCAGAACCGCTGCGAGGATGCCTGCCGCGATGAGCAGGTTCCTGAGCGTCTTTGCGTGGTTTCCCATCGATCAGATCAGGGGACTGGCGGTATTATAGGTATCCATTTTCAGGCGCCCGTCTCTCGATCCCGGCCGCCGGACTTCTCCCCGGTTCGGACGAACGGTCCGGGCCACAATCTTTTATAGTACGGTGGGTTCCGGAAGCCCATAACAAGGAGGTATTTCATGTCGTATCTCACCGTCGGTAAGGAAAATACGGGCACCATCGACCTCTATTACGAAGATCACGGTGCCGGGAGACCGGTCGTCCTGATCCACGGCTGGCCGCTCTCGAGCAAATCCTGGGAGAAGCAGGTGCCGGCGCTGCTCGATGCAGGCTACCGCGTCGTCGCCTACGACCGCAGGGGGTTTGGGAACTCCGCGAAACCGACCTTCGGCTACGATTACGACACCCTGGCCGAAGACCTGCACAGGATCGTAACCGAACTCGATCTCGTCGACGCCACGCTCGTCGGGTTCTCGATGGGCGGCGGGGAGGTCGCCCGCTATCTCGGTACCTACGGGAGCGAGCGGGTGGAGCGGGCGGTCTTCATATCCGCGATCCCGCCGTTCCTCTTGAAGACGGACGACAATCCCGAGGGGGTCGAGGGCAGCGTCTTTGACGGGATCATGGAGAGCATCGCCGCCGACCGTCCGGCGTTCCTCGCCGGGTTCCTCTCTGAGTTCTACAACGTCGATATTCTCGGGGGCGACCTCATCAGCGACGAGGCCGTCCGCCTCAGCTGGAACGTCGCCGCCGCCGCCTCCCCGGTGGGCACGCTCGACTGTGTCCCGGCGTGGCTGACCGACTTCCGGGACGACCTTAAAAGCATCGACGTGCCGGTTCTCGTCATCCACGGCGATACGGACCGGATCGTGCCCTTCGCCGCATCGGGAAAGCGCACCGGCGAGATGGCCAAAGAGAGCCGCCTGGTGGTAGTCGAGGGCGGCCCGCACGGGATCATCTGGACGCACGCGGAGCGGGTCAACCGGGCGTTGCTGGACTTCCTCGGGCAGGAGATTCTGGAAGCGGAGCCGTTCGCCGCAAATCCTACGTAGAGAAGTGGAGGCTCCTCTCAGTATACCGGGATCATCCCGGGATTCGTCCCGGTTATGCACCGGCCGCCCCCGCGGCCGACCACGAAGGTGTTCTCGATCCCGACCATCCCGACACCCGCGATCCCCTTCTTGGGCTCGAGGGCGATCACCATCCCCTCTTCGAGCGGCTCGTCGAAACCGCGGGCGATCACCGGCATCTCGTCCACCTGCAGGCCGACGCCGTGGCCCAGGAACTGCACCCGCCGCTCGCCGAACCCCATGAAGTTCTCGAGGAACCCGGGTTCCAGGCCGTCGAGTATCGTCGCGTAGACCTCCGAGGGTGCTATCCCCGGCCGCAGCATCGAGGCTGCTTTGTTCTGGACGTCCACGCACCGGCGATGCGCTTCGATCGCCTCTTCGGGGAGCGGTCGCCCGAACATGTACGTCATCGTCTTGTCGGTGTGGTAGCCCTGCACCCCGCACGCGCAGTCGACGAAGACCAGATCCCCGGTTCCGAGCTTCCGGTCGTGGCTGCCGAGCACCGGTGCGCCGGGAGCCGCTCCGAGGCACCCCCCTGGCCCGTCGAAACCGGTCGGGTAGATGGAACTCTCTCCAAAGCCGAGCTGCCCGAGGATCATCTCCGTCCCGAACATCCCGAATCGGGCAATCCCATGATGCCCTTCCCGTACCAGGTGCGAGAAGACCTCGCCCCCGAGTTCCGCCTCGCTCATCCCTTCGCGAAGCATCGCGGGAACAGCGTCTTCGAGCACGTGGCGGTGAATCCTCCCGGCCTCCTCCAGGATCGCGAGTTCGTAAGCGCTTTTGACCGACCTGACCTTCGCCGCCTGTGCATCGAGCGATCGTGTCTCGCGGATCGGGAAGTGCTTCCGGAACCGTTCGAGCAGCGCGAGGGGTACCATCTCCGTCTCCACGTGAACCGTCCCTGGAGTTGCCCCCATCACGGCTGCCGCATCGCGGAAACTCTTCATCGGCCGGATATCGGGGAAGTGCGACTCGTCAAGCGCCCTCTCAAGGCTCCGGCGCACCCAGAGCACGCCCTCGCCGTCGCGGGGGATGAGGAGAACCCCGTCCTGCATCGTCCCGGTGAGGTAGAACTGGTTCGTCCGCCCGAATATCGCGGCGAGCTCCCAGGAGGGGTTCTCGGCATCCATGCGGAGCCGGAACCGTTCCATGCGGTTCCGGAGTTCTGAGGCGGGGGTCTTACGCTCCATACGCATGAGTGGGCGGCGATCGTATTTAGCTCTGGCGGGGCAACCCCGCGTATGCCCCGGGTTCGGCACGGGCGGTTTCCCGCGACGATCAGGAGCAATTCCGACCACCTGGGTTATAGAGCCGCACAGTGCATTACTATCATGGAGCCCCCCTTTATTTTTACGATGCACGAGGGCCTGCCCCGCCAGGGGCCGGGGAGCAACGAGTGTACGAGGAAGGCTTTCTCGATGCTGGCCGATCTCCCCGCCCGGCCGGAGATCCTGGATATCGGGTGCGGGGCCGGGATGCAGACGGTTGAACTGGCCCGAACCTGCCCCGGCTGCCGTATCACCGCCACCGACGTCCACCAGCCCTACCTCGACGACCTCGCCCGGAGCGCGGCATCGGCCGGGGTGGACGACCGGATCACCACTCTCCGGGCCTCGATGGACGCCCTCCCGTTTGAGGACGCATCGTTCGACGTCCTCTGGGCGGAGGGCTCGATCTTCATCATAGGCTTCCGGGAGGGCCTTACCTCGTGGAAGAGGCTTCTCCGGCCGGGCGGCTACCTCTGCCTCACCGAGGCCGCCTGGTTCGTCGAAGACCCCTCGCCGGAGGCGGCAGAGTTCTGGAACGACTGCTACCCGGCGATAAAAACGGTCGCGGCAAACCGCGTTATCGCCGAAGACGCCGGCTACGAGGTCGTCGCGACCTTCCCGCTTCCGGCATCCGCGTGGTGGGACGACTACTATACGCCGATGAGCAAACGGCTCGCCGACCTGCGGCCGAAAGTCGCAGGCAATCCCGAAGCGGAGGCTCTCATCGAGTTCGAGGAGCGTGAGATCGCCGTCCACCGGGAGCACGGCAGCGAGTACGGCTACGAGTTCTTCATTCTGCAAAAGAAGGGGTGATCCGCCTGGTCCGGAAGGCAGTTCCTACTTCCCCTTCATCTTCCCGATATCCCGTGCGCACTTCCCGATCGCCTTCCAGCGCTTCTTCTCGAGCCTGACAAGCCCTATCTCCGCTTTCTCCTCTTCGAAAGCAAGTTCGCGCATGAGCCGCTGGAAACTCTCCAGCCGTGCTGCGGGAAGGGCTCCGGCCGCGACGGCCGCCTGGACCGCACAGCCCGGCTCCCCCTCGTGCCGGCAGTCCGAGAACCTGCAGCCCTCCGCGAGTTCGAGGATCTCGGGGAACGTCTCGGCGATGCCGGCGGATGCCGTGCCGATGCCGACCTCCCGCAGCCCGGGGTTGTCGATCATGAGCGCCCCGCCCTCAAGAACGAAGAGCTGGCGGACGGTCGTGGTGTGCCGCCCTCTGTCGTCGTAGTCCCGGGTGTGCGAGGTCTCCTGCACCGGGCGGCCCATGAGCCGGTTGATCAGGGTGGACTTGCCGACGCCTGATGAGCCGATGAGGGCGATTGTTCTTCGCGGCAGGAGGTAGGGGCCGAGCCGGTCGAGGCCCTCCCCGCTCGCGGCACTGACGGGGATGACCGGTATGCCGGGAGAGGCCGCGGCGAGTTCGTCGGCGAGCGCTGCGGGGTCGTCCGCGAGGTCGGACTTGTTGATGACGATGACCGGACTGGCGCCGGATGCGTGGGCGATCGCGAGATAACGTTCAGTTCTGCGGGCGTTGAGGTCGTGGCCGGCGGCCGTGACGATGAAGACCGTGTCGATGTTCGCCGCGATGACCTGATCGCCGCCTTCGCGTCCCGGTGCCCCCCGGGCAAACCGGGTCTTCTGCGGGAGGATATCGACGATCACCGTGGTTCCGGCCTCCGGCTGGTCGAGGAGCACGACGAAGTCCCCCACCGCCGGGAACCGGCCGAGCCTCCGTAGCGCCCCGGAGATCCCGGCCGTGACCGAACCGCCGTCGATGAGCACGTCCCACACCGTCTTCTGCCGGCAGGCCACGCGACCGGGAAGGTATGGCCCGGTGTACTTCGAGAAGGCTCTTTCGTGCTCTTCCGTCCAGCCGAGGTCGTTGAGGGTGTAGGGGTGCTCTTCTCCGCACCGGAACGAGGGTTGGCTCATGGGAAACCTGAACTCCATACAAGAGTGCATACGGGATGGCAAGTGCTTTGTGGTAGCAGTTTTCGGAGAGAGGCGGCGCGTGCCGCTATGGAACAGGGGATCTCGCCAGTACCATCATGTGTGCCCCCCGCTTCACGGAGCCCGGCGCGACTCTCAGTGCCTGCATCCCCGGATCATGTATCCGCCTCCTCGGCCGGCCTCCATGCCCGGGGAGGGACGAGGAGCTCGAATCTGGCCCCCCTGCCAGCCGTCCCGGTCTCGCGGATCCCGATCTCGGTTACGGAGAGGATGTCCCGGGAGAACGCCAGCCCGAAACCGGTGTTCTTCCCAAACCCGTAGCGGAAGATCCTCTCCTTCTCGTCGTCCGGGATTCCTGCCCCGTCGTCCTCGAACGCCACGGTGAGCGTCCCGTCGCTCTGCTCGCCGGCCGTCACCAGAATCCGGGTGACTCCTCCCCCGTGCCGGAGGGCGTTCTCGATCAGGTTGTACGCGACTCTGGGCGAGAGCGGGTCGGCATAAACCTCCACCGGGGCGACACGGGTGGAGATCTCGACTCCCGGGTGGCGGATGCCGGTGACGGCCCCGGCAATCATCGTCTCAAGCGGCTGCCAGACCGGCTGGTATACGCCGAGCATCTGGTATTCACGGGAGAACTCGAGGTGCTTTTTGATCGTCTCCACGGTCTCGATCGAGTGGGAGAGATACGTGTCGGCCTCGGGATGCGTCCGGTCTTCCTGGAGGAGGTTGAGGTACCAGGCAAGGGCGGTGATGTCGTTGCCGATATCGTGGCAGGTCACCCGGGAGAGGAGGGATAACTTCTGGTTGGCCGTCCGGAGGGCGGTCTCCGCTGCTTTTCGGCCGGTGATGTCCCTGAGGATCATGACGAACCCTGCAGGATCCCCTTCCGGATTCCTGACGAGCGTTCCGGCGATGCTGACGACGCTCTCCTTCCTGCCGTTGGGTGTTGCCTCGATATCCGATACCCGTCCCTGTTCGAGGATGGCGGCCCGGATCGAGGCATACATCTCCTCGGGGACGAACCGCCCAACCGGCTGGCCGGGAAGATCGGCCTCGGCCACGCCGAAGATCTCCGCGGCCGATGCGTTCGTCGTGATGATCCTGCCCTCGATATCGGTAAGGAGCAGGCCATCGGGCATCGTCCGGATGATCTCCGGGACAGCCGTCTCGGGACTCAGGGTGAACAACCCGTACCGGTGCATGGCATAGGCGATGAGAAGGCAGAACAGGACAATCCCGATGAAGACGAGGTTGACGGTATAGATCCCGAGAGCCGGAAGGATCAGCCCGGAGAGTGAGCCGAAGCCGACAATGGTTGCGATACCGATGCCGACAAGCCGGTTCTGGCGTCGTATCCTCCCCCGGGGCGCTCCCCGCCAGGACGAGATGCCGATGTATGTCGCTAGAAGTATTGCTAGGGCAATATAGGCCCTCGCGGCCAGGGAGACGGCGCTTTCCGGCGCCGGCAGGTAGACATACCCCATCCCGGGCTGGAAGATCACCGTAAAGATCTGGTCGGTGAAGATGCCGGTCAATGCAAGGAGAACGGCGGGCAGGTAAAGGCCGATGAGGAGGATTCCACGTTTATCTCTTCGGGCGAGCGGGTGGCCGGTGAAGACGAGCGTGAAATGGACGGCAAGCACAATGGTAAACGTCCACAGGGCGCTGGCCCGCAGCCAGAAGAGGTAGCCGTCATAGTCGGCAGATTGCCAGAGGAAGTACTCGCCGAGGGCCCAGTAGGTCGCACTGAGCGCTACTGCGAGGAAGAGGCGGTTGACCGTCGAAGAAGGGTTTTTTGCAAAAACGTACATCCCGAGACCGTAGGTAGCGAACGCCGAGACGGCGCAGACACCGACCAGGATGGGAAAAAGAACCGTGATGAGATCCGACATGGTTGCCTGAGCCCTTGCACACTCTGTGTTCTCAGCCCGCTGCCCTGTCCTCGTCACCGTGAGAACACAGCGCAGGCCCGTCGTGATTATTTGCTATGTCTCCTCATAAATCCCTTCTCTTTCTATCGTGCGCAGCCGGCATCCCGTGGCCGAGATGGCTCCGCATTCAGTCCGGATTTTCGGATCATGGCCTAAAATGGCCGAATCCGGTGCGGTTCCCTCGCAGGAGAGGCATGGTCGGCGGCCTGCACCGCCGGAAGGGATCTGCTTCGGCTACCACAGGCGCTTAATACGGGGTTCATGCTATAATCCTGCAGGGAAGCGGAATGAGCGGCAGAAGTTATGTCCACGGGTATACGGCGCGGGAAGCGGAGCGGTTGAGCGATCAGGCAGAGACCCTTGCCGGGCTCCTCCACGGCGACACCCGGTACCCGGCGGGCTCACGGGTGCTCGAGGCCGGGTGCGGCACCGGCGCCCAGACGGTGATCCTGGCGCGGAACTGTCCGGAGGCGCGGATCACGTCGGTCGATATCTCCGAAGCCTCGCTTGGGGAGGCAAAAATGCGTGTCCAGGACGCGGGGATAGAGAACGTCACCTTCGAGACCGGGGACATCTTCGACCTCCGGTACGAGCCGGGGAGCTTCGACCATATCTTCCTCTGTTTTGTTCTCGAACACCTGGAGGAGCCCCGCCGTGCGCTCGAGCGCCTCCGCCCGCTGCTCCGCGAAGGCGGCACGATCACCGTGATCGAGGGGGATCACGGCTCGGCGTACTTCCACCCGGACAGCGCCCACGCCCGCCGGACGATCGGGTGCCTCGTCGACCTCCAGCGGGAGATGGGCGGCAACGCCCTGATCGGGCGGGAACTCTACCCGCTCGTCACCGGCGCAGGCTACCGCGACGTCCATGTCTCGCCGCGGATGGTCTACGCGGACGGGTCCCGGCCTGACCTTATCCGCGGGTTCACGCGGCTGACATTCACCGCCATGGTCGAGGGCGTGGGGGACAACGCGGTGAGCCGGGAGGACTGGGAGCGGGGGATAGCCGACCTCTACCGTGCTGCGGGGCCGGACGGGGTCTTCTGCTATACGTTTTTTAAAGCGACGGGAAGAAAGTAACCGGGATACTTACCGCTTCACTCCAAACGGCACCATGAGGTATCCCCCGAATCCCGCGAGCCAGAGGAGCGCGGGGTAGACGATCATCCTCTCCGACCCCCCATGGCCGATAGGGCCGTAGAGGCTCATGATGCCGAAGTCGCTCGCGGCATGCGTCACGAGGAAGACGAGGCCGACAATGCCGGCGATGATCGATATCGCCTTTAAGGGTCCCCGGACCAGCGAGGCACAGGCGATCGCCTCGACGTTGAAGAATACGAAGGCCGCGAGTGCAAAGAGGCCGTGGATGCCGGGAATATCCAGCGTGAAGACCGCGGCGCCCATCGCCCCGGCACCCGTGAGGACGAAGACGGGCAGGATCCAGCCTCTGCCATAGGAGCGGTAGAGGAAGTAGCCGCCGATGACGTTCAGGAGGCCTGCAAGGAAGAGGGAGGAGTTGAAGAGCCATGCCGTCGCGCCGGTCACGCCGAGATCGCTGATTGCATTTATATTGATGCTGTAGCCCGGCGCCATGGCCGCGCCGGCCATGAGGGCGATCATGAACTGGACCGGGAGCAGGAAGAGCAGCACCCCTGCAATCATCTGACTGTTGTTTGTTCGGCGCATGGTGAACGGATAGTGGCTCCCCCTTTATAATTCCTGCACAGGCCCGGCGGCGCCGGCTTTCGCAGCGTGGCCCGGATTGCTGTTAACGGCGTTAATGGAATCGGGGAGCAACACCGGGCGCCTACTTCGTCGCCATCGCGCGCAGGATCGCCATGATCCCGGGTTTTGTCCCCCTCGCAAATGGCGAGCCGAACTCTTCCATCTCCATATCACTGGAGCCGAACATCTCCTCGTTCAACCGGTCGGTGATCTCGTCGAATATCCGCTTATACGCGATACAGTGAGGATCGACACCCCGGATCTCTCCGTCCGTAGGGGCTATCGCGTTGTAGGGGCACCCGCCCCGGCAGTATTTGATGTGGGAGCATCCGGCGCACTCGCGGTCGACGTAGTCCCTGAACGCGTTCATGAGTCTCCCGGCCTTCGACCCGGCGAGGTCTTCGGCTGTGGGACGGTCGTAGACGTTCCCCATCACGTAATCCGGCATCCCGACGAAGCGATAGCAGGGATATATGCTCCCGTCGGGCCCGAAGGCAAGGGTGCTTCCCATGCAGTCCACGAACGTGCAGACGGTTCCGTGCCGGGTAAAGACGCACTTGCAGAGGTCGTTGATGTTCATAATCTCGATCTTGCCCAGGTTATCGAGGTACTTGTCGAGGAGGTAGACCAGGAGTTCCCCGTAGACCTCCGGCTCGAGCGCCCACTCTTTCGGGTTCTCGCTCCGGAGCGACGGCAGCGCCGGGTGCAGTTTGAGGGGGAAGCCGTTGGTCAAGAAGAAGTTGGCGATCTCCTCTTTGCGCTCGACCGAACGGCAGGTGAACGTGCAGATGAACCTGACCTCAAGCCCGTTTGCCTTTGCAATCTCATAGCCCCGCATGGTCTTTTCGAAGTAGCCCTTCCCTCTCTGCAGGTCGTTGATCTCCTCGGGGCCGTCGATGCTCGACCCGATCGGGATCTGGTATTCTGCGAATATCCGGGCCATCTCCGGGGTGAGCCTCCAGAGATTGCTCTGCAGGGCGAACGTCGGTTCGAGGTGGGCGAGGCCCTCGGAGAGGATAGGAAGTGCCTGCCGGTAGAACTCCGCGCCTGCAAGGAGGGGCTCTCCCCCGTGGAAGGTGATGGTGACCTGGTCGGAGCGGTAGTCTTTGAGCCACTCAGCGATCTCCCGGACCGTCTCGATGCTCATCTTCGGAGAGCCTTCCTCGGAACTCCAGCAGTAGTGGCATTTCGAGGGGCAACCGAGCGTGGGGATGATCATGACGTGAAAAGGGCTCTTCATCACACTCAACTTCACGCTATAAGATGTAAAATTTATTCATGCGGCATCGGACCCTGCGGCCGTCTCTTTCCGGGTTAGCGCAGCCATCTGCACCGATGGCAGATCCCGGTGCGCTGAATCGCCGGTGCAGGGTGATCACGTTGTGGTGCCGGAATATGCGGGTGCTGCGAGCGTTCCCGACTGATTCGTCCCGGCGTATCCCGAAAACATTTTTACTTCTTCTCCGTACTGATGGGTGAGGAAGGAGAATGGACTTTTCCGACTGCGTGAAATTCGCCAACGAAAACCCCGTGACCTACATCGCGACAATGGACGGCGACCAGCCCCGGGTCCGGGCGTTTGCCATGTGGTTTGCCGACGAGACCGGGTTCTATTACCACACCGGAACCCCGAAGAGTGTCTGGAAGCAGCTCACGAAGAACCCGAAGGTCGAGCTCTGCTTCTACAACCCCGAGGGTGCCGGCAGGATGATGCGGGTCACGGGAGCGGTCGAGTTTCTCGACGATGCGGCCTTAAAAGAGCGGCTCGTCAGAGAGCGGTCGTGGCTCCTCCAGATCGGGATCACCGGCCCCGCCGACCCGAAACTCGCCGTCTTTCGCGTGGCGCACGGCGAGGCATACTTCTGGACGATGGAACAGAACATGCGGGAAGCCGAAGCGCCCCGCGTCAGGTTCTAGGGGTGTGTGGGTCTCTCTTCCCTGTTCTTTGCCTCCTTGAGACCTCTTCAGCACCTTCGTGGGGGCACTCTAGCAGTGCCTCCGGAGGAACCTGCGGACCTTCTCCGACTCGATCCACCCCTGGTCAAGCCGGTCGATGAGAGCGTCGATGACGGCTGCCTGCCGGACGATCTCTGATGAGTACTGCGAGTCATCCATATCGGCCAGACCCGTGATCACCTGCAGGGGCTGGCGAACCTGATCGCCGAGTGTGGCAAACTGTTCGATGTTTTGCTCGATCTGGTCGAACGCTCCCTGGCGGATCTCCTCCATTCTCCTGCGCTCCGAGATGTCGCGGGAGATCGAGAGGACGGTCGTCTTTCCCTGCAGGGGAAAGTGGAGCGAGTTGATCTCGACCGGAACCCGGCTCCCGCCTTTCGTGACATGCTCGCTCTCGTAGAGGATCCGGTCGTTTAACCGGAACTGCTTCAAGATCGCAAGAACTTCGCCGATCTTTTCCGGGGGGACGATGTCGAGCGGCGATCGTGCCAGCAGTTCGTTGCGGGAGTAGCCGAGCCGTCTGCAGGCGGCCTCGTTCACCTCGACAAATCGTGTCGGCACGGACCCGGGTGAGAGTTCGAAGACGAGGATAGCGTCATTTCCCTTCTCAAAAAGCGTCCGATACCGCTCCTCGCTCTCGGCGGTACGCCGTTCTGCGAGTTTCCACCGCGTGATCTTGCGGTAAATCTCAAGCCTGTTATGGCAGATCGGGTAGAGTTGCATCGGGTGGCTCGCGCACTCGAGCCAGCACTCCTCTCCATCGGGTTTGCGGATGTGCAACTGGCGGTTTTTGACGGTCTTCCCGGCGACGGTCGACGCGACCGTATCCGTATCCCTGACCAGCGGGGCGACGAACTGCCTTGAGAACTCCTTCAAGGGCATCCCGGTGACATCGGATTCTTTCAGGTCGAAGAACTGCCGCATGCTCGCATTCAACCACCGGATCCGATCAGACTCATCGATGAGGACGATCCCGTCCTCGAACTCGTCGAGCACCCGGTAGATGGTGAAGAGGAGGAAGAGATCCATGCCGGGGTTTGGGTTCGTGCCTGCTGTCATGCCGTGCTGCGTGGGGGACACGGCCGTTCGTTCTGCACCGGGCTCCGGGAGAGTATCGACAGTTCTGGTCTCTTTCGGCATAGGTGGAAGAGCTCTTCCACCTTGTGATATTATAATTTTTCTAAATGTGCCTCAAGGTGACGTATCCCTGGCTCATTTCTCTCCGGGCGTTGCAAGGTGATCCGACCGCGGTCGCCCGGTCGCCTCTCCATGCCACCGGTTCACCAGTCCTTCTTCATCGCCTCTGCCTTCAGGTCCTTCGGCATCAGTTCGATCGCGTAACGGAGCGCCGTCCGGGGCATGATCCGCTTATTTGCCATGACGTAGGAGAAGACCTCGCCCGTATGCTTCCGGCTCGCCTCCTTGAGGAGCCACCCGTAGCCTTTCTGAACCTGGTCGTCCGTGTCGGTCAGGAGGAGATCCGCAATCTCGATGGCTTCGGCAAGGAACTCCCCGCGTTTTGCCGGCACGATCAGCGAGACCGCCGCCGCCCGCCGCATCCAGCGGTTCTCCGACTGCGTCCAGCGTTTCAGCTCCTCGATCCCCTCCGGGTAATGGACGATGAAGTCTCCGACGGCATGGTTGCAGAGGCCGTCGCAGGTGGCCCAGTTGGTGATATAGTTCTCAATCCAGTGGCGGAAGACGGCGATATCACCGGGCTCGCAGCGGTCGGCGAGGTGCTGGGCCCACTTCGAGACGACGAACGCCTCTTCCATCATCCCCGACGAATAGAGTTCCTCGCAGAGGGCGAAGATCTCCTCTTTCTCGCGGGCTTTGACCTCCTTCCAGTATCTCTTCGCGATCGAGACCGCGGTTGCCGTCTTCATCCCGTAGCACCGGACCTCTTCCTTGAAGAATCGCTGGCCGCTCTCCCGGATCTCGGGGTCCGCGTGCGCCGTAAACTCCTCCCGTATCGCTTCAACGACCGGATCCATATGCAGGTGTACGGAGAGAGGAGGGATAAACAATGCGGCACTCATATCCACGTGCCGCCCGATCCGGGGGCGGGGCGTGCCTGGTGGCGGCGTAAGAATCAAAAGATGCAGAGGATCTATCGGGAGATCACGGCTGCCGGCCGTTCCGGCGGTGCACGCCTGCAGGCACCAGGAGTTCGAACCGTGCTCCCTCCCCCGGAACCCCGGTCTCCCTGATGGAGAGCCCGGTTATGGCGAGGACTTCTTTTGCGAGGAACAACCCGAAGCCGGTGTGGTTGAAGTATTTTCGCTCGAAGATGTTCTGTTTCTCGCTCCCGGGGACACCGGCTCCGTCGTCTTCGCAGACGATCCGCAGGCAGCCGTCAGAATTTTCGGTGGAAAACGCAATCTTCGAGAGTTTTCCACCGTGCCTCAGGGCATTCTCCGCCATGTTGTAGAAGACCTTCTCGAGGAGCGGGTCGGCAAAGACCTCGATGTCCCGGATATCGACCGCGAGCGTCACTGATCCGAGGTCGAGGTCATCCGTCGCCTGCATGATCGTCGACCTGACGTCCTGCCATCTGGGCAGCTGGACGCCGATCTCCTGATACTCCTTGGTGAACTCGATCTGGCGGCGGGCTATCGCTCCGGCCTTGCCCATCTTCTCAAGGTAATCGCGGAAGAGCGGATCGGTTGCCTGTTCCTCAGCAAGGCGGAGGTAGCCGAGAACCACGGTGAGCTGGTTGAGGACGTCGTGCCGGGTGATGCTCGAGAGGAGGTTCAACTTTTTGTTTGCCAGTCTGACGGCTTCTTCCGTCTTCTTACGCTGAGTGATGTCGCGTGCGATCCCAACCGTTCCGATGACCTCCCCGTATCTGTCCAGGATGGGCGACCGTATCGTCTCGAAGACGGATCTGCTCTGCCCCACGTCGATGAAACTCTCCTCGGCTACGGCCTGCTCTTTGCTCGCCATCACCTTCCGGTTTTCCTCTTCGAATATCTCTGCCGCGCATCTCCCGAAACAGCGGTGGCAGGTATTGCCTATCAGGCTCTCCGGGTCAGCTTCTACGACCTCGCCGAACTTCCTGTTCACCGCAATGAATCGTGAGTCGGCATCGGTCAGCCAGGCAAGATCCGGGATGTTGTCGATGATGGTCTGCAGTTCGGCATTCTTCTTCTGCAGCGCCTCCTCCATCCGCTTGCGTTCGGTGATATCCTGGTTCGCGCCGTAGACCTTCACGGGTTTCCCGTCGGCATCCTTCACGCACTTGATCCTGGCGATGATATGGCGGATCGTGCCGTCCCTGCGTATGATCCGGTGCTCTACCTGCTGGACTTCCGGAACGGCCCCTTCCGTCGTTCGGGCCATCACCTCGCCAATGGCATGGAGGTCGTCGGGATGCACGAACTCTCGTGCATACCTCTCCATGGGCATCACGTTCCCGCCCTCTCTGGCCGCGGTCGTCCCGTAAAGAGAATAGAACTGGTCGTTGAACGTGAACGTCTGGGCTTCGACGTCCTCCTCCCATTTCACCAGCTGGGCAATGTCCATCGCGTTTGTCAGCTGGGCCTCGGTCTGGCGTGCGATCTCTTCCGCTCTCTTCCGTTCCGTGATATCGAAGAGGAAGACAATGCTCTCCGTCGTGCCGGGGATCATGTCGATGTTCGCGAAGAGATCGCGGATCTCGCCGGAACGCGAGAGGAACCTGAACTCATACTGGGTCTTGGCCTTCTCTTCACTCTCGCGCCGGAGCAGGTGCTGCTCTTTCATCCTCGCGAGGTCTTCGGGGACGACGAACTCTGTCCAGCGCTTCTTTCCCTCGATCTCGGACTTCGGGTAGCCGGCAAGACGCTCGAACTGCGCGTTTACGAGGCTTATGGTGCAATCGGCTTCGAGGACGATGACTGCGGTGCTGGTGTTCTCGAAGACCCTCCGGTATCTCTGGATATGGTTGTAGTCTGCCGTAAGACTGGCTACGCCGCTCTCCATCCCGGCGAGTGCCGCGGCAACCTCCTTCTGCTCTTCTGCAGGGAGCTGTTCAAGCAGGGGTTGGAGTGTTCTTCGGAGGTGTTCCAGTTGCTCCATGTCAGATCCTGTGCGGTTTTGGTAGGGCGACACATGGGGTTTTGCCGGAGAAACTACAGGTGCTTGTCCCTGTTCCGGCCTTTCCTTACATGAAAAGCGCCGGTCAGCAGATATGCTGGAACCCGTTATGAGGTTCTCCGATGTTTGATGCTGCTTATACCCGGTGTATTGCGGCGTCGAGGTCCGGCCCGCTGTCCCGTCGGCAACGGTCCGAACATACGGCTATCTATAGCCAACAGAAGCATTCAATCCTATATAGCCATTTGCTTTTTTCAGTGGCCGTTATCCTGCCTCTTTAGTTAAATGAGCATCTTAGAACTGCGATAGAGGCTCAGGACTGGCGTATATCCGGTTTCCCGACGGTGAAGGCGTAACCACGACCCCGGGTGAAGGTTCATGGAAAGGCCCTGTCCGGTCTCCGGCGGAGTCACTGGCCCACCCTGTCGCTCCTGCGCTCAAGGAGGAGCACGTCCCGCCATCTGCCGTCCTTCATCCGGCCTATGCGCTCGCGGCGGCCGACAACTCGAAACCCATGCCGTTTGTGGAGAGCGAGGCTCGCTTCGTTCTCCGGGAAGATGCCTGCCTGCAGCGTCCAGAACCCTTCCCGCTCCGATGCGGCGATGAGCGTGGAGAGGAGCGCGCTCCCGACTCCCAGCCCCCGGGCGTCTCTCTCGACGTAGACGCTGACCTCGGCCACGCCGGCGTAGACCGGGCGGCTGGAGTTGGGGCTCGCCGCCGCCCAGCCGAAGATCCCCTCGCCGTTGGCCGCGACGAGGCGGCAGGATCTGACGTGGCTCGCGTCCCAGCGCTCCCACGACGGCGCCTCGGACTCGAACGTCGCGTTGCCGCCAGCGATCCCCTCGAAATAGATCCGGCGGACCTCGTCCCAATCGGCGGTGGTCATCTCCCTGACGGTGAACTCCATCTTACTCCCTCTTCTGCTCGAGCACCGTTCGGCGGGGGTAGAACCCGAACTTCCGGTAGAACGGGAAGGCCTCCTCGTTTCCGTCGGCGACCGAGACCCGTTTTGCGGCCGAACCGTTCGCGTCAAGCCACGCAAGAGCCCGGCGGACGAGTGCCGTGCCGACACCCTGCAAGCGGTATACCTCGTCGACGTAGACGGACTCGATCTCGCCCGCCGATTCCGGTGAGAGGGAACTGATGCAGTAGCCCACGCACTTCTCCACCGCCGGGTCGAAAGCAAGATCGACCCGCAGCGCCCCGGTCTCTGCAAGCCCGGCGAAGTACGCCTTCCGGTCGTCGAAGGTCATTTGCTCATAAAGGGTCTTAAACGCCCGGGCATGTGCATGGTGGTGGGCGTTGAGTTTCTCCCAGAGCGGGCGGATCGTCTCGATCCCGGCGATATCCGTCGTGCGGTACTCGACGGGAGGCGCCGGTGCGGTCATGCCTCCTCTCTTGGTGCCTTCGCCGGGCACCGGGGTGCCGCCCCCTCATCGATGCCGAGGTACTGCGTTCCCCAGGCGCAGAGCGCCTCCATGATCGGGAGGAGGGTCCTGCCGAACTCGGTGACGGCGTACTCCACCCGGGGCGGCACCTCGGGGTAGACCGTCCGTTGCACGACCCCGTCCCCCTCCAGTTCCCGGAGCTGCCGGGTGAGCATCTTCGCGTTGACGCCGGGGAGTTCCCTCTGCAGTTCGGAGAAGCGTTTGACCCCGTCGCAGAGGTGCCAGAGGATGAGCGGCTTCCATTTGCCGCCGATGACGTCGAGAGCCGCTTCCACGGGGCAGTGGAAGGTCCTGCCGTTCTTCGTGTAGGTCATGGTTACACCAACGAAAGTAAGTTACCGGAATGCCTGTATTCCCTATATCTCCTCTTATGGAATATTTTATCCTGATGGTCCGGAACGCCGCGGGCGAAAGGACTATCCGTGCTGACACACCCGGCACCCTGCCGGGAGTGAGGTGCAACCATGAAAAACGAGATTGGAAGGAACTTCTTCATCCCGATGCCGGTCGTGCTCGTCGGGACGCAGGTGAACGGAAAGGCGAACTTCATGGCCGTGGGCTGGTGCTCGCGGGCGAATGCCAGCCCGCCGATGATCCTCTGCGGGATCGCGAATACCCACCATACCCCGAAAGGGATCGCGGAGACGCAGACCTTCTCGGTGAACGTCCCCTCCGCGGCCCTGGTGGAGAAGACCGATTACTGCGGGATCGTCTCCGGTAACACGGTCGACAAGTCGAGCGTCTTCGACGTCTTTTACGGGACGCTCGAGACCGCACCGATGATCCGGGAGTGCCCGGTCAACCTCGAGTGCCGGCTCGTCGAGACCGTAGCGCTCCCGACCCATACAGTCTTCATCGGCGAGATCGTCGGTGCGTATGCGGATGAAGGGGTGATCCGGGACGGAAAGGCGGACTACGCGGCGATCGACCCGCTCCTCCTGACGATGCCCGACAACCGCTACCACAGGCTCGGGGAAGACGCCGGCGACGCCTGGAGTGCCGGCAGAAGCCTGGTGCAGAGGGCCTGATGGGGTATCGGATGGGAACCATACTCGTAGACCCGGACCTCTGCACCCGGTGCGGAACCTGCACGGTCGTCTGCCCATCCTCGATCATCGATGCGGCGGATGAGGATGCCCTTCCCGGGGTTCCGGAGGGGAAGGCCGGGATGTGTATCGCCTGCGGGCACTGCGAGGCCTTCTGCCCGGCGGGGGCACTCCTCCTGAACGTCGGGCCGGAGGAGAAGGTCAGTATCCCGACCGGTGCGGGTACCCTCTCACCCGGCGACCTCGGCGTCTACCTGCAGAAACGCCGCTCCGTACGCCGCTACACGGGCGAACCCGTTCCCCGGGAGACGATCCTCGCGGTTCTCGATATCGTCCGGTATGCTCCGTCGGGCGGGAACGGGCAGCCGGTGGAATGGATCGTCGTCCACGACCCACAGGGGGTCAGGACGGTCGCCGCTCTGACGGTCGACTGGATGAAGATCCTTGCGGAGAGCCGCCACCCGATGAGCGGCTACGTGCCGGGGCTCATCAGAGCCTGGGAGGCGGGCAACGATGTCATCTGCCGCGGCGCCCCGCACCTCCTCGTCGCCCATATCCCCGAAGGCAGTCCGGTCGCGTCCGCGGACGCGATCATCGCGCTCGCGCACTTCGATGTCGCCGCCCCGGCGTTCGGTATCGGCACCTGCTGGGCGGGTTTCGTCTCGATGGCCGCCGCGGCATACGAACCGCTCCAGCGGGAACTCGGCATCCTCGCCGGACGGAAATTCGCCTACGCGATGCTCTTTGGGAATCCGCAGCATACGGTTCACGGCATCCCCCGCCGCAACCCGGTGCGGGTGACGTGGCGGTGATACGGCCTTGCCGGGGAGTTACGGGCCGGGGCGATCCCTCTTGCCCTTCCCGAGATACCGCTCGATATGCGTCTTCTTGATCCCCATCCCGAGCAGGCGCCGGAAGACCTTCTCACGGCCGAGGATCGCGATCTCCCGCTTCGCCTGCCGCAGCGTCTCGACTTCGTCGGGATACGGGAGCGTCCCCTGTCCCTCCGTCAGCCGCCGGAGTTCCGCTGTACTGCAGCCGGCCGCGGCGAACCTCTCCCCCGGACGCAGATCGATCCGGCACGACCCTGCGACGTACCCGATTCGCCGCCACCCCTCCTCCCACTCGATCACCACATACGAGGCCGGGGAGCAGTCGAGGGCGATATACGCCTTCCCGGCGACTACGGACGCCATCATCCCGTAGTGGCCGGTGAGGATGCACGCCGCCCGGAGGTCGAAGAGCCAGACCCGGTTCGCGAGAGGGGCGTGGGCGACAACGATATCGACCGGCCCTTCGGCTGAACCGGCCATCCTCTTCTCCTTCCCGGTGGGGACGCCGAGGAAGCGGATGCCGGCGACGGTCTCCGCCTTCCCCGATATCTCGTGGATGTAAGGGCTCGCTTCCGCCGCCTCCCGGACGCGGGCGTAGGTGCCCATCTTATCGTCGTTGTTCCCTTCGACGATGACGCAATGCCTTCCCGCCGATGCAATCTCGTGGAGGAGGTCGAGGAAGAGTTCCGTCTCATCGAGCCCTGAGCGGGAGCACCGGTCGTAGGCACCGTCGCCGGCGAAGACGACTATTGCCGGGTCAGTATCTTCGATATGGTGGAGGAATGAGCCGATCGCGACCCGGCCGCCGGACGGCCCCTTCTCCTGCGTCCCCCACGCGAGATCGCTGAATGCGAGTATCCTCGTCCGTGGCATGACCCGGAGATACTACCACAGGAGATGATAGGTTTCGCGGTCTGTTCGGCAATCCAGCACCTTTGCCTCACGGAAGATACCCGTCCACGTACTCGAGGAACCGATCCACGACGGCCGTCGAGTAGGGCCCTTCCTCGTAGGCCGCCGCGAGGGTCAGGCGGTCGCGGAAGGTGGAGGCGATCACCAAGAATCCGTACGGCCAGCAGGCGCAGGGGAGGTACTGGATCTCCCGGATATCGAGCGCCGCACCGCCCTTTCCGGGGATGGGGAGGTAATCGCCGGGGTCGAAGACCCCGAGGTTCGAGAAGACCGGGTTCTTCTGTCCGGATGTCTCGTACCGCTCGATCATCTCATCAAAGAACGCCCGCACCGCCGGCATCCCGCCCGCCATGATCTCCTCGTAGAAGAGGATGGCGGCAACGCCGAGGCTGCTTGCCTTGCGGCGGGTCGTTATCGCCGTCACCCGGCCGATGACGTCCTCGAGCCGGGCCCCCTCCCCGGCCGAGAGGGTGACCTCGTAGGCGATGGAGAGGTTCGTGAGCGGAGCGTCCTCGTAAAGGCCGGGATACCTCCTTCGGAGGTCGGCCGAGGTCAGGAGCGACCGGGGCTCCCCCCGGTCGGAGAATTCACCCCGGATCTTCTGGAACGCAAGGAAGAACGCAGCGATCAGGACGTCGTTCACCGTGGCCCCGTGCCCTCTCCCGAATGCCTTCATGCGCCCGAGCCGTTCGGGGGAGAGCGTCCGGCGGGCGATATGGGGCGTCCCCCTCCCGGTTCGCTCGATGGGGAAGCGCCACCGGTCGACGAACGGCTCCTCCTCAGCGAGCGCCTGCTGCCGCTCCTCCTCCGAGTAGAGCGCAAGAACCCTCTCCGTGCTCCGCTCGTAAGGAGCGCGGGGGGCCGGCCGGAACCCGGGGTCGTCCAAGATCCCCCGGTAGGCCGCAAAGAGATCCCGGGCAAGGGTGAGGGCGCCGGTGGCGTCGCAGAAGCCGTGGTGGCAGGTGACGGCCACGATATCCGCTCCCTCTCGCTGATAGAGGCCGACCCGCACCTGCGGCCCGGAACGGACGTCGAGGGGCGGCGGAGGCGTGTGGAGGGGTTCGTCACCGCCGGCCGGGACGAGGACAAACGCTCCTTCCCACCGCTCCTCCGGGATCTCCTCCCAGACCGGCCGGCCGTCAACCTCCGCGAATCTCGATCGGAGATAGGGATCGGATGCAACGAGCCTCATCGTCGCCTCCCTCATGGCTTCGGCGTCGACTTCGCCGTCGAGCGTGAAGACGACGTGCATCGTCGGATCGTAGATGCGCTCGAAGTAGACGTTGAAGACGTCGAAGGCGGGGGCGGGGTGGCGGATAGGCGGGGCAGACATCATCTTAACCATCTCCTGGTTGCGGGATAACTGCTTTCTTATTCAGTACTCTCTCGTGCAGGAGAAGTCCTGCTACTCCAGAATCCTCCGGACGGCGGCTTCCCAGACCCGCTGCGCCTCGTCCCGCTCGAGCCCTGCCGCCGCTCCCATCCTGATCCCGAGAGCGACCGATACGACGATGCTTGTGGAGAGATCCGTATCGAGATCGCCGAGACGTCCCGCGGCCTTCTGCTCTTCAAGAACCGCGGCGATCAGGTCATGGATGGCCCGGTAGTTCTTCCCGACGGCATCACGGAGGGAGTCGTCCCGCACGGCACTTGCAAACATCTCGATGATTGCATTCATCCCCATCCTGCCTTCGGGGTAGATGACGTGATCGAATATCGCGGAGAACGTGCCCTCGAGAGTATTGTTAGAGCAGGCATCCTGCAGGCTCTCCGAGAGCCGGGATCGGATGTAGGCGAGGGCTGAAGAGATCAGGTCGTCCTTGCTCTTGACGTAGAGGTAAAGCGTCGCGCGGGAGATGCCGAGCCTGACGGCGACGCCCTCCATCTTCAGGTTGGAGAATCCCTTCTCGTCCGCCTCGGCTATCGCGGCCTCGATGATCCTCCGCCTCGCTTCGTCTTTATATTCGGGCACGACCTTCGGCATGATACTAACACATGTGTCAGCAATCTTATATACGATCGATCCGTACCCTGAATAGTGACACTCGTGTCAAATTTAATTGCGTGTGTGTCAGGGGAGGGGGAGCCGCAGAGGGAACTTGACGCCTGCTGTAAGGACCTTCTGGAGCAGGAGGGAAATTTCGCGCTCTTCGAGGCTCTGGTGAGGGAATACTGCGGGATAGGGTTCTTCGAGTGCCTCCGCTCTCCGGAGAACGGTTACCTGACCCCGGCCGTCTGGGAGGAGAGCGGCGACAGACCGCCCGCACTCCTGTGCACCGTCGTCGAACTCCTGCACCGTGCGGTCGAGCGGGAGGGCGAACGATGAAGGCGGCGTTCGGGTCTCTCGGCAGGCTCATCGCCGGCCGCCCGTACCTTGTCGCGGGCCTGGTCGTCTCGCTGCTGGTCTTCTCGCTCTACGGCGCTTCCTCGATCCGGATGGAGACGGGCATCGAGACGTTCGTCGACGCCGACTCTCCCGGGGGGGTGTTGCTCGACCATTACACGCGGACGTTCGGAACCGAACTGGTCATCCTGATCGTCGAGTCGGAGAACGTGCGGGACCCCGCACTTCTCCGGTACGTCGACACCCTCGGCACGGATATCGCTGACGAACGTTACGTGGACGGGATACGGTCGCTTCCCGCGGCGATACGATCGGTGAACGGCGGCCGGATCCCCGGGACAGAGGCTGAAGTCGTCGAAACGATCTCCCGCCTCCCGCAGGCAGCCCGGGCACGATACGTGCCTTCTGGGACGATGACCCTCCTCTTCGTCACCCTCGAGCCCGACCTCTCCGACGACGCAAAAGCCCGGGTTCTCGATACCATCGAGACCATCGTCTCAGTCTCGTCCCCACCCCCCGGCGTGAGCGTCTCGATCTCCGGCGATCCCGCATTTGATGTACAGATGCAGGAGGCCATGCGCAAAGAGATGGGCCTGCTGATAGGGATCGCCCTCTCCCTGATGGTCGCGGCAATCGGGCTGCTCTTCACCCACGTCCGCCACCGTTTCCTTCCCGTGGGGATCATCCTCTGCGGGATACTCATGACGTTCGGCACTCTCGGGTTCTTCAACCTCCGGGTGACTTCGCCGGTCATCGGATCGTTCCCCGTGATCATCGGTCTCGGGATCGACTATGGGGTGCAACTCCATTCACGGTTCCATGAAGAAGTTCAGGACAAGAGCCTGCACGACGCGATCGTCGCCACGCTCTCCCACGCCGGCCCGATCCTGATCGCCATGTGCACGACCGCTCTCGGGTTCGTAGCCCTCCTCACCGCTCCCATACCCATGATCAGGGACTTCGGAACCGCGTGCCTTATCGGGGTCGTCTCGTGCTTCCTGCTCGCGATCGTCATCATACCTGCCTTCTTCGCCATCTTCGGCTACGGCAGGGGGCCGGAAGGCCGGCCGGGCCCGGCGGAGGCTCCGGAGACAGGAGCGCTCGCGGGCTACAGCCGGTTCCTCGGCGATCTGGCGGTCAGGGTGGCACGGCATCCCGTTCCGGTTATTCTTCTCTTTGCGCTCGTTGCTGTCGCCGGGATCCAGTACGACGGCGCCATCGGGATCAACGTCGACCAGCAGTCCTTCGTCCCCGAGACCATGCCTGCACGGGTCAGCCTCGAGAAGGTGGAACGGGCGATCGGCGGGACGTCCGCCGTGCCGGTGATGATCAGAGGGAGCGATATCCTCGATCCGGAGGTCATCGAGTGGATCGATGCGTTCGGAACGTATGAAGCGGCGCACCGGGACGAGATCACCGGTCATGCCAGCATTGCCACCCTTATCCGGGAGTATAACGGCGGGTCGCTGCCTGCATCAGCAACAGGAATACAAGCGGTCGTCGCGCGCATCCCCGCCGAAGTCCGCGGCGCATACCTCTCGGGCAATACCGGTGCGGTGATCGAGTTCGCGACGGTCGATATGGAGATGGACGCGGTGAGCGCCCTCATCGACCGGCTCAGGAGCGACATCGTCTGGCTCGAACCGCCGGCAGGACTGGACATTCAGCCCACGGGCAGGTCGACGGTCTACGGCGATCTCTACGACGGGATCATCTACTCAAAGAACCAGATGACCGTCCTCGGCTTGATCCTGATCGCCGCCTTCATGATCGTCGTATACCGCCGGTTCGACTCTCTCGCACCGCTCCTCCCCGTCGTCATGGTCATCGGGTGGAACGACCTCATCATGTACGCCCTCGATATCGCGTACACCCCGCTCACGGCGTGCCTCGGTTCGATGACCATCGGCCTTGCGATGGAGTACACCGTCCTGATCATCGAGCGGTGCAGGGAGGAGATGGAGAGAGGCCTGGAGATCTACGAGGCCATACGCGAGGGCGTGACCCGGATCGGGATCCCCATCACCATATCCGGGCTGACGACGATATTTGGGTTCTCGTCCATGCTCGCGTCCTCGTTCTCCCTTGTAGCGGGCTTTGGGCAGACGACCGTGATCACGATCTTCTTCTCGCTCGTCGGCGGCATCATTGTCATGCCTGCGGTCGTCGCCCTGGTGCTGCGCAGGGCGCCGGAGCCTTCCGGGCACCGGAGCGAGGCCGCGGCCGAAACATAGCGCGCCCCGCTTCCATCCTCCGGCTGCAAATCTATTTGATTGATAAGCGGCCAGGAGGTGAATGCAGGAGACCCAGAATGAAGCGAAAAATCATCGATATCGACGAGGAGAAGTGCACCGGGTGCGGGCTCTGCATACCCGACTGCCCGGAGGGAGCGCTTCAGATCATCGACGGGAAGGCAAGGCTCGTGAGCGATCTCTTCTGCGACGGGCTCGGCGCCTGTATCGGGACGTGCCCGGAGGGGGCGATCTGCGTCGTCGAACGGGAGGCCGGGCCGTATGACGAAAGGGCGGTGATGGAGAAGATCGTGCCCCAGGGAGAAGGGGTCATCAGGGCGCACCTCGAGCACCTCCTCGGTCACGGGGAGGAGGGGCTGTACCGCGAGGCCGTCGAGTACCTGAATACGAAGGGGATCCCGGTTCCCGAGCACGGAACCGCGGGCGGCGGTGCTGCGTGCCCGGGCTCCGTCGCGAGAAGCCTTCCGCGAAGGGAGACCACTGAGGGAGAGCGTGCCGGACGAATAGAATCCGAACTGAGGCAGTGGCCGATCCAGTTGCAGCTCATGAACCCCGGAGCCTCGTACTTCGACGACGCGGATCTCCTCGTCTCCGGGGACTGCGTTCCTTTTGCATACGCGGATTTCCACCGTGACTTCCTCCGGGACAAGATCGTGATCCTCTTCTGCCCGAAACTGGATTCAAACGTCGAGGGCTATGTCACCAAACTCGCGGAGATATTCTCGCAGCATACCATCCGCTCCATCACCGTCCTGCATATGGAGGTTCCCTGCTGCAGCGGGGTGCGGTATGTCGTGAATCAGGCGCTGCAACGCGCGCAAAAAGAGATTCCGGTAAAAGAGCATACCATCCTGATCAGCGGGAGGGTCGCGGAGGAGGGTGAGCGGACGACTCAGCGCCGGGGTTCCGGGATGGGCCGCGGCCACGGGCCCGGCCTTACCGTCGCGAGACGTACCGGCTCCCCTTCAGGTAAAACCGGAGGGGGAGGTCCGCCGCCTTCGTGATCCCGACCCGGGTCGTCTGCACGATATCTTCCGGCCGGAACTCCGGCGGTGTCGCGGGCGACCGGACCTGGAGCGGGCCGTCGCGAAGGGAGGTTCCGTTCAGGTCCATGGTGATGCCGAGCGCCTGCGTCAGTTTGCCCGGGCCGCTTGCGAGCGAACGGGGGTCGTCCGTCCCCCGCCGCGCCTGCATGAGGTCGATCCCGGTGACCGGCTCGAGCGCCCGGATGAGGACGGCCTCCCCCGCGCCCTCTGCTCCCGTCACGACGTTGACGCAGGTGTGCAGGCCGTAGATCCGGTAGACGTAAGCGTGGCCTGCCGGGCCGAACATAACCCGATTCCTCTGTGTCACGCCGCGGTAGGAGTGGGCCGCCGGGTCACCCCGGAGGTAGGCCTCGACCTCGACGATCCGTCCGGCCGTCGTCGTCTCTTCACGGTGGACGAGCAGGCATCCCAGCAGGTCCTTTGCGACGGTCACGGTGTCGCGTTCGTAGAATGCAGCAGGAAGGGTCATGCTAGTTTCTGGTCTTATCCTGAAAGATCTCTTTCACCTGCCCCATCAACGTTCCGGGTGACGGTCGCCGGTGTCACTGCCCCGGGTCAGAGATGACACGAGTTTCACGGCCCGGAACCTGCCGGCGACCGATTGCGGCAGCGAACCGAACCCGGGCAAACGTGCGGATCCGGCGCACTACCCCCGGCCGGTCGAGATCGTTGAACCGGGGCCATTGTCGCCCGGTGAGGGTTGCCCGGGGGCCGTTTCACAAACGATCCCCCGGGATGACCTAACGATTAAATACCGGGGGCACCACAAGAGATACTGTTGCTACCCTACAGCACCCCTCATCAGGAGGTTTTGGAAATGAAGAAAGGATTCTCAATCGATATCGAGACAGAAACCGTAAAGAACACCGACTTCCGCAGGGTCCTTTATACGAGCAATTTCAGCCAGCTCGTGCTGATGCGCCTGAAGCCCGGTGAGGAGATCGGTGCGGAAGTGCATGACGACGTCGACCAGTTCTTCCGGTTCGAGGAAGGGGAAGGGGTTGTCGTGATCGACGGCACGAAGCACGCCGTCAAGGACGGCAGCGCCGTGGTCGTGCCGAACGGCGCGAACCACAACGTGATAAACACCTCAAAGACCGCCGACCTCAAACTCTACACGATCTACTCCCCGCCGGAGCACCAGGACAAGGTCGTGGCAAAGACCCGCGAAGAGGCCATGGCGCACGAAGAGCACTTCGACGGGAAGACGACGGAGTGATCCTTTCCGGAATCGCTCGAAAACCCGATCTCTTTTTCAGTTGCGGTTAAAAGCCGGAACGTCTTCAGTTCTCCCGCTCGATCTCGCCTCCCGCCTCCCGGATCGTCGCCTCGATATGCTCGAGGAGAGCGGTGTCGTGAGTGGCGAAGTCGAGCATCGGAAACCCCGCCACGAGGGGGATGGGCTTGAAGATAGCAAGCGGCGCTTCTCCGCTTCTCTCCGGTTTCTCGCCCGGGGCGATGACGACGGTCGTCCCGTCGCCCCAGACGGCAAGGTTCCCGTACCCCTGTGCATCCCAGATCTTTCGGATGAGCTCGCGTGTATGCAGCATTCTTTCTTCCCGGATGAGATGGTTGCGGGAAGAAGGTATCAACCTTCCGGAGCGGCAACTGCGCAAAAAATGGGGGTCTTCTTCTCCTACCTTGCCGGCGGCGTGTCAATTTCCCGGGTTTCCGCAGGAGGCACTCGCTCGCCCGTAAAGAGGTGATCGACGCCGAGGATCGTGTTCACCCAGGCCCAGTCGCGGCTCGCCTGGAAGACCATCAGGACGATCAGGGTGAGCGGGACGGCGAAGATCATCCCGGCAACACCGAGCGCCCATCCCCAGAAGATGACCGAGAGGACGACCACGAGGGCGGGGATCTCGAAGCGCCTCGATGCAAAGTGCGCGAAGATTGGGTTCTCCACGAGCGCGTTCAGGATCGCGACGACCACAATCACCGCGATCGCGCCCCATATCCCGAACTGGAGCCAGGCAAAGAAGATCGCCGGGAGCGCCGCGATGACGAGCCCGATGTAGGGGATATACGAGAGCAGGAACGTCATCACCCCCCAGAGGACGGCCGCGTGCACCCCCATGACCCATAGGAACGTACCGAAGAGGAAGCCGTGGATGAGGTTTACCTCGGTCCTGACGATGACGAAGTTGGCCAGGAATTTGCTCATGCGGGAGAACGACTCGGCGGCCTCGTCGTTCTTCATCACTTTCCTCACCCGTTCGGGCATCCGCGGCGCTTCAAAGAGCATGAAGATCGTCGTCACCGCTATGAAGAAGAGGTAGAGGAGAAGATCAGCGATACTGATGGCTGACGAAGAGATAAATCCCATGAATCCCTGCAGGTTTATCGAAGAAGGTGAGAGCGAACCCGTTTCAATCCCATATCTGTCCAGGAGGGTGAGGATCTCCGACAGTCTGGCGGTCAGTTCCTGCTGGTAGAGAGGAAGATCTGCGACCAGCGTCTCGAACGAGAAGAAGACGAGATAGCAGATCAGCAGGACGGCAAAGCAGGCGACGGCGGCGACCACGCCGACGGCGACGCTTTCAGGGAGTCCCCTCGCTCGAAGGGCTTTCGTTGGGGGATATATGATCATGGCGAGGATCGCCGATACGGCGATGATGGTGACGAGGTATCCGAGCGCCTCGATCCCGATGATGAGGAACACCAGTGCCGTCAACAGGAGTATGGTACTCACGCGCCTTGGGAAAATCGGGGTTTCTGTCATCCTGACTGAGAGTTCTAACGGAAACTATATTAATCCCGCGATACGTGGCGGAACCGACGAGACCGAGAGATCTGTTCGGCGCGCCCGCCCCCCTCGCTCCGGTCTCGACGGGCTTTGGGGTTCTGCCGGGTGCCGATGATCGCGAAACGATCGGCGCCGGGTTGGTATCCGTCCGAGGGACTACCCGATCGAAAGAGTGGGCGGGCAATTTTTAAGCACAGCGCGCGCGAATAATACCTGTAAATGCTCCTCACCCTCGAACTCGTATTTATCGGGATAGCGGTGCTCTTCCTGATAAGCATCATCGCAAATAAGTTCTCGGAGAGGCTCGGCGTTCCTGCGCTCCTCATCTTCCTCATCGTCGGGATGCTCGCAGGCTCGGAGGGGCCGGGTGGTATCCCGTTCGACGACCCCACGCTTGCGCAGCTCATCGGGATTATAGCACTTGCATATATCCTCTTCTCGGGCGGTCTTGATACCCGGTGGGAAGAGATCCAGCCCATTCTCTGGCAGGGGATCGCCCTCTCGACGATCGGCGTCGTCCTGACCGCAGTCCTGCTCGGCGCGTTCGCCGTCCTGGTCCTCGGGTTCTCTCCGTTAACAGGCCTACTCCTTGGTGCGGTCGTCTCGTCCACCGATGCGGCGGCAGTCTTCTCGATCCTGCGAACGGCACGGGCCCGCCTGAAGGGAAACCTGCGGCCGCTCCTCGAGTTCGAGTCGGGGAGCAACGACCCCATGGCGGTCCTGCTCACCACCGGGATCATCGGCCTGATCCTTACCCCGGGTTCGTCGATCTTCAGCCTCGTCCCGACGTTCGCGCAACAGATGGCGGTCGGCGGCCTCATGGGCTACGGGCTCGGCATGTTCACGGTCTGGTTCATCAACCGTATCAAACTGGAGACCGAGGGTCTGTACCCGGTGCTCACCCTCGCGATGGTGCTGCTGGTCTACGGGCTGACCACTACCATTGGCGGAAACGGGTTCATCGCTGTCTACCTCGCCGGTCTTATCATTGGTAACAGCGTCATCGTCCACAAAAAGAGTCTGATCAGGTTCTACGACGGAATTGCGTGGTTGATGCAGATCGTGATGTTCCTTGCGCTCGGGCTGCTCGTCTTCCCCTCGCAGCTTGCATCGGCGTTCGTCCCCGGCCTTCTCGCCGCCCTCTTCCTGATATTCATCGCGCGGCCGATTGCCGTCCTGCTCACGTTGCTCCCCTGGAAGATGCCGATGAACGAGAAGGCCCTGGTCTCGTGGGTGGGGCTCCGGGGGGCCGTCCCGATCATCCTCGCGACCTACCCCCTCGTCGCAGGGGTGCCGGACGCAGCCGTTATCTTTAATATCGTCTTCTTCATCGTCATCTTCTCGGCGCTCGTGCACGGGACATCGATCCCCTCAGTCGCCCGCTGGCTCGGTCTCGCCGGCCCGCTCGAGGAGACGGGCCAACTCTCCCGTGAGTTCGATGTGAACCCCGACACCCCGAGTGAACTGCTCGAACTGGTCATCCCCCCGGACGCCTCGGCGGTGGGCAAGCAGGTCGTCGACCTCGGGTTGCCGACGGGCACACTCATCATCCTGATGCAGAAGGGAGACGAACGCTTCGTCCCGGTCGGCAGCACGGTCATCGGGGCCAAAGATACGCTCCTCCTCCTGACGACGGACGAGATGACGGAGTCCGTCCGTGCCAGGCTGCTCACACCAAAAGAGGAGAAAGAGACACCGCAATCAACAGCCCTCACGGTGCAGGACTGCCCGGAGGGTACGGCTGGACCCCTCACCGTAGAGGAGCCCCCGGAAGAGATGACCGAATCACTCTACGAACAGGAATCACCCGAAGATAATACCGAGAGCGACCCGTCATCGCCACGGTGAGGCCGGGCGAACCACCCGGGCCGCACTCCCGTCACCGGGTCGGAGGATTACCCTGATCCGGGATCAGCCCCCGCTCACGCAGCACTTTCTGCTCGTCTCCGGTGACGTACCCAAATATCCGGGGTTTCTCCTCGATTATCTGAACAAAGTAGATGTTGTCGAAATCGATCCGCTCATCACTCCCATCCAGTTTCGTGTACACCGAGACCCAGTGCACCTTCACCATCAGGTGACAGTCGTCGAGATCGGTGACCTCAAGCGACGAGACGTTCATGGATTTTGTCCCGATGCTCCTGTAGAACGCGAAACCTACCGGGATTTGAGCGCGGAACTGCTCGTCGTTCTTTCCACAGAAAACACCGTGCGGGTTCGCCCCGACGAAGCAGTCGGCAAACGCTCCTGCCGTAGCCTCAACGTCGATCTCCGGCGGATCGGCGAGAGCGTTGTTGAATTCCCTGGAGTATACGGCAAAGAAGTCTTCCATCATCCTCAACGGGGTATGGGCGTCCATAGTTCCGTTGAGTAGATCCAGAGACAATACCTTTCCGGTTCACCGCCGGACCGCTACACCATCTCGTTGCGCCGGAGGAACTCCCGGATCTTCCGGCTCTCTGGGCAGCACGGTCATCGGGGCCAAAGATACGCTCCTCCTCCTGACGACGGACGAGATGACGGGGTCCGTCCGTGCCAGACTGCTCGGGAGGGATGAGCTGCGGGACGTCGCCGTATCGCCGCATCTCGCGGACAACTGCTCCTGCACGGGAATCATCGGGAAAGACCGCGACCAGGCCGGTCCAGAACAACCTGTTGCGTTTACGGGTTCGGTCATCCTCTCCGGGGACGACTGCACCGCGACCGTATCGGGCATGGCCTGGAACTTCGGTGACGGGACAACCGGCAGCGGCCAGGACGTCACCCACGATTACGCGGCGGAAGGGACCTATACGGTCACGCTGGTCGTGACGCTCGATGACGGGAACTCCTGCCGGGCGACGACCCAGGCCTTTGTGATCTTCTGATACGTCTGCAAAAAAGCGGCGGGGGAAATAACCCCGCCCATCTCTTCTTCTCGGAATGTGCAGGGCGCGGTTCACGCCCCGGCGGCCGCGGCCTCGGAATCCCTCGGCCCCTGTGTCTCACTCCTTCGGCCGCAACGGGCAGCACCTGTTGCCGCAGACCGGGCAGACGCGGCGGTTGATCAGAAAGACGCCCGTGCCGGCAAGCACCCAGAAGAGCGCAAGGAGCGGAACCTGCGAGAGCAGCCAGTACTGGGGAATCGCGGCGATGAGGAGGAGTGCAGCCACGACCACAGCGATCTCGACGGCCGTATACTTCCCCCGCCGGGCCGGAAGGAGGGCGGCGAGCCTGCCGGGAAGGATGTGGAGACATCCTCTCCCCCGGAGCGGGCATTTCGTGCAGAAGACTGCGATGACCGTCCCGATGAGGAGGGCGGCGACGGCGAGGTATGCCAGGGCATACAGCGGAGCGGCAAGGGCCATTGCGGCCGCTCCCACTATGACCGCTCCTGTCAGCAGCGTGAGGGAAAAGACGCCGACTGCGACGGTGTTCATGCACAGGTGTCGCAGTCGCGGGCGATTAAGGTATCCCCGCGGGGCGGCGCACCGTTCTGCTCACGAAGTGGGATCCTGGTTTGCCGGCTTGAGCGTGAACCTGAATGCCGCGCCGTCCTCCGGACGGCCGGGCACGCGGTCATCGATCCAGATTCGCCCGCCGTAGCGCTCAATGACTGTCCTGCAGATGAATAGCCCGAGCCCGTCGCCCCTCCCCCGTGCCTTCCCCCGCTCGAAGCGGTGGAAGAGTCTCTCCTTCACGTCGTCGGGCACGCCGGGCCCGTTGTCCTCGACCGCCACCAGCACCTCGCCGTCCTGCTCCTCCGCCCGGACGACGATCTCCACGTCCGGCCCGCCGAACTTGACGCTGTTGCCGATGAGGTTCATGAAGACCGTGGAGAGGAGGTTGTCCGCCATGACCTCGAGCGGCGGAATCTCCCGGCATATCGATGCGCCGCGGAAGTTTCCGGCCTCCTCGCTGACGACCATGCTGAGGTCGACCGGTGAAAACCCGGTCGAACTGGTGTGAATGCGCCTGATCGTCGAGACGTTCATGAGGATCTCGGTGCTCCGCGATATGCTGTCGCGGAGTTTTTGGGCGTAGGTTCTCTCGGGGCCCTCGAGCAGATCGAGCATGAGGTCGGCGTAGATGCTCGATACATTGTTTGCGTTCCTGATGTCGTGGGTGATGATGTCGAGGTAGAGGTTCGCCTCCCGGTGCGCCTCCTCATGACTGGCGATCAGTCGATTCCGCTCCTCCTCGGCATGTTTTCGGTCGGTGATGTCGCGTGCGTTCACGATGAATCGCCGCTCGCTCCCTTCCCGGATCAGGTTCGCACCCGTGACGTCGAGGATGATCCACCGGCCGGAAGAATCCCTGATCCTGACCTCGAACGTGAGCCTCGCGGATGGCCTGGCCATTCCGGTTTTCACGGTATCTACGGCCTTTGTAACGTCGTCGGGGTGCAGGAGGTCGAGCACGTCCGTGCCGATGAGGTTCTCGGGCTCATAACCCCCGATCTGCTTCACCGAAGGGCTCGCATAGGTGATGCGTCTCTGCATATCCAGGAGAAGGATGATATCGGATGCGTTCTCGATGAGGGAACGGAAGTGCTCCTCGCTCTCCTGCAGGGCCCGGTTGAGAAGTGCCAGTTCTTCGGTCTTCTCCTGCAACTGCTCGGTGGTGCACTGCAGCTCTTCGTTCTGAACCTCCATCTCTTCGGCTGACTGCTGCAGTTGTTCCAGGAGTCTCTGTTTCTGCGCTTCCGCCCGCTTCAGTTCCGTAATCTCCGTTCCGACGGCGATGACCCCGGTGATCTCCCCCTGGATGTCCCGGAGCGGGGTCTTTGTCATGTAGAAGATCCGGTCGCCGATCTCTTCCTCGAAGGTCTCGGTGATCCCGGTCTCCATAACGCGCTGGTCGTGGGCTACGATGGGTGCTCCGACCTCCGGGCCGAAGAGTTCGGCCTCCGACTTCCCGAGCACTTCGGGGTGCGTTCTGCCGATTGTCCGGAGCACGGCGGGGTTACACATCACAAGACGGCTCCGGTGATCGGTGACGTAGATGGGTGCCGGCGTATTCTCGCAGATGGCGTTGAGGATGGCGTTGGCCTTCGCAAGTTCGTCCGTGCGTTCGGCTACGCGCTCCTCAAGCGTCTCGTTCAGCCGTTGCAGCGCCTCCTCGGCCCGCTTGCGTTTGGTGATATCGATGCCCACCTCAAGAATGTGGAGGGAGCCGTCCGCTTCGGTGAACGGGAAGTCGAAGATGTCGTAATTGCGGCCGTCCGGGCCGGTCCACTCCCAGTGGTGGGGCGCTCCCGTCTTCAGGACGTTGTAGGACTCGCAGTTCTCGCAGGGCTCCGATCGCGAGAAGAGGTAATCGAAGCAGCACCGGCCGTCTGATTCGCCGAACCGCTCCCGGAAGAAGCGGTTGGCGAAGGGCACATGGTAGTCCGGTGAGAGGAGTATCACGTATACCGGCAGCATCTCGAGGACGTCGTAGAGCCGTTTCCGCTCGGCCTTCACTGCCTCCTCTGCTCCGATGCGCTCAGCAATCCCGGTCTGGAGCGCTTCGTTCGCCTCCCGGAGTTTGAGGGTGCGTTCCAGGACGCGCCTCTCGAGTTCGTCGTGCGCTCTCTGCAGCGCCTCTTCGGCCCGCTTGCGTTCGGTGATGTCGTTGCCCTGCGCGATGACCGAGGAGACCGTCTTTTGGTCGTCTTCGTACACGGCGGCGGAGTTCCAGAGAACCGTCCTGATCCTGCCGTCCGCCGTGAGTATGGGGATCTCGACGGTCTCCCACCGCTCCCCGGCCGTTGTCTCGCGGATGAGAACCATCAGTTCTTCACGCCGGGCTTCGGGAAAGAGGATCTCCGGCGACCGGCCGATGACCTCCCCCGCGGCCCGCCCCGTCAACCGCTCGAAGGCGTTGTTGAACCGCGTTATCCTGAGACTCGCATCCCAGACGATGATGGGGGCATTGGCGTATCTGATCAGGTTCTCCAGGTACTGGGTCGTTTCAGATCCTTTATTAGGTGTTTCGTGATCGCGTATCAAAATTCGATCCTCCTCTGGATAACGCGTCTTAGAGCAAACAAGTGCCTCGTTCGGGGGTTATCGCCGGCGGCCCGGAGCAGTTTTTCCCTCTCGAATGCTCCCGGTGCTGCACCTTACTGTGGGGTTATCCGGCGGATTTCAGGATATCGAGCTGAAATTGAGGTGGATGTTGTTTGCGAACCAATTTTAGGATGGGTTTGCAATTAATGTTTGGCATTAGGTACCCGCAACGGCACAAGAACGAACGTTCCTCCTTCTGGAATCCTCATATCCTTCATCTGTTATCGCACCCTCGTAAACTGCCGGCAGGAGCCGTCAGGCCGGGAGCCGGCGCCGTGAGGGTGGTGCGTGAAGACCATTGCATTGAGGTGAGCGTTTTTTCCCGGGGCGGCACCGGATACGGCGATAAATCCGCTATGCTTTTCTACCCGGGTTGCCTTTTTCCTTTATGCGAAAGCGTATCGGTACGACTCATTTTCTTCAAAATTTCCTCTGTCTCTTCGCCGTGCTTCTGCTGGTATCGAATGCAGCGGCATGCACCGTCTTTGCGATAACGCCGGGCGCATCCGAAGACGGATCGATGTATGTCGGGCACACGAACGACGGTGTCGGGAAAGACTGGAGAAACATCGACGACATCAGCCTCTCTTTCGTCCCCGCGGCCGACCATGCTCCCGGAGAGAAGAGAGCAGTCGTTTTCGATCCCGACAGCGGTTCGGATGCGGCGGGAGGCGAGGACAGCAGCGATTCGGGCCTTGTTCTCGGGTATATCGACCAGGTGCCGCACACCTACGCCTACTACACCGGTTCGTACGGTATGATGAACGAACACCAGCTCCTCTCCGCCGAGTGTACCGAATACGCGAAGGTGGAACTCAACGCAGCGGAAGGAAAGCGGATCTTCTACTCCTCCGAGCTCTCGAACGTGGCGCTTGAGCGGTGCACGAAAGCACGGGAAGCGGTCGAGCTGGTCGGCAGCCTGATCGAGACCTACGGCTATTACGGAACCGGCGAGACACTCATCTTCGCCGACCCCGAGGAGGTGTGGGTCATCGAGATCTGCTCGAGCCTCGATGAGGCGGACGGCGGTGGCCTCTGGGTCGCACAGAAGATCCCCGACGGAGAGGTCTTCGTCGCGGCAAACGAGTTCAGGATCCGCGAAATCGTTCCCGGGAACCCCGATCAGATCTACTCGAAGGATCTCTTCACCAAACTCGAAGAGGCGGGGGTATGGTCGCCTGCGGACGGCACCCTCGACTGGCTCGAGGCCGTCAGCTACGGCGAGTATGCGCATCCCTACTACTCGCTGATGCGGGTCTGGCGCATCCAGGACCGGCTTGCCCCGTCGCTCAACCTGAGCCCGTACGTCGAGAACTCCTACACGAAGGGGTACCCGTTCACCGTCAAACCCGACGAGAAGGTCAACCTGACCGGGGCGTTCTCGCTCTTCCGGGATCACTACGAGGGAACCGGGTTCGACCTCTCGACCGGTGGGGCCGCAGGGCCGTTCGGGAACCCGTACCGCTACTTAGGGCCTGCCGACGCCCACACGAACTTCCAGAACGCATCGTACATGGAGGTTCGCCCCGGGGCAAACCCGCGGCCGGTCTCGGCGGTCTTCTGCAGTTACAGTTACGTCGCTCAGGCACGCTCCTCCCTCCCCGACCCGGTGGGAGGCGTGCTCTGGTTCGGTCCGGCGGTCGCGTACGAGACGGTCTATGCACCGTTCTACGCGGGCGCAACGAACGTATCCGCTGCGTACGCGGCCGGCGACCGGTCGAAATACGATAGCAGTACGGCTTACTGGACGTTCGACCTTGTGACGAACTGGGCCATGCTCCGCTACGACGCGATGATCGATGAGATCACCGCAAAGCAGAGCGAGCTCGAGGCCGGGTCGATAGCACTCGTCGAGGAGACCGACAGAAAGGCGACCGAGCTCATCGCTGCCGGCGACGACGAAGGGGCGGGACGTCTCCTCACGGAGTTCACCGTCACGCGGGGGGACGAGATCATCGAGGAGTGGCACGACCTCGCGGGCACGCTGATCGTCACGTACTCGAACGGCCTCATCACCGACCCGGCGACGGGGGCGGTCGAGGAGCCCGGGTATCCGGCATGGTGGCTGAACGAGACCGGGTACCAGTACGGGCCGCGGGTCTACGAACTGGATGAACTCCGCGCGACCGACGGGCTGAACTACACCGGGAGCACTGTCCGGGCTCCGTTGAACGCGACGTTTGCAGATATCCGGGAACTCATCTGATCACCTTTTTTTCTTGATCGGGCGTCATCGTTATATGACGTGAGCAGGATGGGGGTGCACCCTGAAACAGGGGGAAACCTATGAGATATGTGATCCTGCTTGCAGCGGTCGTATCCCTGCTCCTCCTCGTCGGCAGTGCGGGTGCCGCCGACGTCGGGACTGCCGGGGTGCGGAACGGAACGACGGTGAACATCCAGAGCGGCGGTCAGAGTTATCCGGCCTACATCACGATGCCCGATGACGGCGGGCCGTCACCGGCCGTGGTGCTGATCCACTCCTTCAACGGCCTGGAGGGGGGCTACCGGGTCATGGCCGACCGCCTGGCGACAGAGGGGTTCGTCGTCATCGCCCCTGAGTGGCAGACCTTCGCGGAGGCGCCGGCGGACAATGTGACGGAGGCGCTGGTTCGAGATACGGTCGCGTATCTTGGAACCCGGCCGGAGGTCAACGAGAGCAGCATCGGCCTGACGGGGTTCTGCGCGGGCGGACGCTACACGATGCTCTTCCTGCCCCGGATCGAGGAGTTCAGTGCAGGTGTCGCCTGGTACGGCTTCCCCTACTCCGGCGGGCAGGCGAACGGGACTCCCCCGGCGGAGTTCATCGAGAACATCACCGACCCGATGCTGATCATCCACGGCACTGCGGACGAGCCGAGCCCGGTGGCAGATATCTACCGGTATGCGACCGACCTCGATGAGGCCGGGAAGTACTTCGAGCTCAAGGTCTACCAGGGCGAGCCGCACGGGTTCATGATCGGCGAGGGCGGGCAGCTGGTGGAGACGCCTGTCGCAGAGAGCGCTTATTCGGAGATGGCGGGGTTCTTTAATAAGCGACTGGCGGGCGCGTAAGCGCCCGGCAGGAGCTGGAGAAAATGCGCAGCATTTTCGACCCGCGACTGGTGTTTCCAACAAGCGCCCGGCAGGAGTTGGAGAACATGCGGAGCATTTTCGACCAGCGACTGGTGTTTCCGACAAGCGCCCGGCAGGAGTTGGAGAACATGCGGAGCATTTTCGACCAGCGACTGG
>JABNAD010000016.1_pt1 | contig 211898 bp, 197 predicted proteins | sample 7240381 | NCBI WGS metagenome assembly JABNAD01 (sample SAMN11332834, study PRJNA596920) | anaerobic digester metagenome | biome: digested sludge; isolation source: digested sewage sludge-derived enrichment culture grown on H2/CO2 | place: Germany: Goettingen | reverse complement strand
TGCCCAGCGGGTTTCTACCACCCGCTCCCCAGGTTTTAACTCCTCGCTGATGATTTCCTGTTTAATCACTTCTCGTATTTCATTACTATATTTAGAAACAGATAATCATTGCGTTTATTCCGGTTTCTGACAAAGACAAGACTGAATAAAGACATGAAAATTGATGCAGTTTTGAGTATCAAACATTTAGCAATGGTACGTTCTATAGGTTAAGTCTTGATAGTCCCCACCGAATGCTATTTCAGCATTAAAATCCCGTATTTTCATATTGCCCATCCACAAGAACGGCAGCCGTACAAACAGCTACCGTTATTGTTATAGAATATTGACTGTGAACCCTATTTTAGCTGACTGACAAAAGTCTTGGATGTCTGACCACCATCTGCTAAAATGTCCACACCAGTGAGGAAACCAGCTCCTGTTGAGCAGAGAAACGCAGTTAATGCGGCTATTTCATATGGATGCCCCCAGCGACCAAGTGGAATGGATTCTTTTTGCATCACAGCTGTTTCTGGCTGATTGTCAACCAGCTTCTGATGCATCGGCGTGAGGTAGGATCCTGGAGAAATGGAAAGTATGCGGCATCCTTTAACTGCAAAGCGGACTGTATTTTTTTGAGACAAATAAATTACAAATCGCTTTGAAAGGCAATATGCAATACCCGAATAAACAAAGTCATCTTCACTAAACGGAGCTATTAACAACTTCAGACTTTCATAAAAATCCGGTGCATCACATGCATCAAAAGCTTCATACCATTCGTCGCTTGCTTCAATTGTATATGCCGCCACCGATGCAAAGTTGATCATAACAGCGCCTTCGGAAAGAACAGGATAAAAAGCGTTTGTCAAATACAATGTTCCCATGGCATTGATGGACAAGATCTCTTCGGCTCCGGTATCCGTTGGCGATACTCCAGACGTGTGAATCACATTCATGACCTCTCCCAACGATGCTGAAAAAGCTGCCAGTTCCTTTACCCGATTCGCATCCTGGATATCTACCTGGAAAAGATGAACTTCATAGCCCAGCTCCTCCAGTTCTTTTTTTGTAATCTGCATTTTCGCTTCGTTGCGACCCGCTAGTACCAGCGTAAAGTTTTTTCCCAATTCTTTAGCAATTGCTTTTCCCATGCCACCGTGCCCGCCAGTAATAACAGAAATTTTCTTAACCATGTTATTTTCTCCTTTTGCCTTTTAAAACCATTTTTATAACAAAAATTTTTGTTTATTTTAATGTTAATACTGCAAATTAGAAACTGGTCCATCCACCATCTGCAGTGACAACGCTGCCGTTTATAAATCGCGAATCATCGCTAGCCAGAAACAGCGCAATCCTAGCAACGTCTTCAGGCATGCCCATCTCCGGGGCGTGACTTAACAAACTGCTGGTACGTTCAAATCCAAAAGGATCAGATGCGGGCATCACCAGCGGAATATCAGTGAGTACCCCACCAGGAGAAATCGCGTTACAGCGAATACCCTTTTCCAGATACATGAAGGCCGTGTTTTTAGTGGCCGATACCAAAGCTGCCTTAGAAACGCAGTAGGCAACACCGGCAGTTTGATGAATAGCCCCCACTGAAGCAATATTGATGATATTGCCCTTTTCATCGTCCTGATCTAAAAAAACTCTAACCGCTTTACGCATGGCATACATGGGAGCGCAGGTATTAACTTTAAGCAACCAAGCCAACATTTCATCAGACATATCTGCAATAGCTGTGTTGTCATCCATAATGCCGGCATTGTTTACTAACACATCCAGCCGCCCGAATTTTTCTATCGCAAAATCAATCATCGTATCATTGATTTCTTTTTTGCCAATGTCGCCAGCAAATGGTAGCATCTTTCCCGCCGAATCCTTAAGTTCCTCAACCAATGCTTCCAATCTTTCCTGCCTTCGGGCTACGGCAATAACATTCGCACCCTCCTGCACAAAAGATTTTACAATGGCTCTACCAATTCCCGCAGAGGCACCTGTAACAACGATGGATTTATTCTCCAATCTCATATTCATACCGCCTTAAAGCCATTTTTTTTCAGTAACAATTGCAGGGGAATTATTACACCCTACCGTTACACGAGCGCCGAAAGGTACCTTTGCGTCCACAATTGCAAAGCCGATATTCTTATCAATCGAATAGCCGTAAATAGCTGCACGCACAATACCGACCTGAACCCCATACAGTTTTACTGCCTCCCCCTGACTGATATCTTCGTAGGATTCAGCTTCGAATTCTAATCCAACCAATCGATTTTTGAAACCTTCTTCTTGAGCACGGATCAGAGCTTCCTTTCCGACAAAGTCTTTCGTCAGATCTACTGACCAATCCAAACCACATTCATAGGGAGTCAGTCCATATAGATCTTGTCGTAATGCAAAGCCTTTTTCCATCGGAACAGATCGGACATACACCTCAAGGGTAATCGGTTCGACGGCGCCATACTTATCGCCAATCTCACGAATAACAGCTGCTACAGCTTTGCTATCAGTTAACTTACAGTACACTTCATACCCCAGCTCTCCGGTGAAACCGCCGCGATGGATTTTTACTGGGATTTCGCCAATCGTCGTATCCACCATCGTAAAATGCTTTAGTTCATCCAATGAGTTGTCCACAAGATCGTTCATCATCTTAAGTGAATTTGGTCCCTGAATTGAATACATATCAATCCGATCCGTCAATTCCTGATACTGTACATCCAGATCACCCTTGAGCGCCGCCAGCCGGAGTATCAATTTGGGAGCATACAAAGTAGATACCCAGTAGTCGTTTTCATTAATACGGGTAACGATCACGTCATCGATAATCTTTCCATTCTCATCAAGCATGGTAGTATACTTACTCTGACCGATCCCGGCATTGGCAATTGTGTTCACGCACAGATAATCTAAGAGTTGACCTGCTCCACTACCGAAAAATTCTACCAGATCATGGGTCCAGCGATACCAGCCAACGTTTTGACGTAACGCATTGTGTTCTTTCCTTGCAACTGCGTCATCTTTAAATAACATGTTCTTGTCTCCTCCCTTAAACCATTCTCTTGTCAACTTTACGGCCAACTACCAGGGTCAGCAATTCTTCATCGACTCCTTCAAACCAACAGGACCATTCAGTGCTGACCATTGTCTTGACCATGTTGTGCCAAAGCACTTCATATCCGGTAATCAACTCATCAATGGGAGCCATCGCAAAACGACCTGTGAAATCCTCTTGTTTGATACTGATGCGAACTTCATTCTGATCAAAACGTACCAGTTCATTTGGTACAAGCTGGACATCCAGCATGGCTTTGATATAACCACCCATTAAGCGGCCATCATTCCAGCCGATTTCATTGGGTACACCCATCCAAGTTCTCATTCCTGCAACTGCAAAAGAATCAATGAATGCATTTTTTCCGGCAGTGGCAAAAACAATCTTGAAAATTCGCAGAAACTCATCATCATCTTCGGCCATATCACGGATCGCGACCAACGGAAAGTTGATCGACCAGGTCCATCCATTTTCCATCATCCAGCGATAAGCCCACTCTAATGACTTTTCTTCCCCGAAAGCATTAGTATACTGCCCATTTCTTAGACATTGGCCTGCTGTTACCATACGCTCTCGGGGCGTAGAGTGAACCGGATCCACTGGCTGATTCATATGATCTAACCATCCTTGCTTGGGTAAATTATAAACATCTCGGCGTTCAGCTACTACACGGCAATGTAGATCACCGCAGCCTCTGGCTTCACACATATTCACAGCTACTTCGTTTTCGATACCGTCAGCACTATTTAAATCAAAATTTGCGGTAAACATTGCAGTTGTCATATTGCACATTTCAGATCCGACAATGTCCCATGGACAAGAATCCAGTTCTTTTTCCACCCGATTACGGGTAAACTGAATGACCCGTCCAGACATATCTTCATATTCATCTCCAGAATCGCCAGTTATCCCCCCTAACCAAGATGACTGTTCGCAGAATTCGGGGATATTCCATTCATCTCTAAACGACTTAATATAATTACTTCGTTCTTCGGGGGTACTGGCCACCGACATGTTCATCATGTTAGCGATTTCACAAATTGCACTTGTTCGTTTTTCATAGTCCGGCTCCAGGATACGCATAACTTGAAACAGATTCGCACTAAAAGCAGCAATCTGTCGGCAGCCTAACTGATACGCCTCTTTTTCGGGAATCATCTTACCCCATACAGTTTTTACACCCTTATATGAACTCAATTTGTCTTTTAGCGGCATTGAATAAACCTCCTTACTGGTATTCTTTCCTTTATGAGAAATTCTCTTGATCCTATTTTAGGAGTTTATCCGGCAAATAAAAAGACTACAAAATGCGGGAATTTGTAGCCTAGATAACTGCTTTTTTGTCGGGTAGATAGATACAATATCTTACTGTAAATAGGCTTCTTTTTTTGCGTCATCTCTGAGGGGCTTTCAGACTTCTGCCTGGCTGTGAAGCGTTGCCTGAACACACCCGCAATTTTGCTTGTTTTATTAAAGGCAAGCCATACAAAAATAGGGGGCCAATAGCATAATTTAAAAAAGAAATATGTTCCAACTAAGCCTACTCTTGCAATCATTTACATTCATGATAAAATAATAAATTATCACCTTTAATAATATACTGTATAATTAAAAAGGGGGGCATCTGTGAAGCTTAATGCAGATATCATTTTTGATACGCTAAAAACCTATATGAAGACTGAAAGCTATGGCCTTAAAACTGAGGATATGCATCTGGAGCGCCCGGAAATATATATCGACGGCGAAAAACACTTTGTCGCAAACCATCTTTATGTTGCGACGTCAGAACATCTACCATACCGTCCAATAATTGATAAAGGTGTTGTAATTGTGTGCATTGGCAACTTCCTGGGATTGTCTTATTATCAGGAACGCTGCTATTTTATCAGCATTCAGGAAAAGGTCAATTTCTTTTACCTGTTCAATCTTCTTCAGCATATCTACAACCGCTATGATGAGTGGAATCAACATCTGACAGAGATTCTAAACAGCAGTGCAAGCGTTGAGGAAATGATTGAATGCAGTCGCGGAATCATCGAAAACCCAGCTTTTGTACTGGACTCTAACTTCCGCTATCTTGCCCATACCTCCGATTATGTGGAGCTAACACCAGAAGAGTTAGGCGATGTTTATTCCCGGCTGACAGCCAGCGGAAATCTCAGTCTACCGGCACTCGGGACATTCCTGCAACTTAGTGAGCCAACCATGAGTATCCGGGAACCGATGATCATCAACCTGTTAGACAGCAGTTCACTCAATACGAACCTTTTTGAGAAAGACGAATACATCGGCTGTATGACTATTATTTATCAGAATCGCAGCTATCGTCCCAGTGACAAAGCTGTCGCTAAATATCTGGCTAGAATGATCCAATCGGCGATACAGAAATTTGCTGCTGTGCCTGGCAGTGAAAAGAGTATTCTTCGCCAAGTTTTGCTCGATATACTGGAAGGAATTCCTGGTGAACAGGAACGCCACCGGACTTTAGCGGTCGCAAACGCAAAGGGTGAATATGTTTGCATTAAAATGACAATGAACCACCGGTTTGATCAGCTCCCAATGGGATATCTGTGCAACATGATCGAAGCTGCCTTTCCTAATGGCATTGCTTTTGAATATGAGGGCGCCGCAGTAACATTTCTGGAAACTAGCAGTCTTCGTAAAAGAAATGGAGAATATTCACTACCTCTGCAGGAATGGATGACACCTTTCATCGAGACGATGGATTTACGCATGGGTATCAGTGATAACTTTGATGATCTATATCGGGTTCGTCTTTATTATCGACAGGCCTGTGCCGCCTTGGATAATGGCAGTCTACTTCACCTCGACAAGCGATATTACGCGTTTCAAGATTATGCGTTGATGGAAATGATTGTTAACTCGCTTAGCGAATTGCCTTTGGAACTATATCAGTCGCCGGGAATGCGGCGATTAATCGATCATGATGCCGATTCCCCAGTCAGTTATTTAGACACGCTGCGTATTTATCTGGACCACAATATGAATATTACCACTACCGCCAAATTACTCTATGTTCATCGCAGCACACTGATGGAACGAATCTCACGAATTTTAAGGGAGCTTGATGCCGATCTATCAGACCCCGATCAACGGCTCCGAATTCAAATCCTGCTTAAGGCTATTGAGATTCACGAGCGCATTCTGAAAAAAAATACTTAATATCTCATTATTGTCATAACTCGAATTTCTCAGTTTTGATATTTTTCCTATAAAATAGAAAATTATTTCCCAATAAAAAAGCGCCAAATCATCAAGGCGCTTTTTTTTAATCAGTTGAGAGCTTTCAATGCATTGTCAATTTCTTCGACTTTCTCTTCAGTCATATTGGATTGCGGAAATTTTGCTAACGCACGATACGTTAGCCCCTGCACCATTTTCATCTGGGGATTTGTCTTAAAGCCTGGTGAATACTTTTCCATCAAATCAACCGCTTCTGGATTTTTCATAATTTCTTTAATCTTGGAATCAACAGAGAGAGCCATACTTTTTCCTCCTTCTCAATATCGGCACGATGCACTTAGGCAGCGCCTCTTCATTTATGATTTTATTTTACATAAGATAACGCGCATTTAAAAGCCTACAAACTAATGGCAATATAGCAGCTTGAACCATACAGTAATGTGGGGCGATTGACCTCTTTTTCAGAATTTTCTATATCTAATTGAAAATCTAAATTGTTTAGTATTTATCTGCTTCAGCCTCATCCAAGATAATTTCCGGTACACGCTGTTGCTGCTCTAAATTTTGGTCATTGGGCCACCCTCAACTTTTCTCGATTCTAAGCCAATCACTTGCAGATCATTCAGCTTAAAGGCTCCAATCATATGTTTAAGCATTTCTGCCTGCCCGGATAGTTCTTCACTAGCTGCGGCACTTTGCTCGGCAATGGCAGAATTGGTTTGTACCACCTTGTAATAACTAGTTTTATATTTATTCTGTTTACTACAAGGGGATATAATAGCAGTATCCAACTTCACCTATTATAAAATAGGATAAACCAGACTACTGATATAAAAAAAAGATCCGTATTAACCAGATCTTTATTGGTTTTTCTTGCATATTTTTTCGTTTTTACTATTTTCGGTTGAAATAAAGATCCTACCAGCAGGTTATTGGAAAGGAATATCTTAATTAATTAGCTTCTGGGACAGGGCTATATTGATCTCTGATCTTTTTGAACTCATCGTTCATAGGGCCAGCCTTCACGGGGTTCATAGTACCTGGATCGAAGATCATACTGCCTGTGGGAGCAAAGTTTTCGGTGTAGATTCGTGCTTCTTCACGAAGAACAGCATCATCATTGGTCATATCGACTCTCTGAGCATTTGTCGCACCGATAAAGATCAGCTTATCGCCATATTTCTCAACAACGGCTTTCTGATCATTGTAAGGAGCGAACAGGCCAAGAATCATCTGAGGACCCATCTCCACAATTTCGTCCATCAGACCGTCAATTTTTCCACAACTATGGTGGCAATAAATCATACCGTTAGCCTTAATGGCATCACCAACTTGTTTATCATAAGGAAGGATGAATTCACGGAAAGCTTCCTTAGACATAAAAGAATTGGTCTGATGGCCAAAATCGTCCAGATTGATGATTATATCGGGATTATAATGTTCTTTAATCTTCGGAATCATTGCAACGCGGAAATCTGTAATTGCCTGCATCAATTCATTAAATGCTTCCGGCTCCTCATACATAGCTTCCAGTGCTTCCTGGAAACCTACCAATGCATGAAGTCTCTCAAAAGGGCCGCTCTCCCAAAAAAACATGGATAGCTTATTCTCACGATCCAGACGGGATGTGAAAATCTCAGCTCCGCTCCAATCGATGGCGTCGATATCCGGGAAAGTTACCTGTTCTCGCCATTTTGTGATATCTTTGCAAGGCTGTCTTCCAGGCAGTGGGCTGGCACCCATGATATCCTGCTCAAACTCCCACCAACATCCCCAGTAATCATAACCACTTCCTTCCATTCCAAGCAGATATGCAGGTCTTTCTCTGACAACATTTGTAGGAATGATCATTTCCAGACAATCACAGCCGGCCGGAATCCATTCAGCAAGTCCATCATGGTTGATTACGTGCAGTGCATTTTCTCTTTCAGTCATAATGTTATACCCCCCTTTATTGGTGATTTGATTATAACATCGGCTGAAATATCTTTATAGTCATCAAAACGGAAGAAAACGTTTCCAAAATGGAAACGTGATATCCCGATAATTTCTCCAAAAACAGTATATTAAGTGGTATAATATAAAATATATGTTTCCGAGGTGTTAACATGATTCCTTATTCTTTTTACAGCATCAATCTCATGCAGATTGAAATTTTTCTGAAATGTGCAGAATATAATAATTTTTCTCGGGCTGCAGAAGATCTGCAAATCACCACAGGTATGGTGAGTAAAAAGATAGCATCTCTGGAAAGTACGACTGGAATCATTCTGTTTGTGCGCGAAAAAAACAGGGTGAGTCTGACCCCTGCAGGAAAGGAACTTTATAAAGACCTGACCCGTGCAATGATTATGATCGATGATTCTTTTGAACATGCCAGTCGCATACAGCGAGTCATCGATGACCCGATTAAATTTGGAATCTGTGATGCCACAAACGTGGAACGTTATTTCATTCCGCTGATCAGTTCATTTGAGACAAATGATAATGCCGTATCTTTCAGAGCCGTTACATCGCCATCTTTTGCAATGATTGATGATCTGATCTTAGACCATATTGATATATTCTTCGCCCCGAAATTTCTTGAAGAAGCCTTATCCAGACAGGAAAACCTTGACTATTTTATGGCTGTTCCGTCGCCATTGTATGCAGGAATATCCGAAACAAATTCGCTTAGCCGTAAAGAAAAATTGAATATGCAGGATGTAAAGAATCTGGGATTTATCCTTCCTAGCGAAAAAACAAATTCTTATTACCGAAAATGGATTATGAATCTTTGCGCCAGAAATGGATATGTACCAAAAACTGATTCTATCTCAGAAACAGGCAGTGGTGCTTATCTGAATATCAACGATACGAACGTGTTCATAACTGATAAGTATTACCATTATTTTCATACGAAAGCCGTTGTTTTTAAGGAAATTGAGGATACAGAAAGCGGACTGCTGATGATTTGGAAGAAGAACCCCAGGCCTATGGTTGCTCGTCTCATCGAGCATGCAAAGAGCTTTTATAAAGATTTAAAATAATGTGGCACAGTTTCGGCATTATTTATGATTATAAGAATCCGGAAACACTTGATGACATTGTGAAAGGGGATTCGGTGTGCACAATTTTGGGGTAGGGGTTACAAGGGATAAAAAAAAGCATCTCGGATCTTAAAGATCTGTAAGTGCCTCAAAAGATGACGTATAGCAAGTTTGAGTTTAGCCTGCTATACTGGAGACATCTTATTTGAGGCACTTTCTATAGTTATGACTAAGTCTGCAAATTTTGTTAATCAGATTCGGATTTTTTATTTTTTGTTCTTCTCAAATTCCTCTTGTCAGGAAATATTATTCATTTCTTCAATCAATACTTCAAAATGCTCGGTGACCGCTTCCATGGCCATTTCCTTATTTTTGGTTTTCAATGCCTGATAAAGGCTGTTATGGCGCTCGGCCAATGTTTCCAATGTAAGATCTGAAATCCATGCGCTGATGCTGGTATATTCCCGTATTTTACACTGATTCCATAATTTAATTAACAACTCATTATTTGATACCTGCATGATTTTTTCATGGAATAAGCTATCCTTTTCAACAAAAAGTTCAAAATTTTCATCTTTAACCGCTTGTTTCATTTCTTCCATCACATTGAGAATATCTTCCAGCTGATCATCGGTAATGACTTCAACAGCATAGCGCATGGCTGCCATCTCCAGGGCTTCCCGAACATAATAAGCATCAATCACATCTTTCTTATCCATTTTGCGCACATAAGCGCCCTGATAAGGGCGATTCTCAATAAACCCCATCATTTCAAGGTCGCGGATAGCTTCTCTTACCGGCGATTGGGATACCCCCAGTTTTTTTGCCCAGCGGGTTTCTACCACCCGCTCCCCAGGTTTTAACTCCTCGCTGATGATTGCCTGTTTAATCACTTCTCGTATTTCATCACTATATAAAGTTCGTTTTTTTAATTTACCATCTGCTTCAACCACAATAAACAACTCCTTGCTTTCACTTTCATTACCGTTTAATTATAGCACAAATTCTTAACTTGTCAAAATTATGTATAATCGTTAATAAGTTCTTTTCTTGATTTTTAAATATGTATAAGATTGTAAATCTGCCTAGATTGCTTAATTTAATTGCTTATGTCAAAATCAACGACACATTGTTAAATATATATAATTTTCTTGCTATCAATAGTGAGCTGTGCTGGTTTGCTTTTTACTAAATAAAAAGTTCTTTGCCATAAAAATCCGAAGAAAATTAGCCCAATTAAAAAGACGTATTGCTTCTTAACATCGTGTTATTCGGCAATACGTCTTTTTGACTGTGATCGGTCATCGTTTTTACTTATGCGATTATAAACTTCAGCTGATTTTTAGAATTTCTACACTTGTTGTTCTGCTACTGCTTTTTCAGGAAATTTTTTTGCAATTAAACCGGCAAGTGGGCCCGCTGCTTTTTCAGCAACCCATCCCATTACTGCTCCCAGTACCAGTGCAATGACTACACCGACAATATTTCCGCTTGGAAAATCGGCGGATGCAGTGCCAAAAAGACACGCCGCACCAATGAATGCTCCTGGAATAAATGATAAGATTTCAATTTTTGCCTGGATACACATCATTACAACTGCAAGAAATACAGCTAAACCCATGGCGAGTGGTGAAGCCCATGCACCGACAATAAAAAAGATAACCGCCGCCCAGAATACTCCGGCCAGGTTTGAAGCAAGTCCCTTAACGAAACCCATATTTTTCCCGCCAGCTGCAAAGAATGTTGCTTCACCAGCAAAAGCAACCCATACAATTACAGGCAATACTCCCGCAATAAAAACCAAATGTGAGAATACTCCTGCAATAATTCCTGCGGTTAGACCAATTGCTACTAAATAACCCATTATAATTCCACCTTTCAATTTTACCATCTCGGTAATGTAATAAAACTAATCTGATTGCTCCTGGTGTCCTTTTCGAATCGCATAAGTCTCGACACATGATTCATTTAGCATAAATTCAAGCCCGGATTAATTGTGCTATATTACATATAATCGATTATATATAATATACAGTATGCTGATGTAAACGTCAATCATTTTTTTCTGCATTTTTATTTAATCCGTCTTCATTGCGATTATCACTTATACTAAACGTGCTTATCTGAATCATATTTTTCAATCGTGATACGCTCTTTTACCAGCGCACTACACTAAATTTTCAATTCAAACGTGTCTACCATTTTTTTAAGGAGTTCTGCCTGTCCCGAGAGTTCTTCACTGGCTGCCGCACTTTCTTCAGCCGTTGCAGAATTGGTTTGTACTACCATTGAAACCTGTTCAATCCCCTGAGTGATTTGAGCAATTTCAAGTGCCTGGTCATTGGATGCCAAAGCGATCTTGCCAACGATATTTGCAACTTTTTCGATTCTACTTAGAATATTATTCAAGCTTTCAGCTGTATCATCGACAATGCTGCTGCCAACTTTTACTTTTTCAATGGATCCTTCAATTAGACCGGTTGTTTCCTTAGCCGCCTCAGCACTTCTTGCCGCCAGGGTTCTGACTTCTTCCGCAACAACTGCAAAACCTTTGCCATGCTGTCCGGCCCGTGCCGCCTCTACTGCAGCATTTAGAGCCAAAATATTTGTTTGGAAGGCAATATCGTCAATGACTTTAATAATTCTTGAAATACTATTTGAAGATTCATTAATCTCAACCATGGCAGTAACCATTCTACGCATTTGTTCATTCCCTGTTTCTGCACTTTGGCGAACCGCCAACGCCAGTTCATTCGCCTCATTGGCATTTACAGCATTCTGTCTGGTTTCACCTGCAACGTCTTCTATCGACGCCGTAAGTTCCTGAATAGCACTGGCCTGTTCGGTGGCTCCCTGAGCCAATGCCTGACCCCCGTCTGAAATCTGCTGGGCTCCCACATCAACCTGGCTGGCCGCCAAAGTTATCTCTAAAATGGTTTCACTCAAACTTTCTGTGATTTGGTTTAATGAATTCTTGATCGGCAGAAAATCTCCCCAATACTCGGCTGTGATTTTTTGATTTAAGTTTCCTTTTCCTATTTCTTCCAGTGTCATGGTAATTTCTGACACATATTGTTTCAAAAAAGTAATGGTCTGGTTTAATGCATTTTTAATTTGAGCGTGATCGCCCCTATAATCACCAGCCATCTCTGCATTTAAATCTCCTTGTGACAACTTTTTTAAGCTATCTGATGCTTCCAGAATTGGGGCAATAACTGCATCCAATATTTGGTTAAAGCCGTTGATGACCTTTGCGTATTCGCCATTAAATTTCTCGACATCGCCCCGATTGCTAAGATCCCCTTCAACTGCAATATCAGTCATAATTTTTGTCTCATCCACCAACTGGATAATATTTTCAATCATCCGAATCAAACAGGGTATGATCTGATCATTTTCACTTTGTCGAGGAACTTTTTTCAGAGCCTCCAAATCACACATATTTCCATTTCCAATGTTAGTTGATATTTCTACAACACGAACAAGTTTAATATTTACCAAATTAATTGATCTTGCCAGATCGGAGTATATCCCTACGAAATCACCTTCAATATTCTGGGTAAAATCATTTTTACTCATCAGTGAGAGAATTCGATTACATTCTTCTAAGGCTGTCATCCCTTTTATACAGGAGTTAATATTATTTTTCAGAACTTCAAACTCCCCATCATACGTTTCAGTTATAACGTCTGGCTTATCGCCCTTTCCAATCTGATAGATATATTCAGAGAAAGTACTTACTGGAACGGTAAGCGAATCAAGCATTCTATTGACACCTATGATTATTTCTTTGTATTTTCCATTAAAATGCGCCACATCGCCTCTTGTATTGAGTTTACCTTCTTGGCAGGCCTTAACAATACCATCGATTTCAGAATACAGGCCTTCTATCGAATCTGCTATAGACAGTAATTCGTCGCTAATTAGCGATTGGGTATTTTGATTTTTAGAATCGATAGTTAAATCACCTTCGCCAATTCTTTTAATCCGCTCCACCAGATCCATCTCAAGATACTCAGCCAACTGGTTCAGATTCACTATCATCTGTTCATTTTCATTCGAAGCAGTTTGTTCAATTTCTTTTTTTGAATAAATTCTATTTATTCTATTAATAGTTTTATTCAGCTCACTTAATGCCATCAACCTACTCTTTAAAAATGAATAGGTTATGCACAAACCCACTAATACAAACCCGACTGACGTAATCAGAAGCACACTGATTTGGTTTAAAACTAAATTAAAACTAAATGACACCATCATTATTAACACCGATGTTGCAATAAGCAGTATCGATATAAAAACTAGTAATTGCTTAAACAAACTCATCAAACAATTCCTCCTGCTGCTTTGCTACTAACCACTTTGTTATACCTCTGTTGCTTTTCTCCATCTTCTTACTCCTTTTCAATTAATCGATTATCGTTTATGTTTTATGCACTATATTATAACTCTATGTCACGATAATATGCAAATAGATACTTAAAATTACAGCAGAAATATTTGTAAATAATTATTGCTTCCTTGATCTTTCCTACATACCTTGTTATTTCGACAAAAAACAGACTTCTGCGTCATCGCTTATTTGCGATGATGCAGAAGTCTGTGTTCTTAGACCAGCTGACGCTTGGCATACTTATAAAAATAGGCTTCTTTTTTCATCAGTTCGTCATAGGTGCCGGATTCAACAATGCTGCCCTTTTCCAGTACCAGAATGCGGTCGCAATCCATAATCGTGCTAAGCCGATGGGCAATCACAATCCGGGTGGCGTCGAGGTTTTTCAAACTTTCAGAAACAATCTTCTGGGATCGGTTATCCAGGGCGCTGGTCGCTTCATCGAAAAAGAGTATGGCCGGATTGGCGGCAATGGCTCTGGCAATCAGCAACTTCTGGCGCTGGCCTCCAGACAGGGTACCGGCTCCCTCCGCCACCATGGTTTTCAGACCCATGGGCATTTCCCGGATTTCCTCATCCATACCGACTTTTTTAAGCAGTTCCCAGACTTCATCTTCCGACAGTTCTTTTTTTGAACCGGCAATGTTTGATAAGATATCCCCGGGGATCAATTGGCTGTCCTGGAGTACCACCCCCATTTGCTTTCTGATTTCCCGGATATCCACACTTTCCAGATCAAAGCCGCCACAGTAAATGCTGCCACTGGTGGGTTTTTCAAAGCCCAAAAGCAGCCGCAACAGGGTTGACTTGCCACTGCCGGAAGCCCCAACAATAGCCACATACTCGCCATGTTTGATATGGAGAAAAATATTATCCAGAATCGTGGCCCCGCCCTGATAGTAGGAAAAATAGAGATGCTTAATTTCAATGTCTCCCTGAATTTTTCCGGGGGTGGTTTTAAACCTATCCACTTCGGGCACACCGTCGATGATCGGTTTGGTATTTTCATACTGGGGCACCACACTATTGATCGAAATCAATGTTTGCACCAGTCCCAGCAGCGACGAGATAAAAATGACAAAGGCCGAATTGATGGCCACAAAACCCCCAGAGGAAATGCTATTGACACTGACATAATAGTAGATTACACACATTGACAGGGTTGGCAGAGCAATGGTCATCAACCGCAGCAAGGCCATCAGCTGACCACGCTTATATTCCACCTTCCGCTGTTTGGCATATTCCCGAACCCATTTCAGATAAGAGCGACTTTCAGCGCCAGCCACCCGTAGCCGGGAAACCGAGGTGATCAGCTCAAACACCATCCCCGAAATATCATTAGACATTTCCAGTGAGATCCGCTGACATTTCATTTGCGCTTTTCCGATGACCAGGGTGATAGCCACACTGACCGCCGTTAAAGCCATGGCGATCCAACCAATGGTGGGATTGATGGTGAAGATATACAATCCGTTAACCAATGAAAATGAGCTGGTGATGATCATCGTGATGACATTCACCGATAAAATTTTCTGGATCATTGCAAAGCCAGTGGCTCGCATCGCCAGCGCGCCCGAAGAGTACTGTTTAAAAAAAGAGGCCGGTAGCGATAACAGTTTATCCAGCAGGGAATTCTGCAAAATTGACAATTTCCCCTGAATGCGGAGCACACAGATGTTTTGCACCATTGCAAACAACCCCCGACTGACGGCTACCGCCACCAGAATAAAGCCTACTACCAGAATCGTCACCGACTGATTCTGAGGAATCCAGACGTTGAAAGTCTCCTGCATCGCCATCGCCGGCAACAGCGAAAGCAGCGCTGCCGCCAGCGCCAGCACCAGCGTTAAGACCAGGTCGCGACGACGGAACAGTTTTAAACCCAGCTTTACCATTTCCCAAAAGGTCACTGGTTCCTTGGGCAGGGGCGGGTAAAAAACATAGGCCCGGTCGAATTCCGACTGGGCATCCACTTCCTGAAAGCCCCCATCACCCCGCCAGCACCGATAGCGGCTGGGGGATTTGGGAATCAGAGCCACCGGCTCCCCGTCTTTGGTAAAAGCCAGCATCGGGCCGTTATCGCGCTGATACCAATCCGCTTTTAATTCCACCTGCCGAAAGCGAAAACCTGATTCATCAGCAATCAGTTTAAAGGGATCGCCGCTACTAAGCTTTCTAAGCGGCGGGATTTTAACGGCAATCCCCATCGCTTCAGCGACTCTGGCCACAGCGGCAATCAGGGGATTGTCGTCCAGCGTGGCGGCCGATTTTTGGGGCGATAACACGCTGTCGAAGGCTTTTTTGGCACTGTTATCATATTTTTTATTGAGCTGTCGGATTTCTTCTAATTTTTTGGCCATCTTATCCCTCAGTTCTGATCAGACTTGCATATTCGCCGCCTAAAGCCATTAAATCTTTGTGGGTACCCCGTTCAACCACGGCACCACCGCTTAACACGATAATCTCGTCACAATCCCGAATTGTCGACAACCGATGGGCAACCAGAATGGTGCTGATGCCCCGACGCCGAATGTTTTCACTAACCGCAGCTTCGGTGGCGGTATCCAAGGCACTGGTGGCCTCATCCATGATCAGAATTTTCGGGTTTTTGCACAGTGCCCGGGCGATTTCCAGACGTTGCCGCTGGCCGCCGCTCAGGTTTTTTCCACCCTCACTTAAGATGTGGTCAAAGGCATTGGGCAGGGCCAGAATATCTTCATAAATACAAGCATCTTTGGTGGCCTGGATGACATCCTCGACGGCAATGGTCTCATCCCACATGGTAATGTTATCCAGCACCGAAGCTGAATACATGACAATTTCCTGGTCAACCGAGCTCATTGTATTGACCCGCAGCTCAGCTGGAATCGCTTTAATATCCATGCCATCGATGCGAATTTCGCCGCTCCAGGGCTGATAAAGGGTGGTTATCATTTTGGCAATGGTCGATTTACCGCTGCCCGACGAACCCACCAAGGCAATCGAGCCGCCCGCCCGGAGTGTCAGGTTCAGGCCCTGAATAATCGGAGCCGATAAGCGGTTATAACCAAAGGTCAGATCCCGGATCTCAATCTCACCTTCCAATTGATCGCAGTCAAACCCCTCCAATGAAAGCTTTTCGGCTTCCAGGGCGACATCTTCCGGATATTTTTCAACATCATCGAGGCGTGAAATATCGGCGATCATCCCCTGCAGGGCAGCGCTGGTGCTGACCAGCTCGCTCATTGGCTGGGTAAAACCGGTCATCAGGGTGTTAAAGGCCACAAAGGTACCGATGGTCATGGCCCCCATTAAGACATATTCACTGCCGATGGTAAAAATCAGGGCCGTTAAAACACTGGTCATCAGGGTCGGCAGCACCGAAATAATTGCTTCCATCCGGCCCATTTTCTGTTCCACCGCCAGGGTTTCGGCACTGAGTCCGGCGATTCGGGTAAAAAAATTGTCTTCTTCGCCAATCGATTTAATGGTTTCGATGGATTTTAGATTGACCATGATCCAGCCAATTGATTTTCCCTGATACTGCAGCAGCACCCGGTTGTTATCGGCATTTTTCTTGGCGGTGTACTGCAGCAGAAAAATATTGATTGCAGTGATGACAATCCCGATCAGAGTCAAGATGACATTATATTGAAACAGCAGAATCAGGTATAAAAAGGCCGTGACCAGATTGACCAGGATCCGGGCCAGATTGGAAGATAAGGCGGTGGCCACGGTATTGATGCTTTGCATCCGGCTGTTGATGTCCCCGGATTGGCGCTGATTAAAAAACTCCACCGGCAACCGCAGCACGTGCCGCAGATAAGCCCCGGCACTGTCGATGGCAATATAGTTCTCCATCCGCACCAGCGCATTTTCCTTCAGCCAGTTGAGGATCGCCTGGAGCACCACCGTGTTTAAGAGGATAAAAATAAAGATCAGAATATCAAATTTTTCGGTGTTGTTCAGGAAATAATCGACAAAAATTTTAGCATAATTGGCGATGATCAGACCGGGAATGACCAGCAGCACCCCCAGCACCAGGGCATAGAAAAGCGGCGACACGCCGGTTTGGGAAAGCCGTTTATAGAGGGCCTTCCAAACATTGGGTTTTTCTCCAGCTGGCGTGAACTCCGGTCCCGGGCGGGATTCAATGACGACTCCGGTAAACATCTGCCCCAGTTCCTCGTTGGTGATCACCCGTTGTCCCGAAGCCGGGTCGCACAGATAAACCTTGTCGTTCTTAAACCCTTCCAGCACTACAAAGTGACTAAAATCCCAGTGAATGATCACAGGCATTTCCATTTCTTTTAACTTATCAACGGTGCAGACAAAGCCCTGGGACTCCAGACCATAAAGCCGGGCCGTTCTGGCAATGTTCCCGGCCTTGACCCCGTCCCGGGATACGCCACAATCGATCCGCAGCGTTTCCAGGGTTTCGTAGCGTCCATAATAAGCCAAAATCATCGATAGTGAAGCGACCCCACATTCCACCGCTTCCATTTGCAATACCACCGGAACCTTGGCTATTTTAGGTAGTTTTCCATGCTCATCCCGACTTTTTTCAGTTTCTGATTTCGTCATCCGTAAGCCGCCTTTCTAGGAAATAATCAGATCAATGAGATAAAGCTGATCGGTGAAAATCGTCGCTGTACCGGAGGTTCCGGCGGTAATTTCACCGTTAAAGCCATTGTTTTCTTTGGTCCAGATATAATTCCCCTGATCATCAACCTTGGGATCAATAATAATCAGCATTTCGATGGGGCTCTCTTCATCCTGGGACAAACCACTGAGCGTAACGCTGCGGACAATCCCTCTTAAATACCCGTACTGATCACTGTTGACCGATTCCAGATCAACAAAAACCTTATCCCCCTGTTTGACGTTAACCGCCCCTTCATAGCTGGAATAGGCCTGAACCACCACCGTGGTGTCTTCATTCTCCCGTTTGACAATTTTGCCCAGGGTCGAGTTTTTGGGAATATATGCCCCATCCTGAAAATTCAGGTTGGAGATCACACCGCTTTCCATGGCCACAATCATGGTTTGCCGTTTCACCAAACTTTTTTGCTGATCAGTCAAGACGGCGCCATTATTGATTGATGTTGCCGTTGCTTCGGTGGTCAATACCCCCAGCAAATCCCCCCGGGTGACATAATCGCCATTGGAGACGGCCAGTTGCGAGAGGATTCCTTCGTTTTCAACTACCACATCCACGGTTCCCTCACCATAGGCCACCACCGCATCGGTGGTGGTGGTAATATTAATGGGAACGGTCACAGCATAGATCATCACACCCACCAGAAAAATAATAATGCCCAATAAAATCAGGAGATTTCCCGGACCGATGACCGTCATCAGAGCTGCATGTTCACTTTTGGGAGTGCCTTTATCCGCTTTATTCCGAAAGATTGATTTATTCACCACCGTTACCTCCCCCTGTGATATTATTACGGGGCACCAATTGATCGTTTAAATAGATCTTCTGAAATACCGGTATCCCACCGATTAACCGTTTATCAAAGCTTAAGCTACCATAGACGGTCTCAAAACTGTTTTCGGCCAACACTTTTTTTATCGCCTCCGTTTCCAGACTTTGGGCCTGGTTGGCCGCATCGGCTGCCAGATGCATGGTCATATAGGCCTGGGCGGCTGGTAGATCCGGATTCTGGCCATAAGCCTGCTGATAGGTCTGAATAAATGCGGCCTCAGCACCAGCGGTGGCGGTATTGTTAAAGTAACTGGTTACCTGGATCAGGTTTTTCATACTTTGGGGAATGGTATACGCTTGAACCTCAATGTCATAACTGGCAAAGACTGGCCGGGTATTGCCGGTTTTCTCCAGGTACTCATAAAGCGCTGTGATGTCATTGCCGACACAGGCACTAACAATCGCCTGAGCCCCCATACTGTCCCATTTTTTGACATAATAGCGGAAATAATCGAGATTTGGCAGATACGAAACCGCATCGACAATTTCGATTCCCATCGCATTGGCATGTTCTTCTACCTTTTGAATAAAGTCTTTGCCATAGGTATTGCCAGCGCTATGAACGACCGCAATCCGGCTGATTCCCTGAGCCGCGATGCTGCCAACCAGCTCACTGGCCATGGCATCGTCGGACGGCGCACAAAGATAAGCCCCCGGATTTTGAGCCAGATTCAGTTTCGAGCTGGCAATAATCGGGGCAAAAAGCAGCTTGTTGTTCTGGTGATAAATGCTGCCCACCTTTAGCACATCGTCGGTACTGCGATGGCCGATGACAATTGGAAAACCCGGATTTTCGGCGATTCGGGTGGCTACCTCTACTGCTGTATTGGTGTTGTTCCCATCATCATTGTAGTTTACTTCGATGGCCTGATTAAGAATTCCGCCCTGATCGTTGATCTCCCGGGCGGCCAGTTCAATGCCATTTTTGAAGGATTGGCTATAATCTTCCGAGAATGGATAAACCACATCCAATGACAGTGTACTGGTTTTGGTGGTTTCTGTTGCACAGCCAAAGCAAAGTAATCCACCGCTGACTATTATAGCTAGTATCGATAATACCATCAGGTGTTTTTTCATAACCTTCTCCTTACGTTGGGATAATTCTTAGTCTAAATAAACGCTGAAAATAAAATCAGATAGCGGTCACTAAGGCTTTTTAGCGGTATGTTCAGATCCGCCGGGGTACAGTTTAGCCTGGCTGCCGTTTCTGCGATGGTAAAGCGGCCAGCGCCAGCCAGAATGTCAAGTTCGACCGGACTGAAACCATTGATATCCAGCAGCGAAAAATCCGGAATCATCTGGATCACTGCGTTATTTTTCTCCCACTCACTCAGTTCATGCCATTCTTTTAACAACCCCTGATACTCGATCAGTTTTTGATAATAGGCCACCATAATCGGGTCTTTGGCATAGATAAATTTAAGATAGCCCGCGGCAATGCCATAGTTAAAGGCCAACTTGAAATCGGTGTGAATCCGTGCTTTGGGAATCAAACCCTCTTTAAACTGCTGTTTCATCTTATTAGAAACCGCCGTAATCAATCGGGAACGGGCCATGCAGATTTCCGGCAATGACAACGCCTCGGTATGGTTGACCGGAAAATCCTCGAGGTTGGTCAGACATTCGCGATCTTCCAGCGTGATTCCAAATTTTTCGGGGTGCTGATAAATCTCGGTACCGGGCAGGGGCATAATAAAGGTAGTTGAGATGTCGAGCATCCCCGGTGCCAGCTCCAGCAGCGCCAGCACTGTCTTTGTGGTCTCAGCCAGAGTAGCAGGGCTTTCAAAGGCCCCACCAATAATATAGTTGCCGGTTAGCTGGGGTAAGCCCTCGGCGTAGCAAAGCTCGACCACTTTTTTGATATCAGCGGGGCTGGCCTGTTTACCATAGGCTCTCAGCACATCAGCCACTCCAGATTCCATCCCGATCTGCATCCGCACCATGCCGCTGTCAATCATTTCCCGGATCAGCTCGGGGTGTTTGACCAGGAATCCGGGATGGCCTTCACAAAACCAGACAAAATCATATTTTTCCCTAAGCGCTTTCAAGCCAGCTAAGATCTGCTTCAGTCTGACCGGATGGGTAGTAAAGGTATCGTCACAAAAAAACAGGTAGCGGGGGCGGGTGCTTCTTTTTAGTCGTTCTTCAATTTCAGCCAGGACATCTTCGGCCCGACGCAGCCGCAGGTTTTTGGAATTTCCGCCCTCAAAACAGAAGGCACAGCGATAGGGACAACCTCTTGCCGTAATTACTGACAACAGCGGCCGCTCCTGAAACTCAAGGACATCTTCGTTGCGGGGCCATTCATATTTGGCGAAATCCTCCAGATAGACGTAATCGGCATTCTCATCTGACCGAAGTTCGCCCGGGATAAGCACATCTTCACCCCGAACCCTGGCACTTAGCCAGGCTAAGAGGGTTTCTTCACCATCGCCCTTAATAATCGCATCGGCCTGATATGTTTTTAGATCTTTTTTCGTCATATGCAGGGTTTGGGGACCACCCACCACCACATAAAAGTGCTCATGCTTTTTTAAATCACTACAAATCGCCGCCACTGCCGAACGATTATCAAAATCACAGTAGAAACAGACCGCAAAGAGGCGGTCTTTCAGATTTTTGATGGTTTTTACCACATCGGTTGTAATGCCGGTGTAGGCTTTGGCCTTAAAACCATTGGCATTGAGCTGGGCCGCCAGGGTTAAAATCCCCAGGTTTTCAATCATTTCAAAGGTTCGTCCCCGGATCATCCGTTGGGTATAAATGAGTAAAACTTCGGGTTTACTGCTTATGGTTTCCGGTATAAAATCCACTTATAACCCTCCATTTTATTCAGGGCTTGCTGGGCCTGATTGTAAAAATCAGGATTTTTGCCCAGGGGATCGAGCTTCATTCTGCCCTGCCGCAGCACTTCCTTTTTTGACAGTTTGCCATTGCAAAGTTTTAGCAGGGTATAGTCGATTTCATCCAGCACCTGATTAAATATCTGCGGCTTTTCGCCGCTGACATCGGTATAAAGCCATAATTCAAAGGTACGGTGAACGATGGCCTCTTCATCGTTTTTTCCCAATTGAGCATGAAGAAGGTACTCCTCCGAGGCCCGCATTTTCCAGTAGGCATCGTCAATCGGAATATTTTTATAGACATAATCATTCCAGCGGGTAAAAACGCCATATTGTCGACCGAGACGATACGAATCGAGAATTACCGCTTCGGGAATTTTTCCGTCAAAGTAAATTTTACGCATTTCATTCTGTAACCGCTTATTCGCCTGCAGGCGAATCGTTGTCAGATCGGTAAAATCCAGTGTTTCGGTGCGGGACAGGGGAATATCCTCATTACAGCAGTCAATCAAATTCTCATAAATGGCCATCCCGAATTTCTCCGGATGAAGGGTAATTGGGGTTTTGGGGTAGGGCAGAAACGAAAAATAAGCGGTTTCAAACTGACCCGGGGCATTATAGAGCAGTTCCATAATCAATGACTCCGATTCGGCGATGGTTTCCCGGGTTTCATGGGGGCCGCCCAGAATAATATTGCCGGAGATCCCGTGAATCCCCGATTCAACACAGTGATTGATAACATCCACCGCCATCTTCCGGGTGATTTTTTTATTATAGCTTTTTAACACCTGGTCACTGCCGGATTCCAGCCCAAAAAAGATTTTGACAAGACCGGCATCAGCCAGATGCTTAGCCATCTCGCGATGCTTATCAATGGTCGAAATGTGAGCGCTGGCAAACCAGACAAAATCGTAGTCTGTGCGGATTTCACTTATTTCGTCACAAATCTGATCGACCCGCTTATGATCAAGGGTAAAGGTATCATCGAGAAAGTTAATATAATTAATGGCCGGGTTGCGTTTGAAGTTGGCTCTGATTTCATCCATCAAGGATGGCACAGAGTGACGGCGAACCCGTTTGGCATTGGCCCCTTCATAGCAGAAGGTACAACCAAACGGACAGCCCCGACCGGTTAAAATCGGCAGTAGGCCGAAATGTTTGTAGTCATTGGTCAGGGTAATATCCGGCCAGGGAATATCATCCAAATCCTCCGGGGGCTTTCGCGGTTCGGTTTCCACCAGGGCGCCCGTTTCATCAAGGAACACAATTCCCTGAATCGCTTCGAGCGAACCCTTCCTGCCTATAAAATAATCCATCAGCTCCAGGATCGTCTCTTCCCCTTCACCGATACAGGCTGCTGCGATGGCGGTATCCCTTAAAAATTCAGCGTCCATCCCGGCTGTCTGCGGACCCCCAGCCAACAGAATCACCTCGGGATAGCGCTTTTTGACTTCCTGGGCAAAGGTTTTGATCCAGTGAATATTGTTAAAATCACAGTAGAAGCCGATAATTTTGGGTTTGTCCGCTGTTTCCATCAATGCGACCACATAATCCAGGGCTTCTTTGGCATACCCCTGAAACATCTCGGCCTGATAGCCCTTTTGCCTTAATAGTTGGGTCAATATATTCATTCCCAAATTACTACCAGGAATATAACCGCTGACATAGCGGTGTGATTTGACAAGCAATATATCCATAACTTTTTCTTCCCCCTTTGAAGTGCTGACTGTAAGCATAAAGTCAACACTTCGAAGGGGCAGAACCCCTTCTTTTTACTAAGCTCGAGCGGTTTGTGTTGCTGTGAATGCGTAGTCTACGCCAACAATACTTAAGCCACCAGCAGCCTGATCCAGTTGATCATCGCTGATTGGTTGTTTTGTCTGTGCTTCTTTAAAAGCAGCATCAAATTCAGCTGCGGTACAGCTGTAACCCAATTTTGCAACCACTGCATCAAATTCTGCTTCAGTTTTAGCACCATCAAGTTGTTTTGCCAAAGCCTCATCGGTTAATACTTTTGCAGCCAATGCTTTTGCACCATCAATACTCATTTTCTTCCTCCTTTTTAAAAGATTTTGGCTAAATCACAAAATGTGTCAGCCAATATTTAAAATCAAATTGATCCAGCAGATCAACTAATTTTCCATGGAATTCAGCCGGATCGTGATACGGGCCACCGAAATGTTCATATAATTCGACTTCGATCTCGGCCAGACTTCTTTTCCCGGCACAACGCAGCAGCAGCTCATACTCCAGCGGTGATAGTGCCATCCCATCCAGTTTGGGGAAGCCTTCGGTAAAGGTCATCGTGCGCCATAATTCAAAGGTGCGTTGGGGATAATCGCTGGAAAAATCCATCGATCTTTCAAAGGCCTGCCCTTCATTAAGATACAGCACATAATAGTATTCATAGGCTCTGGGATTAGCGGCAATTTCCTCAAACCAGCGGCTGCGGATGCCATATTTCAGGGCGGCGTTAAATTGCTTTTGCACCACCTCATTTTTTAACGCATGATTTTTGATTTTATTCTGCATACTTTGGCGGATCACCTTGTTGAGTTCCTGACGATTTTTCATCACCTGATCCTGACTGCATCCCAACGGGGTAACAAAGGGATAATCATCGCCGGACAAGCGGCCCGACTGATCATGCAGCGCTAAATTAAACTTCCCCGGATTATCCATGATTTCGGTACCAGGATACGCTCTTAAAAAGCCAGTGATGATATCAATGATACCGGGAGCCCGATCGATCAAAGTCTGGATCAGGGTTGCGGTTGCCCCTGGGTGTTCCTCTGGTCCGCCAACAATAAAGTTGGTGGCAATCTGGGTCAGCCCACAATCTGCGGCGTAGGTGACAAATTCAACGATGTCATCGATCTTGACGTGCTTGTTATAGGCATCAATCACCTGCTGATCACCCGACTCAATGCCAATCTGCAGCCGGATCAGTCCAGCATCGATCATCGTTGGCAGAACGTCCATCCAGTTTTTGATTCGGCCAACATGGCATTCGCAATACCAGACCAGGTCGCGGTCTTTGCGGATTTCCTTCATCCCCCGGCAGAATTCTTCAATCCGTTCGCGGTTGAGGGTAAAGGCATCGTCCATAATAATAATGTATTTCAAATTTGGGTTGTTCTGTAAATTCAGTCTGATTTCATCGAGTACCAGCGGGATGCTGCGCAACCGCACCTGCTGTTTGCCGGGGCTGGGAGCACAGTAGGCGCAGTGGTAGGGACAGCCCCGACCGGTAAAAATCAGTTTGCCATAGGCGTGATCAATATGCAGGGAAGCGTGGTAGGCTGGCAATGGGAGGGCATCCAGATCTTTGATAATTTCCGGCGGGGTGACCGTAAAAACCCCGTCCCTGATCATCGCTAGTCCGCTGATCTCACTTAATTCGCCCTCTTCTTTTAACACCGCCTTTAAGAGCAGCGGCAGTGACACTTCACACTCACCGCTTAGAATATAATCGGCCTGGCTTTCTTTAAGAAATTGCCCATCCAGTGCGATACTCTGAGGGCCGCCGACGATAACGGGGATCTCCCAGCCGTTTTTAATCTTTCGCGACAAATCAGCAATCAGCGAAACATTATCAAAATCACAGGAAAAGCCCACGGCGTCCGGCTGGTTCTGTTTGACTTGCTCGAGCAGCTCTTCCGGTTTTCCATGAAAAACCAGGGGTTCAAAACCCGCCGCTTCCAGGGCTCCGGCCAGATAAAAGAGCCCCAGATAATCATGAACCCGGGTTTCATATTTCTTTGACACATTACAAAGGAGTATCTTCATTTTATTACCCTTTTTCTAGAACGGAACAACAAGAAGCCAATATTTTTTATCAAAAACTTTCAGGGTTTCAATGATCCGTTCCATTAATTCATCCTGCCCTTCACCAAATGGTTTACCAAAACGCTCATAAAGCAGCTCGGTCATGGTGGCAATGGTGCTTTTGCCGGTTGCGTATTTCATGATTTCATATTCAAAGGGTGACAGTGCCTCCCCCCACAACAGCGGATAGCCCTGGGAGAAATCGACATCCCGCCACATCTCAATTAACCGCTGGGGCCGCCAGTGCGGCAATTCCTGGGGATCCACATCGACGATCCGACTGGCAGCCTCCCGGGCCAGCATGGTGTAGTAGGCCGTTAAGGTCGGTTTATGATGCGATATAATATTAATCCAATATTTAGGGCCATTTACCGCCAGCGCTGTTTGGTAGCATCTTAAAATATCTTCATGTGTGAGCTCCCCATCATTCAGCATGATTTTGACTTCATCGACAAAACTCTGAAGATATTCCTGATAGGCCCCCATGATCTCCCGGCGATCCATGGTTTCACTGTCCATCATCGGGTAATCAGAAATGCTGCTCAGCCCCTGCCGGTCATAAATTGTCAGGCCGTATTTTTCAGGGTGTAGGCCGATATCCGTCATCGGATAAGGAATTACGATACTGGGGGCAATTTCCATCATCCCCGGGCCCAATCGCAACAGCTTGGCTCCAAAAGCCTTATTTTTTTCAATATGTTCCCGGTTTTCAAAGGGCCCACCCACCAGCAGCGCCCCAAAGACCTGTTGCACCCCGGCATCATAGGCCGCCTTCACAACGGTTTCGACCATTTCCGGGGAAATATTTTTGCGGTAAACTTTGAGCATCTCTTTATCCACCGTTTCAATACCGATTTGCAGCCGGTTAAGACCGGCGTCCACCATCGCCTTTAATACTTCCGGGCGGCGGCTTAAAGACACGACATCAGCCTCACAATAGAACTGGAAGGGCCGGATTGCCTGCAAGGCTTTGGCTTCCCGGCAAAACGCATCCAGCCATTGGGGATTAGTGACCAGGGTATCATCACAGAATTTAAAATAACTCAGCTCCGGGTATTTTTGCAGAAAATATTTCATTTCGGCTATGACGTTGTCGACACTACGCTGTCGCATCGGCCGTTTTAAGGCCCCTTCATGGCAGAAAACACAGTGGTAGGGGCAGCCCCGGCTACTCATCAGATAGAGACTGGAAAAGTCAATCGGGGTGATGCTTTTGTCATAGGCCGGAAAGGGCAGTTCATCAAGATTTTCCACCACCGGGCCTTCACCCATATCAATTGCCTGGCCACTCTCGTTTAGATAAAAGATACCGGGAATCTTATCAAGACTTTGCTGGGCTTTTATCGCCTCCAACACCGCCACCATCGCCAACTCGCCTTCACCCCTGACAATGGCGGTGGCTTGTGACTGGCGCAGATAGTCTTCATCCAGAGAAATTGCTTCCGGTCCGCCTATCAGCACCGGAATCCGATAGGTCTCGGTAATGGCCGCACTGACTTTTTTAACCACGTGCTTGTTTTCAAAATCCACCGAAAAGCCGATCCCACAAATTTCATGAAACGGATACCGCTTCAGGTAATCGATGGTCTGATCGGGTCGGCATTCACAGACAATGGCATCATAGCCATTGGCATCAAGATAGCTGGCCAGGCCATAAATGCCCAGAAAAGCACCATTTCGGCTGAAGCCAGCGATTTCCATCCCAATTGTTGATAATTTAAAAAGTATGAACTTATTTTTCACAATGTTCTCCCCGGTTGTTTCCCGAACCTGCCACTGCTGATCGGTTGCCTGGGCGGTCAGTGCCCCCGATAAAACGCACATACCGACATGCTCCAGTTTTTTAATCGTCTGCAACAGATGCTCTTTAAAAGCTTCAAAGTTTTCAAAACTGTGCTGATAGGCTGGGAAAAGTATTTCGGCCATCTCCAGCATGGACACTTTGCCAGAGCTGTATTTTAAGACTTCAAATTCAAAAGGCGAATAGACAAAGCCATTTAATACTGGAATCTCGGCTGCCAGCTCGGGCGTCAGTGAAAGTAACGCAATCCGCTGGGGATGAGTCGCAAACACCGTCTCCTCGTCATAGTCTTTGGTCAGCTTGTCACCCCGGATCCGGGCCTTGTACTGGGCATCAAAATAGGGGTAGCGGGAGTAAGCCAGTCCCTGCCACATGCCGCTGAGGCCATATTTTTCACTGAGGGCATAGCTTTTTAGAATCACTTCATCGGGAATTTCACCGTCACTGAGCATCTTGCGCATCAGCCGGGTGTTCATTTCGAAAAATTCATTACGGGCGGCGCAGATTTCTTCAATGCTCAGGGTGGCGGTTTCAATCACCGGAAAATCCCCCACTGAGGTCAGGGCCGCTTCATCCTTGACATAAATACCAAAAGCTTGGGGATTTTTGGACATCGCCGTTTCCGGGAATGGCATATAGAAAGTGCTGACCACCTCCACCATCCCGCGACCGGCTTTAATCATTTGATTGACGGTATCAAAGGTATAGTCCAGACTTTCCCGGGTTTCCAGAGCGCCGCCAATGATAATGTTGCCGACCAGCTGGGGCAGTCCGGCAGCTTGACAGATTTCAATGACCTCAAAGAGGCCTTCCCGTTTGATCTTTTTGTTATAGATATCAATAATATGCTGATTACAGCTTTCAATGCCGATCTGCATCCGTACCAGCCCGGCATCGACCATCATTTTGACAATTTCCGGGTATTTAATGACGATGTTGACATGGGCATCAGCAAACCAGACAAAATCATGTTCCTTCCGCAGTTCTTTTAATTGTTCGCAAAAACTTCGCACCCGTTCCTTATCCAGAGTGAAGGTATCATCGCCGAAAAAGATGTATTTCACGTTGGGGTTTTGTTTCAGCCGACAGCGGATTTCCTGCATCACATTTTCGACACTGCGGCGTCTTACATTTTTGCTGTTTCCGCCCTCATAACAAAAAGAGCAGTGGAAAGGACACCCTCGTCCTGACATGACTGCCATATGATTAATGCCCTGATGCTGGGCGGATTTAATTGTCCCGGTAATAATCGGCAGCGCATCGAGATTTTCAATGGCCGGATAAATGCCATTATCAAAATAACTGCCGTCACTTCTAAGTGAACAGAGTCCCGGAATGCTCTCCCACTTTTCGATCGTTTCATTTTGCAGGGCGTGGATGGCCTCAAAAAGCGAGTATTCTCCTTCACCCCGCATAATTGCGTCAGCCTGGCTGGCACGCAAAAAATCCTCCCCTAAACCAACGGTCTGGGGGCCGCCGACTAGGACAGTGGCGCCGTAACGCCTTTTGATCTCCCGGGAAAAACTTTCAACCGCCGACTGATTCTCATAATCACAGTATAAACCGACCACGGTATTGCCATCTGAGCCAGTCGCTGCCAAAAACTCCAGCCCTTTTAACAGCTCCCCTGAAAAAACCGCCACCTCAATCCCTTTACTGGCCATCATTTCCGCCAGTGACATATGGCCAATCGGCTCAATTTGGGTGATCGAATGCGTTCGGGTTCCTCGATGAATCAGCATCAGTTTCAAGTTGATCGTTTTCACTATGTGCCTCCAGTTCAATTTATTCACTTTATTTGTATTGTATCCGCATTTTCGTAATTTTTTTATTCACAGTGTATTCTTTTTTTACGGTTTTGTCTATTGCTTTTTTGTTAAAACCACTGCACTTTTTAGCTTTTGCTGTTTTTTATAATTTCTGGCTTCCACTTCTCATTTTTTGTTAAATCACCGATCCTGATAAACGGTTCTGGCTTAGTGCCATGGGCCGCAATCATTTTTTCCATCCAGATCATGTCATACCAGGTTTCCAGCTTGTAGCCACATTTAGAAAAATGACCAATGGTTTGATAGCCCAGGTGTTCATGAAAACCGATACTGCCGGGATTGGGATAGGCAATGCAAGCATAGAGATTCGTGATGTTCTGCTTTTTTAAAACTGCCTCAAGCGCCTGATAGAGCTTTTTACCCACCCCACTTTGACGGCTGTGCTGTTTAACATAGATGGTGGTTTCCACCGCCCAGTCGTAGGCTGCCCGGTTTTTAAACTCGGAAGCATAGGCATAGCCGAGGATTTCAGCTCCCCGAACGGCCACCAGATAGGGATATTTCATCATGGTTTTTTGCATGCGCTGCTTAAATTCTAAAAGCGTCGGCACGGTATATTCAAAAGTGATGGCCGTTTCCCGGACATAGGGCGCATAAATATTTAATAATGCTTGCGCATCGTCTAGCTCTGCCCAACGGATAGTGATGTCTGTGTTCATATTTATAACCTTCTTTTCTCAATATTAACTGATTTATTATATCATTATTAAAACTAACGTAAAAGAAGCCCTTCAAATTTTGTGTATGAAGGGCTTCTCTACTTTTAAAATCTACATTTTTATTCAACCGAATTTTGTTTTCAACTTTATTTTATAAAACTCTTAACCACTTCCTCCGGCATCATGGTTCGCTCGACAATTTCCGCCTCGGTCATCCCCTGGTCATAAAAACGCCGACACACCATGGCCATGCTTTCACCCACTTCAATAATATGATAATCCGGATCATAGAAGCGAATGGACCGCTGACCCCAAGCCGCTTCCTCCACATCGTGCAAATATTCAATCTCCGGAAAATTTTTTAGATGTGCTAAAAACTCATCCAGATTCTCTTCCTCAAAATAAAGTTCCATATCGTTACCCCGATAGACAATCTCTTTTTCGTCCCGATGGATAAATTTTGCCCAAAGGGCCTTATCCTGAAGCGAAAACCCGGCATTAAAAGTAATATTCTCACCAAAATCCATCACCACTTCCAAACCAAAAACATCACAATAAAAAGCCCGGGAATGATTAATATCATCGACTACCAGCATCGGTGCTTCAAATTTCATAACTACTTCCTCCTCGTTTTTTAATCATTATAGCTCCACAATCACGACACCTGTCTGTCATGTTTAACTCAATCATTGGTATTTTTTACTGATTTTTTTTGTGATCATCAAAAATTCATTTCTCAGCGCTTCCGGTTCAATTAATTCGACCCCATCACCAAAACTCAGCAGCCAACTAAAAAGATTCTCCCGGCTGGAAAAACAGAATTCGAAACGAAGTTTGCCCGTTGTGGTTATCTGATAGCAATTTATCCCATATTCGTCTATGAGCCGCCATTTCATTGCGGGGTCAAAGTCTGCCACCAATTGAATCTGACTGGGCATGGCCAATTGCTCCTGGCTGTTATATTCCGGCAGATCCCGGGGTTCATAGGTTTCGTCCAGCACCTGCAAATCCCAGAGCCGGTTAAGCTTAAAGTGACGATAATCGGACCGCTCCCGACAATAGCCCCAGATGTACCAGGACGACCATTGATAAACAATCAAGTATGGTTCTATCTGTCGGCCACTTTCGCCTTTGGGTGAGTAGTAATAAAAAGCAATCATCCGCCGCTGGTCAATGGCTTGTTTGATCATTTCAAATTTTGGTGCCAACGAATTTTTGTAGTGCGAGGACAGATCAATGACAATGTGGTTAGACGGCCGGGCCGCTCCCCGATCCACTGCCAGTTTATCAATTAATTGCCGATACTGATTGGTTCCGGCCACACTGTCCAGACTTTTCAGTCCGGTCAGAATCGACTGTAGTTCTGCTGATGACAGCAGCGTTTTATCGATCTTATAACCTTCCATAATGGCAATACCGCCATTCGCTCCCTGAGTCGTTGTCAGCGGAATTCCGGCCTTGCAGATGTCTTCAATATCCCGGTTAATGGTTCGACGGGAGACCTCAAATATTTCAGCCAGGTAGGGGGCAGTTACCTGTTGCTGTTGTAGCAGGATGGATAATATTCCAATGAGTCGGTCTATTTTCATTTGCAAATCCTCTGCGATTCTTTTAAAATCTCCTCTTTCTTCTGCATTAACCTGAAAAAAGGCCCCGCAGCTCTTCTTGAGATGCACAGACCTTTACTAAAACTCATGGCTCAAAATATTCAAAAATGATTGCATCAAATTTTTTCTTGCAATACTCAATGTCATCGGTATCCTGGACTGTCCATCCAACCAATCTGCCAGTCAGCAGATGAAATAGACTAAGCCCCAGTTTACGCCGGGCATCGCCATGGTGGAAGGCCATAAAATGTGGTCGGGTGATAAAATTGGTTGCAAATGAAATGATTAGCAACCATTGCCACAATTTGACATCCAATCCCTTGAGACTTTTGCGCCCCACCGATAGCTGACCTCTGACCACATCGGGCCGGTTTTTATAAAACCACCGGACAATCAACGGCTGAAAAGATTCGACACAATATAAGCCCTCATACTGATCCAGATACTCGGCCGTTTTTGAGCACAGCTCGTTGAGATTCTTGGTGTTTTTCAGTTCGACAATCAATGGAACCTGTCCATCAACCATGCTTAGCACCTCTTCAAACAAGGGGATTTTTTCCTCCGTGTTTTCGAGATTATAAATCATCAGTTCCTCATAAGTACAGTCAGTTATTAATTTATCGACCCCACACAGACGCAACAGGTTATCGTCATGGAAGACGATAATCTTGCCATCGGCGGTTAGATTTAAATCCATCTCGATGCCATAACCAGCCGCCACCGCCTTCTTAAAGGCTGCCATGGAATTTTCCGGAATCGATTTATCCTTCTCGTGCAATCCCCGATGGGCATAATAACTGGTCCAAAGACGATCATCAACCTCCTTTGGCATTCTGCCCGGAAGCAACAGCAAAATATAAATAATAAAGATGGCTATAATTGCCAAAATATACAGTGTCATGTTCCCTCACCCACTTCTGTTAAGCTAATTCCAATCAGTTCCTTTCTCTCAAATTTAAATCGCAACACCAAACCATTAAATCAATACTTTGGTAATCACCAAAGTATTTTTATGTTCGTATTTCTTTATTTACCCCTTTATTCTCTCAAGCAATCATTAAAACTAGATTAGTATTGTGACTATTTTGTGTTAAATCGAATGGTGCGCAGTTAAGGCCTGAAGAACTCAAAAATAATTACATCAAAAAAATCCATACAACTCACCCGATCATCATTATCCCGCACTGTCCAGCCAACCAGTTTTCCCCCAAATTGCCGAAACAGCCACAAGTTGAGCCGATGGTGCGCATCTTCGTGCTTATAGGCGATAAAATGAGGCCGGGCGACTACATTTGTCACCACTGAAGCAATCAGTAGACGCTGCCATAACGGTGTACCACCTAGATTGCGGTAACCAGCGGATAGCTGGCCTCTGATTACCTCGGGCCTGTTTTTATAAAACCAGCCAACGATCCCGGGATGAAAGGACTCAATGAAATACACACCGGCATAGTCATCCAGCAGCGCTGTGGTTTTAACACAGAGTTGCTGCCATTCTTTGGTATTCTTCAATTCAATAATCAGTGGAACCTGGCCCGCCACAAGCTGCAGCACATCTTTTAATAGCGGAATTGTTTGTTCCGTGTTTTCAATATGATAATCCGAAAGCTCGGTTGACAAGCATTCTGTGATCAATTTGTCAACACCACAAACCCGAAGCAAACTGTCATCGTGAAATACCACCACTTTTCCATCGGCGGTAAGGTTAACATCCAGTTCCATGCCATATCCCGCTTCAACCGCCTTGGTAAAAGCCAGGATTGAATTTTCCGGAACCTCCTTGTTTTTTTCATGCAGACCGCGATGGGCATAATGACTCTCCCAAAGAAGCGAATCGGAATGGTTTGGTATTGCCCCTGGAGCGATAAAAAAAAGATAGAGCAAAAAAAATCCAATCAGCACCACGATTAAATAAAACATCTCTGGCCTTCTTTTATAAGCTCTTTTCGCATATCAATCCGCCACATCAAAAACCTCCAGCTTAGACCGGGGAGCAATGGGTTTGGAATCCCCATGTTTAACCTGCATCATTGTTAAAAAGGCCAGCCCCACAAACAAAGCGCCATAGGGCATCAGGGTTTGATAACCAAGATGTTCTAAGAGGGCCCCGGAGGCGATCGGGGTCACAACCTGGGCAGCCATCGATGCCGTATAATAATAACCCGTGTAACGGCCAACATTAGCTCCCTTGGACATTTCCAGCACCATCGGCAGAGAATTGACATTGATGGCGGCCCAGGCGATTCCAGCTAAGGCAAAGGAAACAAATAGCATCGGGTTAAAGGCGGTATAAAAAGCTGCCGTGGCAAAAACGGTTACCAGCACCGCCACCCCCATCAGGATGATTTTTTTACGCCCCACCTTTGAGGAAATAATCCCCACGGGAATAAAGGAAATAATCGCCGCAATGCTGGCTACCATCAAAATTAAAGCGGTTTGGGATTCCTTCATTCCCAAAGAAACCATGGCATACTTTGAAAAAGCCGAAGTGACCGCATTGTAACCCATAAACCATAAAGCCACCGATAAGAGGATAAAAATCAGACTCTTTTTATAGGCTTTAGGCAGCTTTTCATGGGTTACCAGGGTTTCATCATGTTCGGCCTCTTCAACATCAATCCCCATGGCCGCACTGTCATGCCGCATTTTTATCACTGCGGCCGGCTCGTTAACGGTCAGTTTGAGAATAATAACACCCACCACCATCACCGCAGCCGTACCGAGAAAAAGGGGCCAGTAGTTGATGTTGTCCTTGTCCGGGGCCAGTAGCGCCACCATTCCCAACACCAGAATCCCCCCAACTGCCCCCATCAGATTAATCACTGCATTCCCCTTGGATCGCAGTGGTTTCGGGGTCACATCCGGCATCAGGGCCACCGCTGGTGAGCGGTAAAAGGACATCGAGAGCAATGCCAAGGCCAGCGCCACAATAAACAAGATCAGCTTATTGGCCATTACGGCATAGGGGATCAGGAGCATGGATACCACCGCCATGGCCGTACCGCCTAAAATATAGGGCATCCGTCGCCCCATGCTGGTGTTGGTATTATCTGACAGCATCCCAAACAACGGCAGCATGAATAAGGCCAGTACATTGTCAAAGGACATAATCACCCCTGCCATTGTGTCCTTAAATTCGAAGGCTTTTAACATAATCATCGGAATCACAAAATCATACAGGCTCCAAAAAGCACTGATGGTCATAAACCCCAGACCAACTAATACAGTGAGGCGGTAATCCAGCTTCATCAACACGCTCCTTTTTCTATCATGAAAAAAGTATAGCATCAGCCGCATCTTTTATCAACGCACTTAACCAATCTTTAATAAATCTTCATAATTTGCCAGCATCATTTTTCGCCAATCTTACCATCTCCCCAAATCGATGCTTGCCATTTTTTTGCATGCTCCATACCAGAAACAGCTGCACCCATTTTCTTAAGTAAAGCCCTAAATTACACCGATCTGCTTGTCAAAAGAATCCATGATTGATATAATAAAGGTTCTTATTATGACTTATGCTTTTGGATGCATCACTTCTGATGCATCCATTAAATTTTTTATAAGATCCTGGGAGGAAACAGCAATGAAAAGAATATGTGTCTATTCCGGTTCCAATCTGGGGGTTCGTCCCGAATACCAAGAAATGACAAAAGCCCTGGGCCTGGTGCTCGTCAAAAATAATATTGAATTAGTCTACGGCGGCTCAAAATTTGGTCTGATGGGCGAAATCGCCAACCATATGCTGGACAACAATGGTCGGGTTACTGGCGTTATGCCCGGGGGACTTTTTCCCAATGAAGTGATTAATGAGCGGCTGACTCAATTTATCGAAGTTAAAAACATGCATGAACGAAAGCAAACCATGGCTGACTTGTCCGATGGTTTTATTGCCATTCCCGGCGGCATCGGTACCTTCGAAGAGTTGTTCGAAACCTATAGTTGGGCCCAACTGGGAATTCATAAAAAACCGATTGGTATCCTTAATATTTCCAACTTTTTCGACCCCTTCATCAATATGATGACAACCATCGTCAACGAAGGCTTTATGAACCCCTCCAACACCAAACTGGTCCTGGTTTCTTCTGATCCCGGGGACCTGGTCAATCAAATGCTCCATTATTCCCCACCGATTTTGGGAAATAAGTGGCAGCAGCTAGATGTTGCGGCCGTTAAGTAATCCCAGGGAACTCACATTTATTTAGAGAAACCGCCATTTTTATTGTGCCGAAAATTAATACTCGACTCTGCAATATTTCCCTGACTGCAAAAGACCCCTCTGCCACCCACAAATTCGGGTTTAACAGAGGGATCTTCTTTTTCTGTTTTATTCTGCTAATGCTTCTTTTATATAGGACACCGCATTTTTTCCTGCCATGCGGCCGGAGTTTACGGCAAAGCCAAGGGTGTTGCCGGGGAGAACAAAGACATAATCCGGATTACAGACGGCGTTGGCATCGGTTCCGGCGGCATAAAGTCCGGGAATCGCATTGATGTTGTCGTCCACGACTTCGGTCATGTCATTAATACGGATACCACCAAGACTTCCGTAGGCGCTGGGAGCAAATTTAAGGGCGTAGAATTTACTGCCATTAAGCGGGGTCATGTATTTCAGTTCTTTGTTAAAATCACGATCGCCAGACTGACACATGGCGTTATAGTCAGCCATGCCCGCCACCAGACCATCCTTGTCAATGCCTGTTTTTTCTGCTAATTCTTCCAGCGAATCGGCCACAAAGAACACGTCACTGCCATTTTTCAGGTGTTCTTCCATTTCCTGTTTGAAGTCGTTCATATCCATGGAAGAGGTCACCACATTAATCAGATCAAAGCCGTTTTCTTCGTATTTCTTCATTATTTTATCATCAACAATCGAAAAAACTACCCGGTTTTTCTGCCGAGCAATGGCATTAACCGAGAATACCGGGTTTTCGACCACTGCTTCGTTATAAAAACGCTTGCCATCGAGATTTACAAACACGTTGGGCTGACGGAAGGGCAATTCAATGGGGGCATAACCGCCAGTATTGGGCGCGAAGAAAACTAGCTCCATATCCATATAATCTTTACCGGCGCCAGCATCCCAGGCCATCTGAATACCATCACCAGTGAGGCCGGGAATTCGATACGAGTAAAGATCTTTGCCCCATTCATAGGGTGTGTATTTTTCAATAAACTCCGGACTATCCCCAAATCCGCCAGTGGTGATAATGACTGCCCCACCAAAGACTTCCAGTTCCCCTTCTTTGTCTCTGGCGGTGACACCGATAATTTCACCCTCTTCTTTAATCAGTTCTTTAACCGGAGTTTCCAGGATAATCTTGACCCCCAGTTCTTCAGCCCGTTCGGTCATCGCTTTAATCATCGTTGCCGCTGCCCGAAGACCGGGTTTTCCGGATTTCGGCTGCACAATATGCCAGGTGGCTTCCGATCCGGGAAAATATTTGGATGGCAGGGCAAACTCCACCCCCATATCCTGCAGCCATTCAATGGTCGAAGCGGACTGATCGATGTATTTCTTTACCAGCTTGGCATCCGAGCGCCAGTGGGTATAGTCCATAAATTTTTCATAGGCCTGCTCCCGGGTAATCCCGATTAAGCGTTCTTTCTGAAGTTTGGTTTCCACGCCCAGCAAACCCATGGCCATATTGGCACAACCCCCGGTGGTGTTTGCTTTTTCCAGAATCATTACCTCGGCACCGTTTTCAGCCGCTGTGATCGCAGCAGCCAAACCGGCCGCACCGCCGCCAACGACAATTACATCTGTTTCAAATTCTCTCATTTGTTTTTCTCCTTCTATTCTACTTTTTCTTTATTAAACTGACATCAAGGTAAAACTTGTTTAAGTCACGCAAGTTTCGCAACCACTTATCAAAAATATTACTCGCTTTTTCGCCGTCGTTTCCGGCTCATCAGACCGCTACCGGCAGCTTCAGCCTGGAAGCTGCCTACAGGGATCGGCGTTTCCGGTAATTTGGGTAAAACTGCGCCAGCCCGCACAATCGCTTTATCACCACAGACGGCTTCGCAGGCACCGCAGCGATTGCAAAGCGAGGGATCAATCAGATGGATCAGTCCCACCCCTCCGGTAATTGCCTGTACCGGACAGACCTCCCAACATTTACCGCAACCGCTACAGGTTTCCGGCGCTATATAAAAACTAATCAGTTTGTTACAAACCAGCGCATCACAGCGTTTACGCTTAATGTGTTTGGTAAAATCCGCTTCGTTCTCACCAATATTTCGGGCAATGACCGCCCCGACTGCTTTACCATAGCCACAACTGGCACTGCTGACCAGCGCATTCGATATATCCTGAATAATTTCCACATCCTGTTCCCGGCCCAGACCCAGGGTAATCCCTTCGGAGACTACCGCCAGCTGCAGCAGCCCTTCCCGGCAAATTACACATTCTCCGCAACTGTTACGTCGGGCTATATCGGTTAACTGTTTCATCTGATCCACCGGGCAGGCCGTATTATTGACAGCTTTTTCCAGTGATTCCACATCGGTATTGATTTCATCCGGGGATGCCTTTTTCCAGTGTTTTCTTGTTTTGTATTCCATGCCTATTATCCCCTTCTTACTTAATTTCATAACTGGCCCAGAATTTGGGTTTGGTAATCTCTACCCGCATATCACACTGGAAACAGCGTTCAGACTCCCTGCAGGCACTGTCGGCACTAAGGCAATGGGTCACTGCCGAAAACCCGGTGATCCGCGTTTCGGGATCAAGCTGCTCGGGTTTTTCCCGCTGCCTTTCCAGAAAGGCGGCATCACGACCGAGCCAGGTTCCCGGCGCTTTTTCTTCGGACAGTACCTCTTCTATTTTTCCATCACCACCCAGTGCCAGGTCGATGGCTACAGCCGCTTTTCGACCCGAAGCAATCGCCCGGATAACCGAGTGCGTACCATAAGACACATCACCAGCCAGATAAACACTACCATCCTTAACCTTGACTTCATCAACCGACGCGATCAGATTTCCACCTGTAAGCGGCAAATCCCAACCAGCCGGTATTTCCGGACGCTGTCCGGTGGCAAAAATAATGGTATCGGCAAAAATCACGTGTTCCGAATCCGGAACCGGGATTAATTGCATTTTCCGGTTTTCATCAAAACAAAAGGACTCAATTTTTCGGCAGTTTACCCCGGTGGCATGGTTGCCAACATGGTCGATGGCATCAAAAGAGGTATCATTGATGATGTCGATGCCTTCTACCAACCCTTCTTCAACCTCATCTAGACTGGCAGTCATCCCGTCCCGACTTTCGAGACAGATAATGGTCACCTCCGCTGCACCCAGCCGTCTGGCAGTGCGGGCACAATCAAAAGCCACGTTGCCGCCACCCAGCACGACCACCTTTCCTGCCAACTTAGGCGGATTATCCAGGGCAACACTTCGCAGGAAAGCGATGTTATCTTGCACATTTTCGCAGTCGGCACCTGCTATCGGTAAACGACTACCCTTTCCGGCTCCAATGGCAATCAGAATTTGATCATAGCCGTTTTCTCTTAATGCATCCAGATCAGTAATTTCCGTATCCGTCAGAATTTCCACCCCGATATCAGTGATAACCTCAATTTCGGCCTGAACCACTTCCCGGGGTAGCCGGTAGGCCGGAATCCCGGTTGTCAGCATCCCACCGACAACCGGCAATTTTTCAAAGACGGTTACCGCATGGCCCGATTTCTTCAGGTAGTAAGCGGCTGTCAGCCCTGCCGGTCCACTGCCGATGATCGCAACCTTTTTTCCCGTAGCCGGTTTCATCACGCTCCTGTCTTTCCATCGCCCCTGATCCCGGGTGGCAGCAAATTTCTTCAATTCCCGAACCGAAAGCGCCTCATTAATCTCCTTACGCCGGCACTCATCTTCACAAAAGGCCATGCATACATATCCCAATGAATGCGGAAACGGTGCCCGCTCACGGATGACGGCAATGGCTTCCTGATAATCTCCTTCTTTGATCAGACGGATGTATTTCGGCACATTGATCTGCCCCGGACAAGCCGACCGACAGGGTAGCAGCCCGATTTCCCGGTTCAGGTCAGCTGCAAAAACACCTTCCTTATCCTGTAACGCCCCAGTCGGACAGACCTCCACACAGGCCCCGCAAAAACGACAGTTTTCTTCTGTCATCAGGTGATGTTTGCGCACATCAACCATAATCCGATCGTCTTCGTTTCGCTCAAAGTCCAGGACATCCACACCCCGCAGGTCCCGACAAGCCCGAACACAACGACCACAGGACACACAGCGGTTCAGATCCCGCACAAACAAAGGATTGGCCGTATTCACCGGGACCGTATCAAGGGTTCGCTTCAGCCGGGCGGTGCTGACACCCAGATACTGAATCAGGGACTGAAGCTCACATTTTAAATATTTAGGACAGGTGGTGCAGTCATCAACGTGGTTAGCCAGCATCAGCTCCATCGATAAACGCCGCATTTTATTCAGCTTCTCGGTTTTGGTGTGAATAATCATGTTGGCTTCTACCGGGGTGACACAGGCCGATTGAATCTGCTCCACTCCTTCAATTTCCACCACACACAGCCCACAGGCATTAATATCCGGCAGATCCGGATGATGGCATAAATGGGGGATGTACAGATCTGCCTTCAGCGCTGCCTTTAAAATGCTGTCCCCTGAATCAACCGTCAGCACATGTCCGTCAATGGTTATCGATACCGTTTTCAATTAACACGCTCCAATTCTTATTTCTTAATTCTAAATGACAATCAACAGCATATAAAAGACTGTCTCATTCCGACGATGATTGCATGTCACCTGATCTGTAAGAGATTAAAAAAGCCCTACTGTTGGAATTGGGCCTATTCAAAAGAATTTATAGATGGCTCCGCAATTTCGAGACAATCCCTTGACTGTTAAATAACAATCAACTTATAATGTGACTATAAGGTTTACCCTAGGGGCAAAGTCAAGAGGAAAGCGTGAAAAAAATGAAAAAATTATATTCCATCGGCGAAGTTTCCCGGATTCTCAATATTCCCACCAAAGCTTTACGCAATTACGATCAGCTAAACCTATTAAAACCTGAGCATGTTGATGGAAACACCAAGTACCGTTATTACGCTTATGACCAGTTTTTCACCATCGATGTCATCCGCTATCTGAACAAGGTGCTCTTTGTCCCGCTGGAAGATATTCGGGAACTGATGGGTGAAAAAAAAGATCACCAAAAACTTCTGGAACTGTTGGAAGCCCATAAAAACTCCCTGGATCAGAAAATCACTGAACTGGAATATTCCAAACGGGTTACCGAAGGACTGATTACCGATATAAAATACCGGGACAATACTGATGAAGAAATGAAGATTCATGAAGCCTATCTGCTGACCCGAAACCTCTATTACAACGAACTGGACATTTCCATTTATGACCTTGACAAACACGTCAGCCGTATTGCCGTCGATACCGGCCATATTGACAACCGGGAAAGCAATATCATGTGCACGATTTATTCCATCGCTGATTATAAAAGCAAACAGGCTCTGAATGTTAAAGGCTTTGGAATTTTTTCAGACAAAAAAATACCGGGATTAAAGTCAAAACTTATCCCGGAGGGGCGCTATCTTACCCAGCGCTTTCTTTATTCAGAAGAAAACTGCCTGGCCACCTTGAGAAACCTGATCCGCTATGGCCATACCCATCATATCAAACTCGATGACACGGTTTATCTGATTTCCAAGATGGTCAATGTGTCGGCCGCCACCAAATATGATTATTATATGGATCTGCAAGTTATGCGCAGATTTTAAAAAACCGCAATTAACCTCTTAGGGCAAATTGCGGCTTTTGACGTTATCATTTTAAATTAAAAAATTTTAAACTTATTCAAAATGAACCCGGTCTGCCTCAAAACGATCCTGCTGCTTTGCTTCTGCTGCCGGGTAACCAATCGGAATGATGGCGTAAGGCTCAAGATGATCCGGAATCGTTAAAACGTTACGGACATTTTCCATCCGGTCAGCCAACGGCGCAATCCCAATCCAAACCGCCCCCAAACCAAGTTCTGTGACTTCCAGCAGAATATTTTCAGTACAGGCAGCCATATCGATGTCGGCAAATTCCGGCATCATCATCTCTTTTCGATATACCGGCACAATCGCCAAAGCAGCATCCTTGATGCATCCGCCGTAGGGACTACAGTCTGCCAGAGCGGCCAGGGTTTCTTTATTCTTAACGACAAAGAATTCCCAGGGGCGTTGGTTGGCAGCCGATGGAGCGGCCATCGCAGCTCTTAGAATCTGGTCAATTTTTTCTGCTTCGACTGCCTTGTCTTCATACTTTCTCACACTGGTTCTGTTAAAGATTACGTTCATTTTCTTCCTCCTATTATTTCTTAGCCAGGTGTTTACCCATGCTGTTTTGGCTATTTCTTGCTTCTATTCTTGATTCATGCTATCATTTTACCAATCATTTTCATAAAAACAAGAATGCACTTTTTTGTCACTTACTACCCAAAAAGATAGTAAGTATTCAAGAAGCCACCAAAGGAGAAACCATGACCGAAAAAAAATATTTCTGCTGCCCCATTGATGCTACCATTAGCCTGATCGGTGGAAAATATAAAACAAAAATTCTCTGGAATCTGGTTGATCAGACCCTGCGCTTTAATGAACTGCAAAAAATCGTTCACCAGGCCACCCCAAAAATGCTCACTCAACAGCTGCGCGAGCTGGAGCGGGACGGTCTGATCACCCGAACCGTCTATCCGGTGGTGCCGCCCAAAACTGAATATGCACTGACCAGTTTCGGCCTGAGCCTTTATCCGATTCTCGACGCCATGTGCGAATGGGGCAAAGATTATATGGCTGAAGAGGCCCCTGAGGAAACAACGACAGCTGTCAATTAATAATCAAACGAACCCATTTTAGCGGACTGCTTTGCCAAGACTTTGTGTTTTATATCGATGTCTACGCAAAAAGGTCATGCCTCTTGTCATAGCCCAATCCACTGTTCGGGGTGATTCATCGCATCCTGGAATTTTTCCAAAAACAAACCCACATGATAACCATCAGCGACAGCGTGGTGAACAGTGATCGAAAAGGGCATCATTTTTCGGCCGTCTTTTTCAAAAAAACGGCCCGCCTGCAAGATCGGAAAATAATAATCGGCCTTCGCATAGGGGACTGGTGAATAACTAGTAAATTGAGTCCATGGCACCATCCCCACCATAAAGCTATTCGGCGGCGGCAGCTCTGGTTTGGCCAAAATCCCGTGATTCCCAGAATATCGTTTTTGATCTTCCATATAGTTGTGATAAAAGACTTCAAAATCCGGATCATATTCTGTCCACATATTTGACATGGTTTTGTCATCCTCATGAAAACAGGCATAAGAAGGATGTAAGACCTCATAATACCCCAGCTGATCGGCCGTTTTAGCAACCCGAAATTCCGGCTGCTCGGTAATCAGTTTTGCCGTCAGATAGAGATAGGCCGGAAAAAACTTCTTTCCAGCTTTTTTAATTAGATGATACGCCTCTGTCATATCGATCTCCACACTCATACTAAATCCAGTCGGCAGCATTTCAGTAAAATAATAAAAGTATGGTCGTCGATCCCAGCTTTCAAAATCAATGAGATGTAATTGCGTGTTCATTTATTCGTTCTTCCTTTTGTTTATCAATCCAGATTTCAAGCAATATTGCAATGTCATCACTAAACTCTGCCTCGCTCTGCGTTTCACCTTTTTTTATTTCTTCCAGAACGACAAATGAAAAGGATTTGGCGCCATAGGCTTTCCAATCTTCCAGCATTGCGGGCTCCGGGCACGAATTCGTGGCAACAGCAAAGCCAAAGCGGTTTTGTTGTCCGACCATATTTTGGGTCGATTTTATCCAAATCCGGTCATTTCCACTGCATTTTATGCCATAAATGCCCCCGACAACCCTTCTGTTTTTATAGTTCTCTTTTAATTCTTTTTTTGATCGTGTTTCCATAAACCTAATTCTCCTAAACCTGTATCTATTTTGCTTACAGCACCCAAAGACCATCTTTGCTGCAATAATAGTACATTTTGCTGCCAAACTTTTTACTCAGCTTGCCGCCACTCATTTTCGGCAGTCGCAGGGCCGCCGGCTGCTCCGGATAAAGCCTGACAAACAAGCTGCGATCACTTGATACATAGGCCACAAAAGAAATAAAATGGGCCTTGGTCATTTCGTGATCAAAGGTAATATAATATTCTCCATCGTCATCCTGGATGGTTATTCTGTGTTTTTCATCGGCTGGTTTTGCCACCAGTGGTGCCAGTTTGCGACCGCAGCAGGAAAGCTCCGCATCGCCAGTGGTACTGATCACATTGCCACAGTTGGGACAAACATAAAATTTTATTCGCTTCAAGTTTCCTGTTTCCATATCATTCAGTTCCAGATCTCCCAATAGTATTTTTTCAATATTTACCTCAAACAGTTGTGAAAGTTCTCTCAGCAGGGATACATCCGGACAACCCAGGCCCCGCTCCCATTTGGAGATGGTCTTATCACTGAGGTGCATCCGCTCGGCAACCTGTTTCTGGGTCATCGCCTTTTCTTTTCGTAATGCCTTCAGTAGTATGCCTACCTTATTACAATCCAATTGTCGTACCTCCATATGAACTATAGTAATTGATCGATGGAATTTATTCAATCGACGCTCCGTAGAGTTTCGGCTGTTTCTGCTGTCACGATCAAACACGCTTCCCTAAAAAGAACTCGCAATTATTTCTACTGATCGTTTTCGATATAACGAAAACCATCTCACTTATTCGTATTCGTTTTCGTTATATCGTAATCTATTATCAAGTTAACTCCCATCCTTAAATCTCACCGATCTCATAATTCCCCTTGTAAATATTCCCCAGCCCACCGTCGATGGAGATGGGATCTCCCGATTTAAAGCGATGTCCATTGATGGTACATTCTTTGGTTGAATCATTGACTTCCAGCCCCTTACATTTAACAATACAAACCTTACCAACGCTGGCAGCCGCCACGGCAGCATGGGAGGTGACCCCGCCCTTGGCGGTGATCAGCCCGTCGCAGACAAAAATTAAGGGAATATCATCCGGAACCGTATCCGGTCGCACCAGAATAATTTTGGCCTCGGGACAGTGTCGTTTTAAATCCTCCATATCCGCCATATCAAAGGCCAAAAGCCCGGACAACACCGCACTGCTCATGCCGATGCCGTGACCAACCAGTTCCATTTGATTGGGTGCTGGCAGAAAGCTGGAAAAAGCTGTCTGTTTTTTGAGGTTCTGATTCCTCGTCTGGAGAATATATAGATCTTCCGGGTTATCAGACTCAAAGGTAAACTCTATTTCCTGGTGGACAAAACCATATTCTTCGATCAGTCGAACCGCATAACGCGTCAGTTCCTGGTAGATATTGGGAAAGCCCGATTCCAAGGACAGACTGCTGTCCCGATAATCCCGTTTTCTTTGTGCCTCGCTAATCGGCAGGGTATTGACCAGGCCGGAAACCACATCTTCACCCTGACTGCAGAGGGCAAAATCACCGTAAAGATTGATCCCGGCGCAACCGTTAAAAGGACTGCTGGTAAAGACGACTCCAGTACCAGAGCGGGCCGAACGGTTTCCCAGCACCATTTTCTGAACCACCACAGCGGTGCCCCAGTCCTCGGCAATCTGCAGATGATCCCGATAGTAGACGGCACTTTCCGAAAACCATGAATCCAATACCGAGCCAATGGCTTGTTTCAGCTGCTTGAAGGGGTCGTTTTCGATTTCGATTTGATAGTCGGTTAAAACCATTTTATAGCTAAAGGCAATGATTCTCATCTGCTCGGGACTGAAGTTGATTTTTAGCGTCACGCCCCACTGCTGTTTATATTCCAGCATCACCCGGTCAAACACATCCCGGTCAATGCCATAGGCCATCCCCCAGCTCTGCAAAAAGCGCCGATAACAATCCCAAGCGGTCCAACCATAGCCCTGCTGTTGGCTGAATGCGGCCGCGATTTCATCATTCATCCCAACGTTTAAAAATGTTTTCATGGCCCCGGGCAAAGAAATGGATGAACCCGAGCGGATCGAAAAGAACAGCGGATTTTCGGCACTGCCAAAGGTTTGGCCGGTGATCGTCTCAATCATTGCAATATGTTTTTGGATCTGCCAATCCATATCCCGCCGCATATCCGGATGGCCCTCAATGGTTTCCTTGTGCCGGAATACTTCGGTGGTAATCACAAATCCCGGCGGAACATGAAAGCCATAGTTGATCAGTTTTTTCAGAAAATATGCCTTGGCCCCCAGAAAAACCGGGTTATCAATAGCAAGCGTGGCTTCGGTCAGGAGGCTGAACGAAATATCCGGGTCGTATGTCAGCATGCTTTCAATAAAGGAACTGGAATAGTTTTTCATCAGGCTTCTCAGCCCGCTGATGGTGTCGGTGATAAAGTTATCCAGATCCTGAACCAAAAAAGCAGTTGACAGGTTGTCCCGGAGGAATTTCTCAGATTCGATATGATAGAGTCGGCGCTCATCGCCAACCACTTTTTGTTGCTTTGCCACCAGAATCTGAGGAATAATAACCCGCATCGGAATCTCAAAAAGATCGAAAAAGTATTCGCTGATAATTTGTTTGATATCATTGGCCATAAACTGAAAAATATTGATATATTGATGGATCGAAAAGCTGGGCGAGGCCAGCCCGAATTTCAGCATATCGAGATGAGAATTAAGCCCCTGATTAACAATTCCGTCCAGCTCCAGGCCATCCTTAAACAGCAGCAGAATATGATAAATCTGACGAAAGGTTTTGGCCGTAATGTACTCAGCGTTAAAGGGCTGGGTAATCTGGGTCATCAGTTTGACTACGGTTCGTTCGAGCCGATACATCAGCCCCAGGGCATCAAATTTGGGCTCCACATATTCGCCATACATCGAGGGAATATCGGCGGCGATATGGCGCTTGTAATATATGTTTTCAGAGGCTTCGCTGGGACGGGGATCCAGAATAATCGTTTTAAGGCGGTTCATATGCTGATAAATCTGGCGGATCGCCGCTTCCTGATCATTTTGTTTCAGGCAGTTTTTTAATTCACTCAGATCACCAGTCAGATTGGGGCTGTAACCGCTGAGCATGGCCAGCACATCATCAAATTCAAAGGAGTACTTTTCCAGCAGCAGGAAATAAACCCGAAAAAGATTGAGTACCCGCTTGTTGTCCAGACCCTGTTCCGAACCAAACCGGTGCAATCCCGCCCGGATCGCCTCAATATCCAGACGTAACAGCCCAACCGGGGTGGTTTCCAGCTCCTGACACAGCCCGATCATCGTGTCATGGGGTCGGCTAAACCACTTGCTTTGAGGATCAAGACTTTCATAAATTTCCTGGGGAATCAGCTCCTTTAGCGGTTCCTTATTGCCGTCATACCAATAGGTAATGATTTTCCGGGCCAGATCAATATGCGTATTGTTACTTTCGATATGGATCTGTTTGCGCATAAAATGAATCAGTCGATCCTTGCGCCGGGAGGCCTCATCAATGGCAGTGGTCACATCCCGGAGCTCGCCCTCGGCGCCGATTTCTTTGAAATAGACCGGAAATATCCGGGCCAGCTGCTTGATTTCGCGGTAAACCGGGGTGATCTGACTGTTAAGCAGCCGGGTAATATCCCGCTGAAACAGATCAGTGTCCGAAATAAAGATCCCCCCCAGCTTGAGGTTGACAATCAGCGCCGCCAACAGCTCCCGCATCGCCCGAGGATCTTCCTCGATTAATTCCAGCCAGACCCGAATATTTTTAACGTGGTTCGAATCAATCAGAATCTGCCAGTCACTATTGAGACTTAATTTCCCCGGAGCGTTAAAACCCAGTCCGATCAGCGCTTTGGTAAAATAATCGATATTGGCTCGATCCCCGGTGGCAATGATTTCTTTACCCAACGTCAGCAGACAGTCCAGCACGGTATCGCCATGCTCCTGCCTGAGTTCCTGAAACTCGGCCATGATGGTGTTGATAAATTCGGTAATATCCTGGGAATCCAGTTCATCAAAAATATTGCCCAGATTCCGGTTGATATCATAGATCAGATGGTCGTTCAGAGTTGCCATGCCCGGTAAATGCAGGAGATAATACAGATAATAGATGGTTTCGATATGAGTCGGAAATTTTTCTGAAAAACTGCGGAAATAGTTGGCGATGTCATTGAAGAACAGCTGCTCCTGAAGTTCCGGCCAATGAATCGCCTGTTGGCGACGGGTTCTGAGGGCTTCAAAAAATTCCTGCCCAATGGCCTCAATATCGGTTGCCTGTAGATGGGGGAACAATTTCTGCCGGGAGTTAAACCAAACCTCAGCCTGAGAGCTTTGCTCCCAGAAATCAATGCACTGATCCAGAAGATGTGCAACGATCGCTTCCAGAATTTCAGCAAATTCAGGCTCTGCTGCCACCTTATTGAGATAAATTTTGAACACACCGGAATTCTTGACATAAAGCAGTTCATGCTGAGCCATATCCTCCTTAAGGACATCGATACATAAAAAAATAACCGCTTTGGGATACGCATCAAAACTGGCCAGCCGATCCATAAAACGGATCAGAACCTGGCTGAGCAGCGTCCGCTGGCTGTCTTTGAGTTTGGATCGCAGCACTGAGCGGATTATCTCCACCAGAACGGTGAAAGCCTGTTCTGACTCCGGTAGATCATGATAGAGCCAGATATCACCCAGACAAATGGTCTGCAGCGACTCGATGACATAGCGATTATTACGATATTTATGATTGAGCTCGATTAAAAATTCCTGGGTCCGTTTATGAATCCCCCAGTACTCTTTTGATAATTCACCGAACCACTGCTGTTGCTCCGGGATTTCAATATGGGTTTCCCGGGTCTGATTAAGATTGGCCTCTAAGGCCTTTGAAGAAAACACGTTAGCCATTTTATTATCCCCCTGATTCAATCTATTTGGGTAAATGTCGGCTTTACCTTTTCCTCAGTATAGCATAATCACTCGCCGAATTGAAACCGTTTTCGCAGCCAATCCTATTTATTTACTACGTCAAACGCCTCCGAATCGGCTTTGATTCGGAGGCGTTTGGTAAAATCATCGTTCGTCGAGCGCAACGTGAGTTATTTTTGTTGGGCTGGTTAAATAATTACCTTAACCGTATTTCGGCCCGCTTCATGACTAACGTCAAGTGATTTTGCATAGTTATGGATAATCGCCAGGGATAGTTCATTTTCATCGCCCTGCTCCAGATCATAGGCGTCCCCGGAAAAACTGGCCTGGATGGCGATCTCTCCGCTTAAATCCGAATACTCAACTAAAAGTGTGACACTGGCTCTGGGAAAGGCCCGCAATAGAATGGCCAGCACCAGTTCTTCACAAACCAGCTGGACATTCATAATCTGCCGATCGGAAAACATCTGTTTTTTAAGGAAGCTTTCGATTTTGGCATTAAGTTCATAAAGATCAAAGCCGCTGCCTGCCGCCGTGTATTCAAAGGCTGAAATCTTCCGGATAAAGGCCCGGGTCTTGGGCTTCTGCGGATGGTCAAAAATTTCTGCCGGTACTCCGTCTTCGTAAATGCCCTGCTCATCCATATAGAAGACCCGGCTGGAAACATCCCGGGCAAACTTCATCTCATGGGTTACAATCATCATTGTCATCCCGGTTGATGCCAGCTTGCGGATCACCCCCAGCACTTCGCTGACCATGGTCGGATCCAGGGCCGAGGTGGGCTCATCAAAGAGCACCACCTCGGGTTTCATCGCCAGGGTTCGGGCGATCGCCGCCCGCTGTTTCTGGCCGCCGGATAATTCGTCCGGAAAGGCCAGCGCTTTTGACCGCAGCCCGACCATTTCCAGATAGGCCAGCCCTTCTTCATAAGCTTGCTGACGCGGGATTTTGAGCAGATTAACCGGCCCCAGCATCAAATTTTCGATGATCATCAGGTGGGAAAAGAGGTTAAAGGACTGAAAAACCATCCCCATTTTCTGGCGTAATTTTGCTACATCGGCATTTTTATCGAGAATATTCTGCCCTTCAATATAAATTTCTCCGGCAGTCGGCTTTTCAAGCAGATTAATGCACCGCAAAAAAGTCGACTTACCACAGCCCGACGGCCCGATAATCGAGATCACCTCGCCTTTTTTAATCTCGGTGTTGATATCCTTTAGCACCTGTAGCTGACCATAGCTTTTCGACAGATCTTTTATTTCAATCATTTTTGCACCTCAACAACTTCTGCGTCAATCTCAACAACGCCTTTGACTACCCGTTTCCGGCGTTTGGGGTCAATCTGTACTTCAATCTTTCCCAGTAACAAAATAAACAGGTAGGTGATGACAAAATAGATCGCCGCCGTTACCACCAGTGGAAAAAACGCTTCAAAGGTCCGGCTTCGGATAATATCGGTCATCTTGGTCAAATCCTGGATAGCAATATAACCGACCACCGAGGTCATTTTTACCATACTGATAAATTCGCCTTTAAAAATCGGCAGAATGTGCCGTAGCGCCTGGGGCAGGGTGACCTTAAAAAAGCTGGCCACTCTGGTAAACCCCAGTGCGTAGGCAGCCTCCAACTGCCCTTTATCGGTGGCGTCAATGGCGGTTCTGAAAATTTCTGCCGAATAGGCGGCAAAATTAATCGAAAACCCAACCACCGCAATCAGTACCGGATGGATGTCCACCGAAGCAAAAATAATATAGTAAAGGATCATCAACGTCAAAACAATCGGCACGCCCTGAATCAGCCGAATATAAACGACCGCCAGGCCTGAAATCAGGCCCACCCGGGAACGACGCATCGCACAGATGAGGGCCCCTAATAAACTACCAAAGAGCAATGACAACAGCGAAATGACAATCGTCGTTGAAAGTCCCTCCAAAATCAGTTGATACCGGTCTTCAACAACAAAGGTCTTGTTAAAGCTCTCCCCCAATGACGCTATCATGCCAGCCCATTGTTGTCCTCCTGTCGAAGCAGCCACTGCCTGATTTCTGACAATCGCCACAGCCTGATCAGACTTTAGTGGTGTCAAAAAACGAATCGATGCAGCCCGTTCCGGAGTATACGCAAGATAGAATGCCAGATCAATTTTTCCTGACGTGATACTAGGAATGATCGCTGAAAAATCCATTGGCTTTATCTCCACGTTCATTCCCATCCTGGCAGCCAGACTACGTGCCAGATCAACTTCAAGACCAACCAGTTCGTTATCCTTATAATAGGAATACGGATAATCGTCGCCTAAAACTCCGGCTATCAGGGTTCCTTTCTCGCCAGTCAGATCAACCGGCGTCAGCACTTTTCGGTCTTCGTTTTCGCCCATCCATTTTTCGGTCATCGCTTTTAAACTGCCATCATCGATCATTGTTTTAACCGTGGCATCAAGGGCATCGCCGAGCTGGGTATTGGTCTTACTGACTCCGATTGATGACGAGATATCCGCATAAGGCGGCAATGCAATCAGATCAGGGTTCTGCTCAATAATTTCGGCAACCTTTGACTGACTTGTCAGTAGCGCATCGATTTTTTTTGATTTTAGCGCTTCAAGCATCGACGAAAAATCATTGAATTCATATTCATCAGCCTGATAAAGTGGTCGAAAATTGTCAATATGAACCATCCCGGTAATAAAACCAACCCGCTTGCCATTCAGTTCCTCATTGGTTTTAATGGCTTGATCAACCATTGACGCTGCCGCCATATCTTTTCTGATCAAAGCACTGTTGTGCAAGACCACATAGGCATCCGTGTAGAGCACCTCTTGCCCCCGCTCATCAGTCTTAAAGAAGTCAGAAATAATCACATCGCCCTTCCCGCTTTGGAGGGCTGGAATCATCGCCTGATAATCCATGGTAATGATTTCATAATCGAGATTGGCATAACTGGCAAAGCGTTTCATAAATTCAACATCAAAGCCAGTCAGTTGTCCATTTTCATAATAGTTCATCGGTTCGGTTAAACCATTGGTAATAATCGTGATTTTTTTCTCCGGATTTTGGGGCTTGGGTATATCCGGCATTTCCCCACCGGTGTTATTTATCCACCGCTTCACCATCGCTGCTGCCGTACCATCGGCCTGATATTGTTTAATAAAAGCATTGAGCTGCTCATTCATGGCCGTATCATCTAGTCGGACAACAGCGGCAATCTCGATATTGCCCAGCTCTTCGTCAAGCTTGACCAGATCCGGGTTGCTTAACAAAATCCGATCAACCCCAGAGCTATCATAAATCACAGCGGTCACCTTACCGCTTTTAAGCGCCGCCACCCCATCCATAAACTGAGTAAAGTAAGAAATATCAGCATTGGGCATCAGTTCTTTAGCCACCTCTTCCGGCGGAGTTCCCTCCGGTACGCCAATGGTGTAGCCAGCTTTATTCAGATCACTGCTACTGCTGATCGTTTTCTGACTGCTCTGAGCACCTTCAGTTGCTGCCTGTCGATCGGCCTTGACAACAAAAACCTGGGGATTGGGAAAATAACCAGCGGTAAAATCGACCTTTTCCGATCGCTCCGGGGTGTTATACATGGCCGCAACCACATCACTATTTCCCGATTGGAGACTGTCAATCATTGCTTTAAAGTCCATATCCTGAAATTCGACCTGCATCCCCAGTTCATATGCGATGCGGCTCAGTAATTCCACATTCATCCCGGTTAGCTCCCCATCCTGAACAAAACACCGGGGCTCAGTCAGAGATGTGACGGCTACCCGCAATACCGGGCCGCTGACATTTTTGGGCACGTCAACAATTTCATAGTCGCCGCCCGCTTCCGGAAACCAGTGACCTTTAATTTCCTCCATGGTGCCATCGCTTAAATAACGGTTCAACACCGCATTAAGTTTCTGGTTAAGCTCAGTATTCTCTTTCTTAAGGGCCATTGCTGTCACTTCATCAGTCAGTGCTTCTGGTAACACCATGGTTCCTTCGTCACTCTTTACAAAATTTCGCGCTGTTGCATAATCCATGATGGCATAATCAATTTTTCCCGCCATCAAGGCCGCTGACTCATCAACGTAATTGTTGAAGCGATTGATTTCTGCCTTGGGGTATTTTTCCGGAGCCATCGATTCGCTCACTGTTCCAATCATCGTTCCGATTTTTGCCGTTTCCACGGGTGGAAGGGGCGCCACCGCCTGACTGCATCCGGCCAGTAATAATATCATTACCACGCAAAAGCCTACAAAAATGCGTTTCATCAATCGCCTCCATTTTTAGTTACTGTTCATTTCCCGATAATCCCGGTGCTTCCGAGCCGGGATTGATCAACCCGCTCCAGCCACCGTTATTATCTACATTAATAATGCTTAAACAACCGCCTGATTCAGGACACCAATTTTTTTATCGTCAGAATATTTTTATTTTCTTCAAAGCGATAGTCTACGGCATCCATGCTTTTTTTAACCATCAGCACCCCTAACCCGCCAATTTGCCGTTCTTCTGCGGTTAAGGTAATATCCGGATCGGGATTTTCCAGGGGGTTAAAGGGATCGCCCTGATCAATAAACTGAATTTCCACCAAGGGCGGTTCCCCATAATTATCAACTTGAATGATGACGTTGCCGTCATCCGGAGCATAGGCATAGTTGGCAATGTTCACAAAAATTTCTTCCGCAGCCAAATCAATCTGAAAGATCATTTTCATACTGGCCCCAGCCGTCTCCAATTCGGTATCGATAAATTCAAGCACCTCCGGCAACTTATCTGTCGATGCATTTACAGTTAATTTCTTCATCTTATCTGATCTCCTTTACTGTTGTTCAACAAATCCACCAAAACGCCCAGAACTTCAATCGTCTTGATGGAATGGAATCCAAGCCTTTGATAAAAGTAGTTATTATCTTTTATGTTGCTGTTTTCAAGATAGATGGGACAATCCCTGAATTTTTCAATCGCATAGTCCATCAGGGCCCGCCCCGCCCCCCGATAGACTGAACCGATCATGAAGAGATAGTGATGTTCCTGATTATAATGGTAGCGTTCGGTAATCAGGGTTTCATTCCTCAGCCGGATCATGCTTTTTAACTGAATCAGTAATAAAAATTTGATTATTTGACCAATCATTCCACTGACAAAAACACTGCGGATACTAAAAAAAGGTTTTCCTTTATGATTCCAAATTGATGCCCCAACGATTTTTTCGTCAACAACCGCCACATGGATTTCGCCATTGCGATTATAGTACTCCACCATCAGTCTGATATAGCGGCATAAATCTTTCTCATTCTGAAAAACTGCCAGGTACAAGGGATCACCCTTAAAGGCCTGACCCAAGACTGCCGCAACCTCTTCGAGACGATGTTGATCCAGCTTTTTATCGCTTATTGTGATCATAACTGCCCCAAAACGAGCTCTTGATCGAGTTCAAAAAGAGTCGTCTGATTTCTTGTCCAGATTGCTTGGCCGCCTAAATTTGACATACTTTTGCATCCTTCATTTGTTATTGCAAAACAAAACACCCGCTCAATTGGGAAGCCCTGATTCTGCTTTTGCTTAAGATAATCCCAGAGTTGATCATGCAACTGCTTCGAGATGCCCTGATGCCGGAAAATCTCATCCACCGCCAGATCCAGGATCAGGATGTAATTACCCCTTCCTTTCTCCAGCGGTACTACCTCATTTTCATTCAGATTGTCGTCGATATATTCCTGATTCGACACCGCCCGCTGATAGACGGATTCATCGACCCCAAAAAAGCTGATAAAGCCTGCCAGAGTATCACCTTCATATGCTGCAATAATCCCTTCCGGGAACTTTACAAAGCGCTTTAACGCCATCCCCTGATTGGTTAAAATGTCATCCCCATAAATTTTGCAATCCAGATCAAGAATCGCCTGAAATGCTTCTATTGACAATTCCTGCCCCACTTTAATGGTGATCTCCATCTGCTACGCCTCAAGCTTGAAGCCCAGCATGGTGATGTCGTCAAATTGCGGTTCCTGATCGGCAAACTCATCCACATCCTCAAGAATGTCAGCGCACAGCGCTTTAATATCATGCTCTTTTTTTGCCGCCACCAATGTTTGTAGCCGTTCCAGTCCATAAAACTCTTTTTTGGTATTATTCGCTTCAGGAATTCCATCGGTGTAGAGATAAATAATATCCCCTTTTTCAATTTTTGATTCATTCATCTTATACTTGGCCGTTTCAATCCCGGCACAAACAAAGCCTTTTTTGCCAGTCAGCATTTCAACCTGACCATCTTTTTTCCAGATTATGGCCGGATCATGACCGGCATCACACCACTGGAACACCCCAGTCTTAACATTGATAATGGCAATCAGCAGGGTCACAAACATACCCTGTTCGTTGTTATTACACAGGGTGACATTGGCTTCTGTCATGACTTCATCAACTGGCAGACGCCGGAGCACCAAATCTTTCACCGTGGCTTTGGCCATGGCCATAAACAGTGCCGCTGGCACCCCTTTGCCGGAAACATCACCGATGGTAATACAGAAATGGTCATCATCGACAAAAAAGAAATCGTAAAAGTCGCCGCCCACATCTTTGGCTGCCCGCATCGATGCATAGAGTGTAAACTCATGTCTGTCCGGGTACTCGAAATTCCGGGGCAACATTCCTTCCTGAATCAGGGTGGCAATCCGCAGCTCCGTTTCAATTCGCTCCCGCTCGGAGGTGACACTGGTCAGTTCTTTTATATAACGGATAATGTCACTGGTCATCTTATTAAAGGCTTCGGCCAGAATTTCGATTTCATCCCCAGTTTTAACATCGATATTCAAAGCCACAATCTCACTTAAGTTCTCATCAACATTGGTATTAACAAAATCCGTGGCGTTATCGACAATCACCTGTAAGGGATCAATAATCGACTTATTGAGAAACAGCAGATAAATCGTGATAAACAAAATTAAGATCAGGGCCGCAATGGATGACACCAGAATGATGTATTTAAAAAGGGTTGAGTTGATCTCCTTCATGGACATATCGGCCCCGACTACTAAAACCGGATTACCCTCACTGTCTTTTAATACATTAAAGGCCGAAATCAGATAGCCAAACTCACTTTCATTGGTGATGACCACTTTGGGCGCATCCGGATCGGTAAACAATCGATTGGCAGCGTCAATATCTTCCTGGGGATAATAGTCCGTTCCCAGAAAATCACCAAGCCCAAAATGACCGGCCATCCCGGGCGTGGTTCCCTGACCAAACACCTTAAATCCTTCTGCGGTTGGTACATAGGCATAAAGATATTCCAGATGATTCTGTTCCTGCAATGTCTGAAATTCTTTAATCAATAGCTCATAGTCGGCGTCAGGCTGTCCCGTTTCATAGTACTGATTGACCTTGTCCACCGGTACAAAAACAGATGCCGTTTTGACGAGTGAGGTGATATTTTCTTCATAACGCTTAAACATTGAGTCCCGATAACTGAAATAGGAAATCAACACAATCACCAGCGAAAGCACCAGTGCCAAAATCATACTGGCTGAGGCGAACTTTGTTTTTAGGCTGATGCGACGAATATTCTTTTGATCTTTCATTCTTGCCACCTTTTTTATAGAATAATAAGTAAATTGTTAAATACCAGCGTCCGATTATAGGCAAAGGATTTTGCTTTCTTCCGGACAATCGATACCCCCAAATAATCCAGGGCTTCATCGGGCTTTTCTGATTCTTCAAAGGGATTATAGCTGGTGCTGTCATCCCGGAGCCTGATGTAGATGTCCTCCTCAAACAGGGCAATTTTTATATGTATATAATGGGGTTTCCCGTCATTGAAGCCGAAATTAATGATATTAGCTGCCAGCTCTTCAATGGTCAGATTGATAAAGTAAGCATTTTTGCTGTCGATATCCAGGCGTTCACAAAAAGCTTCGATCTCTAGCACACATTTTTCCAGCTCCTTTATATCCGCCGAAAGGGTGGTTTCATAAAGATTGTCTTTGCTAATGACGGGTTCTCTAAACAGTAAAATATTTCGGTACCCCCCTTGTTTTTTGAGCACCAGGGCCGCAAAAAGCAGGATCACCATGGTCACGGTTTCTGCTGCCACCATCGCCAGTGCTGTCCCGACGACACCAAACGCCGGAATTAACCAGGCGCAAAAGGCGACCAGCAGCAAAAACCCCCGTAAAAAATAAATAATCCCTGCCAGCGTCGGCCGCTTAATGGTCTGATAAAAATGGGCCATGACGCAGTTAAAACAGGTCTGCACCACCCCCAAAGCAAAGATCCGGATGGTCTGGGCTACCAGCGGCAGGTTATCAGTCACCCCAAACATTGCTGCAATCGGCTCGGCCAAAATAAGTAACACCAGGGCGCATAAGCTACTAAGCAAAACCGCTGTCTTTAATGACAGGCCCATGGTGTCATAAACCCCTTCAGTATCCTTTTCCCCGGCAAAGGTTGCCACCAGCGGCGCCAGGGCCAGTGATATCCCATCAAAAATCGCATAGGCAAACAAGGAAACATTAAACAGAATATTATAAACTGCCAGTCCCCCTACCCCAACCGTTGCACTGAGCAAATTGTTGATGACGACCAGGGTGATACCCTGATAAATAAAGGCCGAGGCGATTCCAAAACCGCCGTGAAAAAGCTGATAGCCAACTTTGGGACTCAGGGAAGTCTGCCCGAATTTAAGATGATTATGCTTTTTTAAAAAATGCATGCCATAAACGGCAATCGCACATAACTGTCCGATTACCATCGCCAGAGCGCCACCAAATACGCCCATATTCAGCCCAAAAATAAAGATAAGGTCCAGTACCAGATTGACGATCACCGAGACGCTAATACCCAAAGTGGACAAAAACGGATCAGCATCACTGCGAATCAAGAGAGAGATTACCGGCGCCAAAATGAATATCGGTGCGGTAATGACAATCGGCCACATATAGTCCCCGGCAGCAGCAATGCCCGCCCCGCCGGTGAGACCAATGATGGTCGGAAGAAAGAGACTTCCCAACACGGCAATGGCCAGACCAACGATAGCAGCAAAAAATAATGCCTGGGTAAAATAGGCTCTGACCCCATCTTTATCCTCGGCGCCGATGGCCTCAGCTACTTTCAGAGAGCCACCAACACCAAAGGCATAACCGAACAGATTATAAACCATGTATATCGGCATTGACACCGCCAGTACTGATAGACCAATCTCTCCAAATGCGTTCCCCAGAATAATGGCATCCACAAAGGTTCCCAGCACCACTCCCGCTGAGGAAAGAATGCTGTTGATGACAAATATGCGAAAAGCCTTGTTAACAAAATGTTGATTATTCATTATGCCCTCTCTCATTGCCTCCTTTTATCAGCCAGGATAGCCAAACTTACTGACTGCCGTTAAATGATCGACACTTCATTTTGGTAATTAGATATATTTATCTGCTAATCATATGATATTGATTAGCTACAAACAAAATTGCCTGAACAGAATAAAGTTATACGAGGCTATTATAGCATATAAACGACGTTGATTGTCGAACAATTCTTTACTTCTGCTGTAAATTTTCTTACTCTTTGAATATTATACGCCATCACTGATGCTTATTTTTATTAGCCACTAAAATCACTGAATTCTTTATTTTTATTTTATATTTACCGGGTATCATTAATACGACTCACTTTTTCGATTATTTAATATTTACAAACGATGCGGAGGTCGAACATGCCCAAACAAATACTGGTCGCTGATGATGACAGCGATATTGCTGCAATCATTGCCGAGGTTCTGACGGACGAAGGCTATCTTGTCCACACTGCTGGTAATGGACTGGAAGTTCTGGATAAAATAAATACTCATGAAATCAGCCTGTTGATTTTAGATATTATGATGCCTGAAATGGATGGTCTGGAAGTTTTGACGCAGCTAAAAAAAGAGAGCAATATTCCGGTCATGATCCTCAGTGCCAAGGGCCGGGATATTGATAAGGTCATCGGTCTTCAAATCGGGGCCGACGATTACATGGCCAAACCTTTTTCCCTGGATGAATTGGTAGCCCGAGTTTCTGCCCATCTTCGCCGGGAACACCGTCGCGAAAAAATCAACGAAATAATCCGTCTGAGTACTATTGAACTGAACAAATCCACCTTTCAGGTTTTTGTCAAAGGAACCCCAAAGGATTTTTCCACCAAGGAATTTCTGATTCTCAGCTACCTGATCGAAAACAAAGGTCAGGTTCTGACCCGGGAACAGATTTATGAAGCCGTCTGGAAAGATGCCTACGGCGGTGATATGACAACTGTCACAGTTCACATTAAAAATATCCGTTCAAAGCTGGGATGCGAAAGCAATCTTTTGGAAACCGTCTGGGGTGTCGGTTATCGTATGACAGGAGGTCACTGATGTCGATCCGCTTAAAACTCTCACTTTCCTTTATTTTGCTGTTTTTACTGGTCGTTGGTCTACTGTTGGCAAGCTTTTTCTTTTTTTATCGCGGCGACTATCGGGATGGTCTGGTGGCCGATCGGGAACATTATGAAGCCCTGGCCGCAGATCTCGTAAAGCAAGCGGCTTCACTTGAGGAAGCAGACATTATTGCACTCCTGGCCGCCCAGACTGAAAACGGGGATCAGATGCTGCTTCTTGATTCCAATAATCAGTTAATCTGGTCCAGTGGTGAGGCGCCGCTCAGTACCCGGCTCAGTGTCAAAGACTTTGTCATCCGTGATGATAAAGTACGCTACGCCCTACGGATCAATTATAATTTTCACAGCCGCAATCAGGTTATTGAAGACTACATTTTTCAGTATCTCTGGCTGATTATTCTTTTAATCATTGCCTTATTTATGTCCATTGCCTATTTCCTTCACCGCTCCATTACTTACCCGCTTTCGGTGCTTCATGACCGGATGATTCAGGATCCTTTGCAGATCAAAATTCAGGCACGACATTACCGCAATGACGAGATCGGCGAACTGGAAAAGCGCTACGATGACATGCTGGTTCGCTTACAATCCTCAGACCGGGAACAGCAGACCATGCTGGCGGCCATATCCCATGACTTACGAACCCCACTCACCTCAATTGCCAGCTATACCGATCGCCTCGCATCGGGAAAAATTACTAATGCTGAAAAAATAAACCACTATTACGCTGTTATCCACCAGAAATCCGAGGATATTCGACTGCTGATTGATCAATTTCAGGAAGCCGCCCAAATTATTCATCACGATCACACCATGAACTTTGAGGTAGTAACGGCGGCTCGTTTCTGGCAATCCCTCCTGAATCCCTATCTGTCAGACTGGGATGATGTGGATGCCAGTATGGACTATAACAGTCACCTTTCCGACACTGCCCAAATTCAGGTCAACAAACCGGCCCTCCAGCGGGTGATCGGCAATATTCTTTGCAATGCCGTTAAATATGGGGGCCATCCACTTTTTGTTGATGTTCATCTGTTTCAAACAAAACACTGGCTAGTCCTAAAAATAGAGAATAACGGGCAACCGGTACCTGGTGAACAACTGCCGCTGCTTTTTGATCGATTTTACCGGATAGAAGCCTCCCGCTCCAAGGAAAAAGGGGGTAGCGGCTTAGGCTTGTACATCTGCCGGGAACTGATTACCCGGCATGGCGGCAGCATCCGGGCTTACCAGCCTACCCGGTATGATTTTGGCATTGAAATCCAACTACCGCTGATTAGTTCTTAATTTTTCTTTACTGTTTCCATATTTTTATTTTATTTCCCAGTCATAAAATGGATTGTGTCAGGAACACCCGGCATAATCCATTTTTTATGGTCGTTTTTTTAAGCGACCGGGAAAGGAATCATTAATGATGAATGAAACAATGATTGAATTCAAAGGAATCACCAAAGAATACACCATGGGCGAAGTTAAAATAGCAGCGCTGGCTGGTGTCGATTTTACCGTAAAACGGGGCGAGTTTGCCATTATCGCCGGTCCCAGCGGTGCCGGTAAAAGCACGATTTTAAACATTCTGGGGGGCATGGATTCGCCCACTGGGGGTGAATTCACCGTCAACAAACAGCCCCTTCACTGCTACGGAAAAAAAGACCTGATTACTTACCGTCGTCAGGAGGTCGGCTTTGTTTTTCAGTTTTACAATCTGATCCAAAATCTGACCGCACTGGAAAATGTTGAACTGGCCGTAGAAATTTGCAAGAATCCTTTTAAGCCTCTGGAGGTATTAAAACAGGTCGGTCTGGAAAACCGGATGATCAATTTTCCTTCCCAGCTTTCCGGCGGCGAACAGCAACGAGTTTCGATTGCCCGGGCGCTGGCTAAAAACCCCACTCTACTCCTCTGTGATGAGCCCACCGGAGCGTTGGACTACAATACTGGCCGATCAGTGCTGAAGCTGCTTCAGGATACCTGCCATCGTACCGGCATGACGGTGGTACTGATCACCCATAACCTGGCGATTGCCCCCATGGGTGATCGGATTATTAAAATCAAAAATGGCTGTGTCGAAAGTATGTCTGTCAACGCCACCCCCCTTCCAGTGGAAGATATTGCGTGGTAAGGAGAAAAGCAATGGGAAATACCATTATTAAAAACGCCTTTAAGGAAGTCCGTTCGTCCTTCTCACGATTTTTAGCCATCTTACTGGTTATCATGGTCGGTACTGCTTTTTATACCGGCTTGAAATCGGTGGGTCCTGATCTTGAGGCTTCCGCCGATCGATATTTTGAAGCAACTCACTTCATGGACTTTCGTTTGTTGTCATCTGTCGGATTTAATGATGCCGATCTGGCCGCAGTCCGGAACAGTTCCGGCGTGGAAGATGCCCAACCAATTTATACCATCGATGCGTTTTTGTCATATGGGCAGCAGACCAATGTCGCCCATGTAATTTCAATTCCAGATTCGACCGTGGCCATCAATGATCTTCATCTGGTAGAAGGCCGATTCCCTCAACAATCGGATGAATGTGTCGTTGATAAGCAGCGCTCCGAAGCCGGTCCAAAAATCGGCGACACCATAACGCTCTCGTCAGGAACCGAAACACCCATCAATACAAGTCTTAGTCAAACTGTCTACCATGTGGTCGGCCTCGCCGAAAGCCCCTCTTATCTGACCAAAGACCGGGGCACCGCTAAATTGGGAACCGGAAAAATAAATAGCCTGGTATTTCTCCCCGCAGCCAATTTTACGCTGCCTGCCTACACCGAGATACTGGTTACCGCTGCCGGAACCTCCGAGATATCGGCCTTTTCAGAAGAATATGCCGAAATGATGACCCCGTTAGCCGAATCCCTCACCACCGTTGCCAATCAACGTAGTGAAATCCGCCAGCAGGAACTGAAGGCCGATGCCGAAGCTCAGCTGGCCGCACAAAAAACAGCCTTTGCCGCCGCGAATGGCATCGCTGATCCCAGTCTTCTGGATTCCTCCCCGGAATTTTTAGAAGCTCAAAAATCAATAAATGAGCTGGCGGCACCCCAATGGCATGTCCTCAACCGAGAATCCAATTCCGGTTATCTGGATTATCAAAATACTATTGAAAGTACCAATGGCATCGCCAGTATTCTGCCATTGTTCTTTTTTGGTATTGCCACCCTGGTCTGTCTGACCACCATGACCCGAATGGTGGAAGAACAACGTACCCAGATTGGAACCCTCAAGGCGCTCGGTTACAGTAATGCTGCTATTGCCTTTAAATATCTTTTATATGCGGTGACGGCCAGCGTTTTAGGCAGCCTCCTGGGCTGGGCCATTGGTTTTATGCTCATTCCCCAGGTCATCTTTAACGCTTATCGGGTACTTTATACTTTACCCGAAATGACTCCGGCTTTTCATGTTTCAATTGCGGCATTATCGGCGCTTTTTGCCATCTCAGTCACCACTGTCGCCACCTTTTTAAGCTGCCTGACCATCCTTCGCTCTGCCCCTGCGGAACTGATGCTGCCCAGTGCCCCACCACCGGGCAAACGCATTTTTCTGGAAAACGTTGACTTTATCTGGAAAAAGCTTCAATTTAGTCAAAAAATCACCTTTCGAAATCTTTTCCGTTACAAAAAGCGCTTCTGGATGACGGTACTGGGTGTGGCCTGTTGCACTGCCATGCTGGTTGCCGGGCTTGGCTTACGGGACTCCATTGCTACCCAGGTCGCCGAAAAACAGTTTGGTGATATCATGCGCTACGACGTCTCCCTGCAATTAAAAGAAAATTTGACGATGGAACAAAAATCAGCTCTGGTCACTACCCTGGCAAACACTAACCTCTCTACGTATCTGGATAATACCGTTAATAACATCTCGGTGCAAGGTAGCACCGACAATTCAGACCCTATCGACAGCCTGCTGATGGTGCCCGCCGATCCGGCCGCTTTATCCAACTATTTTATGTTGCGCAGTTATGATACCGGAGAGCCCTTAGTTTTATCCGATCACGGGGTGATTTTGACCCAGAAACTTGCTAAAAACCTTGATGTCACCACCGGCGATACCATTGTGATTAAGGAAGATGAAACGACTACCCAGCTTGTGCTGGTGGAAGGAATTGCCGAGAATTACCTTCAGCATTATGTTTTTCTATCTCCGAGCTACTACCAAACCATTTATGGTGAGCTGCCTCAGCCCAACCAGGTTCTGGGCCTACTTGATTCGACCCTGTCACAGGAAGATCTGGCCGCTACCCTAATGGCCACAGCGGGTGTTTCCGCCGTTCGCTTCACTTCTGATAATGAACAGGATTTTCAAAACACTCTGGGAAGTATCAATTATCTGATTTGGATCATTATCATCGCTGCAGCGCTACTGGCGCTGGTGGTGCAATACACCCTGACAACCATCAACATCAGTGAGCGGTTCCGGGAGATCGCTACCATTAAGGTATTGGGCTTTTATGACCGTGAAGTGTCTGCCTACATTACCCGGGAAAGCTATCTGCTCACACTATTCGGAATTCTTCCCGGCCTGATTGGTGGGATCTTTTTGCATGGTTATATTCTGGATGCTGCCGAGGTTGGCAATGTAATGTATGTTGAGTCCATCCTTGCTCAAAGCTTTATCCTCAGTATTTTGCTGACTTTTATGTTTACCTGGCTGGTGAATCTAATCATGATTGGCACCCTTAAAAAAATTAATATGGTGGAGGCATTAAAAAGCAATGAATAGAAAAGAGAAACCCGCTAAAAGAAAAAACAACAGCGTCAGAAAAAAGATTTTGATTCTTATCGGCAGTATTCTGCTTTGTATCGTGATTGCCGGAGTTTCCTGTTTTATATTCAGGGCTTCCGATTCGTCAAACTTACCCGATCCATCAGATCTCAGCTCCTCTGAAATTTCAACCCCAACCACCGGCGTTGAAACAACCTTTACTCAAACACTTGATCAACTGATACAAACCTCGAATCGGATCACTGGTCTGAAAATTAATCAGACACTACTTTCACTCTCAGGATTGAATCAAGCCGTTACAACCATTATGTATAATCAAAAGCAGATTATCGCCCGGTGTCATGAACTCAGTGAAACGACCGCGGATATCCCTGAATCTGATGAAAACATGACCCTGTTTTCTGAAATTAATCAACTCAATAAAAACTTGGATTCCAATTGTGATCAGATCCTGGAGGCCAAAAAACAACGAGACCTAACTGCTTTGGAAGCGCTTTTGAGTGACACTGCCAACCTGCAGAATGGGATTATTGACGCACTGGAGCAGGTCTCTTAAGATAACTTTTAGCGATATCTATATTCATATTCCTTAATGAATTCTTAATCAAGAATCATTTCAAGATACCCTTAAGCATTTCCCTGTATAGTATGAATAAGCAAAGCATCATCAAACACTTAACTATTCTAACCTTTCATGAAAGCAACGGCCCGTTGAAAAGCCGTTGTTTTTATTTTTTGAACATTTATCCCCTTCCAAGCTTTGTTATTGCGCAATTTTTTGCCAACCAACTTTATCAATCGAGTTCTACCATCGTATTCTTCTTAAATTCCTTTGACAAAACCAATTCATAGCGATAAACTGAAAACAGTAGCCTTTGTATTTGGCACTGAATCGGTATTTGCAAAATAATTGAGGTCCTTAAATCGACTAAATATTTTTATATAGGGAGAAATTCTAATGGGAAAGTTGTTTTATCAAGGCCACGGTAGTTACCGTCTTGTTTCAGATCAGGGGATTGTAATCTATGTTGATCCATTTGCCGGATCAGGCTACGATCTACCAGCCGATATTGTTTTGATCACCCACGAACATCCCGACCATAATGATTTGTCTCTATTACGCCAAAATCAGGGATGCGTTGTCATCAGACCGGAAACGATCCTGATTAATGGCGTTTATGGTACCCGCTCACTTCATGAAATTGTTATCCAGGCCGTGCCTGCCTATAACTCCGGACATGATAAAAACAAGTGCGTGGGTTATCTGATCGTCCTTGATGGCATTAAAATCTACGCTTCCGGTGATACATCCACCACCGCCTATATGCAAGACGTTTTATCCAAAGAAGCCATTGACTACGCCCTGCTACCAATTGACGGCTTTTACAATATGGATCCTCAGGAAGCATCTGCATGTGCGGCAGTCATCGGAGCCATCCATAGCATCCCCATCCATATGAAACCGGGGGCTTTGTTTGATCGTAAGCTCGCCGAAACCTTTGTTGCCAGAGGTCGCCTGATTCTTGAACCCAATGACGAAATAAAACTGTAAATTTTTAAGGAGGTAGTGCAATCAAACCGATCATTAGAGAACGATCCTTTTATAAACTAGTGGCTACCATTGCCATTCCCATCACCCTACAAAGCCTGATCACCATTGGTGTGAACATGACCGATACGATGATGGTGGGCGCTCTGGGCGAGGTGCCATTGTCTGGTGCCGCTCTGGCCAATCAATTCATTATGGTTTTTCAAATCTGCTGCATGGGCATTGGCATGGGTGCTTCGGTGCTCACCTCCCGTTTCTGGGGAATGAAAAACCATGCTGCCTTAAAAAAATCGATTACCATCATGTTACGGATCTGCCTTGGTTTTGCGCTAATCTTTTCGCTTGTAACCTTTTTTGCGCCTGAAACGATCATGCGTATTTATACAACTGATGCAAAAATTATCCAAGAAGGTGTGCGCTATTTTAAATGGGCGGTTCCCTGTTATCTGCTCTTAGGTCTGTCACTGACATCCACCATTGTGCTACGCAGTGTCGGGCAGGTGCGACTCCCCTTAATTTCGTCGATTTGTGCATTTATTATCAATATTTTCTTCAACTATTTGTTTATCTTCGGGAATTTAGGAGCCCCCCAGATGGGTATTGAGGGTTCTGCCCTATCCACACTAATTGCCCGATTTTTCGAATTCTCATTTATTTGCGGTTATTTATTTTTTGTTGATAAAAAAATAAACTACCGGCTCAGGCATCTCTTTATGCGCTGCCGGGATATCCTTAAAGAATACGTCGAGATTGCTATTCCGGTTCTGGTCAGCGATATTTTACTGGCCCTTGGCAATAATGCGGTGGCGATGGTGATCGGCCGGTTGGGCGTCAGTTTCGTCTCGGCCAATGCCATCACCCTGGTGCTGCAACAACTCAGCACGGTATTTATTCAGGGCATTGCCAACGCCAGTGCCATCATAACCGGCCACACCCTGGGTCGCGGTGATGAAGAAGCCGCCCAGCAACAGGGAATCACCTTTTTATATCTGGGCATTGCGGTTGGCATCGGTGGCGCCATCCTTATCTGGATCACCAGCAAACCGATGATTGGTCTTTACACGCTGACCCCAGAAACCCAACAAATTGCGTCTCAGCTGATGTTTGCCATCGGTTTTATTGTGATCTTTCAGTCTGCCAACAGCATCCTGACCAAGGGGGTTCTGCGCGGCGGCGGGGACACCCGGTTTTTAATGGTAGCAGATATTATTTTCTTATGGGTGGCCTCAGTGCCACTGGGCGCCTTGGCCGGTTTGGTCTGGCACCTACCCGCCTTTTGGATCTATACGCTGCTTAAAATTGATCAGGTGATCAAAGCGATCTGGTGTATTTACCGATTGAAGAGCCGAAAATGGATTAAAAAAATTGCTGCTGCTCCTATCAGTCAAAATCATTAAAAACTCCCCAATATATTAATAGTCATTTCATCACAAAAGTGATAAAATAAAACAATTATCGATTGGCGTTCTATACTTATTAATGGTTTTAATAAACTAAATAATCCCTATCAGAAATGGAGGTAACCATCTTGCGAATTACCAGAGACGACTATCATGGCCGAACAAAAATAACGAAAAAAGAAAAAAAAGAACCGCTTAAAGAGGCACCCGCTGAATCTCCAGCGCCGTTAGAAGCCCCAACATCTGCAGACGCGCCTTTAAGCACCTCGACAAATCTTCCCCAGCCAAATAAAAACAAGGTCGATTTATCGGTAAAGTTATCAGATACTGAAATTAAAAAGCAGTTATCGATATTGGCCGAAGAAACCATGCACCAATTATCAGAAGAAAATAAAACTCTCAGGGATGTTGAAGATATCTATCTTATTTTTAAAGGTCAGATGATGGTCATTAACAAGTGCCGCTTACTCACTGTCAGCGAACAGCAGGAACAGAACGCCCAGGTTTATGCCTGTTATTATAAAAAGAAATTTGAGCTGACAAAACTGGAAATGAAAAAAAAGATGGGCTGATTTTTTTCAGTTTTGCCAACCAATATTATCAAGAATTCGTATCTGAAAAGAAACAAAAACCATGGAACCAATCATGCTCCATGGTTTTTTAGTTCTTTCTTATCTGTCTGGAATTGTTTCGGTTATCAAATAACTTGTCATGGATATGGATCCCAATGTGCGTGAATCATTAAAAACGGTGATTGTCCTATCTCTATCTGATGCGCCCAAAACGTATAACAGCGGATAGAAATGTTCGGGGGTAATAAACGCCAGCTTGGAGGACTCGCCTGCCAAATGGTAATCTATAATCGCCTCATGCTCCACCTTTAAAATTTTCTGCTGAATGTAGTCATCAAAGGCATCTGCCCATGGATAACCGCCATCCAGCGCCCAGTTAACCCGGGACAGATTATGAACAATATTACCACTGCCCAAGATTAACACCCCCTGTTCCCTAAGTGAAATCAGTTCCTGTCCGATTTTATAGTGGGTTTCCGCAGCTGCATGCATATCAATGCTCAACTGATAGACGGGGATTTCCGCTGTGGGATACATGCGATGCAGCACCGACCAGGTTCCATGATCAATCCCCCAGGTGTTATCGACTTTAACCACCCGGCTGATCCGGTTTCGGGTAATCTCTGCCAGTTCCGGCGCCCCAGGGGCCGGGTAGACAACCCGGTATAGTTCATCCGGAAACCCATACATATCATAAACCATCTCTGGTTTTTCCGAGTTGTTGATTCTGGTTTCTGCGGTGTACCAGTGGGCTGAAATAGACAGAATTGCTTTTGGTTTGGGAATTTTCTTCGCAATTTCTTCCCAACCCCGGGTAAATTCATTATTTTCAACTGCATTCATGGGCGAACCATGACCAACAAACAATACCGGCATTTTGGGATTCATTATCACTACCTCCTGCACATTGAGATGATCTCCGATTTTAATCTGATCAATCACTTGTTAGGTTTGATTATAACACTAATTGAGGCATCGCTACTTAACAATTCTTTGATACTGGCTTTATCGACACTGACAACCTTAACCTCAGCACTACGCCTCACGAGGCGGCCAACTCAAGGAGGGTATCCCCGGTAATCCGATAAACCGTCCATTCATCCATGGCTTTTGCCCCTAGCGAAAGGTAAAAGTCGATACTTGGCTGATTCCAATCCAGACACCACCATTCCAGACGACCACACCCCCGTTTCACAGCTATTTTGGCAAGCTGCGTAAGAATTGCTTTGCCATAGCCATGTCCACGGTAGTTCGGCAGTACATACAAATCCTCCAGATATAGTCCAGCCTGGCCCAGAAAGGTTGAAAAATTATGAAAGAATAAGGCAAAACCAATTTCTACTCCATTCAACTCCGCAAAAATGACCTCAGCCGTTTTCTTTTCAAACAGCCATTCCGTTAAGCCTGCTTCGGTGGCCACAACCTGATCCAGCATTTTTTCATAGCTGGCCAACTCCTTGATAAAATAAAGAATCAAACCTACATCCTCTTTTTCTGCCTCTCTAAAGGTTAGCTCTGAGTTTAATTCACTTTTCATTTTCTGTTCCTTTCATAAAATGGTCATCAAAAAATCCGAAATCGTACTTAGTGACACTTCCGGAAATACATTTATTCCAAACCATTCTTATCTACTTTCTCTACCTGTTATTTAGGTTGTATTATACTACAAATATTTTACAGTAACATCAATTTTCCGACTTTGGGAGGACATAAAAAGAGGTGTTATAAGCGAAGTAATCCTCCGTCACTATAACACCCCATGCTTTATCCAACTAATTTATTTAAACCCCAAAGTGCATCCCCGGCCATCCATTGTTGACAAATCTTTACACCTTCTGCTGCATTGGCGGTATATCCGTCAGCACCAATTTGTTGGCCGATTTCTGCAGTCACGGGATGTCCACCAACAATTATTTTGGCCGTGACCCCTGCTGCTCTTAAGGCGGTGATGGTCGCTTCCATCGAGTCAATCGACATGGTTAGAATCCCACTCAACCCAATGATTGCAGGTCTGCAATCTTTGGCTTTCTGCACAAAATATTCAGGATCAACATCAATTCCCAAATCGACAACCTTAAAGCCAGCCGCTTCTGACATTATTTTAAAAATATTTTTTCCGATATCATGCAGATCGCCATAAACGGTTCCCAAAACAATCGTTCCCGACACCTTGGCTTCAGTCTCCCTTAAAATTGGCTTTAGCCGATTAACGGCTTCTGTTAATAATTCCCCTGCAAAAATTAAATCCGCAACAAAGTACTCCCCTTTTTCGAAAAGCGCTCCGACCAAGCCCATACCACTCTGACAAGCTGTGACAGCTTCGCGAACTTCTAGTTCAGAGGGATTCTCCGCAATAAAATCATCGAGTAAATCCATCACCCTTTCTTCATCCAAATCGCCGACTGTCCGTGTTAAAATTCTTAAATCCAGCACTCCAATAACCTTCCTTACTGCGTTTTATGCCTAATTTAGCTTTCATCAATTAAAGAGGTGATCGCATTGATAACTTTAATGTATAGCAATAAGCATGCCAACTTTTTAATATTAAAAAGTTCAACAAAATGACGATTTCATCGCGATTCTAAAAATTCACTCTGCCGATTCGATTGCCACAAGTGAAAACCTGCTTTCTTTTTTTTCATTCCTGAAAACAAAAAACAAACCGATTTTAACACTAAATCAGTGAAATCGGTTTGCTTTGCTTGTTGTAGTCTTTCTTGATCTGATCACTTATTTATGATTGTGAGTCATTATGCTTTTTTGACAAATTCGGATTTTAAAGACATTGCTCCGAACCCATCAATTTTACAGTCGATGTTATGATCACCGTCGACCAGCCGGATATTCTTCACCTTGGTTCCCTTTTTGAGATCCTGGGAACTGCCCTTCACTTTAAGGTCTTTAATTAAAATAACCGTATCACCATGATTTAAAACATTTCCGTTAGCATCCTTAACGGTGAGTTCGCCTTCGCTGGTTGATGTCAGGGTCCATTCATGGGCACATTCCGGACAGATCAACAGTTCTCCATCGGCATAGGTATATTCAGAATTACATTTCGGGCAATTTGGTAAATTTTCCACGCTTTATTCTCCATTCATTATCTTTTTATGGTTTGAGCTATTCATGTTATCATACTCTTCGACAATTGACAAGTAAGCCGGATCGCCGATCTGAACTATGATCTGCTTTGTTTGGCGGTTGTTTTTTGAATTTCTGGTTAATCATAATGCTGGGTAGCTTGCGTCATCCGTGCCATCAGGATCTGTATTACTGCCCGGGTTCCGCCGCCCGGCATTCTGTTTATTTCCAAGCCATGACCGTACAACCGCACTAACCGCATATTGATATTTTTTAAGGCCACCCCTGTGCTGTCACTGCCGTTTTGGCACTTTTCAAAGACATCCTCGGGAATACCAACACCATTGTCGATAACACTGATGATCACAAAATCCGCACGGCGGTGGGCTGAAATTTTAAGAGTTCCACCATTTTTTTGCGCTGACAAACCGTGCTGCACGGCGTTTTCAACCAAAAGCTGAATCACCAGTGGCGGCAGCAGACATTTTATCTGGTCTTCAATATCATAAATAATATTTAGTCGTTGGCCATACCGAGCTTTCTCGATAAATAGATAGGCTTCCACCAGTTCTAGTTCCTTTTGGAGAGTAACAAGCTTATCCCGATTTTTAAAATCAAAGCTGCCCCGCAGGAAGGCACTGAGATTTGCCAGTAAATCCCGGGTCATCTGGGGTTCATCCAGGGAAAAAGCGGCAATGGTATTGAGGGCATTATAAAGAAAATGCGGTTTGATCTGCGCCTGTAAAAAGGCAATCTCCGATCGCAATAATTCTTCGGTGGAACGATGCAGCGCCTCTTTTGTGGCGATCAGGTTCGTAAACAACTGCACGTTTCGAAGCGAAATTGAAAACTGAGCAGCCAGCAATTGCAGAATCTCAACCTGGCTGTCAGTAAAAACCGCTTTGGCCAAATTGTTTTCAAGATATAAGATGCCGGTGATCAACCCCTGATTTTTAATGGGTAAACCAATCAGGGATTTCGTTTGGTTTTTTTGAATATAGGCATCTTGTTGGAACTCCCCTTGTCCACTCGCATCGCTTAGCACCACCGCTTCGCCGGTATGAATACAGAAATTAATCACCGCCTGGGGTAGCATCTTGGCAGCTTGCTTGAGGGCAACCGACTGTAAAACGTTTATATCGTTCTCGCCTTCTAAAAACGTTGCATCGATCTTCCAGCCCTGTTCATCCTTTAAGAGTAGCATGGCTTTTTGAGCTCCGGAATTCTCCACCACAATTTTCATGATTTTTCTTAATAAATCGGGAAGTTCGACTTCTTTTGTAACCGCCTGATAGGCACTGGTAATGGCAATCAAGTCGATGGGGGGGACGGCCAGCTTTTCCGCCAGCGCCATTTCATTGCTGGCAAGCTTGAGCAACCCTTCGTATTTCTTTGCCAGCTGCCTGACTTTTGCCCTTGCCCCCCACCGCTGATAGCCCCGGAAGGCTTCGGTCATAAAAAACCCGGCCTGCCGCTTCATGCCGTGCGCTAAAAACATTTTGGCGGCCAGTTCATTGACCAGCGCTTCATCCCGAAGAAAGCCGTTTCGGGCCGCCGTTTCGGCGGCCAATTCGTAGTATTGAAGCGCCTGATCCTTTTTCTCTTCAATCCGGGCCAGTTCAGCCTGCAGCAAATATTGCAGATGTTGAAAGTTTTCCGGACAATAGCTTGACCAGGCCTTTACATATTTGTATTCACGCTTTAGTCGCTGGATTGCCTTTTTCCGTACTTCCCCCTTCATCCCAGCGAGGTTAGCTGCGACTACCAGAAAGTTGCAGATGCGACACTCCACCACATAGGGGGTTCCGGCATGATATTTCAGATATTTATCGGATACTGCCAGATAGTCCAGGGCTTTTGCATAATCATCATATAAATAATGAATATACATCTTTTCTTTATAATAAACCCCGAGGCCGGATAACGAATTTGATTCCCGCAAATTTTTAAGACATTGCTCTTCACTGCCGATGATTCCCATACCGCCATTTTGTTCCTGGGTCTGTTGGGATACTCCCAGCGAGAATTGATGATCCGTTAAACCCAGGTAGTTGAGCCTGCGATTAATAAACATAAACGACATGCTGTAACCGTACTGGTTGTTGGTCTGTTTGATTAACGACACCTGTTCCATCGCTTTTTGGGTTAATTCGGTCAAATCCCGATTCGCCTTGAAGGCATACATAAAGGTTCCGGCTAAAACCACCTGATAATGATCGCCATACCGCAAAGCATCTTCCATAGCTTTTTTAAACCACTGATCCACATCCTGAAAAGATTCACTCCAGGCATAGCCTAAAAAGCCGTAGGCAAATAAAACCCCAGTCCGATACTTGGCCCGGTCTTCCGTTTCAACCAGCTTAAGCGCCAATTTGTGGAATTGATAGGAGCCCTTCAAATCCCCCATTACCGCCAGCAACACCCCATAGCCGGAATAAATCGAAGCTGCTTCCTGGCTGTTTCCATATTGAAGGGTCAGACTCAAACTCTTTAAGGTTGAGAACAGAAACAGGTTAACATTGCCGCCGTTATAGGTCACACTGTTTAACTCACTCATAATCCGGATCATCAGTTTGACGCGATCATTTTGCAGCGGCGGCGCATATAAGAGTTGCTCGGTATTTTTCCCCAGCAGCCGGCCCTTGACCAGCGCCAATTCTCTTATAATCAGATGAAAGCCCGGTTTAAAAGGCAAGCGAATTCCCAGTAGCCGTAAACCAAGAACCCCATAGTTGATCACCTGATCCAATTGTCCTAGATACCGATATAAAACACTCTGCATCAACCTTATTTCAGCCTGGTCAATGGCCGTTTTGGCATGCTTCATCAGCATCTCAATCTGAGCTTCGGCCAATGGGTATTCTTTATTTAAATAGGCGCATTCCGCATAGGTCTTTATCAGCTCAAAAGTAAGCGGATAGTCCGCTTCCCAGGGGTTATCCGGCAACAGACTGATTGCCGTTTCAATGTACTGCCGGGCCAGCGAAAAGGAGGTGGCGGTTTTGGCCTTTTGGGCAGCCCACAAATTTAATCGCAACACCATTAAGCGTTCCTGCGTGTCATTAATCAAGTCCAGCCCTTCATTTAAATGACAGACGATTTGAATCGCCTGATCCGCTACCTGCTCCGGCGGCAAGCTCTGCCAGATCTTGTTACCAATTTTTAAATGCAGCTGCTTTTTGCTTTCCGGTGGAATCAGGGCTTCACAAGCTTGCTGAATTCGGTCGTGGGCAAATCTGAAGGTCTGCCCCGCCTCTCCCAGATAAAATTCGTAGTAATTATTTTCCGGGATAATAATTTCCCGATCAATGGCTTCCCCCAGCTGATTAAGGATCGCCTGCTCATCCAGATTCAAAACCGCCATCAACAGCTTTACATCAAATGCGGCGCCAATTAAAGCCCCTGCCTTTAATAAGTCCTGGGTCTTTGGTGGCAATTTTAGAATTTGCCCAATCATAAAGTCAACAATATTATCACTGATGGCACACTTCTCGATTTCGTCCTCGTCCCATTCCCACTGATGGTTGTCCTCATTGTAATAAATGTACTGGCTGGTATGCAGGTGCAGTAGTAGATTTCGGACAAAAAAGGGGTTTCCCTGAGTTTTCTTGTGAATGACCCTGGCCAGCACGTCTGCTTGATCGGGATGGCAATGGACGGTATCGCTAATAATCCGGGCAACATTCCCCTGATCCAGCGGCTTGACAATGATTGTCGCCGCCTGATCCGATTTTTTTAATTCCTCAAGGCAACGATACAAGGGATGATTTTGCTGAATTTCATGCTCCCGATAACCAATGATCACCATCAAGCTGTTCATATCATCAAGGGTCAGCAGATATTTGATCAATTCGACGGAAGACTGATCACACCACTGAAAATCATCTAAGAATACCGCCAATGGTTGTTCTTTTTTTGCGAAGGTTTTAATAAAATTGCCGAAGGTCGTTAAAAAACGGTTGCGGTTCTCGGTTGGCTCCAGTTCTTCCACTGCATCCTGATCGCCGATGATCAACCGCAGTTCCGGAACCAGGTCAACGATCAATTGACCATTATTATTTAGTGCTTTTAGCAACCGTTTTTTCCACTCTTCCAACATCAAATCCGATTCCTGCAACAGGATTCGGACTAATTCTCTGGTCATCTGGGTAAAAACATAATAGGGGGTATTGACCTGCAAGGGCTCCGCTTTTCCGCTGGCAAAATAAACGTTCCGTTCCGCTGCGGGCCGAAAAAGCTCTTTTATCATCGCCGTTTTTCCCACACCGGCAGCACCGCCTACCAGCAGGATTTGTGAAACCCTTACCGAAGCCTGCTCAGCGAGCTGCCGGATTATGGCCCTTTCTTTTTCCCGGCCATAGAGTTTTTGCGGCAGCCCAAATTTATTTGACCAATCATCCCGTCCCAGCGCAAACTCTTCAGCCCTCCCGGACGCACTGATTGCCTCTATGGCTCGCTTCAGATCACTGATTATTCCGGTAGCACTTTGATAACGCCGTTCCGGTTCCTTTTCCATTAATTTCAGGATGATCTTTGACACCGCCCTGGGGATAGCCGGATTAAGATAATCGGGCGCCACCGGTTTTCTGGCAATGTGACAATGCGTCAACTCCAACATACTATCCGCCGTAAATGGTTTTTGCCCGGTGATTAATTCATACATCGTCACCCCGAGGGAATAATAGTTTGAACGATAGTCGACGGTTCGGCTTATTCGTCCCGTCTGTTCTGGTGAAATATAGGCAAACCGGTCTAAATCAAGAAATTCTTTTCTGGAGATTGTTATTTTTTTAGGCATCTGCATCGTTGTCATATCATTATGATCCACCGCTGGTTTTGCCATAAAAATATCGGGACTCACAAAAGCAAGAATCTGATTTTTTTTATGAATGTCTTCAATCGCTTTGATCATTTCAACAAATAACTTTAAAACGGCTGATAATGTATCCTTTGAAAGCGGTTGCTTGCCGCTTCTGATGCTTTTCAATAGTTGGCTGTCAAAATTTGCCAATCCCTGACGGTTCAGCTGACTAAAGCCATGCTTTTGCTCCTGCATGTATCTTGCCCCCAAAATTTTTTACTTCTTTGACATTCCCTCTTTAAGCTTGTTCAAATGCTGAGTAAGGATTTGAAATCAATGTTTTCATATCAATATTTTCCCATGATTCGGCTTCTTTTTTAACATTCTGATAATGGGCAAGCGCCGCTTTTTTATTATTCAGCAAAAAATAAACCGCAATGATTTTCACATGAATCGAGGCATTAAAGGGAAAATTCTTGGCCAATTTCTTTAAATAAAGCAAGGCCGACTCAAATTTCTGTTTTAGAACCTCGGTTTCAACAATCTTTTCCATCAGCTCCAGATAACAAAGTTCCAATTCAGCCTGTCTTCCTGCTGCCCATAGATATCCATTATGCATTAAATAACCTTCCTGATACAACTCAATGGCCCGTTTTTGCTCTTCCAGGTTGAATAGGCTGGCTTTAAATTGTTTATATAAGTCCAAAAATTCATCATAATCCCAATAATCCGGCCGCCATGTCAGGGCGCACTTGCCGCCATCTTTGCGGCTGCTATAAATGGCATTATGCAATCCAAAATGATCCAGATCCTTGCGCAATTGGTAAAGCGTTGTATAAAAAATAGATTGCGCCCGTTCGGTATCCCGATCATACCAGAGTTCTTCCATGATGTTTTCTTTGGAAACAGCATGGCCCTGTTGATGAATTAAAAAAGCCAAGAGTTCTTCCGCCTTGGCCGTCCGAAATTGCATTGTTTCGCCTTGCTCCGAAACCACCGAAAATCGTCCGAATGAACGAACAGACACATAACAATGCTTTTGGGGGCGACCTTGTTCTGCCCGTCTTTTTTTATAGCGCATCAAGGTTTTGTTGATTCGATCTGCGGTTAAGGGCTTTAAGATATAATCAAAGGCTTCAATTTCAAAGGCATCGACCGCATAGCTGTCGTAGGCGGTAACAAAGACAATTGCCACCTCTGGTTTGATTTCGTTGATTCGCCCGGCCAGTTCAAGCCCCAGCATCCCCGGCATTTTTATATCCAGAAAGATCAAATCGACATCAAGCATCGGTAAGGCTTCCATCAGCTCATCCTGATCGGAATAAGAGCCGCATACGTTTACCCCGTCACATGTTTTTAAAACACTTTCGGCTATTTTTAGAGCTGGTAGCTCATCATCTACAATTATTACTCGAATCATTGGTCCATTCTCCCTTAATGTGTTCTTTGTTAATCATATCATATTTTTTAGTTTTTATGTGATGGCGTCGCAAAAACTAGTCTAAAACCGCTACATATAAATGGCATTGAAGGTGATCCGTTTCAGTGTTTCAAACCAATCGATTGGCCTCGCTTAACAGGGCTGGTCGTCATAAAAAACCACTTGATTTCGGCCCGCCTTTTTTGCTCCATATAAAGCTTCGTCAGCCTTTTGATAGAGAGTCGCAAACGAACAGTCCGGCAATTTCTGATTGGTTACCACGCCGATGCTGATGGTAACCCTTTCTTCAAGAATATCGGCGGTTTCTTTTTGAACCATCATAAGAATGTGCTGGATAATCGCCTGGGTTCGTTTTTTGCCACAATCCATCAAGGTCAAGCTGAACTCATCACCGCCAATGCGGCCGATCAAATCATCTTTACGAATGCACTGCTTGATGGCCTCCACGACTTTCAGAATCACGACATCCCCGACAGGATGGCCGTAACGATCATTGACCGCCTTGAATTTATCGATATCGATGACCATAAATGCCGCCTGAACCGAGCTGGCCGCATTGACATAGTCAATATAGGCATGCTTGTTGAGGATCTGAATATGACGATCCATCTCCGCCTGACGTTTCAGCATCAGCTTTTCAAGTCTGAAATTAGTCACATTGCGGATAACCGATACACTACCGGAATAATGATTGCGGTCACTGATAAAATGATGCTGATCAATTTCGTAATATAAGCTGTCACCTGAATCATTTTCCAGTTCGATTTCAAGCGTCCCGTTTTTGCGCTCATCCAGAGCCTTTTGCCATAAGGGCTGGGCCTGCAAAAAGGCAGTATATTCGCTATAATCATAGCGATTCCGGTTTTGAAGCGCAGATTTTTTGTGACCCGGTGGAGCCTCTTTTTCGGTCAGCTGCCCAAAAAATCGTTCTGCCGACTGATTCACTTCAACAATCTCTCCCGCTGCCGATAAAACCGCAATCCCATCCGGCAGGGAATTGATAATCCAATCCTTTGCCAGCGGAGCAATCTTTAAAAAATCATACCGATAAACACTGTAGGCAATAAACAGGTTGGGAATTAAAAAGATCACCGACATCGGAAACACTTCCTCGTATCCGGTCATCAGGTAATTTTTAACGATTAACAGCACCAAAGCCAGGGTAAATCCAATCAGAATGTAAAAAACCTGTTTCTGTCCGCTTTTAACAATTCGGATTTGAAACAGCATCAGAATAACGATGGAAGCAAACATCAGGGCAAAACGCAAAAGCACAAACATGTTTCCTAAAAATGTCAGTTCGACAACCAGATCCCATTGCCCATTTATTTCTACAAACTCCACCGATTTCCGGATCAGGTCGTGGCTCGGATTGGTAAAGGTCAAAACAATCCCAGCCAAACTGAGAAAGGCTGCCAGCCACACCAAATATTTCAGAAAGCGGTTTTTATTTTCGGTATATTCAATCACAAACCAGAGATTCGCCAGCGGAATGAATGCCATCCCTATCTGAATAAAATTTCGCCAGAAGACCTTTTCTTCATAGCTTTGGGTAAACATGCTGATGGTGGAACCTGCCACCCATAACAAAAGCAGGGCCATCGAGCATAAAAATGGCAACCCGCCTTTTTCGCTGCGATGCCGGTAACTGACAAAGACTAAAAAAAGTGTTACCAGTATCGTCGCAATATTAATGATTAAGACTGTCTGTTTCATATCTTCTTATCACTTCCTGAATTGGCTTCTATTTTGAAGGTTTTTTATGTATTGAATAAAAAAAGGGGGAATCCCCCCTTTTGAGTTTGTCGCCTGCCAATATTTCAATCAGGCAATATCAGCCAACCTCCGGCGCACCGGCAAACTGACTCTCATACATCTGCCGATAAAAGGTTTCACCGGCCAACAGCCCTTTGTGGGTTCCTTTCTCAATGATATCGCCGTCTTTCATCACCAGAATCATATCCGCTGATTTTATTGTCGACAGACGATGGGCAATAACAAAGCTGGTTTTTCCCTCCATGATTTTAGCCATGGCATTCTGGATTGCCACTTCGGTTCGGGTATCGACGCTGGACGTCGCCTCATCCAGAATCAATAGGGTCGGATTAACCAGCATCACCCGGGCAATCGTCAACAGCTGCATTTCTCCCTGGGACAGGCTGCCATCTTCACCAGCAATCACGGTATCATAGCCCTGTGGCAGGGTCCGGATAAAATGATCACACCGGGATGCCGTAGCTGCTGCGACAATCTCCTCCCGGGTGGCATCCATTTTGCCGTAGGCGATATTTTCAGCAATGGTTCCGTTAAACAACCAGGTATCCTGGAGAACCATTCCCACGATCTTTCGCAACTGGCTTTTTGACAGCTCCTGAATATCGGTATCATCAATCAGAATACGCCCGCCATTTAATTCATAAAACCGCATCAGTAGATTAACCAGTGTCGTTTTTCCGGCCCCGGTTGGACCGACAATGGCCACCATTTCATTGGGTTTCACCGACAAACTGACGCCCTTCATCAGCATTTTTTCGGGGATATAACCAAACTGTACCTCCTCAAAGGTCACTGCTCCCCGGGTTTTGGGCAATTCTTGCAGCGTGGAGTGATCTGGCCGCTCTTCTTCCTCATCCAATACATCGAAGACCCGCTCCGCTGATGCCATCGCAGACTGGAAGGAATTAAGAAAATAGGAGGCTTGGGTAATCGGCTCGGAAATCTGGTTGACATACTGCAAAAACGCCTGGACAATCCCAATGGTCATGGTATTATTGACAACCAGAATCCCGCCGACAATCGCCGTCATGACAAAACCCAGCTGGGTTAGAAAGCGAATCACCGGATAAATGGCAAACATCACAAACTGGGCTTTTTTATTGGCTTCATATTGGCGCTGGCTGATGGCTTTAACTGTTCCCCGCACTGCTTCCTGACGATTAAAGGTTTTGATGATCAGATTCCCGGTGTACAGCTCTTCGATTTGACTGTTTAATTCCCCTAACGCCGACTGATTATCCAGAGCCACCTTGAAATTCTTAGCTGAAATCCATTTAGTAACGACTACACTGATAGACATGGCCAACAGAATCAACACCGTTAAAAAAACATTGAGCGACAACATCACCACGATACTGACTGCAATATTGACCGTACCATTAATAAACTGGAGTAACCCGGTTTTTAATACTTCTGCCACCCGATCCAGATCATTGGTGGTTCTGCTTAAAAGATCGCCGGTCTGGTGGGAATCATAGTAGCGCAGCGGCAGCCTGGTTATTTTTTCACTGATTTTCTGGCGCAGGGAAAGTACCAGCTTTTCACCCACACTGGCCATGGTATACTCTTGCACAAACGAGAAACAGGCACTAAGTAAATAGGCCGCTGCCAGCAGCATCAATGGCACACCAATAATTTCTGCCAACTCGGAAAAGCCTCCGCCGGGGCCGTTTACCCTTAAGTTGTCAATCAGAGCATCGATGGCCCATCCCATAATCAGTGGGGTCACAGCAAACAAGCCAATACTTAGCAGTGTTGACAAAATAATTAATACTACAGCAACTTTTTGCTCTAAAAGCAAAGCGATTAGTCGCTTAATAGTTTTTCTGGTATTTTGGGGTGCATCCGCCATTTCCGGGTCTAACCCTGATCGATCTTGTGTATTTTTTTCATCCATGACTTAACCCTCCCTTTTAACCTGAGAATCTGCAATTTCCCGATAGAGACTACAGTCTCTCAGAAGCTCTTCGTGACGGCCAATTCCCGCAATGCTTCCGTTATCCAGCACAATGATCTGATCCGCATCCATGATACTGCTGATGCGCTGAGCCACCACTATCAGGCAGGCATCTTTCATCGCCAGTTTCAGTTCACTTCGCAGCGCCGCATCGGTTTGATAATCGAGTGCTGAAAAGCTGTCATCAAAAATATAAATGGGTGCTTTTTTTACCAGCGCCCGGGCAATACACAGACGTTGCTTTTGTCCGCCTGAGAAATTGCTGCCACCCTGGGCCACCGGACTCTGATATCCAGCTTCCAGCGTTGTAATAAAGGCCTCTGCCTGAGCAATTTTAACCGCCTGCCGTAAATCCGCATCAGTGGCATCGGGCTTACCAGTGCGCAAATTTTCAGCAATGGTGCCACTAAACAAAAATGCTTTCTGAGGGACATAACTGATGGACTCCCGCAGATCGTGCTGGGTCATTCTTCGGATATCATTTCCCGCCACCAGAATCTGACCTTCCTGAATGTCATAAAGGCGCAGCATTAATGCCGCAATGGTACTTTTACCGGAACCCGTCCCCCCGATAATGGCCGTGGTTTTTCCGGCTTCACAACAGAAGCTGAGGTTTCTCAAAACCGGTTCTTCCGCCCCCTGATAAGAAAAACTGACGTCATTAAAGACGATTAGCTTGCTGCCCTTTACGCTTGGCGATGCTACTGCTTCCCGATCATCGGCTATCTCAGGCGCTGTATCCAACACCTCGCTGATCCGTTCCAGACAGGCAATCATCCGGGGTACCATCACAATAACCATCGCCGACATCATTAAGAACATCAGAATAATCACGGTATATTGCATCACTGCCATAATGCTGCCGATCTGAGTGGTGGCCTGCAACACCAGATATCCACCAAACCACACCACCGCCACCATGGTAATCCCCATAATTGCCCACACCATGGGATTAAACATTGCAAAAATCCGATTGAGGTGAATCACATTGTCGGCATAGGCCACAAAGGTATCATCTGAGCGTTTCTGTTCATAGCTGGTATTATCAAAAGCCCGGATCACCCGGACCCCGACAACCGATTCCCGAACAATCCGATTCACCCGATCGACCCGTGCCTGAATGGTTCGGGAAACCGGGCTGGCTTTTTTAAAAAGAACCAGAATCAGAATCATAAAAATTACCATTGCCGCCAAAGGAATATAAACCAGCTCCATGCTGACCATCCCCGTCATCACCACAGCAGCCACCGCAATAAGCGGGGTTGGTAAAATCAATTGGGTGATCATGATCATGGTCTGTTGAATAATGGTAATATCCCCGGTGGCCCGGGTAATCATCGATGCTGTTCCGAATTGATTAAACTCGCTGATGGAAAGAAACTGAGTTTTGTCAAAAATCAGCTCCCGCATGTGTTTGCCGGTTAGTGATGCCAGATCGGCACACAGATAACTGCTCCAAAGCGAAATGAGGGCCGTGATTCCGGCTGCTGCCAACATCTCCAGACCAATCCAAAGAATGGTGTCAATGTCTTTTTCCATGATGCCCACGTTGATAATTTGCGCAACAAAAAACGGAACCAATAAAATTCCAAACACCTGCATCAATGTTACCAGGAAAATCACCCCCAGCATCCCTTTTTTGCTTTTTAGAAATGTGATTAAATGATTCATCTCCAAACTCCTCCCTTTTTACCCGAAGGCCTTGAGTAGCGATATTGCTATTTTTGCTTTATCATCATATTTAAAATTTCTACCCCCTATTTATTATTATATTTATCCAGATTGAACCGAATTTGAACAAAAACCTTATTTGCGTCCCGACGCTCCGAGCGTTCTTGCTTCTTTATGTTTAACCGAACAAATCAAGGGTATCAGAATAAGGCGATGCGGTAATGCTAGCCAATCTTATTTCAAGGACATGAACCTATGAGTAAAGTAAAAGAAACACGTCTGCCTTATCTAAACAATACCTCTGTCATTTTGATCACAATGGCCATCAATCTCGGCATCTTATTGATAACCGGGTGGGGTCGTTCCTTCGATTTGATGTTTATTCTTATCGATGGTGTCATCAGTGGTGTTGTAACTGCCCTGATCGATGTCTTTTTAGTTCGCCACTATGTTGACATTGCCCAAAAAAATCGGACCTTACCAACTAACTTGCCGGTCAATCGGTTTATGATGAAACTGCCTAAAAACATCTATCTCTTTGCGGCCTTGTGCGCTCTTTTTTTTGGTCTGCTGACACCACTGTTTAACGGCATCGTCTTTAAATACTATGATTTTGACACCCTTTCCCTTGCTCAGATGCTTGTTTTAAAGGTGATCTATTCCTATTACCTCAGTGCCAAAATAGTGGAGTTGGCCATTTTCCGCTTAGTCCAGCCGGATTTAACCGGACAACTGCCCGATCAAACAATAACAACACCAACTAAACACTCTGCTCCCCGGGTTACTTATTTTCAACAGCTGTTCAATAATTGGATGACCGACTTTGGGTTAAATATGTTCCGGGGGCTGATTATCGGCACCACCATTGTGACTGACGACAATTTTGTCCTGATCGCTCCCACCCTGCTGCGCAGTGTCGATACAACCGGTTTCATCTCCGGGGTCATCGTCACCTTTATGACCGTTCCCTCCGTTTCCCGGGAAATTATTTATTCGGTTGACTCCGGGAAGACCAAACCATTGACAGAATCAAATCCCTATGTCGCCTGGCTGCCCAAAAACCGCTGGCTACTGACTGTTGTTCTCTGCCTGCCGATCATTGTTCTGACCACCATCGTCTATTATGTGGTCATGAGCTTTTTCGGATTTGAGTCCCTGAATTTTTTCCAGTTTTTCTTTATCCGAATCGCTTATACAACCATGCTGGTGAAGGCGCTGGTTCCGCTTATTATGTTTCGCTACTTGCAGCCCCATGCGGTTTAAGCTCGGCCAAACAACACTCCATAATTTTTATAATCAGAAGCTTTCCGTATCCAATCGGCCATCTTTAATCTGATGCAATTTTACCATTACCAGTCTGGCCAACGGCTGGGCAATCAACGCTTCCACGGCAAATGAAATCGCAAAATTTCGAGGCCATTTATAAAAAAACAAGCTAATTGGCTCCATGCTCACTTGTCGACTGCCGATCCAGGTACCGATGACTGTCAGAAAGATTGACATCAGGAAAACACTGCATAAAATATTCGCCAACATATGGGCAGAAAAACTGTCCTCTTTTGCGACAATCTTGCTGGTTAGCCAACTGGCCGGTTTGTAGGTCATTAACACCAATGCAATCACGGTTATCCAGATCAGCGGCATAATTCTAATCGCTTGGGCCCACACATCCATCCGAAAGCCAACTTCAAAACAGGTAATCAGTGGCGCAATGATGTTCACCGAGATGACTGAGATCACCGCCATAAACAAGGCAAACTCTTTTTTGCTTCGTGGCAGTTTCATGTAAAAATCCATAATCCATTTCCTCATTTCTAAAATTTTGAAATTCCGGCATAAAAAAAGCGCAAGACCAAAGTTGATCTTACGCTGAACCATTATACGCGCTAAAATTTCAATGCTTGTATTATACCCGAAGTAAAAACGTTCTGTAAGTGAATTTTTTTTTTTTTAAATTCGATCAGCCTGTTACAATACCCTGTTTTTAGCGACCAACTGCTCTTTCAAACGCTGCCAGATGACTTTTAGAAGCCAGCATTAGCGATTCAAAGACGGTTCGCACATTTTGAGGCAGGTCTTCAGCCAAAAAGCGCTGATACATATCAATGTTCATGATTTCTGCATCAACTCCGACCTGGTAGCTGGCTTTTAGCGAATCGGGAAGGACCACGTCAGCGGCGGCATCATTTACCGGGACAGCGAACCCTGACGCTTCAAACAACGGCAGTAAGGCGCTGATATGCTTTTCCTCAGCTTTCACGATGTTTTTATACGGCTTTACCGAACCATAAACGCTGATAATTTTTGCATATTCGGCCTGGGCTGCATATTCATCCTGAATGGCATAGGTCAACATTTCTTCCAGGGTGTAGCTGTCATCTGCCAGAGCCGCTGCAGATCCTTTTGAAACCTCTGCAGCCATAACATTGGCGGTAGCGAATAGAATCGACAAGACAAGGGCAGTAATTGACAGTAATTTAGCTTGTTTTTTCATACGACTCAACTCCTTAATCGTTTTTTTCTATAGAAACATCTTAAGCCGATTCTGTGTCAAATCGATGTCAAAACGACTAATTTTGAAATTATCTTAAGCTTTCGTTCGTTTCGGCCTTGGATGAAACGATTGAAAAATTCACTTGCACCATGGAACATATCCGGCCTGGCCCATGACCTCCCATTCTGGAGTGATGACATCAGACATACTTATTTATCTAATCGACAACCGAGGGCCCTACCGGATCATCACGACGATCATCCAATTCGAATTGATAAACTAGCCCCGATATTCCCAGTTCCAGTCGCCATGATAGATCATCCGTTTGTTCATCCCGCCATCAATGGTAATGGTTTCTCCGGTAATAAAGCTTTGCCCGATCAGAAAGAATACCATTTGAGAGATGTCGCTGGGATTTCCCACCTTACCAGCCGGGATCGCTGCCTTATCGGTTTGGCTGTGATCCTCCCGACCGTTTACTTCAATCCACCCCGGGGCAATGCAATTGACGCGTACCGCTGGCCCCAGTGAGATCGCCAAGGCATGCGTCAGGGCGACAATCCCGCCCTTGGCACTGGCATAGCTTTCGGTATCCGGCTCTGATTGAAAGGCCCGGGACGAGGCAATGTTGATGATATGACCCTGGTTTTTTATGAGCTGATCCCGGCACAGGCGGCTCAGTTCATAGGGTGCTTTAAGGCCCACTGAGAGGACATAGTCAAACATTTCATAGCTTAAATCGGACAAAATCCCTTTGTTTCCCTGACAGGCATTATTAACAAGCACATCAATTCGCCCAAGCTTCTTCATGGCAAAATCCACAAATGCTTTCAGACTTTTGGGATTGGCCACATCGCCATAAAAGTAAAACAGCTTGGCGTACTGGGCTTCAAATTCCCGAGACAAGGCTTCATCAAAATCCATAAAACAGACCTGATCCCCCTCCTCAAGAAAATCCAGACAAATCTGTTTTCCAATTCCATGTCCACCCCCGGTAACAAGAATTCCTTTATTCATCGCAAACCCCTTTCGATTCCTATATTTTTTTATTATATCACAACCCATAAAAATGTAATCCGTGGTTGATTACGCTCATGATTTACAATTGATCATAGACCACATCGGTTACCGGCTCCAGCCACTCATTGCTGGCACCTTCCTGGGGGACGGATAGCGACAGATGGGCAAATGCCGATACGTGTTCCAGTTCGTATTTTTCCATTTAATTTTCCTCTCGCTGAGTGTTTAAATGACTAAGCTTCATAAACTTCTTTGGCCAGAGCAAAGGTGGCCCAGGCATTGGGCCAGCCGACATAAAAGGCCAGGTGGGTAATCATTTCCGCCATTTCCTCGGCACTGACACCGTGATTTTGGGCATTGAGTATATGATACTTAAGAGAATTATCAAAAATCCCCTTGGTCATCAAAGCGGTTACGGTAATCATGCTGCGATCCCGTGCCGATAATTGATCCTCCCGGGACCAGACCTCGCCAAAGAGGACATCATCATTCAGTTCTGCAAATTTAGGAGCGAATTCGCCGAGGGCATCCCGGCCTGCTGTTTGTTTTTTCATCACTCCACCCCCAGTTGATTAACCCATTCGACCATCTCATCCTTTGACATTCTTGTGTTAAGCAGCCCGCCCTCTTTGATAATCGTTGTTGCTGACATACTGCCTTTCAAGTTTTCAATAGTCTTGCCAAAGCCGCTGCCCCCGGAGGTGGCAAACAGCACAACGGTTTTGCCGGAGAAGTCGTAACTCTCCAGAAACGTGTTGATCAGATGCGGGGCCACATACCACCAGATGGGAAACCCGATGAAAATAACGTCATAACTTTCCACATCCGCATTTTTATCCGCCAGCTCCGGTCGTGAGGCCGGATCGTTCATCTCCCGGCTACTGCGACTCTTTTTGTCATTCCAGTTTAAATCAGCTGATGTATAAGAAACAGCCGGTTTAATTTGATATAGATCTGCCTTGACAGCCTCTGCCAATGTCTTGGCAACCTGTTCCGTTGCGCCGCTGGCTGAAAAATAGGCGACTAATTTTTTGCTCATGCCAAAATTCCTCCTAACAATATTTTTTTAACTATTTTGTAACCGCATCACCAGGCCGGATCTTCGTCAAGCATCTTCTGGAAATCTTTCAGGGCTGCGGGAATGTCGATATTCTGGGGACAGACCTGTTTGCACTGGCCGCATTCAATGCAGGCACTCGGACGTTTGTCCTCAGCCATTCCGGCAATGGCCATAGGCGCAATAAAGCCCGGCTGGAACTTGTGGTCATTGTAATGATGCAACAGGGTGGGGATATCCAACTCCTGGGGACATTCCGCACAGCAGTATTTACAGCCCGTGCAGGGCAGCATCGTCAGCATACCATCTCTTATTTCTTCGACTACGGCCAATTCTTTTTCGTTCAGCGGTTTTGAGTCCTCAAAGGTTTTTAAATTGTCTTGTAGCTGTTCCCGGTTTGACATTCCGGATAAAATCATCTTGATGCCGGAGAGGCCCTGTAAAAAACGGAAAGCCCAGGCGGCTGTGCTTTCATTTGGTCGCAGTTCACGGAGCTTATTGGTGTTTTCTTCTGAAAAACTGCCCAGAGCTCCACCCCGCACCGGTTCCATCACCCAGATCGGGATGTTTTTGGCGACCAGCATTTCATAAATTTCATTGGCCTTCTGCAATTTCCAGTCCAGATAATTGAGCTGAATCTGGCAGAATTCCATGTGTTCACCATAGCGTTCCAGAAAACGCTCAATGGTAGGTTTCAGACCATGGGTCGAAAAACCCAGATGCTTGATCCTGCCGTTTTTCTTCTGCTCAATCAGGTACTCAACAATGCCCCAGCGCTCATCAAAATACACCTCGATGTTTCGTTCGTAGACATTGTGGATCAGATAAAAATCAAAATAATCAACACCACATTTCTCCAACTGTTCCTCAAACTGCGCTTTTGCATCCCAGCTTTCCCGAACCTCATAGCCGGGGAATTTGCTGGCCAGGTAAAAACTGTCCCGGGGATAATTTTTAAGTATTTCTCCCATCGCCCGTTCCGAGTCTCCACCGTGATAGCCATAGGCGGTATCAAAGTAGTTTACCCCATTTTTAATCGCAACATCGACCATCTGAGCCGCTTCTTCCTGATTAACCGGGGCAAAAAAGCCTTCTCCGATGGTGGGCAGGCGCATGCCACCAAAACCCAGCGCCGACAATTTTTCATTTTTAAAATCCTGATAAATCATATTTTCCTCCAATTTCTAAATCGCAAACTTTTTTTATCGCTTTATTGTTGATGATGAATCGATTAACCCCTCGTAACTGATGGTTCTGTTTTTACTGGATTTTCAGTTTGTTATACGCTTCATCAGTCACCGGTTCCAGCCATTCATTGCTAGCCCCTTCAACTAAAACCGATAAGGAAAGATGCGCAAAGGCTTCGTCGCTCACGGCTCCATGCCAATGCTTAATTTCCGGTGCAATGTAAACCACTTCGCCACTGTTTAAAAGCCGGGCATCCTTTCCCGCTTCCTGATACCAGCCACGGCCGCCAATACAAATCAGGATCTGGCCTGCGCCATGATGGATGTGCCAATTGTTGCGACACCCTGGTTCAAAGGTGACATTATAAATCCCCACCTCTTTGTCATTTAAGAGACTTAGATAGCTTTTACCAATAAAATAGGGGGCAAACGCCAGATTTTCCTCACCTAATGCGAAATCGGATACCTTTTCCAGTGCTTCTTTTTCCATAATCTCGCTCCTTTTTTGCTTTCATTTTTCATTATTTCCATGAAATTTGGGACAGTTCTTTTATGATTTCGTTATTTATTTCTGATTTACTTCAATCATTTTGATGCTCTTGGCCGGGACCCCGCCGACAATCACTTTAGCCGGGACATCTCTGTTAACCACCGCCCCTGCGGCGACAATGGCCCCGTCACCAATGGTAACCCCGGGAAGTACTGTTGCCTGGGCACCGATCCAGACATTGTTTCCAATTCGAATCGGCGCTGGATACATATCACTGCGTTTTTGCGGATTACTATCATGGTTGAGGGTAGCCAACACCACATTATGGCCAATCAGAACTCCGTCACCAATAAAGATGCCGCCCTGATCCTGAAAACGGCAACCTGAATTGATAAACACATTTTTACCGACGTGAATATTTTTACCACAATCGGTAGAAAATGGCGGAAACAACCCAAAAGTTTCATCCACTGATTTACCTGTCAGTCTGGAAAATATTTCTCGAATTTCTTCCGGCGGATGATAACTGCCATTGAGCTCGGTTGTCAGTTTCAGAGCTTCCTGGGAGATGGCATGCATCATCAAATGGACTTTCGAGCCACCTTTAACTACTTCTCCCTGATTTAAGTGTTCTAAAAATTCATCAATATCCATTTATTCTCTTTAATCCTCCTATACTTTATCATTTGATCATCCCTGTTATTTTCCAAAAACAGTTACAGCTTGTTTCATTTTCTCAATTATCGGCACGCCAAAGGGACAGTTTACGATGCATTGACCACATGCGATGCATTCGCTGGCGTGGTGGTTAAGCAGCGCATAATGATCTTTAAGGGTCTCCGGCACCGCTTCCTGAATCAAGGCCAGATCCAGATATTTATTCACAGCGGCGATGTCAATTTTTTTGAGTAGGGGGCACAATGGCCGCAATACATGCAATGTCCCCGGAATGAAGCATCAGGGGCATTTGCCAATATCTCACTATAGTCTTTCTCTGCATCACTTGCGGTTGCATAAGCCACCGTCGCCTGGATCTGTTCCTGACTGGATACCCCCACCATCACCGCGGCTACCGCCGGACGGGTTAACGCATAATGGAGGCATTGCACCGGTGTCAGCGCCTGTCCAAAGAGCGATTCTTCCTGACTGAATAACACCCCGGCAGCATGCGTTTAATGGTCCGCTTTAAGCCGATGCTTTCCATCTGAATCCGCCGGATCCCGATGGTGGTGGTTTCCTCAAAAATAATCTGTTCCAAGGTTTCGATATCTGCTTCGCTACAGATCACATTGAGGAGATAGGCGGGTCGGTTCTTCTTCATATAAACCGGGATATAATGGACATCTCTGGCCCCAGCTTCAAATAATCGCTCCATCACAAAGCCCAGGATCTCACCGCCGCAGTCATCGATATTGGTTTCCAGTTTATAGATATCGCCGTTTTTCTTTGATTTGTCAGTGATCAGCATCGCCCGCAGCAGGCTGGGTCGATCATAGGTCCGTTTGCCAGCTCCGATGCCGGTTTTTTCAATCGCAAACTGCCTGGGCAACTGGTCACAGGTTTTGATGGCGGCCACAATGGCTGCCCCGGTTGGGGTAATTAGCTCCCCTTCCGTGCTGGTAATATGTAAATTCAACTGGTGACTGGCGGCGATATGGGTTACGGCCAGCACCGGAATCGGGATGGTTCCATGCTGACAGCGGACAAATCCCCGGCCTTCATAAACTTCCGGCACAATCACCGCCCGGATGTCCAGATTGTCCAAACAAACGGCCACTGCCACAATATCCACAATCGAATCCACCGCACCCACCTCGTGAAAATGAACCCGCTCCCGGTCCACCCCATGGGCTTTGGCTTCGGCATCGGCAATAATCGAGAAGATCCGGATGGCCAGTGCTTTGGCATGATCGGTGATTTCAGCCTGGTTGATAATCTCAACAATTTCCGGTAAACCCCGATGATCATGGGAATGGTTCTTTTTTTCCTGATGCGGATGATAATGTCCTGGTTCTGTTAGGTGATGATGGGTGTGCTTTTCGCCCTGATGGTGGTGATCATCACCATGCAGATAGGCCATATCGTGATCATGGTTGTCCTGATCCAGAATGACCTGAAAATCACAGACATCCAGCCCCGCCTTTTTCACCCGGCTGATGACGGTCTCAAACCCGGTGATGGGCAAGCTTTTTAAAGCCTTTTTCAATAGCTGCTGATCGGCCCCCAGATCAAGCAGCGCTGCCACTGTCATATCGCCGCTGATGCCGGAATAACATTCCAGGTATAAGGTTTGGCTCATGATCGTACCCCTAAGCGGTTAATCTGGGTGGCCGTATAGCCAGCACCATAGCCATTGTCGATGTTCACCACCGAGATCCCGTTGGCACAGGAGTTGATCATCGTCAACAGCGCCGAAATACCACCTAGGCTGGCGCCATAGCCAACAGAGGTGGGCACCCCGATAACCGGCTTATCCACCAGTCCGCCGATGACACTGGCCAGGGCGCCCTCCATCCCGGCCACTGCAATCACGCAGTTGGCGCTCTGGATCACCTCAAGCTGCGAAAGAATCCGGTGAATCCCGGCAACCCCTACATCATAAAGCCGTTCCACATGTGAGCCAAAATACTCAGCAGTCTGGGCAGCCTCTTCGGCCACCGGAATATCAGCGGTACCCGCCGAACAAACGGCAATTTTTCCGACCCGTTGCTTACCCGGTTTTTCGATTTTGATAATTCGGGAGATCTCGTCGTAAACAACTTCCGGAAAGGTCGCTTTGATCATTTCGTACTGTTGCGGATTAGCCCGGGTTCCCATCACCTCACCGTCTTCTTCGTAGAGTTTTTTAAAGATAGACAGTAAATGGGAATTTGCTTTACCGCTGCAAAAAATCACCTCAGCAAAGCCGGATCGCACCTTTCTGTGGGTATCCAGTTTGGCATAACCCATTTCTTCAAAGGGTTGCCGACGAAAAAAAAGCTCAGCTTCCTCAATTGTTAGATCCCCGTTTTGTACTTTTTTTAATATTTCCTGTGTTTTCATTTTTCCTCGTCTTATCACTTCTTTTTATTTTTTCTTTAATATATATTCTTTTTTAATTCGCTTTCATCACCTTGATACCATTAACCCTATCACCTGGAGTCCACTTCAAGTCAAGTGCCTTTATCTATTCCTTAAAAAAATCTCCGTTCTTTTAAGAAACAGAGATTTCTTTCCGCTTATTTAATTCAGTTAAACATCCTTTTCTTTATCCCAGGACAGCACCCCGGTCACTTCGGCTTTTTCATAGATATCAATTTTGTAATTCAGCCGTTCCAGTGTCTTTTGCATATCATCCATTTTTTCCTGAAGTTTTTTTCGTTCATCTGTCAACAGTTCTTTCCGGGCGGAAATGGTTTCATCACCCTGCTGGGTCAGGGCACAGTATTCAATCAGGGCTTCAATGGGAATCCCCGCGGAGCGCATGCATTTTGCCAGTTCAATCCAGGCACAGGATACCTCATCATAATCGCGAACGCCGCTCTTGGTCCGTTTCACCGGCGGGATCAGGCCAATCCGCTCATAGTACCGCAGCGTATCCGGGGATAAATCATATTTTTTGCTGACTTCAGTAATGGTCATCACATATCACCTCGAATTTTCAAATTTTCTTATATATCATTTTAATGTTTTTATCTTATCTTAACCATATCACTTGGAGTCCACTCCAAGTCAAGCAAAATACTTTATTTCTTAAAAAAAATCTCCGTCCAATTAAGGCGGAGATTTTTAGCTTCAACTTTATTCTAAGGTGGCTCTGACATTTTTTAATTCCTCAATGATGGCAATGTTCTGGGGACAGTGTTCTTCACATTTGCCACATTCCACACAATTGGAGGCTTTGGCATCTTGGGGAAACATCGTCTGGTATAGACCTTTGGCTTTGGGGAGGGCATCAAATAGATAGGCATTATTATAAAGTGCAAAATGTCCGGGAATATCGACCCCGGATGGACAGGGCATACAATACCGGCAATTTGTACAGTTGACTTTCATCTTTTCGGTGATTGTTTTCCTGGCAAAATCCACTAACGCCAGTTCTTCATTGGTTAGTGAATGGGCTGCCCCGGCATTGGCCGTATTGACATTATCAACCACCTGCTCCATCGTCGTCATGCCACTGAGTACCACCGAAACCTCAGGATGATCCATCACCCACCGCAGCGCCCACTGGGCTGGAGTTCTTTTGATGGGTGCATTCTCCCAGGCGGTTAAAACGTCCTGGGGTAATTTATCAACCAGGGCCCCTCCTCTGAGCGGTTCCATAATGGTGATCCCCAAACCTTTAGCGGCCGCATATTCCAGCCCCTTTTTACCAGCCTGATAATTTTCATCAAGATAGTTATATTGAATCTGACAGAACGACCAATCATAGCTGTCGACAATTTCGATAAATAAATCAAAGTCATCATGAAAGGAAAAACCGGCATATTTGATTTTGCCGTCTTTGATGGCCTGATCCAGAAATTCAAAAACGCCCAGACCTTTCAGATTTTGCCAGAAACCGCGATTAAGACCATGCAGCAGGTAGAAGTCAATGGTATCCGTTTCCAGCCGTTTCAGCTGTTCAGCCAATAATCGCTCCATATCCGCCCGGGACTGAATCAGCCATGACGGCAGCTTTGTGGCAATTTTAACCCGCTCCCGATAGCCGCCCTTTAAGGCCCGGGCCACAAAGGGTTCACTCGCACCGCCTTGGTCAAAGCCGGTGCCATGATACGGATAGGCGGTATCAATGTAATTCACGCCATGATCAATGGCATAATGAAGCATGGTGATGGCCTTCTCATCATCAATCTTATTTTGAACCCCATCGATAACCGGTAACCGCATGCAACCAAATCCTAAAACTGAAACCTCTTCATTTGTTTTTCCGAATTTTCGATACAGCATCATTCAATCTCCCTTGTATTAAATTCAAACAATCTGATTATTGATCTACTCTTATTATAATCCCGTCCGAACTTTAGTCCAAGTCAATTTTTAACAAATCTACATTTTTTACTATTTTTTTTGCACCTGATTCTTAACAATCACGAACGTGCGATCTCCTCAACCACAGATTTCAACCATCGATAACCTCAACATCACCAGATCATCACAATACCCTGTTATAGTAATCCCATCACAAATAAAATTGAAAGGAATTTTAACCATGATAAAAAATAAAAACCTGCTCCTGACCCTGCTGGTTACAGCCACTATCAGCGGTCTTTTGCTGACCGGCTGTACTTCAACCACGGCAGAAACTAAAACGGCCACCACCAATGAGGCCGCCGCATTTGAGGATAACGCCAGTTACGGCGAGGTAACCGCCGTCAGCGGTAGCACCATCACCTTAGCACTGGGCACCATGAATATGGGCAATGGTCAGACGCCACCGGATCAGGGGCAGGCCCCAACCGCAAACAGTAATGCGGGAACCCCGCCAGAAAAACCGGCTGATGATCAGACTACGCCCCCAGCTGATGGCAGCACAACAGCTCCCAGCGAGGACACGACCGGAACCATGCCAGAATTTTTAACCCTCACCGGTGAAACCGCCACGATCGAATTAACCGATGCCATCACCCTGACGCAAATGAGCAATCAGAAGCCCGATCAGCAAACAGCTGGAAGTACCACCGCTACCGCGGCTGATATCACTGTTGGCAGTATCTTGAGAATCATCTATCAGACGGACTCCACTGAAATAGAGTCCATCGAAATCATGATGACCCAGTCAAACACTGCAGCCACTACCAACACGGCCCTTTAATCTTCTCTGAACGATCCTTTAAAAAACGCCTGATTTTCACTAAGAAAATCAGACGTTTTTTTACTCAGGTCCCAAGCCCTGTTAACCCATTTTCTCCAGGCCACTTGGGTTAACTGAGGGCCAGTCTTGATTTTTGTTCTTTCTTGTCAGCATACATCTCTTCATCGGCAATCTGCAGCAGGGCATCAATGTCCTGTCCATCCTCAGGATATAAGGAAGTCCCAATACTTAAGGTTAGTTTCTCAGAAAGGTCTGCCAGCGAAAACTCACTGGCAAAACTCTTTGCCAAGCGTTCTTTGGCTTGCCTAAGCTCCTGGCGATCTTTGATGTCCGGCAGGATCATCAAAAATTCATCGCCGCCCAGTCGGAAGGCCGCTTCATTGGCCCGAACATTTTTCTGCAAAATCCGGGCAGTCTCAATCAAAACCAGATCGCCGATGTTGTGTCCATAGGTATCATTGATTTTTTTGAAATGATTCAAATCCATACTCATCAGCCCCACCTGGCGATTGTTTCGTTGGGCTGCAGCCAACACCATGGTCTGATACTCATTTAAATAATGACGGTTAAAAAGTCCGGTCAGGGAATCGTGACTGGACATAATTCGCAATTGATAATTGATTTTCAATGCACGGAAAGTCAGCCTCCCGGCCCCGACGGCCATTAGAACCGCCAGCATAACGGCAATCCCTAAAATCAGCTGATTATTTTCCCAGCCGCCCTGAGGTGAAACAGCTACCTTCCAGTCAATAAAACCCGGATCGATGTCAAAGGTTAAGGACGACTCGCCAACAACAGAGGTATCCCCGTAAAATGGCTGCTCCGGATTCTGATTATTAAAGAGAGCGACATTTAATCCGGCCTTGTCGGCATAGCTATTGATTTCTTCGATAATCTGGTCGCCTTTAAGAACAATGCTGATCTGCCCCCAATATCCACTGTCTTGACGGACGATTGGCAGCCGGATAATAAAACCGGTTCCCCCCTGAACCAGATCGACTGGCCCCTGAAAGATTGGTACCTGGTCATTCTTTACCTTGAGAACCAGGTCTTTCTGACTTTCAACCTTGGCCAGGTCAACACCAATGGCGGCGCTATTCCCTTCTTTAGGATAATTCCAGATAATGGTTGTATCCTGAATTACTCCAATATTTCTGATCTGATTTTCATTTTTGGATAGGAGATTATCCAGATAGGTATAAGCTGCCGTCTCATCGAGACCGGGATTTGTCTGGATATAAGCCTCAAAGCCCTGAACCAAGGTTTTATTGGTAAAAACCAGATGTTCCAACTGACTTTTGAAATTTATAAATTTATCGGTGGTTTTTAACATCTCCTGCTGTTTGAGGTTATGCATAAACATGCCAATGATCAATAAAAAAACGGTCAGCAGAAAAAGGGCTACTGTAATTGAAACAAGGATTGCCAGATTCTTTTTAAAATAGTTGCTACTCTGATCCATCTTTTTCTCCTGTTGCTGCATCAATGTTTTCTGACTTTAGTTTATCATCAAAACCGCATAAAGACCACTAATTAATCCCTGCTTCTGCTATAATTATCGACCGTTTATTCTGAATTTTTAGTCCTGGGGATTGATCCAAACGATCACGCAGCGTCTTTCACTTCGCCCATTAATGTTCATTAGCTGCCATCACCTTATTGATCATCCCCATGGCAATAAACGAATTGACTTTATAAAGAAACTTCATCACGTTGCAATCTTTACCAATATATGCCCGCAGCTTTTTCTTCTCCATGGTCTTGATGATCAATTCCGCCGCTTTTTCCGGGGTTAACACCATCTTAGCCTTGCTGCTGTCGGTTGATTCATTGCTTGCCAGGCTGGAATTTTTCTTGATATCTGTCGCAATCCCGCCGGGAATCACCACCGAGACTTTGACATTTGTATCTTTTAATTCGGACGACAACCCTTCGGTCAGTAGTTTTACGGCTGCTTTGGAGGCGCCATAGACACTTTGCCCCGGTACCGGTAAAAAGCCGCCCATACTGGAAACATTGACAATATGGGCTTCCGGACGACTCATTAAATGCGGCAAAAAGGCTTTAACCATGTAGAGGGTGCCGTAGAAATTGATAGCCATGACCCGTTCGATTCGCGCCATTTCCAAGTCATTCAGCTCAACAAAGGGCTGAATAATCCCGGCATTGTTGATGATCCCATCAATCTTCCCATATTTTTCAATGGCATTTTTGGCAAATGCAAAGACAGCCTCCTTATTGGAAATGTCAACCACTTCGGTAAAGAGTCGGGGATTTTTCCCGGCCATCTGCACTGTTTCGTCCAATGCTTCGGGATTAATATCGACCGCCACGACCATGGCCCCTTTGCTTAAAAGCTGTAATACCAATTCTCTGCCAACACCATTTCCGCCACCCGTTACAACAATATTTTTTGCATTTACGTTCATTATTTTCTCCTTTTTTTCCTAAAAAATTTTTGATTTTTTATCGGCTTATTACCGGTTCTCTTGTTAATTTCTTGTGATAGCCTTATCATACGCCGCAACTATTTCATAACGTTAATATTTTGTTAAGTTCGTGTTAAAGTGACTATTTTCATATTTTTTGCACAAAAAAACACCGAAAAAGTCGGTGTTCACTTAAAAACCAGATGGAGGGTTGCTACTCCCATCCGTCCACGCTTCCATATTCCGCCGTTTTAAGCACTGCTCTGACAAGGCAGCCACATAAAAAAGCCAGACATTCAAATTCCAGAAATTCCGGTGCACTTTCATCAAATAGGGTTTGAATTTCAACTGGAAAATCATCATCGGCTTCCCAATAGATAAACTTAACCGGGATTTTAGGCAACACTTCCAACAGCCAGCTGCGACTATAGGAATCTCTAGAAAGCTCCGGTTCTCCGCCTAATTTTATAATGGTTTTGTCCAATTTATCAACGTCATTGCCAAAAGCTTTAATCAGCGGTGCGTCCATCATGTTGGCTTTTCCGGTGTCGCCACTTGAAAAAATAGTGGTCATCCGAAAAAGGTGTTTGAACAAATAAACCGGATCACCGGTACCCTGAGACAACACATAATGGATCAGGATGGAGCGATTATTAATATTGACCGGTTTCTCATCAGCTGGTATGACACCGGTATTGGTAATGAGATAATCGCGTTTTAAAAAATTGATGGTTATCTGCCCATCAGAATCAATGGGCAGGTTAAAACGGGCGGCGCTTTCCGCCAGGTTACACTCAGCCAACTTGGGCAATAAGGCTTCGTAAATAATATCGTAAGAGCTCGGCCTTGAGTACCGCTTATTCATTAAACAACACCAGGCTAAAATAGGTCACCGTATTGGCCCCATTATTGTATCGGATATTTAAGGCCGGGGCCATCTGCATCACCATAATCCCATAACTTTCGGTGGCCGGATACATTCGGTCAGGAAAGCGGCAGGGAGCATCGGGGTAAGTGCATTTTTTACAGACGGTGCATCCTTCCGTCGATAGCATCAAGGCATCTTTATCAAAGCTACGAAAAACCGCAGCCACCCGATCCGTCAAAGCCTCATGCTCGATCAGAGCCTGCATCCATCCTTTCATATCAAAACTGCTGGCTACTGCGGTGGCCGTGGTAAAGAGCATCGCCTTTTCATAGCCATAACATTTTTCCTTGCAGCTCTCCACACTCCCCACTGCTGGCGGGCAGGCCCAGGATTTATTATACATACCGCAGCTATTGCCTTCACAGAGATCCCGGACTTCTTTTGAAAAAATAATTTCATCGGGTTTTAAAAAAGCATATTCCAGAATCGGCAGTTTGGCCAGCTCTTTTTCGATTTCAGTTTGCTTATTCATTGCTACCTTCCTTACATTTTTTGTTTTTCCAACTTCACCTTTTAGTGTATCTACACGATATTGTTAAAAAAATCAAGGTTCTAAAACCTCAATTTTTAATAACAGCTCCTGGAGAATTTTTGTATCTTCCAATCCCAACTGTGCTTCAATTCTTTCCTGAGCCTGTTGCCAGTAAACATGGGCCAGTTCAATTTTTTCTTTACCAGCTGCCGTTAAACAAAGCTGTCGGTTTCGTGTTCCCGGCTGTGCAATATCATGGATCAACCCCTGCTGTTCAAGAGGCTTTAAATTGCGAACCAAGGTGGTCCGATCCAGCCGGATTTCAGCGGCCAACTCACTGACACTCACCGGTTCCATGGCACGAATGTGTTTTAAAATTGAAAACTGACTGACACTGAGCTGGCTTGGAGCCAGGTAATGGTCGTAGATTTCGGTTATCGCCAGTGAGGCCCGCCGCAGATTGAGACAATTGCAGACTGACGATTTTTTGTTTTCTGTTTTCATGTGATCACCTGTTTTTTTTTTAGTGTACATACACGTTTATTATACATCAGTAATGCATTGACGTCAATGCGTTCATACGAAAATATCGATCCATATCATTGATTAAATTGTTCCTATCATCGCTATACAATTTTTTATTTTTCCTTTGTTAACTCATGCATTATCAGCTAATCAGCAATAAATTCAAACAAAAAAATCTGATATGCTGTTTAACACACCAGATTTTTCAAGAAAACGATGGTTTATGCAGTAATCATCAAATCCTCATATTGCTTGACCTTGTTTCGTCCTGCACTTTTTGCCTCATATAAAGCCTTATCTGCTTTATTGATTGTATCAATGCAGTCGCCCCCCAAATATTCTGCAATGCCGATGGATACCGTCAACTTGCAAACGCCGTTATCGGATGCTTCGATCTCTGTTCTGATTCGTTCGGCGATGTCGAAGGCCTGTTCCAGTCTGCATTCGGGCAATATCGCCACAAACTCTTCGCCCCCCCATCTGATGACGATATCCTCTTTTCGCAAACTCGTTTTAAGATGGCTGGCAATAAATTTAAGGATCACATCGCCCTGATCATGTCCATAAGTATCATTGACTTTCTTAAAATAATCGACATCCAGCACTAGTACACTAATATTTTTGCTGATATATGATAAGTCACGACTAATGCCAATCTTCTCATCTAATTTATTGCGATTAAAAACTTGGGTTAACGGGTCGTGAAGCAATAGAAACTGCAATTTTTCATTGTCCGAATAGTGATCAAAATAGAGCTTTGTCACGATAAAACTGACGATATTCAACATCACCACGATCTGGCAATTATAGGCTACCATCAAATTAAAATCTGTGTAGTGGAAAATATTGTTTGCCAGAATGAGATCCCACACCAATCCCCACTGGGCAATGATTGAATAGCGTAATGGGGCACAATAGGAAACCATCATCAGCACAAATCCCATAAATAAAAAGCCTTCATTCGCATGAGATAAAAGGGGTGCATATGATGTCACCCAAATGCTGTCCCAGATCATTGCATGAACAACGATAAATGAAAGGGTACACATAATTTTGTAATTATCGGTTTTATAGTAGGCCACAGCAACCATTACAATTAGTGCCAGCACCAGCATTCTGCGCATCAAAGAATCCCATTCCAAATGCTGATAGGCATCGAAATCTGCTACAAATAAAATGATAAATGCAAACCCTGATGCAGTAAGCGCCAATAGATTAAATTTCTTATAATGCTCATATTTAGCCTGGTAAAAATCATCCTTTGCCTTGCTGCGCAATTTTAATAGTTCCTTCATGATTACCCCCCTTTCATAATTCGATTGCTTTTTCTTTCAACGCACACTCTTCAATAGCATCGAATCATATTTTTTCACAATGATTTATTTTCTTTTATTACCACTTTGATTCTGCGATTCAGATAATCTTTGTTTTGCTTCTTCTACTGTTTCGTCATCCATGGTAAGATATTGATCCACAAATTTGTCGTTAATTTTATTAAAACCATCAACAACGCCATTCTCGATTTTCTTATAACCGCCGACTACGCCATCTTCAATCTTTTTAAATCCGCCAACCACTGCTTCCTCAATTTTTTTATTTGCTGCAACAAGTTTTGACTTTGCCATAATCTATATCTCCTTTAAATTTTATTTACTTAATTCTATCTGCAATTCTCACACGCACCGCATTTACCAGATTTAGCCCAGATCGCATCGGCAACCGGTGCCCAGTTTTCTGCCGGCGACTGACATTTCGCAGTCAAATCATGGACGTTCTCCGGGTTTTCCAGATCTGTGGAATGGGCGCCTGACCGGTCTACTGCTTTTTCCAGAGCCCCGGGATTATCCAAAAGCGGACAGGGTCTTAAATGATTTTCGTTGAAGGGCTGGCCTTTTCGGTATTCCATGAACAGTGGCGACTGTAAGGCTTCCAATAAGGTCTTTTCGCGAATATTGGAATCCGAGTAATGAATAAAGGCGCAGGGTTCCATATCACCATTGGCATTGATATGTAAATACCGTCTGCCACCGGCCAGGCATCCTTCGGCATATTCACCGTCATTCCAGAAATCCAAAGTAAACAATGGTTTGGTCTCTCTGAATTGGCGAACCTGATCATACATGAATGATCGCTGTTCGGCACTCACCATCAGTTCCGGCACGGCTTCTTTTCCCACGGGCATATAGGTAAAGAACCAGCAGAATTTTGCGCCCCAGTCAATCATCTGATCAAAATATGCTTCTGAACCGATCATCTCGACATTTTTACTGGTGTAACAGCAGGAGATGCCAAAGGGCAGTTTCTTTGCTTTTAAAATTTCCATGGCGTTTTCCACCTTTTTAAAGGTTCCCTCGCCGCGCCGGAAATCTGTATCGGCTTCAAAACCTTCCACGCTGATGGCCGGAATGAAGTTTTTAACCCGCAGCATTTCCTCGGCAAACGCTTCATCGATCAGTGTGCCGTTGGTGAATGCTGTAAACTGACAATCCGGATGGGCCTCACAGAGTCGAATTAAATCGGCTTTGCGAACCAGCGGTTCGCCTCCGGAATACAGAAAGAAATAGGTTCCCAGTTCATTGGCCTGATTGATGATGCTGTCCAATTCCTCATAGCTCATATTCAATTTATTCCCATACTCGGCGGCCCAGCATCCGGTGCATTGCAAATTACAAGCCGATGTCGGATCCATCAGGATTGCCCAGGGAACATTGCAATCCAGTTTTTCTTCCATTTTTCGCTGTTTGGGGTATCCGATCATTCCGGCATTGATTAAAAAATTGCGGAAAGTCATCTGCAATACCTGATTGTCGATGTCCCGGTAAAGATTCATGACATACTGGTACCAGATATTTTCGGGATCATCCACAATTGCATGAAATACCTCCCGTTGACTCTTCCAGTTATCTTCTTTATCGAATCCATCTACCCAGCTTAACAGTTTGGGAATATTTTCCTCCGGATTACCGGATACATAACTCATTGCCTTTTCTAAGACAAAACTTTTTGCTTTTTCTTTGATGTTCATTGTTGTTTTCCTTTCTGGGGCCCGATCAATCTGTCTTAATTGATTAGTATCGATCTTGTTCGTTCAGTTTTAATAGTGCCAAAATACCGGCTGCACACGCTAACCCAACGGCAATCACTGCGAAAATTCCTTTTTTCATTTTTTTCACCTCCTAATTGTTTTTAAACCAATAACTGGCTGGCCTTTTCACAGGCTTCATAAATCACATCGTAATTGCTTTCAATCATCGGATTGACGCGGTCGGTGCTTTTCTTGACATTTTTTTTATAAAGAAAATAAGGTATTCCCCAGCCGACAAATCCCGGAATGGCCAAAACAACACACAGCGGAATCAGGGCGGCCAGGTAGGCAAAGGTTGCTCCAGCCATAAACACCGTCCCGACTATTCCCGCCCCCAGGGCTAACGCCATTGCTTTGGTATTTTTGGCACGTTCCAGCTTTTCAATATTGATAAAGGCGTCTTCGCACTTCCGCTGGAGATCACATAAGGCCACCCGATTTTTTATTTTTCGGTCCCGCTGTAATTTCAATTTGACGGCATCAAGCCCGGAACTGGAATTGATGATCGTCCACCCCAGGGCATGGTAGCAGTCACTGCAAAGCTGCACCAAATCGGATTTGACGCTGACCTCCAAATACTCGTTCATCACCAGTCTGTTTTCATTTGTTTTCATTTCACTCATCACACTTCTCCTTTAACCGTTTCTTATTCGTTTCTGTTGATACCACCATATTACGCTGTAAATGTTCCCCAAAGTTAATGTTTGGTTAAACTTTTGTTAAACACATTTTTCGTCTAAAACAAAAAAGGCCAGGTTTCCCTGACCTTTTTTTCAGTCTGTGCAGGCTATTATCAATAATAGCCATAACTAACAAATACGCTTTTCTTGAGCCTGCATGTAGCCGTTTAAATCGTCAATACCGAGTTATTTCGACTTGATTTGTGTCATCCGAGACCGCACCTGATTAAAAAGTAATGACAACCTTTTGGGCATCGGTTGGAGTTCCGGCTTTTTTAAGCGCTTCTTCGATTTGATCGATGTTAAATTTATGGGAAATCAGCTTGGATATATCGTATTCGGTCGACTTCATCATTGCCAGGATGTCTTTAATCGCATCACCGGCCGGTGTGGTGCCGCAACCGCCGATTTTTAGCTGATTGTAGCAAACGGAGACAAAATCCAGAGTCACCGGCTTGTGATGGACACCCACAACCGAAAGTTGGGCACCCGGTCCAGAAAGATCAATAAAGTTGTCAACAACGCCTTGAGCTCCGACACAATCAACATAAGCAGAAGCAAGACATCCTTCGCCACCATATTTCATGGCTGAACCAAATTCTGCAATACATCGTTCTTTTAAATCTTCAGTTTTGGGGTTGCAAGTCAATAGACCGAACGCCTTGGCGTTTTCAAGGCGGTAGTCGATGAAATCAACCACCATCACCTTGTCGCAGCCGTAGTACTGGAGCATTATTGCGCAGGAAAGACCGATCATTCCGGCTCCAAAAACGACGGCCGTTTTACCCGAGCCAGGGTTTGTCGATAAGGCTCCCCGGGTGCCGATGATAAATGGTTCGACGAGGCCAAGTTCATCAAGTGATAAACTTTTATCCAGCATAAAAGCGGAGAACCCTTCCTCGTAGCCGACGATTTTGATGTACTCCGAAAAGGCCCCGACTGTAGCCATCCGTTTACGGTCACGATGGGCGTAGCCAAGGTGCGGCCAAACATAGTCACCCAGTTTGACAGCGATCACGTTTTTTCCCACTTCCACCACTTCACTCACCATCTCGTGACCAAATTCATGATCCTTCCAGACATAGTGAGCGTCACCACCCTCACTGTAGGCCAAGGTGTCAGAACCGCAGATCCCTGCGGCCAGGTTTTTAACGATTACATCATCGTCGCCACATTGGGGATAAGGCATTTCAACAACTTCAACTTTTCCAATACCACGATAAATTGCTGCTTTGTAATTAGTTGGTTTCATAAAAAACTCCTTTGTAATATATAAAATTTTACGAAAAACAAAATTAACGCTTGACATTCACATATTTTGCTAATAGACTAAGGGTCAAATTCTTACTTATGAGGTGATATGATGATTCAGTGGGAAGATGTCAATCAGGTTATGCTTAATTGTGGCTCAATTCATGAGTATAAAAAATTCTGCAAGTCGATTATGTTGAATGTCGGCCGGCTCATCGCTTTCGACAAAGCCAGACTTTACTTTTTTGATGACAATGGCCAAATTTACGACGAGTTTTTAATTGGCGTCGATGAAAAGTGGGTCATCGAATACTTTGAATATTACGCAACGATTAACGAGGGGCGTTATGGCATCAACACCGCACGGCTCAAAAAATTTCCCAGCGAACCCAAAACTATTGTTAACATTCGCGACTGGACGAAGGAGCAGACTTCCGAATTTCTGGATGATTACATTCGACCGCAAAGCATTATGCATACGTTTGCATTTTGTCTTAGTGATACCACCAATACTGTAAAAGCCATGTTTATGCTCGATCGCACCAGGGATATGCCTTATTCTGATTTTGATATTGAGAGTATGCAGCTGCTCTACACGCATCTAAACAATCTGCACAAAAATTTCTTTGTCGAGATTCCCGGTATCTGCAATGAACGAATCGCGGCCAATTTAACTGACCGGGAGCTGGAAGTGGCAAAATTGCTGATACAGGGGACAACTCCCAAAAATATCGGTGCTAAGCTTCACATCAGTCTCAATACTATTTACAAGCATATTGCCAATATTCATCAGAAACTGGATGTCAAAAATCGACAGGAACTGATCATTCGCCTAAACTATTTGCTCAAGCCTGAAAGAGCACTCTGACAAGTTCGAGTATACACCCAATCAGTTAACCCCAGAAATAATCAGAACTAATAATCTTTAGCCGATCATCAACTGAAGATTATTAGTTCTGATTATTTTATGTCGAAAATAAGTCTGCTAAGATTGAGTTACCGCAAGGGGGAAACCCCAAATTTAATCTTAAGGAGTGTAAACACATGAGTCAGCCCGTATCGTTTAATCATTTAGGGATTTCAGTCGCCGACATCGACAAGGCTATCGATTTTTACAAAGAGGTCTTTGGCTGGAAACTATTATTTGGACCAATGCCAGTCAAGCGGACACCGCCGATGACCGATTTTACCGACACCATCTATGGTGACGACTGGGGATCGTTTCGCCTGGCCAGTATGGCTGCCGAAAACGGCATTGAAGTTGAATTTCTGGAATTCGAAGGAAACTATCCTGGAAAATGTTCGCTCGAATATCGACGTTTAGGCGTATTTCATTTTGGCATCGCCACAACCGATGCGAAAGCCTTGCTTGCTAAAATTGAGGAAAACGGCGGTAAGCAGTATTCCGATTTTTCAACCCGGCAATTAGCCGATGGCAAACGCGATATCGTCTTTATTGAAGATCCCTTTGGCAATGTCATCGAAATTTTTGGTGTCAGCAACGATTAAAAACTAGTCACGTTGTGATAGCGGCCGAAGTAAATAGGCCAGTCTGTTTGTCAAAAACTGGAGATATTAAGCATTCTAAGTACTGTTATTTCCTTACTGTCTATCCAGATTCAATGTAAACGTTAAATAAAAAATTAATTTTAAGGAGAAATTATTATGTCAGAAAAAAGTTCAAACATCGCAATGACTGCTGTTAACCAGGGCCGTAAAACCGTATGGCACCTTCAGAAAATGAAAGACGAAGGCAAACTGATCTCGATGGTCGGAACCGCTTATCTCGATCCGATTTTTACAATGCTTTGTGAAAAGGGCGGTATTGACCTTGTCCGTTATACTGTACCTGGCGAAAACTCTGCCATGAGAGCCGAAAACATCAAGTGGTGGACACGACTGCAGCGAAAATCAGCGCCGAACATCTGCCTAAACGCCGTTATGCAGACGCAACAATATGGTGATCCAGTTACAGCGGTGAAAGAAGCCTCCGAAATTTTAGCCGATGGCGCCGACTGTGTTTTGCCGATGGGTGTTACCAATGAGGTCTTAAAAGCGATGTCTGACAATCATATTGCCGTTTTTGGCCACGTTGGTTGTCTTTCCGGGTGGCAGACAGCGCGTTTTGGCGGATACCGTCGCGTTGCAAAAACTGCTGATGAAGCAATGAAACTTTTTCGTCAGGCTTATGAGTATCAGGAAAACGGTATGGTGGGGATGACCATTGAAATGAGTCCACTTGAAGTGACGAATGCCATTGCTAAAAAGCTGCAGATTCCTGTTATTGAAGTTGCTGCCGGTGGTGTAGCTGACGGATCGGAAATGGTTATCTTTGACTTATTGGGCTTCCTGCCTGAAGAAATGATGTCAAAACACTCCAAGGCTTATATGTCAATGATGACAGATGTGATTAAGGCCGGGATGACCTATGATGCAGAAGTGAAAAACAAGGTATACCCTGCTGAAGAAAACGGTTGGTCGATGGATACCCCTGAACTTGAGAAGTTTTTAAATGAGCTTGAAAAGAAGTGACAGGTTATCATCTTATTCCGATTAGGGGATTGGACGACTGGATGCTTAAAAACTCCAGTCGTCTTTTTTTAAAGACCCAACTGAAGCGTACTCGCAGGAATCAGCGAGAAAGCAACTATATTAATATGTCATATTTATCACAATTTTAGAGAAAGAGTGAGGTAAATCATGCCTGATGTAAACGTTTCTCAAGGAAGCTCCAAAAAAAGTTTTATGGTTGTTGTATTGTTACTCACAATGGTAACGGCCACAGCTTCCGGTTATAGCAATAACGTCGTGTTGCCAGTTTTTTTAACGAAAATGAATATGTTAGACTACTATGCCGTGTTTGGCGCTTTGTCATCGATGGGAATGATGACAGCATTGCCCCTTGGCGGTTCGCTGGGTGCCAAATTCGGGGTTAAGGCGGTCATTCTCTTTGGCCTGATTGCCCAGTTTGCGGCGCGCGCAATCATGGTCGTTGTCCCGAATATCTTTATTTTCGCTGTGCTTTATGCGTTGGCGGGCTTCTTCTCGGGTCTATATATGGTTGCCCCCTATAGTGTCATGGCGGAGGTCGTTTCACCGCAGGAGCGGCCAAAACTTTTCGGTTTTGTTGCTGCCGCATCGGCCGTTGGCGCCTTGGCTGGACCACTTTTGGCTGGCATCATATCGGACATCATTTCGCCGGAGATTGCTTTTGTCAGTTACGCCATCTTTGCGATTATTCCGGTGATCGGGTTTGCTACCAGTTATCCCAACCGCAAGGTACAAATGGGTAAATTTGATCTTTTGGGGATCGCATACCTGGTTGTCTTCGTGTGTTGTCTGGTTTTGTGGTTAAGCCTGGGCAATAAGCTCTTCCCGTTTGCCAGTCCGATTGGGATAACGTTGCCGCTCGTGGCAATTGTCACGTTGGTTTTATTGATTAAAAGAGAATCAAAGATCCTCAATCCGGCGGTGCCGATTTTAATGTTTAAAAAGAAACGCTTCCGCAGCACCTTTATTATTCAAGCCTTGATCGTTGCCTATGCAACCTGCATCGGGGCTTACGGGATTGTTTATGCTCAACAGATCATGCAGCTGGGGGCAACGGTAAGTTCCACCATTACCATGCCGCAGACCATTGTCCAATTTATTATCGGTCTGTTTATCGGAACCTTCGTGGGAAAAGCCTTTAAAAAGCGCTTTCGTACGGTAGGTCTCTTGTCCATTATTACCTATTTTATCGGACTGATGATCTTTTATACCTTAACGCCATATTCATCAATCTTTATTATCTATTTGGCCACCGGTATCGGTGGGATTGGTCAGGCAATTTCCCAATCCTGTTACGCAGCCTTCTTCCAAACGGAGCTTGAACTTCAGGAAATCAAGCAGGCTCAGGGCATGTTTGCCTTTGCACAAACCGGCGGCAGTAGTGTCTTTATGGCCATCTGCGGCGTTGCCCTAACCTTAGGATTAACCCTAAATCAGGTGTTTTTAGTTGGCGCTCTGTTCGTTGGAACAGCCTTCGTTGTCGCGTTATTTGGGTTCCGTTTCCCTATAGAGGAGATTGAAGCCGAAACAAATGCACAATTGCAGTCTCATAAGCCGGCTGTCGGCGAATCTTAATTTATCGAAAAGAGCATACCGGTTGTTATTGGTAAAAATAGAGACGCCTTGGAAAAACCAAGTCGTCTTTTTAATTGCTGCTTTTAAGCCACCATATTTCTTCTTATCGTAACATCTTTTTGCGTCTGATCTTTTGAACTACCAACCAATACGGTTTTAATTGCCTTTGACTGCAGGCATACATTACGGACTTCCATCTAATCAAATGGTTTGTCAGACTAAATGCTCAAAATTGGCAATGTCATAAATACCGATTTTGCTGGTGTTTATGACATTGCTTTCATCAACCCATTATCAATCTAACTTTTAGCGACTCTTTGTCCGCGAAAGCCGGTCGCATAACAGCCACCATCGCATAAAATGTCAATCCCAGTCAAATATGAATTTCTTTCATCTACAAGCGTCGAAAACAAAAAAGCAATTTCATCAACTACACCAGTCCGCCCCATTCCCGTGTATGATAAGGTTACGTCACCATTTCCGCTTTTATCCATATCTTGTCTGGACATATCCGTATCGATCAGGCCGGGAGACACGGATAGCACTCTTATACCCTTTTGTGCAAAAATAAAGGCACAGTCCTTTACATACCACTGTACAAAATTTCTAGACAATGAATAGGCCATCCCCTGTCTTTTAAACTCATCGACGGCCTCAATCAACGCCATCATTTTTGTATAAAATTCTTCCTTATCACTTCGGGATAGTTTAAAAGTTTCTTCTGGTATCATCGATGCGGGAATGTAATAAGCCGCACTGGAGGAAATATCAATAATACAGCCACTTTCCATGACCTTGTAAAAGGCTTCATTGATATACATCGGGCCCAGCGCATTTACCTTCATAATCAACTCAGGTGGTGCAAAAGTTGGTGTCAAACCAGCCAAATGGATAACTGCCGCTACCTGGCCCAAACGCTTTGCCTTCTCAGCCAAGGCTTCGACCTGATCGCGCTCACCGACATCGACCAGCATTCCCTCTACTTCAATACCCTCTTCCCGCAGTGCTTTTACTGCCTTGTCTAATTTCGCCTGATTGACATCACTAATTAAAAGGCTATGGGTTTCCCCCATTTTTTTTGCGGCCCCAAATCCAATACCACCAGCCGCGCCAGTGATCACACAAATTTTTTTCATCGTCCCAACCTTCCATTTCGTAAATTTTTAAGTATTAAGCTAACTCACACCTGCTTAAAAGTATATCATTGTAAAAAATACCGATAAATACTGCAATATGAGTATTTTTACTTAAACGCGCTTGATTTGAACTGATTGTATCAATCTCAGAACGATACCAGACTGCCGTGTTTTTGTCGAATACTCAAAATTAAGCATACAATTTTGATGTAATTCCATGTTACAATAAGATATCATCTGTTTTCTCATCTTGATTCAACTCTACCAACGTTTGTCTGTTCACCCGGCATCTTTGTAACCGTTATCTTTTGCGGGTGTAAAATTCATCATTTTTACGGAATATCTGTCTTAACAAATTTAATTTTTTACGGAGGGCTTTATGAAGCTGGAAGAACCTGTCTCATGGGAAAAAATTAATCATTTGGTATTAAACTGCGGCAATATACGAGATCCAAAGGAATTTTGCGTTCAGATTATTACAGAGATTAGAAAAATCATTCCGATGGATATGGCCCGCATCTATTTTCTCAATGATCGACTGGAAATCTGCGATCAGATTTTATTTGACGTGGATTTATATTGGGTTGATGCTTATCATGACTATTTTTCGAAAATCGATGGTGGGCGGTATTCTATTTTTAATCGAATTCAAAAAGATGGCCACTATTATCTACCAAATATAAGCAACCGTGTGCAAAACTGGAATCTTGAGGAGGGAAATGAATTTGTCCGGGATTATCTCAAGCCTCAGGGAATACATCACAGCCTCGGCATTTCATTACAGGACTTATATAATTCGCCAAAGTGTTTATTGATTTTTGACCGGATCAGGCTGAATAAATTTTCAAAAAAAGAATTGTCAGACATCAAACTTATAATGTCCCACCTTGAGAATCTGTATCAAAATTTTTATGTTCCGGTTCCCCATTTAGAAAACAGTGGTAATAAACCCGATATCTGCGAATTGCTTACAATGAGAGAACAGGAAGTTGCCAATTTACTGAAAAATGGCGTTACGCCGGATCATATTAGCAAAAAGTTATGCATCAGTTTAACCACTGTGTATAAACACATTACTCACATTCATTCAAAGCTCAACGTTAACAATCGACAGGAGCTGCTTGTAAAATTGATTAATCTTTAAAAAAATCCCTCGCATCATTGATGTGAGAGATTTATCGGTGTTAGTTATTCCTTATAATTTTAAAACTACTGTAAATATCGTGCCCTTCCCCGGCTCACTTTCGGCCGTTATGGTTCCTTCCACCAGATCTACCACCCGTTTAACCAGGGCCAGTCCCAGGCCATTTCCTTCTTCTGAATGGGAAGTGTCGCCCTGATAGAAGCGGTCGAAAATCCGACGGCTGGTTTCGTCACGCATCCCGCAGCCGTTATCACTGACCCTGACAATGGCCAAACCAGCTGCGTTTCGCAACTCAATTTTTACCAGGCCACCTTCTGGGGTAAACTTGATGGCATTGGTCAAGAGATTATTCCAGACAATTTCCAACAAACTTTCGTCGCTGGCAATGGACACTTCATCCAGGTCGGCATCAAATTCAATGTTCTTTTCATCAAACTTTTCTTCCAGCGCCAGCATGCAGCAACGCAGCTGTTCATCCAGGTAATAGGTCTCAGTCTGAATGATCTCCTGGTTTTCCAGCTTGTTGAGCTTTAAAATATTGGTCACCAAGGTGGATAGTTTTTTTGATGCCTCGACAATGGTATCAATATATTCCTGTTTTTCATCCTGGGGCAAGGCTTCTTTTCTGAGCGCTGAGGCGTAACTTTGGATAATAGCCAGGGGTGTTTTCATTTCATGGGAAACATTGGCAATAAAATCGCTCTTTAAGGTTTCAATAGTAGCTAATTCCTCCACCATCTTGTTAAAATCATCAATCAGCACCTCCAGCTCATCCTTTTTATTGTCTTTGCGCTGAGAATGAACGTGGACAGTAAAATCACCGCTGGCCACTTTTCGGGCCGCCTGACCGATTTCGGTCAACGGCCGCTGAAATCCGGTATACATAATAAAACGGGTCCCCAAACTGACAATCAGTCCCATAAACAAGGCATAGGACATCCCCACCAACGCCATGATCCAGGGATTGGCCTGGTCCAGCATCTGCTGATTAAAAATCAGCACTTCCCCGGCACTACAAATTAATACCACCCCAAAGATAATTAAAAATTCTTTCCAGAAAGACCGCCTGGCATTGATCCGTTTATCTTTCTGCTCCCGATAACGAATTTTCATCCTTTAATCACCGCCTTGTAGCCCAATCCCCGGACGGTTACAATCTCCACGTCCTGACAGTCCGAAAGTTTGTCCCGCAGTTTGGTGATCGAAACATCCACGGTTCGGGGGCTGCTTTCGCTGTCATAGCCCCAAAATTCATCCATCAGCTGGGTCCGGGTAAAGGTTCGTTTGGGGTAAGATAACAACTTAAACAGAATATTAAATTCTTTTACCGTCAACGGCAATTCGACGTCGTTGAGATAGGCAGTGGTTTCCTCTTCGTTTAAGACGAGCGACCCCGCCGTAAGTTTTCGCTCATTGCGGATATTAGCCCGCCGTAATAAAGCTGCCACCCGTAAAAGCAGTTCATCCATCTCAATCGGTTTGACCATATAATCGTCAATGCCCAGACTATAACCTTTCTGCTTGGCCCCCATATCATCCCGGGCGGTCATAAACAGAATCGGGATGGCTTTATCCTGTTTTCTGATTTCAGCGGCAAATTCAAAACCATCCATTTCCGGCATCATGATATCCGAAACAATCAGGTTCACCGGTTCTTCCAGAATCCGGTCAAAGGCCTCGGTGCCGTTTTTACAACTGATGGCATGAAAGCCGTTATCATTTAGAAAAGCGCAGACAATGTAATTCAATTTGACATCATCTTCGACGACTAAGATATTGATCATTCTTCTTTCTCCTAAACTTGAGTATCGGAAGTCATTATATCCTGCTGCTGTTAAAGATTTGTTAAGTCAACAATTTTAAACTAAAAACGCCCGATTGATTCCCGTCAATCGGACGTATGGTGCTGCGTAAGCATGTGCTCCTCCAGCCGTTTTTCATAAATCTGATTCTGATTTTTCCCGCAGTTTTTGGCCAGATATAAAGCCTGATCAGCTTTTTCAAAAAACTCACTGGTTGACCAGCCAGAATCGGCATACTCGGCAATTCCACAGCTGAAGGTGATCTTCCCGCCCTCGTTAAAACCAAAATCATGGGCGCCGAATTCCTGGTGCATGTTATCAATCATAGCAACCACCTCGCCGATGGGGTGACCGCTGAACAACAATACAAACTCCTCACCCCCATAACGAAAAACCTGTTCCGTCCCCGGTGTATTGCGTTTGAGTATCTCTGCCAGAGCGATCAGCACCTCATCCCCCTTTCGGTGTCCATAGGTATCATTAACCTGTTTGAAATCATCCAGATCAATCACTGCCATGATCAGGGGTTTCCTAAATGTCTCCTCCTGATAAACCGCCTGACCCAAAACATCTACCATCGCCCGGCGATTTAAAAGTCCGGTGAGGGGTTCGGTTTTTGCTTCCTGAATCAGTTCCATCTGTTTTAAATAACTGTCATGGATACTCTGGGCCTGTTCGCTGGTGTAACGTGTCAGCACCGTTGCTACTAAATAGGCACAAAAGATCATGATCCCCGCCACCACACAATCCAGAAAGATTACTTCAACCGCCCTGTCCGCCTTAAACCGGGCGATCAGGAAAGCCAAAATCAACGAACCGTAGCTCAGCCCGAAAATAAGACGGGTCAAGTTGATATCCAGGAAAATAACGGTAATAAATACTGCAATACAGGGCACACACAAAATTGCCGGAAAGGTATAGTGAAAACACTGCACACAGGCACAAATCAGAAAAAAGAGTAAAGCAACCGTGTAATTTTTGGCCTTCTCACTTGTTTTTTCAGATTTCAGGATAAAATAGGCTCCCACTATAAAGATAAGATTCAAAAACGTAGGCAAGGCCAGATAAAATATAAGATAGCGGATAATGACTGGGCTAAAGGGTTGATCATGTTTATTAAATACAAAGATAAAAAATTCCGCAACAAAAATAATGACTCCGATATAAATGCAGGTGCGAAACAGAACCTGTCGCCATTTTTCATGAAGTTCATGGTTGATTGTTATTAATTGGCGCATTTACATCCCTCGCTTCCACAAAATAAACCTTTTGTCCTAATTCATTTAAATAAATACTACTTTTAATTTGATCGATTTATGTTAAATTATATCATAAATACTAAATTTTGTTAAACTCTGGCTAGCCATTGTGCTAATTCTTTTTCTTTAGTATAATAAAGGCAGAATTGTTATCCTTGTCTTCGTTTCCAATTATAAAGCTTGCTTGATAATTCAAAACGCTGGCTGATTTTTATCTAGCAGCTTAATCGAATACAGTGGAAGGAGGTTGATCATGTGAATATACTTTTTGAGAAATTCAAAGAAGTTCTGGTTTCGGTTCTGCCAATCACCTTGATTGTCGTCATGTTAAGTTTTACCCTTGTTCCCATTGACACCCCTATCATGCTGCGTTTTTTGCTGGGAGCGTTTTTGATTGTTGTCGGTTTGACAATTTTTCTCTTCGGCGTAGATCTGGGTATTACCCCCATCGGAAGTCTGATGGGAACCCATATCGCCAAAAGCAATAAGGTTTCAATCGTCATTCTTTCTGGTTTGATACTTGGTTTTTTCATCTCGGTGGCAGAACCGGACCTCCATATTCTGGCCGGTCAGGTGGCGCTTGTTTCTGCCAATGTCATTACTAAAACCGAAATCATTCTCTGTGTTTCGGTCGGGATTGCGCTGCTGCTAACAGTTGGTTTTTTGCGCATTATTTATAACAAATCCCTAAGCCTGCTCCTGACGCTCATCTATGGCGTCATTCTGATTGTTTCTTTCTTTTCTTCCCAGGAATTTCTGGCGATATCTTTTGATGCCTCCGGAGCCACTACCGGGGCACTGACGGTTCCCTTTATTCTGGCACTCGCTCTGGGAATTTCATCATTAAAGAAGGGTAAAGCCTCAGAAGATGACAGTTTTGGTCTGGTTGGCATTGCCTCGACTGGTGCCATCCTGGCGGTAATGATTATGAGTGTTTTAAAGGGTACCAAAGAAATCAGCGGCAGTCTTGACAGTAGCCTTTCTGCCTCAACTGCAGTAATCCTGCCTTTTATCAATAAACTGCCGACGGTTCTTTACGAGGTGGTGCTGGCTCTGCTGCCGATTGTTATCATCTTTATTGTTTTTCAGATGATCTCCTTTAAATTAAAAAAGAAGCCTCTCAAACGCATTATCAAGGGTTTAGTTTATACCCTGATTGGTCTGGTGCTTTTTTTAACCGGAGTCAATGCCGGATTTATGGACGTGGGAACCCTGGTCGGTTATACTATTGCCAGCATCGACAATAAAGCGGTGCTGATCGCCATTGGGGCACTCTTGGGTCTGGTAGTTATTCTGGCTGAGCCAGCAGTTTATGTATTGACCAAGCAAATTGAAGATGTCACCAGCGGCTACTTAAAGCGAAAGGTCGTTCTGGTTGCCTTATCGCTGGGGGTATCGCTGGCGGTGGGCTTGTCGATGTTGCGGATTATTGTTCCTGAAATTAAGCTCTGGCATTATCTGCTGCCCGGCTATATCCTGGCAGTGGTTTTAAGCTATCTGGTGCCCAAACTGTTTGTCGGGATGTCTTTTGATTCCGGCGGAGTTTCTTCCGGCCCAATGACAGCAACCTTTATCCTTGCTTTTGCCCAGGGTGCGGCCGAATCCATCGAAGGCGCCAATGTGCTAGTCGATGGTTTTGGACTGATTGCCATGGTTGCCCTGATGCCGATTATTGCCCTGGAAATTCTGGGCCTGATCTTTAAAATTAAAACAGTTAAAGGAGGACTCTCCGAAAATGAGTACTCATGAAAATTTAATCACAAAAAAGAACTATGAAATCCTGGCCGTCATTGTCAATTTCGGGGTTGGTTCCAAGATCCTGCAGCTGGGTAAAAAATGCGGGATTTCCGGTGGAACGATCTTTTTGGGAAAGGGCACCCAGCATTGCCTGGTCAATGATTTTCTGGACATTTGTGATGAACGCGTCGAAGTGGTTCTGATGATTGCCCAGACCGGAAAAATTGAAACAGCTGCTGAGGAAATCAGCCGTAAATTCAAATTTGCCAAAGCCCATCACGGGATTGCCTTTACAGCTGAGTTAAATAATTTTTTAGGCGTTCGAAATTGTTCCTATGATAAAATACATGAAGACAAAGGAGTCAATAAAACAATGTATGAGGCTATATTTGTGATTGTCGATCGCGGCAATGCGGAAACGGTTGTCGGCGCAGCTGAGGCCGCCGGTGCCAACGGCGGAACCATTATTAATGCCCGGGGTTCGGGTGTTCATGAATACGCAAAACTCTTTGCCATGGATATTGAACCGGAAAAAGAAGTCGTGATGATGATTTTGGAAACAGAAAAGACGGAAACGGTTGTCAATGCCATCCAGGATGCTACTGAAATGGACAAGCCGGGAAATGGAATTATCTTCACGATCGGCATCAACCGAACCTATGGCTTATACCAAAACAATCATTGAAACAGACCCTCAGCTGATGATTGAAAACTTTTTTTTATCGACTTTTTCTGAAATGTCAAACAGCATCGTGTGTTTTAGGCAAACACACGATGCTGTTTTTAGTTTAATGTTTTAATCGCTTATCCTAACGGCTAAGCCCACAATTTTTCAACCTGTTCTTTTTCCTCAAATAAGGTACACCCACCATGATGTCCGACCCGTTCGGCCAGCTCTCGGAGATCTGCAAAATATTGGGAGCGGAGTACCGCTTCCACCGAATCACTGGCCAGGTTCTGTTTGGCGTGGGGTGAAAAGGGACAGGGCTCGGCATCACCCGTGGGATTGATATGAAAAAATCCCCGCCCGGAAGCCAGGCAGCCGCCCATTTCCTCCTCATCACCGGGAAAAGACAAAATCACCATCCGACGAAAGCTTTTTCGGAGCTCAAGGCAAAGGGCTTGAAGTTGCTTTATTTGGGTTTGCATAAGAACCAGATCCTCGGTTCCTTCTTCCGCCGGGACATATTCCACATAGAGGGTCACACCGCAACCCTTATCCTCCAGCACTTCAAGAAAGTCATTGCTGGTCACCAGCGGCAAGTTTTGCCTGGTGACAGTAATGGCCGCCCCAAACAAAATATTGCGTTTTTTTAAAGCTCCCATGGCCATTTCAATCTGCGCATGGGTCCCTGCCCCACGGCGATCATCAGTTTCTTTGGCATTGCCTTCGATGCTGAGAATCGGGATCAGATTGCGATGGCTGTCCAGAAACTCAATGGTCTCCTGGTTCAGCATCGTGCCATTGGTAAAAATCGGAAAGATCACATTGGGGTAGGCTCCGGCCAGATCCAGGATATCCCGGCGTAAAAAGGGTTCCCCGCCAGCCAGCAAAATAAAGGCAACGCCCAATCTTGCCGCCTGATCAAAGATATGTCCCCATTGCCCGGCATCCATATCCCTTTTTCCGCTACTGGTACCGCAACTACCGCCAGCCCGGGCATAACAGCCAGCGCAGTGAAGATTACATTGCGAGGCAATACTGGCGATCAGAAATGGTGGCACGTGGAGGCCTTCTTTTTCCTGTTTTTTTCTGCGGGCCGTGCTTTTGGCCAACTCCGGTAAAAGGCCTATTAAGAAGGCCCGGCCTTTGGGGTTATTCAAATAAAATCGGCTGGCGGTTGTCATAATCTGGGCGATGCCCTGATCCATCATTTTATTTAAGTTCATCAGTGTTCCTCATTTCTTGTTTGATAAATCGATGCAAACTGTTCAATATGGGCCATCAGCAGGGCCAGTGCTTCCTCTTCTTTTTCCGGCATCATGTCATATTGACATAACAGCGTGTAGAAGGGCCCGTAAAATTGCAAGGCAATGATCTGGGGTGGCCCGTCTCTGAAGCTTCCCTGCCTGATCATCTCACGAAATAAGTCGGTTTGAAACAAAATGGCATCATTGAAAAACCAGTTGTATAATGTCTTGGCCGCATCCTTATTTTTGTACTGCTCAATCGTCAGCATCCGGCGAAACTTCGATGCCTGAGGATCTTTCAGAAAAAACAGAAAAACCGCCTCACAGGCTTTTTTAAGCCAGACCAGATCATTACGGCCATATTCCCGGGCGACACTCTCGATCTCGCCCTGGGGCAACCGATAAAAGCTCACCGTTTCTTCAAATTTCTGGTTCATCCAGGCAAGCAAGGTATCATAAATGGCCTGCTTACTGGCAAAATGCTTATACAGTGAGCTGTCTTTAATGCCCACCGCCTTAGCGATCTCTTTAACCGTTACACTCTGATACCCTTTTACCGCAAACAGATTGAGTGCTTCTTCTAATATTATTTCCCTGGTATTACGTTTTGTCATCACTTCTCCTTAATCATCCTGCTAAAACAAAAGCTAGTGTTTACTAGCCTTAGTATAGCTAATGAACGCTAGCCTGTCAAGCTGTGTTTCAAAAATTTGTTTTGATTAGGATATCTGCATCGGCAATTCCTACCAGGATCGCCACTTCAAATTATTCGGGTTTATTGATAATATGCTTAAACTTTCCACTTTGCGGATGCTGCATCGGCATCAATTCAGAAAAAGCGATCTGGGCATTCGTCACCCCATGATTGGCCAGAAAATCCGCCAGGTTTTTCTGTGCTGCTTCAAATAAGCGCTGTGGATCATACCCGGTACCAGGGATGATTCGCAACTCAAGCTGATTCTGTCCATGAGCAATCAGCTGAAACCGGAGGATCCCATGGATTTCTTTAAGGGTTGCGTAAATCGCCAAAGGCGAAATTCTGATGGTCTTTCCATTTTCATAAAAGGTCAGAATATCATCGGTACGGCCCTCAAGGGTCAGCCAGGGTGAGGGATTGTTGCAAGGGCAGGGTTCATGATGCATCACCACCCGGTCAGTGATCTCGTAGCGGATGAATGGCTGGGTATAATTATAAAGATTGGTAATCAGGATCTTATCCGACTGCACCCCATCCGGTACTGGCTGATTTTGATGGTCAACTGGCTCGACAATGATCCAATCATCATTGATATGAAAATGCTTTTCTGGACATTCACAGGCAATCGTGCCGCCTTCAGTACAGGAATATGTAGTTTGAACCGGGCATCCAAAGGCCGCTTCCAGATCCTCTCGAAGCTGGTCACTCAGGTATTCACCACCAGTCATAATGATAACCGGAGCGATCTTAAGATGGCCCTTATTCTGTTCATCAATAAGCAGTTCAAGGATGGTCGGATAGCCCCCTAACATCGTCGGTTTAAAGGCATTCAGTTCAGCGACGATCCGGGGAAGTGGATAAAGGGCACTGATCACACCAAACTGTCTTTTTTTCCAGGGCATCGATAACAATCGGGCCCGAACCGAACTATTACCCAAATAAAAACCGCCCGTTGCAAAAACCCCCATGGTTTTTCCGCCGCCTTTCAAAAAGGCCATAAAATCTGCTCTTCTGGCAAAGCTTCGCATGATGTTGATTCCCGCCATGACATTATTGGTGGATCGGTCGCATAGAGCTACTAAAGGATTACCCGTAGAACCACTGGTGGTAAAGACCAGATACTTCCCTTTGATTTTTCGCCCAATATTGTCCAGATCGGTCATAAAGGTTTCCACTTCCTTTAAGGTGATGTCTTTTGCGGTTATCCAGTCATCAAAATGTGCCATCAGATCGACTTTATTCGTTGGTGGCAAGTCACTCAGATTAAAATTCTCGCCAATGTTTTGATAGTGCGCGCGATAGTAGGGACTATTCTGTTTGGTATATGCCACTAGGCTGCTCAGCCGCTCTGCTCTAATTCTGTTTTTTTCAGAATCGCTCATTTTTTTATCGCGCCAACAAAGCCAGATCGCCTTTATTAAGCTTAAATGTTTCATTCTGTCCCACCTTCCTTGACAACTCCATTTATCATGAAATCAATGTACTCTTTTATTTCTGCTTATTTTTTCTTTTGATAAACCCCGTAGTGTTCATCAAAAATATAGCCATTGGCTAACAGGGCTTTGCAGGATCCCCGGTTCTCAGGTTCCGGTTGAACAACGATCCGTTTTGAGTCGGAAAGCCCAAAAATCATTTCAGTCAGCAATTGAACCGCCTTTTTGCCATACCCTTTTCCTAAACAGCCCGCCTCTCCAATGAGATAGTCAATGCTGTAGGTGCCGTTCTGCGGGATATGGGAATAGCATGCCTCATTGGCATCGAGACATTTATAATACTGGCCAAACCCGATGGGCATTTCTTCCCACTCGACAATGAAGTGGGTGATCCATGAAAAGGTACTGTCTCGCAATGTCACTTCCGCAATCCAGTCTTCCGGTTCGGTATACCATCTTTTGACATGGTCTTTTTTTAGCCACTCCTTAAATATGGGTACGTCCTTATCTTCAAATCGTCTGAGTTTTATTTTTTGAGTCACCGTCTATCACCTCCCTTGTTCAAGAATAGTCGATTTCTTGCCGGAAATCAACTGTTAAGGCCACTCTGCTTTGTTGTTTTTTTCTAACCTCATCAGAAAATTATTGCTACCAGGATTCTAGCAGCCGTTCATCTTTGACTGCCGTCGCTTCCAGAATTCTGACGCTTCTTAACCGGGCTACCACGATCCCAACGACAGCCAATCCGATTCCGGTGATGATAATCAGCAGGGCGTTGCCTCTGCCGACTCCAGACCCGATTATGGCACTAATTCTCATGGCCAATTCGGTGTCGCCCTGCATAAACGGTTCAAAGATTCCATCGGCTAACATTCCCACTGCCAAAAATGAGAGAATATAACCCATCTGGGTAATCAGACCAATCAGACCAAAGGCCCGTCCCTGGACTGAATTATCCAGGTTGGTCCGGATCAGCACCTCGGCGCTAATCTGGATGGCTGGCATAAAGACAAACATCATAAATCCAAACCCGGCGATCAAAACCAGATTTTCGCTGACCCCGATCAGAGCAAAGAAAACGCCACAGCCAAACAATCCCATTGACAGCATCCACAGATAAGATTTTGGTTGCTTGATCATGCTGATGCCGATGCTTCCAACCATCATCCCCATGGCAATGACAGTGGTCAGAATTCCCAGCTCCCCTTCACCAGCAATGGCCAGAATCAACGGCTTGCTAAGCATCTGCACAAATCCCAGACAGAAGGTGGTAATCGTCATTACGATAATCATCGTGATGATTCCTTTTTTGCCCCGGACGGCGGTGATACCCGCCCTCAATTCACGCAGAAACCCCGACCCGATCACTGTACTTTTTTTGCTGGTCAAGCCTTTTCTGACAAATGCGATAATCAGAACCGTGGTAAAAAAAGTCACCATATCGAGGATAATCAGGGTGCTGACCGCAGTCACTTGCAGCAACAGACCGGCAACGACTGGAGAAATCAACAGCTTGGCACTGCCAGCCAACTGAACCATGCCACCCGCCCGGACAAAGTCTTCCTCCGGCAAGAGGTCGGTAATCGTGGCCTTAAAGGCTGGCTCTGTCAGGGCTGAAAAAATTGAGCTAATCCCCGCGCCAATACAGATTACCACCAGGGAGGGCTGAGGGCTTAGCACCGCTGCCAGGCAGATCAGTAGCGCCAATCCGGATAGTAACTCACCCAGAATCATCATCAACCGTCGATCATAGCGATCCGCCAATACTCCACCCACTGGGGCCAGCAGGATCGCTGGCAAAAAGGCGCAACTGGCAAAAATACCGGTGGCTCCCACTGATCCGGTTAGCTTTAAAATATAGATGGCAAGCCCAAAATCAGTCAAGCCACTGCCGATGCTGGAAATAAAAGCGCCCGCTACCAGAATCATAAACTTCTTCATTGAGTGCTGTTGTTGTACGCTACCTGCCTGTGTTTTTTGCCGTTTCATAATTGTTCCTCCTGTTATTCTGGATTTTTATCACGCATCAACCCGTGTATCGACCTACGGTCGATACACGGGTAAAATTTTTTACAAATGTCCACCTAACTTTTAAGTTAGGCAAACATTTGTAAAAAGTCCTCTAGTTCTCCTGCTCGGGTTCCCAGCATTCTTTCCATATTGGCCAGAAAGCCCTTAACCTTGACCGGATAAGCATCCATTTCCCAATCCATAATATTGCAGTCAAACAACATATGTCCCAGTAGTAAAATGGTTTCAATCGTTTCCCTTGGATAATCCAGATGAAAAAGATCAGCAGCGATTCCTTCGGCCACTGCGACTTCCAACAGCGGCGTCATCCGCTTGAGCATGGCCTTGGTGTATAGCTGTTCCAGTTTGGCATTCTCCACCTTGTGCATTTGGTCCCTGATTTCCTCCGATCCTTCAAACTCCGGAGACTGAGCCATAATCGCCATCATAATCCGATCGATCAGCGGCACCGATTGATCTTTTAGGATGCGTTCCGCCCGTTTGGCGCCTTCTTCGACAATATCCAGGATGATAGCCGCCAGCACCGCTTCCTTGGAAGCAAAATAATAATAAAAGGTCCCTTTGGCGATATCCACAATCTTTAAAATATCATTCACCGAGGTCTGTTCATACCCCTTCGTGACAAAAAGCTCCCGGGCCACCATCAGGATTTCCCGTTTGCGGACTTCTCCTTCTTTGACAGTCTTCATTGAGCCCCTCTCATTCTTTCGACCTTCGGTCGATAATTGAATAATAAAATAAATCTTGCTCTCTGTCAAGATTTATTTTTATTACGGTTTTGAGGAACCCATCAACTACAATGAACGTTCCGATAATTTCTCCTAACTAAGGACTCGCCAAGAGAATACTGTATAGCAACAGACCGCTTCAACTGGTTTTATTGTACCGCAATGGTAAGCTTTGTTTTGCGCCTTTGTTTTTTTTCAAGTTTATCTGCATACATTTGCTGATCGACATGATGATAAAATTTGGTTAGATTTGACCATGTCTTGACATCGTATACGTCTGTCCCGATTGCCACCTCAAGGGGATATTCCACCTGGTTTTCGGTACATTTCAGATATTTTATCATCTGGAGAATCTTGAGCTTAATGGCTGTTTCCTCGGTATTTTCCATCAGGATGGCAAATTCATCGCCACCAATTCGATAACATATCCCTTCCGTCTTTTTATCTTGATCCATCGATATAATTACTTGAAATCTAATCTATTTGCATTATAATATTAAATAGGGTTAATAAGTAATACCCACTTAAATTTATAGGAATGCGAGAAACGATGAAAAAACAAACAACTATTTCTAATAAAAACACCAGTGGACAAAAATACCTGGGTGATCGGGGTTTATTGATCTTCCTGGTTTTTCTAAGCGCTTTTGCCCCGCTATCTACCGATCTATATCTGCCAGCGCTACCGACCATGACTGCCTATTTCAATGTTCCCGAATATCTGACAAATCTGACCCTGATTCTGTTCTTTATCTTTTTTAGCGCCGGTATTCTGGTTTGGGGGCCGCTCAGTGATAAATATGGCCGCCGCCCGATTCTACTGGTCGGAATCACTGGCTATGCCATTGCCAGCCTACTCTGTGCCGTTTCCGGCAGCATTTATCAGCTGATTTTTTTCCGGGTTTTGCAGGCCATCGGCGGCGGTTCTGCCAGTGCTGTGGCCACTGCCATTGTCAAAGATGTCTACCATGAACGACAGCGAGAGAAAACTCTGGCCTTGGTTCAATCGATGGTCATTATTGTCCCGGCTGTTGCCCCAGTTATCGGGGCTCTGTTACTGACCTTCACCTCTTGGCGGGGGGTCTTTATCATCCAGGCTCTACTGGGACTCATTATCCTCTTGGGTTCCATCATTTTTCAGGAATCAATCGCACATCGGGGATCCGGAAATATTCTCCATACTTTGGGGCGACTGGGGGTCGTTCTTAAAAACCCGGGTTTTACTTCCCTGCTGATTATTTTTTCCCTTTCCAGCATCTCCGGATTGGCCTTTATTTCATCATCTTCTTATATTTATCAAAATGATTTTGGAACCAGCAGCCAGGTTTACAGTTACTTTTTTGCCTTTAACGCCCTGGCGATGCTGTTGGGACCCTTGATTTATATCAAACTATCCAACCATTTCAAGCGCTTTTCGATCATTAATCTCTGTTTTGGCATTACCATCTTAAGCGGTCTGGCCATTATTCTGTTCGGTCAGAGCAACCCCTTTATCTTTGCCCTGGCTTTATTTCCCGCTACATTGGCCGGTAGTTGCTCCCGTCCCCCCAGTGCCTACCTGATGCTGGATCAACAGCCTGAGGATGCCGGTTCAGCCTCTTCACTGATGGGTTCTTTTGCCACCATCATGGGCAGCTTGGGGATGATTATCATTTCCTTTAACATGGATCATCTGATTCCCGTTATCGGCGGGCTCAACATTATTCTGGGCTTGCTTTCCGGCGGATTATGGCTGGCCGTGACTAAAACACCACTGCTTCGTAAAATCAGAGAGGCCTGATTGCTGTAAATTCTTTTGAATGAATAAAACTGCCTGATCCGCAAAACGTCGGGTCAGGCAGTTTTATTTTATGCGCCAATCAGTTTGCTGATTTGTGCTAATTTTTCATTAATATTTTTGTCCTGCTGCTGTTTGGGTTCTAAAAAATCAAAATTGCCAAGAATTTGATTGCTGGCGAGATGGGTCTTCATTTTCTCAAAACACTTGTCTGCACCACCGCCACGATGGGTGGCGATCAGAACAATCTTCTTTCCCGTGATATCATAATCTCTGAAAAAAGTATTCAGTGGTGGTGCCAGGGTATCGGCCCAAATCGGCGTGCCAATAATCACCGTCTCATACTTTGACAGATCGATGGCCGGATTGATAAGTTCCGGACACTCCCCAAATTTGGCGCTTTTCCCCCCAACCACATACTTGCTGATCTTCCCGGTGGGATACTCTTTCTGCGGTTTCAGTCGATAAAGATCAACCTCCGCATTTTTTCCAATTTGCTGAGCGATAAAATCCATATTCCCTTCCAGTGAATAATAAATAACAGCGGTTTTCATTTTTTTGCCCCTTTCATTTTTTAATCATTGTTTCATTCTTCCAATAAACTTTGGGTGACTTTCTTTTGTAATGCCTGAATTTCATTTTGCAATTCCGGATCGATTATCGCAAACTCAAACGTCGGCCGACCCAGATAAAACCCCTGAGCATAATCAATGCCCATCGCAATAACCGTGGCCAGATCATTCGACGCTTCAATGCCTTCGGCCACCACCTTGACACCCTTGTTATGACAAAAATTGACCAGGTTAGCGACCAAATTCTGTTTGTCCACGTTGCTGTTAATCCCCTGAATCATCTCCATATCAACCTTGATTATATCCGGTAATAGCGATAAAATCCGGATCTCATTGGAATAACCGCTACCAAAATCATCCAATGCAATCGCTATCCCATTGTTTTTGATATAGTGTATTTTTTCAGATAAGAGCTCGATATTGCGGCTATCTTCCTCGGTAATCTCGATGACAACCTGTTTGAAATGTTGACGATATTGCGTTTCAACAAACAGGTGATCTTCATCATTCAAACGCTGGCTGGGAATACTGTTGATAAATATTTTGCGTTCTTCAAGTTCCTCGGCGTACTCATCAAAGATCTGAAACGCCATCAAAATGATCATTCGTTCCAGTTGTGCCAGTTTTGACTGAGCTGCCGCCACGGCCAGAATCTCCGCAGGATTGTTGAAATTATCCAGCAGGGACCGCATCAGCGCCTCATAGCCCATAATCTCGCCACTTTTTAAATCGACGATGGGCTGGAAGGCAAAGCGAATCAGCTGTTCATCAAGCAAGCGATTGATGGCCTCACGGTTCTCCAGCAGATAGGACATCTGCTGATAATACTCCCGGTTGAATTCAAACAAGCGACCTTTTTCCTTGTGTTTGGCCTCATACATCGCAAAATCCGACAGTTTCAGTAGATCCAGAACGTTGCTGGCATCCTGAGGATACCAGGCCACCCCTGCCGAAAAGCGAATCTGGTTATCACTACCATCTGGTGTGGTCAGTAAAAAAGACTTTCCGTATGGATAGAGGTTTTTGATTCTCTTGCGAAGCTCGTCCTGATTGCCGCAATCATGAAGGTAGATGGCAAACTCATCCCCGGAAATCCGGGAAACTACACCGCCAAACTGTTCAAAATAGCGAAAAATTTCACTGGCCCGGATAATCAGCCGATCTCCCACATCGTGCCCAAATGTATCATTGATATATTTGAGATTGTCCAGATCAATAAAAATCATCGCCCCGATTTCATTGGGCTTTTCTGCGATCCTCCTCGTCGCTTCCCTTTTCAAGGCGGTGTTGCTAAACAGCCCTGTCAATGCATCATAATCCAGCTCATTGGTTAACCGTCGTTTTTCTTCAATGTCGTCGGTGACATCCTGAATCACCCCGACCAGTCCATTGGGCGACTTGGCTTCGAGAATCCGCAGCCACAACTGTTTTTCGGTATAGGCATCGTAATATTCGTAGATATTTTCCTGACCTGCCACCGGTTTTTTGGTCAACTGCTGATAGTAGCGGAACCAGTCATCTTGAGATACCATACTACCGGGCTCCAGATGGAGCAGCCAATAGACAAAATCAGTAAGGATCACCTGGCTATTTTCCAATACTTCGTAGCCGCCAATCGGCAACAAACTCAATTCCAGAATTTTAGAGGTGGTTTTGGAGACATTCATCAAACGCTGGTTTAACAATTGCACCGCTGCCGTCAGGTCATCAACCTCCCGCATTCCCGTGGGTTTGAAATAAATCTCATCGTAGGGCGACAGTTCCCGAACATATTTTGACAACCGGGAAATCTTCCGGGTAAAAAAGTAAACCAATACAAAAACGGCCCCAAACGCCAGAATGGTGGTCAGCAAAATGCTGTATATCAGTTTCTCCCGCACGGATACCGAATTTTCCCGCAAAACATCTTTTGGCACCAGACAGGCCAGGGTCCAGTTCTGATCGGCAAAAGGCGAATTATCACTATATACTTTCAGTTTCTGAACGGAAGCAACCATTGTCCCCAGTGCTCCCAATCGGGTTTCAAAAATTCCCTCGTCCTGTCCTTTTGTGAGTTTCAATTGCTCGCCACTTTTTAAATAGGTTTCTGCTAAAACCCCACTGGGAATAAACCAGTCCAGATTCAGGGTCTGATCAATCATTTGGGTAATCACATAAAAACTGTTGTGATAAAGCAAGTCAGAATCCGGTAGATAATGCTGGCTGAAATAAGGCATATCAATTTCGATCCCCATCACTCCATAGCCATTCCCATTTTCATCCAGAAGCGGCAAGGTATAGGTAACAACCTGCTGATTGTCTTTTAGCAGATCCCGGGGCGGCGCCCAATAACCATACCGCTCCATTTCAGCATTTTTAAACTGACTGCTGGCCCAGATTGGTTTCTCATAAAAATCGAAGACTCCGGCTGAATTTTCCCGACGCAGATCCAGATTCCAGCGGATGCTGGTAGCCATGGTGTATTGTTTAGATACCGCAATCGGACCAATTTCCAGTAAATAGTTTGACGTCGCACCACTATCCGGAGTGCTGTTGCGAATATATACCGCCGAATGCGCCGCAGAATCACCTTTATTCGAATTTGAACCATTCAAAACAAAGAAGGCCCCGGTCACCTGGTTTTCTTTCAGGATTGTTACCAGTGACTGACTGGCCCGCAAAGCCGTTTCATTATATGCCGAGTCATTGAGATACAACGCATCGGGAGTGCTGCCCTGCTGCTGAGCCAACAAAATTAAGGCAGCATTCAATTGTTCGGTCTCATCGGCGACATTCGCAATCGTCTGACCTACCGATACATCAAATGTTTTCTTCCGGGTTTCGGTGGTATTATTAAGTAATCGCACCGCTTCAGCATCCAGAATGAAAAAAACCTGAGATACCCACAGCGCCGATAGTAAGGCCAAGCTTTGAAAGGTGACAATCAGCGCCAATAATATATTTAACTGTCTTCGAAGGGTCCAGGTTTTTTTCATTCCAGTTTCCTTATCAATTGTTTTATTGAGTTTGACTATTTTTCAACATAGACTATCCCGGACTCGTCAAGCTGGCTGCGAATAACGGTCAACCACTCTTCAAACCGGGCATTAAGATCCAGCGCCGCCAGTATTTCCGCTTCTGACAACCCTTGTTCCTTTAATACTACTGCATTTTGACGCCCGGCTTCACCCATTGCCATCAATGATTTTTCCAGCGTCGTTCGCACCTCATAGCTGCCTTTAAAAGGGAGAGACGCATAAGTTTCCCGTTCCATGATCTGATCCAGCGCAATCTCATAGACTTTTGCAATATTTTGATCGGTATCTGTTCCTGTACTTAACGTCTCTAGCGAGGTTTTAAACGCTTCATTCTCGTAAGCACCAGCTTGTACTGGCAGGTACCCGGTCGTCATGGCAAAATCAATATTCTGCGCTTCGGCAGTAAACCATTTTAGAAAAACCGCCGCCCCTTCCTGCTTATCCGGGGTCGAGTTAGTCACACTCATCCCTGCCCCCTGCTGGATTGCGTCAGGGCTGCCACCGGAAAATACCGGGTAGGATAGCGCCAGAAAATTGATGGGCTGTTGCGTATTGTCTTTTTCGATCCAGGTTGGGAAATAGGCAGCACCCGAAGATGAACCAACATAGGCTACCAGATCCCCGGCCTTAATATCATCTGAACGGAATTTGCCGACTGCATTAAAATAACCCAGACTCATACCGCCATAATAAGTATCAAAGATCTTTCTCATCACATCCTTGTTCAACACCACCTGCTGATTTTCGCCATCGATAACTTCAACACCCAATTGCTTATTGCCAATGATGACATAATTTGCCACCGAATCAACGCCCATCAGGCTTTTACCATCCCCGACAGTTGCGGGGGTCTTCGCATCAGTCCACTTATAATAGCTCTGCGCCGCTGCATAAACCCCTTCCCAGGTGCCAAGCTTACTGGCATCCAGACCACTTTCTGCGGCAAATTTACTCCAAGCAGTTTTATTAACATAGAGCAGCTCGGTACTTTTGACAATCGGCAGAATCAGTAGCCGCTCGCCATCAAATTGGCCACTGTTTAAAAATTCTTCCACATACAGCCCCTTTTCGGCTTCGGTAAAGTAATCGTTTAAATCACACAATTTTCCCAACGCATCTATTTCTAACGCCTTATCAGGATAACAGGAGAACAAATCCGGCATGGCTTCGGCATTGATCACGCCATTGGCGGCATCAGTCACCGCTTTTTCGAGTTCCGCAACACTGCCTTTGGCAACCGCATTAACCACCACTCCTTTTTCGGAACCCACACTGGTGTTAAAGCCATCCACCGCTTTTTCCAGGGCAATCTTATTATCCCCCACATAATAATGCCACAGGGTAATCGAAACCGGATTTTTAGGATCGAGCGCTGTTTTTTCCCCGGTTGAGCAGGCTGTCAGTGTGATCAACACACTTATAACCAAACAAACCAATTTAATTTTTCTTTTCATTTACTTCTGTTACTCCTTTAATTTATAAATCGCTAGATTTTTACGCTGTCAATAACACTGCCCTCATATACGGATATTCTTCTGATTTTAACTTTTTATTTCTAAGTTTTTTTTGTAATGCTATTTCAGAAAACTTCCGTTATTTACTGGTATTTTATCAGAGGTTTGACTCGATGAAAAGAACTATTGCAGAAATAAAAGACTACCTCAGTCTTTCGATATGAAAAAATTGCCAAAAACTAACACCGTTTTAAAACAACTCAAAATATAACCCATGGTGTTTTATAAATAACTTGAATCCGGGTTCTCAAACCTTTATACTTTAGTCATTTCAAATTTTATTGTGCTAAGGGGATAAAGATGACAAGAAACGTTTGGATTACCGGATTACTACTGTTTCTATTTGCTGTTTTATGTGGCTGTTCTGTCAAACCGGCTGCCGAAAATAAACCACCAGTGCTTACTGACGACCCGGATCAGCTCGTCGGCAAATGGGAATTGTTGGGCGATAACGGCTACTATGAATCCTATGAGTTTACAGCAGATCATCAGGTTATTATTGAAAACCGCACCCTCGGGAAATGGGTGAAGGTTGTTTATACGTACGAAGATGTCTCGGGGCTGCTTGTCTTCACTCATGGACAGCGCTTTGAAAGTGATCAATTCATTGGCACGCTGGATAACCTTGGCATGATCAGTTATGATGTTGATGCCCACGCTTTGTTTATCTTTAATAATACCTATAATCGTGTTGATGCCTTTTCTCAATCACATTAAGCTTGTTTCCTTTTACGTCCACTACCCCAAAAAGACAAACGCCGATGCAGCATTTTTATCTGCAACATCGGCTTAGGCCTAAACTTTGGTTATGCTCTTTAGAATTTCTCCTGACAATATCTTTACTTCCAGATATCTTTTTCGGGAATAATTTTCATCAGACAGTTGTTATCACCCATTTTGATGCTTTTCAGAAGCTCCACCTCGACCTGACACTGGAATGCTTTTTCAAAAAGAACCTGGCTGTAACCGGTGGTGCATTGACACCAGGTATCCGTCTCCAGCCGGTCAACCCCTTCCAACATCGGGCAGGGGCAAAATGGAAACTGGAGATAGAGCTCCCCATTATCACTATAAAGCCCCGCCGCATTGGCTTTGGCCTGACTACCGAATTCTTCCAGACTCGCTGATTCGGCGACCAGTTCGTTGAGCAGCGCCAAGCGCTCATCCATGCCGTAACCACACTGGCAATTTCTGCGAATCTGCACAACCGTGTCGCGATCAAACTGCTTTTCCAGCCGTTTCATTGTCGCTTTAACCCAGCTCGGGTTATTCTCCGATTCATCCGAACCAACTACGATTTCTTTAGCAACCGCCTCGTTGCTTTGATCTTTGACCGCCTGAAAAATAACCTGTTCCTGAATTTTTCTGATATCAAACATTTTAACATCCTCCGTTTTTGTTTTATCATCCGTTTGGCTTTTTGAAGCAGGCCGTTATTTGTTTATTTTCCAATAAAAACAAACCTCTTTCAAATCGACCCCTGTCTCTTGACACTTATCATTATAAAAGAACATCTGTCTTCTTACTTCTGAATTCTTGCGCTATTTAACGGGAATGCATAAATCCATGATCACCTGGCTGTGCGCTCGGTCAATTTGGCGATAAATATTAAGACCATAGCGTTCATCCATTTCATAACCGCTGTCTGGCAGCCAGATATTATAAATGCCCTGAAGGGTTTCATAGATATCCTTGATCAGCCCATCAAAGCGGTAAACCGCAAATTTTCCAGCGCCGATCATCGTGCTGTTGGAACACTCACCGTTGGCATCGATAGTCATACACAAATCGTATAAACATTGGCCGACCCGGGTAATGGCCGGATCATCATAGTAGCGTTCAATGAGGAGGGTATCGGCATGAATCTCTTCATGATGTTTGGCCGTAAAAACTTTCCACTGGGCGCCCAGATCAAGGTAATTTCCCAGATACCGCTCATAAAGCACCCGGAATTCGGCTAGTTGCCGGATCTCAATCTTCTGATCATACCCTTCAAAGGCCTGAAATCGTGCCAGCTGATCGGGACGATAGGGGTGAGGGGCATTGCTGGTATTCACGGTTTTGCGAAATTCTGCCGGGGAACGATGATGGTGCTTTTTAAATGCGGAGCTGTAGTTTGATGAGCTGTAGCCATAACTGCTTCCGATAGTGGTAATTGATTTATCTTTGCCGAGCTTCATTTCAATAGCGCTTTGTTCCATTTTTAAACGCTTGATAAAGGCATAGACCCCTTCACCAGTTTCGGCTTTGAAAATCCGGCATAAATAATACTTGGACAGATGACAATAATCCGCCACATCAGCGATGGTGATTTCTTCATTGAGGTTATCAATAATAAAATCAATGGCCTTGCTGACGCATTCATTTCTTAGCATTGTTTTGTTGTTATTCCCGAATTAACGCATAGAGTTTCATATCCTCTATCTGACCATTTTTGACAGCATTCTTTCTGAGGATTCCCTCCGGCTGGAAGCCAGCTTTTTCAAGAATGCGGCATGATCCAAGGTTTCGGACAAAAGGTTCCGCAAAAATCCGGATGATATCGGTTGTTTCAAAAATCAGTTCACAGATCTGTTTAACCGCCCGGGTTCCATGTCCCTGACCCCAATCGGGTTCGGCGATGTAATACCCCAGTTCGGCAGTTCGAAAATGGATGTTTTCTTTGCGAAACACCCCCATGCTGCCAATGACCCGATTGCCATCGGTAACGGCATATGCAAAGATTTGATCCTGATCGGCATCCAGCATGGCCTTTATATATCCTTTTGCATCGTCAATGGTATAGGGATAGGGTAAGCCGTCCCGTAGATTCGCCAGAATTTTCGGGTTGTTTAGCATCTCTGAAAGTGGCTCCGCATCTGTCATTTTCCATTTGCGTAGAATTGTTTTCAATTATCTTTCCTCCTCATTCCAGCGGTAGCGTTTATTTTTTCGCAAAGTCTCAAGATCACACTGCAGACAGAGCCCATTATGACAGCAAATTGGTTCCCCACATTTAGGACATGCCCACCGCTTTGTTTCGCTTTTTAGAAACGCCGCCATTCCATTTTTCTGCAGCGCCTTCAGGTTTTCAATCATACTCATATGATATTTGGTCCGATAACGCTTATCAAGGCCCTTTAGGCGCTTACAGGGGAAATCACGACATTCATAACAAAAACGAACCTGCCCATTTTTTAAAAGCTCACAGCTGTCACCCATATGGGTGCAGTTTTCACCCCTTGGAATACAGCCGGGGCAGTATTTCCGATTAAAACCCTGTTTTTTTAAATCATACTTTTTCATTTGATAGGCGACACATAAGCTGCAATTCATACCGCAGGGGGCAATCAGGTTTTCTTCCATCACGAACACCTCTCATTATTCATCGCACAATTTTCTATAAAACATTGCCTTGTAAACATGAAATCATTTGAAGCAAACTAAATGCCAATGGCTATCAGCCGAATGGTATGGCAATTTTGGCATACATCGTCAATAAACTTAGGCCAACGATAACAACATATGGTGAATACTTAAACAATGGATCTTTAAGCAGTTCGACAAACATGATAAACAGTCCGACCAGGAAAGCAACCAGTCCAAAATTAAAAAAAACGGTCCTGATACTAATGATTTCCCACGGCAGCATGATAAAATTTATATAACCCGAATGTGAAAAACAGATCAATAAACAGGCCACTGCCACAAAGGCATTTGACAGTCTAATTGATGGCTCAATATTTTTTATTGTCCTCGATAATATGATCAAATACACGACGATAAGCATAGCGCCACATAATAGCAACAGATCATTCATCTTCAGCCTCCAGTTTTGTTTTTTTTGTCACATCTTCGCTGTTTGGCTTTTACACATAAACAACGACTACCGATTGTTTATTTATTGTAACATGTTGTTTCTGAGCTGACAAACAAAACGTCCTTTTTGCTTTTTAAGTCGATCAAAAAAAGAGCGTGTTACACTACGCTCTCTTATCACTGATAATTCAGAATCCCGTCATCTATTTAATCGAAGCTTCATAAATCGATTGGATCGATTCATCTAATACCTTGTCAAATTCTGCATCACTCTGACCAACATTGAGACCTTCGGTCAGGGCTCTTGAGAAACTGGCAATCAGTTTCGGATTTTTAGTCAGTTTGATGTTGGACTCTTCCCGGGAATACCCGCCGGATAAGGCAACCGTTCTAACGACATTCGGATGGGCAATTACCTCCTGATAGAAATTATCAATATCGGGAATGGTCAGCTTAAACATGATCTGACAACTTGGCTCCAGCGCTTTCAGGTGTTCAAGAATTTCCTGCTTGAGGATCGCTTCCGCTTCCGCTTTGTTGGGAGTATGAATATCCACTTCCGGCTCCAGAATTGGAATAAAACCGGCTGCCACAATCGCCTGCCCGACTTCAAATTGTTGATCAACAATGGCTTTAATGCCAGTTGGATTTGCTTCTTTGATAACGGACCGCATTTTGGTTCCAAAGATATGCCGTTCTTTCGCACGGGCCAGCAAAGCATCGAGATCCGCAATCGGTTTCATCAACTGAACACCATTCTCCTGATCCAACAACCCTTTATCCACTTTTAATATTGGTACGATTCCTTTAACATCCCAAAGATAATCGGCACTGTATTTATCATCCACTTTTAAGTCCATCGTTTTTTCAAATAAAATAGCTGCCAGAATTCTTTCTTTAGTAAAGGCAGGACTTTTCATAATTCTTGTTCGCATTTCATGAACCATTTGAAACATCTCAGCTTCATCCGCATATGCTTCTTTGGGAATGCCATAAATTGCCAGCGCTTTTGGTGTGCTGCCTCCGCTTTGATCCAGGGCGGCAATAAAACCGTTGTCATTTTTCATCCGTTCCAACTGTAACATATTCATCAATACACCTCCGCTTATTTTATGCTCAAATGTATTATACACCTTTCGAAGGCTTTTGGAACCACTTTTGAAATATTTTTTACAAAAGAATTTTTCAAGGGATTTATTTGATCCCGCAAGGACGCTTGTTTCTAGGGTTTTTGAAAGAAGCAATAAGTTATTCTTATTTAGTCACCATTAAATATTTTCATTATAAGAATATATGTCGATTTTTTTGCACTATATAAACTGCCTCGGCAAATGTTTTTGTGATGCTCATGCCCATAAATCCGTTTCTTCGGAAACCATCTGTTCAAAGTCAGACTCTTAGCATCCCACGAAAGCCTCTTACCCCATAATAAGAAGGTGCGCTGTTGTGATAGACAAAAACGTGATCATAACGACGATCGCCAAAAAGCGCACCACCATGTTTTCTGATCTCAACCGGTGTTTTTAGCCAGCTTGACGTTTTCGTATCAAAACTCCCCAGTTTCTGTAATTCCCGGTATTGTTCTTCAGTTAATAGCTCAATGTCCATGGCGGTTGCCATATCAATGGCGCTATTTTCCGGCTTATGTTCTTTCCGTGAATCCAACCCTTCACGGTCGTAACAAACATTTCTACGGCCTTTTGGACTTTCTTCAGAGCAATCATAAAAAATGTATTCCTTCGCATCCTGATCATAGCCGACTACATCCGGTTCACCGCCGGTTTCTTCCATTTCATTGAGTGACCAAAGCTTTTCTGGTTTAACTTCCAGTTTTTCCTGAATCTCAGCCCAAGTTAGACCTGGATGACGGTTCATATTTTTCTCAAAACGGAGACTCAAAAGGTTGAGTAGCTTTTCACGCTGTTCTGAGGGCAATTCTTTTATTACATTTTTCATCATGAAACCTCCTTCAAATTACTAATTTTTTCTATATGAAATACCATGTTGACATTCAGTTTTTTCTGTACCACTTTATAATTGATCGATCTTCCCGCACATAATATCATTTAATTTTTCACGCAGTTGTTGCTTATTCCAGTCCCACCAGCAAAGCGACTGCAGTCTTTTAATTGTTTCATCGTCGAATCGTTTTTTAATTAGCTTTGCGGGTACTCCACCAACGATTGTATAGGGCTCCACATCTTTTGTGACAACGGCTCTGGTTCCAATGATTGCGCCATCACCAATATGGACTCCCGACATTATAACGGCTTCATAGCCAATCCAGACATCATTTCCAATCACAATATCACCTTTTTTATCCCAGGCTTGGGTAACCGCTTTCTGTTCAAGGCCATATTCTTCCCAGAACAAAAGAAATGGATAAGTCGACAGCGATTTCAAGGTATGATTGGCACTGGTAAAAACAAACTTTGCACCGCAGGCAATAGAACAGAATTTACCAATAATCAATTGGTCCTGATTGATCGGGTAATGATATAACACATTATTTTTTTCAAAATCAATGGGATTATTTATAAAATCATTATAGATGGTATAATCACCAATCTTAATGTTGGGATTAGTAATAACAGCATTCAGATAAATGGTCTGAGTATCACCAGTCCGCGGATAGGTTTTTCCCGGAATAGACATTTCAAATCCTCCTAATCGTTTAATAGATTTACTTGTTTAATAAATTTTCAAATCTATTCCGGCCTTTACAATGCAACATTTCATTTCTTTCCCGCCTTTCCTATTCCATTTTAATTTAACTGAAGATGACCTTCAATCTTTTTTTCTAAAGCACTCTTCACTATTGTATCGAAGCACATGATGATAAGCGAAGCCCTCAGTTACAAGTGTGTATTCTGTCTAGGCTTATCCACATCACCCTCCTTATTTTTCCTTTGGTATTTTCTCAGATTTTGAACGTTTTATTTTGACCATTCTTGCTATCTTTTATCACTGATTGTTCTCACCCGTCGTTTTCATTGTGAATACAATGTGACGACGTTGCATAAAGCAACCAAAGCTGACATTTTTTGCACCATTGTGTTAACATCAATTGATGGATGTCGTTGCGGAAAACTGGTAGAATAAGCTCAGGTGGTGAAAATATGAAAAATATGATAAGTATGAATTTGCAGACCCTGCGAAAAACCCATCAGTACACGCAAGAAGATGTGGCTGAGAAGATCGCCGTTTCCCGACAATCCGTTGCTAAATGGGAAAACGGTGAAAGCTTACCGGATATGAATAAATGCATTGCCCTGGCAGCGCTTTATAACATTTCCCTTGATACCCTCGTCAACGGTATTGAAACAGTTGGCGTACCCCTACCGCCAAAAGGCAAACACGTTTTTGGCACGGTGATTGTCGGTGAACGCGGACAAATCGTCATCCCCAAAAAAGCCCGGGACATCTTCCAGATCAACCCCGGCGATAGTCTGATGATTTTAGGTGATGAAAATCAGGGCGGTCTGGCCCTGATTGATACCAATCAATTCATCAGTCAGTTTGAATTTGTCAAACAAAGTTTGAACAATGCCGATCAAACCGCGAAGGACAACGAAAGTGAAGATTAAAAAAATGCAACTAGCCCTGATTGTTCTGGTATTTGTGGTAATCGGCATTGCCGTTGCCCTTGGTTATTTTTTTTACAGCAACTTACATCCGATCGATGATCACTATCTCAAACAAACCCTCGCCGCCGGCTTTACCGAGCAAACAGTCACGCTTGATAGTGGTTCGGTTATTAATTATGGTGAGGGCCCAGATAACGGCCCCGCTCTGCTGTTAATCCACGGTCAAGGCGTATCCTGGGAGGATTATGCGGCAGTTCTGCCTAAATTGTCGAAGAACTATCATGTCTTTGCAGTGGATTGCTTTGGCCACGGTCAATCCAGTCATGATCCGGCGCTTTATTCCTGCGCGGTAAATGGCCAAGCGCTAATCTGGTTTATGGATCATGTCATCGGTGAAAAATGCTTCGTATCCGGTCATTCTTCTGGCGGTATTCTGGCGGCCTGGCTAGGCGCCAACGCACCCACACGGGTTAGCGGCCTGGTTCTTGAAGATCCCCCGCTCTTTTCCGTCACGCCAGCGGAAATGCAAGAAGGTGCTGGCTGCTTCGCCTGGAAAGATACCTTTATGACCATTCACAGCTTTCTAAACCAAACAGAGGAAACCGATTTTGTTGTATACTATTTTAAAAATGGTTACATGACGTCCCTTTTTGGTGGTCTGAAAGAACGGGTGGTTCTAGCCGTCGAAACATTCCGCCAAGAGCACCCCGACCAGGGGCCCCGAATTTTCTGGATTCCCTATTCCTGGATGCGGTTAATGAACACCATTGATCATTATGATCTGGCCTTTGGCGAAGCCTTTTACGACGGTTCATGGATGCATGGGATCGATCAGGAAACCCTGCTAAAAGCGATTCCAAGTCCGACGATTTATCTCAAAGCCGAAACGAATTACGGTCAGGATGGCGTTTTGTATGCCGCCAATAGCGATGCCGATGCCGAAAAGGTTCAGGCTTGCCTCTCCAATTGCGAAACCATGACCATTAAGTCCGGCCATGACATCCACTATGAACATCCCGACTTTTTTATTTCTGCATTAAAAAAACTGCAGGACAAAACAAAATAATTTGCCCTCCTAACCAACCTGATGGCTGGCTTAAAAAATTCAGAACTTCTTGCTGCTTAAAAACCGGCGATTGTCATTGACAATCGCTATTTATGTTGTGTAAAATATAATTGTCTAAAATATTGTCTGTTTTGTATTTCAGGCAATGACGAACGTACTGCAAATGCTGCATTCCGTTTGTCAAACGCCTATGGATGGATCATTATTCGAAGGAGAATCATCATGAAGATTAAATTTCCAGTTGAAGAAACCGTAAAAAAACGCTATAGCGTCCGAAATTATCAGGAACGAGTCATTGAAGCGGATAAAATAAGCGCCATTGCAGCTTTTATTAAGACGTTGCATAATCCTTTTGGCCCAACTGTCACCTTTCACACCCTTGATATTAAAGCCAACCAAACCAGCCAAAAGCTTGGCACCTACGGGGTCATCAAGGGTGCTAGTCACTATATTGGTGCAACAATTACCCCGGAACCCATGGCACTGGAAGCGCTGGGGTATGAATTTGAAGCCCTGGTTCTTTATCTGGCTGATCAGGGTCTTGGCAGCTGCTGGTTAGGGGGCACCTTTGACCGCCGCAGTTTTTCTACGGCAATGCGCATCGATGACGGTGAACTTTTTCCGATTATCAGCCCCTATGGCTACGCTGCCGAACACAAGCATTTTAAAGAAAAAGCAATGCGTAAACTAATCAAGGCCGATCAACGTAAAAACTGGCCGCAATTGTTTTTTAAGGATGATTTTCAGACCCCACTGACCGAAGCAACCGCTGGCGATCTGGCCTTTGCTCTGGAAATGGTCCGGTTAGGGCCATCGGCCTCCAATAAACAGCCCTGGCGGATTGTCTTACTCGATGGTAACTGTCATTTTTATGAGGCAAAAGAACCGGGCTATAGTAAGGCCTTTGCCTACGATATCCAGCGGGTTGACTTGGGCATTGCTGCGGCCCACTTTGATTTTGCCACCCAGGAAGGCAACATCAACGGGCATTTTGTCACCACTGCTGCGCCGGAACTGACCTTACCGCAGCACCTGGAATACGTCTTTTCGTGGATCAGGGAATAATGTGACCGCAGCAAACCTGTTTCAGCATCATCGGTTCAGCTCGATTTCACTGTGGTAAAAAGCCTTTTTCAGGGCCTCAACCCGTTTATCAAGACTTTGTCTGACAATTGCACTGTCTTCGGCGATTTCAAAGCCGTGGATGGTGCCTTTGGTCTGGTGCAATTCTGCCATAATTCCGTTTTCTTTTAGGGTCTCGGCAAAAAGAATGCCCTCATCCCTAAGACAATCAAACTCTGCCACTTCTACATAGGCTGGCGGTAAATTGACAAACGAAGCAGCTTCCATCGGCGATGCATAGCCCCGTTCCAATGAACAACCATCCTTTAAATAGAGTTTCCACATCTTTTCATTCTGCCTGGCATTCCATAGTGGCGTATCGATGTATTCTTTCATCGAATGGGTATTAAGCCGGGCATCCGTAACCGGATAAATCAGCATCTGAAAACAAAGCGCCGGCGCCCTTCGATCCCGGGCCATCAGACACAGACCGGCAGCCAGAGCGCCACCGGCACTGTCCCCGCCGACCCCTATTCGACTGGGATCGATGCCAATTTCGGCGGCATTCTGATAGACCCAGTGAAGGGCAGCATAGCAATCCTCCAGCGCAACCGGAAACGGATGCTGGGGTGCCAGCCGGTAATCCACAAAGACCACCTTGCAAGGAGTATGGCTGGCGTAGTCACAGATCAACCGCTTATGAAAAGCGGCCGATTTCAATACAAAGGCACCACCATGAAGATAAATCAGACAGGGCAGCCGCTCCTCTGACGCTTCCGGCTCATAAATAATCAGCTCCACCGGTTCATTTTGATAGCCACCAATTATTATCCGGGTTTCTCGAACCCCTGGCTCCGGCGGTCGTTTATTGAAACTTCGTTCAATCACCCCATTCATTAACGGCAACAATCTTTCGGGAATTGGTGTTTTGATTTTTTCATATTTTTTAAAATCCGGATGGATTGGGTATTTGGTCACGTTTTCTCCCCCTGGGTCAATACAGCGCTGCAAATTTCATCGCTTTTTCTTTTACCAACTGTCTTTGACAGTTCATTTTTCAGCTACTCACCGCTACTTGATTATCCCTTTTTAAATTGTCAACGGCCGATAAGCCGCCGGCAGTTCTTCTTCAGTCAGAAATTCAAAGCCCTCATCCCGCAAAATCGGCAGGAAAAAGGTGTAAGGAATCCGGGAAAATTCACAGGAATAGTTGCTGGCCCCAAACCACATACCCGCTTTGCCGCTTACGTTTAACCCTCTGGCAAACTTGGTATCATTTGAACAATCATGAACCACCAGATCCCAGTTTTCGGTATCGGCAATGGCCATCAATTTCAAGGTCAACTCACGACTCCAAATCGGCGAGATATAACCCCGGCGGGCAATATACATCAACTCACCCATATAGTTATCAATATTATTTGGATTCAGGTGCAGCTCGGCGCAATTGATAAAATCAAGTCCGGTTCCCAAAATGGCGGCTTTTTTCTGGAAAAAGGCGTCAAAAAATTCGGGGGTCATCGGAGTTTCGATCCCCACCTTGGCAATGTATTTTTTAGCCGTCGCAATCATTTCAATCACCTTATCGGAGCAGTTGGAGGCTCCCAAATTAAAGCGGATCTCATTTAAACCGGATGCCCCCAGTTCTTTTAAGGTTTCTTCAGTGGCCAGGGTTCCATTGGTATAAAGATGCTGATAAATACCGGCCTCACTGAATTTTTTAATTACCGGATAATACAATTCAATTTCCATAAATGGCTCTAAAAAGACGTAAGCAATCCCGGTGGGATGCTGTTGGATTGAGAGCAGCAGGTCAAGATCTTTTTCATAGAATTTAGTGCCGCCAATTTCCCACAAGCCTTCGCCCACTGGGGCAATATCGTCAAGTTCGCCGTAGTTATAACAAAATTTACATTCGATATTGCATTTATTGGTTTTGCGGATCGCACTTAAACCCGTCCCCAGCAGGCAGGAACGGCAGCCCTGAGGAAACTTGCTTTCCTCCCCAACATAAAGGGTTCGTTGCTCCAGAGATTTCAGGTTTTTTATGTCTTTTTTCAGTTTGGCGTTACGGTGATCAATGGCCGCCTCAATCTGGGCAAAGGTCGCATATACAATTTCCTGCTGATTAGCCATCAGTTCTTCATCTTCCGGCAACATCGCAAAAAATTCAAACCACATCAACGCATCTTTTTTTGATATTTTCAAACTATTCTCCTAATCATTGGCTTCTTCTTGTTTTTCAATGGTTCTGAGGGCATTGCGCAATGCATCCCGAACCGACTCTTCGATATGGTTGGGAATTACCATCACCGCATCAAGAGCATCGATCAAAATCCGGATCTTATCTTCCTTGCTCATTTTCATGTGATTTTTTCCTTTCTGTTTCCACAGCTTTTTTTCATTATCTCTATTCTATTGGTTTATCCTAAAAAAATCAACCCTTGAGCTTAACCCAGATAACTGCGTCATCCACACAGCTTTTTAGCGGTGTGGCAAATAGTCGATAAAACGCAACCCTGCCAGGGAAATTGCCTTTTTATCCCGAAAAGCCAGCCCAATATTGCGATATGCTGGAACATCCAGTATCTTTGCGACAATTCGATAGGGAACTCGCTTTAAAATCAATTCCGGTAGAATGCTGATCCCCAATCCACTCTCTACCATCGACATGATGGCGTAATCATCCCAGGTGGTAAAACGTACCTTTGGCGACAACCCACAACGCTCAAAGATTTCAGTCACCTCTGCTTTAGCGCCTTTTTCCAGCAACATAAAGGGATCATTGCACAACGCCGTCACCGGAAAACGCTCACATTCGACCAACGGATGGGTCTCCGGTAAGATCACCATGAGTTGATCCTGTTCTAAAAAGATCGTTTCCAACTCAGGATGCGTGGGCAGTCTTAGAAACCCACAATCCACCCGCCCATCCAGAATCCACTCTTCAATTTCGGTATAATCACCCAACAGCAGTTCATAGTCAATATTGGGATAGTCCTTTTGAAACGCTTTAATAATATTGGGTAGCCAGTGGGTTGCCACGCTGGAAAAGGTGCCAATCCGAATCAACCCCGATTCCAATCCGTTTATTGCCTCTATTTTTGTCTGTAGCTTCCAATATTCATCACATACACTTTTAGCATAAGGCAGCAATTGCTGTCCATCGGATGTGAGCCGCACTCCGGCCCGACTTCTTTCTAAAAGTGATACCCTCCACTCTTTTTCCAGATCATTAATCATCCGGCTAATCCCAGATTGGGAATAATGCAATATCTCAGCTGCCTTGGTAAAACTGCCATACTCCACCGTCCTGATAAAGGCCATGTATTTTAGAATATTTGTATCCATATGCATTTACTCTCATTCATCTGTTTTTATCATGCTAACTATGCAAAACATTCGCTTTTGCTCTTCTTTTATTTATGATATATTTTCACTATCAAAATTTCAAGAAATAAAGGAATAATACACAATGTTTTTTATAAGCGATATTTATTCATCATGCCCCCCAATATATTACTCCAACCAATGGTAGAAATCCCTAAATCTTATATGATATCATTCATGGCCGCAGTGCCGGAACCCTTTTTTAAATGGAGGTTTTACGCTATGACACAAGCTTACTTAAACTATCTTCTAGCCCTGCTACTGTTTGGAACAAACGGCATTGTTGCCAGTTTCATTTCCCTTTCCAGTTATGAAATTGTCTTCTTGCGCACCTTAATTGGCAGTTTACTCTTGGTCATTTTGTTTAAACGATCTGACCAGAAGTTTGATCTTAACCAGAACCGGTTGCATCTTTTTTATCTGGTTATTTCCGGCATCGCCATGGGTACAAGCTGGATGTTCCTTTATGAGGCGTATCAGCAGATTGGTGTCAGCATTGCCTCACTGGCCTACTATTGCGGCCCGGTGATTGTGATGATGCTCTCTCCTCTGCTGTTTGAGGAGCGGTTTACCCGTCCCAAAGTGATTGGCTTTGTGGTGGTTCTATGCGGGATACTACTCATTAATATTCAGGCGATCAGCGATGGCAAAACCACCTGGGGGCTTTTTTGTGGCGGAATGTCGGCAATCATGTATGCACTGATGGTAATCTTTAATAAAAAAGCGGTCAGCATCACCGGGATGCGCAACGCCACGCTGCAACTGCTGCTCAGTTTTTTAACTGTCGCCCTTTTTGTGGGTTTGCGCCAGGGCTTTCTTATTGACGTTACTCCTGCTAATTGGCCGTTTATCCTGATTCTGGGGCTGCTTAATACCGGCATCGGCTGTTATCTGTACTTTTCTTCAATTGATCATCTGCCGGTTCAGTCAGTCGCCATTCTGGGATACCTTGAACCGCTGTCTGCCGTTTTCTTCTCAGTTCTATTTTTGGGCGAAATTCTTGAGCCGATTCAGATGCTTGGTGCCATTTTGGTGATTGGCGGAGCTATCTTTGCCGAAGGGCGCTTCCGTTGTAGTCGCTGTATTGATTAATTCTGTTCTTTTCGGTTATATCACCACATTAAGGATAATCCCACGCCGACTTCCGCAACAGTGATCGTTTCATTTAATTTTGCTTTTACCGCAAAAGAAACACAATGGCAGGGATAAAGGCTTTTGACCTGATTCTCGGCAAAATATGCCTGGGTCTTAAACAATTGTTCATCCAGTTCAAAAAGATGAAAACCGCCAATCACCCCATTAATCCGCTGATCCTGACAGATTTCTTTGGCATACTCAATAATATTGCAGATACCACTGTGGGAACAGCCAGTGATAATAACTAGTCCCGTCTCACTCTGATAGACCAGCGCCGAATCATCCAAAACGGCATCCTCGCTCCATTGATCATTTTCACAGCTCATTCCGATTGACTGCTGTCCTTCAAAACCAAACCGCCGGGGAATTTCCCCCAGAAACAGAAGCTTCTCACTCAGCCAGGTAGGCTTATTTGTTAATGACAATTGGCAGCACTGATCGAGCTGCTGCCGTGATAGTGGTGAACCAATTGCTTCACCTTCATCCTGTTTTTGATTAAAACAAAGGAGATGGGCTACCAGCTTTGTGTTTTGGAGACTCATCTGATTTACCAGATATGCTAATCCACCGGTATGATCATTATGCCCATGGGACAATACAATGGTATCCAGCTGATTCAAATCAATTCCCAATTTTTTAGCATTGTGAATCAAAACGTCAGAATATCCGGTATCAAACAGAATTTTCTGCCCCTCCTCTTCAATATAAAAACTCAACGCCGGCTCGCCCAGAAAATACTGGTCGATATAAGTATAGTTATCAACTAATACTGTTAATTTCATCTCTTCTCCCGATTCAATTACATAAGCCCTCCCATTTGGGTTTGCTTTTATTTCTGCTGATCACCATACCACTATTGATGATGATCCGTTGCCTCACCGCTACCAGTGCAAAGGCCGCACCAGGTTTTTAGGTAGTTTTGTTTCTGTATTTCCGCTGGCTGCGTTAATCTGCATCTGGGTTAAAAACAGACTCTTGCTTAAATCCGTATTTTTGATGTTTGCATCACGAAGATCTGCACCCAAAAAATTGCTTCCGCGCAGGCTGGCCCCTTCCAGATTGGCAGCAATCATCAACACCATGCTGAAATCACTGCCGTCAAAATTTTTCCCACTCAAATTCTTGCCAAGAAAATTCTTGGTCATCTTTTTATTTGCGGGCATCACCGCCACCTGGTGGCTGATCTGTTTAAGTATTCGATTAACCTTTTCCCGATAAGCCGCTACATCCGTGTTTAACATTGCATCCGCTGCCTTCGCGGTCAGCTGCTCATTCTCCACAATCAACGCCATGATCTCTGTTTGTTGCTTCTGATCAGAGCTTATCTCCCGGGCTTCCAGCAGGTACCAGGCCATTTGATGGAGCTGAAACACCACCGTAAAGGTCTGAAACAGTTCCTTTGCTTTTTGAGGATTGGTTTTCCAATTCCCATCTTCACCCATCTTTTGAGTCACTTTCTGACCGGCGCCAAAGCAGTCGTAGCCCAGACACCCTTTCATCTTTTGCTCTGCCAAACGGTCATGGATATCACAACGAAAATCTGAACGCAGATGCCGACAGGGCACCCCCGCTGCTTTATTCTCTGGGAATCCATCGGTTTTCATACAATATAGAGCGACACAACACAAGCCGCAGCATTTTTCGCAGTCAATGCGAAGGGCCTTCTGCAAATCGGCCACTTTATCCATCATTTCACTGTTTGTCATTCTCTCACCACCGGTTCATTGTTTCTATTATTTGATTCATCCTGACCAGACTATTAATCATTTTTGATACATCCATCCGATGCTATATTTTTGTCTATCTTGGTTCGATCTCAGTTCTCTGAATAATAAATAATCATACTAAGACTGGCCGTGGTTATCCCCATGTTTCGATAGGCATGAGGAACATCGGCTTTAAACCGAATTGAATCTCCTTTTTCCAGCCGAAAGGTTTCTGCCCCGACAGAAATCTCCACCGCCCCTTCAAAAACTGTGACGTATTCTTCGGTTCCCTGAATGTGGGGTTGGGCAGACATCTGCCCATTTTCAACAATTTCAATACGGTAGGTCTCAAACAACTTTTTTTCATCAAAAGGAAAAACAGGATAATTGATGTATTTTCCATCGTCTTCCACCAGTGGTGTAACCGATTGAGCCAGGATCACCATGGTCTCTTCCGATTGTAAATTTAATAAAGATGAAAAGGATGTTTTATAACCGTTGGCAATTTTCCACAGCACCGAAATCGTTGGATTCACATCCCCCTTTTCTATCTGGGCCAACATACTCCGGGAAACTCCGGTTTCCCGGGCTGCGGCATCCAGAGTCAGCTTCTTAGCTTCCCGTATCTCCTTGATATTTTTTCCAATAATTAAAGTGATGTCCAAAAAAACCTCCTATTGACAATATATTAAACTTAAAGTACAATATATTGAATTCTTGTATAGTGTACTTTAAATTTAATATACCATCATATTCTTAGGAGGTCAATTCGATGTTCAGTTTTTTCAATTTTTTAACCTATGCAGTGGTAACGGCTGTCACACCAGGCCCCAATAACCTGATGTCCATGTCCATTGCCCGGCAATCAGGATTCAAACAGGCCCTCCCTTTCAATTTCGGTGTTTTCTTTGGATTTTCAGTGGTGATGTTAATATGCACCTTCTTTTTCACAATGCTTTCATCCATGCTTCCCATGATTAAAACCCCGATGGTGATCATCGGGGCTCTCTACATGCTGTTTCTAGCTTATAAAACGTATCAAAGTTCATCTGAAATCAAGGAAAGTCTGACCAAAAGCAGCTTCGTCAGCGGTTTCTTGCTGCAGTTTATCAATCCTAAAATTTATCTCTATTGCCTGATCTCCATGGAAGTCTACATCCTCCCTTATTTTTCTCATGATTTTCCTATGCTGGTCTTTTTTTCTGGCGTGCTGTCGCTGATTGGCTTTTCCTTTACCCTGTGCTGGGCCTTCTTTGGCGCTCTCTTACAGACGCTTTTCTCAAAACATGCCCGGCTCACCAATACCATACTAGCCCTGCTTCTGGTTTATTGCGCTGCTTCTTTGTTTTTTGAGTAGTGAAGGCAGTTAGAATTTGTCAATGATGTCTATTCCTCCGTTTCTATAAAAACCATGGTGTCATAAATTTAACGCCTTCGGTATTCGTAATCAAAAATCGTCGCTGTACAACTGGTGAATTCCCGGATATTGTTTTTTAACCGGGGCATGCAACAAGACCGTAATTGCTTGTTGCGGACACTGGTTGACGCAGCGATAACAAAGGGTACATTGACCGTTTTGCAAAATCCCGCTGTCTACCTGCTTCAAATTTTGCATCGGGCAGATTTTTATACATTTACCGCAGACAGTACAGGCGGCACTAATTTTTACATCTTTTTCTGCTTTTTTCTCAAGCCTCACAAAGGAACGGCGCTGTAACAAGTACCCGCTATATTGGGACAAAACATTAAAACCCCGTTTTTTAACAATGCCGCTGCTTAAATCCCTGCCGACCCGCTCTAGTTTTGCTTCTGCTTTACTAAGATAGCGGTTGATTTTTTTATTGTCCTGCACCGGAAAAATCGGCAGATTGCAAATGTTGTTGGGCATATTGAAATGCTCCGCATATAAAATTTCCACTGCAACACCATCCAGCAGATCGGTAAAGATCCGGGCTCCATCACCCGAGAACATCAGCTGCGTACAAAAAATTATCAGCTTTTTGCCCTCAAAACAGCTTTGATGGGCGATAATAAAATCCCGCAAAATACGTGGAACACAGGAACCATAGATCGGGTAGCAGACCGCGACGGTGTTTGTCGTTGTCAATACTTCACCAAAATCAATCACCTCTTCAATCGAAAAACAGGCGGCCTTCGTTTTCTCTGAAAAACGCTCGGCAATGTATCGGGAATTTCCGGTGCCTGAAAAAAATATGGTAACCGTTGATCCTCCTCGTCAGCTTTACTTTTCTATCCTGCCACAACTAAAAAAGTTGCTCAACAGCGGATTTAACACCGCTGGCATTCGCAGCGGAAAATCATGTCGCCCCCCTTTTAAAAAAAGCGTCTGACACTTCTGATTGCGGTTACCCAGCTCAACAACCGACGTTTTAATCTCACTGAATTCTTTTTCACCACAAACTGCCAGCATGGGAATTTTCACCTTTGCATAATTTGCTTGTTCATCGAGAAAAATTCGATCCTTAAACCAGGCCACATACTGTTCGGGGGTGATTTTTTTGGTGTAGTCAACCAAAAAATCCTCCTGCGCCTTGGACAAATGCCAGTATTTTGCCTGCAGTCGCAGCAGCCCCGACAGCCTGGACGTCCGTTGTGTCCAGATCCCCAGCTGTACAAAGCGATCAATGGATTTTTGGGTTGCGCACACCCAGGGACTTAAAAACACGGCCCGCTCAAAAAGCTCCGGATGCTGGGATACCAGGGCCACGGCCAGTTCACCGCCCAGCGAGTGGCCAACCAGTATAACCGGACTTTTTTTTAAAGATCGGATTAAGTCGACTAAGGCCGCAATTGTCTTTTGCGGTTCATAGCTTTCTGCCACTTCCCGCCCCGATCCATAAAGATGGGGAACAACCAGATGATAGTCCTGTTTAAAAATATACTGGTTACTGAAGGTGTCGGTCAAGGCTGCCCCATGCAGAAATACAATGGTTGCTTTTTCACTGTTACCATATTCATCAAAATACAATTGCCTGCTCCTTTATTTAAACTAATCTCCTATTTACGATGCTATTTTCCCAGTTACTCAAAAAAGCGGGTCCGGTAGCGACTGGACACAACCGGCACCAGAATTGATGACCTGCACTATACCAGCAAACGGCTTGACAAATCCATCGACCGGCCACACCATAAAAACTGCCCAGCGGTTTGGCTGTCGCTTCTTTAACCAGCCGCATTTTTTAAGACTATCATATCATGCTTTTTGATACAAGACCAGATCACGCTTTGTCATTGCCAGCCAAAACCAGCCGGTATTTCCAGCTACCGCTGGGATTGTCATATTTATTAATCGTAAATTAATATTATCAATTTAAAAATTAATTATTTTAACATTTATATTGACATATTTAATTATTCGCAGTATATTATAATCAAATAAATCAGAGGACTGGTGAAAATTATGAAGTACAAAGCTCCGGGCAAATGCCCTGTCTGTGGTGAAAAGCTTTCGATAACCAAATTAAACTGTCCCAAATGCACCACCACCATCGAAGGCGATTTTCACCCCTGTGAATTCTGTCGCCTACCTGATGACGATCTGGAATTTATCAAGGTATTCATCAAGTGTCGGGGGAACATCAAGGATGTTGAAAAGGAACTGGGGATCTCCTATCCGACAGTTCGTGGTAAATTGGACACAGTGATTAAGGGTCTCGGCTACGAGATTCCCTCAAAAGAATTGATTAAAGAAAAAGCAGCCATTAGTGCCACCCGAAACGAAATTATTGATCAACTGTCAAAAGGTGAGATTTCTTCAAAAGAAGCAACGGAACGTCTTAAAAATTTATGAAAAATAGGAGATATAATGATGAGCGAACAACAACGTATCCTGGAAATGATTGAAAAAGGGCAGATTACGGCTGCCGAAGCGATGGAGCTGCTTGAAGCACTGAATGCGACGAACGAAGTGATCCCGGTACAGGCTGTTGCCAGGCTTAAACAAGACTACAAATTTTTCAAGATCAAAGTGACCTCAGACAATAATACCGTCAATGTCAACGTCAATATCCCGATCCGGCTGCTGACTACCATCGGTGAAATGGCCGACCGCATGACTGCCATGGTACCCCCGGATGCCCGCCAGGACATGGAAGCCAAAGGGATCGATTTTTCCAGCATTGACTTTGCCAAAATTATTGAAGAGGTCATTAATGGCACCCTTGACGAACCCAACATCATTGATGTTGAAGCCTGGGATGAAAGCAGTCAGTCGATGATCAAGGTACGGGTCTATGTCGACTAGGGGATTTCGCTGCTTATGGATTCGCCTTCAACTAAAGGACAAACGGTTCATAAAAATGCCCTTTCCCATCCAATTGTATATTTTAGAAGAATTACTCGACTGCTGTCTTGATCTTTTGTCGATTGCCTGTTTATTTATCCCCCAAAGATCCACTGGCGGTTCATCTTCTCAGATCTCTGTCCACTTAATGAAAGAACTGGTGCTTGATGTGATGGCGCTTTTACGGGCCTTAAACGATGATGAACCCTATGATCTGATTGATATCCGCACCGATGAAGTCCAGCTTTCAATCCGAGTCAAATAGTTATTGAGGAGGTTACGATGACAAAACTGTTTCTTAAATATCTGTCAATTATCCTGACTATTTATTTGCTGTCCCTGGTCTTCCCAACCATTTGGATCGGCAGCATTCCAGCGCTGCTGGCTATGGGCCTGGTACTGCTGATCGTCAATTTGATCATAAAGCCAATTCTTTTGCTGATCACGCTGCCTTTGAATCTGCTGACTCTGGGCTTATTCAGCCTGATTGTCAATGCCTGGACAATCATGATTGCCGACTCTTTTGTCGCTAATATCCATATCGATGGCTTTCTTTATTCACTCCTCGCCGCTTTCATCATTGTTTGCTTTAATCAGGTATTCATTGGAATGTCGATAAAAAAAGCCAGTTATGCAAAATAAAAGAAAGGGTCTGATGCGATCACAAAGATGTTTGCAATCGCATCCGGCCCTTATTGCCCTACCCGATTCTGTTTATCAAAAGTACCACTCCGCTAAGAACGAATCACTCCGTGCTGCCGCCCTCACCGATGGCAATTTTCTTGGTAAAATAGGTATGTCTGATCTCTGCCGCCTGCAAAACCCAATTGTCGAGGCCAATTTTTTTTATCTGGCAGAGGTTATATAGCTTGATATTCTGGGGAAATTTTCCCGCCCCATCGGCCAGCGGCATCAGATAAAGACAGGGAAAATCGGTACAATTGAAGCAATAGTCAACACCCTTTTGTTTAACACAATCCAGGGTTTTGCAGCTTTTCCCCTGCATCTTCAAAAGCAGACAGATATTCCCATCCGTACAGCCAGCACAGGTTATTTTTTCGGCCGGTATCTTCGTTGTCCCTGACAGTCTTTCCTGGAATTCAGGGGTAACATTCTCTGCGTACATTTCACAATTAAAGCAATCAATCCCGCATGGTGCAACAATTTTTTCATTCATAAATCGATATCCTCCAAATAATTATTTTTGCAATTCTTTTGCTCTATATTAATTTAGATACCGGTTTTTAAAAAAGGTTACACAATATTTGCCGCAATTTTTTTTATTTTGTCAGAAATTTCTTTTTGATCATATTTTTGATCAACAGTATACAAGTAGTCGATTTTCTCCAGTAATGACAAATTCTTAAAATGGGTTTTCCGCAGTTCGTCGGTTTTTATCTGCTGATAGCCAGCCGGCAGCGGGAGGCTGTGGTCTTTCATGAACTTTATCCAGAGCTGGCATTTACATGGTTTTTCGGGGTCAATCAGACTGCACCGCATTTCAAATAATTCCTGCAGTTGTTTTCTCCCTCTAAACAGGGTCACCTTGACGTTTTCAACTGACATATTAAGGATTTCGGCAATTTCTTTGTTTTTAAGGCCAGTACAGGTTTTTAACAAAAAACAGACCCGCTGTTTTTTTGGCAGGCATTTTAAAAACGCCTGCAGACATTTTTCTCGCAGTTCATCAATAACCAGATCATCGTCAAAATTATCGGTGTATTCGATGCTGTCAAAAAATTCTTGTTCGGTAACCCCTAAATCCTCAGTAATTTTAACTAGTGGCAGCTTGTTGATATAGTTGAAATGCTTGTAGCACTCATTGATGACAATCCGGTATAACCAGGTGAATAGTTTTGACTCGCTTCTGAACGTGCTTAGATTTTTATATGCCAGTAAAAACGAATTCTGCAGCACATCCTCGGTATCCTGATGATTGCCGATCATTCTGAATGCGCAGGAATATAGCTTATGATAATCCTTTATAATCAGGTTTTCCAGTTCCATTTGCAATTTAGCGTCATAAGAATTGTTACTCATCATCCTATTGTTTCCATCAGAAACAAACCTCCTGTTCTTTACCCCATCCATTACCTCTATTTTATTGCTTTATCAACAAAAAATCAATCCTGCTGGTTCAATCATATAATTAAGCTAAATAAAATAAACAGCTACCGGTTATCTTTAAAAAGCTCTGATTTTATTTTTTCCTTACTCATTCGGATTAATTGCTAAAAAAGTGGTCATTACCTTGTCGACAAACCGGTCTCGTTCGTTGATCCAGGGACTGTGACCAGAATGCTCAAACCAGATAATGTCCTTTTCAGGGGCTTGCAATACCTGTAGGTATTCTTCAACCAGCACCGTCGGCGCATTGACATCATGACGGCCCAAAAAGAAATAAACCGGCACCTCCAGTTTATTATAATCGGTTCTTAGATCGATCTCATAAAGCTGCTGATAAACGTTATTAAAGGTATTAATGATCCCGCGAACATAATTTATTTTATCCACAAGCCCATATTCAGAAGCACCAATATCGCGAAGGGTATTATATCCGGGATTATCAATGGCCGGATTACTTGCCATATAAGCACTCAGGTAGTTTAGATAGACTGCACTTTTCCAGGTAATATTATCGCCATAATAAGGAGGCATGCCATTCTTCTTCAGTTTCTCAATCACTTTTTCATCCCCCTTTTCATGGGCGATTTCCATGGCCTTCTGGTAATCCAGCCGTTCCGTTTCAGAAAAATCGATCATCTGGCCGGTCCCAATAAATGCGTGGTATGACTGGGGAAATGCTTTGATTAAAAAAATCCCCAGGGCGCTTCCCCATGACTCGCCCATGAGATAAATTTTTTCCTGTGCAAACCGCTCTTTCAAGTATTCAGTCAGCGCATAGCCGTCATCCATATAGGTTTGAACCGTAATCTTATCTATCTTTTCAGCACCATAAGATTTACCGGAACCGGGCTGATCCCAATTGACAACAACAAAGTATTTTTCCAGTTCTGAGAGTTCATGCCGCACCGCTGCCATCTGCGTCCCGCCGGGTCCACCTGCCAAAAACAGCAAAACCGGTTTGTTTTTATCCCAGCCTCTGATACTAATCCACTGTCGACGTCCATTTAACTCCACTTCTTTTAGCTCGGCGATACTGTTTTTTATGGTCTTGCCATTTTCATCCGTGATTGGTGGTGTCGAAGCGGTCAATTGCGTAAATACAACCAGCGCCAGATTAACAACACACACAGCAGCCAGGCATTGTGCAGCCCTTTTTAAGTGGGCAACTTGCTTTGTCTGGGGCTTTTTTCGCCAGCGGGCAACGAGCACCTGTAGTCCAAAAATCAGCATTGCTGCCAAAGCAGCGGCGGCCAAAAGCGTCAATATCAAAAATCCTGTTGTTTGTATCATTTTTTTCTCCTGATTTCGCTTCTTTTGATTGTCCTGACAAATAAAAAACAGCTTTACTTTCAGGACGACGCTATCATATCAGGTCGCTCTGTCATAAAGCTGTTTAGAATCATAAATTTACCTTAAATCTTCGGAATCCTAATCATAAATGCGCTGCCGTTGTTGTACTTAATGTCCAGCGTCAAATCACCTTGATGCGCCCGGGCAATTTTTTTTGCAATGGCAAGGCCCAGGCCACTTCCACCTGTTTTAGAATTGCGTGCGTCATCAACCCTCACAAAGGGTTTAAAAATATCTTCAACCAGATGATTAGGAATTCCGCAGCCATCATCGGCAAAACAAATAACGACATCAGCCTTTTCTTCCCGCAGCGACACTGATATGACGGTTCCCGGCCTATTGTAGCGCACTGCGTTATCGGTAAGATTTTGAAAAATCCGGCTAAAACGCGGTGGATCCAGTCTTACCGGAATGTTTTTTTCGGGGATATCAAATTCGTATTGGAATCCCGCCTGTTCAAGCGGTGGGATCAGTGCTCCGCAAATCTGACGAAGATACTCACAAACTTCAATTTCTACCGGTTTGAGCAAAAACTGGGGGCTGTCCATCTGCGAAAGCTCAAACAGATCGGCAAGCAAAAGATTCGCTCTGTGACTATTTTGATAAATGGCCTGCAGATACTCCCTTCGTTCTTGCTCCGACAAATCCTTTTTCTTCATACAAAGCTCGGTATATCCCTGGATGCTGGTCAACGGATTCTTCAGATCATGTGAAATATCAAGGATCAGACGCCGTCTGTCATTTTCCGATTTTTTTCGCAAGGTCATTTCTTGCTCGATCCTGGCGGCCATGTCATTAAAGGTCTCTTGCAGATTGGCAAATTCATTCTTTAATTTTAAATCGACCCGGGCACTATAATCCCCTGCCCGTAAAAGCCGGGTTCCTTCGCTGAGCTGATGAAGCGGTTCAGTGATTTGCGCTGCCATGAAACGTGAGTACCCGGACGCCAATAAGGCTAAGATGGTCAGATAAATCAGACTGATGGCGGCAATCACTTTACTTGCCATTGCCATATCATCGGGAACCGCCGCCGGATTATGCACCACAGAAAAACTCAGGCGAATGGAAGTCGGAAATGTCACAATCAGCCAATACTCCCCCTGGGGCTGATAAACAATATCGTAGTGATAGGGTTGGTCAGAACTTTCCATCAGAAATGCCGTGAACTCCTCAGCACTTAGCTGACTTTTGCCAATGGTATCAAGCCCATCTGAATAAACCACCTGGTAGTCCTTATTGACAACCTGCACCCCACCGCCATTCTTAACCACTGCCGATGCGTCGATCTGGGTATAATCCTCCTTAATGATGGCCCTTGCCGGATATCGCTCCTTGACAAGCCGCCCCTCGATCAATCCGCTTGCGAAAGACAAAAGTACCACTGCCAGAGTTGTAACCATTGTTGTCAGCAGAAATACAAACAGATAACTGGAAAGAAACTGATTTGAGATCTTTTTTATCATCGTTTTGGCCGTATATAGTGAAGTTTATAACCAATGCCCCGAATGGTTTTCAGATATTCCGGTTTTTGCGGATCATCCTCAATTTTATTACGCAGTCGGCTGATATGAACCATCACGGTATTATCATTGTAGTAAAAGGCTTCATCCCAGATCGCATCGTAAAGCTGTTGCTTTGTAAAAACCCGCTCCGGATTTTCCATAAAATAGCGCAGTAATTTGTACTCCTTTGCGCCTAGTTCAATGGGATTTCCAGCTCTATACACACAACAGCTTTCCGTGTCGATCGTTAATTCCTCGTAAGTAAGTAATGTTACTGTAGGTGCCGAGGGCTCACGATACTCATTGCTTCGGCGTAGTTGGGCGCTGACCCGGGCAAGCAGCTCAGCAATCGAAAAGGGTTTAGCCAGATAATCATCCGCTCCCAGTCCCAGTCCCAAAATCTTATCCATTTCATCCGTTCTGGCCGTCAGAAAGATCACCGGAATGGTGCTTGTTTCACGTATTTTTCGCAGCAGGTTAAAACCATCCAAAATTGGCATCATCACATCCAATATGGCCAGATCGATTGGCCGATTCTCAATCATCTCCAGGGCCTGCTTCCCATTTTCTGCCGTAACAACCGTATATCCATTTTCTTCAAGGCTAATTTTTAATAAGTTGCGAATATCATTCTCATCGTCAGCTACTAAAATCATCATTGACCAGCCCCTCCTCCATCTTTTACCCGACCGTTTTAATTTAGCCAAATTGTCATCAAAGTTTCTGCAACAAGCCTACTGTATTGCAGTAGCGCCTAATTTATATGACGCCTGAAACCTGGGGACGTTTTGTTTATCCGAGGTTAATCACCTCCCCTATTTTCAAGACTGATGTTTTTATATTTTTCTACAGCTGCGTTAATTTGTGTCCGATACTTTTATCACAAGGACTCACTCGTAAACTCAACTACACAGTTACGACCATTGTCCTTGGCCTGATAAAGCGCTTTATCTGCCATATGAATGAGCGCATTGAGGGTTTGGCCCAGCTCATTTTTCTTCGCAATACCGATACTGACGGTGACATGAAAGGTTTTATCCCGATCATGATACGAATGATTCGAAAACTCGGTTAAAAAACGGGTTGTTTTTTCTTTAATGTCCGCATCGCCAAACCCGGTTAATAACACCGCAAACTCTTCCCCACCCAACCTTGCAATCAGACTGTTTTCATGATAATGGGTTTTTAGGGCTTTACCGATGTGATTAATGACCCGATCGCCGTTTAAGTGTCCAAACTGATCATTGATATTTTTAAAATGATCCAGATCCATCATCAACAAATGCAGTGAATCTTTCTTTTGATTCACTTCCTGTATAATACGTTCGCCTTTTTGCATAAAAGCCCGCCGATTATTCAATCCGCTGAGTTCATCCACCATGGCCATGCGCTTCAGACGTTTATTCCATTCATAAGCTTCCGTCACATCACGGATCGTTTTGATCCATCCCTGGGATAAGTGATTGCTGTCAATGCTGCGGGTACTGATTTCATAGATCCGTTCTGTTGGTTCCATGCCCCATTTCAAGGTGGAATCCGCCCCGTTTTTCAGCGTTTCCAGAAAAGCCGGTGCCGACTGAAAGACCAGATCCAGATCCCCTTCGGTCAAGAAAATACCCAGTTCTCCCAAAAGCTGACTGGCCATTTTGTTGTAATCGATGATGATATTTTGCTGGCTGACCAGCAGGATGGCATCCCGGTTGGACTCAAAAGCCTTACTCCGGGCCCGAGCCTTGGCCGACAGAAAATCATACTTCCAAATAGCGATAACCACCATCAGGCAGGTTAAGGGCAGACAGATCGCCATATAGTCGATGATAAATCCGAAGGGTTTGAAATATGAAAGCAGCAATCCGATTGTTGCCGTGATGGACGCAATCACAATCAGCCGAATCTTCCCGATCTTCTGCTCCCGGTTTTTCATAAAATACACAAAAAACAGCCCCAGGGTAATAACAATCATCAGCATGGAATGGATACTCTGGACAAACATCCACGGCCCGTAAATTCGGTTTAACAAAAGTTTGTCGCCCTGATATACGAAATCAACCGTGGCAAAATAGAGATGATGATAATCGTTGGTTAATCGCAACACCATGGTTATTACCGGAATGACATAGATAAACAGACTCAGTAACACCCGGTGTCGGGCAAAGTGACCGGTATACATTAATCCGGCGGTTAACCAGAAGGCTGAAACAAACGGAATCCCCAAATACTCAAACTGGTTCCAGAAGAGGATCTGGGCTTCGGTATTGGAATTGAGTTCCATGGCATAACCAAATATGTAGATACCAATCGCAAAGCTCAACGCCAGCATAAACGTTGCATAACCAGTGCTATTAACTGACTTGATATGGACCGCCCAGTAAATTGCAGTAAACAGCATCACAAAAAAATAAATATTGATTAGATTGTAACCAATCATTAAAGCTACCCCGTTATTGTGAAAATACTTCTGTGCGCTTATCATATCATATCCCACCCTCAGTGTGGATGATTTTCTTTGGGCGACCAGCTTAAATATCAAACCCATTTTATTTTCTGGCCGAAAAAACGGCGCCTGTGAAACGCATAGAACGCTGCGTTCTTTTTCGATTGCTTATCCGAGGTTAATCACCGCAACCGAACTGCTATGGCTTTTAATCAGCTCAATTAGCGCCTCTGTTTTCAGCCAGACTGTCATCGTATTTTCATTTGGATGAATGCCGATCAAACGATTGCGAAAGAATTCATCGATAAATACTTGGACTCTTTTATCCTTGTCGTTTAAGACACCAAATGGTGTTACCGAGCCTTTCTGCAGTCCCAGAATTTCATTCAAATCCTTTTCGGAAGCAAAACTAAGCCGCCGTGAGCCAATTATTTCCTGGAACTTCTTAAGGCTAACGAGCTTTTCTTCGCAAACAGAAATCAAATAATAGTGTTTTTTCTTATCATCCCGGACAAACAAATTCTTCGCAATGCAATTGGCATGCGGTAATCCCAATTTCTTCATTTCATCAATCGTATATACCGCTTCATGTGCAAGGGATTCATAGCAAATGCCCGAATCATCCAATAATTTCAACACCTCTTGTTTTTTAACCGGCATACTGATCACCCACCAGGTTTTCATGACTGATCGTAACAATATCCATCTCACCACCATAAAATTTATCCATTATTACTCCCTCCGATTCACTCTAACTATGTATCTTTTAGCACCAAAAGCTTCCTTGCCCATTATTTTCATTATACGCCTGTCATCCACCTTCTTCAATTCTGCAGATCTATTTTATCAACTTTTATTAGCACCACAGGATCTTCTCGCCTTTATCACTGATCCCATATTGTTTCCTTGTGATTTTATGATTAATCTTGAGTTTAAACGCAGATTCGTTATATAATGAAAACGATTCATTATGATAAGGAGATATGATCACAATGGCTAATAGACTATGTTCCAAAAAAACGTTTTTCCTGAAACTATCAACATTGTTCGTAACCGGGATTCTCATGGGAGGATTGCTACTGGGATGCAGCAACCCAAAAACAGAGAGCAAGTCCGAACCCCCTGCCACGCCAACTTACACCCTCATTACCCTGCCGGATGATGGCTATCAGAAGATTTATGATTTCATCGATTCCGCCAATAAGAGCATTGATATGACCATGTATGCATTGATCGATTCCAATGCTGAAGCGGCTTTGATTGCAGCGGCGCAACGGGGAGTCAATGTCCGGGTCCTGCTGAATTCCAATGCATCGGATGGTGGCACGGTGGGAATGAATCAGCCAGCCTATGATAATTTATCGGCTAACGGGGTTCACGTTGTCTATTCCTGGGACGGTGTTTTATGGCATCAGAAAAGCATCGTGGTGGACAATCAGAAAGTGGCTATCATGAACTGCAATCTGGTCGCCCAATATTATCCGATTCTCCGCGACTACGTGGTGATCACTGACAATCCGGCCACCGTGGCAGGGGTTTCCACCACCTTTGAGGCGGATTATACCAATAACACTGTCGCGCCTGTGGCTGGCGATGTTCCGGAAGGCTCTGAACTGGTCTGGTCCCCCGGCGCCGAGAAACACTTTACCGAGCTGATTAACTCTGCCCGCACTGGCACCACCCTCTATGTTGAAACCGAGCAGCTTGATAGCACGGTTCTGGAGAACGCCCTCATCGAGGCGGTCAAGCGGGGCGTAACGGTTAATTTTACCATGACCAATACCGGTGAGTTTACCGCCGGATTCGATACCCTAAAGGCTGGTGGTGTCAATGTCCATCTCTTTCCACAAAATGCGCCCATCTACATTCAATCCAAGGCCATTTCGGTGAATAATGAAACGGTCTATATTGGCAGCACCAATTTTACCACGACCAGTACCAATGCGGATCGGAATGTGGGCATTATCACCCAAAAGAAGGACATCGTCGATGGTCTGACAGCCACACTAATTCAAGATTTTCAAGAAGCCCCTGCATACTAAAAAACAACCAGAAGGCCGGATCTTTTTAGATCCGGCCTTCTGGTTAAGCACTCAGCAACGATCAACAAACCGACTGCTTTTGCCAATCCAGGGGGGAATTACTACTGCTACATGACCACTGTTTCAGATCAGCTTTATCCATTGTCTCTATGCCATTGCTTTATCACTCAACCATCAATCCTGACGGTTACGCATGTTATTGCGTTGCGACTTCTGTTAACGCTGATCATTGGTTTTTAATGACCAGATCGCCAGTAATAACGCCAACCCAAGAAAACCAGCCAGCACGAACAAACTGAAGCGCCATTGCAGATAATCCCGAAGGAGAGCACCCCGCAGACCGTTTAGAAACCACTGGAAGGGATTGAATCGGCTAAGCTGAATAACAATGGCCGGGGCCGCATCAAGGGAATAAAAAGCGTCACTGAGCAACAGCAGACTCATCGAAATAAGATTTGCGGTAATGCTGGTTTGCGCTTCGGTTCGGCAAAGACGGGAGACAAAAAAGCTGAGCAAAACATAGCCCATCCCTGCCACCAGACAGACCAGCCCGGTCATCAGTAGCGCTTCTGGGGAAAGGCCAATCTGAAAAGCCAAACTGCCAACCGTCAGAACCAACAGGCCGCAAATCAATGAAACCAGCGTACCCGCCCCGGAGGTACTGACAACAAAAGCAGATAAGGGCAGCGGGGTAACTTTGAGCAGCTGAAAGACGCCCCGACGACGCTGTGCCAGCAGTGAAAACACGGTGGTTGTCAGGCCATAAAACAAAATCCCCATGGCCATCATCGCCGTTGTGATGCGGATCGCATAGTCGGGTTGATGAACCAGATAGCCTAAAATGAGGGTCCCGGCAATCGGCACCGCAATCGACCAGAACAGTAAAAACGGTTCCCGCAGGGCCGATTTGAGGGACAGCATAAAAATAGTATTCATATTAAACACCTTCTCTTTCTAATTGATCGGCTGAACAGCCGGTGTTTGGGTTAATTTCAAATACAGTTCATCAAGATTGGCAACGCCGTTTTCGGTGATCAGTTGTTTCGGGGCTCCTTCGGCAATGATTTGACCATTGTTCATAAAAATAATGCGATCAGCCAGGGTTTCCACTTCTTCCATATCGTGAGAGGAAAACAAAACCGTCTGATTATTGTTGACCATCTGGCGAATCAGCTCCCGAATTTCATGACTGGCCCGGGGATCAAGTCCGGCGGTGGGTTCATCAAGAACGATCAACGTGGGCTGATGGACAGTCGTCACTGCCAGGGCCAGTCGTTTTTGCTGACCCAGTGACAATCGGATCGCCGGAGTATTTCCGGTATCCCCGAGTTGACAGGCTTCCAACCGGTTCTGCAACTCGGCCTCACTAAGCCTGATTCGATACAGAGCACTGAACAAAGCCAGATTCTCCCGGGCTGAATAGCCTTCAAAAAATGGCGTTGTTTGAAGCTGAACGGCCAGATGCTGTTGATAATCGGTTCGCCAATAGGTAATCGATCCCTGATCCGGCGACAGAATTCCCAATAGCATGGCAATCGTCGTCGATTTGCCAACCCCATTGGGGCCAATCAGAGCTACAATCTCCCCTTGGCCGATAACCATATCCAAACCTTTAATCACCACTTTATCCTGAAATTTTTTTGTTAATCCCTTTGCTTCAATTAAATTCATGGTTTTCTCCTTACTTCTATTTGTATATTCAATGTTGAGTATGAGGGTATTTTTTTCTCCCTTAATCTTAAGGGAGAATTTTCAGTCCTTTGATTCCAGCAGCTTAATGGCATTTTCCACCAAATCCTGCTGTTGTTTGACAATCGCAAACATGCTGTCAAAAATCAGGGTGGTCATCGGTGGGATATTCTGATGCATGGCGATTTCTTTGAGTCTGAGACCGCTTTCCAGAGCTTCCTGCTCGGCCGTCAAATTGTTAAGCTGACGCTTTAAGGCCTTTAATGCCACCTCAACCGGCAACTTCTCAATAAATGACAATCCTGAATACAAACCGGATGGGTAATGAACCGAGGGGTGCCCCAGCGAATCGGCAATCAACTGCGTCAGGTGTGCACGGCCATCGTCAGTGATCCGATATACTGCTTTTTGGCGATTCCCGGTCTGTTCAATCCGTTCGATTTCAACCAGATTTTCTTTTTCCATTTTCTTTAAAGCGTGATAAATTGAACCGATCAAAACGCCCCCCCAGCGTTCGGCATCAGAGATCCGCAGCATCTGCTGAATATCATAACCGGACATCGGCTGAACATCGAGAAGTCCTAAAACAAGGATCCGTGTCATATTAATCCCTCCAATACTCTATGTTGAGTATTATATATTGATCATTTAATTTTGTCAACCTGAAATTTGACATTAATCCAACATTCAGAGGAATTTTGTCTGAAAACCTCTATTTCCCGACCACTACAATAAATTCGTTTGCTTTTTTTCTCTCCTGAATATGCAAAAATCGGGACATGGTTTTTCAAGCAAACTTGAATCCATGTCCCGCGCTTTATTGATTACGCTTCATTTTGAACGCTGATCAGGCTGCTGTTTCATAAAAAGCAGCACTACCGGTGTCAAAGGCGGTGCCTTTTTCCACGAGTACAATTTCAATTCCTTCCAGTCGGTATCCGTATCCAGCCGTACCGGACTCTGCGCCATTTGAGGCCCAGCCCAGCCAGCCCAGATTCTCAACCTGAACCCGGTAATAAACATCGTATTTATCGGCTTGTGTCCCGGTTAACTGAATTTTAATGGCTTCCAATCTTAAACTCTGGCCTTCCGTCCCGGACACCGTTCCATCTGCGACATAATCCTGCCAACCAATATTCTGGACATGGGTGGCATATTCAATCCCCAAGCCATCAATCCCACTTTCAATGGTAATGCCTTCCAGTCTCAAGCTCTGGCCGACGGTTCCTGACAGGGCACCGTCAGATACTGCATTTTGCCAGCCGATGTTCTGGACATGGGTGGCATAATTAATATTCCCGGTCGCCGCTAAATCGCCATCATAGGCTACCCCATTAACATACAGGGTATAACCATTTGTATCCAGGCCGCTGGCATCGCCGTCAAATTCGGTGATGTATGAATCCCCGGTGAGCTTCCAGGAACTGCCCTTTTCCAGAGTCACTTTCAGGGTTGCAGCGGTGGTTTTATCACTGTTAATTGAACCAGTAAACGTTGAACTATCCTGAAGGATCAAATCCAGGGTTGAAATGGCATCCACAGCGATATCCCCAGTCAGTGTCTGCTTTGAAGCGGTCAAGCTACATTTCCCACCGTTTGAACCGGCCGTTCCCCAACCCCGGCTGCCATCATTTCCAGCCACGGTTAAGAGATTACTATCAGCCGCCAGAGTCAGATCAACATTGCTTAATGCGATTTGGGACTCGGTATTGGTGACGTAGAACATATCACCGCTATTGGCTGTCAGCGAGCCATCGGTCATCTCAAAGCTGCTGTTTCCGACTTCGGCATCCCCGGACATGCTCTGATACAGCATCACGTTATGGATGTTATCCGCATCGGAATTCCCGGTGGAGCCGGTCATATTTCCGCTGACGGTACAGTTGTTCAATGTAACTGAGTTTAGCCCTTCCACCACAATGGCTTCGGATGTTTCAGCGTTCAGGGTGGCATCATTGACGGTGATATCCGCTGTACTGTAGACGGCTGGAGCGCCGGTGCTGCCGCTGGTGGTGTAGGTACCGCCATCAACAACCATGGTTCCGCCCCCCCGGTCACTTCGAATGGCGGCTTTAACAGTGGAATTAACAGTCAGGTTGCTGGCATAAAGATTTCCTCCACCAGCCACTTCGATGCCGCCGGCATTTCCACCGGTGACATTGATGGTGGTATCTTTGATGTTAATGGTGGCCCCGTTATAGGCAAAAACCCCGTTTGCTCCTTCGGCCGTTGCGGTCACACTACCCCCGGCAATATTCAGGATCGCATTGTCAAGAGCCAAAATGGCGGCATTGAGGCCGTAGAAACTGCTGGCATCACTGCTTGAAGCGGTGCCAGCAGTTTTTTCAACGGTCACCCCATTCAGATGGGCGGTGATGGCTCCTTCAGCCCGCAGGGCATTTTCATCATCGTTGGTTGAACTGTAGGTACCGCCACTTAAGCTTTCGCCATCGGCCAGCAGGTATGCCCCGGTGCCGGTGGAAACAGTGGCACCGCCACCACCTCCGGGAGCTGCGCCAGGAGACCCACTTCCCGACATAATTTCAATGGAGGCAATGGTATCGGTGCCCGTGGTATAGGTGATTTTAAGCACTGCTCCGACCACAATGTCGGCCGCCGTGGCTTTTGAGCTTGTAGCTGACGTTTCGGTCGCTGTGGCAGAGCCACCGGTGGTGCCTGCTTCCGGAGGCTGTCCCGGCGACGCCTTGGTAATTGCCATATCATCGGTCAGGGTAAACGTTGAACTTTCACCGGTCAGAGTGAGCGTTTCAGGCATTTCTCCCGGCGTTTCTCCCGGTGTTCCGGTATTCTGATTCAGGGTTCCGATGGCGATGGTTACTTCTTTTCCATCCACCTTCGTTACCTTGCCGTAAATGACATCTTCTGAAGCGGCACTGGCTGGAAAGGCCGTCAATGCCAGACAGGCCGTCACAATTAAACTGGTTAATAAACGCTTTGACTTTTTCATTTTTATCTCCTTTATCGATGAATGAATTGTCTCTTTAGCATTTATTGTAATCAGTTAACGTGATGATCAGGTGATTAATCTGTCAAATTCAAGTGATTTTTTCGTAATACCGGTAGGATCTCATGATGGGGACCGGAGCGGGATGTTTGCTGTGAAAACCATATTGTATTCTGCTTTCATTCAGATATGTTGGGTTATTTCTCACTTATCTAATAGATTAACGGTGATTTCATCCAGCGCACCACCAAAATATTTGTCCAGCACCGCCTTAAACGTTGGATTTCCACCGACCAGATAAAACAGGGTCATTGATGATTTCAGCTTCAGATCATCGGGCCGACCAAACACCGCTCTGGCATCACTGGATTCAAACTTTAAGAGTTCACCGGAAATCTCCAACAACCGCATTCCCAACAGTGGATGCGCCAGATATGCCTTGGCTTCCGCCCGATTCTCAATTCCGTAATACCGGGCAGTTTCACTCCGGCCCAGGCCTTTAAGCTGGGGAAAAATATACCACATCCAATGGCTGCGCTTGCGACCATTTTTAATTTCCATTAGTGCCTGTCCATAGCTTTCTTCCTGAGCTTTGACAAAACGTTCAATTGTATCCATCGGTCTTTCCTCTCTTTCATTATCCTTTGGCAGCTTTTATGATGATTTTATCATAATACGGGCATTAGCGACATCGATTTGATTTTATTTATCATTGCCTTTAAAAGGGAAAATGGCCTGATCCATACAGATTGATATGCAAGGATCAGCCACTATTATTTTCGCTGGCAGGAGGATCAAAAGCATCTGCCTCCCGCCAGCTTTTTAGTTCCTAAATCAATAAAGACCCTGCTTCCATCTGGTTGCAGGGTCTTTACTGGCTATTTTCTTTTTTACATCCATCTCCCAGGTTTTATTCTTCCCGGAACTCAAAGCATCCCGTCTTTTAAAATATCATGGTCTTTTAGTACTTTTTCAATCACGGTTCCCTTTGTAAAATGAATGATTGGTTTTTTTATCAAATTCAGCGGCCCCGGCAATTCAATTTCCAGTGGTGATTTTCCATCCATCAGTTTTACACTGCTGTCGAGCAGCTCCCGAATATCATAGACACTGCCCCAAACTTCCGGCACCCCTCTGTCAACACCAAGCAAACCATAGACCGATTCCATGGCGGTTCTGACTGAATACTCGGTTGTAAAGACGGTATCTCTGGGGGTTTCGGCAAACTGACCCAGAAAAGCAAAATTAACGCAGCCATCCGGAATGACATCTGGTCGATCGCCTTTGGTTCTTGGCATGAAAAAGGCGGTAATATAAGGCATCATGGTTGGCACACAGATGGCACTGTTTTCAGCCAGTTCATCAATTTGATTGACTGGCACACCCAAATGATACAACCATTCTTTGGTAATTTCTTTGCCGGTACACTCTTTCATTGGTTTTTTTACATAATTTCCCGGTTCATCTGAGAATAGGCCATAGACCCATACACACACCTTGTTTTTATCCTGATCTTTAAACTGCCCCTGTCTGTTAATGGTCCAGCTGAGCAGCCAGGATGAATCCATGCAGCTGACAATCCCACCGGTGACAACTTTCCCGCTTTTCGGATCGCGCTTACAGATATTGGTGAGATATGGCATGATTTTATCGTCTAAGGTTGTGATTGTTGCTGATTCCCAATTTGTTTTCTTGATATCGGAGCAGAACTTTTCCGGATTTCCAAAGGCCGGATCCTGCTGGGCGATATTTTTCCATAAGCTCCAGCTGCCGCTGGTTCTCACTTCGGCGTCCCCATTTGGCGCATGATTCTGGTCGCCGTAAATGGTGCCCTCGGTACAGCTTCCGTTTGTCACAAATACCAGATCATTTTCTGTCAGCACCAGCCCTTTTTCAACTCCATTTACCTTATATTCAATTGCTTTGGCGACCTTTTTATTTTCCGCAATCTCAAAGATGACATTGGTTACCTCGGTATTGAATTCAAAGTTAACACCAGCAGCTTCCAGATATTTCTGCATCGGTAGAATTAATGATTCATACTGGTTGTATTTGGTAAATTTCAAGGCGCTAAAATCCGGTAATCCGGCAATGTGGTGAATAAATCGTTGAAAATAAAGTTTCATCTCCAGCGCACTGTGCCAGTTCTCAAAGGCAAACATCGTTCGCCAGTAAAGCCAGAACGTCGAATCGAAGACCTCTTCATCAAACACATCCTCAATGGTTTTGTCGTATAAATCTTCATCTTTGGTCATAAAGAGTTTCATGATTTGCATGCAGCCCTTCTGACTCAAGTTAAATTTCCCGTCGGTCTGGGCATCAACGCCCTGGTTTCTGGTAGCTCGACACAATGAATAATTGGGATCTTCTTTGTTTAACCAATAAAATTCATCCAACACCGAGGCGCCCGGTATTTCAAGCGACGGAATACTGCGAAACAGATCCCACAGACACTCAAAATGGTTTTCCATTTCCCGGCCCCCCCGCATCACATATCCTCGGGTCGGATCTTCAATTCCATCACAGGCCCCACCGGCGATATCCATCGCCTCGAGAATATGAATGTGGGAGCCCGGCATTTGTCCATCCCGAACAAGAAAACAGGCGGTTGCCAGTGCCGCTAAGCCACTGCCGACAATATAGGCGTTTTTTTCTTCGACGCCTTCCGGTTTTCTGGGGGTTGCAAACGCTTCGTAATTACCATTGGAATAATAGATCCCCTTGCTGTTTTTTTCATGTTTGCCACGTTCGGTGTTACGATAATTGGAATCCTGGGAAATTTTCTTTTTCTCTTTATTTTCTTTCAGCTTGTTTTTGACCACCATTGCAGTGGCACCGACGCCAGCTACTGCCACGGTTGCCAATCCGACTTTCACTTTTTTATTTGCCATTAAATTATCCTGCCTTTCATCACGTTTAACGCTAAGTGATTCTTTCTTTATGGTAAAGCTTTTTTAATGATTTATCAATTTACAAAACAGGCAGAATGATAAAAAAACTGATCACTCGGCCTGTTTTGATAAAATATTCCTTATTCATGACGTTTGGCTGCAAAATTTAAAATTGAATTGGCAATATTGCCGCTGAGGGTTGTGCTCATTTTGTCAACAATGACATTCGGATCCTCGCTCATGCCCTTTTTAATCCAATCCAGCATTATTCCCACAAAACCGTATTTGTAAAACTCGGCAATAAAATTCATCTCTGCATCGGTGATTGATGTATTTTCGGCCTGTTCTCTAACCACCCCTTCCAGCAGTCCATAGGTTAACTGATATAAATAATTTTCGATCTGCTCTCGGCTCACCGAACGATAAACATTCAAAATAAAGGGTTTGTTCTCTAAAACCGCTTCAAACAGCTGCAGCAAACCTTCCTGCCAGGTATAATAGGTTTTTTTCCCCTGCAAGGCTCTTTTGCCGTCTTCTTCACAGCTCCATTCCACTAAATCATAGATATCCTTAAAATGGTAGTAGAAAGCCATTCTGCTGATTCCGCAATCCGTTGCCAGATCGCTGATGGTAATCTTATCAAATGGTTTTATCAGTAATAGTTTTTTTAAAGATACTTCCAAATCTGCTTTTGTCGAATTTGACATAATCGCTCCCTTCTGTTTATAATTGTTTAAATCGCTCGCCATAATTAAATAAAAAAATTCCGACCAGAATAATTGTCCCACCAATCACTCTCGACTGCCCGGGGATTTCACCGGCAATTAAAAAACCCAATACACTGGTCAAAAATGGGGTTAGAAAGATATAATTACTGACCTAGCGGTCTTTTGGGCTACGGACACACAGAGCCTTCGTCCTGGCAACACAGGCAATGGCGCTGAAGAATAGGCCCGGAATCAGAACATTGACCCATTGCATTGGCAAATCGCAAACGCCAATTCGCTTTACATTTCTTTCGCTACCCCAGATACTCTTAGCTATGACCATTTTTTGTATTGAAAAATGCTATCTGCATATATAATAGCACATTGATAAGCCAGAGATAAAAATATGTTTCGAATTTGGGAAATCTGATACAACACAATAAAATTCTGAAAGAAAAAGTCATTGCCGTTGATAACAGCGCTTTGAATGAAAATAAAAAAGTCCAGAGTGCTTTAGAAATTTTCTGCCTGAACTTTGATCTGGAAAAACCAATGTGGTTTGACAATAACACAAAGAACTGCGTCAGATTTCCATGACAACTTTTCGGGAAGACCCGTTTATCGAATCCATTTGGTTTGATTATTTAGAAATCGAGATGATCGACGATGGTAAAAAAGCTGTCAGCAACTTGACAGCTTTTTTATGTTGGATTGAGGGACTATCGTGTTTATCAGGTGCATTCTTTTAATGCCTGTTCAATCATCACGTTGCCAATGCTACTCCTGCGTTCTATCGCCCAATCCTGACTTTGGTTTGCTACCTGGTCGGTCGAATCAGCGATTCGGTAACTCATCCATTATGGCAACCGTTTTTACAGTTTCACCCTTAATCATTTTTAGGCTTCTTGTCGTCGGAGCTTCCCGCAGAAAGAGGGCGCAAACAAATCCAATTGCAGCAATGACGACGCAAAACAGAAAAACATCATGAATTGAATTGGCCAGAACGGTTTTTGCCTGCATATACGCATCGTCGAAATAGCTCAGGTACAACTCCGATACCTGGGATCGAATGGTTGCCACTGTTTGTGGATTTGTAATGACTTGGGTGTTTTTGAGCATTTCCTGTATTTCCTGGGGTAGTTGGGGCATCATCAGGCCTGAAAATCCATCACTCAGAGAATTTGTCATGATCACACCGTAGACTGCTGAACCAATGGTACTTCCAATATTGCGAAAGAACATCACCGTCGATGTAACTGAACCAATCTGTTCTCTTGGGGCAGCGTTTTGCGCATTCACATTGGTAATGGGCATACTCATCCCCACACCAAAACCCAAAATTACCATAAAAAGAATGGCACTGGCATAAGAGGTTTTAACACCCATGGTGGAAAGGAGCAACGCCCCCACACCCATAATAAGAAACGCTGCTGCCGACAGTATTTTTGCTTTACCAACTCGTGAAACAAGCCGACCAGTGATATTACTTGACAGGAGCAAGCCCAGCATCATCGGTGTTATGACAGCTCCGGATGTTGTCGCCGACGAACCAATCACCCCCTGAACAAAGTATGGAAGATAGAGAACCGTTGAAAACATAATCGCCTGAGAAAAGAATGCAATCATGAAAGATACATAAATCGCACGATCTTTGAAAAAAGTCAGCGGAATTATGGGATTCGCTGATCTTTTTTCAATAACAACAAACAGCAACATCATGATCACTGAAAAAAGAAACATACCAATGCAAGGAACTGAAGCCCAGGCGAAATTATTCCCAGCCATACTAAAAACCAATAACATGGGCACCAAGGTTAATACCAGTGCGATGATTCCTTTGTAATCCACCGACTTTTTAAATTTATTGTTTTTGAAGGAAGGCATTGCGATTATGATGATTACCAATGCCAGGATACCCAGCGGAAGATTGATGAAAAAAATCCAGCGCCAACCAAGCGCATCGGTGATAAAACCGCCGGCCAACGGTCCGATAATACTGGCCAGTCCATACATGGAGGTAACAATACCCGTATACTTGCCCCGATCTGCCGGTTCGAACATATCCGCAATTACCGTGAATACGCTTGACACGATGATCCCTCCACCAATTCCCTGGAACCCTCTAAAGACAATCAGCTCCAGCATGCTTTGCGATAATCCACAAAACATGGAGCCAACGAGAAACGTTGCGATGCCGATCATAAACATCAATTTGTGTCCGTAAATATCTGCCAGCCCTCCGCAAATGAGAATGGCAATCGTGGAACACAGTACATAGATTGTAAAGGGCCATGAATAAACTTCCATCCCACCCAGATTATCAACAATGTTTTTCATTGCCGTACTGACAACCGTCGAATCCAGTGCGGATAGCAGCAAACTGGCCATGATACCGGCAAGAATCAAGGCGGTTCTTGATTTGCTCATTTGTTTTTCGTTCATTAAAATTCCTCCTTAACGATATTTAATATAGTAGTATACTTTATACTATATGGGCAAAAAAAATAGCGTCTGTTCAGCTATTTTTATAATATTCTTTATACTGATTTTTAAAATCCTCCAACCACTTGCTAAACAGCGTAAATATCTGTGAATAGAGATCGACGATGGAAGATGCATAAAAGGATACCCCGTCCATACGTTCAAGCTGAATATCAATCGAGTCATGTTTGTACGCAAGCGCAACCTGCAACATTTCGATCATTTTTAAGCCGGTTTCATAATCCATGAGATGAAGATTGGCAATAAAAGCGCAAAAATCCACATAAATTGTCCCGGGATTCTTCGAGTACTGGGACATTAAATGGACAAAGTAATCTCTGCCTTTCTCGTTGATGGTATAAATGGTTTTCTCCGGCATTTCACCCTCACGAACCGTTTCGCCATCGATGAACCCTGATTTGTACAGTTTCACCAGATTTTTATAAACAGACGGCGAACTGATTTTGACCCATTTATTGATATTCCGATATTCCATTTCTTTTTTCATTTCATATGCGTTCATCGGCTTTTGGATCAGAACCCCCAATATCATTAAATCGATCGTTGACATCGTTCCACTCCCTTACTAGTATATTGTATACCAGTATAGTATAAGACGGATCGCAATACAAGTCAATACCGACTTTGAAAAAATTCATTTCACCGATTCCAGCCGTTTCGTTTGTCATGCTTGTGTCATTATTCCAATTAATCTTGAGCGTAACCATGGATTCGAAATATAATGATACTGTCTATATCAATAGAACCAAATTTACCATCACCAATACCAATGACGATCGCAATATGGGGATTATCAATCAAAATACTGACGCAGATCCAGCAGATTCCAGAAAAAACTTGAAACTAACAGTTGAAAGCATTAGAATAAAGCTGTGCAATCAATAAGATAAACAGCTTTTGATCAGCGCCTTGTTTCGAAGTCGCTCTGACAAATACTCCGTTTATCATCCTGTCTTATTTGCATTGATCGTCAGATTGAAAGGAGTTTTTATGTTAAAACAAAATAAAGCAGAGAGTGTGGCAGACCGGGAGGTTTGCAAAATCTAATCTCTGCAAAACCTCCCGTATCGTATCCAACATACTTTCAGGAGGAAAAATAATGAAATATTCAAATAGAGAAAAAAATCTTTATCAGCATCAACCCTGTCACGAGAGCTTCTTCTGCCAAAATTGTGGCCGTGTCGTCTCCTTTGCCGGTGCCGGAACCAAACACCGTAATCATTGTCCCCATTGCCTATTCAGTCTTCACGTTGATGTTTTACCTGGCGACCGCTCTGCCAATTGCAGTGGTCTGATGGAACCGATTGGCGTCTGGATTCGCAAGAATCAGGAATGGGCGATTATTCATCGCTGTCGCCGCTGTGGCCACCTTAGCTCCAATCGGATTGCCGCCGATGACAACCCCATCATGCTGATGTCCATCGCCGTCGCCCCTTTGGCCAATCCCCCCTTCCCGCTGGAAAAAATGACCCAGGTTCTAAACGATACCACTGGTGACAACAATGAGCAGGATTGATCTGAGCACCTACGGTCTAAGCCCATCATTGGGTTTGGAAGCCACGCACTATCCGGAACTTTTTGTCGCTCGCATTCTGTCCCAGTCCAAGGGAATCTACCGGGTTATTTCCGAACAGGGCGAATTTTTCGCCGAATTGTCGGGGCGGATGCGCTACGAAACGATTGAGACCGCCAATTTTCCGGCTGTCGGTGATTTTGTGATGCTTGATCGTCCCTCCGGTGACCAGGGCAATGGCATTATTCACCATCTGCTGACCCGCAAAAGCGTCTTTATCCGCAAAGCAGCCGGATCATCCAGTCAGGCACAGGTGATCGCCGCTAATATTGATTCGGTCTTTATCTGCATGTCCGTCAATAACGATTTTAATCTGCGTCGACTGGAGCGCTATTTAAGTCTGGTCTGGGAAAGCGGCGCAACCCCGGTAGTCGTGCTGACCAAAATCGACTTGACTGAGGATCTGCTGGCCAAATGCCGGGCGGCGGCAGCAATCGCCATCGGCGTTGATATCCTCGGTATTTCAACCCTGCAAAATGAAGGCTTTTGGGATCTCATGGCCTATTTGTCAGTAGGTCAGACCGTCGCTCTGCTCGGCTCATCTGGAGTTGGCAAATCAACCCTGATCAATTGGCTAAGTGGCGCCCAGCGCTTTGATACCCAGATGATCCGAAGTGATGACAAGGGCCGTCATACCACCACAAGACGAGAATTGATCCGTTTAGCCGATGGTGGCATGCTGATTGATACCCCGGGCATGCGTGAAATTGGTATGCTTGATGTTAACACCGGCTTTGATCGAACGTTTCGTGACGTGGAAGCCCACCTCGCTTCTTGCCGTTTTCGCAACTGTACGCACACAAACGAGCCCGGTTGCGGAATCGCAACTGCCATTAAAACCGGACAGTTATCTGCCCAACGCTGGCAGGCCTACCAGAAACTGACCGGCGAAAACGACTATTTCGAAAACAAAGCGGCCTTCTTAAAAAAGAAGAAGGAAAAATTTTATCAGATCGCCCGTTTAAACCGAAACAATAAAAAATAGTCGTTTCATTAAAAGACCTTGCCCGAATGGTTTTATCCTGGCAAGGTCTTTTTTCATCTCAAAATGCGCCCATTTAGCTTGTCTGAGAATTATTAAATTGTAGCCCTTTAAGCCAATTATCCAGTTCCAAGACCGAATCGCCACCTTTTCTAAGTTCCTTACTGGCCGCAATCTGTCCATCCCGGATGTAAAGGACTCTTTTGGCTTTTGCTGCGACTCTGGGGTCGTGGGTAACGATCATGATGGTCATGCCCTCATTGTTCAGTTCTTCTAGTATTTCCAAAACTTGGTCTGTCGCCTCCGAATTCAGGGCCCCGGTCGGTTCATCCAAAAAGAGAATCTCGGGATTGTTAATCATCGCCCGGCAAATCGACGCACGCTGTAGCTGCCCACCAGACACTTCCTTAATATCACGATTCTCAATTCCGCTAATCGCCATCCGCTCCATCAGTTCCGAGGCCCATTTTCTGATTTTCTCTGGCAACTCTTTTTTTGCTACCAGTCCCGGCAGGATAATATTGTCATAAATCGTCAGATTTTTTAGCATTTGAGCATTCTGAAAAACAAAGCCCATCTTAGTCAGTCTGAAGCTGGCCAGTTCCTTTTCTGATAACGCACTGATATTGACCCCCTCAAAGATTACCTGACCGGCACTGATCTTGTCCATTCCGCTGACGCTGTATAAAAGTGTTGACTTTCCCGAACCGGATGGCCCCATCACGGCTGTAAAATCTCCTTTTTCAATTCCAAACGAGACGTCGTTCAATACGTTTGTGTCCTTAAAGGATTTACTGATGCCTTCAATTTTTATCATTTTTGGCTCCTTATTCCATTATTTGATCTCTGATGTGATAGCTTCCAACTGTATTGGTTCCAATGATTACCGTCATAACCACGACCCCTAATTGCACGGCTGGGCAAAGCAGATAAGCCCAGAGTGGCTCTATCAACAACTTTATTTTTGCGACTCCGACGGTCGCAAGCATGCCTCCAAAAATAACTTCCCCCAGCGTATTGGCCAACAGCGTTCCGGCGATAATCGCAAGCACCTGAATTACCAGAAGCCGGATTCCCAACTGGACTTGAATATCCCGGGTGGAAAACCCGATCGCTTTTTTAAGGGCAATGGCGCTGTGTTCTCTGGCCATCATCAGCTGAAGAAACATAACCGTAATCAAAATAGTCAGCATTAAGGAAATCACCGCCGCAACCCCTTGTACCTGGTTCATATTTGCAATAACGCTGCTGAGGGTCTGGAAAACAAACGCATCGCATGGGGTAATCTTACTGTTAGGTAACACCGTTCGCATTTTTGTAACGTGATTATCAATATCAATGCCCTCCCGAAGATCCAGATAGATCATATATCCTTCAATATCCTTACGATCAAAGTCGATGGCGGCTTTGGCGGTTTTTCCGCCATAGGTAATGTCTTGATAAATACCACAAACGTTATAGACGTGCTCTTTCCCCTGATAAATTATTGTTATCGCGTCGCCGACTTTTTTACCCAGATCAACCGCATTCAGATATGAGAGGGCCAGATCATTTTTTTCTGTGGGGGCCTTCCCTTCCAGGTATTCTAATGGAAAAACCCCATTATCGCCGTTCTGCACCCGTATATATTCCCATTCACCCTCGACATTTTGGGACTGTACATAACCATTCTGGTAGACTGTATAGCGTTCAATATCTGGGTCATTTTCCAAATAAGCTATCGCCTCCTCTTTTTGTTGCTCTAAATTGTTGCTGTATTGTATGTCAATGCGGACATCGCTTTTGCCAATGCCCATATAGGTCAGAAAGACCGGGTTATTAATGGTGTTGTTCATATTCATGGGAAGCAGAATCAGGAAGGAGGAAAAGACAAATATCAAGAATATTACCACATTCTCTTTCCATTTGCATTTGAGTTCCCCCAAAGCCATTGATAGATTATAGGCCTTTAACGCCTTGGCCGGAAGCCTATAATGACCTTCTTGTTTCGTATTCTCTTCACCCCGAATTAATTCCATCACGGTCCGCTTCAAATGCTTCTGGATAATCCGATGGCACCGACAGATAACAAAAAGGCTGAGCAAAACGATGCCCACCAATGGAGTGATCCATTGCATCCATTGACTGCTGCCATCACCGCAATAGTGAATGACCGTTGCCGAAAAAAAATCGCCAAAAGGAATCGCCGCCAAATAACCGATCACCCCTGCACCCACAACCATGATGGTATATTTGATTTGGTAGAGTTTTATTATATCTTTTCCGGGAATTCCAATGGCCTTCATTTCTCCAATCGCATGATTTTCTTCAGCCAGGGTCGCCCGGATAATATAAGAGAGACATAAGACCGACATGGTGATCAACAAAAGACTGATCACCAGAATCACCAGTGCAACCAACCCATAAGAAAACGCATTGATCATATTAAAAATCCCTGCGGTAACGGCCACACCGTTAGACGGCAGACCGGCCGCCAGGTAGGCATTTTCCAGCACCGTTGTCGACACCCCTTCTTTTAAGAGAAATTCGAAACAATATTCCCATTCACCCATATGAAGCGCCACTTCATTTAGATCGTTGGTACTGATCAAAAATCGCTTTGAATAGGAGAGCGATGAATTCATCGTCGAATCACGGATAATTGTAGCGACCTTAAATTTTTTTTGATACGCTCCGTTTTGCAGCACAATGGTATCGCCTACATTTATATTTAAATCCTCAGCATAGTAAACCGGTACGCCGATTTCACCGTCTTTTACAATGGCAATCTGATTATTTTGATCAAGCAGATAGTCAAAGTTTTCATTTTGAGTAACTAAGCCATTATCCATCAGGCACTTTTCCAACGATTCGCCATTGCAGATAATCTGGGCGTTATTCACATCCAGCATCCTGACTACCAGTGCATCCTCCAGATAATCTTGCTGGGCGACAAAGTCTGCAAATGCCTGTTCATCATAGTCGCCTTTGTGCATCTGGACATATTCTGGCGGCACGGCCATCTTATTCAAACCATTTAACGACGACAGCATAATCCCGGTAACCCTTAATCCACCGGCCATAAAAATAGCTGAAAGAATCAGAAATACGGCCAGGGCAGTTGTGATAACCCGGTTTCTTTTAAAGTCCTTGCGGACAAGATTCAGCAATAGTTTCATATTCAACCTTTCAAATTGTTATCTCCTTACCGACCGCAGGTCGATATGCGGGTAAAAAATCATCGACCCTCGGTCGGTAAGGAGATTTTACATTTTCTTGCTAAATATGTCAAGTACCTTTTCTAATTTTTAACAATTTGTGTTCTGGAAAACAATCAACTCTTTCACCCATACAAAAAAACCTGTTTCCTGTCAATTAAAAAATGACTTCTATCCTCAACGTTTGATTGGTTTTGAGCATAAAAGTCATTTTATCCCACGGGGGACATTTTGTTCGTCATCCCCATCGTTTCCATCTTTGTTTTGAAACAATGCCTTATTTAAAAATCATGTCCCGCAATAAGTCTTATAGGGATGATTGGATGGTTCGGGTGGGGTCATAAACTCCTGATTAAGCGAATGATAGTCGTATGGTGCTTGCAACACTGCTAATAACCGCTGCAGAGGCGTGAAGTCATCCTGTTCGTTAGCCGCTTGCAAGGCTTTTTCAACCTGATGATTTCTGGGGATGACTACCGGATTTGCCTGTTTCATTAACTGTTTGCTGTCATGATTTGTCTGCTCCTGTCTTTCGAGGCGGGCTTGCCATCGTTCCAGCCACTCTTTAAAAGCACCACTTTCATATAAGTCCGACGACTGAATTTTCTCAAGGGTTAAACCAACAAAGGTATTGGTATAGTCGGCCTGATACGCCTTCATTAATCCCAATAAGTCGGCAATCAACCGCTCGTCTTGCGGCTCTTCATTTACAATGCCCAGCTTTAAGCGCATTCCCTTTAGCCAGTCGGCCTGGTACAATGACGGATAGATGCGCAGTGAGTCTTCGACTAATTGTAGCGCCTGTTGCTGATTGTCATCAACTAACGGGATTAAGGTTTCGGCCAAGCGGGCCAAATTCCATAAGCCAATATTGGGTTGATTCCGATAGGCGTAGCGTCCCTGCAGATCAATGGAACTGAATACCGTGGTCGGATCATAGTGATCCATAAAGGCGCAGGGCCCATAATCGATGGTTTCGCCACTGATGGTCACATTATCAGTGTTCATAACCCCGTGAATAAAGCCGACCAGCTGCCATTTGGCAATCAGCGCCGCCTGGGCTTTGATGACTGCGTCCAGTAAACCCAGATAACGGTTTGGTTCCGATAAAAGCCAGGGGAAATGGCGGTTAATGGTATAATCGGCCAGAGCTTTAACATCGGCGGTGGTGCCCCACTGAGCGGCATATTCAAAGGTCCCGACCCGAATATGACTGGCTGCCACCCGGGTTAAAATGGCCCCTTTGAGCGGGTTTTCACGATAGACCGGTTCACCGGTTGTCACCACTGCCAAACTGCGTGACGTCGGAATACCCAAATAATGCATCGCTTCACTGATCAGATATTCCCTCAGCATCGGGCCCAATGCCGCTTTACCATCACCACTGCGGGAATACGGCGTTCTCCCTGATCCTTTGAGTTGGATATCAAAACGCTGGCCGGCTGGTGTGATCTGTTCGCCAATCAGCATCGCCCGGCCATCCCCAAGCATGGTGAAATAGCCAAATTGATGCCCGGCATAAGCCTGAGCGATCGGTTTAGCCTTGTCCGGTAAAGCCTGACCGGCTAAGATATCAATCCCAGCCTGACTCCTTAGCACCTCGGCATTCAAACCAAGCTCTTCTGCCAAACGCTGATTCAAAACAACCAGTTTCGGCGCACTGACTGTTTCTAATTTAAGTGGGGTATAGAATAATTCCGGTAATTTTGCGTAACTATTTTCCAAATTCCAACCGCTGTCATTTTTTTCCATAGTAGTAACCATTCCTTTCGCTTCACTCAAGGCTCCAGGTAACCTGAAGCAAGGTGCCATTTCTGATTGCGCCTCCGTCTTTTAGACCACTAGCACATTTGTGATGGCATGACCACAGAAATGACACAATGCCATTCCATATCAAAACGACCAATCTTCTTTACTTTTTCCCTCTCCAGTCCTTATACTCAACATATGTCCATTTTACAGGCATTTAAACAATGTTTATCCGGATGTAATCGCGCATTATGATGTGGATTGATAAAAATACTAAAGAGCTTAATCAGATTTCCAAGACAACTTTCGTGAAGACCAGTTTATCCTCAATCCTCAGTAAACTCAGTCCGCTGATGCTGCTGGTCAAAATGATTTTATTTATAATAGTCATAAAACTAAACACAACCGAACGAAATTTACATATTATTTACATAAACATCGGGTAAACATCTTGATTATTAACCAGTTTTAGTTTAGAGTTATTATAATTTAAATAAAAATAGGAGCGTTTATAATGAAATGGTTTTACAACATGAAGATCAGAACAAAACTTTTAGCCGGATTTATGCTGGTTACTGCCATCGTCGGCATTGTCGGCTATGTGGGGATCTCAAATATAAAAGCATTGGATGCATCCAGCTCGAAACTGTATGAACACGTGACGCTGCCAACCTCGGCCAGTGGCGACATGGGTATTGAGTTTGGGAAGATCAATAGCTACATCAGAGATATGATCATTTCCGATGACCCCGCAATCATTGCGGAGAATGCCGATAAAATCGCTGCGAGCCGTGAACAAATTACCCAACTATCCGAGTCCTTTGAACAGAATATTCTCGATGAGGAGATGCAGCAACTGTATCAGCAGTTCATCGATTCCCGTCAGGTTTATGCGACCGAGCTGGAAGCGGTGATGGCCTTGGCTGGCCAGAATCAGGACGAAGAAGCCCTTGCCCGGATCGCAACTACCGGGGCTCTCGGAATTGCCTCGCAGGCCGAACAGGATGCCCTGGAAGAACTCCACGATATGACAGTGGAGGATGGTCAAGAACTTTCTGAAGCCAATCACAACCAGACAAACAACGTTGTAACCACCATGACGGCCTTGATGGTGATCGGCGTTCTAATGGCCCTGTCTTTGGGTTTTTTCCTCAGTATAGCCATCAGCCGTATGCTTAAAAAAGCCGAGTATATGATCAAAGAAATGCGGCTCGGTCATTTGGGCGAGCGGCTGAATATGAACAGCCGTGATGAAATTGGCCAGATGGCCATGGCGATGGACGGACTGGCAGATGATCTGCAAAATGTGGTGATTGCAACCATGAACCAGATTTCCGAAGGCGATGTTTCGGCAACGCTTGAAGCCAAAGATGACCGGGACGAAGTCTCACCCGCACTGATAAAGACCATTGCAACCATCCGTGATCTGATTACGGAATCAACCTTCCTGTCCCAGGCCGCAGTGGAGGGACGTCTGGACACACGCGGCACGGCAGATTCCTTTATGGGCGGGTTTAGAGAAATCATTAGCGGAGTCAATGCAATGATGGATTCACTGGTTGGCTACATTGATGTCATGCCCAACCCGGTTCTTATCATTAATAATAACTTCGAAATTCTCTATATGAATGATTCCGGTGCTCAGACGGCAGGCCTTTCCAAAAAAGAAGTCCTCGGCCAACCTTGTTACCGTCTATTTAAGACATCTGATTGCCATTCGGAAAACTGTGCCTGCACCCGGGCGATGCGTACCGGTAGTGCAGCAACCAGCGAAACCGATGCACACCCAAATGGTTTAGATCTTGATATTTCATATACCGGGTTGCCAATTACCGATCATTCCGGAAAAATTATTGGCGCCATGGAATTTATCACCGATCTGACGGCCATCCGCACAGAAGAACGGCGGATGATAAAAATCTCGGATTATCAGCAAAAACAAACCCAAAAGCTGGTGACCGAACTCACCAAACTTTCCCAGGGGAATACCGATATTATTATTGATCTTGCTGCCTGTGACGCCGATACTCAGACGACCTATAATACCTTCCAGATCATCAGCGACGCTGTCAGTCAATGTGTGGCATCGATCAAAGCACTGGTTCAAGACGTTGGCATGCTGGCCCAGGCCGGTACCGCAGGCAACCTCAATACCCGGGCGGATATCAGCAAACATCAGGGCGATTTTGCCCGGATTGTTGACGGCGTCAATGCCACGCTTGATGCCGTGGTAGCACCAGTTCAGGAAGCATCAGCGACCTTAACCGAGCTGGCCCGGGGGAACCTGAGCGCCGGGATGGTAGGGACTTATCAGGGCGATTATACCATTATCAAGGACAATATGAATCAAACCGTCACCTTCCTAAAACGCTATATCAGCGAAATCACCACTACCTTAGAAGACATCGGCCGGGGGAACCTCGATCAGCACATCACCACCGACTATCTAGGGGACTTTCAGGCCATCAAAACAGCTCTGAACGACATCACCTCCAATCTCAGCGCCACCATGTCCGACATTAATATTGCCGCCAGTCAGGTTGAAATCGGCTCCCAGCAGATTTCCGATGGTGGTCAGGCCTTGTCCCAGGGGACCACCGAACAGGCCAGTGCGATCCAGCAACTGACCGCTTCCATTGAAGAAGTCGCTGCGGAAACCAAGAAAAATGCCATCAATGCCAATGATGCCAATGATCTGGCCTTGCAGGTTCGAAGTAATGCTGAAGTGAGTAATGATCAGATGGATAAGATGGTTGCCGCCATGGTGGACATTAACGACTCTTCAAAAAGCATTTCCAAGATCATCAAAGTCATCGATGATATCGCCTTCCAGACCAATATTCTGGCTCTGAACGCCGCCGTTGAAGCCGCCCGGGCGGGCCAGCATGGCAAGGGCTTTGCGGTGGTTGCCGAGGAAGTCCGCAGTCTGGCTGCCCGCAGCGCCGAAGCCGCTAAAGAAACCACCGGTCTGATTGAAGGCTCCATTGACAGAGTCAATGCGGGCACAAAAATTGCCGATCAGACCGCAGAAAGCCTCAATGAAATCTTGACTCAAATCCAAAAAGTGACCGATCTGGTTGGCAGCATTGCCCAGGCATCGAACGACCAAGCCACTGAAATCGCCCAGATCAACCGGGGCATTGAACAGGTATCCGAGGTCGTTCAAACCAACTCGGCCACCGCTGAAGAAAGTGCTGCCGCCAGCGAAGAGCTTTCCGGCCAGGCTGACATGCTTAAACAGATGGTGGCTGCCTTTAAAATCAAGGATTCCAACACATCGCGTTCAAGCACATTGCATTCATGCGAAACGGAAACAGTTTACCAACCCGTAAAAACCACCCGTTCACCTTCGTCTGAAATTACGATCAATCTGGATGACGACAACGACAAATACTAGCCTGACATCACATTTATTGTCAGAAGATAATAAAAAAACAGCGAACTTTGAGCCGCTGTTTTTTTTATTGGCACGATTTTTTTATTTCGGATTTCGAGTAACCGGGTCAACTCCGCTCATGATGTTTCTCATCTTACGGCATATTAAAGGGAAGTCGGGTCCTTATTCCTCAGCCAAAAGATAATGGAGCATCTTTTCCGGATTCTCAAGAAAACGCCGGGTCAGTTGATAATGTTCGGTCTCCCGATAATTGACCGTATCAATACCGCTCTCTGATAACTGATAGATTTCCGCCTGCGGATAAGCCATCAGAATCGGGGAATGGGTGGCAATAATAAACTGTGACTTCTTTTTGACCAAGTCATTGATTTGCACCAGCAGAGTCATCAGCCGACTGGGCGAGAGTGCCGCTTCCGGCTCATCCAGTAGATAAAGACTCTGACCCCTAAAGCGGTTGGCTACCAGGGCCAGAAAGCTCTCCCCGTGAGACTGCTTATGCAGCGACCGCTCACCATAAGCTGTTTTTACCTGGCTCCCAAGTTCCGCTTCGTAAACCTCGTCCAAATAGCTGGCTGCATTATAGAAACTCTCCGCCCTCAAAAAAAAACCATCCTTGGGATACGCATTTCGCGTAATGGTCAAATACTGATGCAAGTCCGAATGCGTGGCACTGGTTGAAAAGTTAAAATTGCGGCTTCCACCCTCAGCATTAAAGCCAAAGGCCACTGCAATCGCCTCCAAAAGCGTTGACTTTCCGCTTCCGTTTTCACCAACCAGAAAGGTTACCGGACTGCGAAAGCACAACTCCTTCATTTGCCTTAAATGGCTTACCACCATCAGCTGATGAAGATAGGAGTCTTCAGCCACCGGCGAGCTGAGTCGTACACTGGCAATATATTTTCGTTCCAACTGAGACTCCTTTCAAATTTAGTTAGATTTTATGGTTAATCCAGACTTTTCCAATCCCGTAAATCAAGACTGCTCATCCAGTTCAGCCAATCACTGTCGTTTTCCCAAAGCGCACTGGACAGACGCTACGGCAGGTATTACATAGCACCGTTTCAAACCCTTTTGCGTTTGTTCCATAAGTATTCCTGCGGCACAACTTCTGAGTAACCGTCCCTTCATTTAGTGCCTGAGCCGGACAACTTGTCAAACAGCGCGTACACCCCTCCAGACAAAGCGGTTCAGCATAGCTATCGGATGTGATCTTGAGATCCGACAGAATTGCCCCGACAGTTAATCGGTTCCCAAACGCTTCATTCAGTAACATGGTATTTTTGCCCATGGTTCCAAGCCCAGCATTCACTGCCGCATGTTTCATGGAGATTAAGCCCCGACCTTCCATTTCTTCACTGTTCCAATAATCATATGGCCAATCACAGGGCACCGGAACCGCCGTCGCATTATACGTATCTTCGATAATTCGTGCTGCCATCATTAATATCTGATCGATTTTGGGAATGGTCAGATTATTAAAATAGCCATATAATAAATCCGGTTTCACCTCATACAGTCCCTTAGGCAATGCAAATCCCATTACCACAACCACCTGGCAGTCACGATAAAGATCGTGTGGGTGAAAACCCGCCGGGGCCTCAATAAATCGTTCGATACCGGCAAAACCACAAACATCCGCACCCAGATCTAAAACTTTTTTTCTGATCGCTTCTTTCATATGCCCTCCATTCATGCTCATTTTACTTTTTGTACCTTATTTGTACCAATGGTGCGTTATCTTCTTTCTTGTGTCAAGCGGTTTATCGGCATTCTGATTCTTCCAATCCTGTTATATCGCTCGTTTTAGCTAACATTTTCTGAATTTTTTAACCGCTCCCCATGATTAAACAAAAAAACACCCACTAAAATAATGACCCCACCAATCACTGTCGACTGCTCGGGGATTTCACCGGCAATTAAAAAACCCAGTATACTGGTCAGAAAAGGCGTTAAAAACATATAATTGCTGACCTGAGAGGTCTTTTCAGCCAGGGACAGGGCCTTTGTCCAGGCAACGTAGGCAATGGCACTGGAGAATACCCCCAGGATTAGAACATAGACCCATTGGATCGGTGGTGCATTGATTGCCTGGTGCATCGACCCCGGCAGAAAGACCGCCAACAGAATCGTTCCCCCCCAAATACTGTAAGTCGCAGTTTCCAGGGGGGCATAGGCTTTTGTAAGCTTCCGCTGAAAAAGATTGTAAAAGCTTAAAACCAACGCTGCCAAAAAAAGCCACAAGACCCCGATATTTATTGATACCGCACCATCAATCAGCGTTAAAAAGGCCACCCCACAAAATTCCAGTCCGATCGCCAACCATTGCAGCCACGTCAGCTTTTCCCGATAAATGATACGGGCCAACAACGCCGTAAAAACTGGTGCGGTGGCAATGATAATACTGCCGGTGGCTGCCGAAACCATCTGCTGACCCTGATTAAAAAAGATCATATAGAGAAAAAATCCCAGCGCTCCGGACAAGAGAAACATCGGCCAATCGCGTTTTTTGGGCATTTTCATCTTTATCACAACAGCCACACCCAGCAAGCTCAGTGAGGCGATCAGGTAACGCAAAAATCCCAGACTATAAACTGAAAAATAGGTTAAGGCCAGCCGGGTCAGCACATAAGCCAGTGACCAGCACGCAATTGTGATTAACGCATAAAGCTGATATTTTTCCTTAAACCCCATTCTTTTCTCCTTTTGTGTTCTTCGGCATGGCTTGAGACGTTTCGTTCCCATCCCATTCTTCAAGCGAAAACGCAATTCGCTTTACATTTCTCTCGTCACCCCGTATACTCTAAGATATGTTTGTTTATAAGCATTTAAAAATGCATTCCAATTATATAATAGCACATCAATGAACGAGAGGTAATACTATGTTTCGCATTTGGGGAAAACTCATAAAACGCAATAAAATTCTGGAAGAAAAAGTAATTGAAATTGATAACAGCACTTTAACTGAAAACGAAAAAATTCAAACTGCTTTAAAAACCTTCTGCCATGATTTTGATCTGGAAAATCCGATGTGGTTTGACAAAAATACAAGAGAACTGAGTCAGATTTCTAAAACAACGTTTCGCGAAGACCATTTTATTGAATCCATCTGGTTTGATTATTTAGAACTCGAGATTATTGACGATGGTAAAAAGAAAGCTTAACGCTGTCCTGCAAAGCCATTTCTGGAATGTTCGTCAGGAACAGCCATGTAATGTAAAGTCTAAACACCCCTGTCTCATACTCCTGGGGGTATCGTCAGTCGCCTTTTTCAATACTCGATGATAGAGTATTGAGCGCTCTGCCTTCAATATTAACAGCCGAAAACTTGAAAATAAAATGCGCCTATTTAGAAAACTGATGATAGTCCTTTTCAATGGCCATGATTTTATCGTAGAGCATGGCATTTACCGGGGTCTTGATGCCATGCTTTTGACCAAGTGCCACCACCGTTCCAGAGAAGAGCGCCACCTCGCTGGGGCGTTTTGCTTCGACATCCTGTCTCATGGACGGCTTTCCGGTATCGCTCAGGGCATCCACCACGCCCAGCCAGTAGGTGATATCCGCTTCATCCAGAGCTACCCCTTCCTGCTTGGCCACCGGAATGACCTCGGCCATGGCGGCAATCATCAAATCCCGGGCTTTACCCGATTTTTTGACGCTACCAAAATTCTGGCCACACACTGAAACCACCTGATTAACCCCAACATTTAGCATAAACTTCGACCAAATTTTACGATCCATCCGGTTATCGATCTGATAGGCGATGCCCACCCGATCAAAAAACTCTTGAACCCGCATTATTTTCTCAGTGGGTTGATCATCCGCCCGATTGCCAAAGCAGATCATCCCGGCATTGGTATAAGTCAGGGCATTACCTGATTTAAGGGTGTCCATCCCCTGGGCACAGGACCAGATCAAATTTTCTTCCCCAAAGGCTTCCCCAATAATGGCTTCACTGGTAATCCCGTTTAATAGTGACAGCATCAGTGTATCCGGCCCGACACATGGCCGGACGGCCTCAATGGCATCTCTTAATCCGTTTATTTTAACAGCAAAAATAATCAGATCGGCTTTCTCAGCCTGTTCCGGTGTTTTATAGTAAAACCGACAGGGTATCCCATTGCAGAAGACACCATTCTTCTGATAGTTATTAATCCGCTTTTGATCGGCGATAATGGTCAGATCATCCCCGATTTGTTGGGCGATCCGGGCTCCAAAAAGAATACCCAGAGCGCCCAAGCCAATGATCGCTACTTTTTTTATTTTCATGCTTGCCTCACTTTTTTAAAGGATTGTAAAAAATTCCTTTCTCGATCCCAAATCGCTATACATTGCGTGTTTCGATCCAGCTCCTGAAAAATTCCAATTGTTCTTCCGTATGAAAATAATGTTCACCCTGTTCCATTATGGTTAACGCACAATTAAATTGCTGTGTAAAGTTTAAAACCGTATCAGCGTCACATAAATCATCCTCCGAACCATAAAGAATGGCCGTCGGTTTATTCCAGCAATCGATGGGATGCTCTTTGACATAACAATAATAGTCCCAATAGAGTGGCTGACCAATTGGCGTTTCCACTTGCTTTTCGGCTCGTAACTGGGCCTCGCTGATGTTGAACCAGGTCATCATATTATTGATAATTCGCTCCATATCAACAACTGGCGACAGAAACAGACATTGTTTCAAATCTGCCTCTGGGTAAGCAAGCAAACTAAAATAGGCGCCCATACTACAGGCGAATAAGCTGATCTGCTCCCAGCCCATTTTTGCAAACTCCATAATATGTGCAAGCTCTTTAACGCACTCTTGGACCTTGCAGAGCGTTGGATCATTCTTGCGCTCGCCATGCTCTGGCAGATCGAAGCTCAGCACTTGAAATCCTGATTGTGTCAGTTTTTCTGCAAAGCTCGCAATAACCGTATCCACCTTGTTTGACATATTACCATGAACAGCGATAAATAGCTTAGGAGATTTTTCGCCCCAAATAATTGCCGGAATACCAGCAATTGTCAATTTTTGCATTATCATATTATCTATCCTCAATCATCTTTTTTCGATTCACATTATACTGTTTTCAAATGCCGGTTCAATTGTCGTTTTGATCAATTCAATGCAATCCCGGGCATCCGGCACTAACAGAGACGCAATCGCAATCACCATGTTGTTCTTGTTATTGACGTAAATCACATTGCCACCATCGCCCAAGGCTGCAAAGCTGTGAGCCTGATCATCAATGATCCACCAGAGATAGCCATACAAAAGCTTATCCCAGCGGCTATGCTCCTTTGTGCTTTCTGCAATCCAAGCAGCTGAAACAAGCTGTTTTCCCAGCCACCTGCCACCGTCTAAGTGCAGCTGACCGATTTTTGCCATATCCTCCGGTGTCAGAAATAAACCCCAGCTTCCCGTGTTAATCCCCTGGGGATCAATCACCCAACCACGGGTGGTTTTATCATTCATCACTGTCATATGCTCTTCTTCACTGCGCAACAACAGATTATGGGGAACCGTGATTCCCATCGGCGCAAATAAATATTTCTCAGCAAAATCAAGAATTGACTGACCGGTTGCCCGGGCCAGAATCCCTGCCAAAATGTGGGTACCACCAATGGCCGAATAATTGAATTCTCCGATGATGCCATTTCCACCTAATAAATCAAGCGCATCCTGAATCGGATTTTGACTTGTAAAGAATAATTCATACGGTTCCGTTTCGTACTTATAGGGAGCGGTCATCGTCATCAGATGTTTGAGGGTAATCTTCTGAATGGTTTTTTCACCGTCTTTAACCTGATAATCCGGAAAAAACGCCAACACCTTCTGATCCAAGCTACCAATATAGCCTTGATCAATGGCAATTCCGATCAGCGCCGAAAGTACGCTCTTTGTTACCGAGTAGACATGCACTGCATTATCGTCCGTATACCCATTAAAGTATTTTTCGTAAACTTTGGTGCCGTTTTTTTGCACAATCATACCGGCAATATTCCCATAATCTCGGTTTATTGCTGTTTCAATTTCATTAATTCTGATTTGATTCATTTAATCATTCTCCTTTAAGTGATAAAGGATATCCTTGTAATTTAGGATAAGTCGATTAAAAATTATTTGCAAGCTAATTTTTAAAAAAGATGAGCCGATCTTACCTCATCGTCCATCGGTTTCGATTTAAAACCAGCTTTCTTCCGACCGTTCTAAGATCGTTCATTCCAAGTGCCCTCCATGTTTGCCTTGAGTTTATTGAAATTATACTCTTAAGCCTTTTTTCATACCACCATTACATGTTAGCTTATGCCAGGCCTAATCCCATTGGGCAAACAGTCCGGCATTGATTGCATACCACGGTGTCATGGCCTCGTTTGGTCTTACCAAAACTGTTTACTCGGCACGGTTTTTGTCTGACATGACCTTCGCCAATTGCCGCTACAGGACAGCTTCGGATACATAAATCGCACTGTTCCAGGCATACTTCAGCCGCCAATTCATCGGATTCGATTTGAAGATCGGTCAGAACACATCCGATTACCAGGCGGTTTCCGTATTCGTTGTTGAGCAACAATGTACTTTTACCAAGCGTCCCGATTCCGCTAAGATATGCCACATGCTTCATCGACAATAGACCACGTCCTTCCATTTTTTCTTCATCCCAATAGTCATAGGGTGCATCGCAAGGTAATGGTACGCCAATCCCCTGATACGTCTTTTCTAAAAAGACGGCAGTCTGAAAGGCAAGCCGATCAACCAGAGGCAGCGCGAAATTATTATAATACGCATAGATCAGTTGGGCTTCCGCCAGGAAGATGCCTTTAGGAAGCGCAATTCCGAAGGCAATCACACTTTTACAGTCCGGAAATAGATCAGCCGGATGAAATGTCTGGTGCTCCTGCAAATCGTTCAATGCCTGCAAATCCACAAATTTCCGCTCCAAAACTGAGTGCTTTTTCACGTAATTCTGTTTTCATATCACCCTACTCCTTTTCATATCCATCTTAGTTACTCCTTATTTTATATCAGATACGGGATTTTTATTGTCCCGACAGTAGGTTTACTATAAAATAATCAATCTGTTAAACAAAGTATTTCTATTATAATAATCGAAAATTTCGATCGTATCGAGAAAGGCGTTTACTCTCGTGGACTTAAAGCAACTAAAAACCTTTGTAGTTTTGTCAAAGAACAAGAACTATACCCGAACAGCCGATGAGCTCGGCTACGCTCAATCCAGTATTTCTGCTCAAATTCAGCAATTGGAGCAGGAACTAAACACAAAATGTGACATTTCGTTTGTCATAAAGCATTTTCACCGAATAATCGAATGACTGTGAATAAAAAATTCTTCCTGACTTGGCTGATATTTTTTCTCCAGGCTTTCCAAACCCGCATCGAAGCGCTCCGCTTCTTGTTCATCGATTTCAAATACCGGACTTTGATGGTAGACCCATTTTCTTCCGTCCAGGACTTCCGGTTTCAGTTCTTTGACCATCATTGCCGATGGATAGATATCATTTTCTAGACAGATATTATATCGCTTGCAACTCTTAAAGCCACGGCTGACATAATTATTCGGATTCCCAAAGATGACAATCACATCATAGCCCAGTGCGACAGCCAGTTCAAAGGAATACTCAATTAGTTTTTTTCCATAACCCTTTCGCTGATACTCCGGCAAAATGCAGACGGGCCCGAAGGTTAAAATCTCTTTTTCTGCCCCGGACTCATCAATCAGTTTTGCTCTCGTATACATGATATTCCCGATGATCTGATTATCAACTTCAATCACCAGATCCAACGCTGGTAGAAAATCTTCGTGGGATCGCATAACATGAACCAGATAGTGCTCATTACACCCTGGGATATATAAATTCCAAAAACATTTCCTGGTAATTTCTTCTACTCGCTGATAATCGCTTTCTTCTTCATTCCTGATCTTAATTTCTTTGTCCATGTGTCTAACTATTCCTTTCTTCCTACTTAATCGGATCTTGTTGCTTAAGCTGTTAGAATGTAGAGAACAATAGGTATGTCGTCTTCCTTTCTTGGACTTTGCGTCCGTATATTAGACTGATAACCAGCTCCTTATTTTTGTGTTCACCATGCTCCGGCAGATCAAAGTTCAACACCTGATATCCCAGTTGTGTCAATTTTTCCGCAACTGTCACGATGACCGCATCCGTCTTGTTTGACATATTGCCATGAACAGCAATAAATAGCTTCGCTGAATTTTCGCCCCAAATAACTTTTCCGAATGACAAGGGGGCGTTTCGTTTTGCTATACCCGTCACTTCATTGCCGACTTTTTTCAAGTATATCACAGCTTGATGGGCATGACAAAAAAACTCCCTGTGTCATAGGGCAAATCTATTGCTGATAAAAATGTTATTGACATTTCAAATCTTGTCGCTTACAATCAAAGACAAATACAGTCTGTATTTTTCTTTGTGGAGGAGTAATTATGAAATATACGAAAGCAACGGATTATGCCTTGCATATAATGGCCTATTTCATTAAGCAGGAAGGCACTAACAATTTTAGTCTTCAGCCATTAGCGAGTCATATGAATATTTCACCTACCTACCTGTCCAAGATACTAACCCAATTAGTAAAGGCTGACCTTATTCAGTCTACTGCGGGTGTAAATGGTGGCTATAGTCTTAGAAAACCTAAGACTGAAATTAGCTTTTATGACGTCATAAAAGCCATTGAAGGTAGCGGCGCTCTTTTTACTTGTGAAATGAACGAGAACGGTGCTTGCCCAATCGAAAAGGTTATGAGAGATGCTGAAGAGAAAATGGTGAACGATCTTAAGGAAAAACGGTTTTACAACATTATCTAAAAGATGAGCGGGCAACAGATGCAGTTTTAACTGCTCATTTTTTTAGCGCGATCATAGATAAATACAGTCTGAATTATATTTTATAGGAGATTTTATCATGGAACATAACCAACCGGATCAAAAATTTTTAACCAAAATCGCTTTTTTAGATAGTAAACAAAGAGAACGTCTGATTCCACCCGAAGTGCTTATTAACCAAATGCCCATTCATAAAAACCATACCCTACTTGATGTGGGCGCTGGTTCAGGATTTTTTACGATTCCGATGGCAGTGAGGACAATGGGTAACGTTTATGCCATGGACCCTGACAAACGCATGCTCAACGTCATCGAAGCCAAAGCAAACGAAAAAGGACTTCACAACATTGAGCCCCTTCAAGAGACCATTGAGAATTTAAGTCTTCAAAATGAGAGCATTGATTTTGTTATGGCTTCTCTAATCCTTCATGAAGTCAAGTCATTGCCGACAGCGCTCAGCAAAATATTTGAAGTGCTCTCAGTCGGCGGTCATCTATTATGTCTGGAATATGAAAAGGACGACTTGATTGTCGAAGGCCCGCCCATGTCCATTCGTATTAAATCCGTGGAACTCGAGAAAATATTGTTAAGCACTGGCTTTGAGATTGTGACGAAGCGTAAAATTAATGATGCTATCTATACTGTTCTGGCAGTTAAACCCGAGAAGCAACGTGTTTAAAAGGGCATTGCAAAAGGGTACTCTGTGAAAAAATGTTATGGAGATTTGTTATCGCATCTTCTCAAGGTTTTTAAAGAATTGTGAGAGAACCGTCCGAATTATTTCGTTTTATGAACGATCATCAGTTAACATGTCTTCTCACAATTCGATCATTATTCTGTAATCACTTGAAAGCTAATTGGTCAGCTTCAGCCAAACCTCCATGCATGTCGTTTCGGGTGAATGGCTTGAGTAACGCTCCGCACAAAAGAAATCAGTCGACAAATTTTTATTTGGCAGCCAAACCTGATACAGGTATTGCTGGGCCTTGTATAAAGCATCCATCACCAGCTCTTTGAAGTTCTCGGCTTCAAAACTGCAAACAATGTAGTCTCCTTGCGGCAGCTCCCAACTGCTGATATTTTCCGGAATTACAGCCGCTTGGGCTGTTCCGCCGGCAAAATAACAAAAGTAGCCCTCCTCAGAACAAGGATAGGTCACCCCAATTTCTTCGACATCATCGGGAAGCCCCAATACTGCCCCCTTCTGCCGATGAAAATCCCGCCAAAGGGTATCCAGGGGATCTGCACCGGATTCCGTCCCCAGGCCATTTAAAAACTGGACCGGCAGCTTTTTCTCGAGTCCCACAAAAAAGGCCGGTTCCCTCAGCTTCTGCCGGTTAATCTCGAGGACAATCCCTTCCGTGATAAGCGGTACCCCTTCATCCAGCAGCACATAGTTAAGCAGCAGCTCCGGTTTAGTCATATAATTCAGTGCGGTCGGATTTTTGCGGTATTCACTCGGTGTTATCCCAAAGGTATCCTTAAAGGTTCGGGAAAAATTCTCGTGCGATGAAAAACCCAACTCCAATGCGATATCCAGAACACGCTGATCCGCTTGCAGCAACGCCTCGGTTGCCTTGGCCATTCGCCGTAACCGGATGTATTCGGCCACCGGCTTTTTGACTAACCGGCTAAACAGACGCTGAAAATAAAAGGGTGACAGGGCAGCCATCCCGGCCAGCTTTTCAATTTCAATTTCCTCAGTCAAATGGTCTTCAATAAAATCAATGGTTTCTTGTATTTGTTCCCATGCATGCATTTTAAAGCACCTCCTTGACTGATAGCCTATCACGATATGCCAAACAGCGCTTGACTGGGTCTGCCTTTTTAGCGCAAGCTACTGTAAAAGTCGCTGCGTTTGGCCCCCAAATATAAGCGCTTAAGCCATAACTGGTGATAGTCAGGATCATAATCCTTCATCGCTCTCGCTTCAGGTATACCATATCCACAAGCTGTGTCCCATCCTCAAACATTGGATGGTCATAATTGTCCGTAAAAAAGTTTTGTATCCGATATGATTCTGCAAATCCACATTTCTGATAAAAACAGAGGGCCGAAGGAACATCACCCGTTCCTACAAGCATTGTCTTGCAATCGCTGTAATGAAAAAACAGAAAATCGATCAGTCCTTTTCCATATCCCTTTCGCTGACACTCGGGCATAACCGCAATGTTCTTAAGCTCATAAATACCCTCTACCTCTTTCGTAACCACACACTCGGCTTTAACGCCATGATCATCCAAAACAAACATGTCCCCACGCTCAAGGTACTTGTCGATCATGTCTTCCTGTTCATCAGCCAATAAAAGCAAGTCGATATATGCTTTCTTATTGCTTGTAACTTTCCTTATATTCACCAGTATTTACTCCTATATTAAAGCTCAGATCCACACAAAAATCCATTGTTGAGTCTTTCCCGACGCCCCATTCTAAACCCAGGAATCGATCCATCTTCTTTTTCAAGAATCTCACCGTTTGATGGGCATGACAAACGAAGCGTCCCGACGTCATTTGTTATAGCTATTGTTTATACTTCAATTTTAATCTCTGTTAGATTTAGAGCTTTTCCACCAACTCGAACTTCATGTATTTCATCGTTTTCCACGCTTATCGAAATCATAATCTCCGATGGCCTGTTTATTGAGTCTCCCTGCGCAAAAGACACGTTTTTAGCGTATTCAGGCGTAATCTGATTATACTTAAGCAAATAACACGCCAATGCGCCGTTTGATGTTCCTGTTGCCGACTCTTCAGGAATACCATATAGCGGTGCAAAGTTACGACAATGGACACTTGAATTATTGAGCGAATTACGTGCATACAAATGATACCCAATTACGTTGTATTTTTTGCTGATATTAGAAATCATGGAAAAATCCGGCTTAATGCCACAAAGCACATTCATATTTCTGATTGGTATGATGATATCTTTGATTCCAGTCGATACAATCTGTACAGGCAATGCTTCATTTATGTCAGCTACTGAAATATTTAGAGAATCCGCAATTTCCGTTTTTTCTATCATTTCATAAAAGTTTGGCTTCGCTTGATTCATCATGATCGAAGCGTCTTCTCTCACCGCAACATTTAAAATGCCCGCTTTTGTCTCCTGTGTGTAATTTCCACACTGAATATAACCTTTTTTAAGTAACGTCGAAAACGTTCCGATGGTGGCATGACCGCACAAATCGACTTCTTCTGTTGGTGTGAAAAAGCGCACTCTGAAGTCGGCAACATCAGATTTCATGACAAAAGCAGTCTCACTGAGACCAACGATTCCAGCGATCTTTTTCATATCATTTTCAGATAGCTCATCAGCGTTTGTCACAACACCAGCCGGATTTCCTCCTATCGCAGTCTTTGCAAATGCATTAATTTTAAAAACCTTAATTTCCATCTAAATACCCCCCGTAGCAAATTTTAATCGGCGCTGTGTCCCCTCGACTCAATTCACCGTTTTTCTCCCAAATACTTTTCTGCAATTTTTATGCAAGTTCGGATTCTCAGTGATATTTTTGCTTCAATCAGATGCTGATTCGATGTTGAAAATGGCAATTCAGACAATGAATAAAGCTATTTAAAAACCGGCTTACTACGATACCGGAATCAAAGTCTTTATTGGGTATACCAGATATTGGCCCTGTCTATACGCTTGCATGCTTGCAAAATTGGTTCAGATTGAACGGTTTGAAGACAAAGCCAAAATTGCCAAGTATGCCGGGCTTTATTGGAAGCGAAAACAATCCGGCAACTTTAACCGTCACCACTAAAACTGGAAACTACTATCTCGTTATTACCTGGTCGAAGCTGCCGACTCGGTCATGCGAAGTGAACCAGTTTATCGTTAATACGATCTCAAAAAGCAACCTGAAGTTCCCAAACATCAGCACAAACGTGCCCCCGTTCTTACCGCAAGAAAAATAGTGCGCATGGTGGATGTGCTACTACGCAACCACCAACTCTATGCACTAGAAAGGAGTGTGTAATATCGATTTTTAAATCGATGCGCATATCCTTTTAAAAGCCTGATACTATTAGGTCTGTTTAGTGTTGCCTCTTTCAAAAATAATCACTAGATTTTTCTTAAACATTATATTGATTTATTACTACAAGTCTCACTGCTGAAAAAAATTTCCTTTATAGAAATTTACATTTTCGGTCTTATTTGCCGTCATTTTAAAACAGACACATCCATCCGGACACACATAATCCTTGATATATTTCTCTGATCCACCTACATTCATCAAATCTCCGCCGCTTCTTACTGCCTGCATATCTGCAAAGAGAATCTGCATCATCTTTGAGCAGATTCCATATCCCTGATTATTTACGGGACAACCGTAGGTGCAGGTATATTTATCCCCTATCTCTTCGCCGTTGCGGCAGTAATGCTCGGTATGATCACTGCGAAGAAATCCAGTAACTTCTATCTCAAATTCAAATTCTTCGTCGTACCACTTTTTCATGCTTGCATTTCTCCCTCATTAGTAAATGATCCTATTTCAATCAAATTGCCTTCAGGATCTGCAATATAGCAGGTCCGCTGTCCCCAAGGTTCGGTAGCGCAAACAGGCCTTTCAGTCCGGGGCTCGTGTTGTACTTCTGGGCGATGTCGAACAAGGGCTTCCGTTCTCAGTCCTTTTATATGCATTCGTTGATTGAAAAACTTATTTTAGACCCCAGCTACAATTTTTTGTGCAAAGTCGATTGCTGCTTTTAAATCCTCTGCGTTTGGATGCGTTGCGGAAACAAATAATATCCTACCCTTGCAAACAAATTCGTCAAGAACTTTTATTCCCTTTTCTTCAAGTATATTGCATACCGCAATCTGCCTTTGACTGCCTGAAGCGCAGCTTGTTACCAGTGCTGCATATTTGGGCATGGGTGCCTCAAACGTTTTTATGTATGACAATAATTCCGGCATACTGGCACCACCATAAATGCCGCTAACGATAAAAAGCAAATCAACATCATCCAAGACCGGATTCTCAGTGATATTTTGGACTGTAACATCCAAAAATAAACCGATCGCTTCCGCCAATTTTTTTGAATGTTTGGTTTTCGTTGCATAAATGACAGCAGTCTTCATCATTTTCAATACCTCCAGTACTTTAATCATGATAAGGGGACACTTCCCGCCAGTTCCCAAAGATCTTCTTTCTGCAATCCCACCTGTTCCCCTTTTTTTGCGCTTTGTCCGATTTAACAGTTCCAGTTGATTTTTGCCGGGTTTCTTTCATGCTCCACTGCCATACTGCGCAAAGCGGCTTCGATACGACCACACTCTGCGGCGGCACAGTGTTCAATTTCATCCCAGCTTGCCGCTGTCCCGAGCTGATCATAGGCGACTGCCAAAGCGCCATAAAAAGCCAAACCGATACAATGCCGGGCGGAATGAATGGTCGATGCCGATTGACCAATGGCCCGGGCCACCGCTTGCGCCACCGGATTTCCCTCTGCATCACGGGCAGCGCCATGACAGGCGAGAATTTTCTTTTTTGCCTGGGGCAGTTTAATCGTCCCTGACAACCATTCTCGAGCCGCCTTCAAAGCCTGCTGTGGTCGCAGATCATCCGGGTAGTCCCGCTCCCATAATGGTAGTAGCCTCTCTTCACAATAAGTAATGGCCCAGTTTGCAAGGGTTTCTTTACTCTGCGTTTCAATTAACCTCATCAGCGATTGAATATAAGGCGCTTTCCAGTCACATAGCATTTTTCTCGTTTTCGGCATGGTTATTCCCCTTCTTGTCAGGCATAGTCAGCATCAACTTTTTATTTTATACGATTGACTATCGCCGCAACAAATTTCTCAACTCCATAATCAATCGTATCGATCAAGAGCGCCTGATCTTCAAAATCTGGTGTGCCTGTCAATATGCATTCAGCGACAGCGTCCTGATTATTTTTATCATGAAATACACTTATTTCATCTGAAAGGCTATCAAGTATTGATTGATGTGTCCTGGCAATATTGCGGTTCCGCGCCGAAAGCCATACCTCGAAAGACCCTTTTTCATGTAAATACACAATCGCAATTTTTAAACCTTTTTCTTTTAATGGCTTCGTACTCAAAGAAAAATAGGACATGTCCAGATATCCCTGATAAATGTTGCTGATATCGTAATGTGGGTATTTTTTAATAAAAGCGGCTCTTAATTTACCTATAAATGCCAAAATCCCTTTGTATGCAATTTGGATTTCACCTTGCTGCAACTGCTGAGTATACGCCGCTATTTGTTTGTTAATCGTTTTCATCCTTTTACCTCCAACAAATTTGATTTAGCTGTTTTAAATATATCACAAACGAAGCGCCCGCAAGACAAGGGCATGACAATCGAAATCTCCCCATGTCATTTTTTCCACTTCGATCCAATTACATTTGATCGCACCCCGCTTTACTGCCTAGAGAAAATGCTTGTTCTGTTTAAATTCAGCGTTTTTGATGTAAGGATAATCAGGAACTCTTCAATTGCTGCAAAAAAAGCCGGAAATCCCGTTATAATAAGCAGATGATTACCCAAAAAAGGGTAGACGATCGGGCAGAAAAAGAAAAACAGGCCCGACACTTTATTTAAACTGGTATGAATAATTGCAATCTGCTTAAATTTTATTTATGTCCATTTAAATCTTCCCACAGCAATTTGTTTCATTATACCATATAATAATGGTTTCTGCGGCAACGCCCCTCATTTTTTCGATGCAAGTTACTGAAAAGTTTATCAAAATAACGTGCTACAAAAGAAATTTTTCTTTTTCTGCCAAAAACGCACAAACGGATGACAAGGGGACGTTTATGTCATCAATTGAAATTAATGATTTAAAGTTTCTCTTTCGAACGTTAAATGTGTATCCTTGTAAGATAAAAGCTACCAAAATGATGAATCGTATTTTAATGCAGACAAACGTTTACAGCAAAATAAAAAAACGATTACATCAAATCGAATGTAACTCTAATTCTCTTCCAAAATTAAATATTCAAACGTTTAATAATATGATAGTATATTTGCAAAGTCGAAAATATATACTATATTTATGAGGAGAGCACGATGAGTAGTGGGCAGGTATATCTCTTTTCAAATGACCATAGAGCAGCATATGAGATGTTTCCAATGCCTCTTGGTATATTTCAGTATATTAATGGTAAAGTAGTTACTTTGTTGGTATCAGACGGCTTGTGTAATTTTATAGGTGAAGAACGAAGTCAACTTATTGATCATTTTAACAACAATATGTTTGGAAATGTTCATCCTGATGATGCCGAAATGCTGGCTAGACTTGGTTACCGTTTTGCAACCAAACAAGATTCCTATGATATTACATATCGCACCAAGTTATATGGTCAGAATGAATACCGCTATGTCCATGCAGTTGGACAATTTCGACTGATGGAAGATGGTACGAATCTGGCTTTTATTGAATATCTTGATATCACAGATTCAGAACAGAAATTAATACAGACGTTACAGGAGTTTGAATCACCAAAAACACGTTTTTTCGATGAAAATATGGGTGCAATGGTGGTGGTCTCCAGAAAAGAAAAACAATTACTCTATTTTAATAAAGCTGTATGTCGCATGCTCCCACCTAAAATTAACTATGACAGTGGAATGACATTTCAACAGTATTTTTATAGCGATTTTCCTAACTCAATGAAAAAAATATTTGATATGGTTGACATAGGGCCAAAAGTGATTGAGGAACCGAATACGCATAGAAATCTGGAGGTAAATGTAATTTCCTCATCTTGGAATGATGAACCTGCCTATACAATATATTTTTATGAATATCAAACAGGGGATTCAGAAATTAACCAGGACAATATGCTTCGACATAAACGGGTGGCTTTTAACAACATCATGTTTACAGGAAGCACCAACAAGCTTCCATTCTATCAAAATGGGTACAGGGGTTTTCGGGTATGGAATTTCACTCAAAATGAAGCGATCCTTGATGAAGGACATGATTTTATTTATGACAGTACAAATGATGGAAAGACCTTTGATAATTACATGAATTGTCTGCATCGAAAGTCTATTGTGAAAGAAGATGACTATTTTTTCAATATCTGTCAAAAAAAGCATATGATCTTTAGATATGAAAGCAGATCATACCCAAGAAATAGAACCCTCACACTTCAGACAAAAGAGGGGCGGATCTATATTGCCCTGGAAATAACGATGATGAAATCCCCGGATAGCGGAGAAATATTCATCAAAGTGTGGGAAGAAAACGTCACTGATGAGTTAGTGGCTGATATGATGATGACGCAAATCATCAAAAATGAACATGACTATATTGCCTATATTGATTTGTCGGCTAATAAATGCCGGTTTATTTTCGGCAAAGGCCAGGATCAGAATCGGAAAAATTTCGATGTCAATCTAAAAGCGTATTTTAAATCGTCTCGGGGCTTTCAGCAATTTGCACGTTATTTTGGACAAGAATTTTCCAGCCAGGATGATATTGTAAATTATATTAGTAAGCGCTGTGGAGAAGATGGATCTTTTTTTCATGTTTGTGAACTTCCAAATGGGCAATTAAAAAAAATGTTTGTTCAGACAATTGATCGAAGTAATCTGATCTATTACCTTCAATGCAGTGATGTTACCGATATTTTACGAATCGAAAGAAATCGGGAAAAAGAACTTTAAGAAGCACATTATAAGGTAATGATGGCAAATAGAGATTTGCAGGAAGCGGTTCAGGCAGAGCATGCAAAAGTGGAAAGTATCTTACTGCAAACTATTCTGTCGGTCAATAATGCGTTGGACGCAAGAGATGAATACACTTGCAGACACTCCGAACGGGTATCGGAGTATTCAGCAGAAATGGCACGACGTCTGGGCTGGTCAGAAAAAAAGGTGGAAAATCTTTATAATATAGCCCTCGTTCATGATATTGGCAAAATTGGCATCCCAGATGCATTACTATTGAAGCGAAATGCATTGACCGAGGAGGAATATGAACAGATAAAAAAACATGTCGAAATCGGAAGTATTATTTTAAAAGATTTCACAGCGATTAAAAAGGTTTCAGAAGGAGCTCTTTATCATCACGAGCGCTTTGATGGGACTGGATATGCCTATGGTTTGATTGGAGAAAAAATCCCTATTGAGGCACGAATTATTGGAATAGCCGACGCCGTTGATGCTATGAACAGCACCAGACCATACCGCGAACGACAAACCAGAGATTATATAATTTATGAACTTAAGAATGGTCGGGGAACGCAGTTTGACCCCATGCTTGTTGATGTAATGCTGGAAATGATCAACGATAATATTTTAAACCCAGATTTTGAACCCCAGAATGAATGATACGATTGATGCGAAAAAAATATCGAATGGTGTTGAGAATGTGCCGGGCGGCTTGAGCGAAACGGTCGATTCGCAATTTATTGTATGGCTTTACATAAAGATACCCGGTATGCTTAGGATGCTTAACCGAAAGTATATTAAGAAAGACCATGCGGCGATGAAAGAATTGCTGGAGTCTATTTATGTGGGTGGTTCAAAACCAACGGATCCGGACCGATTGACTTCAATTCTTGAGGATGAGATAAAGGGTAAATATCACTATGGCGAAAATGACATGGACGACTGGCAGTTGAGCTGCATCGGACCGTTCCCCTTCTTGACCGGCTTCCGTTGATTAAATGTCCGACACTCTGGCTAAGAGGAGCGGACAGTGTTCTGGTGAAGCAGTTTGAGATTGACAAAGCTGTAAAACGGGTTACCGACAGTGGCACAAAAGCCGAATTGGAAGTCATTCCGAACGCAGGGCATATCCTGCCGCTTGAACGCCCTGAACAGGTCAATGCGGCGGTAAAAGCGTTTCTCGATAAGACGCACCAATAAACAGATCTCTACGTTGTTATTCAAAAAAGCGCATCTGTTCAAACTGAAAAACACAAAACCGCCATTAGATGGCTACAGAGGAGTATAAAAAATGAATGTGAGAGCCGAATTAGAAAAAGCAGTTGGCGTTGCAAAAAATATCCAGTTAAATGATATAGAGCTTGATCCCCTGAAAATCAAGACAATCATGATAAACGAGGTCGTTCCAGCCGACCCCACTCAAGATTTTTACGGACAGCGTGATGCCGATTACTTGACAACAACGATACCACTTTTTCAAAAGTCTGGATTGCCAGTCAAGGATATCCAGGATATCTTGCACATGGGTGTCTATATTACAAACGCAGTCAAAACACCTAAGTCAGATTACACAATTGAAAAAAACAGTATCGAAAATAGCTTACCCTACCTGGAAAAAGAGCTTTCCTTATTCCCAAATGTCAAAGTAATTATGCTCATGGGCGACGTTGCCAAAAAAGCGTTTAACATGTTGGCCAAAAAGACAACCAAGAAAAATGTCATTCCGGCGGTTGCGACCTACAAGTTGCGAAATAGCGAAATCTATTATGGGCATATTCGGGTGATGCCGTCTTATATTATGACAGGCAAAAATATTCTTATTGAGAAGTCAAAATTTGCAATGGCTTCTGAGGATATTGCCACAATGGCCCGCATCATCAATTTTTGAATCAGTTCATATAATTATGGGAGGGTTTCCACATAATCCGATCATATTATTTCTGTATAAATTGTCGATTGTCTCTGTGATAATGTCCTTGATCGTTTCTCCTGGTTATCTACCACGTTATTGTTTTTAATCTCACTCCATATCATCTTACCCGTTCCCTATGACAAAGGGGATGAGAGAGATGTCAATGGAACGCTGTTATGCAATTACCGAGTCATCCTCATATCATATCTCGAGCAATCCCGGTTTTTTCTCCATAAATACCAGATTCAGATCTTTTGACAGCGGTTTGATTTTGAATTGGACAAAGCCGAGGCGTTTATAAAGTCTTAAATTTCTAAGACTTTGATCACTGGTAAACAGTTCTTGTCGTAGTCCGGAGTTGTCTTTTTCAATTTCTTTCAGCAGTGCTGTGCCGATGCCATTTCCCTGATAATCGGGATGTACAATCAATTTGCCGATATAGAGCGTATCATTGTCAACAAAACCTCTGACCGATCCAATCAGTTCATTTTTTTCATTTACGGCTTGATAGAATGTTCCTTTTTCAAACTCCAGCAATACTTCTTCCAGTGTTTGGGTCAATGGCTGAATTTCATAATTATTTAACAGTCTCGCTTCGCTCTGATATGCTAAATACTGAAGTGATAAAATAGTTTCAAGATCGGCTTTTCCTGCTTTTGTAATTTTCATGTTTTTCCTTCCCCGGGTATTGTGAGGATGCTCTAAAATATAGTCTGCATAATCAAAGTACCTAATCTATTCACGCAAATACTTTTGGATTATTTTTTTATCTTTTGGGCAAACGGATAACGATACCCAAAAGATTTCCAAACTGAATGCATGACAAACGAAACGTTCCCGTAACATATTTATTCAATCTCTGATGATAACGCTGCTAAAATAGTTTCAACCGCTTCTTCATATTTTTTAATCCGTTCCTGGTCTTTCTCGGTTGGCTTTTCAATACGTGTTAAATCCATATTATCAGCGATATCTGCCAGTTTCACCCGACAGGCCGTTTCATTTTCTATTACTCTGCCAATAAATGCATCATAACATTCTCCATCGCGCTTAGTCAGGCAATCCAATACCTCAATGACTTCTTCTGAAAACCTCTGTTTACGTAAATCTTCAAAGGAAAACTCCGAATCCTCTACGACATCATGCAATACTGCACATATTCGTTCAAGATCGTTATCTCTTGAAAGCATCACTCGGAGTGGGTGTAATATATAGGGTGCTCCGGCTTTATCAACTTGCCCAGTATGAGCAATTGCAGCAATTTCGATTGCTTTATTTAACATTTTAAACCTCCATTCCGCCGCTATTGCTTACGGCACACACAACTGGTTATCAAAAAACTTTATGCTACAAATGACGAGGGTGACGAGGGGACGTTTCGTTTGTCATATTTACCGCTTCAATGCCTGTTCACTATCATCTTACCCAGACCCAGCACCCGACTCAATTGACGGATACTGCTGTCCGTTTCCTGCTGAATCTGTCGGATCAACTGGTTTCGCTTTTCAGCAGACAATTCGCCCAGATTCTGATATTCGCTGTTCTGTCTTGGCATATCGGTAAGCTGTGCATCACTCAATCTAGATTTTTGATTGATTTCGAGACATTCATCTAATTTTCTTTCTCCGAAAAACGAATAAAATCTGCCCCCGTTAGGAAATAGTCTTTGATGATCTCAACATCATATGCAGTCGATTTTCCCTGATAGTCCTGGATAACTTTATCATAACTTCTCCATGGTTATTCTTCCAGTTGGGCAATCATTCCGGCTTTTAAGGGATTACGGTGAATGTAGCGAATTACCCTCTCGTGATTTTTTCAGGTATATCACAGCTTAACGGATATGACAAGCGAAACGTCCCCATGTCATCTTGATCAGCATTAAAAATGCCACGCCACAAAATTCCAGTCCAATCGCCAACCATTGCACCACAGTCAGTTTTTCCCAATAAATGATGCGCGCCAACAGTGCTGTAATGACCGGTGCCGTGGCAATAATAATGCTGCCGGTGGCCGCCGAAACCATCTGCTGGCCTTGATTAAAAAAGATCATATAGAGAAAAAAGCCCAACGCTCCGGACAAGAAAAAGATCGGCCAATCTTTTGGGGGAGGCATTTTCATCTTAATGACAGCCGCCACTCCCAACAAGGTCAGTGACGCGATAAAATAAGGCCAGAAGCCCAGGCTATAAACAGAAAAATATGTTAAAGCCAATCGCGTCAGAACGTAAGCTAGCGACCAGCAACCAATCGTGATTAATGCATAGAGATGATAGTCTTCCTTGAGTCGCACCTTTTGCCCCTTTCCAATTCTGTCCCATTTAGCAGTTCCAGTTGATTTTCGCCGGATTCGGTTCATTCTCCACTGCCATGCTGCGCAAAGCGGCTCCAATCCGACCACATTCTGCGGCAGCGAATGTTTCAATTTCTTCCCAGCTTGCCGCTGTCCCGAGCTGATCATAGGCAACTGCCAAGGCCTCATAAAAAGCCAAACCGATACAATGTTGGGCTGAATGAATGGTCGCTGCCGATTGACCGATGGCCCTCGCCGCCGATTGAGCCACCGGATTTCCCTCTGCGTCACGGGCTGCTCCATGGCAGGCAAGAATTGCCTTTTTTGCCTGGGGCAGTTTGATTGTCCCTGACAACCATTCCCGAGCCGCCTTTAAAGCCTGTTGCGGTCGCAAATCATCCGGGTAGTCCCGCTCCCACAATGGCTTAATTGCCGCTTCACAATAGGTAATTGCCCAGTTTACCAGAGTTTCTTTACTCTGGGTTTCAATTAATCTCATCAGCGATTGAATATACGGGGCTTTCCAGTCGCTGAGCATCTTTCTCGTTTTCGGCATGTTCATTCCCCTCTCTATCACACATAAGCAACATAGACTTTTTATAATAAGTGCTTGATTATCGCAGAAACAAATTTTTCGACACCTTGATCAATCGTATTGATCAATTGAGCCTGATCTTCAAAATCAGGTGTCGGTGTCAATATGCATTCTACAATAGCATCCTGATTATTGTGATCATGAAATACCTTTATTTCTTCTGAAAGACTACCCAGTATCGATTTATAGGTCTTGGCAATATCTCGATTTCGAGCAGAAAGCCATACTTCAAAGCTCCCTTTTTCATGTAAATACACAATCGCAATTTTTAACCCTTGATCTTTTAATGGCTTTGTACTCAAAGAAAAATAGGACATATCCAGATATCCTTGATAGATGTTGCTGACATCGTAATGGGGGTATTTTTTGATAAAATCTGCTCTTAATTTACCCATAAACTCCAATATCCCTCTGTACGCAATTTGTATTTCACCCAGCCGCAACTGCTGAGTATACGCTTCGATTCGTTTATTTAAAGTTTTCATCCTTTTGCCTCTAACAAATTTAATTTATCTGTTTTGCGAAGCATCCCTATTTCATATGACCAACTCATTGTATAATAGAATGGCTGTGAATAAAAAATTCTTCCTGACTTGGCTGATATTTCTTTTCCATACTTTCCCAACCCGCGTCAAAATGCTCGGCATCCTCTTCATCGATCTCAAATACCGGACTCTGATGGTAAACCCATTTTCTTCCATCCAAGACACCCGGTTTGAGTTCTTTTACCATCATTGCCGATGGATAGGTCCCATTTTCAAGACAGACATTGTGCTTTTTACAACTCTTAAAGCCGCGGCTTACATAATTACTCGGATTTCCAAATATCACAATCACATCATAACCAAGTGCGACAGCCTGTTTAAAGGAATACTCCAATAGTATCTTTCCATAACCCATTCTCTGATATTCTGGCAAAATGCAAACTGGCCCGAACGTAAGAATGTCTTTTTCTGCCCCGGACTCATCAATTAGTTTTGCTTTTGTATACATAATATTTCCAACAATCTGATTATCAACTTCAATCACCAGATCCAACTCCGGCAGAAAGTCTTTGTGGGATCGCATAACATGAACTAAATAGTGTTCATTACACCCCGGAATATATAAATTCCAAAAAGATTTCCTGGTGACTTCTTCTACTTTCTCATAATCGGTTTCTTCTTCATTCCTGATCTTAATCATTTTGTTCATTAATATAACCATTCCTTTCGTTTCACTCAAGGCGACAAAAAGTCCTCATTCGAATAGGCATATTTTGCCAAATTGGATTTTGCTATTCTAAGACCATGCTTCATAATAAAACCAGTTCTCCATAATTCTTATTGTTCGTCCACCATTATCTGTACCGTCCTCTGACCATTTCCATTCATCATCCGTTACATAAGTAAGATTGTAATTCATATTTTGATACGCTGCTGGAACGTCATCTGGAGAATAATAAAAACCATAATATTTAGAAGCTGGCGCAATTCCTTTCCCATCGTAATAAAATTGTACAATTTCATTCTTCCCGTTAAAAACTTGCTCAACTTTTACGCCTTTGTATGTTTCTATTGTTGTATCGGAATTTAGATATGATTCCGCAATAGTCACCAATTCTTTACTATTTTCATTTATAAAATTTTTTATTTGACGTTCCGGATTTGAAATATAATTTATAGCGTAAATAGCTAAAATAATAAGTATAACTGAAATTACAATGCTGATGTATTTCTTCATAAAAGCACAGCCTCTTCTTTTTTCGTATAAACTTATGACGAAGGGACTTTTTTGTTCGTCATGTTCACCCCTTCAATGCCTGTTCCACCATCATCTTACCCAGTCCCAGTACCCGACTCAATTGACGGATACTGCTGCCAGTTTCCTGCTGAATCTGTTTGATCAACCGATTTCGCTTTTCAACAGACAATTCGCCCAGATTCTGATATTCGCTGTTCTGTCTCAGCATATCAGCAAGCTGTGAATCACACCTTCTGATTTTTGGATTGATTTCTAAACATTCATCCTTATTTTCTTCCTTCGAAAAATGGGCAAAATCTGCCGCCGTCGGAAAATAATCTTTGATAATTTCAATATCAAGTGTAGTCGAATTTACCTGATATGCCTGGATAATTTTATCATAACTGCTCCATGGATATTCTTCAAATTGAGCAATTATTCCCGCGTTTAAGGGATTACGGTGAATGTAACGAACCACCGCCATTAGATAATGTTCCTCTTCGACGGCTTCACTGCTAAAACGATTCTGAAAAAGATGGCCAGTCCGACCGTATTTATTATTGTGCAATTGAACATATCCTACTGTAATCCGTTTGATGCTGGTGCCCAATTCTTCGCCTTCTTTAATCAGCAGATGAACGTGGTTATCCATGAGACAATAGGCATATAATTGAAACCCACCAGTTTCCCTGGCTTTATTGAGCTTTTCCATGAAAATTGATCGATCTGAGTCATCCAAAAAAATATTTCGACCGTCCAGGCCTTTCAGTATTACATGGTAAATTCCGGTTGTGCTTTTAACCCGTGCCTGTCTTGCCATTTCCGTTCTCACCTCCAGTTGTTATTTTGCAGCATATCATATTTTTGTTGGAATGACAAACGAAACGTCCCCTTGTCATACCCTTTTGCCTCCAACAGATTTAATTTATCTGTTTTAAACGTATGACGGATGAAAAAACCATATGTCATATAGGGGCATTTTAACATATCTGAGGGATAATGCGACAGGATAATTTATTCAAATAAATTGAAAATATCAGGTTGAATCGTCTCTTTCATGATCAAAAACAGTGATTTTAAAAATTTCATAAGATGAATTAACTTTATTTAAATGCCCCCTCCTGGTGAAAACATCAGGAGGGGGCTTGAGCGGCAATAAAGAAATTTAATTTTGAAATTCATACATTGCGATTCGATATATCTTTTTTAAGTTCTTTATTTTACGACTGCTCCGATTTGCCCGGCCCGGAAAGCCTTGCTGTATTTTCGGCAATGTTTGTCTTTTCCCAACAGGGCATCGGTGGCAAAAATAGTTCCCATCATGTCGCGGTTGAGTGGATCCATTACGGCTGAATCCATCCCGGCCTGAATGGCAAATGCCATCGCTGTTTTATTCAAAAGTGCGCGAACCGGAAGTCCAAACGACATGTTGCTGATGGCACCGGTGACGTGAATCGTCGGGTATAATGCCTTAATCATTTTTATCTCCTCAATAAAATTCAACATCGAATTGTTTTCAGTCGACAGCGCCATGACGCACGGGTCGATGTGAATCCGATCCGCCGTGATGCCATATTTGGCGGCTTTGTCAACCATGCTCTTGGTAATATCCAGCTTTGTCTGCACATCATTCGGGATGCCGTTGTTGTCACAGGTGAGTCCCACCACTTCCCAGGTATTGCCTTCCATCAGTGGTAGCAGCACCTCGCATTTATCCCCTTCCTCCGAAATAGAATTCAGCATCCCCGGTTTATTGGCATATTTAAATACCGCTTCAATGGCTCGCGGGTTGGGGCTGTCAATACAAAGGGGGGTAACGGTGGCATCCTGAACCACTTCAATCAGCCATTTAAGGGTTTTAATTTCGTCCTCCGGGGCGGTACTGGCACAGACATCGATAAAACTGGCGCCTGCCTCCGCCTGTTTGACGGCGCGGTCCGCAATAAACGCCGCATCCCGTTTTTCAATGGCTTCTTTCACTGCCGGGATGGTGCCATTGATCTTCTCTCCAATTATAATCATCTTTGCTCCTCTTACTCTCTTTTTAATTCAGGCAATTGCGAAATGCATCTGCGATGAACGACCGCTCTTTGCGTTTCGCAATTACCGATTCCTGCTGACCAATAAAACGCTTTATACCCATTCCTGACAGATTTTTACGCCTTCTGCCGCATTGGTTGTGAATTGATCAGCACCGACAAATTCACAGGCTTCTGCCGTTACCGGATTGCCCCCGATAATAATTTTGGCATCAATCCCGGCTGCTTTAAGCGCCGCTACCGTTTCTTTCATGGAGTCAATCGCCAGGGTCAATACCCCGCTCATGCCGATGATCTTCGGATTACATTCTTTCGCTTTGGCGACAAAGGTGTCAATTGAAACATCAATACCCAAATCGATCACTTCGAAACCGGCGGCCTCGGACATGCTTTTGAAAATATTTTTCCCGATATCATGTAAATCTCCATGAACCGTTCCCAGCACAATGGTTCCTGCAACCGCATTTTCCTGATTTCCCAAAACAGGTTTTAAGACACTAATTGCTTCGGTTAATAATTCACCGGCAAAGATCAGATCGCCAACAAAATACTCTCCTTTTTCAAATAAATCCCCAACGATTACCATTCCACCCTGACATGCGGCGACGGCTTCCTGCGCGTCTGCTTCGGAAGGATTCGTTTCGATAAATCCCTTGAGCAGATCCATTACCTCTTCTTCTTCCAAATCACCAACCGCTTGCGTTAATACTTTTAAATCCAACATTTTTTCTACCATCCTTTTTATAAATTAATTTTTCTTTGATAAACACAATTTGATACTATCTATTGATATGCAATCCTTATTGAAAAACCACTTCCGGTATAAACCAGGCAAACTTTTTATAGCCAGTAATTTTTATACTTCATTTATTCGCGCAGCCGATTTGCTCTTTACAAGGTTGCGAAATAGTAATCCGGCAGCTGTAAAACCAACGATCGTGACGATGATCATATAAACAAAAATGTGCTGATAGCCGCCAATACCGGGGTATTGATCCATCCAACCACCAAACAGCGTATAAACAAACGATTCCGGTAAAAACCCAATGAGTGAAACAAAGCCCATCGCTGTTCCACTAATCACCAGGGGGATATTTAATTCATCAATTACCGCAAAATAAATACCGCGAATCATAAATAGTGACAATCCGGTCAACAGCATAAAGACAATAAATACGGTCAGGTAGGCCGGATCAGCGGGAATAAGCATAAAACTGCTGAAGCCAATGACCGGCAAAATGGAGATAAATAAGATCACTTTGATCTTGGAACCCACCTTATCTGCAATAAAACCACTCAACAAACCACCCATAACAGCCATCCCATAGATTCGAATAAGACCAAGAAAAACAACAACTGAAGCTGAAAGCCCAAAGAATTCCGTTAAGTAAGGCGTGATATACGAATAGGAAGCATAAATGGACGCAGCTGAAAAAACAACAATGCCAAGTAACCAGAGATTTGGCATTTTAATAACCTTGGTCAGCGCTCTGAACGAAGCGCCGGTTTTTTCTTCCGGGTTATCGGTCTGTTTATTATCTTCCAGGCCGAACCAGGCAAATATGCCACCAAGGATCGCCAGCAACGCATAGCCAATCATAACCCATTTGAGCGAGAGGAATGTTGCCCCAGTGGTATTAAACACAAACAAAATAATCATTCCGTATAATACAGGCATTAAGCCGGTACCACTTTCTCTCATTCCAAACAGGCGGCCTTGTTCACTGCTGTCGCCAAGCTGTCGGGTTGCTTTAAGCATGGCCGCCCAAAATGTAACCGAGGAGAGAATCCCGTACAGGACATAAATCACAACGACAACTGGAAATGCCGGAAACGTTGAAATGCAAAAACCAAGAGCACCAACACCCAGGAGCGAGAAGGTAATGAGTTTTCTAGCCGATATTTTATCAGCCAGATAGCCACCGGGAAAGTAACCAATCATGGAAACAAATCCAAAAATACTCATTAATAAGCCCATTTCCATGTTTGTAATATTCAGCGCTTCAAGCATCAGATCATAATAGGTGTAGCTGAGATAAGGGAGTTCATAGATGGTACTCGCGGCTAAAACAATGGCAAACAGCGCAACATATTTTTTAACTTTAGACTGTTTCGTGTTCATAATAATAAACCTCCATTTATTAACTTAGATTTTTTCTTTATACGCATCCGGTATATACGGCGCAACTATTTTTTCCTGTTCTTTGGTGATCTCAGGTGCCTGATAGCTGGCAATACGATCAAACGCTGCTTTTTTCGTTAATTCTTTTAACGCGATGCGCCCTTCATTTTGCCAGACATTGGGATCTTGTTTATTAAAGTATTTTGGCATTACAAATTCTTCGCGATACATTTTAGGCGTTCGCCCTTTTAAAAAGCTCCCGCGCGGTCCGATTTCTTTAATCAGCGACAAGCAACCTTTTTCTTCGGAAATATCAATCCCCTGCTGAAGCCGTCGTGAAAAGCTGATGTTTTCTTCATCCAATAAGAATTTTTCATAGCTGAAAATATTAAACGACCCCATGATCCCGCAGGCATGCAGAATCAGATCCGTTCCGGCTTCAAGTGTGGCATTGATCATCATCATTGATTCGGAACCTGCCTGAAAATCAACATCTTTGGCATCACTGAGACTGCCGCCGGTACGGCTGGGAATATGATAATAATCCGACATAGCAACCGCTGCATAAACCATCAGTGCGGTTTCAGGAGCCCCAATGCTAAGCAAGATGCTTCTTAAGTTCGTTGACGATGATGTATTACCATAAATCACCGGAATACCGGGTTGAGCTAATTGAGCCAAGGTTATTCCCGCCAAAATTTCGGCATTGGTCATACACAGAGTGCTAAAGACAGACGGTGGCGCCGTTAATGACGGCATGGCACAGGGGGTGAACCAGAGGGGCTGATTTTCTTCACAAAAGGCAAACATTTTTTCCAAAGGGGCAAAATCATAACATAACGGCGAAAGTGAATTGACACAGAATGAATTCACATATTGACTGTTATCGACAACCCCCTCAAATTGCTTGATCAGTTTCAGGCTTTTAACCGTGGTTTCAAACAACTTTTGATGAGGTATGGTAAATGTGTCCGGATCATAGCATGCAATTTGAGGACTGTATTTTAACAGCATCCCAACATTTGAAAAGGTTTTCTGATCCTGTGTAAATTCAGAAGTATCTGGAAAAAAATCCATATACTGATAATGCATTTCCGAACTTGTAGCAGACAGCTTAAAAACATTAATTGTGTCGTCATTACGAAAACGACGAATTTCACCATCATCCTGAACATACACACAACCACAGGCCGGCATATTCAGGCGGCTGCCATTTCCAATGGTGATGGAACCTTTGGTCGAGTACATTTCGAAAGATTCGGGACAAAGTTTAAGTGAATCCATAATGAGCCGTTCATCAAAGAAGACGATTTCATCTTCAACACGACAACCGTGATGTTTGAAAAGCTCCAGCGCTTTGGGGTGTTCAAAGCGGACGCCTACAGTTTTTAGAATTTCCAGTGATTTTTGATGAATCGCTTCCACGTCTTTTTTAGATACAAAATGAGCATACTTTTTCATGTTTTGAATCTTCTTTCTGAGAATTTTAATTTCAAATTTTAAACCGGTTAATTTTGATAATTGCAATATATCATTTCTTTACGATGATGTCAATAATTTTTAACCGGGTTAAAATCGTAAATAATATTATTTTTAAAAATTTATTGACTTATTTCAACTCATGCAGTAGAATTGGAAATAATTTAACCGGGTTAAAATTCAAGAATCTAAATTAGTAACTGGAGGAAGTAATGAAAAAGTATCGTAATTATGTATCTCAGGAAATGATGGAGAAAATTCACGAGCAATCTTTACGCGTGTTAAAAGAGGTCGGGGTACGCTTCGAAAACCAGCGCGCACTTGATTTATTCAAAGACAATGGCGTCAAAGTCGATGGGAGCGTTGTTTATTTAGACGAAAAAACGGTTGTCAACGCCATGAAAATAGCGCCTTCATCGTTTGAGTTATCTTCAAACACAAAGGGAAACCTTGTGATTGGAAATGAAAGTCGCATCACCATGCCCAGTGGCGGACCGGTCTACATCACCGAAAATAGCAAGATACGAAAAACGGTCAACGACGACATTATCAATATTTTAAAATTAAACTCAACGAGTACGGAAATCGGTTATCAATATATCGATTTTCTACCGAATGATGCGCATTTTACAAATGACCAGAAAATATACTCATCCCAGGCACTCTTGCTGAAATACAGCAGGCAACCGGCTTGCATCGATCCGAATACATTTTTTACTGAAAATTCGTTAATCTATGATGCAACTAAAAAAAGCATTGAAATCATCCGAAATTTTGAAGGTATCGACAATCATGATCTTCACGTCAATTCATTCTGTGTCAATTCAATTTCGCCGTTGTGCTATGATTTTGCGCCGTTGGAAAAAATGTTTGCCTTCTGTGAAGAAAACCAGCCTCTCTGGCTTTCACCCTGTGCCATGCCGGCATTAACTGGACCGTCTTCTGTTTTTGGCACCCTAGTGATGACGAATGCCGAAATTTTAGCCATTAATGCGCTGGCTCAACTGATCCGACCAGGCGTCCCGGTTATTTACGGCAACACGTCAGCAGCAACCAATCTAAAAACCATTCTGATTAGTTTTGGAGCCCCAGAGACGATGTTGATGTGTTATGCAACGGCAGCCATGGCGGATTATTACAATGTGCCCTGTCGCACCGGCGGCGCTCAGTCGGATGCCAAAGATACCGATTACCAGGCTGGCGCGGAATCGATGTTTATGATGCAGACTTCAATGGAGTGCGGAACGGATCTCATTTTTCATTCAAACGGCATGATGGGCAGTATGAATCTGTACAGCTATGAAAAATTTATTTTGGATGAAGAATGTATCGCTTTTGCCCGAAGAATGGTTGCCGGAATTGATGATGCGGATAATAAAGTGTGCTTTGATGAAATTAAAAAGGTCGGTCCCCGTGGCTCATTTTTAACGGGAAGAACGCCCAAAATGTATCGCGAAGAATTTTATCTACCCAAATATTTCAATAAACAGGATTCCAATGTGTGGCAAAACGAAGGCTCTATCTCAATTTTAGAAGTTGCCCGAAACGCAGTTAAAGAAAGAATTGATTCTTATGTTCCCCCGAACATCACTAAAGAACAGCAGGAACTATTAAAACCATACTTGCCTAATCAATATGAAGATCGTATTTAATCTAATTAAGTGAGCTTTTTTTAAATAAACAAATAATTGTATAAGCAAACATAGAATTTTAAAAGATGATCGCTATCACAAATAGTGCTCATCTTTTTTAGTTCGATGACAAAAAACTGATTCCATTAGTAAAAATTCGGCTACATAAACAAAACTTGAAGATAAAAGAAAAAGTGTGTTAAAATGAACTAGATAACGCGTATCTGGAGATAATAAAAAAGAAACCGGGGAACCATATGTCGACTTATAAAAAAAGTAAAGAAACACGAGAAAAAATTTTAGAATTTGCAAAAAAAACATTTTATGAACTAGGATTTCAAAAAACAACAATTCGAAATATCACAGGAAAAGCCGGGATGAACCACGCCTTGGCCTACTATCATTTTAATGGAAAATATGATCTCGCCCATCAGATAATTGATGAATATCATCAAAAGATGGAGACACTCTTCAATGAAATGGTAAAAGAAAACTTGGATCCATTATTGAAGTTACTTGTTTTATATCGATTTGATTTAAGAGAGATTTATGAAAATAAACGAGATTTTGATTTTTACGTCAGTGTTTATCAAGAATCCTATTATGATCAAGATTTTGTGAGAGATTGTACCGAAATCGGCGAATATTATAACATGAACTTTGCCCTGAAAAAAATAGAGATCGCCGCTATCGCAACATCAACTTCTTGGGGGCAATTATATACAAATAAGGAAGTTCCTTACGAAGGTCATTTTTCACATCGGGATATTCTGGATGCTATTGATATTATGCGTTGGGCATACCTGGGATTTACAAACGATTTTATCGTTGAAAAAATTGAAAAAGCCTATCAGATTTTGGAGACGCTTCCGATGGTAAACATCCCACTTTTATCTCTTGAAGACGAGACTGAGAAATAAAAAAAGTTCAATTGAGGAAACAAAACTCTATCTTGGCTTGGATCGTGACCTGTATCATCGTTATTCGAAAGCCCTCAATGATTTTGTGAAAGTGAATAAGGGATAAGCTTTTTTTATTTTTTTAGATTCGAATGTTTAAAAAAGCACACATATTTTTCACTGTGTCATACTGTTAATTGTCAAATTATAAGTGTCAAAACAGTCTTGATTTAATCAAATTATT